>Ga0316363_10000107_pt1 | contig 129516 bp, 109 predicted proteins | sample Sb_taG_3_FD_200459 | JGI IMG/M metagenome (GOLD analysis project Ga0316363, IMG submission 200459) | Peat soil microbial communities from Weissenstadt, Germany - Sb_50d_a_PC metaG (v2) (version 2) | ecosystem: Environmental > Terrestrial > Soil > Wetlands > Peat | place: Germany: Weissenstadt... | reverse complement strand
ATGGCAACCACGTTCTTTTTTTCGGCCGTCTTGATTTTCGCTGTGGTGGAAAGCCCGGGCCGCAAGTTCTCCGGCGGGCTTTCCAGCGTGACCACAACCTTGAAATCCTTGGCTTCCTGGTTACTCGTCGTTGTTTGCGTGGTGGCCAGGCCGGAACTCCGCAGAACCGCCTGCGAACCGATTTCGGTAACCTTCCCCTTGAAAATTTTCCCCGGGACAGCGTCGATCGTTACGTCGGCATCCTGCCCGATCTTGACGTTTACGATATCTGTTTCGTCAACTTTCACTTCAGACGTCACCACGGACATATCGGAAAGCGTCATCAGAAAGCTGCCGGTGGCGTTCTGGATACCCTGCACTACAAATTCACCCACCCGAACGGGAAGATAACTCACGACTCCATTGATCGGAGAAACATAGGTTGTCTTCGAAAGAACGTCCTTCGTGCGTACCAGCACGGCCTTGTTTTGGTCGAGTTGAGAGCGCACCTGCTCGAGTTGCGCTTTCTGCGCCTGCATACGGGCTTTGGAGGCCTCCACGGTCGCGAGCGCAGCGTCGTAGGTTGTCTTGCGTTGATCGAAATCCTGCTTGGGGATCAGACCGTCCTTATACAATCCCTGGCCGCGCTCGTAGTCCAGCTTGGCTTTTTCGAGGTTGGCCTGTTGCATCGTCAAATCCGATTGAGTCGCCCTGAAACTTGCTTCCGCAGCCTGCACGCCCGACTCATACGAATTGATTGCGGCGGATTGCGCTTGCACGTCGGCATTGGCTTGGACCTTTTCCTGCAGCAGCAACCTGTCGCCCTTCTTGATGTGGTCGCCCTCTTTCACCAAGATTTCCGTGATGCGTCCGTAGCCCTGTGCGGTGATGTTCGTGTAGGTTGTCGGCTTTATTTCTCCAGAAGCCGTGACGACAGAAACAAGTGCCTCCTGCTTGGCCACCTTGGAGGTCTGTACGGTCACCACACCTTTGTTGGCCTGGTTGATGCTGAACCACACGATCCCGCCTAAGGCTGCCGCTGCTGCGAAACCTATGCCGACCTTATGCCACGTCTTCATGCCATTCCTTTCGCTGATCCCCCACGGACCACCCGGGCGGGAAACATTCGTGATAATCAGTTTTGGGTTTGCGCCTACATTGAATACGGCTTAACGGGGGCAAATGTTTCGCCGGAGGGTCAAAACCTTCCCACAGCGGCGAGGTTGCCGTAGGCCAACGGACTCAGTGCAGGTTCCAATTGCATTTGTTGCTGCCCGAATCCTCCTTATTGTAGGTCCAAATCACAGGAAAGAAAAGATTTGGGGCGGTTGGATAGGGCTGTCCGAGCGCCCGGAAACTTCGCATTATTTAGACGCAAGATCCAGTGTTTTGGTCATTCCCGCTGTCAAAAAGGGCCAGTGGTGTAGCAAAGGCTAAGGCTGCCTTTTGCGAACTCGAACGGGCACCCGGGGCAGTTTATGGCTGTTGCTGGCGCTTAGACTGCACCATAAGTTGCGAAGCCATTCGCAGCAGAGAGGTGGTCGCCGGACCAACACGATTGCGCGCGATCTGCAAGGATTGCCGGACAAACCAGAGACTCGGACAGGGCTTGCCCACCAATAAGTGCCGTGGGCCGAAAGAACATGAGTCCGTTGGCAGATGCAAAGCGATTGAGAGCCGGAGCGGCTCGCTCTTCGCGAGCAACTGCACTTTGTGCTGCGCGCCTGGAGCTCGACGGCTATTCTATCCGATTGTTGTTTGGAGGAAAGGTCGTCGAGCTACGTAGGATCAAGTGCGTTCTAAGAATGTATTCTGTTCCGTTTGGTGCAGGCGTTTCTCTCTTAACTTCTTTGAGGAGAGCGTTAAAGGCTAGCGTTGCCAATTCCGTCTGAGACATTTGGACTGTGGTCAGCGGAGGGATCATGTAGTCTGCCAACCGGGTATCGTCGAACCCCACCACCGACAATTCCTTGGGCACCCCGATTCCCAAGTCGAACGCCTGCCTCATGACCCCAATGGCGGTCATATCATTGGAGCAAAGAAGAGCCGTGGGGCGTTCTTGTAGCTTGAACAGCTTCTGAAGAGCGAGCTTTCCGCCCTCGAGATGGTGGTCCCCCTCGACGATGAACTCCGGCCTCACGGGCAAACCGATCTCACGCATCGACGCTTCAAACGCTTCTTTTCGCGCGATCGCGGACCTCAGTTTCAGGGGGCCACTCACAAAACCGATGTGTTTATGCCGCAAGGCCGCCAGATGTTGCACGGCCTGGCGAATGCCATGGGAATAGTCGACGCGGATATTGCTGATGCGAGGAACCTTTGGGCCAACATCAATAAACACCAGTGGTAAATTCCTGAAACGGAGATGCTCCAGTAACTCGTCCTCCATACCGAAAGTGAGAATTGCGACGCCGTCAACTCGCCCTTCAATCATCCTGCGGACGGCAAGTTCCATGCGCTTGGGGTCATGAATGGTCGAGGTCAGAAGAATTTCGTACTTCTGTTCGACCGCGAGGGTTTCAAAAGTCTGCACGATTTCGGGGAAAAAAGGATTTGTGATTTCGGAAACGATCAATCCAAAAACATGGCTTCTTCCGGAGACCAAGGCGCGCGCCTGCCGGTTGGGGTAATACCCGAGTTCGGCAATTGCCTTCCAAACACGTTTTGCCAATTGCGCATCGACGGTCGGCACCTGGTTGACCGTGCGCGACACCGTTGCCGTCGAGACCTTGGCCCGTCTGGCTACGTCCCGAATGTCCACGAGTCCTCTTATTCTTCAGCGAATCTTAACATTTGGCAGTATACGCTATCCCAAACCCTTGCCGAGCGAGCGATCTCGGGGGTGGGTGAGAAAAGTAAGGGCACTTCAGCCTGGCCTATGGAGGCAGGATATCATAACCGGGCGCGGAGTTAAGAGATCCGCGGAGAGGTTCTTGCAATTCGAGGAGTTGCGTGGTAAACGTTTACTGGTATTTCGCCGGGTTGTGCGCGGGTACGTCCAGACGCTACCATAAGATGATTTATGAACGAACTTTCCGTCATGTCGTTTGCGTTTGTGGCGTTACTCATGCTCGCGGCTGTCAACTCGGAAGCGGGGTGCACCCGAGATAGGAAGACACGCGGAGTTGGCGGAGGCCGCGAGGTCCTGATGAAAGCGGGAGTTGGAAAGCTTTTTTTGGTGTAGGTGAGCCTCTCCCGCGAATGGCTGCAACGCCTACAGGGGAAGAGTCGAGGGCGCATGTTGCTGGCAAAACTGCGCGAAGCAGTACTGGAAGCGAATCTGGAGCTGGTCCGAAGAGGACTGGTGCTATCTACCTTTGGTAACGCCAGCGGCGTTGCCCGTGATGAAGGCCTGATTGTTATCAAACCCAGTGGTGTCCCCTATGACGAGATGAAGCCGGAGCATCTCGTTGTTACGGATCTGCAAGGCCAGATCGTCGAGGGAACCTTGCGCCCCTCCTCCGATCTTCCCACGCACGCCGCACTGTACCGCGCCTTCCCCGCGATCGGCGGCATTGCCCACACACATTCAGAGTACGCCACCGCCTGGGCGCAGGCCCGCAAACCGATTCCTTGCTACGGCACGACGCATGCCGATTATTTTCATGGTCCGGTCCCCGTGACGGAGACTATGAGCGATGAGGAAATCAATGGTGAGTACGAAGCGAATACGGGCGTGGCAATCATCCGCGCGTTTGAAAAAATAGATCCCATGGCTGTGCCCGCGGTTCTGGTGGCGAACCATGGACCATTCGCCTGGGGCGCTGACGCTCGCTCGGCATCGGAAAACGCGTGGATGCTCGAAGCCGCGGCGCGCATTGCGTACTTCACGGTCGGCATCAATCCGCAAGCCGATGGAATCGGCAAGACGCTTCATGATCGTCATTTTTTGAGGAAGCACGGCACGAAAGCCTATTACGGACAAGTGAGGACAAAGGAATGACGCTGCTATTTGCTTCCGCGGGTGCTTCCCGGCTCGTTCATCTATCCATCGTTGATTTGGTGATTATCGTCTTTTACTTCGTGCTGGTGCTGGCCATCGGGTTTTACCTGAAAGAGCGGGCCAACACCGGTGAAGACTTCTTCATGGCCGGGAGGGAGATGACCGCGTGGGTGGCCGGCCTGGCTTTCTTGTCGGCGAACCTCGGGTCATTAGAACTGATGGGCTGGGCCGGCAACGCTTATAAGTACGGCATACTCGCTGCTCACTGGTATTGGATCGGGGCCATCCCGGCGATGTTGTTGCTGGCCCTGGTGATGGTGCCGTTCTATCACATCTGCAAGACCCACTCGGTTCCCGGCTATCTCAAGCTGCGTTTTGGAGAAAGTAGCCGGACGCTTGCTTCGGTGTCATTTGCCTTCATGACCGTGTTGATGAGTGGCATCAACATGTACGCCATGGCCGTGGTGATGCGCGTGGTCTTGGGATGGGACATTCATGTCAGCATCTGGGTTTCCTCCGTCACGGTGGCGATCTATGTGGCTCTCGGCGGACTCCGCTCCGCCATCTTCAATGAGGTCCTGCAGTTCGTTCTGATCTGGGCGGGCGCCTTGCTGATCCCAATTCTGGGTTTGGTGGAAGCCGGCGGCTGGGGCGGCTTGAAGGCGCGCATCCTGCAAAATCTTACGGAGCAGCACGTGGCCAACCCCGCCGCGTATACGCACCTGTGGTCCACGCTGGGCGACTTCAGTAAGAACCCGATGGGGATCAACTGGATCGGCATCGTATTCGGCCTCGGCGTATTCATCTCCATGGGCTACTGGACCACCGACTTCCTGGTCGTTCAGCGCATCCTGGCAGCGAAAGACCTGCGCTCGGCCAAGCTCGCCCCCATCATTGGCGCGGCTTTCAAGATGATGGTTCCGTTCATCGTGATTCTTCCCGGGCTGCTGGGGCTGGCATTGCTGCGCGATCCGCACACGGGCGGCTTGCTGCGGCTCGTTCCCGGCGATCTCGCGTGGTCGGAGGCGGGGCGAGCGCAGGGGCTGCACGGCTTCGACGAAGTTCTACCCCTCATGCTGGCGCGCTACTGTGGACCTGGCCTGCTGGGTCTCGGCATTACCGCGTTGATTGCCGGTTTCATGTCCGGTATGGCCGGTAACGTCAGCGCCTTCGCTACCGTCTGGACCTATGACATTTACGGCGCCCTGATCAACAAGAAGGCGTCGGATGAGCTGAAGGTCAAGATGGGCCGCTGGTGCACGCTGCTGGGCGTGGGCATCAGCATCGGGACGGCGTATCTGGTGATGCACGCCCAAAGCATCATGGACTATGTCCAGGCGCTGTTTAGCTTCTTCATCGCCCCGCTCTTCGCCACCGTGCTTCTCGGCATGTTGTGGAAGCGCGCCACTCCCGCCGGAGGTTTTTGGGGCCTGCTGGCGGGCACTGGTTCTTCGGTAGGCATGTGGGCCTGGGTGAAGGTCAATCCCGATGTGGTGAAATACCTGGCGTTGTCACCCCACGCGCAAGACCAAGCGCAGAACATGTTCCGGGCGCTGTGGTGCGGGCTGATTTGCGGAGCGGTCACTGTCGTGGTCAGTCTGCTCACGAAGCCCAAGCCGGACGCGGAGCTGACCGGCCTGGTCTACGGGCTCACGGCCATCCCGCACGAGGCGCACGTTTCGATTTTCCACCGGCCGGTTTTCTGGGCGGTTGTGGTGGGGATCGTATTCGTGGCCCTGAATATTATTTTCTGGTGAGGAACAATGAAAGCTGGCGGCTCGATTTCCATTTGGTTTTTTATCGGCATTTCCCTGCTCGTGAATGGCCTGCTCATATTCGGAGCGGGCATCTACGAGCTTTTCCATACCCCGCTGGCGCCCGTCGTGCTCTTTCACCTGCACGCCAGCGTCTGGTGGGGCGGACTTTTGGCGCTGCTGGGCGCCGGATACTGTTTTTATTTCGCGCCGGGAAAAGGGCGTGTGTAGCGGGAACAGGAATTCACGGAGCGAACTATGTCCAATAAGAAAAAGATGACCATGGGAATGATCGTGGGGAATCGCGGATTCTTCCCCGATCACCTGGCCAAGACCGGCCGGGAAGAGATGATTCAGGCGCTGCAGAAAGCCGGGATCGATGTCGTGACGTTGACGACGGAGGAGAGCAAGTACGGCGCGGTGGAAACGCACGAGGAAGCCAAGCGTTGCGCGGCGCTGTTCCACGCAAAGGGGGAACAGATCGACGGCGTGATCGTCACCCTGCCCAATTTTGGAGACGAGCGGGCCATCGCGGACACGCTGCGGCTGGCGCGCTTGCAGGTTCCGGTGCTGGTGCAGGCTACTCCCGATACGCCCGTGAAGATGGGCATCACGCACCGCCGCGACAGCTTCTGCGGCAAGATGTCCGCGTGCAACAACCTGCGGCAGTACAACATTCCGTATTCGCTGACCACGCTGCATACCGAGAGTCCGGATTCCGCGGAATTCGCGAAGGACCTGGAGTGGTTCGCCGGCGTTTGCCGCATCGTGAAGGGTTTGCGGAACCTGCGCATCGGAGCCATCGGCGCGCGGCCAACGGCGTTCAACACGGTGCGCTACAGTGAAAAACTCCTGGAAGGCAGCGGCATTTCCGTCGAAACGCTCGATCTTTCGGAAGTGCTCGGACGCATCGGCCGTATGAAGGATACCGATGATGTGGCTGTGCAGAAGCTGCAGGCGATTCAGCGCTATGTGACCACGAAAGACATTCCCCAGGTGGCGTTGCTGAAAATGGCCAAGCTGGGAGCGGTTGTCGATCAGTGGATGAAGGCCGTGGACGTGCAAATCAGCGCGGTGCAGTGCTGGACCTCGCTCGAGGAGAACCTGGGCATCGTGCCGTGCACGCTGATGAGCATGATGAGCAACTCGCTGCTCTCGAGCGCCTGCGAAGTGGACGTTTGCGGCGTGCTGGGCATGCATGCGCTGCAACTGGCCTCGGAAACGCCCAGCGCCTTGCTCGATTGGAACAACAACTACGGGACTGATCCCAACAAAGCGGTTTGCTTCCACTGCAGCAATCTGCCGAAGCACTTCTTTAAGGATGTGAAGATGGATTTTCAGGAAATCATCGCGGGGACCGTCGGCAAGGAAAACACGTTCGGCACGTGCGTCGGGCGTGTGAAAGCCGGGGCCATGAGCTTCGCGCGATTTTCCACCGACGACGCGAACGGAAAAATCCGCGGCTATTCCGGCAGCGGGCGCTTCACGGACGATCCCCTGGAAACCTTCGGCGGCGCGGGTGTGGTGGAGATTCCGGGTCTGCAAAAGCTGTTGCGTTATATCTGCGAGAACGGTTTCGAGCACCACGTCGCGGCGAATTTTTCCAGTGTCGCCCCGATGGTGCACGAAGCCGCCATTCGCTATTTCGGCTGGGACATGTACGCCCACCAGGCGTAACCGTTCATCGGAGAGGAGCGAGCGGAACCATCCCATGGCAATTGTGGCTGGAGTCGATTTTGGCACCCTGAACGTGCGCGTTTCGGTTGTGGACAGCGACCGCGGCCTGCTCGCCACCGCCCTCGCAGATTACCCGCTGCAAGCGCCCCGTGTGCTGATGGCAGGACACATGCCATTCTGCTGGGGTGCGACCTCGGCAGAGGCGGCGCACGACGCCGTCATCGTGGAAGAGATTGCCTCGCTGGCATCGCAGACGCTCACCGCAAACCACAAAGCCCGGCCAATTGATAAGGCGCTCCACGAAAAACATTTCTTCCGCAAGCGTGGAAATACGGCATACTACGGACAGAAGCCCGCTCACTAAGTCGACTGTTTGAAGGTAGTTGGCGCTCAGTCTAAGTCGGACAGGTCGTAGATCGCTCCCCGCGTGTGCTTCTGTTGCTCACCAGATTTTTTGGGTTTTTGAATGCAGCGGCAGTGACAGTAAGATACACCTAGACGTAAAATTGAGTTTGAATCACTATGCCGAATCCACGATCACACACACCCGGTGAAATTGCGCAGAAATTCACGGCCCATTTCGGCAAGAAGCCGGAAATCTATCGCGCGCCCGGCCGCGTCAACTTGATTGGCGAGCATACGGACTACAACGATGGTTTCGTGTTGCCTGCGGCCGTCGATCTATCTTGCTGGGTGGGTGTCGTGCCCCGCGGAGATCGCAAGCTCGTCATTTATGCTGAAAATTACTCGGAACAAGTCGAAGTCGATCTCGATGCCATTGCTGCGTGGGTGAAGAGACCCTCCGCGGCATACCCCGTCGGTGTCGCATGGTCGCTGGAGCAGGCTGGCCACCGCTTGAGTGGCTGCGACCTGTACATCGCAGGCGACGTCCCTATGGGGTCGGGCCTCAGCTCGTCCGCTTCGATTGAAGTGGCCACCGCATTGGCTCTCCTGGAAGTTGCGGGGATTCAGCTGGACCGTACGAAAGTGGCGCTGCTTTGCCAGCGGGCGGAGAACGACTTTGTGGGAGCGCGCTGCGGCATCATGGACCAATTCATCAGTTGCCACGGCAAGGCTGAGCATGCGCTGCTGCTGGACTGTCGTTCGCTGCATGCGCGGGCCATTCCGCTGCCCGCCGATGCGGCGTTGGTGGTGTGCAATACCATGGTCAAACACAACCTGGCCGTGAATGAGTACAACAACCGGCGCGCCGAATGTGAAGAGGGCGTTCGCCTTCTGAAAACGGCATTCCCCGCGATCACCGCCCTCAGGGATGTTACTTCACCGCAGTTGGAGAAGCATCGCCAGCGCCTGCCTGGCAAAATCTATCAACGCTGCCGCCATGTCGTGACGGAAAATGAACGGGTCCTGCACGCGGCCACCGCGTTTGAGAAAGGCGACTTGCCCACCATTGCCAGGCTCATGGCGGATTCGCACGCCAGCTTGCGTGATGACTATGAAGTAAGCTGCCGCGAGCTCGATCTCATGGTTGAGATCGCCGCTTCTCAGAAGGGTGTTCTGGGAGCGCGGATGACGGGAGGGGGATTTGGCGGTTGCACCGTCAATCTGGTTGAGCATGCTGCCGTGGAACCTTTCGTCGCCGCGGTTGGGCGCGAATATCAAGAACAAACCGGCCTGAAACCCGACATCTATAGCCTAGAGGCGGCGGAAGGCGCCGAAGCCGTAGTGCCGGTGCCGGGTGGTCTCCGCTAGGTTGTTTCTCCAAGCTGACAACATGGTGCGACGGAATAGTGAGTTTTCATGATGGTGACGGAAGACCTTTGGAAGAAACCGCACCGCCGGTTGAATCCGCTGACCCGGGAATGGGTGCTCGTATCCCCGCATCGAACCCAGCGGCCGTGGCTCGGGAAGATCGAGAAGGCCGCCCGGCCTTCCGCCTTGCAGTACGACCCCGATTGCTACCTTTGTCCGGGCAACGCGCGAGCGGGTGGGGCGCGCAATCCGCAATACAATCAAACTTTTGTCTTCGACAACGATTATCCGGCTCTGCTCCCAGAAGCGTCATCCGGCCGCACCGCTGACCCGGATTCCTTGCTCACTGCGGTACCGGAAGCTGGAACTTGCAGGGTGGTGTGCTTCTCGCCCCGCCACGACCTCACTCTCCCGCGAATGACAGCGGAAGAATTGCGTGCCGTGGTCGACGTGTGGGCGCAAGAGATGGCCTCACTGGAGACCATTTCGTGGGTCCGCTACGTTCAGATTTTCGAGAACCGTGGCGCGCTCATGGGTGCCAGCAACCCGCACCCGCACTGTCAGATCTGGACCAGCGCTTCCATCCCCAATCTCCCTCAGAAAGAACTCGACTCCTTTGCGGCTTACCAGACGGAGAAAAAGCGTTGCCTTCTCTGTGACTATCTCCGCCTGGAATTGGATCGTAAGGAGCGTGTTGTTTGCGAAAACGATGGCTTTCTGGCGGTCGTGCCGTTCTGGGCGTTATGGCCGTTTGAGACTCTGATTCTCAGCAAGAGGCACGTCTCGTCTCTTTTGCAGCTAACCTCTGAAGAAAAGAATTTTCTGGGAGACATCCTGAAGCGCCAGACGATTCGCTACGACAACCTGTTCGAGACGGCGTTTCCGTACTCGATGGGTTTGCACCAGCGCCCCTCGGGCAACGATGAGGATCCTGCTTGGCATTTTCATCTCCACTTTTTCCCGCCCCTGCTGCGCTCGGCCACTGTGCAGAAATTCATGGTCGGCTACGAACTTTTGGCGACACCGCAGCGTGACATCACTCCCGAGGATGCCGCGGCGCGCCTGGCAGCAACTTCCGAAAAACACTACCTCGATTGAGGCTTGGGTGCAGTCCAGAGACTAAGACACTTCGCCGCCTCGGCTGGGAACTCTACCCGTTCCCGAAAGCAGCTGCGAATTGTTGGGGAAAACGAAGGTCGCGGATGCTGCCAGGCCGTACTCAGGCGGCTTGCACGTCTGCTTTCTTGCCGCTCTCCAGTTCCTTAATTGACTCCAGCAGCCATTCCCTCAGTGCACTCTCCAACTCGTCCTCGGTGCCCCACTCATAGAAGGAATTGACCGTCTCGCCTCGCGCCGTCAACGGGATGTGTCGGCATGGAAACTGAGCGGCCCGGCGATTCTCCGGTACAAAGTCAATCAGCGGACATTCCGTGCATGGCCGCTGCTGGCCGCGATCCGCAAAATTGATACATGTGGGGGAGTCTTCAAAGACGAAATTGGGGCGCCAGGGATAACGCGGGCCTCTTCGGTAGCCGCCCATTTCAAGAAAGGCGAACTCTGCCTTGAGGATCTGCAAGACGTTCCGATTGTCCTGCATCGAAAATACTCCAATGTACAAATGGCACGAGAGCCGGGGAAATGACAGTGACACGCATCACGCCACAACGTGACGTTTATCACGGGTGCCCTACGCGCTCCACGGTATAACGTCACAGAGGCGAGTGATTTCATGCTTACTGGTTGGCGCCGCAATCCCAATCGCTTTCAGTTTGTAACCAAGCTGGAAGGCGGTATACTCCCAGACGGCACAAATATGCGCACTCCTTACGGCTTGGAGATTATCGAGAACTGTCTCTCTTGCCCTCACCGGGAAGAACGGTTGTTTTGTAACCTGCCGGAGCAGACTGTAAAGGCTTTGTCTGCAATTACTTCTTCCGCCTCCTATCCCAAGGGAGCCACGCTCTTTGTTGAAGGCCAACCGGCGCGGGGAGTCTTCATTCTTTGCAGCGGGCGCGTAAAGCTCTCGACTTCTTCCGCGGACGGAAAAACGCTAATCCTGCGTATCTCCGAGCCCGGAGAAGTTCTGGGCTTGCCGGCCACCGTCACCGGCACGTGTTACGAGCTCACAGCGGACGTGGTCGAACCGGCACAGTCGAATTTCATCGCCAGAAATGACTTCCTGGGTTTCCTGAAAGACAACGGCGAAGCCGCCCTCCGTGTTGCACAACAACTGGGCGAAACCTACCACGCGGCCGTCGCCGAGATGCGTACCATCGGCCTCTCTCATTCCGCTGGAGAAAAGCTGGCGCGTTTCCTTCTGGAATGGGCCGCGAATTATCCGGAAGAAAAAGGGCAGATCCGCCTGAAGCTGACGCTGACCCATGAAGAGATCGCCCAGATGATCGGTTCTTCCCGGGAGACCGTGACCCGCCTGCTGGCCGATTTTCGAAGGAAACAACTCCTTCAGGTGATGGGATCAACACTGATCATCAAGAACAAGGCAGCTCTGCAGAGTATCGTCACCGGTTAATCCAAACACTTCGTAATACCACGACCTAATGTCGCTTGGAGCACGCGGCGATTTCGCACCTGAGTCGAGCGCGCGCCTACTGTTTATTGTCCGCCAGCGCCTTTTCAATCGCCGAAGTGACTTGCGGCGAATCGGGCTCCACTTTGGAGTCAAACCGCGCAAACACTTTTCCGTCGGGGCCCACCAGGAATTTCGTGAAATTCCAGCCGATCTCGCCGCCGGTATCGGGGTGCGCGGTCTTGTCGGTAAGAAACTGATAGAGCGGCGTGATGTCGCTGCCTTTCACCGAAACTTTCGCCATCATGGGAAACGTCACGTGGTATTTCGCCGTGCAGAAAGTTTTGATTTCCTCATTGGAGCCGGGCTCCTGCCCGCCAAAATTGTTCGCCGGTATCCCCACGATCACGAAGCCACGGCTCTTGTATTTTTCGTAGATGGATTCCAGCGCAGTATATTGCGGCGTGTAACCGCAGCGGCTGGCGACATTCACCAGCAACACGATTTTCCCCTTGAAGGCGGAAAACGGCGTCGGCTGGCCGTCAATGGAATTCAGAGTGAAATCGTAAATCGTTTTTTCCGTTGCCATGGCAGTTGTCCCCAATAGCGCGAGCAGTACAAAGAGTTTCTTCATTGGTATCTCCAGATGGTATTCGCTTCACCTTCACGGCGCCCCGGAAGGCAAAGAGGCGGAAAGAAAAGAGCCCCTCCAGAGGGATAACTATACGCGAGGAAAGGGCCTACCGGTGAGAAGTTGTTTCTTGCTGGTCAAAGCTAGCGGCATCTCACGCTCATGAGGGGCACCCCCTTCGGACTTTCTCTCTAAACGCTATTCCTGCCTGTCGCGCGGCAGGCCCTGCATCGCAGGCGGTAATCCAGCGGCTGCTCTCGCTGCTGCAATTCAGTGCAGCTCAAATATCGTCAGGCTCTGCGCCGGTAGTTCCAGGCGAAGCTCGCGGCCGGAAACCTCCGCCTGAGCATCGCCAACCAGCAATGAAATGTCCGAAGCTTCCTGTGCCGGCGTGTCGCGCAAGGAAATCTTCAACTCGCGGTTTGTGGTTCCATTGTGGAAGGCAACCACGAGTCTTTCTTCCTCGGTCTCCCGCATGAATACATAGCACGAATCATCCGAAGCCAGATGCCAGAGGTTTCCGCGGCGCAGGGCTGCATGCTCACGCCGCACTCGGAGCAGGCTCTGGGCGTATCCCAAAAGTTCGCTCTGCTCGCGCGTTCGCCCCTCGCGCGTGAACGCGTTTTGCGGGTCCCCCGGCCATCCTCCGGGAAAATCGGGATCATGATCGGGATCGCCCCCTCCCGGCAAGCCGATTTCGTCGCCATAGTAGAGCTCAGGAATTCCCCGAAGTGTAAGCGTCAATCCGAACGCCAGTCTCACCTTCGCGAGTGTTGCGCCTCTCTCTCCTGCAAAGCGAGTGACCTCGTGATTCCCGAAAAAGGGCGCCAGATATTCTGGATGAGGATATAGCGAGTCCTGCCGCAAGATGTCCGCGATGCGTCCCGCTGGGGCGCCGCGCAAAAGCACATCGCGCAAAGCAAAACACAACGGCGTATCGAGTACGGTCGTGAATTCCGTATCGACGCCATCCCAGCCCTTGCGCCCACCAGCAAAGTAAGACGTCACTTCAGGATCACGATGAAACACCTCGCCAATCGTCGAAAGCCGCGGGTAAATCCGGCGCAGGCCCTGATGCCACTCCTGCCAGAATTCGCGAGAAACATAAGGGACGGTATTAACCCGGTAGCCGTCCAGTCCCGAACTTTCCGCCCACCAGATGCTGTTCTGCAGAAGATATTGCGCCACCAGGGGATTTTCGGTGTTCAAGGCGGGCAATGCTCCCAGGAACCAGCCTTCCGTTATGTTCTTCCGGAACTGTGGCAGAGCATGCGGATCCTCCAACCCCTCCAGCAAATCGCTGCTTGGTTCCTTTTTTTCATGGCCTCCATAGAAGCCTTCTTTCAGCGGCAAGAGCGAACTCAGATGCTCCGTTGGCTTTCCGTAAAACCAGTCGGGCATTGGCGGATCACTGACCCAGGCGTGCGAAACGCCAGCACGGTTAGGGGCTGCGTCGACGAAAACTTTCATGTGTTCTTTGTGCGCGGCCTGCACAAGCTCCTGGTATTCCTGCAACGTTCCCAGGTGCGGATCAACCGCATACAAATCGACCGCGCCATAACTGTGAAGATCCTCGGACGCTCCCTTCTTCACGATTGATGTGAGCTCCAGCGTCGTCACATCAAGCTCCTTAAGGTACCCCAAATGATCGCGAATCCCGCGCAAATCGCCGCTGTGATACGCGCGCGCCTTGGAACGCTCATGCGAGCCAGGGGACTCCGCCGGCTCATCATTTGTGGGATCTCCGTTTGCAAAACGGTCCGGCACAATCAAGTAGAGAACGTCGTCAAGCGAGAGGCCCTGATTCCTGCCCAGAATTTGCTTTCGCGCGGCGATGGGCAGCTCGAATGTGGTTTCACCCTTAGGGGTCGTAATCCGGCATACGGCTGTCCCGAATTTCAAGCCTGCGCCGAATTTCAGCCAGACAAACAGGTAGTCTCCGTTCGCTGCGGATTGCGTCCGGCTCACGTTAATTTCTGGCAAGTTGCAACGGACGTGCGTTGCTTCGAGGTTTTTGCCCGAAAGCAAAAGCATTACATCAGGTGTCAGCCCGACCCACCAGTTTGGCGGTTCGACCTTCTTTACGGCCGGTGCATCGGAAATGTTAGCCTGTTGCGCAACGGCAGGAAGGCTACTCAATTCTAAAATTAGGAGGATAAGTAGGCAGGCCCCCAAACTCAGGGGAAATTGACGGCGCGCGCAATACGCTCTGGTTCGCATCGGAATCCCCTGCGAGCTTAACAGAAACGCCTCATCCGATTGCAGACCGGAGTTGTTCTATTCGCGAAACACTAACTTGCCGAACGTCCCCGGAACGTGGAAGTTCGGTTCTTGCGAGTAGGTTGGACTCCACGCTGAATAAAATCTTGGCTCAGCTTCGCCCTCGACCCGGAAAAAGTTCACCCGCCAGTTCTGCTTCGCATCAAAATCCGGCGTCAGGCTCGGCATCGGAATTGCCAGTTCGGCCGTCCATGTTTTTGCGCGCGCATCCTGAACGACGCGGCGCCGCAGCTTGCTTCGCAGCTCCTCTTTTCTGCTGCTGGCGATGTCTAGATCAATCCACAGGCCGTTCGGGCTGACCTCAAATTCCTTGTATTTCCACGGGTCGCGCGAATCCGGCTGAAGGAAGACCTCTGCGACGTCGCAGTTCCATAGTTCGTCGCGCCACCCATCTTCCCGCGCATCCGCGAAAACCGTAATATTTCTATAGTTGGCCAGAAAGCGCACGAACAGAGTATCCGGCGTCCAAAGCAGTCGCACTTCCGTCGACCTCGCCGGGTCGCCGTTTTCGCCTTTCCAATCGTGCTCAAAGCGCAACGGAGAGCTCTTCACCCAGGCATTGCCGTCAGGAAATCCTTCTGCATCCGGCTGGCTCGCAGATCGTGAGGCAAATGCCGTGGGCAGCGCGTTGACGCTTCTGGCTATGGGAGGATTCATCCTCCACACAGTGTAATTCAGCGACGCCGCAATGCTCACCCACAAAAGATAAGGAAGGAGCAAGAAAGCAGCGCCCCGCTCAAACTCCCAGGCCACCCCAACACAGAACACGAGCAGCAACCACAAACCAAATTGGTAAGGATGACCTTCGTTCTCGCTGGCCGGATTACCAGCAGACTCATTGCGCACTTCCTCTCCAACGCGACCTGCTCCATCCTGCACAGCGTGCTAGCATCAAATTCGGCCCTGGATCCGGGGCGCCCGGAAGGAGAACCCTATCGTGGAACGCCGTCCTAGTGTCGAGGTTCGAACAGATCCCAAGCGCCGCACTCCCCAGGAATTTCAATATGTCCAGTTTCGACTAGCGTCCGGCGTGGCCCGCATGACCCTGAATCGTCCGGAGCACAACCTCCTAAACGAAGACATGCTTCGCGAGCTGGCGGATGGCATCGCGTTTGTCGCCGATCACCGGGATGTCAAACTCATCGTCCTCGACTCCGCTTGCAAAGTCTTCTGCGGCGGTATTGATGTAGGCGAATACACTTCGGAGCGCGTCTTCCAGATGCTTGATGCATTTCACTCCGTCTTTGCGGGCATTCTCGAGACCTCTAAGCCGGTTCTCTGTGTCGTGAACGGCCCGGCGATCGGCGGCGGTGCGGAGCTCGCCGCGTTCGGCGATCTCGTTATCGCCACGCCCAAAGCGCGTTTCGCCCAGCCGGAGATTACCCTCGGCGTTTTCCCTCCGCTGGCTTCCACGATTCTGCCGTTTCTCGTCGGCCCCAAGATCGCTCTCGAACTCGTGCTCCTCGGCGAACCGGTCACGGCAGAACGCGCCCTGGAGCTGGGCCTGATCAATCGGCTCGTTCCCGAGTCGAAGCTTGAAGCCGCGGTGGATGAGATGATCGAGCGGATAACCAGCCACTCGGCTCCCGTTCTCACCATGGCCAAACGCGCCATTCTTAGCGGCATGGGACTCTCGCTCCGCGACGGCCTGAAGCAGTCCATGGATATTTTCCTGAATGAACTCTACCGCCTGGAAGATTCCCAGGAAGGCCTGCGCGCCCTGGTTGAAAAGCGCAAGCCCAACTGGAAAAACCGCTGATTTCCTGGCGAGAAAATTCCCCCACTTCCATTGACACTCCTGCCCTCGCGCCGTAAACTGATTTCACAACTTGCAGGCTCGGGAAGTGGGGAAGTGCCGTGAGAATCGGCCGTGGTCCCGCCACTGTGATCGGCAGCGATGCCGTTAGCCAGGCTACCCTCCCAAGCTGAAGAGGTTGCGTGTTCTTCGCGAGAGAGAACGCCGGCTCTCCAGCCCCAATTTCTCGTGGGGCTTTTTTATTGTTTACTCTCGCGGGACTCTCGCCAGGGGAGATTCGTGCAGCGCGTCAATTCCATCTTCATGTCACGGCCAGCGGCCATGTTGTTCGCCTTTCTCTTTCTCGGCGCGCTCGACGTGTCCGCGCAGGCCACTTCTCCTGGACTGCCTGCCCAGCCTGTAACGCGCGAAGTCGTGGATGAGATGGGCCGAACCGTGCACATCCCCCTTTCTCCCTCGCGCATCGTTTCGCTCGCCCCGAGCCTAACGGAAACGATCTACGCCCTCGGCTTGCAGGATCGCCTCGTGGGCGACACCGACTTTTGCGACTATCCCGTCGAGGCCCAGAAGAAACCTAAGGTCGGCGGGATCATCAATCCCAACCTCGAAGAGATTGCCTCACTGCATCCGGACCTGGTCTTGGCCACAAAGAGCATCAACCGCCTCGATACCGTTCGCGCCCTGGATACGCTCGGAATACCCAGCTACGCCACCATCGACCCCCATTCGGTCGCTGAGATTATTTCTTCCACCCAAAAGCTGGCCGAGGTTCTCGGCGCGTCAGAAGCAGGCAAGTCCCTCGGCGAGGAACTCCAGAGCCGGCTCGCCGCTCTCCAGGCGAAGCTCGCCGCCGTTCCGCCGCGGCGTGTCCTGTTCATCGTTTGGACCGAGCCGCTCATTTCCACCGGCCAGCATACCTTTATAGCCGACGTTCTCCGCAAGGCAGGCGCAGTCTCCATCGTCGAATCGTCGCAAGACTGGCCGCAGATGAGTCTCGAAGAGGTCGTCCTCCTTCAGCCGGATTACCTGGTCTTCGCTTCCTCGCACTCCGAAGCTGCCGCGCGCGATTTCGACGCTCTCGCCGCTCGTCCCGGATGGCGCATCCTCGAAGCAGTGCGCAATCGCCGCTATGCCGTAATCAGCGATGCCGTCAATCGCCCTGCACCGCGTATCGTTTCCGCCATTGAAGAACTCGCCCGGCAATTACATCCGGAAGCGTTCCAGGATTCGCCTGGCCCGGACAAAGAACCGGCACCCGCGATCCCGGCCCCCTCTCCGCCCACCGGGCTGGCGCTCTTCTCCCTCACGCACACTGTTTGCTCGTCTTCTTCGGAGTCCTCATGCGTCCACTAACCCTCGGACGTCTCCTGTTCCGCTGCGGCATCCTCGCAGCTCTTCTGTTCGTTGTCGTGGTAGTTGCCCTGAAGATGGGCGCCGTTCAGGTCTCTCTCTACGGCTTGGGCCGCGACCTCATTCGTGTGTTGCTCGGCCAAAGCAGCGCCATCTCCACCGATTACGGCATGATCGTCGTGGACATTCGCCTGCCGCGCATCCTGCTAGGTATCGTGGTCGGGGCGTCCCTTTCGGTGGCGGGCGCTAGCTTTCAAGCCCTCTTGCGCAATCCGCTTGCGGATCCGTATGTCCTGGGAGTCTCCTCCGGCGCCGCTGTTGGCGCGATCATTGCCCTCATTATCGAGAATCATCTGGCGTTGTCGCCGGAAGTCGCCGGGCTCATCACTCCCCTCGGAGCTTTCCTTGGCGCCGCCGTCACCATTGCGGCCGTCTATCTCCTTGGCCGTCGCGATGGCCAAATCGACAGCAGCACTCTTCTTCTCGGCGGCATCATCACCGCCTCTTTTCTTTCCGCCATCATCATGTTTCTCATGAACACGCTTGCCGGCAGCAATCTTCGCGGCACCGTCTTCTGGCTGATGGGCGATCTTTCCACGCCGCAGCCCCGCAGCCTCCTCTACCTCCTTTCCTTTGGTTTTCTGGCCGCCGCCGGGGCCATCTACACCACCGCATCCGATCTCAATCTCCTTCTCGCTGGCGAAAAGGAAGCCATGCATCTCGGCGTGGATGTTCCTCGTGTGCGCATTGTGGTGTATCTCGCCGCATCCATACTCACCGGGCTTGCCGTATCGGTCAGCGGAGCCATCGGCTACGTTGGTCTGCTCGTGCCCCACGTCATGCGCCTGATTTTTGGCGCCGACCACCGCATGCTCTTACCCGCCTCCGCGCTTGGCGGGGCCATCGCCATCGTCATCGCCGATACGCTCGCGCGCACCATTGTTGCCCCTTCTGAACTCCCCGTCGGCGCCATGACCGCCATGGCTGGTGCGCCGCTTTTCATCTACTTACTTCGCAGGAGGCTCACATGAGCAGCGCCCTTCGCAATCCCCTGCCTTCCTCTGAACAACCGCGTTCCGCCTCGGATGTCCGCCTCAGTGTCGAGCAAGTCAGCTATGCCTACGCGCCCAATCCCTCTCAAGCCCCGCTCTTCACTCTCGAAGCCCTTAGCTTCCACGCCAAGCCCGGCGAACTCGTGGCCATTCTCGGACCTAACGCCAGCGGGAAATCCACCCTGCTCAAGCTGATTTCGGGCGCGCTGCAGCCGCTTTCCGGCCGCATCTTCCTCAATGGTTTTGTCGTCCACTCGCTTCCGCCAAGGACGCGCGCCCAGCGCATCGCCCTCGTGCAACAGGAAAGCCGTCTCCTGTTCCCCTCGCGTGCCTGGGAATTTGTCCTCCAGGGGCGCCATCCCTACGGCTCGGGCCTCCGCTTTGAGACCGAAGATGACGTGATCGTCGCCACGAATGCCCTTACGCAGGTGGGTGCCAACCATCTCAGCGACCGCTGGATGGACAAGATTTCGGGCGGCGAAAAGCAGCGCGTGATTCTCGCTCGCGCCCTTGCCCAGCAGCCGCTTCTCCTTTTGCTGGATGAGCCCACACTGCATCTGGACATCGGTGCACAGGTGGACCTGCTTCACAATCTCCGCCGCCTGGCTGCGGAAAATCGCTATACCGTTGTGGTCGTCACTCACGAATTGAATCTCGCCGGGGAATACGCCGATCAAGTCGTTCTGCTGCAGAAAGGCAAGTGCCTTCGCGTGGGCCCGCCTGCCACCGTTTTCCAGCGCGAGTTGCTCGAGCAGGTTTTTCAAGCGCCGTTGTCCGTGGAGATGACCTCCTCCGGCCGGCCGCGCGTCACGCTTTTTTCAAACACCTAGCTTCGTCCCGCGTCCACCTCAACCCGGCGGCTTCGTGCTGCCGAAACTCGTAACCCACAGCGGGCTCCGCCCCTCCACAATCACCGCGGACTTCGTGCTCGGGAAGACGGTGCAATGCCGTCGCCGCCGCGCGACTGTAAGGCGGGTATTTTGCTTGTTGGCCACTGCAGCCCAGCTCGCTGCGGGAAGGCCGCGAGCGCGCCAGATGCGAACCCTGAGTTTTCGCGAATCAGAGTTTTCTCCATCCAGCGTGACTCCCCGCCAAGCCAGGAGACCGGCGAAGTCTGCAGCCTGCGCAGTTCGGAATGCGCCGGCCTACCTTTACACTCCCCGCGTGAGGGAGCGGAGGAACCCATGAAAAAACCAAGCCTTCCCGCAGTGTTTTTCGCCTTACTCTTTTTTGTCTCGGCAATTTCCGCTTTTTCGCAATCGCAGCTTCCTGATGCTCATGTCAACGGCACCCTCACGGACCCTTCTGGCGCCGGTATCGGCGGGGTTCAAGTCACCGCTCAGTTGGAAGGCGCTGCCAACGCGCAGCTCTGGTCCACCACTTCTGCCGCCGATGGTGCTTATCACCTTTCGCTTCCCCCGGGCCGCTACGTCATCCATTTCGCCCGTGACCCGTTCGCCCCTCGTGAATTCACTTGGGATCTCTCTCCCGGCGAATCTCGTACCCTCGATCTGCGCCTTGCACTGGAACGCCTCTCCTCCAGCGTCGTTGTCACTGCCGAAGCCGAGCCTGTTCTGCGTCCGCAATCCACCGCGCCCACCGACGTGATCACCCGCGAAGTCATCGACCAGCGCCAGTCCGTCTCAATCCCTGATCTTCTGCAATTCTCTCCGGGTGTCACCTTTGTCCGCACCGGCGCCAATGGCGGAACCGCTTCGCTCTTCCTGGATGGCGGGAATTCTAATTTCACCAAGGTGCTGGTGGACGGCGCGCCCATCAATCCGCCCGGTGGCGCCGTCGATTTTTCTCTCTTGACTCTGGATAACGTGGACAAGGTCGAAATTGTCCGTGGCGCGGAATCCGCTCTTTACGGCACGGACGCCGTCTCCGGCGTCGTACAACTCTTTTCCCATCGCGGCGCCACGCGCATCCCCTCGGTCACTCTCTTCGGGGAAGGCGGCAGCTATGCCAACGGCCGCGGCGGTGGCCAAATCAGCGGCCTGCTGGGCGCGTTTGATTATTCAGGAGCCGCGTCTTATCTTCAGACGGACGGACAGGGCCCCAACGATAATTTTCTGAACCGCGCCTTAACGGGGAATTTTGGTTACGCCTTCAGTGACACGAACCATCTTCGCCTGACTCTTCGCAACAACACGAGTGATGCAGGCATCCCCGGCCAGACCGTATTCGAGCCGCCTAGCCTCCATCAGCAATATGACCAGAAGCTGTTCAGCGCCAGCGCGCGTTGGGAGTTCGTCTCGGGAGATCACTGGCACTACCAGCTCTCAGGTAGCGAATCCCACACCCATCAACACAGCTTCAACCCGGAACAGAGCTTTTATATCGGTGGCCCCAATTCGTTCTGTCCTCAAACCAATCCCAACGCAATAGCAACCACGCAATTCTGTGATTCCACCTACGACGACATCTACAACTACGACCGCGCGGGTTTCTCAGCTCAAACAACCTACATCCTCCGGAATTTCGCGGCCACCGCGGGCTACCAATATGAAGTCGAAAACGGCTCCATCTCTTATCTCGCGCAAACCCACGTCCGCCGCAACAATCAAGGTGGCTATCTCGACTTTCGCTATCTGCCCCATCCGCGTCTCTCTCTCAACCTCGGCGTCCGCGCGGAAGACAACGGCAACTTCGGCACTCGCGTGGTGCCCCGCGCCGGGGCTTCGCTAGCGCTTCGCTATGGCAGGGGTTTTTGGGGAGACACGCGGTACCGCGCATTTTATGGAGAGGGCATCAAGGAACCGCGATTCGATCAACTTTACAGCGATCAATTCGGCGACGTTGGAAATCCATTACTCAAGCCCGAGGCCAGCAAGAACTGGAGCACCGGTTTCGAGCAGAAACTCGCCAACGACCGCATAAGAATGACCGCCGAATACTTCTCCAATCGTTTCTACAACATTATTAGTTTTGCCTACTGCTCGGCCTTGCCTTCGCCCTTGACCGGCAACACGTGCGGCATCAGCCTTCCCGGCGCTCCGTCCAATTTTGGATATTACTTCAACACGGATCTCGCGCGCGCCCGCGGTACGAACATCGCCGTCGAGGCGCGCGCTACAAAGTGGCTGTTTATCAGGGGCAATTACACCTACGACGACAGCCTGATCCTCAAGTCCCCGAATGCCTTTGATCCCAGCTTGATTCCCGGCAATCGGCTTGCCCGGCGCCCACCCAATTCCGGTTCTATCACGTTTACGGGCACCTTCCGCCGTTTCAACGCTACCCTCGCCGGCTACTTCACGGGACAACGCACGGACAGCGATTTCCTGGGCCTCGGTTATACGCGCAATCCTGGCTACACCCGGGTCGATTTGGCGGCCAGCTACAATGTAACGCGCAGCCTCGCTTTCACTGCCCGCGCCACTAACCTTTTCGACAAACAATATCAGGACGCCCTCGGCTATCCCGCCCTGGGCCGCGATTACCGCTTCGGCCTGCGCTACCAGTTCATAGGCCGTAACTGACACCAGGGAGCGCATCCTCACGCGCCCCTCTGCTATACTTTTTCTTTCACCATGACGAAATTCGCCACCGAATCCGCGATGTCCCCCGAGCTCCTCGCCAAGTACGAGCCAGTCATCGGCCTGGAAGTCCACGCCCAGCTTCTAACTAAAACAAAAATCTTCTGCGGATGCTCCACGCGTTTTGGCGATCAGCCCAACTCCAATACGTGTCCCGTCTGCCTCGGACTCCCCGGCACGCTGCCTGTCCTCAACAGGCGCGTGGTCGAAATGGGCATCCGCGCGGCCCTGGCGCTCAATTGCACCGTCCACGAGCATTCCCGCTTCGCCCGAAAGAACTATTTCTATCCCGATCTCCCCAAGGGCTACCAAATCTCGCAATACGAACTGCCCCTTGCTTCCGGCGGCTGGCTTGAAATTGAACACGCCGGCAAGACCAAACGCTTCGGCATCACGCGCCTCCACCTTGAGGAAGATGCCGGCAAATCTCTCCACGAAGGCTTGGCGCAATCCGCCGACAAAACCTACGTGGACCTCAATCGCTGCGGCACGCCCCTCGGCGAAATCGTTTCCGAGCCGGACATGCGCTCCCCCGACGAGGCCTACGCCTACCTCACCGCGCTCCGCCAAATCCTTCTCTACACCGGCGTGAGCGACTGCAACATGGAAGAAGGCTCGCTTCGCTGCGACGCCAATGTCAGCGTTCGCCTCCGCGGCGCCAAAGAATTCGGCACCAAGGTCGAGGTCAAGAATCTCAACTCCTTCCGCTACCTCGCCAAAGCCCTCGAATACGAGATCGAGCGCCACATTGGCGTTCTCGAATCCGGAGGCAGCATCTCTCAGGAAACTCGCCTCTGGAATCAGCACGAGGGCCGCACCGATTCCATGCGCTCCAAGGAAAAGGCCCACGACTACCGCTATTTCCCGGAGCCGGATCTGCTCCCTGTGCACGTCAGCTCCGCTTGGCGCGACGAAGTTCGCTCCACGCTCCCCGAACTTCCTTTCGCCAGGCGCGCCCGCTTCGTTTCTTCCTTCGGGATCACCGCCTACGACGCCGAAGTTCTGACCGACACGCAAGCCCTCGCCGCCTACTTTGAAGCTGTGGTGAAGGCCGGCGCTCCCGGAAAAGCCGCCGCCAACTGGATGCAGACTGAACTTCTCCGCCGTTTGCACGATTCCGCAAAGGAAATTAGCGCAAGCCCCCTCGCCCCAGCTGCTCTCGCAGAGCTAGTCTCCCTGGTCGAATCCGGGAAAATCACGGCGGCTGTAGGGAAGAAAGTCTTCGCGACCATGTTTGAATCCGGCCGTTCCGCTGCGGAGATCGTCGCCGCCGAAGGCTTGGGCGCTCAGGTCAGCGATGCTGCCCTCGAAGCAGCGGCCCGCGACATCATCGCCAAAAACCCAGACAACGTCGCCAAATTCAAATCCGGCAACGAAGGCGTCTTCAAATTCTTCGTTGGCCAGGTCATGCGTATCACCAAGGGCCAGGCCAATCCCCAATCCGTCAACGACATCCTCCGCAAACTCCTCTCCTGATTCCTTGTGGCACAGTCACTCCTTACTGTGCTCCTGGGTTTTGTCTCCGGGGCTACACCACCTACCCCGTCATTCCGAACGGAGTCTGCGGAGTGAGGTACGGTTTTGCATCGCACGTTTCTTGTGCGATGAATCCCTCCTGTTCCTTGCTCTTCTCTGTGACCTCTGTGTTCTTCCCTCTGTGAACTCTGTGTGAAACGGCCCTCTTCTCCTCGGTCCGACCCGCTTTGCCTCCACCCCGCTTTCCGCCATAATCTTTCCAGGAGAAAATCTCATGCTCAAAATCGGCGACAAAGCCCCCGATTTCACTCTGCTGTCCGACGAAGGCAAGCAAGTCTCCCTGATAGACTTCAAAGGCCAGCGCGTCCTGCTCTATTTCTATCCCAGAGCCAGCACGCCCGGCTGCACCATCGAAGCCTGCGAATTCCGCGACCTCAAGCCCAAATTCGATAAGGAAGATGTCGTCATCCTCGGCGTCAGCGCCGATCCGGAAAAATCCCTGAAGAATTTCAAGTCCAAGCAGAAGCTCAATTTCCCCCTGCTCGGCGATCCCACCCACAAAATGATCGAATCCTACGGTGTGTGGCGCATGAAGAAATTCATGGGCCGCTCCTTCAAAGGCATCGTCCGCAGCACTTTCTTGATTGGCCCCACCGGCAAAATCGAGCAGATCTGGGACGAAGTCAAAGCCAAAGGCCACGCCGCCGAGACCCTTTCGCATCTCTCCGCGTAATTCTCACTCCAAAGTTCCCACAAGCCTCTGCCCTGTAGCTCAGGCCTTCAGGCCTGAGGCCTTTTCTTGGGTAGCTCTTCTCTGTGACCTCTGTGTTCTTCCCTCTGTGAACTCTGTGTTATAAATCCCCGTCTTCTTCTTTCTTTCTCACAACTCCGTCCGCAATTCCTCTCCCTCCACCTCAATCGACAAATTATCAATCAACCGTGTCTTTCCAATGAAAACCGCCACCACCGCATAACTCCGCCGCCCCACGCGCACCACCGGCTCAAACGTCTCCGCATCCACAATCTCCGCGTAGTCCACCCTGGCGCGCGGCTCCCCCGCCAGCACCTTGTGTATGACCTGCTGCAATTGCAGCGCATCACGCGCCCCCGAGTTTACTTCGTGCGCTACAGCCCGCAGCGCCCGCGACAACACCGTCGCCGCCTTCCTCTCCTCCGCATTCAAATACAAATTCCGCGAAGACATCGCCAGCCCGTCCGCCTCGCGCACGATTGGGCAGAGCACGATCTCCGTGTCCAAATTCAAATCCCGCACCATTTGCTGCACCATGTGCGCCTGCTGCGCATCCTTGCGCCCAAAATACGCAAAGTGTGGTTGCACAATCTCCAGCAGTTTCAGCACAACGGTCGTCACACCGCGAAAATGACCCGGGCGCGATTTGCCCTCCAGCCGCTCGCTCAACCCTTCCACATGCACGTAGGTCGAAAACCCCGGTGGGTACATCTCCGCCGCATCGGGCAGGAACAGCCCGTCAATCTTTGCGGCCTCCAACTTCGCCGTGTCCGCCTCAATCGGCCGCGGGTATTTGGACAAGTCCTCCTTCGGCCCAAACTGTTTCGGGTTCAAGAATATGGACGCGTACACCGGCGAGCACTCTTTCTTTGCTCGTTCCACCAGCGCCATGTGTCCCGCATGCAGCGCCCCCATCGTCGGCACAAACCCGATCACGCGCTGCTCCAACCGCGCTTCTTTTGCCTTCTCCTTCATCCACGCGATGGTGCGAATCGTCTCCATTCTCGACTCCCCAAAAAAGAAGGGCGCAGAATCTCTGCGCCCGCAGTTCTTTCTTAAACGTCACTTTCCACGGGATGATTCACCGCGCAATCGGAATCGTCTTGCGTCCTTTCACGCTGGCCGGCGAATGATACGACTCTGCATCCGAAGGAAAGCTCCCGCTTTGCACGTCCGCGCAATACTGTTTGACCGCCTCTAAAATCGTTTGTCCCACGTTGGCATACTGCCGCGCAAATTTCGGTGGCTCGCGGAACGTCAGCCCCAGCATGTCGTGCAGCACCAGGATCTGCCCGTCGCAATCCGGCCCGGCGCCAATTCCAATCGTGGGGATGCGCGCGCTTCGCGTGATCTCCGCCGCCAGCTCCCGCGGCAACGCCTCCAGCACAATCGCGAACGCCCCCGCCGCCTCCACCGCCCGCGCATCGCGCAAAACCTGCTCCGCCGCGCCCGGCGTCTTCCCCTGCACGCGATAGCCGCCCAAGGCGTTCACCGATTGCGGCGTCAGCCCAACGTGGCCCATCACGGGGATTTCCGCCTCGGTCAGCCGCGCAATCAGCTCCAGCCTCCGCTCGCCGCCTTCGATCTTTACCGCCTCCGCGCCCGCTTCCTTCACAAAGCGTATAGCGTTTCGCAGCGCCTCGTTCAGGTCGCCGTGGTAAGAGCCGTACGGCATGTCCGCCACCACCAGCGCCCGTTGCACACCCCGCCGCACCGCCTTCGTGTGATGCAGCGCCTCCTCCAGCGTAAGCGGCAGCGTGCTGTCGTATCCCAGCGCCACCATGGCCACGGAATCGCCCACCAGCACCACGTCCACCCCGGCTTCGTCCAGTAGGCGCGCCGTCGGATAGTCGTATGCCGTCAGGCAGGTGATCTTCTTCTTGTTTGGGGAACCTGCAGCGTCGGTCTTCCGCTGCAGCAAATCGGGCACGGTCACTTTCCCGTCGCCCCCCATCGGGATCGTACTCATGTCGGCCTCCGGTGCCGTTCCCTGACTTTGGGATACAGCCCTCTTCCAACGCCCCCACTATACCAAATTGTGATGCCCATCACCAATCTTCGTGATTCTGAGCGCGGAGCAGTCTGGTGCACCCCTGATAACCGGGCATCATGTTCATAGAAGTGGCGAACTTTGCAGTGACCAACCAGCGCACTTCGCGACGTCAGTCAGATGAGTTTGTGACCTTTATTCTTCGGTCTTTCTGAAAGCGCGGACTTATCCACTAAAAATCTGCACAAATTAAGGAAAGCCCTTAGTCCGCGCTTATCGGGATTGTAGGACGACGCACACCAGCGTTTGGCGAAGTGAAATTGGCCTCCCGAAACACCCTGGAAAAGCCATTCGTCGCCATCCGCTCCGTTAATGTAATCGTCTGTAGGCAGTTGGAAAAAGTTGAGATTCTGGATTAGCTGCTCTAGTGCCTTTGAATCGTCTTCACTCAACTCGAAATCCCGGGCCTCGACCAATTTGCCATTTTCAAATCCTGGCTGCCCATCAAGTCGGCGAGATGACAGGCTGTAGATTCTCCCGTGCCGCTGGACTCTCACAAGAATGGCATTCCCCCAAGTGGGGAGAATCGTTATGCAGTAGGCTTCTGCGTTCACATCGTTGGCAAGATCGGGCAGTTCTGGCACGTTCATTTGTGCCTCGATCTTTTCATACCAAAGGCCCAACTGCGCTTCTACGCCAGGGCTGGGATACGTCTGGATGGGATGGTGGGTACCACAGCCAAGCCCCCAGATCAGAGAGCACCCCAGAATCGGTGTTAGAAGAACTGATTTCATGATTCCTGGAGCTGATGATACAACTATCTCGCGCAAATCTCGTCTCGGTTCGCTCTGAAACGCGTCTCGAGATAGCTAACTCTCGACGAGTCGACTTCGGAGACTGACGCGCTTCCCCATTCTACGAACGCGTCGCTCTAGCTGCTTGCGCACGCCCCTTCCATTGTCCTCCGCGGCCTAGCCAATAGCGCACCGCGGAAAGCCACGTCGCATAGGAATAGAATGCCGCTGCCACGGGAAGAAGTGGCGCCCAGAGGGGAGACAACCCGTAGAACCGCACCGTGGGCAAATACGTCACTGCCATCAGTAGCCATGCCGCTAGGCCCAGCCGCCACACAACAGGTTGCGGGTGGAACGCCAAAACAACCGGCGCGACATACGTCAGCAACATTCCTGCAAGCGTACCGAGCAGCAGCAGAGACGAGTACTTGAGCTGCGTGAACGCCGTCCGCGCGATCAAGTCGCGAATCTCGCCAAACGTCTGGTACGCGCGCAGGCTCACGCTCTTTCGCGTGAGTCCCATCCAGATCGCCCCACCGCTGTGTTTCACGGCGCGCGCCAGCGCACAATCGTCAATCACTTCCCCGCGAATCGCCGCAAATCCGCCAATACGTTCCAGCGCCGTTCGCCGCAGCAGGATGCACCCGCCCGCCGCGCCCGCCATCCGCGCCTTTCTGTCCGCAATCCACCTCGGCGGATACAGCTTCAGGAAGAAGTACAGGAAGGGTGGAATCAGCAATCGTTCCGCAAACGATTTCGCCTGCAGTAGCACCATCAGCGACACAAGATCCAGCCGCCGCTGTTCCGCCCGCGACACCAACCGCGCCAAAGTGTCTGGCGCGTGCACGATGTCCGCATCGGTGAACCAGAAATATTCCGGCGCATTCCTCTCGCAACTCGCAACGCCTTGCTCCAAGGCCCAAAGCTTCCCGGTCCATCCGCTCTGCAGTACCTCCGCCCGCAAGATTTTTACGCGCTCCATGGCCCCAGCATCCCGCGCGGCAGCTCTCGCCAACTCCGCCGTCGCATCCTCACTGTGGTCATCCACAATCACAATGCGAAACTCGCCGGGATACTCCTGCTTTGCAAGCGACGCCACCGCCCGCTCAATCGTCTCCGCCTCATCGCGCGCGGGCATGACACAGACCACGCGCGGCCAAACCGGCAGCGCGTCGTGCGGCGCGATGTCGTCGTCAAACGTCCGCAGTTGCCAAAATGCCCCGCGAAAAAACGTCAACACAATCCAGATAAGGAGGGTAAGAACAGCGAGAATCAACGCAGCGGAAGGCACGCCCTATTCTGTAGCGAAATGTATCCCGGCCGCTAGGCCAGATCCTCGGCCCGAATCGGCAACCGCCGCACCGGTTTTCCCGTCGCCGCTAAAATAGCGTTGCACACCGCCGGCGCAATCGGCGGCGTACCCGGTTCGCCAATCCCCCCGGGTCCGTCCTGGCTCTCCACAATATGCACTTCCACCACCGGCGCGTCGTTCATTCGCACCAGGTCGTAGTCGTTGAAATTCGATTGCTCCACCCGGCCATTCGCAATGGTGATCTCGCCCTTCAACGCCGCGCTTAACCCAAACACGATCGAGCCTTCAATCTGCGCGCGGATCGTCTCCGGATTCACGTGCCGGCCGCAATCCACCGCCGCCACCACGCGATGCACCTGCACCGCGTGCGCCTTGCGGTCAATGCTGATCTCCGCCACCTGCGCCACGTGAGTTCCAAACGACTCCACCACCGCAATCCCGCGGTAGCGCCCCGCGGGCAGCGGCTTGCTCCATCCCGCTTTTTCCGCCGCCAGTTCCACCACACCGCGCTGCCGCGCATCTTTCGCCAGCAGTGTCCGCCTGAATTCCACGGGATCTTTTCCCGCGGCCTTGGCCATTTCATCCACGAAGCATTCGGCGATGTAGCCGTTATGCGAACAGCCCACCGAGCGCCAGAACCCTACCGGCACGCCCGGCTCCGTAAGAAGATATTCCACCAGGAAATTCGGCACCGCATATTTCAGCGTGGCAATTCCTTCCGTGGACGAGTCGTCAATTCCGTTCTTCACCGAACCCGGAAAGAACCGCGACATAATCGAGGGTCCAACGATGCGGCTCTTCCACGCCACCACGTTTCCTGCAGCATCCACTCCAGCGTTCATCTTCACCAACACCGCGGGGCGATAAAAATCGTGCTGCATGTCGTCTTCGCGAGACCACGTCACTTGCACTGGCGCCTTCATAGCCTTGGAAAGCTCCACGGCCTCCATGATGAAGTCCTGCTCCGCACGCCGTCCGAATCCTCCGCCCAGATACGTCGTGTGGACTCGCACCTGCTCCGGTTTCAACCCGGCGACCTTCGCTCCTGTCATCTGCGAAAATGTCTGAAACTGTGTTGGCGCGTAAATGTCGCATCCATCGGCGCGCACATCCGCGGTGCAATTGATCGGTTCCATGGTGGCGTGCGCCAGGAAGGGCACTTCGTAGATGGCCTCTACTTTCTTGGGCGCACCAGCCAGCGCCGCGTCCGCGTCGCCGTCTTTCCGCGCGATCGCGCCGGTCTGCTCCGCCCGCTCGTGATAGAGCTTGCGAATCGCCGCGCTGGAATTCTTCGCGTTCGCGCCTTCATCCCAGGTGATCGCCAGCGCGTTTCGCCCTTCCATCGCGGACCAGGTATTCTCTGCCACCACCGCGACGCCGCTGGATATCTGCACAACCTGCTTCACCCCGGGCACTACCTTAGCTTTCTCCGCGTCGAAGCTCCTCACCGTGCCGCCAAACACCGGACACCTCGCCACCACGGCGTGCAGCATCCACGGCAACTTCACATCAATTCCGAACTCCGCTCTCCCCGTCGACTTTTCCAGTGAATCGATCCGCTTCGTGGCTTTCCCAATAATTTTGTAATTCTTCGCATCCTTCCACTTGGGACTCACGGGCACTGGCAGCTTCGCCGCTTCTTCCACCAACGCACCATAGCCCAGCCGCTTTCCCGTCGCGGAATTCACCACCGCGCTGTTTTCCGTGCGGCAGGCCGACGGCTCCACGCCCCAGCGTTTCGCTGCAGTCGCCACAAGCATTTCCCGCGCAGCCGCCCCCGCCTTCGCCAAAGGTTCCCACGACCCGCGCACGCTGCAACTTCCTCCGGTCCCCTGCAAGCCAAAAATTGGGTTGAAATACGCGGGCGCCGCCGGAGCGAACTCCGTGCGGATCTTCTTCCAGTCCAGATCCAGCTCTTCGGCAAGAATCATGGCCAGCGCGGTGGAAATTCCCTGGCCCATTTCGGACTTATCAATCAGCAGCGTGACGCGATCGTCCGCCGCGATCTGCACCCACGCATTAATCGCCGTGGAATCCTTGGGCGGCACGCCGGCCAGTGCCTCATATTTCCCCGGCAGGTACAAGCCGATGACCAGCGCCGCTCCGCCGGTGGCGCTTTTCCGCAGAAACTCGCGACGATCCAGGAATGATGCAGTTGCCATGGGAACCTCGATTCTGAGCGTGGGCGTGAAAGCGTGGGGTAATAAGAAATCTATCCGCCGGCTTGCATCGTCGCCGCGCGGTGAATCGCTTTGCGGATGCGCTGGTACGTGCCGCAGCGGCACAGATTGCCGTTCATTGCGTCATCAATGTCCGCATCCGTGGGCTTCGATTTCTTGGCCAGCAAGGCTACGGCGGACATGATCTGCCCCGATTGGCAGTACCCGCATTGCGGCACATCTTCTTCGATCCAGGCTTTCTGCACGGGGTGGGAGCCGTCGGCGGAGAGACCTTCGATCGTGGTGATCTTCTTTCCCTCGACGCTGGACACGGGCGTGATGCACGAGCGCGCAGCCTCGCCGTTGATATGCACCGTGCAGGCTCCACACAGCGCCATTCCGCAGCCGAACTTCGTTCCAGTCATATTCAAAGTGTCGCGCAGCACCCACAAAAGTGGCATTTGCGGATCCACATTGACGGTGGTGGCTTTTCCATTCAGCGTAAAAGTGACGGCCATAAGTCCCTCCCTCGGCGCGCCCGATATCGTACACCAACTCCCCGCATGGATGGAAATATACACAAATCCGACGGGTCCGCGCGCCCGCTCCCCTGTCGAAATCCCCCTTCGCCCTTAGGGGATGGGACATAACATGAATGTCCTACCTCCCAAGGCGGGGAAGAGAAACGCAACGTCCAGCCCCGGTCCCCATGAGGGCCCAGCTGTTCCCGTGGCGTTTGATTATTTTTCGCGGTTCGCGGCTACTTGCGGGCTGCGCTGTATAGTTCCGCCGCTTTGTCCCAGTTCACCACATTCCACCAGGCATCAATGTAATCGCCGCGCAGATTCTGATATTTCAAGTAATAAGCGTGCTCCCAAACGTCAATGCCCAGCACCGCCTTGCCTCCTGCCAAATAAGGCGTGTCCTGGTTCGGCGTGGAATCGATGGCCAGCTTGCCATCTTTCACCAGCAGCCAGGCCCATCCGGAGCCGAACCGCCCCAGGCCCGCGGCCTTGAACTTATCCTTAAATCCGGAAAACGAACCGAAGCCCGCCGTGATGGCCGCAGCCAGATCGCCTTTGGGCTCGCCGCCTCCGCCCTTCTTCATCAATTGCCAGAAGAGCGAATGGTTCCAGTGGCCGCCGCCGTTGTTGCGGACCGCATTGCGAATATTCTCCGGCACGCTATCCAAGCCCTTGAGCAGGTCATCGATGGACTTGGACTGCAAGTCCGCATGACCTTCCAGCGCCTTGTTCAGATTGGTGACATAGGCGCCGTGATGCTTGTCGTGATGGATTTCCATCGTTTTGGCGTCAATGTAAGGTTCGAGTGCGTCAAACGAGTACGGCAAAGGGGGCACTGTGAATGCCACGGGTTTGTCCTCCACATTTAGATTGAGATTGAAATCCGACCTGGTTTCCGCTTGCAACAGACCTGGTGCCGCCTTGCCCGCCCCGAGCAGGCCTGCACCGACAATGCCACTGCTAACGAGAAACTTTCGGCGATCCATGGGAACTCCTCAGCTGGGTGGGCGCTTCGGCTTGCGCGTGGGATTATAGCGCCCCAAGAGTCGCGGCTCAACCACGCGGAGCAATCCCGCGGGCCGAACCTCGACACTGGCATTGCAGCTTATTGGATGCGTGCCAAGGCCCATCGGGCAGATTCCGCGATTGCGGGTTCCTCCGATCCCGCCAGCCGCTGCAAAAGCGCAAGGATGCGACCGAGTTCGGGTGCACCCGGCGCAAGCCTGCTGTGTCCCAACGCAATGCAGGCGTTGCGCACCAGCCCTTTCCACTTGGTGCGTTTGATGGCGCTCCCGCGGAAGGCCTCGCGAAACTCCTCCTCGCTCATACCCGCAAGCCATTCCAGACGCGGCTCGAAGAGCGACTCACCCGCGCATGGAAGCCCGGGGCACCCACGTTCTCCTGGGGCCACTGCTTCTCCTTCCCTCCGTGCACGCGCAGGCGTCGCTCCGCCTTCCCCGCGCGGCTGGAATTCCGCCAAATGCGTCACGGGCGCCTTGCGATTGAACGGGCAAACATCCTGGCAGATATCGCAGCCGTATACCTGCCTGCCCATCCCTTCGCGAAATTTTTCCGGAATTTTTCCCCGCAATTCGATGGTCAGATACGAAATGCAGCGCCGCGCATCCAGTACGTACGGCTCCACCAGCGCTCCCGTCGGGCATGCGTCCAGGCATTGCCGGCAATTCCCGCAAAGATCGGCAGGCGGCGCCTCCGTTGGAGCCAGCGACGGCTTCAAGTCCAGCGAAGTCAGGATCACACCGAGAAAAAACCACGAGCCCAGCGAATCATTCAGCAACAGCGTATTTTTGCCGAGCCAGCCTAGCCCTGCGTGCTTGGCAAAAATTCGCTCGGCCACCGGCCCGGTGTCGGCGTAGGCGCGCGCGGCAAACGGCTCTGGAATTCTTTCGCGGAGAGAAGCGGTCAGTGCGTTGAGCTTTTCCCAAACCACTTCGTGATAATCGCGTCCCCAGGCGTATCGCGATATCCATCCGCGCGGCTCGCTGCTGCTGGCGGCAGCGGCGTCCACAGAATAGGGATGGTCGGTGTTGTAATTCAGCGCGCAGACAATTGCGCTTCGCAAGTTTTCCTGAACGAGCGCGGGATTCCGCCGCCGCGGATCTTCCAGGTAGCTCATGTCCCCGGCATAGCCTCGGGCGAGCCACTCCTCGAAATGCGCCAGTTCGGGAAACGCCTCCACGCGCACCACGCCGCAAAGATCGAATCCCAACTCCTCGGCGCGTTTTGTGATCCAGGCGGTATCCGCAACAGATGCCATGCCCACGATTGTGCCTCAGGCGCACTATCGGTTTGAAGGGCGCGGCGAAAGATTCAGGAGGTCGCGGCTTTGGCAATCGCGGGCATTTCCCGGGGCCAGGGTTTGTGGCGCTGGTAGGAGCGGGCGAGTTCCAGGAAGATACCGATGTCGCGGTCGAGGTCTGAATTCGTGCCGTCAAAATAGAAATTGCGGATGGGGATGCCGGCATGGTCGCGGCTGATGCGCGGATAGACCGCTTCGCCAACAATTCCATTCATGCAGGTGAACGGGCTGATATCAATAACGCCATCCAGCCCCTTGTGCGCGAAATAGACGGCTTTGCCCACATTTACGACCATTTCGCCGTTTGCGCCCAGGGCCGGCAGGTAGGGCTCTGCGCCATCGAGCACCACCTGAATCTCATGCGGCTCTTCGTAGCCGTGGAAATCTTCCTTGAACATCGCCAGCAAGATGTGCTCGTCTTTGCGCTGGATGTAGTTGCGGATATGCGCTTCGGCTGCTTCCATGGAAAAACGCCGGCCAAAGATCTGCAATCGCCGGTGCTGGTCGGCGTTCGTGTACCAGATCCACTCGGAAAAGTCGTTCATCCACACTTCCGCGCCCGCAACTTCTAGGCGCCGGACCAGTTCGTTGTTGCTGAATTCGTTCAGGCGGCAAAAGATTTCACCGACCACGCCTATCAACGGTTTGCTGCCATCAAACTCCACGGGTAATTTGCGGAATCTTTCGCGCGCCTCCAAGAGGCACCGGCAAAGCGCCTCCATCTGCTCGTCGAAACTGGCGTAGGTAATTTCCAAAACTTTGCAGAGGGCCTGCAGGCTCTCCTCAAAGGCGGCGTCGGCGGTGCCCGCCGTGATTTCATACGGCCGTGATTTTAGAAGGAGCTTCAGCAAAATATCGGCCGCAACAATCGCGCGCCACACTCCCCGCGTAAACAGCGTCGAGGACTCTCCGAAGTCGCTGTAGCCTTTTTCAGTGCTGGGCTGAAAGATCATCACATCGGAATAGCCGATCTGCGTCAGGACGCCCTTCAGGAACGGGGAATACTGCCCGAAGCGGCACGGTCCGTGCCCCGTGACCATGAAGAACGCGGTCTTTTGGGGGTCGAAACCCGGCTGTTCCGTAATCTGCAGGAAATCTCCCAGCGTCACCTTCAGCGGGTAGCACTCATCCCCGCTGGAGAATTTTGCGCCGAGATCCAGCGTCCGCGCATTCGAGCGAGGCGTGACTTCCGCATCGACGCCCAGCGAGCGCAGCACCGCCGCCAGCGCCCGCGCGCTGCCCTCCACCATCCGCGGCACATAGGTCTTCTTTCCGTAGAGCGGATGCGAGCGCGAAATCGTCCGCGGATTTTCTACTGAGTGTTCGTGCATCGCAGCAGCCCCTTGCTGTCGAGATACGCTTCGCATCGCGTCAGGTACCCGGCGTCGTTGCCGTGGCCGTCAAACTGAAGCACCAGGAACGGCACCTTCGCCACATCCCGCAGGTAGTGTTTGACAAAGGAGTCCGGCCCGCACTTGAAGTTCGTGATGTAAATAATATGCATGTTCGGGTGCTCGCTCGCGAAGCGCCCCGCCTCCAGGATACGCCGCCCGGAATGCCAGAACATGTTGGGGTGAAGATCGTCAGCAGCGCGCTCATCCAGCGGCAGAAAATCGAGCGGTAGGACGTTCACGCCGTAGAGATCCCGCAATTTCCTTGGAATATCGCAATTTCCGCTGCGGTCATAGATGTTGTAGGCGCGGCCGATCAGCAGAACTGCAGGCTCGCCCGTCGCGCGCAGCGTGGCACACGCCTGGTGTCCCTCTTCGATCAAGCGCTCGCTGAAGCGGGCTTGCGCGAAGTAGGCCGCTTCCGCTGCCTGGTTGCTCTGCCGCCCGCTGACGCCCAGACGCTCGAAGCATTGCGCCAGTTGGCGTTTCACGTGTTTGCGGCCGGCTCGAAAATAGAGTGTGGGTGCAAGAAACCGGTCCGCAAAGGTCTCGAACTCCGGCGCGGAACGTACCACGTAGGGAAGTGTCTGGTTCCAGGGGCAGAGATGTGAAGCGATCGAGGAATCCGGCGCCTCCATGTCCATCACATTCGGCAGGAGTACAAAATCCACCGCCGGGCGCTCCTCCGTGCCATGCAACAGGGAGTGCACGTGCCCATGCGCGATCTGCACCGGGAAACACGGCTCCGCAATGCTGAGCTCCGCGCCGCGCGTGGCGATGCGCGAATCCGTCACGCCGGAAAGCACCACCTCGAGACCAATCGCCTTGAGGTAGGTTTGCCAGAATGGAAAGCGGTCGTGGAAATACATCGCTTGCGGGACACCCACGCGGGGTCGGCCAGTGGTCTCCCCAGCCGCCGGCTCGCGATAGCCCTCGCGCAACAGCCGGTCGTATAACGCCATCAGGTCGTCAATCACCGGCCGCCGTTCGGTGCGCGCGCGTTTGCGGAATTTGTCGGAGCACTTGTCGCCCCAGTACGTCTTCCGCCCCTCGACGGTGATCTCCTTCATGTCGCAATAGTTGGAGCAGGCCTTGCACACAAACTCGCGCGTCTCAAAGCTGGCGCGGTTCAAATCGAATCCACGAAATGTCGAAATCGACTCGGGGCGCTTCGTCAACGTCATTGTGCCCACGGAATCGCTTGCCGATGCCGCCGCCGCGAAGGCCCCCACTTCCAGGTGCTCTTGTACGCGTTCTTTCGCGCGAATCACCTGCTGCGCGATCAGGCCCATGCCGATTGCCCCGATAATCCCGTTGTGTGGCGGCACGATGATGCGTTTTCCCAGCAATTGTGAAAACGCCGCCGCCACCGCATCGTTGTATGCCGTGCCTCCCTGAAAATAGATCACCTTGCCGATCTTGCGGTCACGGACAACGCGGTTCAGATAGTTCATGGCCACCGAATAGGCCAGGCCCGCCGCAAGATCGCCCACCCGGCTGCCGCGCGACATCCAACCGGTCACGTCGCGCTCCATGAACACGGTGCATCGCTCGCCGAGCCGCGCCGGGGCCGTCGAAGCCATGGCCTTCTCCGCGAATTCATCCTTGATCTGGATGTCCATGCGCTCGGCCTGTTCTTCAAGGAAGGAGCCCGTGCCCGCGGCACAAGCCTCGTTCATCGCGAAATCCACAACCACGCCATGGTCAATAGAAATGAACTTGGAATCCTGGCCGCCAATCTCGAAGATCGTGTCGACGTCGCCCGGCTCCTCGCCTTCTTCCAGCGCGGAGCCCGCGCGGTTCTTCACTAGTTTCTCGTGCACGTAAATCGCGCCGGTTTTGTGCGCGGTGATTTCATCATTGACGGTGTCTGCGCCAACCAACTCGCCAATGAGCTCGCGCCCCGAACCCGTGGTGCCCACGCCCCGCACCATAATCCGGTCCCGGAATAGGCGATCGATTTCCTGCAGGCCTTCCTGAACTACTTCAATGGGGCGGCCAGACGTTCGCAGGTAGATGCCGTGCAGCAGGCGCCCTTCTTCATCGAGCAGCGCCAGATTGGTGCTGACCGAACCCACATCGATTCCCAGGAACGCGGAAATTTGTTCTCCGTCTTTCGGAAGGGCTTCCGTGCGTGAAGCTTCGGGATGATCGCGCAGCAAGAGCACGTTCGCTAGGGACAACGGCTGCAGCTCGCGGTCCTTCTCCCCGGCAAGCTGCAGATGCGGCCGGAAGTGGCCATTGTTTTTAGTGCGCGCGGGATCGCCTTTTTGGCTGCGTTCCAGCAGCGCACAACCCAGTGCGCCTATCCAGGCGTATTCTTCGGGCACAAACAGACCTTCCGGCCCCAGCCGAAACGCTTCGATAAGCGCCTGAACCACGCCGCGATTTTGCGACACCGCTCCAATCAGCGCCACTCGCGGCTTCACCGCTTTCCCTCGGACGATGTTGCTCTTGAAATTGCGCGATACCGCTTCGCACAGCCCCTTAAGCACCTCCTCCGTGGAGTTGCCTTTCTGCTGCGCGTGGATCATGTCGGACTTCGCGAAAACGGAACAGCGTCCCGCGATCCGCGCCGCACATTTTGCCTGCGCGACCACATCTCCTATCTCTTCCACGCGATATTTCAAGCGCGAAGCCTGCTGGTCCAGGAACGACCCCGTTCCCGCCGCGCATTCGCCGCTGGTCGAATAGTCTGTAATACCTGTCGCGTACGTGTGCGCGTTGGATCCGGTAGCGTGCTGCGGGTTGCCGTTCTCGGCCAGCCGCAGGTATTTCGAGCTTTCGCCGCCTATCTCGAACACCGTGCGCACGTCCGGATAGAGTTGCCCAACCGCGCAGGCAATAGCTTTGAACTCGTTTTCGGTGTTGGCGTTTAGGGCCTCCGCCACAAGCCGCCCGCCGGAACCTGTCACACGCATGCCGCGAATTTCCTCGTGCGGCAGCAAAGCTTGAAATTCGGCGAGAAGATCCTTGACCGTTTGGATGGGATTTCCGTATGTACGGCGGTACTCGGAGAGCAGCACAGGCGCACCGCAGCATCGCTCCGCTCCATGGCTGGCCCTCAGGAAATGCCCGTTTCCCTGAGGAGGCGTGACGCTGCCAGAGTCGCCCGGTACCCATACCGCTGCGAGCTTGGCGCTGACACTTCCGACATCCAAGCCTACAAAGAGAGCCATTGGCGATCTCCCCAAACGGTACCGACGGCGCGGAACCAGAATGCCGTCACTGGAAAGAGAGTCGGCGGGGATACTAGATTAAGTGGGTCTAGTATCGCCACAACTGCACGACTATGTGGGCGCATACTAGCACGTCACGGTCCAGCGGTATACTGGTGATCGCGTCGAGGCCGTTCGCCACTAGGGGATAGTTCACTGTAAGTGATTGAATTGCCAATCTTTGTAAGACAGGAAGAGACTTACCACTCCCGATCTGTGGAAATCTTCCATGATTCGCAATGGAGTTGAGTGAATTTTCAGATTCTGGTGACTTTGACGCATCTGGGACCAATTTGGGGGAAGAACCCTCTCCCCGGCAAGCGAAGGATTTTATTGAAAGCTGCGAACCGCCGTCGGCTCATCCGTGTAGACATCGAACACGGTAAACAGCTTGGTGATCTGCAAGAGGTCGTGCACCTTTTTTGTCAGGTGCAGCAACTTCAACTCTCCCCCGCGGCTGCGCACCGCGGTAAACCCGCTGACGAGTTCGCCGATGCCTGAGCTGTCGATATAGTTGACGTCGCCCAGATTCAGCAGAATCTTGTTGTTCCCGCCGTCAAGCAGATCGCGAATAGTCTTGCGGAGCAGCGCGCTGCCCTCGCCGAGCGCGATGCGCCCGCTTAGGTCGACAAGCGTGATGACCCCAACTTCGCGAGTGGTGGCATACAAGGCTGGCATAAACGTTCCTACGCTTCCTGATGTGGTGTGGCATCCGAATTTGACGGCCTGAGATTGCCGTTGCCCGATGCGTTTTTCGGCAGCGGCAACTTCTTTGACATGATAATCTCGGCGCCGCCCGTGCGTCCCGGCACGACGTCGAACTCATCCATGAAGGAGCGCATCAAAAATATCCCGCGCCCCGACGTGCTCAGCAGATTCTCCTCCAACAGCGGGTCCGGCACATCGGTCAGCCGGAAACCTTTTCCTTCATCCAACACATGGATGACCATCTTCTCGCCGGTGAGGTCAATCCCCAAATGGATCTTTTTGTCGGGCTTTTCCTGGTTCCCATAATGAAAGGCGTTGATCACGCCTTCCCGCACGGACATCCCGATCCGGTAACACTCATCCTCGGCAAAGCCCGCCGCTTCCGCCACCCGCAGACACATCTCCTCCGCGAGATTCACGCTCTCAACGTGCGTGTCCAAGGTGACTTCCAGGTGTTTAGTGTCTGGCGCCATTCCCGGTCGGTTCTGCGGCCGCTCTCTGCACGAAAAAAAGCGTACTTACTCGTAACACACCGCCCAAACCCAAGTCAATGGAGCCTTCCGCCCCCATTGTTGGTCCGACGATGGCATCCCAGTGTGCATCCTCTATCCCCAAAGGGTAGCGTGTGGATGAGATATTCACCCGGTGGCTTTTGATCCGACCAGAAAAAACACTCTCTGCCCCACCCGCCTTCAGGACAACCGTGGATTGATTCTAGCGAGGCGCGGGACTCGAACCTGTAACTTGGCGCGGAGTGACCGCGCCAAGTTCTTGAAGTGCAGCGTAGGCAAAAGTGACTGCCCCATTGCCCTGGCCCAGTGGCTGACCTTCCCATCGCGCGATCAACTGTTTGAGTGGATCGATGGCCCTCTTGTCGTGCAATTTTCCTAGCGCTTGCGTTGCCGACATGAGGAGCGCTGACTCGTTCTCGTTGAGCACGCTAATCAAGGGATCAACCGCTCTGGTGTCACTCAGATTCCCGAGCGCCTCCGCTGCGGAAGCGCGATCAGCTGTTTTTCTGGCGCGATCCTGAAGAACCGCAATGAGGGGCGCCACTGCGAGAAGGCTCTTTGATTGGCCCAGCGCGCTGATAGCTGACACGTTGTAGCTGGCCGCGGCAAGAAGCGCTGCCACCGCTTTTGGGTCGCGCGAATTGCCTAGCGCGGAAGCGGCCCAAATCTGCACAGTCGTGTCTTCGTCGTGCACGGCGTCGAGCAGCTCCATTGGAGCTGGGTAATCGCTCATTTCAGAAAGAGCATGCGCCGCACTGATCCGGATCAAAGGATCGGCATCTTTCAGCAAAGCTCCTAATGCGGGCACGGCGCGCCTGTCGCCGAGTTCGCCCAATGCATCTGCTACCCATCCGCGGATTTGTGGATATGGCGACTTAAGAGTGCGAAGGAGAGGCTCGCAGGCGCGAGCATCCCGCGTCGCTCCAACAGCATGGATGACGTTGTACGTAGTTCGTGCTACCAGCAGTTTCAGGAGCGGTTCTACGGCTTCCGGATTGGACTGTTTTTTCAATGTACACAAGAGCCCAGAAGCAGCCTTTTCCTGTTCGTGCCATCCCGCGCTGCTGAGTGCATCGATGAACACCGGCTGGCTGATTGGATCGCAAATGAAGACCAGCGCGGACAAGATGTTCCCTTTGAGGTGCGGTTCTTTGTACTCGGCACGATATATGTCCCCCAGTGGGGGTGCTGCCGCGGCGTCCCGCATTTCCCCGAGTGCAATTGCTGCCTGAAGGATCACAGCTTCGTTACCATCTTTGAGCGCGGTTCTCAACGCCTGGCCTATGCTCTGATCGTACTGTCTGATCTGCCCCAGGGAACGTGCAGCGGCAGCTCGCACCAAAGGATCCGAGTCGTTCAGAGCCTCAGCGATCGCTGGCACACAGCTCACGTCTCTTTCCCGTTCGTTGCGCGGGTCATTGGAATATCCATTCAGCTCACCTAGAGCGGCCACCACGGCGGCACGCACCGTGGCGTCCGAATCATGGATCGCGTTCACCAGGATCGGCGAAGTTTTGAGTGCGTCATCTGATTGGCTGAGGATTCTTGCGGCTTCGATGCGCTCTGCGGGATCGCGGCTGCGCAAGGTACGGATGGCTTCCGCGTCCGGATCGTACGAGTTGGAGGCCGGCGAAGTTTCATGGAGGCTAAGATAGTCACCGGCGATGCGTCGAATCTCCTGATTCGGCGCATGGACCGCTGCCCGCATGAAGCGCGAAACCCGTGGAGTCGAAACTCCGGCCAGCATGGCTGTGATGGCCTCCATTGTGGACGGAGCAGCGTTCGCGCGATAGGCCGCAATCAACACCTCGACCATTCCTCCGAACTCGAGTTTCTCGATGCCGCTGCCAAATGAATCGATCCACTTTCCGGCGGCCGCATGAATCACAGGATCGCCGCTCTCGACCGCCTTGATGAATAGATTGATTATGGGATCGTTTAGACCTTGTCCGCGTTCCGCATATGCTCTCTGGAGTCCCTCCTCGGCCGCCATTTGCTGGCATCGGTTCCCATTCCGCACGGCTGCAACGAAAACTGGAAAAGCACCTGTCTGCATGTTGGCAAGAGCATTCCCGACCCAACTTGTGTATCCCCCGGAGTCAGAAGGATCACAGTCCTTTTCCAGTGACTCCATTAGCGCCCGAGCAGCAGGAGCGCCGAGTTCCGACAACTGCCCCTCAACGTCGGCATTCCCCGTGGCTCCCCCGACCGCCAATGCGATTGCTATGAGCTTAGGGATTTTTTGGGGATCTTTGTAAACGGCCAGGACTTCCAGCATCGCCATTTGCGTTTGCCCCGGCGTCAGCGGTGTCTGCTTCAGAAGAATGGGCAACGCGTCCGGGCTCGCCGATTTGATGAGTTCGAGCTTGGCAGCGCCCCGAACGCTCGGATCGGGACTGCGAAGTTGTTCCACCAGTGTCTCGGTTCGCGAGGCAGTACCAGTTGGTTGCTGACCGCAGTCAGCGAATGAAACCATCAGGCAGAGTGGCACGAAATGTCGTAGGATATGCACTCTTGGAATCTACTGCCGTGGTAACAATGCGGCAATCAGAACTAGATCCACTGCACCCCAAGCATTAATAGCATGCGGGCGAAGCGCCTTTCGTAACGAGGCAAAACTGGGTTTTGACTTTTCTTTTCCGGAACAGCTGCGCCACTACGCCCAATAGTTACGATCCAGCGTGCGGTATTGGATCGCCTCGCTGAGGTGCTTCGCTTCGATATTCGCCGCCCCGTCCAAATCCGCGATCGTCCGCGACACCTTCAAGATGCGGTCGTGCGCCCGGGCGGAAAGCCCCAACTTAACCACCGCATTCTCCAGCAGCTTTTCTCCCTCGGGCGAAATCGCGCAGTGCTTGCGAATCATCTTCGGCGCCATCTGGGCGTTGCAATACGTCTTCTTTTCGCCCTTGAATCTTTCCAATTGACGCGCCCCCGCGGCAATCACCCGCGCACGCACAGCGGCGGAATCCTCCGAAGACGATGGCGCCCGCAATTCCTTGTACTTCACTGCCGGCACTTCGATGTGGATGTCAATGCGGTCCAGCAGCGGCCCGGAAATCTTCGAGACGTAGCGCTGGATCATCGGCGGCGTGCAGTGGCAATCGCGCGTGGGATCCCCAAAATACCCGCAAGGGCACGGATTCATCGCCGCCGCCAGCATGAACCGCGAAGGAAACGTCACCGATATCGCCGCCCGCGCGATCGTCACCGAACCATCTTCCAGCGGCTGCCGCATCACTTCCAGCACATTGCGCTGGAACTCCGGCAGCTCGTCCAGAAACAGCACCCCGTTGTGCCCCAGCGACACTTCGCCTGGCCGCGGCACCGCCCCGCCGCCAATTAGCCCCGCATCGCTGATCGTGTGGTGCGGCGAGCGGAACGGCCGCGTCCCGATCAGCCCCTGGCTGTTTTCCAGGGTTCCCGCCACGCTGTGAATCCGCGTCGTCTCGATCGCTTCCTCGAGCGACATCGGCGGCAGGATCGTCGGGATACGCTTGGCCAGCATCGTCTTCCCGGCGCCCGGCGGCCCGATAAACAGAATGTTGTGTCCGCCCGCGCACGCCACTTCCAGCGCCCGCTTGGCCGCCTGCTGCCCGTGCACGTCGCGCAAGTCCACGGGATACTGCGCCGCCTCGCTCAGCATCTGCCGCGCATCCACCTTTACGGCCTTGAACGACTCCGGCGAATTCACCAGGTCCACGGCTTGCGGAAGCGACTTCAGCGCGTACACATCAATCCCATCCACCACCGCCGCTTCCCGCGCATTCATTTCCGGCACGGCCACGGCCGTCAGCCCGTTGTCCCGAGCGGTAATCGCCGCGGAGAGCGCGCCGCGCACCGATCGCACGCTGCCATCCAGGGACAACTCGCCCAGGAACATCATCTTGTCCAGAGTCTTCCCGAAAAACTGCCCTTGGCAGCCCGCCAGCCCCAGCGCCATCGGCAAATCGAACGCCGATCCTTCCTTTCGTAGGTCCGCCGGCGCCAGGTTGATGGTCACTCCCTGGCCGTAGGGAAACTCGTACCCGCAATTCCGCAGCGCGGACTTGATCCTCTCGCGGCTCTCCTTCACGGCGTTATCCGGCAGGCCCACCACGTTGAAGTCCTGCATGCGCGCCGACCCCACGTCCACCTCGACTTCCACGAGGTAGGCGTCAATCCCGTACACCGACGCGCTGACTGTCTTGAAGAGCATGGTTTAACCTGAGGGGACGTTCTGGCCTGAGCATATATTAATGATTAACGATATGCCAGCGGTACCTTACAGCCGCTGCCATCCGCGCAAAAAAACCTTTACTTCATGAATATGGCGTTAATTCTGCTGCTCTTTTGGCACTTCCCCGCTGCAACTTTCCTTTACTCCGCATCCCCACACCCTTATAGTGAGGTTGTTCCCGCTTTTCCATTTCTTGCGAAAAGAGGTTGACCAATGTTTGGTCTCATTGTTCTGGGCATCCTCGTTCTCCTGGTGATCTTCGGCATCTCCATGTACAACAGCCTGGTCCGGCTGAAGGTCACCTGCGACAACGCCTGGGCGGACATCGATGTGCAGCTCAAACGCCGCTACGATCTCATCCCCAATCTCGTCGAAACCGTGAAGGGTTATGCCGCCCACGAAAAGGGCACCCTCGAAGCCGTCATTAACGCGCGCAACCGCGCCATGACCGCCACCGGCCCCGCCGATAAGGCCGAGGCGGAAAACATGCTTACCGGCGCTCTGAAGAGCCTTTTCGCTCTCTCCGAGGCCTACCCGCAGCTCCGCGCCATTGAGAGCTTCACCTCGCTCCAGAATTCGCTCTCCCAGATTGAGGAAACCGTCCAGAACGCGCGTCGCTATTACAACGCCGTCGTTCGCGACCTCAACACCAAAATCCTGCAGTTCCCTACCAACATCATCGCGGGAATGCTGGGCTTCAAGCAGCGCGAGTTCTTTGAAATCTCTTCCGCCGCCGAGCGCGAAGCGCCCAAGGTCAGCTTCGGCAACCCGGCCGCGCCCACGGCCTGAGCGCCAAGAAAGTTCATACATGATGACGCGTGCTATCTCCCTCCGCAGGCTCTGCGTGCTCGCTTTGCTCCTTTTCGTTTTTTCTCCTTCTTATTTGTTCGCGCAGGGCAGGCAGCTTCGCATCCAGAAGTTCGATTCGGAGATTACCGTTACCCCGGACGCCAAGGTCAACGTCACCGAAAACATCACCCTGCAATTCAAGGGTGGCCCCTGGCACGGCGTCTATCGCACCATCCCCGTGGAATACGCCGGCCCTAACGGCTCGAATTACAGCCTCTTTCTCGACGTCCGGAGCATCACAGACGGCAACGGCAACAAGCTGAAATTCGAGTCCAGCCGCGAGCGCCAAAACCGCAAACTCAAGATTTACGTTCCCGACGCCGACAATTCCACACAGACCATCGTCATCGAATATGTTGCCAGCGACGCCCTCCGTTTCCCCGAAGACTACGACGAGTTCTATTGGAATGTGACCGGCGACGAATGGGACATCCCCATTGACGCTGCCAGCGCGCACATCGTCCTTCCTCCCGGCGCCTCCGGCATCCGCGCCAACGTCTTTACCGGCTCCTTCCGTTCCAAGGGACGCGAGGCCGCCGCGGAAGTCGCTGGCACCGGCGTGGATGTCACCACCATCGCGCCTCTGGGCATTCACGAGGGCCTCACCGTCGCCATTGCTTTCGACAAGGGCGCCGTCCACGAGCCCACCGCCCTGGACAAGCTTTCTCTCTATCTCCGCAGCAATTGGGCGCTCTTCCTGCCCATCGTCGCCTTCTTCCTGATGTTCTGGTTGTGGTGGACCAAGGGACGCGATCCGCGCCTCCGGCCCATCGCCGCGCAATATGAACCTCCCGACAAACTCACGCCGGGCGAAGTCGGCACGCTGGTCGACAATTCCGTGGATATGCGGGACATCACCGCCTCCATCGTCGATCTCGCCGTGCGTGGCTATCTGGTCATCGAAGAGCAGCAGAAAGACCACTTGCTTGGCCTGACCCACAGCAAGGAATACGTCTTCCACTTGAAGAAATCCCAAGCCGAGTGGAGCACGCTGCAACCTCACGAGCAGGCGCTTCTCAGCGGACTTTTCTCTGGCGGCAACGCCGGCGATGCCGTCTCCCTTTCCGAGCTGCACAATCGCTTCTACACCAGCCTTCCCGGCATTCGGAACGACCTCTTCGACTCCCTTGTCGGCCACGGTTACTACAACCGCCGCCCAGATAGCGTCCGTTCAGGCTATCTTGGTTTCGGCGTCGTCGTTGGTGTGATTCTCGTCTGGGGCGGCACCGCCATCGCCCGCAACATGGGCATGGCCCCGCTGTCATTCGTGGTCGCCGGCATTCTCACCGGCGCCATTATCTGCGGCTTTGGCTGGTTCATGCCCGCACACACGCAAACCGGCGCTCGCGCTCTCGAGGGCGTTCTGGGTTTTGAGGATTTCCTGAATCATGTTGAAGCTGACCGCTTCAACCGCACCATCAAAACGCCGGAAATGTTTGAGAAGTTTTTGCCCTTTGCCATGGCTTTAGGCGTCGAGAAAAACTGGAGCAACGCCTTCAAAAACATCTACACCCAGCCGCCGCAGTGGTACCAGGGCAACTTCGGCGCGGGCTTCTACCCTTACATGTTTGTCAGTAGCTTGAATTCGATGTCTTCGGTCGCCGGTTCCGCCATGGCCTCCGCGCCTCGCAGTTCCGGAGGCTCCGGCTTCGGCGGCGGTGGTGGCTTCTCGGGTGGCGGCTTCGGCGGCGGTGGTGGCGGCGGGTTCTAATCTCTGCGCTCGCCTGAACCTTTGAACAATCTGTACGCGTCTCAGACCGCCGTCGGCGTCTCGGCCCCTCAATTGTGCCTGCTTGATTTCTTCGTCCGTCGCCGCTTCCGCCCCTCTCGCTTACGATCCAGTAGCGCACCAATGGCCTCCACCAAAGCCCGGCCATTCGCTCGCAGCTCGATGATGCGTTGCTCCACCACTTGTTCAAGAAGTTTCTCTCCGCGCGGTTGCAGCGATACCAGCACTTGCCGCCGGTCTTCCCGGTCTCGCGTCCGCCGCACGTAGCCTCGCGCTTCCATGCGGTCAATCAGTTCCACCGTGCTGTGATGGCGGAGTGAAAGCCGTTCCGCCAGCGGCCGGATCGTGGCTTCCTGCCCATCCGGCATTCCCCGGATCGCCAGCAGCAAGAGGTACTGCTGCGGCTCAAGTCCCGCCTGCAGCGCCATGGTGTCGCCTTCTTGCAAGAAACGCCGTATTCGATAACGCAGCTCCGCCAGCGCCCGGTATTCCCCGTCTGCAATCTTCGCAGCCATAACTTCATTCTATCGTATCACGATACATATTTCCAGCCGTTCCCTCTCCTTGCCGCCGCCTTAACGCTACCCCTTTTGGCGCGGAATTCGTCCTGGATCGCGCCGGGCATTCAACAGAGATCTTCCGTGAGGTATCGCCAGTGAGAATCGTGGGTTGCTAGTGGTGCGGCTATCTGGCGGTTTGGGAGGGCACGACTTCAGTCGTGCCGTAAACGGCGAAAGATCAACTCGCCTTTAGCCGCTGCGGTCCGGTTTCCTCAGTTCTTAAGCAAGCGCTGCACCTGCAACGCGCGGCCTACAGCTTTTTCCGGAATGCCTTCTGCGTTTTGTAATGCTCGTAGCCGTGCCGCTCGTAAAACCCGTGCGCGCGTTCCCGGAGCACGTTTGACCTCACGGACATCCCCTTAGACCTCTTCTTCCTCGCCCATTCTTCCGCCGCCTGCAGCAGGCTCCAACCCGCTCCCCGGCTGCGGACCCGTTCGTCCACCACCAGCCCATTCAACTCCGCGCGCCGCTCCACTTCCAGCAGCGGCGTTACGCTCACGTGTGCCCAACCCACCACTCCATTCGCACTCGTCTCCGCCACGAAGCACGCCCCGTTCTTCTCCTGCAGCGCCAACTTCAGCCGCCCGGCCATCGCGCGCGCCGTTGTGGGATAGCCGAGCTGGCCGGACAACTCCGCGATGCGTTGCGCATCCGCCTGGCGCGCCCGCCGGATCTTCACGGTATTCTCATTCATAGCGATCGTTCCTCACGCAGCCTGGCGGTGCAAACGCCTCTGCACCGCTTCACTCCTCAACTCCCTCAGGGCATCCGCCGCGATCCACCGCGCCGACCGCGTGTCTTGCCTGCGTATGCGCTCTGCGCTCGCGATCGCCGCGCGGTTCAACTCCAGGTTTCGCTTTCCGATGTTGCGCAAAGCCCAGTTCACCGCCTTCCGCACGAAATTCCGGTCGTCCCAAGCTTCGCGCTCGATCGCTTTCAGGAACTTCCTGTAAATCGCATCGCCCGCGCGTTTGTCATGCACCACCAGAAACGCCGCCAGCGCGAACCCCGCGCGCTTCTCAAACTCCTTCTTCCGTAGCGTCCACTCGAACGCCTTCTTCCAGGCAGGCGCCGCAAATACAAACAGGTGGCAACAACTTCCGTCGCAAACGTCCCAGTTGTCAAAGTCCTTCACCCAACGGTTCATCTGCTTTGCGTCAACCTTCGTTGGCTCCGAGATCAGAACACCCAGAAGTCGCGCGTCGTGAATCCCCGTCTCCGACAACTCCATCCCCAGTTCGTGATTCTTTCCAATGGTCTTGGCGAGCTCGTCCAGTTTTGGCTTGGATACACCAAAGACCTTTTTCGCTCGTATGCCGAACCGCGCCATGCCTTCGACGTTTCTCTTCTCGCCCAGGCGTTTCAATGCCGCCACGACCCTTGCGGCCGTCCACTTCGCTTCTGCCCGAGCCAATTTTCCGCTCCGGCTAGAACGTTTTGTCCGAATCGATGAGGATTGTGACCGGCCCTTCATTCACCAGCTCCACCGACATCATCGCCTGAAAGATGCCCGTCCCCACATTCACGCCCAGGCCCCGCAATAGTTCGCAAAACTCTTCATACAATTTTCTCGCCAGCTCTGGCGGTGCCGCTGAGATGAAACTTGGCCGCCGTTGTCCCCGCGCGTCGCCGTAAAGCGTGAACTGCGACACCACCAACGCCTCGCCTTTTACGTCCCGCAGCGAACGGTTCATCTTCCCCTGCTCGTCCTCGAAGATTCGCAGGTTGCTCGCCTTTTCCGCCATTGCCGCCGCGACGGCCGGGGTGTCTTCCTTGCCCACCCCCAGCAGGATCATTAGCCCCGCGCCGATCTCCCCGGTGACGCGGCCTTCCACGGTCACCTTCGCCCGGCTCACCCTCTGCACCACCATGCGCATATTTCTCACGTAAGGGTGCAGCACTGCTGCACCCCAGTTGGCTAAGTCTCTAGCTCAATCCAGTCTCTCTTGCATCTTCTCTTACTTTTTCGCCGGCTTCCTCGGCAGCAACTCCGGCAATTGCGCCACGTTGTAGCCAAACACTGCCAGCACTTCCGCGCCCTGCGTCAATTCATCCCATCTTACGCGGTCCAGCGTATCCGCCTGCGAGTGGTGCGTCTTCTCGTAGTCCGCGGGATCCTGCACGCACCAGAAGCCCGGCACGCCCGCTTCGTCAAACGGTACGTGGTCCGATCCTCCCTCGCTGCGCAATGTGGGTTCCATGATTCCCGCGGTATCGGCAAGGGGGTAGACAACGCGGTCAATCGTCTCCCGCACGTTGTAGTTTCCCATCAATCCGATCGTCAGCACTTTTCCGGTGCCGGTGTCGTGTACCAGGACCCCCGAAATTTTGGGAAGTTCATCCTTGTGCGCCGCCACATACGCCCGGGAGCCGTTCAAGCCCTGCTCCTCGCCGGTGAACAGCACAAACCGGATGGTGCGCTTCGGCTTTACGCCCAGTTTCTGCAACGCCCGCGCCGCCTCCAGCACGGCCATAGATCCTGTGCCGTTGTCCGTCGCCCCGGTTCCCAAATCCCACGAGTCCAGATGCGCCCCCAGGATCACCACCTCGTCCGGCTTCTCCGTCCCGCGAATTTCCGCCACGGTGTTGTACACCTCGACGGGTTTCCCGCTGAGCGTGCCTTGGATGTTTACTTCCATCTGTACGGTCCCGGCCGCTTGCAACTGCCAGAGCAGCAAGTAATCCTCGCGCGCCAGAAATGCGGCCGGCAACACCGCCGCCTGATATTCCCGGCTGAGCGTCGTCATGTTCAGCAGGCCGTACATCTTGTCCGAGCCGAACAGGAGCGCCACACCTTTTTCTTCCTGGAGCATCTTGATTGCGGCCCTTCTCGTTGCTGCATACGCCTGGTAATCGAACGTCTTGTCATCCTTTGCATGCATCAACGGCAGAGTCCCTTCTCCCCATGGCGTAAGGATCGGGTCGAGGGGCGGTTCCAATTCACGCGGTTTCCCGAACAGCACGATTTTCCCGCCCAGCTTTCCTTTGTACTTTTCCAGGTCCTCTGTCTTTACCGCGTCGATCGCCACCAATTCACCCTTCACCGTTCCATTCGTGCTCGGCGACCATCCCACGGTCGCCAATGTCAACTCATGCATCACCGGCCACGTCACCCGCCCGCACGCAGGCCCGCGCGTCCATGAATTCGCGATGCTCCATGATTCCAGGTGCGCATTCTCCAATCCCATCGCTCGAAATTGTTCCTGCGTCCAATGATTCGCACGGTCCACTTGCGGCGACCCCGTGAGTCTCGGCCCGATCTGCGAGGTCAGGAATGTCAAGTCGGACTTGAGTTGCTCTTTGTCCGCTTTCACCTGTTCCACAATCTTCTTGTCCATCTCCACTAAAGGATCGGCCTTCGCTGCTTCTGCCTTTGGTGTATCCGTCTTCGATGTTTCTGCCGTGGCCGGTGGCGGCAAAGGCCTCCGCGGCATCATTCCCGGCAACTCCGCGGTGTTGTAGGCCCACGCAGCCAGCACCTGCGCTCCCTGGTTCAAATCGTCTTTCCATGCTTTGTCGAATGTGTCGGACTGGCTGTGATGCGTCCGCGGATATTCCGCAAGGTCCTGTGCGCACCAGAAACCCGGCACCCCCACCTCGTCAAACGACGCGCTGTCCGTGCCATATTCTCGCCCCAACGTCGTCTCCAGCAGCTTCAGTTCGTGCAGAGGCGCAATCTCCTGATCCACGGTTTCGCGCGCCTGGTAGTTATCATGCAAACCCAGCGCCAGCACCCGCCCCGTGCCGCTGTCGTGAATCAGCGCCGCCGAGATTTTGTCCAGTTCGTTCTTGTGCGCCTTCACGTATTCTTTCGACCCGATCAGTCCCTGCTCCTCCCCCGTAAACAAGACAAACCGGATCGTGCGCTTCGGCTTCACATCGAGTTTTGCCAGCGCACGCGCCGCTTCCAGCACCACCATCGACCCCGTTCCGTTGTCCGTCGTTCCTGTTCCCAAATCCCAGGAATCCAGGTGCCCGCCGAGGATCACCACTTCATCCGGCTTCTCTGTCCCTTTCAATTCCGCAACTGTGTTGTAAACCTCCACGGGTTTCTTACTCACTGTGTTCTTGATATCCAGTTCTACCTCCACCGGTCCTTTCTTCAGCATCCGGAAAATCATCCGGTAGCCTTCCCCGGTCACAAACGCCGAGGGCAGCGGTCCCAGTTCGAATGGCACGGTGGTCCCGCTCGACATATTCAGCAGTCCGTGCGGCTTCCCGGAGTCTCGCAGCACTGCAACGGCTCCTTCCTCCGCTAGAAACTTCATCTGCGCCTGCATGCTCGCCAGGTATTTGTCGTACGGGTCGGGCGCCGCCGGCTGCCCAATCGGCGCTGGAGGTTCTTCCATCGAGTGATAGACTTCCGCGTTCCGGTCAATCGGTTTCGGCGGCGAAAGCGGACGAGGTTCTTGCGCAATTACAATCGCCCCCTTCAGCTTCCCCTTGAATTTCGCGAAATCCTCCGGCTTCTTCGCATCGAAATACACCACCGGGCCGTGCACCGGGCCCTTCGTATTCGGCGCCCACGCCGCGGAGGCAATCGTCAGCGGATGCTCCGTCGGCGCCAGGATCCGCGCCGTCGCCGTCCCGCGCACCCAGGCGTGCGGAATCGAATACGCTTCCAGGTGAACGTTCGTCAGCCCGTACTTCCGGAACATCTCCACGGTCCAATCGTTCGCCTGCTTTAGTTGTGGCGTGCCCGTCAACCTCGGTCCGATCCGATCAGACAGGTACTCCAGGTTGTCCATCACTTCGCTGTGGTCCCGGATTTCGCTCAGGATTTGCTGGTCCGTCGCCGCCAAAGGACTCGCGTCGTCCCCCGCCGCCCGTGCCGTCCACACCTGCATCCCGGCCAGCACCAGCAGGAGTCCCACCACAACCAGTGTCTTCCGATTCGTCCTCATCTCTATCCCCCTAACAGCTTGCTGAAAAACCTCGAATCCGTCATTCCGAACGGAGTCCGCGAAGTGAGGAATCTCTCTTTTTTTGGCATTCTGATCGAAGAGGGATTCATCGCACAAAAGACGCGCGATGGAAAATCGTACCTCGCTTCGCTCGGAATGACGGCGAAACGCATTTTTCAGTAGCCTGCTAAACCTTTCATTCACGAAACTCTCCCCAACACCCGGCTCTCATCTCGCTTTCCCGGGCACGTCTCTTCTTCCGCTCCGCGGCACCTTCTGGCATTGCGGACAAAAATAGCTGCTGCGTCCCGCCACGATCACGCGTTTAATCCGCGTATTGCAGCGAAGGCAAGGCTTCCCCTCTCTTCCATACGCCCGATGATGCCGCTGATATTCTCCCGGCTGGCCTTCCGCGTCAAGAAAGTCCGCGATTGAGGATCCCCGCATGACAATCGCCCGCTCCAGGATGCTTTGCAATGCGCGGTACAGTTCTTTTACCTGCTCCTTCCGCAACCGCGCTCCTAGCCATTTCGGATGGATCTTCGCTTTCCACAAACTCTCATCAGCGTAAATGTTTCCCACGCCGCGCAAAACGCTCTGATCCAGCAGCAGCGCCTTGATTCTCGCGCGCTTACCACGGATTTTCGCCGTGAACTCCTCCAGCCCCGCTTCCAGCGGATCCGCGCCAAATCGTCGCAACTCTTCCTGGAGCGACTCTCCCGCAAAATACGCCATCCTGCCAAATCGCCGCGGGTCGATATACCGCAATTCGCGCCCATCGTCCAGCAGCGCTACCACGTGCGTGTGCTTCGCGTGCGGCTCCTCCGCGGGCTGCGGCCTCAGCATGCCAGTCATACCCAAATGGACCAGCAGCGCGGATTCGCGCTCCGCTTCACGTGCATCTTCTTTCGGCGTCAGCCGCAGCAGCAGGAATTTGCCGTAACGCGCCACGCTGCGAATCGCACGTCCCGGCAATTCCTCTTCAATCTCCCGGGGATTATCGATAAAGTCGGTCTTGCCGAGCGTGATCCTCAGAATTCGCCGGCCCGCGATTTGCCGCTGCAAGCCCCGCGCCACGGTTTCGACTTCAGGAAGTTCCGGCATCGTTTTCTCGCTCGCTCAAGCTATCACACCGCGCTATCAATCCGTCTTTCGCCGCTCTTCATTCAATCGTGATACATTTCGTACTTTGGAGGTTCCTGTGCCCATCTCTCGCTTCCGTTTTATTCTGATTCTCGCTCTCGTCTTCACTCTTGGTTCTCCCGCTCTCGCTCGCAAACGCGAAACCGGTTTTCTGGACCGCACGCTCACCATTCGCAGCGTCACCTATAAGTATCAGGTCTTCGTGCCGGACAACTGGTCCTCCAATCAGAAATGGCCCATTATCCTCTTCCTCCACGGCGCCGGCGAACGCGGTACCGATGGCCTCATCCAAACCCAGGTCGGCATCGCCACGGCCATCCGCAACGACCGCTCGCGTTTCCCCGCCATCGTGGTCATGCCGCAATGCTTGAAGGAACATAGTTGGAATAAGCCGGATATGGAAGAAGAAGTCGCACTCGCCGCTCTCGCCGCCGCTGCTAAAGAATTCAAGGGCGATCCCAAGCGCACCTATCTCACCGGACTCTCCATGGGAGGCTATGGAAGCTGGGCGCTCGCCGCGGCTTATCCCCACAAGTTTGCCGCGGTCGTGCCCATCTGCGGCGGAATTCTTACTCCCGATGACGCCCGCAAGCAGCCCGACTCCGACCGCATCCCCTATCTCGAGGCCGCAAAGAAAATCGGCACGAAGCTCCCCATCTGGGTGTTCCACGGCGATGCGGACCTGGTCGTTCCCGTCTCCGAATCCCGCCACATGGTCGAAGCCCTCAAGGCTGCCGGTGCCGATGTTCGCTATACCGAATATCCCGGTGTCGGCCATAACTCCTGGGACAAAGCCTACGCCGAGCCCGAGTTCATGACTTGGCTGCTTTCCAAGTCTCTCTAGTGCAGCCCGAAGAATAGCTTTTCTTCTGAAATTCCGAACACCCGAACCTTCGCCTGGAGACGCACCAGGGCTCCGAATGTTTTGCTGTTTTTGTGGAACAGGTCACTTTTCGGTGGGCTTCGCCGTCGCGACGCTTTACAGCAGCGGCATTCCCGGCATGGCCACGATTCCCGCCATCCGCAACAACTCCTGATACTCGGCGTCGCTGATCGCCGAAATGAGCAGCCGCACATTTTTCAGCAGCTTCATCTTCCTTACCGCGGGGTTCGCTCTCATTTCCGCCAGCGTCACCGGCCGCGGCAGCTTCTCGTACGCGCGCAAGTCCGCCACCAGGTTTTTCCCCTTGGGATCGTGCGGGTCGGGATACGGATCGCGCGTGATCTCCGCGATCGAATACAAGGAGCGCTCCGGCGTGGAGTGATAACACAGCACGCGGTCCCCCTTCTTCACTTGTTTCAGGGCACGTATCGCATCGGGTTTCGACTCCGCCCCATGCCACATTTCTTTCCCTTTAACGAATAACGTGTCCCAGTGATAGTGATGCGGGTCTGCGCTGAAGATCCAGTAATGTCGGGTCTGCGAAGTTACAGTTGCCATCGGCACCAGATTCGGCTGAAATATACACGTCTGCAAGCCGAAAACCAAACAAAATATGAGGGATAGAGGGATTTTCCACACCCAAACCGTCAACCGGCCGGGATTTCGCCCGTAAGAACCAACCTAACTGTTTTATTTTCTTTAATTTAAGAGCTAGACAGGACACCCGAAGGGCCCTCTTGCTTCCCCTTCTGCCCTTTCGCCCAGCTACAATTCGACAAAGATGTCTTCCCCGCGCACTTCGGTTCGGTAGCAGTCCACACCGACGGCCGGATTCTGCGCCGCTTTTCCGCTGCTCACATCAAACTGCCAACCGTGCCACGGGCAAGTCAACACCTTGCCCTCCAGCACTCCTTGTCCCAACGGCCCGCCGCGGTGCAGGCAGGTATTGTTGATCGCATAAATCTTTCCGCCAACATTCGCCAGCGCAATCGCTTTCCCTTCGATGTGGAACTCCCGCACCGTCCCTGCCGGTATCTCCGCCACCTTCGCCGTCCTCACGAATCCCATCGCGACTCTTCCTCTGCCTCTTCTGCTTCCTCTGCTCTCTATGCCTCAAGTCTTCTCTGCCTGCCCGGTCCGCAAGGGCTCGGTCAACGCAGCGAATCCTGGGTTCCTGGTCGCTGGTCGCTTATTCACTCGGCTCCGCAACCTGCGCCACCATAACGCTCTTCTTGAAATCCTCCACCATCTCCGGCCGCAGCCGCACTTCCGTCGGCCGTTTCGCCAGGGTCATATCATCGATTTTGTCTTGCAGCTTCAATAGTGCATAAAAAAGCGCTTCCGGCCGCGGCGGACATCCCACCACGTACACATCCACCGGCACAATCCGGTCCACTCCCTGCAACACCGAATACGCGTTGAACGGCCCGCCCACGCTCGAGCATGCTCCCATCGAGATGCACCACTTCGGGTCCGGCATCTGTTGCCACACCCGCTGGATCACCTGCGCCATCTTCAGCGTCACTGTTCCCGACACAATCATCAGGTCCGCCTGCCGCGGCGACGGCCGGAACACCTCCGCGCCGAAGCGCGCCATGTCAAACCGCGACGTCGTCGACGCAATCATCTCAATGGCGCAGCATGCCAGGCCAAACGTCAACGGCCATAGCGAACTTTTTCTCGCCCAATTGAAGACGTAGTCCACCGATGTGATCAGGACGTTCTTCTCAAACCTTTGGTCTATGACACCCACGGGCCTCTCCGTTCTCTATCCCTCACCGCGGAGTATATCTCCCCGCTTCTTGCCCCGTCAAAAACTCTCTCTTTCCCGTTCCTTCCGCGCCTCCTCCAATTCTGGATTGCTATTCTTTTACTCCTTTGTTACATTCCCCGCAAATCCGCGGATTGATAAGGATGGTTCCATGGCCTCGCTAACGTCTTCGCCTTCGGCCGTTTCCGGCCGACTCGATCTCGCCCTGCTCATCTTCCGCATCGCCGGCGCACTCGTCTTTCTCTATCACGGCAGCGCCATTCTTTTCGGTGCTTTTGGGGGCCCCGGCATACATGGTTTTGCGGGTTTCATGCACACCCCGCTAATCGTCGGCTTCCTGGTAGGTCTTGCGCAATTCGCTGGTGGACTCGCTTTGCTCACTGGCGCCCTTGTCCGCGTCGGCGCTCTCTGCATCATGATCGTGATGGCCGGTGCGATCTTCCTGGTCCATCTTCCCCACGGCTTCAACCTTGCGAACAATGGCATCGAGTACGCTCTCACGCAATTCCTGCTGTCGCTCGGCCTTTTCCTCACTGGGGGAGGCTCCTACTCCTTGGCTGGCATTCTTCCGCCTGCCCTCCGCAAACTCTAGGGCCGCGTTTCGGGAACAAATCATCATGACCTGGCGAGCAGGAAACACTTGTGAGGATGAGCTCGTTCCCCCCTGCGTCGCTAGATTGTAGAGCATTCGCGCAACATTCCGCGAAATGCCATCGATCCATTGGTCTTCGGAGGCTGGCGTAGGAGTTAAACCGAAATTGCGATACTACCGATCTGCGCCACCTCCCGCCAATTTCCCTCACATTATCTTCACAGGCCCCAGATCTTCCTTCATCGTCTGAAACGTTTTCGTGGTCTTTTTCGTGTCTCCCCACGAACGGTCCGGATATGCCCGCATCAACTGAATCGTCAGGAAGCTGCCGCGGATCAGGCTCGAATCATGGTTCGACCACAACTTGCTGGTGCTCCGGTCTCCGTACCGGTCAATGATGATCCGCGAAAAATTCGCCGCCTCGCGTGGATCGTACCCGTGTTCAATCATGTTCTGCAGCCCCAGGCGGTCGGCTTGGTTTTCCAGTTCTCGCTGGTGGCCATTCACCGCTGAAGCGATTCCCACTTCCGCCATAAAGATTCCCAGGTTGCCGATGAACGCTCCAGCGGCAATTCCCGCAATCGTCAGCCCCACGCGCGAACCCCGCGTCTCGTCCACCTCTCGTTTATAATGGACCTGCAACACGTGCGCCATCTCATGGCTCATCACAAAGGCAAGCTGCGCCTCATTCTCCACCACCCCCAGCAGGCCCGTGTTGATCAAGAGTGTGCCGTCCGGTAGCGAAGCTGCGTTGATGGACGGGTCTTCAATCACGAAAAACCGAAACTCAATCGGCCGGCTCGTGCCTTCCGCCCCGGCCGGCAGCAACGAGTCCCCCAGGTGCGAGACATACTCCTGCACGCTCCTTTCGGCCAGGAGCTTCAATCGACCGTGGACCTTTTTGCCCTGCCGGAACTCCAGTATGTCAATCCCCGTTTGCGGATCTCGCGCGCGCACCACTTCCAGGTCGTGCGGCATCTTGTACGCATCTGCCCCGGCTGGCGGCCCCAGTTCCAGTTGCTCCGCCTCCACCTTCCCATCCTTCCTTCGAATACCGACGTAATTGACGTGGCATGCCGCCAGTTTTCCGTTCGCTGCCGCCGTTTTCGCTCCTGCCGCCTTCTCCACGTCCCACTCCCGCTTCGCGGAGGGGCTCACTTCCAACCAGTAACCATCCAACTTGAGTTCGCCCGCCTCACCCGCGGCGATTTTGCTTGCGTCCTCCGGCTCTTCCTGCAAATAGGCCTTGCCGTGTATTTTCTTTTCGCTTTCCCGTAGATCGATGGTGATCTTTTCAGCAAAGAATTTGTGTTTGTCCAGCCATTGCCCCTCGGCGTCAATCAGCATGCCGGCGCTGATCTCTTCCGCCTTCATGGGGTGCTCGCCCGCAGCATCCTGCCCCAGAACGCGGCTCGCCGGCGTTATCTCCAACCGGTCATCGAGTATCAACAACGCACCGTCAACTGCTCTGCCCGTGACGTACCCACGCAACTTCACCTTTGATCCCGCCACGAGTGAGCCTGGCCAGATGATCGCCAGCGCCGCCAGCACAAACAGGGTCATCAGCGTTAGTCCTGCCGCATTCCGCCGTCTGGCCCGCTGTGCCATATCTTCTTCCATACCTCGCTCCGCTCTACTTCGCCTGGGCTTTCAGCGCCACTTTCATGTCCTTAACCATCTGATGCGCGGCGAATTTCGCCATGGTCTTTTCGTTCCACGTGGGATCAATCTTCACGTGGATGCGCACCACTCCCAAGTGTTGATTGTCGCTCCTTCGCAACACATCTGCGTCCATCTTCAGGCTGCGCAATCCCGCTCCGAACCCGATGAGGGTGCTTTTCACCACGCTGCCTTTTTTGTATTCCGTGATCGTTCCGGTGACCACGATGGATTGTGCTGCGTCGGCGTCGTCCACCGTTTCGCCCTCCCCGATCACTTCGCCCGCCAGCTTCGCTTTCTTCAGCTCCTCGCGGAGCTCCGCATAAAAGTAATCGCCAAACGCCGGTGTCAGCTCAACGCCCTCTGCCTGCGTAAAATGCTTGGCCTCCGCCGTCTTGAACTGCGGCGTAGCATCTTTCTCTTTCGCCGCTGCGGCCGCACAAGCCAGCAGCAATACAACCATCATCGTACGGATCCCGATTCGCATTGGGTAACCCTCCTTATCCACGCAAACTCTTCAGTGGTCCATGGAAGAAGCTTTTTCGCCGTGTGCGGCTTCTTACGGATTGGGTGCAACCCCTGGCGCGGCGTCCGTACTCTTCCGCAGCGCCCCGGCCGCCTCTTTCAACTGCTGCCCGCGCAAGAAATTCCGCACCGCATCCCGCAATGACTCCTCCACGTCGTCTTGCACATTCTTCTGTATGTTTTTCTTCAACACCGCCACCTTGGCGATCGAAGTACCTGCCGCCTTCACTTCGAGCGACTCTCCACTCTTGGGATTCTTCACCATCGCTGTGAATTCCACCTTGCCGAAAAAATCGAGCCGCGATCCTTGCGCCAGCCCGAATTGGAACAAATAAACCTTCAGCAGAAGATCCGCCGAATTCGCATCCGTGGCCAGAAGGTTCGCCGCCTTCAGCGACTCTTCCAGCGCCTCGCGGACGATCACCGTCGGCTGCCGGTCCAAAAAAATCCCGCCGCGCTCCTTCAGCACCAGCATGGGCTGTGGATTCCCGGAACGGTCGATCACATCGCTGATCCAGAACTTCGGCGGATTCGCAAACTTCTGTGCCGGCACCGGGTCACCCAGGCGCACGCTGATTGTGTTTTCAGGTTTGGGCTTCGGATCTTGTCCCGCCGCCGAAGCGCGGAGCAGCAGAAAAAACGTGGCGAGAAAAAGGCTGACGGTGAATCGTACCGACGAGGCCATAGGCACCTCCACGTGCGGCCTGCAGGCACAGCTTAGACTTGTAGGCTGTTCACCTCATGGTTGTCCGGGCGACAGTGGAAACCGGATTCCAGACGACCCCTTACGGCTTAAGCCTAACACCCTTTAGTGTTCCCGCAATCGATTACGCTGTTCCTACTGCCAGGATACCCTCTTCGATTTTTGACTCTCTGTTTTCGATCTCTCCTCGCTACAGCGCTGCCCTCATTGGCGTGATTCCTGTCACATCTTCCTCACCCGTCCTTCACTAGCATTCCCACAGGTCTGGGGCGCCGTGCTGTGAGGTGTGCCTTGCCTCGGCGCGCTTCACCTGAGGTTCCAGTCATGGCCAAACACAGCGGCCTCACGCGCCGCCGCTTCCTGCAAGTCGCGGCCACCGCCGCTGCTTCCTCCGCGCTGATCTCTTGTGGCCGCCACGCCGGTCCCTGGCGGTTCTTCACCTCCAGTGAGGCGCGCACCATCGAAGCCCTTTGCGAACAGATCATTCCCGCCGATCAGGATCCCGGAGCCACCTGGGCTGGCACGATCTACTACGTTGATTCCCAACTCGTGGGTCACTTCCGCAGGCTCCAGTCCGCTTACCGCAGCGGTATCGCGTCATTCGATGCTGCTTGCCGCGCCGCTCATGGCCAGCTGTTCGCCGATCTTCCTTTCGATACGCAAACCACCTTCCTCACTCAACTTCCCGCTTCCCTGCAACCCTTCTTCGACATGGTCATCACCCACACCATGCAAGGTTTCTACGGCGATGCCCGCCACGCTGGGAATCGCGATGCCGTCAGTTGGCGCATGCTCGGCATTCCCGTAATTCCCATCCGCGGCCGCGACCACTACGAGTTTCCCAGGAAAGGTTGACGCCGTCCCATGCCCTTGCCACGCGTGAACGCCGTCGTGATCGGAGCGGGAGCCGGGGGCGGCGTTGTCGCCAAGGAACTCTGCGAAGCGGGCCTTCGTGTCGCGCTTCTCGAGCGCGGCCGCTGGTACACCGCCAACGATTGCCGCAAGGATGATCTCCGCAACCAGCGCACTTCGGTCCTGGGCAACAATTCCGGTCCCGACGACGAGCGCAATCCCCGCGTCTTTGTGGACCGCGACGCCAAACGTCACATCGTTCTTCCCAGCGAAGGCGGCTACAGCAACAACGCCGCTTGCGTCGGTGGCGGCACGCTCACTTACGGCGCCATGGCCTGGCGCTACCAGCCGAAAGATTTCCGCATGCGTTCCACCTACGGCGCGCTGGAAGGCAGCACCCTCGACGATTGGCCCATCAGCTACGAAGATCTCGCGCCGTTCTACGAAAAAGCCGAGTACGAAATCGGCGTTTCTGGCGACGTCAGCAACGATCCCTTCAAAGGTCAGCGCGCCAGGCCGCTCCCGATGCCGCCTCTTTCTCCCACGCGCGAGTACGAGATCCTCAGGCCCGCCGCGCAGCGTCTCGGCCTCCATCCGTTCGACCTGCCCATGCTCCGCAACAGCGTTCCTTACAACGGCCGCCCTCCCTGCATGCGTTGCCGCTGGTGCGTGGGTTTCGTCTGTGAAGTGGACGCCAAGTGCGGCACGCACAACACCGTCATTCCCCGCGCTCTTGCAACCGGCCTGTGCGATTTGCGCCTCGGCTGTATGGTCAAGGAAATTCTCACCAACGATCAGGGCAAAATCACCGGCGTCTCCTATTTCGACGCGCACGATCGTCTTCAGGAGCAGCCCGCCGATCTCGTCATCATCTCCGGCGCTGCCATCGAATCCGCGCGCCTCCTGCTCAATTCCAAAAGCAAACTATTTCCGAATGGCCTCGGTAATCGCTTTGATTGGGTCGGTCGCAACCTTCAGGGCCACGCCTATTCCGGCGCCACTGGTTTATTTGATTTTGATACCTACGACGACATTGGCCCCGGCGCCAACATCGCCATCTGCGATTACAACCACGGCAATCCTGGCTTGCGCGGCGGCGCCATGCTTGCCAACGAGTTTATTCGCCTGCCCTACCAGGCCGTGGACATGCCTCCGAACGGTCTCCGTTGGGGCAGAGCGCATAAGGACTTCATGCGCAAGGCTTATCGCCGCACCATCAGAATCATGGGGCCCACGCAGGAAATGCCGGTCTTCGATTCCCGCGTGCAACTCGACCCCTTCGTCAAGGATTTTTGGGGTATGCCAGTGGCGCAGCTCTCCGGTTATCAGCACCCGCACACTTTGGAAATTGCTGGCGTCATGGCCGTGAAGGCGGAGGCCTGGCTCAAGGAAGCCGGCGCCATCCAGACCTGGCGAAGTGTCCCCGGCAACGGCATCAGCGGCGGCCAGCATCAGGCCGGCACCTGCCGCATGGGCAGCGATCCTAAGACTTCCGTCGTCGATTCCTGGTGCCGCGTCCACGATACCGGCAACCTCTACGTGATTGACGGCAGCGTCCACGTCACCAATGGCGGCTTCAATCCCGTCCTCACCATTCTCGCCAATGCCTACCGCGCTTCCGCTCACCTCGCGCAGTCCTGGAAAGGAAAAGTCTAGCCATGACTTTTCTCCGCTCCCGCGTTGCTTTCCTCGCTCTCGCCATCGGCATTCTGGTTGTTCTCGGCCTTCCCGCCGCCAGCCTCTACTACGAATATTCTGCCGGAGAATCCTGCGCCCGCTGCCACGAAATCCGCTCAGAACACTCTTCTTGGCAGACTTCCACTCACCGCGCCGTTGCATGCGGCGCGTGCCACGGCGAAATTCTCACCTTCGATCCCGGCTTCCACTTGAGCAACGCTCGCCGCCTCGTCCAGCACATTCGCGGCGCCTACCGCGATCCCATCCGCCTCCGCACTCTGGACGTCAACGCTATGGTCGGCCTCTGCCGGAAATGCCATCAGCAGGAAGCCGCGCAGTGGCAGAACGGCCCGCACGGCATCACCTACGAAACCGTTTTCCTCGACCAAAAGCACAACCGCAGCCGTCTTTTGATGGACGATTGTCTTCGCTGCCACGGCATGTTTTTTGATGGTGGCATCCGCGAACTCGTCGCGCCGCTAAACACCGAAGGTCCTTGGAAGCTCTTGCCAGCCTCCGTCGTTCACCAGCCCGTCATCCCTTGCCTCACGTGCCACGCCATGCACCGCAGCGGTAACCTGCTTCACAAGGATGACGACAACGATTCCAAAGCCAAATCGGCCGGCCGCGAAGAACTCTATTGCCCTTCCCTCGGCTTCTTCGACCGCCGCGAGCGCGCCAATTTCTCCGTCGCTCTTCTTCCTCTGCCTGTGATGTTTGATTCCGGGAGGCCTGTGAAGATCAGTCCCGATCCTCGCCAATCTCTCTGCTACCAATGCCACGCGCCCCTCGCCAGCATGGAAGTCCACTCTGGCGACGACCGCACGCCCGTCGGCGTGCATGAAGGTCTCAGTTGTTTAGCGTGTCATCAGAAACACGGCCAACACACCCGCGCGTCCTGCTCCACCTGCCATCCGCGCCTCTCCAATTGCCGTCTCGATGTGGAAAAGATGGACACCACTTTCGCCTCAACAAAGAGCCCTCACAACATTCACTTCGTCAAATGCCTCGATTGCCATCCCAAGGGTATTCCCAAGAAACGCCCCGCCTCCGCCCGCGCCTCTTCCTCTCTCTAAGAGATCGCTGCAGACTCCGAGCAAATGTCATTCGGAGATCCGTTCAATCGATAAATGGGGCAGGGAGATCTTCTCCATCGCGTGTGTATTACGCGACGAATCTGTTTTTTCCTGACCGTCTAGCTTTTCTTGGCCGACGGGTCTTTAAATTGCCTTGCGAGGGTCGGCCAGTACCCTGTGGGACGCAGCCGCTGCAAAATCTCCACGAAATAGGCGTCCGGTCCAATGAGCACGCGCGAGCGCCGCCGCTCCACGGCGCGTAGGATCTTGGCTGCCGCCACCTCCGGACTTGTGCGCGTGATGCGGTGAAAACGGTTCAGGCTTTGTTGACGCAGCCCTTCGCCCGCGTTCTGCCCCAGCCGCGCCTGATTCGCAATCGAAGTCCGCACGAAGCCGGGATGCACCGTGGTCACGAAAACGTTCGTACCCGCCAGTTCATGCTGCAGCGACTCCGTAAATCCCCGCACCGCGAACTTGCTCGCGCAGTACGCGCTCTGCCCGATCGCGCCCACGAACCCCAGCAGGCTGGAGGTATTCACGATGTGCGCCCGCTTCTCCTTCTTCAGTAGCGGCAGGAAGAAATGCACGCCGTGAATCACGCCCCAGAAATTCACATCCATCAACCAGCGGAAATCCTCCAGCGAGAGCTCCTCGAAATTCCCCAGCAGCGCCACGCCTGCATTGTTGAACACTACCGACGCCCGCCCGTGATGCGCCGCCACTTCTTCCGCGAACGCCTTCACGCTCGCCGCGTCTCCCACGTCCACGCGGTGCTGCGTTACCTTTCCGCGCGCGTCACCCAGCAGCGCGACCGTCTCCGCCAGCCCCTTCTCGTCCACGTCCGATAACGCCAGCGACGCTCCCATGGCCGTCAGTTGCTGCGCCAGACAGCGTCCCATTCCCGACCCCGCGCCCGTGATCGCCGCCACGCTCTCGCTCAAGAATGACATCAGCGCACCTGCATTTCCTGCTTTGCCGCAAATCTTACCCTACTTTAACGTCCATCGGATTCGCCACGCGCACCTGGTTCCGCCCAGCGCGTTTTGCCTCGTACAGCATCTGGTCCGCCTGGCGCACCAGCACCGAAAAATCCTGCACATCCTTGCCCTGAAATCCCGCCACGCCAAAACTCGCCGTCACGCCCACGCTTTGCCCCGCCAGCGGAAACGACAGCGCCGCAAACTGTTCCCGGAAGCGGTTCACCGTCGCTTCCACGTGCTCCGTATCCACGTGCGTGACCACCAGCAGAAACTCATCCCCTCCCAGCCGCCCAGAAATGTCCGAAGCCCGCGTGTTCTTCTTCAATCCTTCCGCGAACGTCTTCAGCACCGCGTCGCCTGCGTCGTGCCCGAACGTGTCGTTGATGTCCTTGAAGTTGTCAATGTCGCCGATCACGACCCACAGCGAGTAGCCGTGCCGCGCCGCCCCGCGCAATTGCTTTGACGCCCATTCCTCGATCGCCCGCCGGTTCGGCAAACCCGTCAAGGGATCCGTGCGCGCCGCCTGTTCCAGCTTCTCATTCTTCGCCGCCAGTTCGCGGTTCAGGTCCACGATCCGTCTTCCCACGCCGATCCGCGCCAGCATTTCCCCGGGATCGAACGGCTTCGTCAGGTAATCGTCCGCGCCCGCTTGCAGCCCTTTCACCACGTTGCCCTTTTCCGTGTTGCTGGTCATCAGGATCACGTAAGTGTACGGCTGCGTCTTGTCCGCGCGTATGCGCTGGCACAATTCCAGCCCGGAAATATCGGGCATTATCCAGTCCGTGATTACGATGCAGGGAGCGTGCTCCTCGAACAGGCGCAGCGCTTCTTCGCCGTTGTGCGCAAACAGCAGCGAATACGGCTCCGAGCACAACACTTGCTCGACGAGTTTCCGGCACACCGGCGAATCGTCAACTACCAGCACTTCGTATTTGGGGGCAGAGGCACTCATGCAATTGTCGCCGCGCGAAGCTCCGTCCGCGCGCAATTCACCTGATTACGCTGGAGCGGGCTTCCTTCCAATTTAACAGGGGGTTTTCGATTGACGGGCGATGGTCCGCTTGATTTGCGCTAAAGAGGCAATATCGAATTCGATTTTTTCGGCCGCCAAATCTAGAGCCATCTCGTAGGCGGCTCCTGGGAGGGCACGGCTTCAGCCGTGCCGAAACGCCCCACAAACCCAGGGGTTTTAACCCCTGAGGTGCGCGGGAACGTCGCTCGAAGCATCCACGAGATGGACTTTACGGCCTCACGTTTTCCTTCCGCAAACCAGCAGGGCCCCTTCCGCCTTAAACGCCTTCAGTTGCGCGGCGTCGCGGAACCACCGGCCGGTATACGTTTCGGGTGAAGGAGAAGGATCGGCCACGCGCTCGTGCGCAATCTCCGCGAATCCTGCCTCGCCAAACAGCCCGCTCCACTCTTCCGCCGAAAGCAGCTTCGTCGCCACCGCCAGCAACGGGCCCCAGTGGTGGCAATGCGGGTTATCGCGGTAGTAGTTGATCAGAATCCACGCCCTGCCTCCCGGCCGCAGCACGCGAAACATCTCTTTCACGCCCTTGGCGGGCTCGGGCCAGTAATACGCGGACTCCACCGAAATCGCGTGCGTGAAGAAGTTCGGCTCCCAGGGAATCTCGTCCACTTCGCCGGTCACGTACAGCACGTGGTCGTGTTCCACGCTGCCGCGCCGCGCCACCCGAATCATCTCGTCGGAAATGTCCATTCCGACGACGCGCCCTTCCGGCACCATCCGCGCTATCCGCCGCGAGAGCCAGCCCGCGCCGCAGCCTACGTCGAGCACGTTGTCCACCGGCTCCAGCCGCATCTTCTCGAGCACCGGCAGCGTGATCGGCAGGTGATGTTCTTCCATACTGTCGCCGCGCCCCGCTTCCGCCCAGCGGTTAAACTCCTCGCGCAGATTCTGTGTGTTGGTCATCGTCCTACAAGCCATCTCAAGAGTGCTTCCTAGGGGGTCGGAGCTTCAGCTCCGACATCACGAATCCTCAAAGAATCGGCTTTAGCCGCTGAGGAAACTCTTCGCTGCTGCCTTGCGATGACCTCAGAGTATCAAACCGTCCGGCCACACGCGGTGCAGAAGTGCGCGCCTGGACAGGCAAACGTGCCGCACTGGCAGCAGAACCGTCCGCCGGCCGGCACCGCGACCAGCCTCACCGGACTATACGGCTCCGCCGTGCAGGCCCACACGAGAGCAATCATCCAGCCGATCACCGTCCATCCCAGGAACACGTTGAGCAGGATGATTCCCGCGGCATCGCGCTTATCTCGCCCAATGATGCTCGGCAGGAAATACAGAAAAACCAGGAAAAGCAGGGTCAGCACAGTGCACCCCTTTCACTTCGACCTCGGCGCGGCAGACACCCCTGCGCGCCTCTGTCCGATAATACGCATTCCCCTCCCAAAATGTTTCCCGAGCCGGCAAAGGGCGGATCAGAGTTGAGAGTTGAAGGTTGAAAGTTCGTGTAGCGGCCACCTTCAGGTGGCCCTCTCGTTTCGCGACGTGACGCAGGCTGCGCGCCCAAAACGAAAATGTCGGCGCGCCGGCATTTTTTAGATACGTTACCATTAGGATACCCCACCCCCCTGTTTTGCGTATGTGCGGGAATAATTGGACTTACGGGAAGGTGGTTCGTAAGTGCGGGAATGATTGGAGTTAGGGGAGAAAAGCAGTTCACAGTCGACAGCTAACAGTACACAGTTGGAAGAAAGCATTGCGCGGCGATCCGGGAATTGCTGACTTGCAGTAGTCCGTTCCCGAAACAAAATTGTCGGCGCGCCGACATGGATACGTGATGTAGTGGTAACTATTGGCGAGGGTACGACTCGTAGGGCAGCGGTTGCCAATGGTGCGAGAATGATTGGAGATAGTGGAGAAAGTCTACAGTTCACAGCCGACAGTTTACAGTTCGGAGCAAGATTCTCCAGCCGGTTGGAACCTCCGGGAATAACAGAAGATGGTGGTGAGTGACGAGGGGCGAGCAAGGGGAATCGGCGGAAAGAAGACGCACCATCCCGACCTGGTCGGGACAGGCGCCGGACACGGAGAGCACAGGGAAGGGATGGTAGACAGGGGAAGCGTAGGGGGAAGACCGGGTTGAGGAAAACTCCGAAATGGAACGATTGGTCATACCAGAGGAGGGGGGTACCCCCCTGTTTCTGCGTATGTAGGGGAAACAAAGGGCTTACGGGAGAATGGCTTGCATCAAGGGGAAACAAAGGAGTTAGGGGGCACGAGAGCAAAGGAAGGGCGAAAAACGAGGCTGTGGAACGCTCCGAAATGGCACAAGAGCAGCGTCCCCTCAGCATAACAAGGGAAGCATAGCACGTTATTTACCGTTTGTATACTATTATTTAGTGGGTACTAGTTTCGAAACTGGTACGAGGAGGGGGGCACCCTTTGCATAGTCCAAAAAAGGCAGATCAGCCAGTTGCGTCTTGGGGGCCAAGGCTAGGCGATCCACAAACTTGGTTCGTCCGCTGCTCGCCATTACGGCATTGTGATACTATCCAGTAAATTGAGGTCTAGGGGATAAGACAGAATTTATCTTCCCTAATATGCGCAAACCCAAGAAAAACCAACCCGCGCCTGCCGCACCGGTAGGTCAGCCTTCGACTTCCCGCTACGTCCTGGGAAACATGTTCAATCTACTCCGACGATTCGGCGGGACGATAGTTATCTGGTCCTGCATCGCCTACCTCGGCCACGAAGCCAGAGAGGTCCTGATTGCCTATGCCGGCAAATCGTCTTTTGCGGACCTCACATTCAGATTACTGGCCCAAGTCAGTATCGTTTGGGAACTAAGCCTGACTCTGACGGGATTTTCAATTACCCTATATCTTAGAGAGCGAAACCTGCATCGAAAGACTAGGGAGCGTCTCACGGCCCGGATTACACAGTTGGAGCTCAAGATCGACCCAAGCAGAACCTCCAGCCTACTCACCCCGGAGGGATTGACCAGAGAGGAGGACCAATGATAGGAGTTCCTGAAATAGTTACATTTCTCCAATCCGCGGTGTGCATCGCACTTCTCGGAGTTTTGTTGCTCAAATTCTGGTCCGATGCCCGTCTGGACGCATTTAGGCAAGAAATGTTTATCGTCAGGGACGAACTCTTTGACTATGCCGCCTCTGGCAAAATCGAGTTTGATAGCCCTGCTTACAGGCTTCTGCGTCAAATGATGAATGGTTACATCAGGTATGGGCACCAACTCACCTTTTTCCGAATCGCGCTAACAATGGGCAGGATGAGACTAGTGGACAGGAGTTCAGTACAGGACTGGTCCGTGAAATGGGACAGAGCCCTTAAAAACATACGCACCGACGAAGTACGAGAAGAATTGGCCAGCTTTCATGAGCGTGCGATGCAGTGTGCTGCGCGACGAGTCGTATTTGGCTCGCCCTTGCTAATTGTTGTTAGTGGTTTCGGGGTCGCTGTTCTGCTCCTGCGCGAGGGATGGAACAATCTGGCACGAATTTTTGCAGCAGCTCCGGCCTTCACGTTCTCACATGTCTTTGACCCGCGCATCATCGAGAGCGAGGCAGCCGCAACTGCGGTCGCATAGCTAGCGGCGGCTTGTCTTAGTCCCTGTTTGAATTTCCACTAGTCTTGGGTACATCCGAAGATGGTGTCTTATCTTATTTAGGGCTTGCTCCAACGTCGCAGCAGCTCAGCTTCGATTTCCTCGCGCGTCATGCCCTCAAAATCCCTTTTATCAATTGAGTCGCGCCTCGGTATTCCGGCGTTCACGCAGAAAATCTCAAGGTCCTTCTCGCTGTATGTTCCCCAATCAACCAGACGGTGGGGAACTTCGTCGAGCATCCGCAACGAATACCGCAGGTCGTCGAAGTCCGTGACACCTTTTTCAAAAATGGCTCGTATTGCTGCAGGTGTCTCGTAGGCAAGCAGGTCAGCCGCCTGCAGCTGTACTGCCTCCCCTTTCTTCTTGAATGTTGGCTCGAACCCTTTGTCCTTGATGATACGTTTTTGAAGAACACCTTTGTGTTTGGCTCCATCCTCGAAAACATGCTTTATCTGAGCCTCGGGAATCTTGTTGCGGCCCGCCCAGTCAGTCACACTCTTCACCGCGGTCCGGCCCCCGAGGGCGTATGGTTGAACTGCATTTAGGAAATAAACTTCATTGACCTTTCGATAGTCCTCCATACGAACGACGTGAGAGCAGCAAAACCATGCTCTAAGTTTGATGTGCGCGAGAAGCTGACGAAGAAACCACTGGCGTTCATCTCGCAGGTTTGGTGCCTTATTATGGCCCTTCCACTTGGCGAAATCTCCCACCGAATGGGCGAAGTCCACTGCATGGAACTGCGAGATGCCGAACTGACGCAGGGTGTAGCTCCAGTTCCTCTCAAACTCTTTCCAGCTCTCGTCCGTGGCCACAAAGCCGGCGACGGCCACGGCATGCTCCTCGGGAGAGCCACTCTCGTCATAGTAGGCAGTAAACACCCGACAATTTTACGTCTGCGGAGGCTGCTCGAACAGATGGGGTTCTTGCGCCGTTTGAGAATCTTTTACACTCTCAATGAGCTGGCCGTTGCCCGGGCGGCTGGCACACTGAACGGATCGAGCGGACGTGAGACGAGCCTGTCCACTGGCAAGCCGCCAGTTGCCGCCCGCCCCAGACCGATATACCTTCACCGGTGCGCGAGGAACAAGCGGGGCGCGCTTCCCACGGCGCGAGCAAGAAAAAAGCAGTTCGTTCCCGAATAGGGAGGAGAAGAGGGGCGTACCCCAAGGGAGCAGAGAGATCCCTCGCGTTGCTCGGGATGACGGCGGGCGGGCGGGAAGACAGAGGGGGAGAACAGCGCAATGGGAAGCGCGGAGCCAGTGCCGGATGCGGCACGCAACTGGAAATTCGCCGCAGGGCCACGTACAGTGGGAATGCACCGTCTCAGCCGGAGAGAGGGGTTCCATGCGACATTTTGCCAAGCTGCTTACGTGTAGCGCGCTTTTGCTGACCGCCGCGGCCCTGTTGTTGGGTCCACAATTTGCTTCGTCGCAGGCCCCGCCGATGCCGGGGATGCAGCACGTCTCCGCCGACGAACCCGTGCCGGCTTACCACGCGCAGCCCGCGCAGGGCGAGCTGCCGGCAACGATGGAGCCTTCCTTGTTCAGCGACAAGCTGATTTTCAACGCCTATGTGGTGGCGGGGCGCGTGAAGAAAGTGCTCTACCAGCAGCCCTGCTATTGCCACTGCGACCGCAGCCAGGGGCATGGCAGCCTGCTGGACTGTTTTGTGAGCAGGCATGGCGCGAGCTGCGACATCTGCATGAAGGAAGCGTTCTATTCCTACGAACAGACGCGCCGGGGCAAGAAGCCGGAGCAGATCCGCGAAGGCATCGTGCGCGGCGATTGGCAGAAGGTAGACACCGCGAAATATCAGCGGGATTATCTTCCTCCCGCAAGCAAGTAGAAAACTCTCTGCATTTTCTGGAGGCGAAAAATCTGGCCGAGCGTTTGAACCACGGAGCCTAGAGCCTATCTCATAAATACTTCGAGCGAGCAACATGCGCACCTCAGGGGTTAAAACCCCTGAATTTCCGCAGCTTTTCGGCACGGCTGAAGCCGTGCCCTCCCGGGAGCCGTTTAAGAGATGGCTTCTAGTGTTGCAGAGACCTTGCCGAGCAGGGGCTCCCGCCTTCGGCGGGTGCTGCGCCCCTACTGGTGAGGCGCGGGGAGAGTGACGGTGAATGTAGTACCGGAAGTATCCGAGCGCGCTAACTCGAGTTGGCCGTGATGTGCTTCGGCGATCCAGCGGGCAATGGAGAGGCCGAGCCCGGCGCCGCCGCTATCGGTTTCCGAACGCGACCGAGCCTTATCGGCGCGGAAGAAGCGCTCGAAGATGCGTGACTGTAGCTCAGGCGAAATGCCCGGGCCGCTGTCGGTGATGCTGACGACATAATGCGCAGATTGCTTTTTGCACTCGAGCGTGACCTTGCCGCCGTGGGACGTGTACTTGATCGCGTTCTCAAGGAGATTCAGGAGCAGGCGGCGGATCAGCGCTTCGTCGCCGTGAAACAACAGTTCCGGCTCAATCGAAGGAGAGAGTGTGATTTCTTTGGCCAGCGCGAGCGAACGGGCGTGGCGAAGAACGTCGGAGGCGAGCTCATCGAGATAGAAATCCCGAGGCGTGATCGGATATTGGCCGGCGTCAGCGCGCGTGAGTGTGAAGAGGTCCTCAATGATGTGGGCGAGGCGCTGGGACTCGTCGCGAAGGACGGTGAGCGATTCACGATATTCCGCGGACGAGCGCTCGGGCCGCGAGAGCGTGACTTCCGCTTCACCGCGAAGTATCGCGACCGGCGTGCGCAATTCGTGCGAGGCATCGGCGATAAAGCGGCGCTGGCGCTCGAACGAGTCTTCCAGCCTATCGAGCAAGTCATTGAACGAGATGGCGAGCTGACCGAGTTCGTCGCGTTGATTCGATATCGCAAGACGATCGTGGAGATTCGCGGCGCCGATGGTGCGTGCTTTGGAGGCCATTGACGCCACGGGTGCGAGGCTTTTGCGAGCGAGGAAATAACCGCCGAGAGCTGCAAGTAGCAGCGCGATGGGAATGATCCCAAGAAAGGAATTGCGAATGTCGCCCAGAAGCTCGCGCTGAGGATGCAGGGACTGCAGCGCAACGAGAATAAAGAGGCGCCCCGATGCTGAGAGAGATCGAACGTAAGCGCGATATACAGCGCGTTGGCCATGGATGGTACGAAACGGATGCGCAGAACCGGGCAGGGAAGCGACTGCCTGGAAGTCGCGTGAGGCGAACAGTTCTGGCGTAAGGTGCTCTTTCGACCTGACGGCAGAAGGGAGATCGAGAGAGCTCAAGAGAGGATGGCCCTGGGAATCCTGGAAAACGAAAAGGACGTCGCGGAAACGATGTTCCACCATAGCTTTTCGCGCAGCTTTGTTGGGGGCATCGGGGCCAATCTCGTCGGCGAGTTCGGCATTGAAAGTAGTCGCGAAAGCATCGGCTATTTCGACGAGGTTGCTATCGGTGCGCTGAGAAATGTTGCGAGCGTAAAGAAAATAGGTGAGGACAGCGAGCAGGATCAGCACGACGGCGACGACCGCGGTATACCAAAGCGTGAGGCGCACGCGTACGGAATCAAGCATGCGACTTCCTCGAGCTGCCTGGCGCGGTGACACCCGCCGGCTTTCGCGTTGCCGGCGTAGCAGCTTCCGCGGGAGCCGCAAGGAGGTAGCCGCTGCCGCGCCGCGTCTGCAAGAGCGGCTTCGCGCTGCCTTCGTCGATTTTGCGCCGCAGGCGATTCACATAGACCTCGATAAGGTTGGAGAAGGGATCGAACGACTCATCCCACACGTGCTCCGCAATTTCCGCGCGACCCACAACGCGTCCGGCATTCCGCGCGAGGAATTCGAGCAAGGCGTATTCCTTGGCGGTGAGGGGAATGGAACGCGCGCCGCGCTTCGCGACTTGCGCTGCGGTGTCGAGCACCAGATCCCCGACAACAATTTGCGGCGAGCGGAGTTCCGTGGGACGGCGGAGAAGCGCGCGGAGGCGGGCGAGGAGTTCGCCAAATTCGAAGGGCTTGGTCAGATAATCGTCCGCGCCGGAATCAAGGCCATGGATGCGGTCTTCGACGCCATCGCGCGCAGTAAGCATAAGGATGGGCATGCGCTTGCCAAGGGAGCGAATGGCGCGGCAGGTGGCGAAGCCATCCAGGCCGGGAATCATGACGTCGAGGATTACCACGTCATAGTCGTTGATCTCCGCCTGATAGACCGCGTCGTGGCCATTGGCGACGACATCCACCGCGTAAGACTGTTCCTGGAGGCCTTTGGCCACGAAACGCGCAATCCGTGCATCATCTTCGACGAGGAGAAGCCGCATAGGCGTATCTTCCCAGATTTACGGGAAGAATGGCACCTACGGCATAGTGAATCGAAGCTTTCGGGTTTGCGGAAAAGGTGCTAGATGCCCGTTTCACTCAGGACGGGCTGCGGGGATTCGATTTCGGTAAGTTCGGCGAGTTTGGCGCGTTTGACGTCCCAAGCCAGGCCGATGGTTTTAAGGGTGTAGATGCCGTACCAATTCATGTCGAGTTCATACCACTTCAGGCCATGACGCGCGGATTGCGGAGCGTAGTGGTGGTTATTGTGCCAGCCTTCGCCAAAGGTGAGCACGGCCACCCAAAAGCTATTCCTGGAAAGATCACCGGTTGCGAAGCGCTGCGAGCCCCACATGTGGGTGGCGGAATTGACGAGCCAAGTGGCGTGCAAACTGACGACGGTGCGCAGGAAAACGCCCCACATGAGCCAGGGCCAACCCCCAATCAAATAGAAAACCACCGCGATCACAATCGAGGGAATCGCGTGCCACTTGCTGATCCACAAATGAAATTTGTCTTTGCGCAGATCGGGAACATACGGAAGCAACTCGGAACGGTCCCGGTGCATGGCGCGGCCGGTAATAATCCAGCCCATGTGGGACCAGATTCCGCCATCGAGCGGCGTGTGGGGATCGCCTTCCTTGTCCGTGTTCTGATGATGCATGCGATGCGTGGCAACCCAGGCGATAGGGCCGCCTTCTATGGCTAGCGTGCCGCAGGTCGTCAGGAAATATTCAATCCACTTGGACGTTTTGTAGCCGCGATGCGTGAGAAGGCGATGGTAGCCCATACCGATTCCCAGGCTGCCGGCGACCCACCACATCACCAGGGTGAGAATCAGAGCCTTCCAGGTGAAGAAGAAGATAGCTGCAAGGGCGCAGAGGTGCAACCCAATCATGATGAGGGTGACGCCCCAATTGACGGGCTGGTGAAAGGTACGATCGCTGAGAAACTTCGAAAGGAAGCTCATAGGCTTTATCAGAATATCATCTTAAGTTGCGGAAACGTGCGAATTCGCACGGGCGATTGTCCCGGCAATAGCCAACTCGGGTTGGAGTGAGCAGCGGCTCAGTCGGTAATTTCTAACTCGATGGCTTCGCCGCGCGACGAATCGGGGCTGACCCAGATGTGGACGATGCTTGGCTCCACGGTGTATTCGTTGCGGATGTCCCAGAGGGCAAAGCCATCCGCGCCGAGAGGAAACGTCACTTTCTTTGTTTCGCCGGGAGCGAGCGCCACACGCTGGAAGCCCTTCAGCTTGCGCACGGGCTCTTCGACGCTTGTGCCTTGCAGGCGAACGTAAAGCTGCACGACTTCTTCGGCCGTCGTTTTACCGGTGTTGGAGACGTTTGCGGTGACGGTAAGGACCGACTTTGCGTCAGAGGAATTCTTGCGCAACTCACCATTCAGGATTTTGGCGCTGAGCTGCTTCGCGCTGATCTCCGGCGCGCCATACGAAAAATCGGTGTAGGACAGACCATAGCCGAAAGGAAACTGCGGCGCGTTCAGCTCATCGATATAGCGCGAGGCGTACTTCTCTGCGGCGTCCTTTGGCGGGCGAGTGAGATCGCGATTGCCTGCGGGGCGGCCGGTGTTAAGAGCGTTGTAATAAATGGGAATCTGGCCTACCGCGCGCGGCCAACTTACCGTCAATCTGCCGCTGGGCGTTGCTTCTCCGAACAGAGTTCGCACGATGGCGGGACCTGCTTGTACGCCCGGGCACCAGAGTTCCAGAACGGCGGGAACATGCGCGAACGCCCATGGCAGCACAAGCGGGCGGCCTGTGAAGAGCAGCAACACGACCGGCTTTCCGGTGGCGGACACTTTTTCGAGCAGTTCCTCCTGCCGGCCGGGCAACATGGGATGCGCGCGCGAGCCAGCCTCGCCTGTCATCTCCGGCGTGTACTCTCCCAGCGCCAGAATGGCGACATCCGAAGCGCGGGCAGCCGCAACGCTCTCCTCGATTTGTGCGTCACTCGCCGCGAGAACTTCGCCGCCCTGGGCATATTTGATGTGCTCGGCGCCCAATTTCTGCGTCAAAGCGGTCTTCAGCGTCACGACGTCCTGAGGATTGCCGCGGGCGGCCCACGCGCCCAACATGCTGGCGGCATCATCGGCGAGCGGGCCGATGAGGGCTACAGTTTGTACATCACTCGTCAGAGGCAGCACACGATGAGAGGTGATGAACTCGTTTCTTAGCAAAACAAAAGAGCGTTCCGCAGCCGAACGAGCCAGTTGCAGGCTTTCCGCGGGCAGGGCGCCGTGATTTTCGCGCGACTCGTCGGTATAGGGCTTGTCGAAAAGACCGAGCGCGAATTTCACGCGGAGGATGCGGCGCACCGCTTCATCTAGCTGAGCCTGGGTCACTTTGCCGCTCTTGACGAGGTCGGCGAGATGCTCGTGGTAGAGATTGCTCTCCATATCCATGTCCACACCGGCGGTGAACGCTTTCCAGGCCGCAGTTTTGCCGTCATTGGCGATGCCGTGTGGGATCAATTCAGCGATAGAGGTCCAGTCGCTATCCACGATGCCAGGGAATTTCCACTCGTTGCGGAGAACCTCGGTCAAAGTGAAAGGATTCGCACTGGCCGGCACGCTGTTTAGCGAATTGAATGCGCTCATGACGGAAGCGCCGCCCTCATCGAGGGCAGCGTAGAAGGGCGGCAAGTATACTTCGCGTAGGTTGTGCTCGGAAATTTCGGTGGTGTTGTAGTCGCGCCCGGCTTCCGCGGCGCCGTATCCTACATAGTGTTTTGCGCAGGCGGCAATGCTGTCGGGAGCATCCAGGCGTTTGCCTTGATAGCCGCGCACATAGGCGCGGGCCATCGCACTTCCGAGAAAAGGATCTTCGCCCGCTCCTTCAACGATGCGGCCCCAGCGGAGATCGCGGGCAATATCCACCATCGGCGAAAACGTCCAGCGCACGCCGGCGGCGGAAGCTTCTTGCGCGGCGAGGCGAGAAGCCGCTTCCACAATCTGCGGATCCCAGGTGGAGGCGAGGCCGAGGGGCACGGGAAACACGGTACGGTAGCCGTGAATAACGTCCAACCCGAACAAAAGAGGAATGTGCAGGCGCGAGTGCTCGACGGCGTCATGCTGGAACTGGTTCAGGGCCTTTAGGCTCTCCAGATTATAAAGGCAGCCCACCTCGCCTTTGGCGACCATTTCCGAGTAGCCGCCCCTGCCCGTTCCCGGGCCCGTCGGCGAGCCAACCGAATACTGCACCAGTTGGCCGACTTTTTCTTCCAGGGTCATCTGGCGGAGCAGGGCATCCACTTTTTTCTCGATGGCTGGAGCAGCAAGCGCAGATCGCACCGGAGCACCACGGAAGGTGGAGGTTTCCTTGGAACTCTGTGCTGAAAGTGCAGTGGCGATAAAGCACACGGCGAAGACGAACAAAACGAACGAGCGGAGAAGTTTGGATGGCAAGGCAGAAGGCTCCTGTCTTTTTGGGGTCACCTCGAACTGCACCAGAGGAGAGCCGCAACAAAATCGATTTGTTAATGCCAAGTTAGCACAATACCGAGAAGCGTTCCAGTTTCGGGATGCTGCTGAATCACGGCAGAGAATCTGCTTGTTCGCGTTCGTCAGCAGTGGGTCAGTTTCCGGTTACCGCTGCCGGCTCAACCGGTCGATGCAACACCATCTAATGTGTTGATCCGACAACGCTTCCCTGAAAGACGCGATCTGTTTGCCTGTACTCGATCAAAACCTAGCCAGGGTAGTGTTCCGGCTGATCTAACCCCAGCAAGCGATTTAGCCTATGTTTTCAATGCAAGTTTGGTTCGACCTGAGTGTTGCGTCGACCCATTGAGACCACCGCCTTGATTGGGACTTATGGCTAGAACGCTCCGCCACCAACGACAGAACATTTTTCGATTTCTTGGTAGACCTGACAGCCGTTGCCAGTACGGACAGTGCCGTCTAAACCTCCGCGTGTTCTGCTTCGTGCGAACGTGCGTAGGGTTCGCCTTGCCGGCGAGATGGTCCCCGTTGCGGCATTTTGCATCTTACTAAGCGCTGGTGCTGAAGCGTGCTTGATCAAAGAAAGAAAAAGGAGAAAGGACATGCCGGTAAAAGTACCAGGGATGAAGCAAGCAAAAAGACTCTTTGAAAGAGACTTCAGCGACGTGATTGCTTTGGTTGAAGGTGGCACGCCGGAGGTCTATAAGAAATTTCGAGCTGAGCTGGTTGCTCACGCAAAACTTGGTGAAACCATCGACAAATATGTGATGGTTCATCTGGCTACCCCGGCGAGCGTCGACGAAAAAATGTACAACGAGATGGTTGACGAGATTTATCGCGTTTTTTGTGTTCTTTTTGTGCGGTTGCGTGATCGCAATGCGTTCAGATTTGCCGCTGCCAGAATGTCACCCGAGGCCGAAGCACAATTCATAAGGATGGAGGGAATCGCCGGCGTCCGGCAGCGACCTCCAGCATTGGCCGACTCACCAGACAGGTTCGTACTAAACCTAAGGCGCCTGAGTCCCTGAGAGTTTTATGGTCGAAAGACGCGGGTACATTATTCGGCCAGCCGTGAGTACACACTGTGGTAATATGTGGCAAGGGTTTTAAGGTCGCGTTTCCTCTGAGGATTAACACCGTGAAGCAACCATTCAACTTTTCTGACCGTCGTAACTTCCTCAAGACGGGCGGTGCCGTTGCCGCAGCGCTTCTAACCAACGGCGCCGTGCTGGCATATCCTCCCGCCGCGGCGTTTCCGCCCCTCCCCGCTAATCCCAATACGCAGACCGCCATGCCGACCCGAAACCTCGGCAAGACGGGCTACAAGGTAGGCATTTTCAGCCTGGGAGGCCAGGCGGCACTCGAAAAGGCGAACAACTTTGAAATCGCGGTGCCCATTATTGAACGCGCGCTCGACCTGGGCGTGAACTACATCGATACGTCCTCGATCTATGGAGGTCCCGAGCGCTGGAGCGAGCAGTACGTGGGCCGCGTGATGAAGACGCGGCGGAAGGATGCTTTTCTTGCAACGAAAACGAAAGAGCGCACGCGTGATGCTTCGCTGCACATGATCGAAAGGTCGCTCACCCTCCTGAATACCGATCACGTGGACCTATGGCAGTTGCATGACATTGGTTTGCCAGAGGACGTGAATGCGATTTTTGGCAAGGGCGGAGCAATGGAGGCGCTGCTCCAGATGCAAGAACAGAAGGTCGTGCGCTTTCTGGGCGTCACCGGCCACTACCGGCCTGAAGCATTGATCGACGCGGTGAACCGTCACCCGTTCGACACGATCCTGATGGCGCTGAACGCAGCCGATACGCACATACACAGCTTCACCGATCAATTGCTACCGCTAGCTGTGGAGAAGCAAATGGGCATCATCGGCATGAAGGTGCCCGCGCGCGGCAGACTGCTTTCGACATGGGCTCCGCCTCCGCTGGAACAGCAACAGCATTCGTGGGAGGGATCGGCGATTGCCACGCGTTCAGGTGTCATGAACATGAGTCAGGCGATGCATTTCACTCTTTCGCACCCGGTCAGCACCGTGATCGTCGGATGCGACAGTATTGCGCAGCTTGAGGAGAACGTACAGATCGCGCGCGAGTTTACGCCACTCTCCCAGTCCCAGATGGCCGCGCTTAACCAGCTGGCGGAACCCGTGGCGAAACAATCGCTGTTCTTCCGGTTCACCGACCGCAGTAAGGGCTGATCGAAAAGCAGCGTGCCAAGCGGCTTTTACGCTACGAGTCCCGCTCCAAGAGCGATTTAGTATCGATCCCTCGAGCGGGATACTCACGGCTATGCTAACCGGACATGTTCGTTCCAGGACCCACTTGTCCGATTACGCGTTTACCAGGAGTTGACGATTATTCGTCTCGAATTTCCTGAACGGAACATCCCATAGCCGACCGCATTTTTTGCCGACCATTTGTTGGGCTTCTCGCTGTCCGGTGACCCATTCGGCACGGACCCTTTCTGCTTCAGTCGTCAGCGCTCCTGCCGTATGCCATATATGGACCGTGCGCCCCGGCTCCAATCACGCAAGAACGGCCTCAATTATCTGTCTCGGAATTGGTGCGGCGAGTTTTATAGCCGTAGGTGCGTGTTTGTCGCGGATGTTTTTGGCATTCACTGATGCCGAAGAACTATGTCGGACTTGGAAAGCAGCCCACTTATGTATGTTCATATTCTTCGCTATTTGGTTTGCCACGTTTTTCGCGTTGCAGAATGTTTCTAAGCACATCCCCAAAAAACGGCCAGAAACGCGATTTGGCAAATACAGCAACCGAATAGTGCAAGTTACCGGAATTCTCTGCCTCGCAGTGCTTTTCCTCTATCCCGCAAGACCTTTCGTATATCTTGAAAATGGCAGATGGATTGTTAGGTCGAAAGCAGGAGTATGGGAAGTGACTCGGGACGTTGCGACGGACTCATTAAGACGAAACATTGTATGGGATTGTGCGATAACGCTTCCCCTGACGGTGGTTTTGACTTTTGCGGCAGCCATGCTCGTCCAAGCGACAAAAGCAGGACAACCCAAGTAGGAAAGTCTTTCGCCCTGTTGTGCCCGGCAAGTCGTGCTGGGTCCCAGATGTCCGATTGAAGTGTGGCGTAATCGGAAGCTGACCCACCACCCGTTCGTCAGAGGGATCGACGTTACGCGGACACAGCGCGGCGAATGTGCTCGGTTACGTCTGAGGCTTTTTCAGCAGCTCATTCACCTTGGCTATGACCTCAAAGGCATCGGCAACGTACAGCACGTCGGCCTTGCCGCGGGCCCAGCCGCAATTGGGATCGAGATTGACCGCGCGGCGTTCGTTGATGAAGCGCCAGCCGACCACGTGGGGTTCTTCGCCATGACAGCACGTGGAAAGGCCTTTGGGGTGGCGCGGAGTGGCACCGGTCTGGCCCACCTGATTCAAGTGGGTCATGAATCCCAGCACCGCCTGGTTCTCCCCGCTCTGATCCACGAGCGACTTGCTGCCTCCGAGCGAAGCCCCGGAGGCGCGAAGAAAATCGAGGATGAGCTCCTCGGCTTGTTCCGGATGCGACTTTCCGTCGGACTGCTTTTTGGTCCAGCCGGCGCCGGCCACGAAGAGGAGGGCGGCATCAGGGCGAATCGTTTGTGAATCGGATTTGGGAGCGCGGATTCCGGCGATAGTCGTGCGCTGGGCTTCTGGAGGCAGAGCCACGGCCATCGCTTCGATGTTTGCGTTTCCAGAAGGGCCGCGATACGCCTCGTGACATCCGGAATCGAGCAACAGAATCCAGGGGCGCGCGTCACGTTGGAATACGCCTTCGATGCGCTGGCGGTAGAACCAGCGCGTCGCGCAGACGGCCCCATCAACCACCTGGACGGAGGTGATGTGCGTATCCACGCGGCCTTTCAGGCGATGCGCCAAGCCGGGCAGCGCTCGAAGGAAGCGCGACGTTGCGGCCGCGAGGATCAAGTCGGCGGAAGCGGCGCGGCACAACGCTTCGGCAGCCAAAAGGTCGCTGGCAAAGCGCGGGTTCGCGAAATCTGGGCCCGTGACAGCAAGCAGTCGTTGTGCGCCGGCGTTCGCGAGGGAATCCGCGGCGGCTTGCACATCGCCACCGACTAAACCGATGGATAAGGTAGCACTCAATTGCTTGGAGAGTTCGACAGCGGCGCCGAGAGCTTCACCTGCGGCCTTTGGCAGATCAGTGCCGGATTCGTCGACATGAGCGAGGAGCAGAATGTTTTTGGTCATGGCCTGTTCCTCACGCCTTCTTGATCCACGCAACGATTTCCCGGGCAATCTCTTCGGCGGGGAGGTTCTTGACGATGCGCGTTTGCCGCTGTTGTTTTGGCGGACTGGCGCTTCGATAGCGTAGAGCCTCGGGAGCTGGGGCAACGGTCTTGGCGCGCTGCAACGCGGGCATGATCGCGCGCATGTTGGCCATGCCGATCTGAGGGTTGTTGCGCGGTTCTGGGAGATTGCCGGTTGCCCACCCGAACAACGCGGGCGGGCCCTGGCAGAGCGAAACTTGGTGGCGGCCGCCTTCGATGCGTTCCAGAATTTCAAACGCGCCATCCGGCTGAACGGCTAGCCGGTCGACTCCCTGGAATTGATCGAGAATGCCGAGGCGTTCACCGATCAACTGCATGGTGACGCCCGCGCCGCGCGAAGCCGATTCCCAGCCGCCAAACAGGAGCAGCCGCGAGCGATCGAGCTCGGAGATGGATTGAATGGCTTCGGCGAGAACCGCGGCCGTGGCATGCGCATCGGCAAAGCCGCTAGCCGGTCCATCGATGGGAACCAATTCGAAGCTGACCTTTTGCGCGATGGTCATCATCACCTGCCGCAATTTGGCTTTTGCGCCAAGGCTGACGAGCCACACTTTGCTTCCGGATGCGTGGGCGGCGAGATTGGCGGCCTCATAAAGCGCGTGCGCGGCCCAGGGATCGAGCACGGCGGGGAGCAGCATCTCGTTTTTGAGTGCCGGGCCTGCTGGCGTCTCGATGGGTTCGAGGGTTTGCAGCGGATCGGGCACGACGCTGCCGCAAACAACGATGTGGTAGCCATTACTCATGCTGGTGAATTCCCCTGTACGTAGATTTTGGTCCAAATAGGGTGCCGAAAAACGAGACTCCCCATTTGATCGAAACAATTCCCCAGGGGTAAAGAGGCTGGGGAAAAAGTGGCTTGGTACGTCATTCCGAGCGAAGCGAGGAATCTCTCTTTGGCGGAAACCCAAGAAAAGAGGGATTCCTCACTCCGCAGACTCCTTTCGGAATGACGGTTTGGTCGTTTTTCCGCAAGCTCTTCAGCCCAATGATGACCAAGCACGTAGGGTCGGAGCTAAAGCTCCGACCCCCGGAGACCAACTTCTCAACAGCCTGCCAAAACTCAATTCAAAGCGGAATGCAGGCCGCCGGCGCCGGCACGGAGTTCTATGTTAGCAGGCTCGCCGGTTTCTTCGGCGCGGCAATTCCACAAGCAAGCGCCGCAGAAGATGCACTTTTCCCGATCAAATTGCGGCACGCCGCTCTCGCCGCGGGAAATCGCCTGGCCGGAACACATTTCCACACAAAGTTTCGGCTCACAGTTGCGGCAGACATCCGGGCGGAGAAACACCACATGATTGGCATAGCCTGCGGGCGCTTGCACGCTCCCGCCGGTCAGCAAAGCGTCTTGCTGGGAGACGAGCAATTTTCCGTCGTACGGAATTTCCGGCCAACCGCAGCGGTTCATGATCTGGTCGTGCAAGGGCAGGCTGTGCTCGGCAGCTTCGTCCTTCAATTTTTGTAATTCGCCCGGAGGGATGCGCGCACCGAAGCGCTCTTCGAGGGACGCGCCCTTATTTCGCGAAGACGGCGGAGGAATCACCACGCGGCCGCCGGTGAATCCTGCGAGTGCCATCCCGAACAGGCCGTTGAGCAATCCATGCGGAAACCCATTGCGGGAATCGGCGGCAACCCGGGACTCGCTATCCACCCAACTGGCACGGCGGCGACGCACGTAGGTCTCTTCCAGGTTTTGTTGCGTGAACGGCAGTTTCTTTTCGAGGAGCTCGACGACAGCTTCAGCGAGTTGCGTGCCCGTGGTCCAGGCCTCATCCACGCCGGAGCCGGAGAGAACGTTGGTGCTGCCGGAGCCTTCGCCGATTCGCGCGTAGCCGTCGCCCACAAGAAAAGGCTCGCCGCGGCGCCCCGATTCCTGCAGCGACTTTGCGGCCCAGGATTTCAGCGTTCCGCCCTGCAAATGGCGCCATAAATAAGGATGCAGAACGAAGTGCTGCAGATAGCGATAGGCCGTGCGCACGGGACTGCGGAACCACGAAGGAATGAAGATGCCCACGGACGCCAGACGGTCCGGATGGACGTAGAGGAAACCGAAAACCTCCGGCTCCGGGAAGCCGAAGGTGTGCAGAACCGTTCCTGTCTCCAGCCCGGAATCTTCCCGAAGCTCGATCACCATTTTCATGCCCAGCGCCCATTCGGAATGTTCGTGCCCTGCCGGCAATCCGAAATGCGCATCGATGCCACGGCCGACAGCGCCTACTGGGCCATCGCCGACGACGGTCAGGGCCGCGCGAATGTCCATTCCCGGCAGAAAACCATCTTGCGGTGTGCCGTCCTGAGCGGCGCCTTGATCCGCGAGGCGTATCCCCTTCACAGCTTGGTCTTCGATGAGTGGTGCACTCACGGGCGTGCCAGGCCAGATCTGCAGCAAGCCGGAAGAGGTGAGCTGCTCGGCGACCCATTGATTGAACTGGCCGAGGGACATGACGAAGCCGTCATGCTTCTGCAGAAAACTTGGGATGAGGGGAAGCTCGAGAGCGTCTTCACGAAAGCGAAATAGAGAGCCAAACGTGCGAATCAGTTTGTCGGCAGAGCGCAGTGCGAAGGAGCGATTACTGGCGCCGGTGGGATCGAGAAGATAGACCAATTTCTCTTGCTTGACCGGCGCGGCCATGGGGATTTGTGCAAGGTCGAGGCCGGGAAAGCTGGCCCGGATGCCGCGCCCCCGGGTGACCGCCCCCGAAACCCCAAACCCCAGGCCGTCAGCGCGCTCGTAACAAATCACCAGGAGCGGCGAGCCAGGCAAGCAGCCGCTCTCGAGTTTCGGCGAGCCGTCCGGGCTCAGCAAGCTGCGGGAGAGTGTGGTGAGGAAACCGCCCATTGCCGGACCGAAGCCGACACAAGCGATGTCGATTTCCATCTGCTGCCGGTCGATGGTGGCAGCCGGCTCGGGCCCAACCGGGGTCATGCGGGGTAGTCCAACACTTCCGGAATCATGAGCTTCGACACAGCCTCGGCGGCGCGGTCCTTTGCCAATCGCGAACCCGTAAGGCACGTGGCCAGCTTGCTCTGCAGCGTCAGGAACTGCTCGGCGCCGTTGCACTTCGCACAAGGACCGGCCTTGCTTGGGTGGGAGCCGTCGCCCCCGACCACATCGGTAGCACAGGCAGCGATTCCGGGAACGAATCCTTCGAGGGCGTCGAGTTCGTCCTGCTGGTAGCAGCCCCGATAGCCTTCTTCATCCCAAGCCGGGTGCCGATTGTACCCAAAGACAAGTTCCGCGCAAATGCGGGCCGCTTCGCCTCCCGCGCGCGCGGTCTGTACGTGGCACAGATCCGTCAGGAAATTGACCAGCCCGGAGAGTCCCTCGGCCACCGAACTATCCTGAGCGCCGTGGCGGTCCAGTTCCAGCACATCGAGGATTTGGCAACGCGCCGCCAGCAACCAGCAAAGCGCATCGGCCAGCGGGAAGGTGACGCCCTGCCGTGCGCTCTGATATAGCTTGCCGCCATCGCTATCCGTGGAGTGCTGCAATCGTTCGAGCGACCACAGCCACATGGTCATCGCCGTTGCCAAAGTGCATGCACCCGTGCCGGGACGCTCCGAAGCGATGCCGCGCATCTCCCTGATCCAGTTGCGGAACTGCGCCAGAAAAATCGGGTTCGTCATGGTCACGGAGAGCTGACGCCGCTGGACCGCCTCGGGTCCCTCGTAGGTGGCTTCGAGTTGCGCGTCCATCCACTTGTTGCCCAGGAAACCAGGGCAGTCTTCTGTGATGCCGTAGCCGCCCATCAGGCTCACAGCCTCGCGCATCATCTGGGCACCCCAGCCCGTGTTCCACAGCTTCGCGGCGGGGCAGAGTATGTCCGCCGCGGCATCAAGCGTCACAAACCGCATCAACGTGTCTGACTGCAGCTTCTCCTTGCGTGGGTCGCCCGGCATGAGCCTCAAGAGCGCCGCGGCTTCATCGGAAACCTGGCGCAAGAACTTCGCTTTCACACGCGTGCCGCTCACACCGCGCTCTGCAAGGATGCGGTCGGCTTCCCGCTCGAGTGGGTCCAATTCATCAAATGCCCGCGCGGCCGCGAACGCCAGTGAAGCACTCGCTTCGCCCGTGGCCCAAACATCCACCAGACGGTGCAGGGCATCCTCGCGCGCCTGCAGACCCATCTCGTGCCGGACCGAACCAGGTGTGGTCGTGGCGGCGCCGCGGAATCTACCGCGTTGATACCGGATCACCGGTTCCACAGCGGAAAGCAACTTGGCGGCAGTCATCACGCCCACGGTTACCCGAGTGCGCCGGAACACCGCTTCGATGACCTCGCTATGGCTGAAGCGCGGTACCAGGACGCCATCCTTAATATCGTAACCACCCACGATACGGCTAGCCGGAACGCGCAAGTTGAAGATCGGGTCCCCCGTGGAGGAAAGCTGGTGGACCATCTTGCGGGTGGCCGTGCCACGATCGAAGACGCCTGGATCGCCCTCTTCCAAGATGACCATGCAGCTTCCCTTGATTCGCTCATCGCCAGAGTCGACGGCGGCGGTCACGAAGTTCGCAAAGCCGATGTTGGTAATGAATCGGCCGCGCTTCTCCACTTGGAGGATGGGCTCCTGCCCGGGTTTCCACTCGACGATGCGTACCTTGCCATCGAGCATGCCGGTGTCCACGCCGACATAGGGAATCGGCTCGGTCAGGCAGAAAGCGCCGCGCCAGGGCTTACGATCCTCGCCCGGTTGCGGGGGAGCCGCAAGTTTCATGTAACGATCCTGCTGCTTCGGGGTGCCACGTTCGTGAATCGGAGCCAAGGCCAGACATCCGGCGAGGCTGGCAGTGGCAGCGCCTCCGTCCACCCAAGCTAACTCAAAAGCCACAAGCGCCAACGCGAGGTTCCGGGGTCCCGCGATGAATCCACCTTGTTCGGGATCCATAAAGACCGCTGTGATGCCCGACTGGTCAAAAGCTTCCAACATCTCCGCCTTGGCGGGGGTCCACTCATGGGTATTGCGGCCACCTTGCGCTACCAGGCGAGCAACGGTGCCCCGGGCAACGGCCCGAACAGACTGGACCAGCATTTGGAGGTCGTAGCGATCGGCAAATCCCCATTGGATTTGGCGGGCGGCATCGGAGGGGAGGGTACGGAGCATTTCCAGCTTGTGGCGGGTGGCGGTGGACATAGATGGCGTCCTTTCGGTGGGAGCCTTCACCAATCTGTCAAACCCGGAACACATAGGTCTGTGATATCCGTCACGAGCAGATGTGATGGGGTCTGACCCTGGTGTTTTGCTCCCGGCGGATATGGTGCTAAAACGAGGCGGAGGCGTTTCATTGGCCACAAAAGAGAATCATCCGGTAGGAATGTGGCCAAAGAGCCTACAGGGTTTGCGCGAGAAGAAACGCGGCCCACTGCTGCGAGTCACCCTCCCTCGTGACTCGCATCACGGTCTCGCCCCTTCCAGACGCTTAACATCCAAAAGGTAGGTGTGTAGTTTTGATGTGAATGAGGACGTGGTCCTCCGTTACAGAGTGCGTGTGCAACGGCGGAGGACGCTGGTTCAGGCAGCATTGAGGTCTCGGATATGTGAGAAAGGGTCGGGCGGTGGCCGATGGCACTCAGTAAGCGGGGCAGGTTCCTGCCGGGGCCTGAACCGCACGGCATGCCCGATCTAGCAGTGAGGAGCACCTCTTCCAGCTTCTCTCGCTCCTCGTAGCTCAGAATCGATGGCCGAAGTGGGTGTGAACAGCACCCGCGCGTTCTTCTCTGGCGGAAAGGGACGCGGCAGCGCTGGAAGACTGCACCGGTTCATGACGCGGCACACCAGGCTCAAGAGGGTGCGCGAGTACCTGCGAAAGGAGTGTTATGCACGAAATGGCTAAGGAACTTCTCGACGCGGGGGAACGCGCTTTCATTGACCACGTTATCGCCAGCAAGGACGAGCGCCCCGGCGCACTGCTGGGGATCCTGGAAGCCGTGCAGGAACACCACCCGCACAAATACCTTCCCATGGAGACGCTGGAGTACATTGCGGTGAAAACGCAGACGCCGCTTTCCCGCGTCTATAGCGTTGCCACCTTCTACGCCTTGTTCAACCTCCAGCCGCAGGGCGACAACACCATTTGCATTTGTCGCGGCACGGCGTGCCACACGCGCGGCTCGCGCAATCTCCTCGAGAGCCTGCGCCTGGAACTCGGCTTGACGCTTGAAGATGAAAACGACGGCGGGGGGGCAGACAAAATCCTGCAGACGACGCCCGACCAGAAGTTCACGGTACGCACCGTGGCGTGTTTTGGGCAGTGTGCGCTGGCGCCGGTCGTGGAAGTAAACCACCACATTTGCGGCCACGCGAATGAACGCACGCTGCAGCGTGAGATCCAGACAATCGAGCGGGGGAGTGAGTGATGCCGCGAATCCAGGATATTGGAGCATTTACTGCCGTCCGCGAATCGGGAATGGCAAAACTGGTGCCGCAGGTGCCGCGCATCGCCGTTGGCATGGGTACGTGCGGCCGGGGAAATGGCGCCGAAGGTCTTTACCGCGCCTTCGCCGAGACCATTGACCGGAGCGGGATGAACGTGGTTCTGGCGAGCGTGGGGTGTTTCGGCGCTTGTTTTCAGGAACCGCTTGTGAATATCCGCCTGCCGGGACTTCCGCTGGTCATTCTGCATCGCGTACAGGCGAACGATGCGGTGCGCATCCTGCACGAGCTTTCTCGCGGGAACATCGCCAACGACCTGGCGTACTGCAAGGTCGAAGAATGGGATCACATTACCGCAAAAATAAAATATGGCCGGGGCTACCCGGAGATTCCCCTTTGGAATGACGTGCCCTTTTTCAAGGGACAAAAGAAGATCGTGTTGCGGAACTGCGGGTTCATCAACCCCGATGACATTGAAGAATACATCGCCGTCGGAGGCTATCAGGCCTTGTACAAGGTCCTGATCGATGGCCGCCCGGAGAACATCCTCGAACAGATCAAGGCTTCCAAGCTGCGCGGACGCGGCGGCGCTGGATATCTCACCGGGAATAAATGGGAATTCATGGCCAAGGCCAAGTCCGACCAGAAGTACATCATCTGCAACGCGGACGAGGGCGATCCCGGCGCATACATGAATCGCAATGAGATTGAGAGCGATCCGCACTCCCTGATTGAAGGCATGATCATCGGCGGATACGTGATGGGCGCGACGGAAGGCATCGTCTATATTCGCGCGGAGTATCCCCTGGCCGTCCACCGGCTGAACCGCGCGATCGAACAGGCGCGGGAACACGGCGTTCTGGGCGACAACATCCTGGGCCGCGGGTTCAAATTCAACATCGAACTGGTGGAGGGTGCGGGCGCCTTTGTTTGCGGCGAAGAAACGGCGCTGATCGCTTCGCTCGAAGGCTGTGCGGGACGGCCGCGGCCACGGCCTCCATTCCCGGCGCAAAAGGGGCTCTGGGGCAAACCCACCAACATTAATAATGTGGAGACTTGGTACAACATCTCCCCCATTGTGACCTTGGGTCCCGCCTGGTTCACGGAAACCGGCAGTCCGAAGAGTTCCGGCACGAAGGTATTTTCGCTAGTTGGAAAAGTGAGCAGCACCGGCCTGGTGGAAATGCCGCTTGGAACGCCGCTGCGGACTTTCATCTACGACATCGGCGAAGGCGGAGTGAACGGCCACCAAATCAAAGCCGTGCAGACCGGCGGGCCGTCCGGCGGCTGCATTCCGCCGGAAATGTTCGATACGCCCGTGGACTATGAAAGCCTGGCGCAACTGGGCTCGATCATGGGCTCGGGCGGCATGGTGGTGATGGATGATGACAACTGCATGGTGGATGTGGCGCGTTACTTCATTGAGTTCACCCACTCCGAATCCTGCGGAAAATGCTTGCCGTGCCGTGTTGGGCTGAACAAATCGCTGCGCATCCTGAGCCGGATAACGGAAGGCGCCGGCACCGTGCATCACCTCGGGCTTCTGGACGAATTGAGCCGCTATATCCGTGAATGCTCGCTTTGCGGGCTAGGGCAAACGGCGCCCAACCCCGTGCTTACCACGTTGCGTCATTTCCATCATGAATTCGAGGACCACATTGTTGCGCGGCGCTGCCAGGCTGGCGTCTGTGAAGAACTGGCGCTCTCGCCCTGCGAGAACAGTTGCCCGCTGCACATGAACATTCCACGATTTCTGCAACTGTACAAAGAAGATCGGCTGGATGACGCGTTTGTTTCGGTGATCATGGAGAATCCTCTGCCGGCTTCGACAGGCAGGGTGTGCCAGCATCCGTGCGATAGCCGCTGCCGGCGCCAGACATTGGACGAGCCGGTGAACATGCGCGAAGTGCACCGCTTCATCGCGGACTCGGTTTTCTTCTCGGACCGCTATGAAGAAATTCTGAAACGCGTCTTGTCGCGCAAACTGGAGCCCACCGGGCGGAAGATCGCGATTAGCGGCGCGGGCCCCGCGGGGCTAACAGCAGCGTTCTACCTGGCAATGCTGGGCCACGAGGTCACGGTCTATGACAGCAAATCGGAAGCCGGCGGCATGTTGCGCTTCGCGCTTCCGGAGTACCGGTTGCCGAAAGCGGCGTTGCGGCGCGAAATCGAACTGATCGAGCGTCTCGGCGTGAAATTCATCTTCAATACGCGTGTCGGCTTCGATGTGCCTCTGAATGAATTGGCGGACCGTTTCGATTCCGTGTTCATCTCCATAGGGACCTGGAGAGAATCCTGGGTCTATCAGCCGGGCACGGAGTTGAAGGGCGTCTATCCCGCGCTGCTCTTCCTGGAAGCGGTGGCGAAGGGCGAGAGAGTGCCCATCGGGAAAAATGTCGCCGTCATCGGGGGCGGAAATGCCGCCATCGATTCGGCGCGCACGGCATTGCGCCGCGGGGCGGAAGTTACCGTCTTCTACCGGCGCGAACACAAGGACATGCCTGCCATCGAGGAAGAAACACAAGCCGCGAGGGACGAGGGAGCGCAGTTCGTGTTCCTGGCCGCGCCGCACCGCGTGATTGGCGACAAGGCCGGGAATGTGAAAGCCATTGAGATTGTGAGGACCACTCTTGGCGGCTACGACGCTTCCGGCCGGCGCAAGCCCGTGGCCACCGACGAAATTCGCCGTTACGAGTGCGATTCCGTGATTTTTGCGATCGGCGAAAGCGTGGACCTCGATTTCGCGCGCGCTTCGGGATTGAGTCTGAAGCCCAGCGGCACGATTGACGTGGACCGCTTCTCGCTGGAATCCAGCCGCGCAGGGTTCTACGCCGGGGGCGACGTCATCACCGGCGCCTCGAACGTGTCGAACGCCATGGCCTATGGCAAACAAGCGGCGCGCAACATTGACATGAAACTCATGGAGTCCGACCGCTGGGCCGAGATCTTGCCGAGTTTTGAATTCGGCCAAGACACTCCAGAAATTCCCAGTCCCAATCACCGGAATAACGGCCAGATGCTGGCTCCGGTCGTGCGGGTCCGTTCCAACGCCGAGGTGGTCATGGGCCTGAGCCATGAAGAGACGCTGGATGAAACGTGCCGATGCCTGCGTTGCGACGTCAAAGTCGCCAACGTGAGCTAGACAAAGGAGCGACGCCTTGCCGCAGAAAAAACTTTCCGTGCGAATCGACGGCGAATTAATCAGCGCCGTGGAAGGCCAAACCATCCTGCAGGCCGCGCGAGCGAACGGCAAACGCATCCCCACGCTTTGCGACCTGGAAGGGCTCACGCCGGTTGGCGCTTGCCGGCTTTGCATCGTGGAAATCTCCGGGACCGACCGGCTATTCCCGGCCTGCACAACTCCGGTGCAGGACGGAATGTCGGTCACCACCGTGTCGCCCAAACTCACGCAATACCGGCGAGTTTCGCTGGAACTGCTTTTCGTCGAGCGCAATCACGTGTGTTCCGCGTGCGTTTCGAATGGTCATTGCGAACTGCAAGCCATGGCCACGGAAATGGGCATCAGCACGGTGCGTTTTGCGTACAACTTCCCGAAGCTGGCCGTCGATTTGTCGCATCCGCGTTACGTTCTCGACCAGAACCGCTGCATCCTGTGCACGCGGTGCGTGCGTGTTTGCGCGGAACTCGAAGGCGCGCACGTCTGGGAAGTGACTTCGCGCGGCATTCATTCCCGGATTGTCGGCGATCTCAACCAGAAGTGGGGCGAAGCGAAGGGATGCACGAGTTGCGGCAAGTGCGTGCAAGCGTGCCCGACAGGAGCGCTGGCGGAAAAGGGCTGGGCCGTCGAAGAGATGGTTAAGAAAAACGACAATATCAGCGCACTGGTTCGCAGGAGAGGAGTCCAGGCATGAAGAAAGTCAAAGTGGCGACGGTCTGGCTGGACGGCTGCTCGGGTTGCCACATGTCGCTGCTGGACATGGATGCCGCGATCATTTCACTGGCGCAGAAGATCGAGCTGGTCTACGGACCGCTGGTGGACGCGCAGGAATTCCCCGAAGACGTGGACGTGACTTTGGTCGAAGGCGCGGTCAGTTCGCAGGACGATCTCAACAAGCTCAAGAAGATTCGCCAGCGCACCCGGCTGCTCATCTCCTTGGGGGATTGTGCGGTCACCGGCAATGTCCCGGCGATGCGCAATTCTATCCCCGTGCAACGGCTGCTGCAGCAGGTGTACATCGAAGGCGTGCAAGCAAACAAAGTCATACCAACGGATGGCGTGCCCGCGCTGCTGAAACAGGCTCGTCCACTGCGTGAATTCGTGAAGGTGGACATGTGCCTGCCGGGTTGCCCGCCTCCCGCAAAGGCGATCTCCAACGTGATCGCGGAACTTTTGGACGGGCGAAAGCGTGAAGGGACCCTGGCGGTGAAGTTTGGATAAGGAGCTTCCGATGAAGCGCATCACGATCGATCCGGTGACCCGCATCGAAGGGCACGCCAAGATTACGATTCATTTGGATGACAACGGCCACGTGACGGGAACCGAATTCCACGTAACGCAAATTCGCGGTTTCGAAAAGTTCATCGAGGGACGCCCTTATTATGAAATGCCGGGGATCACGGCCAGGATCTGCGGTATTTGCCCGATCAGCCACCTACTAGCTTCGTCCAAAGCCTGCGATGCGATCATGGCTGTGCGGATTCCTCCGACGGCAAAACAGTTGAGGGAATTGATTCATTGCGCGCAAATGGTGCAATCCCATGCGCTCAGCTTCTTTTATCTTTCGTCGCCCGATCTTCTTTTGGGCATGGATTCCGATATCGCCACCCGCAATGTGCTGGGGGTGATCGCCGCTCATCCGGAACTCGCGCGGGACGGCATTGAACTCCGGAAATTCGGTTTGCAAATCATTGAAAGTCTCGGGCAAGAGCGCGTGCACTCATCCTGGATCGTGCCGGGAGGTTTGGGTTCGCCGTTTTCGGCCCACGCGCGTGATCGCATCCTGGCGGACCTGCCTGCCGCCAAAGCGATTGCCGAGCGCACCCTCGCTTTCTTCAAGGGCGCGCTGGACTCCTATAAAGAGGAGATCGAGCATTTCGGATCCGCGCCCACGATGTACGCCGGGCTTGTTGATGCGCCGGGGAACCTGCAGTTCTACGATGGCGGCTTGCGCTTCCAGAAGGCCGACGGCGAAATCGTGGCCGATCACGTTCCCGCAGAGGACTACGCCAACTGGATCGGCGAGGCCAGCCTGCGTGAATCGTATCTGAAAGCGCCCTATTTCAAACCGCAAGGATTTCCCGACGGCGTGTACCGCGTCGGTCCCCTGGCGCGTTTGAATGTGGCGCAGCAGTGCGGATTTCCCAAAGCGGATGCAGAATTGCGGGAATTCCACCAGCGTTTTGGCGCGCCCACGCACAGCGCATTCCTGAATCACTATGCGCGGCTCATTGAGATCCTTTGCGCGCTCGAAAAAATAGAAATGCTCCTGAACAGCCCGCAAATTCTGGACAAGCATGTTCGAGCCACCGCGGGTGTGAACTCGCTCGAAGGCGTCGGCATGGTGGAAGCTCCGCGCGGCGTGCTGATCCACCACTATAAAGTCAATGAAGAAGGCGGCATCGTTTGGGCGAACCTGATCGTTGCCACGGGCCACAACAATCTGGCGATCGGCCGCAGCATTCAGCAGGTGAGCGAGCACTTTATTGATGGCACAAAGCTCCAGGAAGGCATGTTGAACCGCGTCTCGGCGGTCGTGCGGGCGTATGATCCGTGTCTGAGTTGCTCGACACACGCGAACGGCCAGGTGGCCCTGCGGATCCAATTGCGCGCTGCCAGCGGGGAACTGCTAGACGAAATTGCCAGCACCTGAAACGAATCTTATGTTTCTCCCCTAAAACTGTGTTAAGAACGTTTGAGTGCGGGGCATCACGCCTCGCGCAAGCGTGAAGAGGGGAGAGATTCCGTGGCTCACTCAAAATTAGCTGGACTTCTTGCCGTGGTGGCCGTTGGTTTCGGCATTGCGACGGTGCACTATGGGAAATCGCCTTCCTTCGCCTCTGAGCAGAGTCCCGCGAAAGTCGAGCGGCTGCATCCGGCCGCCAACGAAATCATTCCGGACGGCGCTGTACTGCACAAACTGGCCAGCGGATACACCTGGACAGAAGGCCCCATATGGATTCACGAAGGCTACCTGCTCTTTGCCGACATTCCCAGCAATAGCATCCGCAAATGGCAGCCCGGAGGCGCCGCGAGCATCTTCCTGCAACCCAGCGGTTTTAAGGGGACGGCAACGTTTGGCGGCCACGAACCGGGATCGAACGGGATGACGCTGGATGCGCGCGACCGCCTGACCGTCGCAGGACATGGGCAGCGCGACGTGTACCGCATCGAATCGCTTAGCGATCCGGCACACACCACCATTTTGGCGGACACCTACCAGGGCAAACGCCTGAACAGTCCCAACGACCTCGTTTACAAATCGGATGGCTCCCTGTACTTTACGGACCCGCCCTACGGCCTGCCCACTCAGAAAGATAGTGACCCGGCAAAGGAATTGACGGTCAATGGCGTCTATCGCCTTGCGGGCGCTTTGGAACAAGCACCCGGTGCGCCGCCGAAGCGGGAGAATTTGCAGCTTCTGATAAAGGATTTGCCGCGGCCCAATGGCATCGTCTTTTCGCCGGATGAGCAATTTCTCTACGTCAGCAATTCCGAGCCGCAGAAGACCTGGATGCGCTACCGGGTGAAAGCGGATGGCACGCTGGCCGAGGGAGAATTGTTCTTCGATGCCACATCCGATCCGCGCGAAGGAGGTCCCGACGGGATCAAAGTAGACCAAGCGGGAAACTTGTACGGCGCGGGACCCGGTGGAGTGTGGATTTTCTCTCCCGCGGGCAAACACATCGCCACGATACTGATGCCGGAACGTGTCGCGAACCTGAATTGGGGCGGCACCGATGGCAAGTCGCTCTTCATCACGGCGAGCAGCAGTGTGTACTGCATCGATTTGAAGATTACGGGAATGCGGCCATAACTGGTCGGGCGCGGCCCGTTGAAACATTTTTTGCCCTGCAGCCGTATTCACTGTATAGGATTCCAGGTAACCACCAATAAACTCCGGCTCGCTCAGGGAGTTAGCACCCCTGGAATGGCTGAGGTCTTTCCCTTCATCGCACGAGGTTAACGCCATTGAAAACGCCAGGAAAATTCTTCTTCACCATCGCGGCGGTCCTGCTGCTTGCCTTGATGGCGCTGCTCGCGGGTGGGGCTGCGAGACGCGAGTCTGTAACCTTCGATGAAATCGCGCACATTGGCGCCGGGGTGAGCTATCTCCAGAAATTAGATATGCGGATGAACGAGGAGCATCCCCCGCTGGCGAAAGTGGTGGCGGCGTTACCGCTAGTGGTGCGCGGAGCGCATGCCGACTATGGCCACCTCTCGTGGACGTTCAGCAGCAAGATCTTCCGCCAGTTCCTGGGTGAGTGGGTCTTCGGACACTGGTTCCTCATGCGGTGGAATGATCCGTACTCCACGTTGATGTGGGCGCGGGTGCCAATGTTGATAATGACTTTGTTACTCGGCCTCACTCTTTATCTATGCGGCTCGCGGCTGGGGAGTCCCTGGGGAGGCTTGCTGTGCCTCTCTGCCTTCGTGACCATGCCGGCCTTTATCGCGTTTGGGCCGCTGGTGATTACCGACATCGCAGTCACATTGTTCTGGGTGCTGACTGTCTGGCAACTCCCGAATTTGTGGCGGTCTCCCACACGCGGAACAATCGTGATGTTTGGCCTGGCGCTGGCCGGCGCTTTGCTCTCGAAATTTTCGTCGGGACTGTTGTTCTTCGTGTTCGTGGGTTTTGCGCTGAGTTTGCGATTCAAGCCGCTCCCGGGACAACCGGTTGAGAAGACCGAACTACGCCGCTGGCGCCGACGGGCGTGGCGCAATATTGCACTAGGGACTCTCTGGGCCGCATTGTTCGTTTACATCGTGTATTTCGTCCTCTCCTGGAACGAACCAACAGATTCATTCCAGATCATTCCGCACTTTCCTGCTTCGCTGGTCCTGCGCCGGCTGCTCATGCCGGTGTGGCTCTACCTGCGTGGGCTGGCCGGGTTTGCCTTTAGTGCCACGAGCCGGCCCACTTTCATTCTCGGCCACGCTTACTCGCACGGAGTGTGGTTCTATTTCCCCGCGCTCTTCCTTTTGAAAATGCAGTTGACGTACCTTGTGCTGCTCCTTATGGCCATAAGGGCGGCCTTGCTCGTGAAGCGCCGGTCACCTGCCCAATCGGCGATACCCTCAGGCATGGAGATGCAATGGCGCAGCGTGTGGGTCTCCTTAGTGGTTTTCGTTGCGGCCTGCATGCTGAACCGGTTGGACATCAGCATCCGCCATTTCTCGGTGGCGCTGGCGCTTGTTGTCTTGCTGCTTGCGCCCCTGCCGCGGATGCTGGCGATGCTGCGCGACTGGAAGCCGCAAGCTGCACGTATCGGAAGCTGGCTGACCATTGCGCTCGCGCTGGCTTCCATCGTTACGGCAATACGCGCCTACCCGAATTACTTTCCATATCTGAATAGTCTCAGCATGGGACGGCCGGGATACACCTTGGTCAACGACTCGAACCTCGACTGGAACCAGGCGCTCCCTCAAGTGGAGCTTTTCGTGCGCCAGCGTGGTTTGCAGCAGGTGTTGCTCGATGAGTATGGATTCGTGGAGCCTGCCGCTTACGTTCCCCAGGCGCAGCTTTGGGAATGCCAGGAACCTGCGCCGCACGACGGGGGTCAATGGGCTGTGGTCTCGGCCAACTATATGCTGGATTCTGGAAGCTGTCTTTGGCTCATGCACTATCAGCACCAAGCGCTCGCCGGTGGCAGTATGTACGCAGTGCAACTTCCCGAGGTCATTCCCGCGGCAGGGCAACCCGGTGGACCACCGCTGCCCGCGGACTACCGGTATATCGGAGGCATGCCACGAGAATTCGGAGCGCTTTCCATTTTCTGGAACTGTGTTCGCGATCCGCAGCAACTGCAGCCGACCTGGGACCGGATGATGGCGATGGGGGAAAAATACCTCAAGAAGAAGTAGTAGTGGGAAAAGGGACTTGAGCCGCCTCCCCGTCCAGAAAAACTTTGTTTGACCAGAATATTGAACGCAATCCAACCACTCTTCTCGCTTAAATGGAGGTGTCTATTTCTCTGGCTCTTTCCCGGATTCGGCGGGCCCGCCGGTGGCGCGAAGGCCGGTTATCGAATCGACGTGGATGCGGAAGAAGAGCGGAGCGATGGCGTGGTCGCCCAATCTTAGCTGACGTTCGCCTAATGGGTTTTGCCACCACAACTTGCGCTTTCCCAACAGGGTCCGCGCGTGTTCGCGCTCGGCGGTAAATTGCGGCTCGGGCAATTCCTGGTAGCGGCCGATGGCGATCACGCTCACCCATTGAGACTGGTTCGCGATTTCGTCGACTTCGAGGCAAACCTTGGGATTCGCCCGCATCCATTCGTTCTTTTGCCCCAAGGTCGAGAGGACGTAAATAAAGTCAGGCTCGTACGCAAAGTAGATCGGCACTACATACGGCTGGCTATCGAGCGAACAGCCGAGCCTTCCGAGTGAAGAACTCGCCAAGAATGCGCGACACTCCTCTTCGGTCATCTGAGTGATCACCATCGCTACACTCCAATTCTTTGGAATAGACTTTTACGTCGCCTCGGGTTCGCGGTTCCCGAAGAATGTCTTTTACTTGGTAGTTGGCTCGCTAGCAGTCTCTTCCGGCTGATCTTCCGCCTTTTCCCAACTCGTATCGAGATTGTATTCCTTCAGGGCTTTGCCGAGGAGATCGGTTTTCTTGCCCAGATCCTTCTGGTACACGACTCCGTCCTCGCCAACGATGAATGTCATCACGCCGGACGATCGATATTCCGCAGGAAAGGCCACGAAAGCGAATCCTTCGGTCATTTTCCCGTTTACGAGGTAGCTTTTCGCTCCGCCTGGGGCATTTTTCCCCTGACGCGTCAGGATGTGGTAATAGTAGCCACGGTAAGGAACCGGGCCACCCTCCAGGTTCTTGGCATTTTTCGTGGCGACCGCCCACGCCACCAGCGGCCCGATGGGGCTCTGCGGTTCGCCTTCGGCAGCTTTCCAATAAAGGCCATTGTGCAGACCTTCATCACTGAAGATGTTTTGGGCGTACTCGGCGTGCTGCGCGGAGTGATATTCCTTTTGCGCCGCGACGAGTTCCTGGCAAACACGAATCGCTGATATTTCATTCCGGCCAATCCGCCGGTACAGAATTTCTCTCTTCCCCGCATCGGTGTCGAAATACCACAATTTGCCTGTGTTCATGAGGGGAATGGGCGTGGGCCAATTCTTCGCGCCGATGTATAGGACCGTGGTGCCATCCGGTTCTTTCACCAGACGGTGCATCTCCTGATATCTTTGCACGAAATTGGCGCGGCTCTCGGTGTCCTCGGCTTCGTCTCCTGACGAGACGATTTGCTTTCCGTCTGGTCCGAGGATTTCGAGCATCGCTTTTTCGTCATTATTCTGTGCCGCCGTGACCAGGGCTTGGCTCGCCTCTTCCGCCGATGCGAAAGTTTTCTGCCCCTGTTGCTGCGCCATGGAACGGATGGCAAAGCACCCCGTTAAAAGGACTGCGACCGCTGCTAACTTAGAAAGTTTGGCCCAATGAAAATTGTCGAAGTTCAGCTTCGCTCGTTGCATATGGCTTTTCTCCATTTCTAAATTTCACGATGCACCAGGAACACGACGAAACTTCGATTACCGATGCTTTGCACCGCCACCACCGCCATGTGGCGTTCCGCCACCGCGCGCCCCTCCTCCGCCGACGCTAGCGCTCCCGCGTGAGGAATAGCTCTTTGTCTGTCCGCCGTGATCGTAGTTGCTAAAGGCGCCCGACTTCACACCTCTCTGACCGTTAGGCGCAGCATATCCTCGGGCTGCCCTGGTGTTTCCCTCGAATGGCCTTGCCGATGCACCGGGGCGGTTGGCGACTCCGCCGCGCGCGCCCATGCCCCCGCCGGGAGGCCTGTTCCCCGCGTTGCGAGCGTTAACTCCGCCGCGGGCGCCGTTGATTCCGCGCGCGCCTCCACCGCGGGAGTAGGCGTTCCGGTTATAAAACGTTCTGCTCGGAGAGTAGTACCTGGCATGGTTATACATCGCGTATCGATTGTGCCAATCGAATCCCCAATGCCCCCAGCCCCATCCGTATCCGCCGTAGAAGCCGATGCCGAAGCCGACTCCGAACGAGAGGTACGGGCCGCCAAACCAGATTCCGGGATACGGGTACCATCCCGGCCACGGTCCTATCGGACCTCCGTAAACCAGCCACGGATCATAGGCGGGGATGTAAACGGTATCGGGGCTGGCCGGCTGAATACTGATCGTCGAGTCTTGCGTCGTTACGGTCTGCTGCGGCGTGCTTTTAAGATTGCCGGCATCTTCCGCTTTCTGGCGCATCACCTGTACGGCATCCATCACATCCTGTTCCTGGTTGTAGTAGGCATCGCCCAGAGATGACGTCCAGGAGAGGTTCTTGTCCATATTTCCAAGGACGGAGGGAAATGGAGCGAGTGCCTTGACGCTGGGGTCCCAGGGCTGTTGGTCCACAGCTTGCCCCAAAGCATCGCCCTTCAAATCAAGATGCGCTTGCACCCATCGGTCGGCTTCGACGACCTGCTCGGGAAACGTGGACGCCGCCAGGATCTGTGCCACAAGCGAATCCGGATACAGCGCGATTGGAGCCACCAGTTGCTGCAACTGCTCCGGAGTCTGTTGCGTGTACGCAGGCGCCTGCGCGGCCTGCGCCGGGGGCTCGGCGGGGGCTTGCGCATCCTGATACGCTGACAGATTCTGTGGCCAAGTTGCGAACAACAGCACCAGCGACATCAGGGAAACCAAGATTTGTTTGCCCGCTTGAACTTTTGAAAGTCCTCGCACGCTCTCGACGATGTTCATGTTCTCTACCCTCCTCTGCACCTTCATCACTTCAGGTCGCTTGTAAATTTAGACGAGCAAGTCGCAGTTTACGTTACTATTTCCGATACTCTCCGAGCATGCCAAAGAGATAGCGGGCAATCACCACTTCTACCTCCTCGACGATGCTGATCGCACCTTGACGATCGGCTCGTTGGCTCCTGTGACAGCCGGCGGGCTGCCTGCGGCTCCCATCCCACCTGTTTCCTGGATCGAAGCACGGCCTTCTGCGGGCAACCCCTGCGTTGTCTCCACGCGAACGCTCCTCGCTGGGGCTGCTCTTGGCATCACTACCTCGAGTCTGCCATCGTTGAATGATGCCTTGGCCTTCGAGATATCCACCTCACACGGCAAATCGATGACGCGGAACATCAGTTGCGCGTGCCTATGCGAATGAGGATGTTTTTCCGATTTTTGGTTTTCCAGGGGCTCGGTTTTTCCGCTGATGCTCAGCCGGCGCGGCTCGAGACTCACCTTGATCTCCTGCCTGTGGAATCCAGGAACCTCGGCGCGTGCTGTGAGCCGTTCTCCAGATTCCGAGAGGTGGAACTTCACGGGGGTGAGCAGCTCGGACTCCGCGAGAAACCAATCCTCCCGGTCATTCCCGTGCACGCGCCCGCGGCTGGCGAAAATCTCAAAGGCGCGCCGGGCAATCAGATTGAATACGTCTTGTGTATGTTCGAAAAGTTCATGTACGGATACGAGATTCACTTCAGCGCTGATTTCTATGGATGATTCGGATGAAGAACGGTGGGTCATGACTTCCTTCCTTTCCGCGAAATACAATCTCGTTTCCGCGCTCGAGGAGAGTAGGGCATCTTGCGGGCTGGCCGCGTTCTCCGCGAAGATCACGAGACCACGGCCTTGGGAGCCGGTTAGTTGACCACCGGTCCCGCAGCTAAACACCGGGCCATTTCATCCAGTACCCTGGCAAACTCCGAAGGCCGAAGCGCGGGCAATCCCAAGCAATCTTTTCCGCCATCAATGGCGGGCAGCCAAAAGCAGCCATCTTCGACCGGCAAGCAAAGGAACGCAGTTACCGGAAGACCGTCCAAAGCCGCTAGCAGGCCAAAGCCAGTCCCATCGGAGAGGTGCGTATTGCTGAGCACCAGATCAACCGGGCGCGAGCCCAGCAGGTCGCAGGCCGCTCGCATATTGTCGGCAAGATGGCATCGGTATCCCCACCCGTGCAGCCGTTCCGACAATGCCTGCGCACTATACCAATTCTGGCCGACCAAGAGCACGTCCCTCCCGAAGAGTGTCATTTATCGCCTCCCAAAGGCTGACGCATCTATTGGTGTTTGCTCGGATACGAACAAAGGTCGTGGACCAACGGGATTCTTGGTTCCTAACGTGTGGCTCGTTCACCAACTGCTGCACACATTCCCTGGCCGGACATTTTGTCCTGGCATCCGGCGTGTTCGCGCGAACAATCGGAGAGTGCACGTTTCTCTGCATTCGCAGGGGGTACATCTTTTCCCCCAGCTGTGGACCAAAGGCAGGTGATCCAAGGCGGTAGCTTAAACGGCGGCAAAAAGCGTTTCTGTCCAATATGGAACACATTTCAATTTCGGTGGCAGAGCGGCAACTCCGGATGTCGATGCTGGTATGTTGGCGTTCGTGATGAGTCCTTCCGCCAGAACAGACACAAGGTTTTGCAGCAGCAATCGCTCACATGTGCTAGAGCAAGGCGACTTCAACTTTCAATTAGAAGTGCGAGGGGGCGGTGAGGTCGCTGAGGTAACGCGGGCTTTTGAGCGCATGCGCCACACGCTGCGAGGGAATGATTCCGAAAGACAACAACTTGAGGAACAGCTTCGGCAATCGCAAGAGACGCAGGCGCTGGGCCGACTTGCGGGCGGGATCACCCGCGACCTCAACAACCTTCTCCCTTAAACCCGGCTTGCTCACTTCGGGGGAGAGCGACCCGGAATGCGGCGGCTCTCCTTTCCCCGCGCTGAATCAATTCGGTGGTTTCTACTGCGACGAACTGGCTTTCTGATTCTTAACCTGCAGATCATTTACGACCTGCTTCACGTTGGGCACTCCAGTTGCCACCCGCTCCGCACGGTCGCGCTTGGACTGCGAGTTCACTTCTCCAGTCAGCGTGACCACGCCGTTCTTCACATCGTATTTCACGCTGCCGTGCATCTTGTTCTGGATCAGCGCAGCATCCAGATTCTTCTCGATGCCGGCGTCCAAATCGGAGTTCACGGCCTTGGCTTCTTTTTCTGCGCCCACAGGAATCACGGCAATCTGATCCGCGACAACCTGGGCGCCCGCGAGAGACTTCGCAAGGGATTCGGCTTGGGCCTTTTCGTTTTCACTGGCGACTTGTCCACCGAGGGTCACGATACCCTTGTCGCGATCCTGGCTGACGGAGACGTCTTTGAAGCCTGCCTGATCCAGCGATTTCCGAATACTGTCGGAAACATCAGGCGATTTCCGAGGCGTCCCGGAGCATCCGGCCAGGGCCCCGAAACAGAGCAGCGCGAGCATGGTTACTGAACAGCTGAGATTTTTCATGTTTCTCCTTTGCTGAATTCAAGATCGGAGTTCAGATGGTGATGACCCGAGGTGATCCGTTTCGCCTTTACAATCGGCGTATCCACAATGACATTCGATGTCCGGCGTCTTTTTCAATGCTTTGCACTCGACGCTGCAGTACTTGCCCGACGTCGTCAGGCACGAACAAACGGGGTGCGCACACTTCCCGCCTTTCGCGGTCGTCATTTCTTTTCTCCTGGCTCCGGGTCAACAGCGGGTGATCCAATGCTGTATCCTAAACGGCAGCAAAAAGCGTTTCTGCTCAATAAAGAACACATTTCAATTCTGGTTGCGGAGCGGCACCCTAGATAGGGACGATCGTGCGTAGACTGCCGCAATAGGCGCTGTCAGGGTACGTTTAATGACAGGCCCCGTCATCTTGAAACTGGCGACCAGCGGCCATCGACGCCAGAGAGTGTGCGCAATTCATGATTTTCTGGTCCAACGGATCGTCCTTCAGCGTGGAGGGAGAGATGTAGTCCATGGACTTGCGCGATTCCAGAATCGTATTACTCAACTTCTGCATGTTGTCGAACTCGTTGGTGAGTAATCTTAATGCGTCTCGATCCGAATCAGTTGTGACTGCCACGGATGCCAGGGTGAGGCTCTTGGCAGCTTGACCGCGATAGACAGTCAACCAATCCTCTGTGATGGGATAGCCACGCTGGACAGCATTAGTCAGGACGCTTCGCCATTCCCGGATCGCGGCCATTTCCTCGATGGCTGCCCTCAGGAACTCTTTTGAGAACCCTTGATTTGCGGGCTCGGCTATCGAAGGAGTGGTCGGCGCCACGCTTGTCGTGGAGGCGGGCAATGTCAATGTGATTTGATTCCCCTTAAAGCTGAGGGAACCGCTCGCAACTCGTGCCAGCGCTTCGATTTCGACATAGGACCGGCCGTTCAACTGAACAACTGCCACAACTCCGGGCCGGCCGTTTACGATCAGTGTCGAGTTTTGCTGCGCAGCTTGCGACAGGGCGAGAATTGGCAATGCCAGGATCGCCGCCAACATCAACCACTTGCTGAATGGCTTCTTTCGCATGAGTCTCCTCGTCGACGAGTTTTTCCCAACTCACAAGGGAGGTGCTCATCACTGTTTCTTGCGTTCTCTGCGGTCCAAAGTGCTTTCGGCAATCCGAGTCTACGAAGCGGCTTTCGCGCGCGCCGCCTCGGGCTCGCCGACAAGCTCCTCAAAGAGCGTCCGGTAGTGAATCATCGCTTGGCGCAGGTCTTCGGTGCTGGCCTGCCCCTGCGATTGACGAAGCGCGGTCTCGTGGGCCACGCGGTAATTTTCGAGTACCAGTGGATGATCCACGGAGAGATCCGCGGCACGCTGTTCAAAGTCGCTCACGGGATAGCCACGTGTGGACATCACGTCGCCCAGTAGTTGGTCGGCGTCGGTGACTGCCCCTCCGGGACCGTCGACGAACCTGGCTTGAACTCTGGCCCACGACTCGATAAACCGCGCACGATCGCCCGGAGCGAGCGGCCGGATGTGAAAGCGCTCCACGCGTTCGGCGCGATCGTCAAGCGCTGCTTCTGCTTTCCGCCGGTTCCCGCCTTCTTTCACGACGCGGGTGTATTCAGCGCCGCCAAACTGAGTGCGGAGTTTTTGCGTATGGCGTTTCCGGACAAAAAGCGCAACCGCGATGCCCGCGGCCAACACCACAATAATTGCGATGATTGCGGCTATTTGTGTCGTGCTTAATGCTGATAGGTTCATGACCTTCCTCCACTTATTGACCGATTCCTTGGCCCAAATCTAAGAGCCGTCACGGCGCGCTCGCGCGAAGCCGTGCCGGTTCACGGTTTTTCCACAACTTTTTCTATCTGGCCGATTTTCTTTTGGATTTTCCCGGCAATCTTTTCGCCCGTTCCTTCGTCTTCCAAGTCAGGATTGTCCGTCAGTTGGGCTATCTTTTCCTTTATCTTGCCCTTCAATTCGTGGACCTTGCCCGCGACTTCGTTCTCAGTGCTAGGTTTCATCTTGTTGCCTCATCCACAAAAAGTCTCCTGACGTATTCCGGCGGTGCCATGTTAAGAGAGATGAGAGCAGATATCTGTTCACATCGAGACACTTTCACGTTTTGTGTTTTTTTTCTTGGGATGGGGAAGTTGCTCGTGCTGGCAGGAAACGAGGATCCACTCCCTTACTTGTGGCGCCCTGCGAAAGTTAACTTAGTCGTGCAGGACAACACTTAGGAGGGAATCGTTGACGTGGATCTCGCCGTCGTACTGGATGAAGCCCAGTTTCCTGAATTTGTTCATGAAGAAATTGACCCGGGAGCGCGTTGTGCCAATCATGTCCGCCAGCATCTCTTGCGATACTTTGGGAAGCACCTTTTGAGGATGGCCCGGCGCGCCATAGCGCGCCAGCAGCAACAGAGTGCGCGCCAGGCGTTTTTCGCTGGAGTTGAAGAGCTGGTCGATCAGGTCCTCCTCGACGCGGATATTTCGTGCCAGCATATGTGCGATGAAGCGGTCGGAGAACGCGTGTTCCCCATGAAGCACGCGATTCATCTCGTTTTTCTCAATTACGAGCACGGTAGTGGGCGCAATCGCGGTGGCCGTAGCCATGCAGATGGACTGGCCTGCAAGGCACCCTTCCCCCAAAAAATCGCCCGGTCCAAGGATCGCTACAACGGCTTCTTTGCCGGACTCATTGATCACCGTAAGCTTCACGGCGCCTTCCTGAATGTACAGGACATTGTTCGCGGGATCGCCCTGCGCGAAGAGGGTATCTTTTCCTCGAAACTTGACGACCTTTCTCCCCACACCGGCCGAGTCGAGAAATAGTTTCACGTCGAAAGCAGGGCTTCTTGAAATCACTCTTGGGGGGGAGCGAAGGACCTTGACGGATACACCCTGAATTGGGGCAGACATGATTAAACCCGAATTCGGCCCAACGGGGGAGGCATTTGATGTCGTTTTCATCGCTCTGTTCTCGGATCCCAGTTGACCGGATCGTGGCCCAGGTCCAACGGCAAGATACACTTACAGCCTTCACGGTAGTGTGCTGCAGATGGAATGAGCGGGGTATCGGGGATGCTGCTAATAATGAAGGGCTTTGTCCGGAGAAACCCTGACAAGAGGGCGCAGGTGCGCTAGATATCGGGCAGGAAAGCGGGCTGATACCAAATTCCTACCGAACTGAGTGGCCCGGCTCACTCTCCAGTGTTTCTGGGGTCAATAGACCCATTTGCATGGCAAAACGAACCACATCACTGCGCGTCCGCAGTCCGAGCTTCTCAGCAAAACGTGAACGATACGTCTCGACGGTTTTCACGCCCACCGCAATCTGCTTGGCTATTTGTGCACAGGTGTAACCCCGCGCCACGAGGCTGAGCACCTGCAGCTCACGGTCGCTGAGGATGTTTATCGGCCGTGTGGCACCGGCTTTTCTACCTCTCTTCGCAAGCACGTCCTGGACAAGAACGCCGGCCAAACGCGGGTCCACGAAGATCCCTCCACGATGCACCGCTCGTATCGCGGCAAGCAGCTCTGTATCCACGGCCCTTTTCAACAGGTAGCCAGAGGCGCCGGCAGCCAGCGCCGATCGTAAGTATGCGGGGTCATCATGCATCGTGAGGACGAGCACCCGGGTTTCGCGGCAGTCTCGCGCCATCTCCTGCAGCGCCTTCATACCTCCGAGCCGAGGCATGGTGAGGTCAAGCAAGGTGACATCCGGTCTCGTTTCCCGTACCTCTTGAACCGCCTTTTCTCCATCGGGAGCTTCTGAAACAACTTCCATGTCGGCCTGGGCATTAACGAGCATTCTCAGCCCTGCGCGGAGAATTGCGTGATCATCCACGATCATGACTCTGATCTTGTGCGTTCGCGCCGTCATTTCAAGTGCTCTTCCGCCCGACCAAAGGCTGGAAGTCCTGGTTGGCAAGTGGGATTTGCACCAGAACCTTGGTCCCCCTGCGCTGGGATGTGAGACTGACCGTTCCGCCCAACATTGCCGCTCTCTCTCGCATACTCTGAATCCCCAGGCGGTGCGAGGAGACTGCCACGGCCTCAGCGTCAAAGCCACATCCGTTATCGATTACTGCTACCTCCAAAGCTGTGGCCAAACGGGCGAATCTAATGCTGACCGCCTTGGCTCCCGAATGTCTGGCTACGTTGGTTAGGGCTTCCTGCAGAATGCGATACAACCCGATCTGGACTGCTGACGGCAGGGTGCTGGAGTCAAGTTCACTAAGTTTGAGATCCACAGCTATGTTGTGGGTCTTGATGTACTCGGTAACATATCGGCTCAGTGCAACACCCAGGCCATGGTCGTCCAGCACTGTTGGGTGAAGCCCGCGGGCGAGCCGACCGACCTCGTCGATGGCCTGGGCAGTGATTTTCCGTAGCCGATGTCCCTGCGCTTTAACATCTGTTAGGTTTCGAGAGCCTTCCAGCGTACGCAGCCCGACCAAAAGAGACGTCAGCAATTGGCCGGCCTCGTCGTGCAATTCGCGCGCAATCCGGCGCCGTTCCTCCTCTTGCGCCGAAAGCGTGCGTTCCAGGAGGAGCCGGTGCATCGCTTCGGCCTGCTTGATTTCCGCGGCCTGCTTGCGTTTTTGCTCGCTGAGATCGGTTATCACCATGCCCAGGGCTTGGCCTCTGTATCCACGAAACCGGTTAAGAGACAAATAGACCGGAACCAGACTTCCATCTGCGCAGTGCAGGTTGAATTCGCCTTTCGCAACCGCCTTCTGAGCCTCGGCAAGTAAAGTTTCAAATCTGTCTCGCTCTGTTTCCGTAACCAGCGACTGAACCGCAATTCCGATAATTTTTGCTGGTGGTCTGCACAACAATTCTGCAAACCTGCGATTGCAGTAAAGCACAGCGCCATTCCGGGACAGAGTCGCCGCGCCCTCGCTCATGGCCTCCACCAGCATGCGATAAGCGGGTTCGCCGCCTTTCAGAGAAACCACCCGCTCTCCGTGACGGCCGGAGACCATCAAAGCATCCACTTCGCCGGACTGTAGAGCGCGTAGGGTTTCCTCCGCAGTTTTCAGCCGAGCGAGGAGTTTTTGTTGCTGATCCGGTAGCGTGGATGACGGCAGCTTGCGTGGAGAAGGTCCGCGGCCTCTGCGAGCTACTTTTGGCGCACCGACTTTGCCGCGCTGCCCTCCTTGGAGAACCCGGCCATCGGAACGCGCTCGCTTGTTAGACATCGGCTAATTGAGCCCCTATTTCAGCGCGTCGGTTGAAGATCCAAACCCACGATGACACTCTCGGTCCTTGAGAGGTTCCCTAGGATTTTCTTGACCGGCGGCGGGAGTCTTCTCACTAGGGTCGGAATGGCAATGATCTGATCACCCTTGGCCAGTTGCGGCTTCTCCAGCAAGTCAACGACTTCGATAACGTACTTGCCCCGCAGCTTGTCCTCACAAATCTTCTTGAGGTTGGCGATCGCAACAATTGAATTAGGGGTTTGGCCCGCGATGTAAAGCCGCAATCGCCAAAAGTCACTGCCGGTACTTTTGGCAGAGCGACGCTTTCTTGCTGAACTCTTCTTCATGTCGGTCCTCGGTGTCCGGCCCAGACGGGCCAAAATTGCTATTCAGCCGCCGCGACTGCGCCCGGGCCTGCGACGGTCGTGGCCAGCGTGTGATCCCTCAAAACGTTGCCCAATTCGATGCCCCTCTCACTCACGATTAACTCACGAGGTTCGCGCGAATGGGCCATGCCGCGGGATTTCAGAACGTAAAGCTCGCGTCTCAACCGCCCATTGCGTTTGCTGTCCCGCAACACAATCCAGGTGTCCATGAGAGAGGAGACAGCCGCCGCAGTTCTCTCTTGGGGGTCTCCTGCGAATGTCAGATTCGTGAACATTGATGTAATCTGTTCCACCTTTAGAAAATCGACCAGGCGCATGAGCATCGATTTAACGTTATAAGTGCCCGAGACCGAAACCAGATTCGTGATCGGGTCGATGACTACGACGCTTGGTCGAAGCTCTTCGATCAATTTGTGAACAGAGGCCAGGTGTGCTTCCAGGCCGATGCTGGTTGGCCGCATTGCATGGAAGTGCAATAAGCGCTTTTTTACCCAAGGCTCCAGGTCGAGGCCAACCGAGCGCATGTTACGGAGAATCTGGCTGGGAGATTCTTCAAAAGCGAAATACAGGCAGTTTTCGCCACGAGCGCAGGCGGCCCTGGTGAAATTCGCCGCCAGGCTCGACTTCCCAGTTCCCGACGAGCCCGATACCAGCACACTGCTTCCACGGAAGAATCCCTTACCTTCCATCATCTCGTCCAAAGCGGGAATCCCCGTTGAAATGCGATCCTTCAGTGCTTGGTGAGCAAGTGCCAGTGAGGTGATCGGCACCACCGAGATGCCCTCGCGATCTATCAGGAACGGATACTCATCGGTGCCGTGGGAAGTACCCCGGTACTTGACGACTCGCAGCCGCCGGGTGGAAATCTGTTCCGTAACTCGATGGTCCAGTGCGATCACGCAATCAGCGATGTATTCTTCGAGCCCGTGACGGGTCAGCGTGTGTTCTCCGGCTTCCCCGGTAACGACAGCGGTAAGCTTGTGCTCTTCCAACCAATGAAACAGCCGGCGGAGTTCCGCGCGCAGCATCGTGGAGTCAGTTAATCCGGCAAAAAGTGCCTCGATGCTGTCCAAGACCACGCGCTTTGCTTTGATCGCTTTGACCGCGTGGGCCAAACGAATGAACAGCCCCTCGAGGTTGTATTCTCCAGTTTCCGCGATTTGGCTTCGCTCAACGGATACATAGTCCACCAACAGCTTCTTGCGTTTGGTAAGCGCACGTAAATCAAAACCCAGTGAGGCGACGTTGGCCCTCAGCTTCTCCTCGGTTTCTTCGAAGTCTATGCATACGCCAGGCTCGCCGTATCGAACAGCGCCGTGCACCAGGAATTCCATCGCGAGTAAGCTCTTGCCACATCCCGCGCTGCCACACACCAGGGTGACACGACCTTTCGGCAGTCCTCCCCCTGTGACTTCATCCAGTCCTTGGATTCCTGTCGGGGCCTTGGCGAGCGATGGGCGAACAACTTTCGGCCTGGCGCGGGACATAGCGAGACTCCTGTACCGGAATTTGCGATTTGGACCTTTGACTTATGCATCGTATCCTTCTCCTTTCCTCGATTCAACGAGTTTGCCGCCAGAGCAGGCCCCCAGCGAGATCGCGGGGTTCCGACAGCTCGTTTTTTGCTCGTCTGCCGCGCCTCACGCGTTGCCGCGTATAGGGCAGGATGCCGAGAGAAATTGCGCGCGTTCCACATACCTGGCTGCCAAAAAGCTACCTATATCTCTGCATTACTTACTTAGGGCTGGCTCAGGGAGAAAACTTCCGTGGGTGTGATGGCGACTTGAAAAGGCCTGCACGTGGCTGCTAGCCAGCACATTGAGAAACCGCCGTGTAAAACCCTTTCGAGCGACTGAATTCTGTCGCAATCATCCCGAGAGAAGTGGCAGGGCCGGTCACGACCGGCAGGGCATCCACAGTCCCCGCTGAACTCCAGCAAGTCCTTAGGAGTCAGAGGATTAGGGGGCGATTCCTAGCGGTTTCGGAGGACTTTCCACAAGGAGCGGTGCACCTCTAATCCCCCATCGTAGTTAATGAATCCCTTCTTCCTGAATCGATTCATGAACAGATTAACTCGTGGCCGGGTGGTCCCGACCATCTCCGCCAGAACCTGGTGACTTAGAGGGGGAATCTCAACAACCGCGGGGCCCTTTCCATTCAAGTGGGCCAGCCGCAGAAGCACGCGCGCGAGCCTTTGTTCCGCAGAGGAAGTCAGGAGATGCGCCACGTGATCCTGGTAGTTTTTGACGCTGGACAGCAGATAGGCCACCAGTGAATTTGAGGTCTTATTCTTTTTGCGAAGCATCTGGAGCATCTTTTGTTTTTTGATGGTGCGTATGGAACTGGCCGTCAAGGCGACGGCCGTGGACACACGAAGGGGATAGCCTGCGAGGCACAGCTCGCCGAAGAAATCATGCGCGCCCAGGATGGCGGTAACGGCCGATGGTTGATGTTTCGTTCGGGTGGTGAGCCGTACCCCGCCCGCTTGAATGTAGAAGAGCGTGTAAGCGGGCGCGCCTTGCTTGTAGATATTTTGTTTGTCCCGATAGTGCGCAACCTTGCCGCCCAAACTGGCGCCTGAAGAGAAACCGCCAAGGGGGGAATTCCTCTGCTTCCTGCGTTTCATAAATCGCTCCGATCCTACGTTGGTCCACGCACCCTTAGGATTTCCCCGCTGCCTTCACGGATTTCCGATGCGCTTCTTGCGACCAGTCGAAAGCCTTATGCGCATGCTCCAATGCCTGTTTGGAATGCTCATGCCCGGTCTGGTGATCTTCTTTGCTGTGGTGCGACGCCGCAACGCGGTGTGCGTGTGCGGCGAGTTCGTGGAATTCGGCGGCTCTCTGATGCGAGTCATTTGGCATGGTGTTTCCCATCCTGGATATCCCGCGCATCTTAAAACGATTCCATTGTTCAGGCTGTCTAATTATGAACACCCATGCCGCTGCAACCCGCTGCTCATCAGGCGTCAAAAGCGAGCAAACGGTCCACGAGATCAAGCCAAACATGACAGTCAACGGAGCTTACAGATGGGAAAAATCGCAATCGGCCCCCTCTCTCTTGCCGCGTGTGTGCCGAACCAGAGAGACCGCGGCCCAAAAACAAGCTACTACTTCAGCAGCCGATCGACAGGCCCGCACGCTGGCTCTCCTTGCAGCGTTCTTGTCAGTCTCTGAAATTCCATTTGGGACAACTCTGGGAGTTTATGCTTGTGTCGTTCTGTTTCCATTACGGGGTGTTTTTCCAGCAATCCGTTCTCAAAAAAAGTGACTTGAAAAAACACCGGTAAACTGACTCTTGAAGTCTCGCCAGTATTTCTCGCCTTGTTTTCGGATTCTTACTGCCGGCCCGATTCCACCTGCATGCCCATGACCACATGGAACCTACTGACTGCGTTTCTTACACATCGTGAAGTCCACGGTGTGAGAAGCGGTGGAGTGCAGATTGCGGGCGAAGTGAATAACCAAAATGGAACTGCCAGCTTTACGCCTCTTTTTTTGCGAAGCGTACACTATCGCACAGTATTGAGGCTCGCAAAGCTTGATACTCGTGTCGCGAAGTTTTCGGAAGGAGACTCATGATCAAGATATCAAGCATCACCCTGGCAGTCGTTATGACGCTGGGCGCATCAGCGAAAGCGCAGACCCAGACGCAAGTACCGGCAGACACCAGCAATCCAACGCCGACATACCGGATTAATGTAGTGAGCCGCACGACCCGGGCAGTGAGTTATAGGCACCACAGTGGTGCCACAAAGGTCGATTTTCAAGGTACGAATTTGATGCCTAGCGCAGCGGGCGAGGCCAAGGTCGAAAGCAAGCGCGGAACGATGAAGATTGGAGCCGAGTTTTCCGGGCTGGACAGGCCCACGAACTTTGGCAACGAGTATCTGACCTATGTGTTGTGGGCGATTTCGCCGGAAGGCCGGCCAGTGAACATTGGCGAAGTATTGGTGGGCGATAACCACCGCAGCAAGCTGGATGTGACCACCGATCTTCAGGCTTTTGCACTGATTGTCACAGCGGAACCTTATTATGCCGTGCGGCGTCCCAGCAACGTCGTGATTCTGGAGAACGCCGTGCGCTCGGATACGCGTGGCGCTACCGAGGACGTGGATGCCAAGTATGAATTGATCGATCGCGGCGGCTATATCCCCACGGGCTATAACTTCGACCCGGTGGTCCTGAATGCCAATTTGCCGCTGGAATTCTTTGAAGCGCGCAACGCCCTGCGCATAGCACAATCTGCCGGCGCCGAGCGGTATGCCGCGGAAAGTTACCAAAAGGGCGTGCACCAGATGGACAAGGCCGATGCGATGGCCACATCGAAGCATGAAAATAAGAAATCACTCATTTCCGTGTCGCGTGAAGTCGTGCAGACGGCGGAAGACGCGCGCGAAATCGCCGTTAAGCATATTGACGAAGAGCGCACCGAGGCCGAACGCAACGCGGGAGCCGGCCGTGAAGCATCCGCAAAGGCACGTGCCGATAAGGAAGCGCAGTTGCGCCTCACCGCCGAAATCGGGACCGCCGATGCCGATCGCCGACGCAACGAGGCGGACCGCCAGAATCATGAGGCGCAGGCCGCCGCTCAACGCGCCGCCGCTTCCCAAGCCGATGCCGAAAAAGCGCGGAACGACGCTCAGCAACAGCAACACGCTGCCGAAGCGGATTCCGACCTCAATCGCGCCGCCGCAGCTTCTTCCGATGCGCAGCTTCAACAAGCCGTGCGTGACCGCGAAGATCTCCGTGCCCGTCTCCTACAACAATTCAGCTTAATCCTGGAAACGCGCGACACTGCGCGCGGACTCGTTGTCAATATGTCGGACGTGCTATTCGACACCGGCAAGTACACGCTCCGCCCGCTGGCCCGCGAAAAGCTGGCCAAGATTTCGGGCATCGTGCTTGCTTATCCCTCGCTCAAGCTGGCAATTGAAGGCAATACCGATAGCGTTGGCACCGAAGCTTTTAACCAGACACTCTCGGAGCAGCGTGCCGAAGGTGTCCGCAGCTATCTAACCCAGCAAGGCGTGCCAGAATCTTCAACGACCGCGACGGGCTTTGGCAAGACCCGGCCTATCGCGTCAAACGATACGTCCGAAGGGCGTCAGCAGAATCGCCGAGTCGAGTTGATCGTGTCGGGCGAAGTGATCGGCACCAAGATCGTTTCACTCAACCTGGAGCCCGTCACTGCCGCCACGTCTCCTCATTAGTCCTACCCAAGAAAGAGCCGGCTCCCCCCAAGCCGGCTCTTTTTTTTGGTTCCAGGATGTGTTTTTCCTGCTATGCCCTAAGGCAAAGCAGAAGTCGTGTCGTCACAAAGGTCACGGCAGCTTAGCTGAAATGCCAAGTCGCATAGCGGCGTTCTTGTTGGAATCGGGCACAACTTGGGGATATAGGAACGATCCGGTACTCCCAGTGTCCCGCAAACAGCTATTCAGCCGTGCAGGCGGCCCTCAAAATGAGACTAAAGGAAAGCGTCCGCTAACGGCTGAAAAGCTTGTGCTCTCAGCCCTCGTTAATCGCGATCCGGATGACTGTGGCGCCAATTCCAGTAATGCCGCTGCACGCTGTGGTTCTGTCTTTCGTACTCACGATAACTTCTGCGCTGTTCCACCAGGTAACGCCTGTAGGCGCGGTCTTCGCGGTCGTCCCAGTTGTGGTAGTCACGGTGGTCCCGATCATAGACTCGGACCTGGACCCTGGCCTCTTGAGCCTCGGCTCCGGCCACAACCACGGCTGGTGCAACAATGGCAGCCGCCAGGAAGAATGAACAGATAAAGCGATCTACACGATGCATGAAGTATTCCTCCGAATCCGGGATGCCGCAATTGAGAACCCCGGTGGCAATAACTGTGCGCCCCTGGGGCCGTGCTGTATGTTCCGTATGGCACGTATGTAGAAATAAACATTTCCGCGAAACAGACGCTTCTTTCCTTTGACTGGAAATCCGGCATGTCCGGAACCTCTGCATGAGCCCGCGGGTGACCGGCGATATGGATGTGACTCATATCGAACAGATTTCACAGCCATGATCTGCCAGCATCCTCATCACAAGCGCGATAGCAACGAGAAACCGCAATCCTTGCTGTGCATGACAACACGGTTTCTGGTTGACGCGCGCTTTGATATGAAAAGGAGTTCAAGACATGCTTGGATTAATCGCCGCAGTTCTCATTATTCTCTGGTTGCTGGGATTTTTTGCATTCCACATTACCGCTGGATTCATTCACATCGCCCTCATCGTGGGCCTCGTGCTGCTCGTCTTCCATTTCTTGAGGGGCAGAAGCGCCATCGCATAAGAGCTGTGGACTTGAGAATGGTTTGATCTTGTGTGGGATGTTTGGAGGCAATTCTCGAAGGTGGCTGCATCGAGAATAGCCCGCCGCCTGAGCTGACCGTATGGTTACGGAATTCCCGCGGCAGTCGCAAAGTATGCGGGGAATGGAACAACCAGAAGGACACCGGGCCGTTAGGCCCGGCAGAGCGCATGCAGAATATTCGAGAACTCACTCGACAGATCTCAGCCCTATTTCACAAGGCAGTTGCCGCTGTGCGGAAAAATCGCGCGGCGCGCACCGCTTTCCAGGTCGCCGGTGGAATCGCAGTGATTTCGACAGTCTTCGTGGCATGCGCAGCCTTCTACATTAATTTTAATCGCACAAACCTTCCCGACTTAGATGGATTTATACGCTTTGAGCTGCCCACGACGGGCCACGTTTACGACGCGAACGGCCGCGTGCTGATCGAATTGGCAAGAGAACGCAGGGAAATCATCCAATATAAGGACATTCCCGACGTGCTGCGCCAGGCGATCCTTTCAGCCGAGGATGAAAACTTCTTCTCACACTCGGGAGTGGATTATTCCGTCTTCCCTCGCTTGCTCAGCAAGGCAAACTTTCATGCTCTGACGTTCGGCAGCACCGGGAGCGCAAACCGCGAGAATCCACCGGAACACCCGAATGTGTTTCCCCAAGGCGGCTCGACTATAACTCAACAGCTCGTGCGGGGTTACTTTCTGCAGAAGCTAACCAGCACGAAAAAAAGCAAGAACCTTCAACACCAGGGTCTCCTCTCGCACGTTCTCGCATTCTTCATCGGTGTGCCGGGCACCAACAGAGTTTTGTTGAAAGTGGAGGAAATGCGTCTCTCCCTGTGGATTGAGGGAGAGATGCGGGAGCGCTACGGGTCCAAGCGCAAAGCAAAGGAAGAACTGCTCGCGCGATACGCCAGCTTCATCTATTTGGGAAACGGCCGCTACGGCTTCGCAGCGGCCTCACAATATTATTTTGGCGTGCCGGTGACGGCACTTACTGCTGATGACGCGGACAAAGCGGCATTACTGGCGGGCATCACCAAGTCGCCGGGCGAGTATGCACCCACTTTGGCGGACAATCAAAGACCCCTGCGCAGACGAAATCAGATCTTAGCGCTCATGGTAAAGAACCATTTTATTTCTCCACAGACAGCTGGACGCTGCCAGCAAGCTTCAATTCGTCTGGCCGCTCATGTCGCGGATCCGATCGAAGCTCCGGCGGCAGTCGAAAACGTCCTCGAGGAGCTCAAGCGGCTCGATTCCACCCTCGCCTCCGATATCGGAATGAACCAATTGTTGGAAGGCCGCATCCAGATTTATTCAACCATCGATGATCGGGTCCAGCGCTTCGCGAACGCAGCTCTCGAACACGGCTTGGAATTTTATGAAAGGCGTCATCCTCAGAATAAAGGCCTGATTCAGGGCTCCGTGGTCGTTCTACGAAACGGCGACTCCGCCATTCTGGCCGAGGCGGGAGGGCGGCGCATCTACAAAGGTCACATCACCTCCTACAACGACTTTAACCGGGTAACCCAGTCCTTGCGCCAGCCAGGATCGGCCATGAAGCCCATCGTCTATCTAGCGGCATTTCGTCAAGGCGCCCTGGATCTCGATACTCCCGTGCCCGACGAGCCCATCTCGGTCGTGGCCTCGGGAGACCTTCCCCTCAAGTGGATCTCCAATTACGACAGTAAATTCAAGGGCATCATCCCGGCCCGGCAAGCGCTGGCGGAGTCCAGAAACGCGGTCGCCATTTGGATCGTTCAACAGATCGGAATCGATTCCGTCTTGACAACTGCTCGTGAGCTTGGCATCCGGACCTTATTGCATCGCTATGACACTACGGCCCTCGGCGCATCCGAAGTCACTCTAATGGAACTCGCAAACGCTTACCGCATGATGGCCAGCGGCATACATGCGGAGCCTTATGTGATTGCAAAGATCCAACATGTTGGGGGAGAGGTCGTTTACAGCCACGACTCTCTCTGCTGCTCTAGCAACGTGAACGAGTTGGAGCTGACCACAATTCAGGAGGGGCTACGCGGGGTGGTGCGCATCCCATCCGGCACCGCGCACGCGCTTGATTCGCACGCCTTCCCAATTCCGGTTATGGGCAAGACCGGCACAACAAACAATTATCGAGACGCTCTTTTTATCGGATCCACGTATGGCTCCAACGGAATTACCGTGGCAGTGCGCATCGGCTTTGATGACAACCGTTCGCTGGGCGCGAAGGAAACCGGCGCTTTGGCCGCGCTTCCGGTGTTCAGAGAAATTATTCTGAAAATCTACCAGGAAAAGCTGGTGGGGCCAACGCCGCGATTTCCAGTAGAAATGGAAGAGAACATTGATGCGTATCTTAGGGGTGCACTCCCGCCGACGGAGGCAATCGGCTTCTTGAATTCGGCCGGCGCGGCCAAACTCGCTGATGACGGAAGGGAAGAGTGTTCGGTGAAGCAGGCCTCCCTGTCAGCAAACAATTGCGAGTCGGCGGGCAAGCAGCGATATGCCATCTACCCCAGTAGGAATGACAGCGGCAAATTGATTTTTGCAAATCAATGAATTCTGCCACTTTGGGTCCACATCTTCCGATATCCACGCTTTCCAGTGGATCAAAAATGCGACGCTCGCAAGGGAAAATGTTTTGTATTGATAGTGCTCCGAAGATCAAGGAGGCCTCGATATGCGTGTTGGCGCCAAGGAACTACACCATACGGGACGCATCGGGTGGTTGCGCGCGGCGGTACTGGGCGCGAACGACGGTATTCTTTCCACATCGAGTCTGGTGCTCGGCGTCGCAGCCGCGCATGCCACTCACAGCAACATAGTGATCGCTGGGGTCGCCGGCCTGGTGGCTGGTGCAATGTCGATGGCTGCCGGGGAGTATGTGTCCGTCCACTCGCAGGCAGACACCGAAGAGGCTGAACTGAATCTCGAGCGCGCGGAACTCAGATCAGACGACAAGGGCGAGCAAAGGGAACTCATGGCCATCTACGTGGCCCGCGGCCTGGAGCCTGCGCTCGCAAAACAGGTCGCCAAACAGTTGATGGCTCATGACGCGTTAGGCGCGCATGCGCGCGACGAACTCGGCATCTCCGATACTCTGCGTGCGCGTCCCATTCAGGCGGCGTTGGCATCGGCGGGCAGCTTCGCTATTGGAGCAGCCATGCCCCTTCTGGTTACTGTCACTGCGTCAGCTGCCGGTCTAATCCCGCTGGTATCCGCAACGTCGCTGGTGTTCCTGGCGCTGCTGGGCGGGCTGGCCGCTCGTGTGGGCGGCGCAAGAATGGTGACCGGCGCAATACGCGTAACATTCTGGGGAGCGCTGGCGATGGCATTGACGGCAGGTGTGGGGTGGCTGTTCGGAACACTAGCGTGAGCGGGCCCCATCGAATTTCGGCGAGATCAGGTGCTTCGCCCAGACGCTGCCATCATAGCAGTGCGTGTCGACGATAAAACCAGGACTTGACGGCCTGGACGAGAAAGAGATAGGTCACCGCAAGAAACGCAATCGCGGCCAATAACGACAGTGGCAGTGGCGTAAACCGGAGCAAACTCCCCAACGGAGTGTAAGGCAGCACAGTCGCGACAACAACGATGGCCAACACGCTTATCAACAATGACCGGCTAGGCCGGCTCTTGAGAGGGTTGGCTGCCGTCCGGATCACAAACACGACGAGCGTCTGTGTCGCCAGGGACTCCACGAACCATCCGGTGTGAAAGAGCGACTCGTTTGTGGAAGCATGGAACACCCAGAGCAACACCCCGAATGTCAGGAAATCGTAAATTGAGCTGATCGGACCGATGATGGTCATGAACTGCCGGATGAATCCAATCTGCCATCGCTTGGGCTTTTGCATCATGGCGAGATCAACATTGTCAGTAGGGATGCTGACCTGCGAGACGTCATAGAGGAAGTTATTCAGCAGGATTTGGCTCGGGAGCATCGGCAGGAATGGCAGGAAGAGGGATGCCGCGGCCATGCTGAACATATTGCCGAAATTCGAGCTTGTGCCCATGATGATGTACTTCATGATGTTGGCAAAGGAACGCCGCCCCTCAAGCACGCCATCGTTCACAACCGCAAGATCCTTTTCCAGCAGGATGATCTTGGCTGCGTCCTTGGCCACGTTCACTCCGTTCATGACGGAAATCCCAACATCCGCAGTATGCAGAGACGGAGCATCATTGATTCCGTCACCCATGTAGCCAACGACGTGCCCGCGCGACTTAAGAGCGAGGATCACGCGATTCTTCTGTTCGGGGGACACGCGGGCGAAGATGGCGCCGTTCTCCGCCTGGTGAGCCAGAGCGGCATCATCCATTGTGTCGACTTGGTTTCCGATGAGGATGCGGTCAGCGTCCAACCCGACGTCGTGGGCTATCTTCTGTGTCACATACTGGTTGTCACCCGTCATGACGACCACAGAAATGCCATTCTGTTTCAGTGCCTTCAGAACGGAAAGAACCCCCTCCTTCGGCGGGTCAAGGAATGCCGCGAAGCCGACCAGAGTCATAGCGTGTTCGGCCGCGACGGTGTACGCATCCTGTTTTTCGACTTTCAGCACAGCTACGCCAAGAGCGCGGTACCCATCCGCACTCAGCTTCTTTAGAGTGTCTTCTGCTTCGGCCCGCCGGCTATCGTCAAACGGTTGTGGAACGCCCTCGATGGCCACCTTTTCGCAGATGGCGAAGACACTTTCCGCCTCACCCTTAGTGATGAGGTTGTACTCGTCAGCGTGTCGCACCACAACGGAGAGGCGCTTGCGGTTGAAGTCGAACGGGATCTCGTCTACCTTGTCGTACCCAACAATGGAAGGTGCCTCGTGCTTCAGGACGGCATCGTCAAGGGGGCTTTTGATGCCCGCTTCAAAATGGCTGTTCAGGTAGATGAGTTGCAGAACGCTTTCGTTATCCTTGCCTTGGAAATCCACGTGGCGGTCAAGCACGATCTCCCCTTCGGTGAGCGTGCCCGTCTTGTCGGTACACAGAATATCCACGCTGCCGAAATCCTCGATTGCCGCAAGTTGTTTGACCAAGACCTTCTTCCGGGTCATGCGCTTCGCGCCTTGGGCCAGTGTCACGGTAATGATCATGGGCATCATTTCAGGCGTCATTCCGACGGCAAGCGCGACGGAGAAAAGGAAAGACTCAAGCACCGGACGATGAAAAATGATATTTACCAGCAGGACGAAAAGGACGAGCAACATGGTTACCCATGTGAGCATCATCCCGAAGTGGCGCACGCCACGGCCGAATTCCGTCTCCGGTGGCCGCATGGCCAGACGATGCGCAATCTCACCGCAGGCGGTATCTTTTCCCGTGCAGACAATTACCGCGGTACCGATCCCCGTCTGAACGGCAGTGCCCAGGAATACGCTATTGCTCGCATCCGCGACGCCGTGTTTCTCCTTGGAAAGGTCCGCCGCCGTTTTCTCAACAGGCAAAGACTCTCCCGTGAGCACAGATTCGCGCAGATGCAAGTCCTTCACGTCCAGTAAACGGGCATCCGCCGGCACTAGGTCTCCGGCCTTGAGCCGGATGATATCTCCCGGGACCAGTTCGGCGATCGGCAGTTCCTGTTCACGTCCGTCCCGCATCACGGCAGCAGTTGTGGCAATTTGCTTCTGAATCTCCTCCACCGCGTGGCGAGCCTGGAATTCCATCAAGAAATTCAGTAGTACGCTGAAGAGCACGATAGTAATGATGATCAGCCCGCCGACGTGCTCTCCGAGTGCAAGAGATATGCCGCTGGCAATGATGAGGATGATGACGAGAGGATTGGCGAAGAAACCGAAGAAACTGAACAGAAGGGCAAAGCGTGACACACGCACCAGGCTGTTGGGGCCATAGAGTCGCAATCGCTGGCCGGCCTCTTCGGCTGTTAGCCCGGCCGGAGTTGTGTGTAGCAGTTGCAATAGCTCCTGGAGTGGGCGATCCCAGAAGTCCTCGAAAGACGTAACTTTTGTTCCCATCCGCGGCACCTTCGGCATCTGGCGCTTTATACCATGAGAGCCTTGCTCAGGAGCTTATTTTCCAACCATTGGCGGTAGTGCGCGCGCCTTTGAGCCCGCCAGTCAAGGAGGCGGAGCCGCAGGGAAAAAAAACCAAGCAATCCTCTGAAACTTTCTGGATTGGCCTCAGGCATGGCTTATCGGGCCCGCACGCCCACTCCGTCTGCGACCGGAGAGACAATGTCGCTCGCCTCAAGCCCACCATTCTTCAGCACCACTTTGAGTACACTTTCTTTGGCTGAGTTTCCAGAGGTGCCGTGCTCCTTCATTATGTCGGTCATCGCAAAACGATGCGTCATCAGTTCCGGTGGTCATGTATTGTGAGCGCTGCTGAATAGGTCGCGCTGTCCCGCGCATGTTGAGGTTGTGGCAACGTCATTCGTTCGATCGGCTGGCTTGGCTACCGATTGTCGTTGCTGCGGTGGATGAATTCGGATCCACGGGGATTGACCAGCGGAAGAATCGGTAGTCGCATCTTCCGCACCGAAACGGTCTGATGAAGAGCATAGCCACCAGAATTCTTCTTTCGATGATCCCTTTGCGCTTTGATCGACGGACGCGTTCACTGTGGCATCGGGGGCAGTTCATCATTGCGATTCTCCTGATAAGCGAGCTTAATTGCCGGGCAATCTTCTGTCATCGGAAACCCCGTGGTCTGTCCTATTTTGGACATTTGGCCCTAACGGCCTCAAAAACTTGGACTTAGCCCGGATTTCGCACATGCACGCGGCGGGTAAGCAGAAAGAGGCCGCTTCAGAGGGTTGCCCTTTGTCAGTGTCTAGTGGTCGGAAACGAGGAGTAGCCCAATCTAAGGGTTTGTTAACTAGTTGAAGACATTCGGGCTTGTTGGAGGGTCCTAATACGGAAAGTGTTCCGAATTGGACAGACACAGCTTTCTTGCCCGCCTACGTTGGACATGACAAGGACACCTCCTTCCCGGCCGCGCATCCATGTGCTAACGGATGGTGTCGGCGGTGTCAGTCGTGAAGTGCAATGTCAGACCTCGCTCCAAGTCAAATCAAATCTGTTCAGGGAAGTCTTCGCCCGGAGAGCACGCCTTCCCACAGACGGCGCCCTCTGCGCGTTCTTTTCGTTCACCGTGACGCAGACGCGATAGATGGCTGCCTACAAGAGCTCGAAAAGGGGCAATTCGCTGTGCGATCCGATTTGGTTTTGAACCTGGCACAGTGCGCGGCACAGCTCGGCACCCAATCCTACGATGTCATCATCGTCGAGTACCCCAGCCCGAGCTTCAAGAGTTCGCAGGCATTGCAACTGCTTCATCAGACAGCGCAGGAAACCCCGCTTATCTTTTTGACTTTTGGCATTGGAATCGAATCCATCGCGGAGCTAGCCGCGCAAGGAGCTTTCGAGTACGTGGAACTGGAGCATGTCGCGCAGTTGCCGATGGCGGTTCGCCGGGCGTTGAGCGAAAAGAAACTGCGCGCAGAACTGCAAGAAGCTGAAAAGGCCTTGCGGCATTCGCAGTCGCTCTACCGCGCGCTGGTGGACAATCCTTCTTACGGAATTTGCCGGTGCGAAGCGGGAGGAAAACTTCTGGACGTTAACCAGGCGCTCTTGACGATGCTTGGGTATGAAAGCAAAGAGGAGTTGCTTGCGGCGAACCGCGCGTCCGAGATTGTCCTGAATCTTGGTGACCGAAATCCGTTGGGGGGAAGCTTCCCCGAGGCAGCCCGAGTCGAGCCAATCGAAATAGAGTGGAAGCGGAAAAACGGCACCGTCCTGAAAGCCAGGCTTAGCGGACGCGATGCCTTTGACGAACATGGAAATCATAATGGCTGTGAAATCATCGTGGTCGACATTACAGAACAGCGGATGCTTGAGGAACAACTGCGCCACCAGGCATCCAGCGATTCGCTAACCGGATTAGCCAACCATCGCCGCCTTTTCGAGACGTTGCAGGCAGAGTTCTGCCGTTCCAAGCGTACTGGCCGGGAATTCTCTCTTCTCCTGCTGGATCTTGACGGATTGAAGAACATCAACGACCGGTATTCGCATCAGGCGGGTGACCGGGCGCTCTGCAGGCTTGCGCAGATGCTCAAAGACTGCTGCCGGTCCGTGGACACCGCAGCGCGGCACGGCGGGGACGAATTTGCCCTGGTTTTGCCGGAGACGAGCATAACTGCAGCCGCATTGGTAGGTCGGCGGATTTGCGAACTTCTCGAGAGGGAGACCGAAGAGCCGGTGCTTTCGGTAAGCGTAGGAATTGCCAGTTATCCGAAGGACGCCGATACCATCGGAACGCTTCTCTACGCAGCGGACAAGTCTCTCTATGCCATGAAATCCCAAAAGCCGCAATCCCTTCGGCGCGCAATTGCAATGCACGGCCATTAAACGTCCATCTGCGATCCTGTACACAAGTGAACAGACGTGCTTCTTCACAGAGCCTAGGATTAGATTGCCGTAAAAGGTCTGGTTTGTTGGCCGGTCCATCTCCGGAGCTTGTTCCCCGAGGTTATCACAAGCGTCAAGAACAGGGAGCGACAACTCGGCCAGACACTCTGGCCAGATAGGCAGTCAGGCGATTTGCAGAGTGCCAGCGGCTCAACGGGTTCCCCGTACCAAGCAGCGCTCGGAGCAATCCCGGGCGCCAGGCTGGAAGTGTCTCGCAGCACAGTCGGAAAGGAAAAGAACTATGCCTCTCATTCAGATTCTATTGGCCCTGATCGTGGTGGGCGTCCTCCTGTGGTTGGTAAACCGCTTCATCCCCATGGCCGGCAGCATCAAGTCCATCTTGAACGCCGTCGTCATCATTGTCGTGGTCCTGTGGCTCTTGAACGTCTTTGGCCTATTTCATTCACTCTCGAATATCCACCTAGGTACGTAAGCATTGGGCGATGAACGGTGCAGTCCAGCGCTGCGATTCGCGCACCAGATTATCGGTCGGCAAGCAGCATCGCGTCACTTTCGTACGGTGATGCGCGCACGAATTCGCGGTAAGGAAGGCAACTTCATGAAAACTTTTGGAACCATCAGTACAACAGCGCTGTTTCTGCTTCTGGGACTTGCTGTTCCGGCCCACGCACGCCAGGAGAAACAAGAAGAAAATACCAAGCCCCCGAAACAGGAGCAGCAGGCTAAGCCGGAGAAGCAAGAACAAGCTAAGCCTCAGCAGCAGGAACAGGCCAAGCCTGAAAAGCAAACGCAAGCCAAGCCCCAAGAGCAGCAGAAACAGGTCCAGCAAGCCAAGGCCCCGAAACAGGAACAGCAAGCCAAGCCTGAAAAGCAAGCGCAAGCCAAGCCCCAGCAGCAACAGGCTAAGTCCGACAAACAGCAGCAACAAAAGACCCAGCAACAAGCCAAGGGGCAGCAGCAACAGCAACAGAAACAGCAGCAGCAGGCCAAGTCCGACAAACAGCAGCAGACTGCCTCTTCGCATGGTGGTCCCCAGCGCACCCAGCAGGCCATGACCGCGCAACGCGCTCAGCCGCAGCTTCGCCTCAGTTCCCGGGGCAGCGCCCGCATTCCCGACGAACGTTTCCGTTCCAACTTCGGCCGTGAACACTCCTTCCGCATGGGCGACCCAGTTATGGTCGGCGGATACTCTCGCTTCCAGTACGGCGGCTTTTGGTTCGGTTTCGTTGATCCCTGGCCGGCGGACTGGTACTACACCGACGACTTCTACATCGATTACGTGGACGGCGGCTATTACATGTACAACCCGTACTATCCCGGCGCGCGTTTCGCCATCACTGTCGTGATCTAGCAACTGATCCGGCTCGTTCGTCGAGTACCTCCCAGCCCGGCGCGCCATTCGGCAATGCGCTAAGAATGCCGCCGGGGCAGGGAACTTGAATTTCGTTGGATGCATTCGCTTGCAAAGGAGCAAACCATGCTTGGAACTGTCTTGATCGTCCTTTTGGTCTTGGCGCTTTTCGGAGCGCTGCCGCGGTGGTCTTTCAGTCGCAACTGGGGTTACGCCCCGACCGGTGGCATCAGTGTGGTGCTCCTCGTTGTGGCCATTCTCGTTCTTCTCGGACGCCTTTAGCTTTCTCTCCACCCGGTCGTCGCACCGCAAGGTGCGCGCCTTTCGAGCTGCAGCGCCCCGCCAGCTCGATTTTACGAAGCTACCCCGCCGGAGAGTCGGGTGACGCATAACCCTCTCCTGACGCAGACGCGTTGAAAGTTCTTCAGCCAAAAATCGCTAACGACGTAAACGTCTAAATAGAAAAGCAGTTTGACCCTGGAGGTCCGCAATGAAAAAGTATCTGGTAGCCGCAGCATGTCTCACCCTCGCAGCCGGTGTAGTGTACGCCCAGGATTTGAATAAGGAGCAAAAACGTCTCGAAGAGAGTGGCGTCGTGATGCAGGAAGTCCTCAACATCCCCGACAACATTCCTCAGGATCTTTTGGATAAGGCGGAATGCGTCATCGTGTTCCCATCCGTTAAAAAGCTGGCTTTCGGTATCGGCGCGGAATACGGTCGCGGAGCCATGGTTTGCCGTACCGGCCCCAAGTTCCGTGGTCGCTGGGGATCCCCGGCCATGTACGCCCTGGAAGGCGGCAGTGTCGGCTTCCAAATCGGCGGCGAAGCTACCGACTTGATCCTGCTCGTAATGAATGACCGAGGCATGGAATCCATTCTCAGCAGCAAGGTCAAACTCGGCGGCGACGCTTCCGTTGCCGCTGGACCTCTCGGCCGTGACGCTTCCGCTGATACCGACGCTTGGATGCGCGCTGAGATCCTCAGCTACTCGCGTTCCCGCGGTTTGTTTGCCGGCATTTCCCTCGCAGGCACCACGCTTCGTCCCGACGATGAAGCCAGCGCACTCGTCTACGGCCACCCCATCAAGGCCAAGGAAATCGTAAGAGGCGAAAACACCGGCGTACCCGCCACGGGCCGTCACTTCGTCGACGTTCTGGAAAAGAGCGCTCCGCACAACGATTCGAAGCAAGCCGCTTCGAACAACTAGCCGCCATCTCATAAATGGCTCCTGGGAGGGCACGGCTTCAGCCGTGCCGAAAAGGCCCGCCAATTCAGGGGTTTTAACCCCTGAGGAGCGCAGGCTGGTGCCCTGAAACATCTATGAGGCAGCTTCTAGCAGCTTCACCAGTTGGCCGGGTTCCGCCTATCCCGGCCAACTACCCTTTGTCCGCCCAGATTTCCCCGCCTGCCCGCTTGTAGCTCACCCCTTCAGGGGTGAGGTCTTTCCCTGCCTATGCAACCACTTCCTTTCTTCCAGCGCCGTAGGCGCGCCAGAAGTTAGCCCAGCCCGTAAGGGCTGGGGCCAAGACCAGCCAGAATCCGCAGCGCCGTAGGCGCGGCACTTCTTTTCCTGCGCACACCTTCAGCCACGCCGCAACTCTGATGCCTTGCATGGATTTTCCTCGATGCCCTGCCAGGTCAACCTGAAGCCCGCTCTATTCGTGCAAAACAACCGTCAGCAGCGACTTGTTTACCTTGATTTTCCCGTTGTATTCGATGAACCCGAGTTTCCTGAATTTGTTCATGAAGAAATTCACGCGCGATCGCGTCGTTCCCACCATGCTCGCCAGGGTCTCCTGCGAAACTTTCGGCAGGACGCTGTCGGGTTGTTCTTTCTGTCCATAGCGTGCCAGCAGCAGGAGCGTCCGCGCCAGGCGCTTTTCGCTCGAGTTGAACAGTTGATCGATCAGGTCCTCTTCCACCCGGATGTTGTGCGCCAGCATATACGCGATGAAATGATCGGATAACTCGTGCTCCGCGTGGAGCACCCGCAGCAACTCTTCTTTCTGGATGGCCAGTAGGGTTGTCGGTGCGACCGCCGTTGCCGTGCCCATCCGCAGCGTCTGGCCCGCCATGCAGCCCTCGCCAAAAAAGTCCGCTGGACCAAACATCGCCACCACGGCTTCCTTGCCGGACCCATTCACCACGGAGAATCTCACCGCGCCCTTCTGGATGTACAGGACCGTTTCCGCGGCATCACCCTGGGAGAAGACCGGTTCATTCCTGCGATATTCGACAACGTTTCTAGCGACCCCCGCGGTATCCAGGAAAGCCTGCGGGTCAAAAGAGCCGTTGCTCCCTTGCTTTTTGACCTTCTGTACCTTCATATTCACCTCGAAACCCCGGCTGGACATGAGTCTTCCGCGCCTCCATTACCCTACCAAGAAGTTTTTTTCAAAACTGTATAATATTGAACAGCGCCAGCCGCTACGGATTCCACACTCTATAACTGGACGGCGAGAAAGAGCGATATTGGCCAAATGGCTGGGCGGGCCTAAGGGACGATATCAACTCTCTCGCCGTTCCGTTTTTTACCCGGCAAAACGGCCATCCTCCGTATAGGCCTGCCGCAGTCCGTGCTCACCCCCTTCTCTCCGGTTTTTGTGGCAAAGACACTCTTGCTTGCCCTGAGGGACGAAGGGTCTGTGCTCTTGGGTCCCTCTTCTTCGCATCCTGATCGCTTATATTCGCTCTTCAACTCGTACGTCCACCACCAGAATTGTCATCCCGAGCGAAGCGGCCCGACATTTTCTTTCGCGCCGCAGTTTGGCGCGTCGGGGCGCGTAGTCGAGGGATCGGTCCGCCACCTTTCCCGATTTCCTCTTTCTTTTCTCTACGAACTCTGTCCACTCTGCCTTAGCCTTATTCATCCCCTGTCTTCTAATTTCTAATTTCTAACTTCTAACTTCTGCTCGCCGATATCCCTCCTCTCCCAATTCATGCGAGAATGAGTGCCCGGGCAGGAGCACGCCAATGGACGAAACAACCCTTCAAATCAACGGCCGCCAATACCAATTCGCCGCGGACAAGGAGACTCCTCTCCTCACCGTCCTCCGGGAACTCCTTGATCTGACCGGCAGCAAATACGGCTGTGGCGAAGGCCAATGCGGCGCGTGCACCGTGCTGATTGAGGGTAAGGCGCGGCGTTCCTGCATGGTTCCGGTGTGGGCCGCCGCAGGCAAGCCCATTACGACGATTGAAGGCCTTGCCAAGGGTGAGCAACTCCACCCCGTCCAGCAGGCTTTTCTCGAAGAAGGCGCGATGCAGTGCGCCTTCTGCACCTCCGGCATGATCATGTCTGCGGTCTCCCTGCTGAATTCTAAGCGCGATCCTTCCGACGCGGAGATTCTGACGGCCATGCAAGGCAACATCTGCCGCTGCGGCACGTACCCGCGCATTCTTGCCGCCATCCACAAAGCTGCCACTGTTCTGCAAGGGGCGCAGCCATGACTCCGAAATCCAGCACCCCCTTCACGATTGAACCGGAGCGCTACGAGCTCACGGCTCCAGCTTCCTACGTGTTTCAGAGCGGCCGCCGCGAATTCTTCAAATTTCTCGGCGCGGGCCTCTTCATCGCCGCCGCTTTTTCAAAAGCCGAAGCGTTTCAGGAATCCGGCGCTGCCCGGAGAAATTCGGAAGATTCCCTGCCGCAGGAAATCAGTGCCTGGCTGCACATCGGGGAAGACGGGACCGTAACGGCGTTCACGGGGAAAGTGGAAGTGGGACAAAACATCCGCACCTCTCTAACCCAGGCGGTCGCGGAAGAGCTGAAAACGCCCGTCGCCTCGATTCGCCTGGTCATGGGTGACACCCAGCTCGTGCCCTTTGACATGGGCACATTCGGCAGCCGCACCACTCCGATCATGAATCTGCAATTGCGCCGCGTCTCCTCCGCGGCCCGCGACGTCTTGCTGGCCATGGCCGCAAAGCAATGGAGCGTCGATCCAGCGCGCTTGCATGCCGAAGACGGCAAGATTGCTGACCCGCAAACAAAACGCTCTTTGACCTACGCCCAACTGGTGAAAGGCCAGCAGATCGCCCAGGTTGTTCCGGCTGAAGATCCCCTGACACCCCCGCTCGAATGGACCATTGCCGGAAAAGCGCTGCCGAAAATCGATGGCCGCGATTTTGTCACCGGAAAGCATCGCTATCCCTCCGACCAGACACTGCCAGACATGCTCTACGGAAAGGTGGTGCGCCCGCGCGCATTCAACGCCACGCTGGTATCGGCGGACACGACCGAGGCGGAGAAGCTTCCGGGAGTCATCGTCGTGCGCGATGGCAATTTTCTGGGAGTCGCGGCGTCCAGCTCTGCCACGGCAGAGAAGGCCGCCTCCCTCGTGCGAGCCGAATGGAAGGCCGAGCCGCAGCCCTCCAACAAAGAATTGTTCGAGTACTTGAAGCAGAACCAGTTGCCCCGTGGTGAGCGCAACGACAATTCTCGCTTCGAGAGCGGCAATGTGGATGCCGCTCTGGCCTCGGCAACGCGGCAGCTCCAGCAAACCTACAATGTAAACTACATCGCGCACGCCCCGCTCGAACCTCGTGCCGCCCTGGCTCAATGGAACGATGATCGTCTGACCGTATGGACCGGCACCCAGCGCCCGTTTGGCGTCCGCAGCGAACTGGCTACGGCCTTTCATCTGCCCGAGGAAAAAGTTCACGTCCTCATGCCGGACACAGGCTCCGGCTACGGCGGAAAGCACTCCGGCGAATGCGCCATCGAGGCAGCGCGCCTGGCACGCGCGGCTAAGCGCCCGGTAAAGGTTGTCTGGACCCGGGAAGAGGAGTTTACCTGGGCCTATTTTCGCCCCGCCGGAGTGATCGACGTCCGCAGCGCCGTTGGCGGCGATGGAAAGATCACCGCTTGGGAATTTCACAACTACAACTCCGGTTCTGCCGGCATCCGCACCTACTACGAAGTTCCCAACCAGCGTATCGAGTTCCATCCCGTGAACTCGCCGCTGCGCCAGGGCTCCTATCGCGGGCTGGCGGCCACCGCCAATCATTTCGCGCGCGAAGTCCACATGGATGAAATCGCTTACTCGCTCAAGATGGATCCCCTCGATTTTCGGCTCAACAATCTGAAAGAGGAGCGGCTGCGCGCGGTGTTTGCGGAGGGCGCGAAGAAATTTGGCTGGGCCGAAACGAAACCCGCGAATCATGGATTTGGCGTGGCTGGCGGTTTCGAGAAACTTGGTTACGTCGCCACTTTCGTGGAAGTCGCCATCAGCCGCGGCTCCGGCGACATCAAGATCCGGCGCATCTTCACCGCTTTCGATTGTGGCGCCATCGTCAATCCCGATGGGCTGCGCAATCAGGTCATCGGCGCCAATATCATGGGCCTTGGCGGCGCGCTCTTTGAAGCCGTCGAATTTGAAAATGGCCGCATGCTCAACAATCTGTTCTCCAAATACCGCGTGCCCCGTTTCAGCGATATTCCCCCGCTTGACGCGTTCCTGATTGACCGCAAAGATCAGCCGCCCGTGGGAGCAGGCGAAGCCCCGATCGTCGGCGTGGCCTCGGCCATCAGCAACGCCATCTTCGATGCCACCGGAATCCGTCTCCGCTCTTTGCCCCTAGCCCCCCTCCTAATCCCCCACGGCCTCCGCCTCTCCTGAACAGGACGCCTGGCTCCCTCTTCTCTGTGACCTCTGTGTTCTTACCTCTGTGATCTCTGTGTTACCGTCCCTCTTCCGCTTCGGCGCCAAAAGCCAAAATTGTCATCCCGAGCGAAGCGGCCCGACTTTCTCCTCCGCGCCGTAGTTTGGCGCGTCGGGCCGCGCAGCGCGTCGTTTGCGTCCCGTGCCCTTCGCCGGGATCGAGGGATCCCTCCACCGCTTTTGTGCGCTTCCACTCTTCTACTCTTTCACTCTTTTACTCTTAAACCTCTTTCCCCATCTCCTGTGCTAACTTAACTCGTGCTCCACTCCACGCATCGGAGCCCAATCTATGCCCAACATCCCCCTCCGCAATGGTGGCCCCAAAGCCCGCATCGCCGTCATTCCCGGCGACGGCATCGGCAGGGAAGTGACCCCCGTAGCCGTCCAGGTCATCCGCGCCGCCACCGCCAAGCGCAACCGCCCGCTTGAATTCGTCGAGTTCGATTGGGGCGCCGACAAATACCTCCGCGAAAACGTCTCCCTCCCCGAAGGCGCCGTCGAAATGCTGCGCGATGAGTTTGACGCCATCCTCTTCGGTGCGCTCGGCGATCCTCGCGTCCCTTCCAACCAGCACGCTGCAGACATCCTCCTCGGCCTGCGCATGAAGCTCGATCTCTACGTCAACGCCCGTCCCACCGAGCTTCTCCACCCGCGCCTCACCCCGCTCCGTGATCGCACCCCCGCCGACATCAACCTCATGGTCTTCCGCGAAAACACCGAAGGCCTCTACGCCGGCGTCGGCGGCTTCTTCAAAAAGGGCACCCTCGACGAGATCGCCCTCCAGGAAGACGTCAACTCGCATAAGGGCGTCGAGCGCATCATTCGCCACGCCTTCGACTACGCCCGCCGCGGCGCTCTGTGTAGTGGCCGGTCTTTAGACCGGTCGCAGGGCGAGTCTTCGAGCCCTGCGGCTTCCTCCTCCCACCGTCCTCTCCGCCTCTGCATGTCGGACAAGTCCAACGCCCTTACCTTTGCCCACGACCTCTGGCAGCGCGTCTTCAAATCCGTCCGCGCCGAGTACCCGGACATCGATTCCCGCCACCTCTACATCGACACTCTCGCCATGGAACTCGTCCGCGACCCCAGCCAGTTTGACGTAATCGTCACCTGCAACCTCTTCGGCGACATCATCAGCGACCTAGCCGCCCAACTCTCCGGGGGACTAGGCCTAGCCCCTTCCGCCAACATCCATCCCGGCCGCACCTCGCTCTTCGAGCCCGTCCACGGCTCCGCCCC
>Ga0316363_10000100_pt1 | contig 132829 bp, 97 predicted proteins | sample Sb_taG_3_FD_200459 | JGI IMG/M metagenome (GOLD analysis project Ga0316363, IMG submission 200459) | Peat soil microbial communities from Weissenstadt, Germany - Sb_50d_a_PC metaG (v2) (version 2) | ecosystem: Environmental > Terrestrial > Soil > Wetlands > Peat | place: Germany: Weissenstadt... | reverse complement strand
CAGTGATCCGCTATGGTGGCGGCAGCACCTACTATGGGCCGAACTATGCGGCGCTGGATGTCGCTTCGGGGGCGGCGCAACCGACCCTGGGTGCGGGGATTCAGATCACCGACAGCGTGACCGGGCTGTCGATCAGCGGGTCTGGAACGAACGTGAGCCTCAGCGGGGCGGCGCTGGCGCGCAACGGAGTGGGTATCCAGGTGAGCTCCGGCCAGGCGGCGATTGATAGCAACACGTTCACCAACAACGCTCTTGGTTTCCAGGCCGCCACTGGAGCCAAGGGAAGCATCACCAGCAGCACGATGACGACGGCGGCCGGCGGGACGGCGGGGTCGATCAGCGCGGGTTACACCGGAACTCTGCGCGGGAACACATCCACCGGGGCCGGCTTGAACGTCATCAAGGTGCAATCGGGGACCCACGTGACAGGAGCGGTGACGTGGGGAGCGAGCATACCTTATTGGGTGGATTCGGGCGGAGCGCAAGTAGACGCCGGAGGAGCGTTGACCATCGAGTCTGGCGTAATCGTGAAGTTCCGGTACGAGCCAGGGGGCTGCTGCGCCACTTCGGCCTACCTGCGGGTGCAAGGGATTCTGGTAGCGAACGGGACGGCGGCGCAGCCGATCTATTTCACGTCCGATCGGGATGACACGGTAGGTGGAGACTCCAACGGAGATGGGAATGCGACCAGCCCGACAGCGGGCGACTGGTCGGGGATTCGGTTCGAATCGGGGGCGACCGGCTCGCTGAGCAACGTGGTGGTCCGCTACGGCGGCGGCAGCACGTACTATGGGCCGAACTATGCGGCCCTGGACATTGGGACGGGAAGCGCACAGCCGGCGCTGGGTGCGGGCATCCAGATTACGAACAACTTGACCGGGCTGGCGGTGAGCGGGTCTGGAACGAACGTAGGCATCAGCGGCGCCACTTTTGCGCGCAACACTACGGGAATCGCACTGAACAGCGGTTCAGCGGCCATCACCGGCAGCAACTTCACCAGCAACGGGACAGGCATTCAGGCTGCGGCGGGCACTGCGGGAAGCATCACCGGCAACATATTCACCACGACAACCGGCGAGACGGCGATGTCGCTGAGCGCAGGATATTCGGGAACACAAAGCGGGAACATCTCCACGGGGAGCGGCATCAACGCGATCAACATTCCCAGCGGGACAGCTATCACGGGTAATGCAAATTGGGGGCAGGTAGGGATTCCGTACGTAGTCAACAGCGGCAGCCTGACAATCAACACCGGGGCGACGCTGACGATTCAGCCTGGGGTAATCGTGAAATTTCAGTACGAGCCTGGTGGCTGCTGCAACACTTCGGCCTATCTGGATGTAAAGGGAGCGTTGGTAGCGAATGGGACTGCGGCGCAGCCGATCTACTTCACGTCGATTCGAGATGATACGGTTGGGGGCGATACAAACGGAGACGGAGGTGCGACGACACCCACACCTGGCGACTGGTCGGGGGTTCGATTTGACTCGGGGGCAACGGGATCGCTGAGCAATGTGGTGATCCGATACGGCGGAGGCAGCACATACTATGGGGTGAATTACTCGGCCCTGGATATTGGGACCGGAACCGCACAGCCGAACATGGGTGCTGGCATCCAGATCACCGACAACGTGACCGGATTGGCAATAAGCGGGATGACGACGAACCTGAGCCTCGGTGGGGCCACGTTTGCGCGCAATGGAGCGGGTATTCAAGTGAACTCAGGGCAAGCGGCGCTTGACAGCAACACCTTCACCTACAATACTCTTGGTTTCCAGGCCGCAACGGGGGCGAAAGGAAGCATCACCAACAGCACGATCACGACGGTGGCGGGAGATACGGCGGGATCGATCAGCGCTGGTTACATCGGGACTCTGAGCGGCAACACATCCACCGGGGCGGGGTTGAACATCATAAAGGTGCAATCGGGGACCCACGTGACGGGAGCGGTGACGTGGGGTGGGAGCATACCATATTGGTTGGATCAGGGTGGAGCGCGCGTAGACACCAGCGGAACGTTGACAATCCAGCCGGGTGTAATCGTGAAGTTCCGCTATGAGCCAGGCGGATGCTGCAACACTTCGGCCTATTTGGAAGTACTGGGGGCCCTGACCGCAAACGGGACGGCGCCGCAGCCGATCTATTTCACGTCGGAACGGGATGACACGGTAGGAGGAGACTCGAACGGAGACGGAAGTGCGACGAGCCCGGCGGCGGGCGACTGGTCGGGAGTGCGCTTTGATCCGAGCGCAACCGGGTCCCTGAACAACGTGGTGATCCGCTACGGCGGAGGCAGCACGTACTATGGGTCGAATTACGCGGCTCTGGACATCGGGACGGGGAGCACGCAGCCGACCCTAGGATCGGGCATACAGTTCGCCAAAAACGTAACCGGCTTGGCAGTGAGCGGCGCTACCACAAACGTCAGCCTGAGCGGGGCCACACTCATCGGAAACGTGACGGGGATCCTCGTGAATTCTGGTCTCCCCGTCATTTCTGGGAGTACATTAACCGCCAACCAGACCGCCATATCCCTGAATGGAGGAACAGCAACTCTCACTTCTAACTCAATCCTCGCGAATGGAACGGGAGTACAAGCGAGTGGCACCGGCACGAATCCAGTCGTCCTTACCAACATTTTTGCCGGCAACAGTCTGGCGATACATGTCCTAAACAATGCAACTGCGCTGATCCATGGCAACGACATTGCCGGCAACACGTTTGGCGTACAGAACGATTCTTCTGTAATTGTGGAGGCAACAACGAATTTTTGGGGCGCGTCCAACGGCCCATCGCAGGCGGGAACGGGCTCTGGCGACAAAGTCAGCACAAACGTGAACTTCACGCCCTTCCTGACGTTCGCCAACGGAACGACCACCAGTCAATTTCAGATCCTGCTGGTAACACCAAGCCACGGCGGGAACTCAGGCAGCGCGACCCTCCAAGTTTACGGGGCGGGCTTTCAAAGCGGAGCAAGCCTCAAGCTTACCGGAACTGGTCAGCCCGACGTGATCGGCAACAATACGCAGGTCGGCACTCTTGGATTTGTCCTAACCAGCACCGTGAATCTTACTGGGGCGGCACCGGGTCTTCGGGATGTCGTGGTCATGAACCCTGGTGGCTCCTCTACGACGATGTCTGGAGCGTTCACCGTTGACCAGGGCGGTTCGCCCAACATTGCGGTGAGCTTGATTGGCCGGAACGTCATGCGTGCTGGCCAGTCCCAGGTGTATTTCATCAATGTCGCTAACAGCGGAGATGTCGATTCCGGCTCAGTGAGAGTCTGGGTCGCCCTTCCCAACTACGTCCAGTGGCAATCGCCCAGCCAACCCCCGGCGTCATCCGGTCAACTAAATGGTCTCGCGTATGTGGCTTTCAATGTTTCCATCGTCCCCGCGGGATCAAGCACGGAGATACCAGTCATTTTCACGGCGCCGGATAATCCTATCTATGCACATCGGAACATTCAGGTGCAAGTGTGGAGGCAGGGGCAATGAGAACAGGTATAGTATCTGCCTCACTACTAAAACTCTGTCTCGCCTGCAGTTTGTGGCGATCCACAGAAGCTTCAGACATCCTGCGTACTAACATTAGAACCTACAAACATCGACGCCGCCCTCAAACAGAAATGACATTTCAGGCGCCGGTGTGGAAGGAGGGACGTTGACAGAAACTGTGAAAATCGTTACGTGCTTGGGCTTCATGCTGCTGCCGTCTTCGATAGTTTCTGGTGCCTCGCTCAGCGCAAACACATGGCCTTGTGGAATCGTTCCTTATAAATTTGCATCAAACCCGAATTCGAATCTTGATGGGAACCAGAACCCAGCACTTGGTGTATACTTCCAAAATGCCGCTGAGGTTTGGGCGTCGGTAGCAGGTGTACAGTTCGTGAGGCTTGATAACCAGTCGAGCGTGTCTTCAAACTATCTTCAGGTTAGTTTTATTCCACAATTGACCGACCGAAGCGGCTATTCAACCAGTGAGGTCCCCCATGCCTCAATTGGCTTTCCAAATGGTGGGGTACATAATGCGGTGCTTTTCGTAGATGATCTACTTGGAACATATAAATTTATCAATGTTCATGAGTTGGGTCATGTCTTAGGATTGGTTCACGAACATCAAAGGTCAGACCGCGATACTTATATTACAATAGACAGTAGCGCTTCAAATAATAGCAACTATACTGAGTGGGGGTCAGTATACAGTACGCCTTACGACTTCGGGTCTATCATGCATTATCCGATAGGTGTACCACTAATTGCTGGAACTCAGAACCCGACCATTATGTTGAGTACCACAGGTAAGGCATTATTGACACGAGAGGGGGTGGTGGCGGATCAGGTAGGCACCTATGCGCGTTTGAGTACTACAGGTATGGATGCGAGTGGTATGGCGGCGATCTATCCTCCGCAAGGCACGTGCGAGGTGAGCCCGTCACCGGCAGGCGCCACCCTCAATCTTTCAGATATTGGAGCAACAATAGCAATTTCGGCCACAGTTCAGGGGCAGGATCGCAATCCGGGTACGCCTATAACCGACTTCATCTGGTCAAGTGCCGACACGACCGTTGCTTCCGTAGATAACAACGGCGTCGTCAACGCTGTCGGGATTGGTTCTACAACGATCACAGTTGGTCTGGCTGAAATGGCGACGATAACTTCATCTGTCACGATTACGGTTACATCGGAGCCGCCGCCCGATAGGTCCGGCAATTGGTCCTGGGATCCGGCGGCAAATGGGGGAAGGGGCGCGTGGGTTTGGACGGGCCCGATGCCTCCACCTCCGGATAATTCCGGGAACTGGAGATGGGACCCCTACCGAGGCGCATGGGTGTGGATCGGTCCCGGTAGCCCACCTTTAGGCGGTGGAAATCCACCTCCAACGGGTTGTTGGCATTGGGACCCGACTACCCGCAGTTGGATATACGACCTCTGCGGTGGTGGGACGCAGCCGCCACCGGGATCTCCCATCCAGATCATCACCTCTGGCGATCCTAATGACAAGGTGGGGAACGCCGGCGTCGGGTCTGCCCAATACCTTGGGAGCGAACAACCGCTGAACTATTCCATCTATTTTGACAACATCCCAACTGCAACGGCCGCGGCCCAGAAAGTCGTGGTGACTGATCTACTGAATTCGTCCCTTGTTGACCTGACGAGGGTTGCTTTGGGTCGAATCACGTTCGTTGGCAATGTGATAACCCCGCCCACGACTCCGCTCTCTGCAGTCGGTACGTACAACACGAACGTCGATCTAAGGCCATCCCAGAATCTTATCGTGAATATCGTGGCAGCTCTGAACCAGACAACAGGCATGCTCACCTGGACCTACACTTCGCTCGATCCTTCCACGATGCAGCCCACGACCGACCCACTTGCCGGCTTTCTGCCGCCAGGAACCGAGGGCAGTGTCTCCTTCAGTGTCACTCCGAAGGCTGCGGCAACGGGAACCCAAATCACCAATCAGGCAACGGTCGTTTTCGACGTGAACCCGTCGATTAACACGCCGGTCTGGTTGAACACAATCGACAGCACGAAGCCGACAAGCCACGTGAATGCCCTTCCCACCACCCAGACCGCCACGACCTTTTCTGTTTCTTGGGCGGGTTCAGACGTAGGTGCTGGGGTCCAGGACTACACAATCTACAGTTCCGTCAACGGGGGCACCTTCACCCCATGGCAGACGAACACGACCGCAACATCAGGGACGTTTGCCGGGGCTGTGGGACAAACCTACGGTTTCTACAGTATTGCCCGTGACCTAGTGGGGAATGTCGAGACGTCAAAAGCCACGGCAGAAGCCACGACGACCATCAGCAGCGCTGTACCGCCTACGATTCAGTGTACGGGCTGCTACTTCTTGATCAACGGGCTTCGGGCAACCCTGGCCTTCAACGTGAGCGTCATCGGCAGTACGAGCACTTTCACCTACAATTACCGAACCTCCACCCAGACAGTGCAGTTTATCAGCACGACGACCTCCGCGATCGCGATGAACGGCAACACTGCGACGTTCTCCGGCCAAGGGAACCTCAATGGGCAGAGCGGATACGGCTTTTCGGTGACGGCTAAGGACGGCGGCGCTGCCGGCTCTGGTCTGGATACGGTCTCGGTTTCGATCACCGGGCCAAACAATTACAGCTTTTCAGCCCAGGGAAGCATTGGCGGCGGTGATATCATTGTCCATCAATAACGGAGAAACCAGGTGAACAAGGCGATCCTCATTTTCTGCACCACCATTAGTGCCGGTCTGCTGCGTGCGGATTCGGTGACGTATACTGTGGCACCGAACGCTGGACAATTCCTGTACCAGTTCACGCTGACGAACACTGGGGATACGGGCGGCACGTTGTTCGATTTGTTTCTGTCCATGCCAACAGACATAAGCAACATCGACACAAGCATCATCGGGACGCCTGTTGGGTGGGGTGATCCGACGGGCGGACTGCTGTTCTTTGGGCCGGATACTGGTCCAGGTACGGCTTTCATAGAATGGTCTGATGGCGGCCCGGCCTTCGATCTGGGAATCGGTAGTGCACTCTCAGGCTTCTCGTTCAACTCGGCTGTCACCATCGGCCAACCGATCTTGTACGCGCTGAATGAGTCCACCGATCTTTCTACGGCGGAGCCCCAAGCAACCAGTACGCCTGAGCCGGGCACGTTTGCGCTGGTGTTGGCGATTCTGCTGGGGATCGGCTGGCGTGTTCGATTGAGTTTGGCTCACGGATGCGAAAGGCCGTAGTGCAACGGAAGATCAGCTGGTTGCTGACATGCGATAGGCGTTGAAGTCCTCGGATATGCGAAGAGTGAACCGCGGTTCATTCTTGCGTGAAATCTCACCGACTCTCGCCGCTCCATGAGTGCCGAACAGACATGGACAATTGTGCTTGCCCGGTTATCAGTAGGTCAGCCGCGGGCGGCCGCCGGCGCGTCCCGGGATCGGCGAGGTACTGGACCTCTCCCGCTGTCCCTGGAATAATCGCGCGTCACCGGTGTCCTCGTCATGCGGCTACAATTATCTCTCCGGGTCCCCATGTCTTTATCTCCTGGCCGATGGAAGCGCTACGCTGAATCGAATTACCCCCACGAGCGGGAGGCTCTGGAGTACCTTCGGGAGAATCTACCGGATTCCGATCCGCTGCTGATGTACTCCAACTTCGAATTCATCGCGGACGATGGCTCCGTGAATGAAGTCGACGCGTTGGTGGTGACCCGTGCGGGGCTATTCCTCGTTGAGATCAAAAGTCGGGGCGGGAAGATCACCGGGAATCGGCATACCTGGTTTTGGGAGCAGGAGGGGCGCGTCCTCACCATCGATAGCCCGTTGATTCTGGCTAACAGTAAGGCCCGCAAATTGGGCGATCTGCTCGGCGGCCAAAAGGCGTTCAAGGAGGTCAGGCGGCCCTACGTGGAGGCGCTCGTCTTTTGCTCCGATCCCTCCATCAGCACCCAGTTGGCTGAGAGCGACCGCATGCGCGTTTGCGCACGGCTGCCGCTAGAGAAGGCGCCAGGCATCATCCCCGCGCTGCTGCGGAGGGAAATGCCCGGCGTCGTGCCGGTCCTCGGAACCGCTATTGACAAGCCAGTGGCGCGGGCCATCGTGCAGGCGCTGGAGCAGGCGGGAATACGGCATTCGCAGCGGGAACGTCGGGTGGGCGACTACGTTTTGAAGGACCTCATCGAGGAAAATCCGCTCCTGTCGTGTCAGGACTTCGCCGCCGAACACCCGTCCACCAAAACCCCTCGCCGCGTGCGGCTCTACAATATCGCCGCCGCCGAATCCGGCGAACGGGACCGGATCAACGAAACAGCCAAACGGGAATACCTCATCCTGGACGGCCTCGATCACCCCGGAATCGTCAAAGCGCTCGACTTCCGGGAGCACGAACTAGGTCCCGCGATCATCTTCCGCCGTGAGCCAGACGAAGTCCGCCTGGATCACTACTTGGCGCAGGAGGGAGGCCGGCTCACACTGGATCAGCGCCTCGACCTGGTCCGCCAGCTTGCCGAGGCCCTAAAATACGCCCACGGCCGCCGCGTCATCCATCGCGCGCTGACGCCGCGCAGCGTCCTGGTCACGGGCGCCGTTTCAGGCAAGCCGCAGCTCCGCATCTTCAACTGGCAACTGGGCCGGTCCCTTGGGACGTTGTCCGCCAGTCCATCCGGGCGTCCCACGACCCTGCACCCGCAGCAACTCGCGGAGGGCAGCCAGTTGGTCTTCATTGCGCCGGAAGCCCTGCTAGATCCGCGCGGTCGCGGCGAGACTATGGACGTCTTCTCTCTCGGCGCGATCGCGTACCACATTTTCACCGGAACGCCTCCTGCCGACAGCCTGCCGGAACGTGACCAGATTCTCCGCGACCGCCAGGGCTTCGTCCTCTCTGGCGTGCTGGATGGAGTTGCGCCCGAACTTGAAGAGCTGATCCACGAAAGCACCCGCGGCGAAGTCCTGGTTCGCACGGAGTCCGTGGCCAACTTCCTAAAGGGCCTTGATGGCTACGAGGAGAATCTTACCCGACCCGCCGAAGAGCCTAGTGTTCACCCGCTCGAGGCCAAAGCTCGTGACCGCCTGGAGGGCGGCCTCGTCGTGAAGCAACGGCTCGGCGGCGGCTCGTCTGCCATCGCTTTGCTCGTGGACCAGGGTGTACGCGAGCTGGTGCTCAAGATTTCCCGCCGCCCCGAGCACAATGACCGTATCCTTGCCGAACACGCCACACTCGACGGCCTGCGTCACCCACGGATTGTTGCCCCCGAGAAGAAGCTCCTCTCCATCCAGGGCCTGGCCGGTTTCCTGATGGAGCGCGCCGGCGTCGAGACTTTAGCGCAACGCCTCACGCGGGAGGGTCGCCTCTCACTCGACCTTCTCCAGCGTTTCGGCGAGGACCTGCTCGAAGCGCTCCAGTTTCTGGAAGAGCAGGGCGTCTCGCACCGCGACATCAAGCCCGACAACATCGGAATTGCGGAATACGGCAAGAACCACGAACTTCGCCTCAAACTCTTCGATTTTTCTCTTTCCGGCGCCCCGCTGGACCAGATCCGCGCCGGCACGCCGCCCTACCTGGAGCCGTTCCTCCAGCTTAAGGAGCGCGGCCGCCGATGGGACACGGCCGCCGAGCGCTTCGCCGCCGCCATGGTGCTGCATGAAATGGCCACCGGCGCGCTGCCCTACTGGGGCGACCGCCAGAGTGCGCCGCACCTGGTGAACGCCGAGGCCACGATAGAGGCGGAACTGATTGACGCGCCGGTGCGCGAGCCGCTACTCGACTTCTTCCGCATGGCGCTCCGGAGAGACCCCAAGGAACGCTACGACAACGCCGCGGACATGCGGGCAGCCTGGCATTCGGCGTTCGTGGCGGCTGCTGCGCCCGAGAGCCGCCAGCCCGATCCGGGCGCCATGGAGAACGCCGCCAACGCTGTGCAGCTCTCCACGAACCTCTCGGATCTGCCCATCAGCACTCGCGCCCACAATGCGCTTGACCGGCTGGACATCTTCACCGTGGAGAACCTGCTGCGCCAGCCCTCCTCCACCTTCTTCCAACTTCGCGGATTAGGCAACAAGACCCGCCGCGAGGTGCTGGACCTTCTTAAGCTCCTCCGCACCCGCTTCCCCGAAAGTGCCGTGCCGGAACGCGCTCCGGCCCCGCCTCCCGAGGAGATCCCCGCGGAAGTCGCCACGTCCCGCACTATCGATGAACTTGTCCGCGATCTGCTGCCCGCCGCGCGTTACAAGCCCGACCACGCCCCCCGCGAGCGCCTTCTGATGCTTCTTGAACTCGACGACGCCAGCACGGGCGAGCCTTCATTTCCGACGCAGACCGAGATTGGCCGCCGCACCGGCAAAACCCGCGCCCAAATCGGCCAGGATCTCACCCGCGCTCGCGAACGCTGGCGGCGCGCACGATCGCTCACCGAGGTGCGCAATGATATTGCCGCGTTTCTGGGGGCGGAGGGTGGAATTGCCACAGCGCGCGAACTTGCCGAATACCTGCTCGCGGCCCGCGGAGCTGAGGCCGCCGACGAACTTCTGCGCACCCGGCGCGCGGCGGCGGTGGTCCGGGCGGCGCTCGAAACCGAGCGCATCATGGACCAGCCCCGATGGGAAGAGAGCCGGACCCACGGTCTCTACCTGGTGGTCACAGACGAACCGCTGTTCTCCTTTGCCTGGCGGCTCGCCGAAGCGGCGCGGCAAGTAGCATCTGCCGATCCGATGTTCTCACCCGGTCGTGCCCTGGAAATGCTGCGCGCCACGCTGGGGACCCCGGAAGCACTCTCCGAAAACCGCCTGCGGCGTCTCGCGGCGGCGGTGGGCGGCGTTTCGCTCTCGCCGCGGCAGGAACTCTACCCCACGGGCATGCCCGCCCCGCGCGCATTGAAACTGGCGCAGGCCGCCCTCGCTGGTCTCGACCGCCTGTCCGTAGAGGACCTCCGCCGCCGCGTTCGCGACCGTTATCCCGAGGCGCAGCCGCTGCCCGGGCGACCCGACCTGGACTCCCTGGTGAAGGAGTGCGGTCTCGCTCTTACTTGGGACGAGCGGGCGCAGCTCTATGCGGCCCCCCGGCCAGGCGTTAGTTCCTCCTCCCTGAGCCTCCACACTCGGTACACGCCGCGCCCACTTCGCCCCGCCGAAGAGCTTTCGCGCGAGGCGCAAACGGCTCGGGAGTTCGAGCGTGCGCTTGGCGCCGCATACAAAACGCCTTCCTACCTCGTGCTGTTCACAGCCGCGAAGAACGTGCGCCGAGCCGAACAGATCCTGCACCAGCGCTTCCCCATGAACGTCTTCAACCTCGATTCCGAGATCATAGCCGCCATGCGCGAAGCGGCGGGGTGCCTGGGCGCGGATTGGAACGTGGTGCTTCGCGCCGACGCTGCACCGCCCGAGAGCCAGGATTGGCGCCGTCTCCAGCAGTTGCTCCGACAGGCCCTCCCTCTGGTCGAGGAGAGGCTGCGCGTGCGCGCGAGTCCGCTCCTCGTGACCTATCCCGGTCTGCTGGCGCGCTACGGAGAGATGAGCCTGCTGGCGCGGCTCTCCGATGGCCGCCTGGCGCACAGCCTGTGGGTGCTGGTGGCGGGCGACGAACAAACCGGGCGCCCGACGATCGACGGCGTGCCGGTCCCGGCGGCCGGCGCCAACCAGGCCGCCGAAATTCCGGCGGGGTGGCTTACCGAACACAGCGCCTCCGAAGCGGCAGGAGGCCTGCGGTGATTGACGAAACCGCGCTCCGCGAGGGACTCCAAAAGCTACTGGCCGCCACGGAAGCCGACATCCACACGCGTGTCGAGGATGAGCCCGGGCTGAAACAAGCGCTCGAAGCGCGCCACAAAGCCGCCGCGGAGGCAGGCCGCACGGCTCCCGGCGCGTGGCTCGCCTTCCGCGACGAAGCCGTAACTCAAGCGGCCGTTCACTGGCTGCTTGGCTGCGTCTTCGTGCGGTTCCTGGAGGATAACGACCTCGTCGACGAGGTTTGGATCGCCGGCCCGAAGACGGAGGAGCGCGATCGCCTGAACGAAGCACTCGACCGTCGCTCGATCTGGTACCAACAGAACCAGCACGGAAACGATGCGGACTACCTGCTCAATGTGTTTGCCCAGACCGCCGAACTTCCCGGCATGGCCGGCCTGTTCGACCGCGTGCACAATCCGCTCTGGTCATTGGAGCCGACGGGCACGCAGGCGATGAAGATCCTGCAATTCTTCCAAGCCCGCGACGAGGCCACTAGCGAATTGCGCCACGACTTCACGGACCCGGACTGGAACACCCGTTTCCTTGGCGACCTTTATCAGAACCTCTCGGAGTTCGCGCGCAAGCGGTACGCGCTGTGCCAGACGCCGGGGTTCGTAGTGGATTTCATTCTGGACCGGACGCTCACCCCGGCGCTCGACGTTTTCGGCCTGGAGCAGACGCGCCTCATCGACCCGACCTGCGGGAGTGGGCATTTCTTGCTGGCGGCGTTTGACCAACTGTTCGCAAAATGGGTGGAGCACGAGCCGAACGAAAACCCGCGCCTGTTGGCGCAGCGTGCGTTGGATGCGGTGTGTGGTGTAGACCTGAACCCGTTCGCGGTTGAGATTGCGGAGTTCCGGTTGTTAATCGCGGCGCTGCGGGTGTGCGGGGCCAAGCGGTTGAAGGGCGCGCCGAATTTCACCTTCCAGCTTGCGGCGGGGGATTCGCTGCTGCACGGTCCGCCGCTGAAAGGCGAAAGCGCCATTCAACGCCCCACCGGCGACGACCCGATGGAATGCTACTTCACCGCCGAGGATGCGGATGCCCTGCGCCGGATACTCGGCCAGCAATATCACGCGGTGGTCGGTAACCCGCCTTATATCAATGTTGCGGATCCGGCGCTGCGCGAGACCTACCGGCTACGGTACACCTCCTGCCACGGCAAATATCAGTTGAGCGTGCCGTTCACAGAGCGCTGTTTCCACATCGCGCTGCGGGGCGGCGATTGCGCAGACGAGCCGGCAGGCTTTGTCGGGCTGATCGTTTCGAATGCCTTCATGAAGCGGTCGTTCGGAAAGAAGCTGGTCGAGAACCATATTCCGGTTTGGGACCTGACGCATGTGATCGATACATCAGGTGCCTATCTGCCGGGCCACGGTACGCCCACAGCGATCCTTTTCGGACGGAACCAGCTACCGGTTGCAAACACGGTTCGGGCAGTGCGCGGGATTCGTGGCGAAACCGGCGTGCCGGACGACCCCGCGCACGCGCTGGTGTGGTCAGCGATCGTGGCGCAGGTGGGCAATGCGGGCTCGGAGAGCAAGTGGGTGAGCGTAGCGGACGCCGAGCGGCAGGGTTTTACGAGGCACCCGTGGTCGGTCGGGGGTGGTGGGGCAGCGGAACTTTTCGGGCAACTGAGCGATGCGGCCGCTCAGTGCTTGGGCGCCGTTGCCGATTCGATCGGTATCACCTCTTTCACCCTCGAAGACGATATTTATATCCTTCCTGAGCGGGCGGCCAGGATGCATCGTGTGCGGTCGGAGCAGCTCCGAGGCATGGTTGTGGGCGACGCTGTTCGGGACTGGCAGATCGCTCCGGTGGACCCAGCGGTTTTTCCATACACTCAGGATTTCGTTCCCCTCCCGGAACCCTCGGTGCTCCACTACCTGTGGCCGGCGAGGACTAATCTGTCGCAGAACAGGATGTTCGGCGGAGAGACTAAGATCGAGGCGGGGCTCCAGTGGTACGAATTCGGAAGGCTGACATCAAGCAAGTTGAGGTCACCGCTCTCGATTGTTTTCGCATTTGTTTCCACGGACAACCAATTCGCCCTGGACCGAGGCGGGAGGGTATTCAAGCAAAGTGCACCAGTTATCAAGCTGGCCTCGGATTCGCGTGAGGACGAGCATCTAGAGCTGGTTGGTCTGCTGAACAGCTCAGCTGGGTGCTTCTGGCTCAAGCAGTCCTGTTATCCAAAGGGCGGGGACCACGTTGGTGACGAGGGCGCTCGCGTTCGGCCAGAGATGTGGGACGTGTACTTCGAGTTCGACGGTACCAAACTGAAGCAGTTCCCATTGCCCGCAAAGCGTCCACTGGAGCTCACCAACCTCATCCAGACCGAAGCCGACGCGCATTCAACTGTATCACCAGATCGCATTTGCACGGGGCAGATACCCACTGCCGCGGCGCTCGCCGACGCCTGCTCCCGCGCCGCCGACCACCTCGCCCGGATGATCGCCCTCCAGGAAGAACTCGACTGGCAGGTCTACCATCTCTACGGCCTGCTCGAAGAAGACCTGTCGCTGCTGCCCGATGAAATCCCGACGCTGAAACTCGGGGAGCGTCCTTTCGAAACCGTCATGGCGCGGCAGATGGCCGCCGGGGAACTCGAAACCACTTGGTTTGAGCGGCACGGGTCCACCCCCATCACCGAACTGCCCGCGCACTGGCCGGAACGGTATCGGCGGGCGGTTGAGCGCCGGCTGGAGATCATCGCCACTAATCGCGACATCGCGCTCATCGAGCAACCGGAATACAAGCGCCGCTGGAACCTGCCGAAGTGGGAAGACCTGGAGCAGAAGGCCCTCGAAAACTGGCTGCTGGACCGCATGGAATCGGCGGCGTTGTGGCCGGACCCGGAACTGAAAAGCTGTGCGCGGCTCGCGGACCTGCTGCGGCGCGAACGCCTCTACGATGGGAATCTCGGCGTCACCGCCGACGCGCCGCGCGGCGTACAATAAGCTCTCGCTAGCCGAGAAGTGCATAGCAACGTAAAGGGCTGGCTCCCGAGTGGGCCAGCCGGAAGTGGGTCGGTTTGGCCGACGGCGGTGCATTTCCACAGATAGGCGACTACACGTCCGGATGGAGAGATTCTTGAGCGGCGGCGATCCGCGGTTCAGCGCCCTGTCGCCCGTTCCCAAAGAGCGACACCGCCTGGGGCATCGGCATGACTGCCCCCCGCTCCACCGGTCAAATGAAGGAATCAGTGAACATCCTCGCTTGGCTCCGCCACTCGGCTGACAGGGCAGCGAACGTCGAGATGATGTGCCCACGTGCGGAGCGCGAGCGCTGTCGCAAACGCGCAGACCACGAAAGAGAAATCGAGTATTCTCGCCTCGGGCGAGGCCGCCAGGAGACCTGGAACCCAACCCAAGGCGAAGACCAGCGCCACGTACATCGCCGCTCTGAGCGCCCACCCCACCGCGGCTCCTGGCGCGTACAAAAGCAGAGCCTGCCTGATCTTCGACTTCGGAATTCGAAACCGTGATCGAATCTGCCGTATGACTCCCCGAACATCGGCATCAAAGTGCGCATCATCGATGCGAACCGCCTGAATCCTGGCGAGCTGGCCGATCTCCGTTGGAAGCTGTTGTTGCTTCGGTATCGTTGCGCCCCGAAATAAGAGAGGGATAATCGTCAGGCCGCTTGCTAACGCGATCGAGATCTCGAGTCTTACGAAATCGTCGGGCTCGTCCAGCCGTCGCTTTCCCTCTTGGGTTACCGCGAGCCAGCGGGGGCCGATAGCGATAATGAGCGCGTCGCTGCATTCCAGCCGCCGAACGATCGCATCGTCGAACCGCGATCCGGGCTTGATTGCGGCAACGTCAAGGAAGATATACTGGTTCGCAAAGCAATCCCGGAGCGCCTTGTAAATCCGCGCCACGTCCCCCGGGCAATCATCATGCCGGTATGAGATAAACACTCCAGGCATCTGTCGATTGCGCGCTTACGAGCAGTGGGAGCAGTCGGCGCTTTTCGGCGGCTGACCGCGATTCTTCTTCGAGAGGTAGCACAGAAAACAATTGTACGCCTTCAGCACGGCTGCGCGCTCCCGTTCGTTGCCATTGATCACTGACGCGACCTCCTGCGGGCTGCCTTTGACTAAATATGCTTCGATATCCGACACAGTCCCGGGGAAACGCGTGTACGTCCTAATGATCTCGGTCAACTGCGCGTCGAGAGGTTCAGAAGCGCTGAGCGCTAAATCTTCAACGGCGCCCTCCAGTCCCTTCAGCGCCGCATTAACCTCGCCGGCAGACGCGGCGGCGTCGGCGGCTGCTCGAGTCTTTAGTACCGCCGTCTTAACCTGCTGGAACGCGTCAAGGCGATGCCATAGATGCTCATAGGCCTGGGCTGAGCGATATACGGCTTGTTGTAGCGCGATCAGCTTGCGGGAAGACGGCTTCAGCCTGTCAATCTCGGTCCTCAGAGGGCGGAAGATGTAGTCGTCGATAACGATTATTGTCAGGCGGAGACTCAGAAAGGCTTCTATCTGATTCTTCAAGCTCCGGTTGTCTGGAGATTTACTGTCATTCTGTGGTGGGCTTCCGCATAACATCCCGCGGACCGCATAAAACAACAAAGGCAAGGTACAACCCCTGACAATCGCAACAAGTTCTCGTCTCCGCATAGGCGTTCGCATCAAGTAGCTGTTGATCGTCTCAGTTGCGGTTCCCCTCGGCAGTCCCGGCGATCTCCGTCACCGCCGGGCATGTCTTTCGATAAGGCACGGAGCCAAGATAAGCCTTCCACTCCTCGCTGGTGAGATTGCGGTTCATCCGGGCGCAGGTTTCGTTGATCAGATCTTCGGTTAGAAAGGGCTCGACACGCAGATCGTAGCGTTGGATGTACCGGCCGTCCTCCGTAAAGTCGATATCGCCGCCCTGAACGTTCTCCAGCATCACGTAAGGATAGCCCTTTTCCCACACTCGCAAAACCAGGTTGTCGTCATCGGCGCTTGCCTCAAACCGTGAATCGGGACTCTTTGCCAACCAGGAGCCGGGGCGCACTCTTCCGATATTGAGAACGTCGCCGGGCGCGTGAGGCTTCGCATTAGGCAAAGTGCGGCCAATATATCCCGCGTACACGGTGATCTTGCCGCCTACGGAGACAGCGACGCGCTGAAAGTCGCTACTGGCCGTCGTGCGCTGATTATTCGGGTCGGAAGCTTCAAATCGTCCCTGAAGAGCGCCGGTTGCGGGGTCGTACAAAAATCCTTCGGCTGGATCGAGTAACTGGGAGCCGTCGGACGTCAGGACAGGAGTAGTGCGCAGGAACATTTTGCCGACTGGCTGAACCGTCGAGTCGGTAAGTCGCAATACGATGTAGTAGTCGTCTTCCGCCTCTGCGTCGTTGTTATGGTGCACAACCGCTACTTTTCCGTTGTCGCTGATCGCTTCGGGCAGAGTCCAAAGAAAGCCTTCGCCCAGGGTTTGCAGTCCTCCCGAATAGGACCATGTCTGCAAATGTTCCTTAACCTCGTTTGAGCCGAAGAGAGCGATATCGGATTGATCGTTCGCCAGCGCATAATCGACGGGGTCGGAGCCGGCGAGCGTTATTGGTGGAGCATTGTTGGAGAGATTCCACGCGTCAGCGGTCCGGTCCTTCTTGACTATGAAAATCCAAGCGTCGCCTTTTCCAAAGGTGAAACGCTGTACTCCTTGAATTGTCCGCTTCACCTTCCAGTCCGCCGTTGAGGAAATGGAGAGCTCGTCTGTCGCGGTATACTCGGCCAGCCATCGGCCCCCGTGGCTGAACACGACAGGGTGGAGGCCGGCCTCCCAGGAATCTACTTTGGGCGCTGCATAGGCGAGGCGCGCTACGCGCTTCCCGTCCGCAGCACTCAAGATCTCGGTAGGGCGTTCGCTGCGGTGTACGGCAATCCACGCGCTGTTTGGGCTGAATATCGCGGAATCAGCCGTGAATGTGAAGAGGACTCTCCGCTGCTCCAGACCCCAAAACAAGTAGGATGCGGGCGAGGCCTCTGAAGTCCTGACCAGCAAATAGTGATTATCGGAGCTGATCTGTATCTCGTTTACCTCGGGAAATCGCACGATCTGCTCGACGCGGGGCGCGATGGCATTGACTCTGCCAAGCGCGGTTCGATTTGGCATGTTCGGAACGCGGCGAGCGGATTCAACGGCGAGGAGTCCGGACAAAGTCAGCTTGCCCGACTCCGCCCTGACCCATTCGGAATACGCCGCCAGGCGGTAAGCGAGCAACTCTTCTTTGGGATTTGGTTGGGTGGTGTCGCCGGGAGCGAAGGCCCCATTTCGCGGGACTGAGAGTTCGGGCGTCGTCTGCGCATTCAGCGGGCTCAGATGGAACGGGCAAGCGGTGAATAGGGCAAGGATATAGGAGAGCGCTCTTTTTGGACGCGCCCATTTCGAACCATGAGTCGGCTCCTCGATTGTCAGTTTAGCGTAAAGCGGACTGCGGAAATCGAGGCTTCGCATGGGGGAAGATTCTACCATACCCGGGAGACTTGGACATATCACGCCAGAACCGCCGAACTGCCTTGGTGGCGGGCCCTGAGCGCCGGATTTCAAACTGATCCACTACCGGGCAGCGCCCTTTTTCGTTGGCCCACGGTGTATTCCCCGCTGGCCGCGCCCGGATAATTACTGTCCAAAACACTGTCCACTTAGCGCCGAACAGGCCGTTTCCGCCGCACAAAAGCCAACGCAAGTCATAGAAAACACGTGGTTGCACTTGTATGGGTTTGCCTCCGGAGCAAAAGGTCGGTGGTTCGAATCCACTCGGGCGTACCATCTTTGCTTGCGCAGCGATGCTGACGCCGCTGCCAAGAGCAGCTTTGGCACCTCGTCGAATCGGAATACGGGCCGACGGAGGCAAGTGCGCCAGCAGGCCGTCGACGTACTCAACGGTTCTTCCGCGGTCCTGCTCATCGCGCAGTGACTGCCGGCTCGCGGCATCGGTGGCCGCATCCAGTTGCCGGTCGAGCCGGTCCGACATCCGGACCTCGCGTCGCCGGGGACGCTTGCGCAAGTAATCGCATGCGGCGCAAGCAGGCGGCTGATCGTTCCTACCACCGTCGGCGACAGAGGCGGACCAATTCCGCGAACGCCGCCGGTCGCGATTGCGCGCGAGGCGAATGAGATCGAAACCGATACCGTTGGCAGTGTGGTCGAAAGGCATGCGGTTGGCCTTATCTTATGAAGAACTCCTGACCGTCTCTCGCCCCTTGACACGCGTGAACCTGTGAGTTCCCAATCGGCACACGTCGCGTTTGGGCGGCGTCCAGGGCCGCCGCGCACCTCCAACACAACAAGACTAACAAGACTAACGGTGGAGTGCTCCAACCCAGTCCGCCCTCGCGGGCGTGTTGCTGGGAGAGGCCTGGAGCAGCTTACGGGCGCGACGGCGGCAGATCGGCGCAGCACGCCGAACGCGTGCACCGAAAGATCGTGGCGTACGCGTTTCTGGCGGCCGCGCTGGGACCCATTTCGGCGCCCGCACATCAGTGAAGCCGTTGCAGCCAATCAAAAATCTGTTCCTGCCGCTGGCGCGGAAGACGGGCGAAGTCGAGCGGCGTCTGCAACTCCAGCGCGGTCTCCGCCCCAAGCAGGCGATAGACAGCCCGGGACGCCTCCACTTCGCGCCGCACGTCTTCCACGCGGGCGTACCGGCTGAGAGCCGGGGCGACCACCAACACCGGCCTCGGCGCAATCGACGCCAGCGCTTGATCGAAGTCAAAGGGCAGCCGCGATTCCCTGCCGATGAAGAATCCCAGGCGGGGAAGCAGCCCATGCAGATGAGAGTAGTGTCCTAAACCCTCCGTCCCCTTTTCCGGCGCATCCAGCCGCAGCGGATCGAAACCGTTCACCACCGCCAGGGCCTTGACTCGCGGATCGAGAGCCGCAGCGATCAGGCCGACCTTCGCTCCCAAATCATTGCCGAAGATGTAAATTCTCTGCCGGTCGATGACGTCCAGCTGCGATACCGCATCGATGGCGGCGCGGGTATCCGTCACCATCTTGCCCATGAGAGACCACCGCGGGTACTGCTCACAGAAATAGCGGGCATCGAGCACGCGGTCGCCATACCCCAATTGATCGAACGCCAGCACAGCGTAGCCTCTCTTCGTGAGGGATTCGAACGGCGCCGCGGCGTACCGCGAGTATCCAGTGGCGTAGGAGTAGGAATGCAGCCACACGACCACCGGCCACGGGCCCGGCTTCGGCCGCCCGTCAGTCTCCGCCGGAAAATACAGGTCCGCGCGCAGGCTATCTCCGAAGGGCAGAACCGCAGCGCCCATACCGGGCCGTTTCAGCGGCCGGCCGAAGAGGAGACCCAGCAGATTGTCGCCAGGCGGGCTCGGATCGGGCAACCGAGTCGCGCCCTGGCCTGGCAACCCCGAAGCCTCTTCGCCCAGCGCCCAGAGAATATTCTTTCGGATGGCTTGTCTGGCTTCGTCCCATGCCGCGGCGGTGGACGGGACGAAGTCGCCCACCTTGCGTTCGGGGTATCGCAGCGGATCGATCTTCTCCCCGGACGCCTGGAGCCAGCGCTCGAACGTGTAGTTGTTCACCCAAGTCTCGAGCCGCGGATATTCCTTGCGGCCGAAAACCGTATCGAAGAAGTTGACGAAGTTCTCGATATCCGCGGCCGTGGTGGCGTGCTCGCCGGGTCTCAGGTGCATCCAGAGCTTGTCTTCATGCCCGAGGAAGCGAAACACGCGCTGGGCGGAACGGTAGGCCTGCTCGTAACCGAACGGATTGCCCTCGTGCTCGGCGTAACCCGCGTACATCATCAGAGCGCGCGGCGCCACCATGGCGAGCAGCATGTTCTGATCGACAGGAAGCCTGTCCTCCCGCCCGGCGAAGAACCGCAGCCTCGGCGCGAACCAGTGGGTGTTGTGCGGACCCGACGTGATCCCTTCAATGCTGCCGACCGCGAAGGTATCGGTGGTGTAGCGCCAGGGCAGGCACTCGCCAGTCGTGCCGCTGGAAGCGACCACCGCTGCGATCCGCTCATCGAAGGCCGCCGCCAGAAGCGCCTGTTTCCCGTTGCGGGAATGCCCGGTGATGCCAATTCTCCGCTTATCGACCTCCGGCAGCGTGTAGAGATAGTCCACCGCGCGCATGCCGGCCCACGCCCAGCGCGCCAGGCAAGCGAAGTCATATTCGGGATAAACTTCGATGAACTTGTCGGAGTCGTCCTGATCGCCGTAATTGGGGTCGGTGGCGGAGTAATAGCAAGTGAGATAGCCCCTGCGGATGGGCGTGTACACCCAGGCGCGCTGGTTCGTCAGGAACACCGGGAATGGTCCCTTGCCCTCGGGAATGAATAGCCGCAGCCGCAAGGTTGCCCGGTGATCCGGACCAAACTCCAGGCGCACGTCGCGGACGGTGACGGTCCCCTCTTGGTGGGCGCCGGTGACGACTGCGCGCAGATTGTCCGGCGCTGGAGGCATCTTGCCGTAGACCCACCGCTCCATCCGGGAGCGGATCCACTGGCGCTGCCGGCGCCATTGTTCCGGCGTCTTGATGGGTACGGGGCCCGAATCGAGATGCAGCACGAGCGGATCGGGCAAGCCGGGCGTGGAAGGCATGGAGTCGAAATCCGGCGGCAGTTCACCCGTCCGTTTGATGGCGTCTTCCCAGTCCTTATCAAAAGCGCTGATACGGCCGGTCAGTTGCGTGGAAGTAGTGTGCGGCAGGATCTTCTGCAAAGTCTCCAGATATTGTTTTCTGCGTTGGAGCGCTGCGTCCGAATCGGCGGCCATCGCCCCGGCGGGCGCGAGCATCAGGGCCGCGGCAACCGCGGCAAGCGTGGCTCGGTGGCGAAATTGGAACTTCATGGCAATCGATTAGAGTATAACCGCGTGGGCTGCCGAAATCCCTGCTTCTGGCGGAAGCGTGATAGAGTCGCCATCGAGCGAGTGCCAGCCAATGGGAATCCGCCAGTTGAGGTGTAATACGAAGATGACACGACGGAATCTGCTCGAAGTTGCCGGGGCCGCCCTGGCAACCAGCTTCGCTCCCCACCTGGTCTCCGCTGCCGCGGGCGGCGTCCGGTTCGGCGTGCGTAGTCCCCTTCCGAACACCAGTCTGCGGGAACGGGCCATGCTGGTTAAGCAGACAGGCTTTGATGGCATCGAGCTCGGCAACGAGTGGAGCGACAAGCCGCTCGAGTTCCTGCAAAAGGAATTGGACGGCACGGGCGTGGCTGTGAGCGCGATCGTCGGCTCCATTCAGCTTCTCGAGGTCGACGCGCAGAAGCGCGCCCAGGCCATCGAAACCGACCGGCAACGCCTCCAGTTGGCGAAGGCGCTCAAGGCCGACTGCGTGATCGAGGTGCCGACGTTCGGACCCAACCGCTTTCCGGACCTCTCGCCGGTCATGAACGCGCGCGAGGTGGAGGAGCGGCTGCTGGTGGCACAGCTCAAGCAGCTTGTCGCCGCTGTGGAGAGCAGTGGTGTGACGCTGCTGCTGGAGCCCTGCAACCACAAGGAGACCCACTTCATGTACCAGCAGGGACAGGCCGCGAGTATTATAGAGCGAGTCGGCTCGCCAGGACTGGGAATTCTCAGCGACTTCTACCACATGCAGATCGAAGAGCCGAGTATCCCCGAGACGCTCGGGCTCTACGGCAGGCTCACGCGCTACGTTCACCTGGCCGATGGCGAAAAGCGGACCGAACCCGGCTCTCTGCCCTTCGACTACCGGCCGGGATTCCGCGCTTTGAAACAGTGGGGATACTCAGGCTGGCTGACGGTGGAATCGAAGTTCACCGACACGCCGGAGGCGGCGCTCAGTCGTGCCCTGAAGTACCTGAAGCAGCAATGGGCGCAGGCATGAGAAACGAGGGAGGTCGTAGTGCTTCAAAGCCTTAGCGCCACGGTTTATCATCATATCGACACGGGAGTTGGCGCCGTGACGCGCCTGGAGGTCAAGATGAAAAGGAAAGTCGCAGGATTCTGGCTTGGCGGGTTAATGGGTTTGTGCAGCGTGTTTCTGGTGAACGCACAGACCACCACCACCCTTTACGGCACCGTGAGCGACAAGAGCGGGGCGGTAATACCGGGCGCACAAGTCACGGCGACCAACATCGGGACGAATCTGGCGCGTACCGCGCAGACGAACGCGGAGGGCCTGTACCGCTTCGATTTCATGCCGATCGGCAGCTATTCGGTCGAAGTGACGGCCACGGGCTTCAAGAAGTTCGTGCAAAAGGGCATCGCGCTGGACGTGAACGTGATGGCGAGAGTGGATGTGCCGCTCGAAATCGGCGAAAGCACCGAGCAGATCGAGGTCACGGGAAGCGCACCGGCGGTCAACACCGAAGACTCCCAGATCGGACGCACCGTAGAGAATACGGAAATCACGACCCTGCCGATTGTCGGCCGCAACGTATATACGCTGCTGCAACTGACGCCCGGCGTGGAATCGACCGCCAACAGCATCGTGCTGGGCTACCCGGAGCAGCGCACCATGATCAACGGCGGCGTGGATGGCGGCGCCGGTTCGGTGAACTACTACCTGGACGGCGGCAACAACATGACGGGCCTGCGAAACACGGGCAACATCGCGCCCAACCCCGATGCGGTGGACGAGTTCCGCGTGGTCACCAACAGCTACAGCGCCGAGTACGGACGCTTCGCGGGCGGCGTCATCAACATCATCACCCGCTCGGGCGGCAACCAGTTTCACGGCTCGCTGTTCGAGTTCTTCCGCAACAACGACCTCAACGCTTATCCGTGGCTCTCGCTCACCACCTCGCCGCTGCATCGCAACCAGTTCGGCGGCACCTTCGGCGGCCCCATCCGGAAAAATAAGACGTTTTTCTTTGGGACTTATTCCGGTCTGCGGCAGATCCAGAATTCGTTCCTCAATACGGCGGTGGTGCCCACCGCCCTGGAGCGCACCGGCAATTTTTCGCAATCGAAGATCGCCCCTAAGGATCCCAACAACGGAAACGCACCGTTCCCCGGCGGAATCATTCCCACCACCCGGTTGGATCCCACCGCGATGAACATCGTGAGCAAGTACATTCCGGCGGCCAACCTGCCGAACAGCTTCTGGCAGGGGACCATTCCCAGCCCGTACGACACGGATGAAGTCCTTCTGAAGATCGACCACTCGTTGAGCGACCGCCAGCGCCTGACCGGCAGCTACTACGAGACCAGCGGAAAGAACTCGGTCTCGCCCGGCGGCAACATCCCCTGGTCGACGGAGAATTTCAACTGGCGCCAGCAGAACATCAACCTGAGCGACACCTTCACCCTCAGCCCCACCACGGTGAACCAGTTCTGGCTGACCTACACGCGGAATTTCGGAGGCCGGCTCAACACGCCGCAGATTTCGCTCGGCGATCTGGGGTCCGCGTTCAATCTTCAGGGTCCGGCGGCGCTTCCGCAGATCACCGTGAGCGGATATTTCACGCTCTCGCAAGCCATTGCCGGTCCGGTGGCGGGCACCAATTTCTACTCCACGCGCGACCAGGTGAGCCTTACTTACGGCCGCCACACTCTCAAGTTCGGCGGCGAACTTTCGCTCGATAAGGACATCCAGCAAACGCTGCTGAACGACTACGGGGTCTTCTCGTTCACAGGGACCAAGACCGGCAACGCGTTGGCCGACTTCGTGGCGGGCCTGCCCGTCAGCATGAACCAGGACGCGCCCATCACCGCCATGGATAATTTCTGGACCGGCGCGCTATTCTTCCAGGACGATTTTCACGTTCTCCCGCGGCTTACTCTCAACCTGGGGCTGCGCTATGAATTGCAGCAGCCGCCCACCGATCCGTTCAATCGCGAATCCACCTTCGAGCCAGGCGTGCAGTCGCAGGTCCTGAAGGGCTCGCAGGTCCCCACCGGCCTGCTGGTGCCTGGCGATCCGGGCATCGGCCGCGGGATCGTCTCGATGAAATGGAATCACCTGTCGCCGCGGCTGGGGCTGGCGTGGGATCCCGCCGGCAACGGGAAGACCTCCATCCGCGCCGGGGCCGGCATCTTCTACGGCAGCGTGAGCGGCAATGAATGGAACTCGACATCCAACTACAACCCGTTTGCGGTGCGCCAGACATTTCCGAATGTCGGCACGCTGACCAATCCCTACCTGAATCAACCGGGCGGCCTTTCGCCCTTCCCGTTCTCCTACGATCCTGACAATCCGCGGTTCATCCTGCCGGCATCGATCTACGGAATTTCGCCGAACTTCCAGTGGCCATACACCTACCAGTTCAACCTCTCGGTGGAGCGCCAGGTGAGGAAAGACGTGACCGTATCGGCCGCTTACGTTGGTTCGCTCGCGCACCGGCTGCCGTTCGCGGAGGATTTGAACTACCCGTTCTACAACAGCACCGCGACTACCTCCAACGTGAACAACCGGCGTCCCATCGAACCGGGCACGCTTTCGCAGATCTACTCCGTGCAGTCGGTCATGCAGGCATCCTACAACGGCCTGCAGATCACCGCCGAGAAGCGCTTCTCGCACCACGTCAGCGCCAAGGGATTCTTTACGTTCTCCAAGGACCTGGAAGACGTTGAGCTGGACAACAATACCGTGAATGGCGGCGCCCAGGACTACCATTTTCTCAACCTGGAACGCGGCCGCTCGGATAACGACCGCCGCAAGGCCGCGGTGGCATCGGTCATCTGGAAGATGGACTACTTCAGCCGCGTGAACCCGTTCCTGCGCGCCGTCATCAACGACTGGGAACTTTCCGGCATCGTCACGCTCGAAAGCGGGCCGCCGTTTTCGGTGACCACCGGAACCGATGTCAACCTGGACGGCAACAGCAACGACCGCGCCAACCTGATCGGCGATCCGTTCCTGGACCCGCATCGCTCGCGCAACGACGTTTCCAACGAGTGGTTCAACATCGCGGCCTTCGCCAAGGGCGCCAACGGAACCGACGGAACCGCCGCGCGCAATCTCATGACCGGACCCGGGTCGAAGAACGTGGACATGGGCGTCTTCCGCAACCTGACGTTCCGGGAACGGATGACGCTGCAGGTCCGCGGCGAGTTCACCAACGTTTTCAACCTGGTCAACCTGAGCAATCCCAACGGCGCGCTCAATGCGGCGTCGGCGGCGTTCGGCACCATCCGGAGTGCCGCGGCCATGCGGCAGGTGCAACTGGGGCTCCGGTTGACGTTCTAAGGAGCGGCGGGGCATGAGCCACGGCCGGGCGAACACAGGGGCAAGCTGAAGCAGGCCCCACCAATCTGTGTTTCAATCGTGTTGAAGGCCTATGCCATTTATCCACGAGGATTTTCTGATCGCCAGCAAGACCGGCCGGCGCCTCTTTCACCAGTACGCCGAACCCGAGCCCATCCTGGATTACCACTGCCACCTCCCGCCGCAGGACGTCGCTCAGAACCGGCAATTCGCCGACCTGTTCGAGATCTGGCTCGAAGGCGACCACTACAAGTGGCGCGCCATGCGGGCCAACGGAATCGACGAGCGCTTCTGCACGGGCGACGTTTCGCACCGCGAGAAATTCCTGGCCTGGGCCCGCACCGTCCCGCACACCCTGCGCAATCCGCTGTACCACTGGACGCACCTGGAACTCAAGCGCTACTTCGATATCGACGAACTGCTGGACGAATCCACCGCGCCAGGCATCTGGGAGCGCGCCAACGCGCTGCTCGCGACCGGCGGGCTGCGGGCTCACGGCATCCTGGACAGGTTCCACGTGAGGGCCGTCTGCACCACCGACGACCCCACCGACGACCTGAGCTGGCACAAGACAATTCGGGCCTCGGGACTTCCGACCAAAGTGTTCCCTACCTTCCGTCCCGATAAGGCGCTCAATGTCCACGTGCCCGAGATCCTCAATCCGTGGGTGGACCGCTTGCAGGCCGCCTCCGAGACCAGCATCTCCACGCTGGCGGATTTCACCGACGCCCTCGAGCGCCGCCACGACTTCTTCCATCAGATGGGCGGCCGCCTGTCGGACCATGGGCTGTGCCACCCGTACGGCGAATTCGCCACCGAAAAGGAAGCCTGCCTGATCTTCGGAAGGGCACGGTGCGGGCATGTGGCCACCCCGGAGGAGCACGCCCGCTTCGCCGGCTACATGATGCTGCTATTCGGACGCTGGGACGCAGAGAAGGGCTGGACCAAGCAGCTGCACCTGGGCGCGCGCCGCAATAACAACTCGCGGCGCTACCGCGAACTGGGACCCGACACCGGCTTCGATTCCATCGGCGACTGGCCGCAGGCGGACGCTCTGGGCAACTATCTCGACCGCCTCGACCAGGACAACGCGCTGCCCAGGATGATCCTCTACAACCTGAACCCGGCGGACAACTACGCCCTGGCCACCATGATCGGCAACTTCCAGGACGGCTCCATCGCCGGCAAGATCCAGTTCGGCAGCGGCTGGTGGTTCCTGGATCAGAAGGAGGCCATGCGGTGGCAGATGAACGCTCTCTCCAACTGCGGACTGATCTCGAAGTTCGTCGGAATGCTGACGGACTCCCGCTCCTTCATGTCCTACCCGCGGCACGAATACTTCCGCCGCGTGCTGTGCGACCTGTTCGGCAAGGACATGGAAGCCGGCGAACTGCCGGACGACGAGGCGCTGGTGGGCGCCACGATCGGAAACATCTGCTACGCCAACGCTCGGAACTTCCTGGGGCTGGATGTGATTTGACGCCCGAAGGTTTTTAGATCCTCTGCTCCTGTCTCGAAATATAATGACTAAGGAAGCCCCCGTGCCCGGCTGGCGGCGGCGTCTCCAGTCTGCGGCCGGCGGCGTTGTCTCGAGCCCCGGCTGGAGGTCATAAATGCAGCTACGAAAAACGGTTCTTCTCGCGCTTCCTCTTCTTTGCCTGGTTCCCGTCGCCCGGGCGCAATTCGCCCAGCAGGGAAACAAACTGGTCGGCTCCGGTGGAGTGAACCAGGGTGGCAGCAACAATGGTATAGGCCAGGGCTCCTCGGTTGCGTTATCCGCGGACGGCAATACGGCCATCGTGGGCGCGCTTTTGGATAACGGCTGGCTGGGGGCGGCCTGGGTATTCACGCGTACCGGCGGCGTCTGGAGCCAGCAAGGCATCAAGCTGGTGGGCACCGGCGCGCTCGGCGCCATCGTGCACCAGGGCGCTTCGGTGGCCATCTCGGGAGATGGCAATACGGCCATCGTCGGTGGCTGGGGCGACAACGGCAACACCGGAGCGGCTTGGGTCTTCACACGCTTCAACGGGCTGTGGAGCCAGCAAGGCAACAAGCTGACCGGTACAGGCGCGGTGGGCGCTACGATTTACCAGGGCGCGGCGGTTTCGTTATCCGGCGACGGCAATACGGCGATCGTGGGTGGACCGGGAGACAACGCCAGCTTTGGAGCGGCCTGGGTCTACACGCGGGTCAACGGAGTGTGGCTCCAGCAAGGCAGCAAACTGGTGGGCACCGGCGCCGTGAGTTCCCCGTTGGCCCCGTTCCAGGGGTTCTCCGTCTCGTTGTCCTCGGACGGCAATACCGCCATCGTGGGCGCCCCGGAGGACAACAACAACACCGGAGCGGCCTGGGTTTTTACGCGCACCGGCGGGGTGTGGAGCCAGCAAGGCAACAAACTCACCGGCAGCGGCGCCGTGGGCAGTGTCCCAGCGGAGCAAGGCTATTCGGTAGCGATTTCCGGAGACGGAAATACCGCCATGAGCGGCGGGATCTACGACAACAGCGGCCAGGGAGCAATCTGGGCCTTCACGCGCAGCAGCGGGGCTTGGAGCCAGCAAGGCAACAAGCTGGTGGGCAACGGTGTGGCGACCCTGGCGCAACAAGGTGGTTCCGTGGCGCTTTCCTCGGATGGCAATACGGCCATCTGGGGGGGGTTACAGGACAATTCCCAGTTCGGCGCGGCCTGGGCCTTCAAGCGCCTCAACGGAACGTGGATTCAGCAAGGCAACAAGCTAGTGGGCAGCGGCGGCGTGGGCAACCCGCAGCAGGGCGCCGTGGCCCTCTCCGGAGATGGCCTCACGGCCCTCGTGGGCGGGTATGTCGATAACGGCGGCACGGGCGCCACGTGGGTGTTTGCCCAGGTCCCGGCCGGCCCGGCCACGCATTTTTCGGTCACCGTGCCGTCATCGGTGTCGGCCGGCACACCGTTCAACTTCACGGTCACCGCCCTGGATAACAATAACAACGTCGCGACCGCCTACACCGGCACGGTGCACTTCGACAGCACCGACATCTCCGCGGTGCGGCCGCTCAACACCACGCTGGTCAACGGTACGGGCACGTTCACCGCCACACTGAACACAGCCGGCAACCAGACCATTACGGCTGTCGACATCAACAATGTGGCGATCAACGGCATCTCCAACGCGATCACTGTGACTTCGGCGGTGGGAACGGCCCCCACCGGAGTGGGTCCGGGGTCGGGAAGCGGCTTCAGCCAGATCATGACTTTCAACTTCACCGACCCGCGCGGTTACCAGGACCTGGATGTGGTGAACGTGCTGATCAACAACTTCCTGGATGGCCGCAATGCGTGTTACCTGGCCTACAGCAGGACCGCGAGCGTGCTGTACCTGGTGCCCGATGCGGGCGGCGGGTTGCTGCCCGGACTGGTGCTGAACGGGGCGGGCAGCACCTCCAACAGCCAGTGCGCGGTAACCGGCTCGGGCTCGTCGGCGGTGGGCAACGGCACTACCTTGACCTTGACGTTGAACCTGACCTTCAGCGCCAGCTTTGCGGGCAACAAGGTCGTCTACACGGCGGCGCGGGACCTCGAGGGGGGCAACTCGGGATGGCAGCCGCTGGGCACTTGGGCGGTGCCCGGCGCCGCAACCTTCCCCTCGGTGGGCGGTGTCAGCCCGTCGCGCGGCGCTAATTCGAACCAGACCTTCACGTTCACCTTCACCGATACCAAGGGCTTCCAGGACTTTGGCGTGGTGAACGTCCTGATCAACAACTTCCTCGACGGCCGGCAGGCATGTTACCTGGCCTACAGCCGACCAGCGGGCGTCCTGTACCTAGTTAACGATGCGGGGGGGACGTTGCTCCCGGGCCTGGCGCTGAACGGAACCGGCTCGGTAAACAACAGCCAGTGCACCGTGACGGGCGCGGGCTCGGCGGCTAGCGGAAGCGGAAACAATCTGACGCTGACGCTGAACTTGAGCTTCTCGGCCGCGTTCGATGGGAACCGCGTAATCTACGCGGCGGCCCGCGATTCCACCGACGCCAACAGCTCCAACTGGCAGGCGGTGGGCTCGTGGACCGTGCAGTAACATAAGCGCCGGAGGTGGCGCGGCAGTGGCTGCGCCACGTCGGCTACTTCGTGCTGGTAACCAGTTCGCGCGCCGCGGCCTCCCGCCGCACGATCTCCAGGATCGCGCGTCCGACCTCGTCGGCGGGGGCGGCGCCGTCGATGGTTTGCACAACTCGCTCGCCGTACCACTCCAGGATCGGGCCGGTCTGCTCGTGGTAGGCGCGCAGGCGCCGGCGGATCACCGCCTCCTGGTCGTCGTCGCGCGTGAGCAACGGGGCGCGGTCGTCGTCACACTCCCCGGCGGTTCGCGGCGGCTGGGACAACAGGTTGTAGATCCGCCCGCACTCCGGACACTGCCGGCGGGCCGTCAACCGCGTGACCAGGGCATCACTGGCCACATCGAGGTGGATCACGACGGGCTCGTGCTGACCGGTCTCGCGCAAGAAATTCGTCAGGAACACGGCTTGCGGGACCGTCCGCGGATAGCCGTCCAAAAGGTAGCCGTCGGCGCAGTCCGGCTGTGAAATGCGGCTTGCCACGATGCCGTTCACGATGTCGTCGCCCACCAGGCCGCCCGATTTCATGATCGCGGAGGCCATCTTTCCGAGTTCCGTGCCTTTCTGACATTCGGCGCGGAACGCTTCTCCGGTGGAGATGGCGGGGATGACGAGTCGCTGTGCAAGGAGAGCAGCTTGCGTGCCTTTGCCACATCCGGGCGGGCCAAAAAGTAGGACGATCACTTTTCAGAGTATCATATCCTGAATTAACTTTTCTCGCTGATGCGGCCGTCGGGGCGCAGACGGAGGCTCCGGCCGCGCCAGTCGACGCGGCGCCCGAAGGCGCCTCCCAGCCAGACCGCGAAGCCGAACAGATCGCGCAGCGGAATCATCCAGCAGTCCGTCGCGACGCGGCGGTCTTTCAGGATTCCCCGCCCCACCACGATGCCGGCGGCCATGCGCACCGCCAGTGCCAGCGCGCCGGCCTGCCATTGGCCCGCGGCGAAGGCCACAAGCGCCCACAAGGTGGCGTGAGTCACCACGTATCCGTAATAGCCCCCGGGCCGGGACAGGCGAATGGTGCGCGACCAGCGCAACTGGTGGCGCCAGGCCTGGCCCCAGGACTCGCCGCCGAGACCGGTCTCCACCACCACCGGCGCGAAGGCGATGCGGTAGCCCAGCTCGCTGATGTGGCGGCCAAGCTGGTAATCGTCGGCCAGGTAGCCGGCAATAGCCTCGAAGCCGCCGATCCGGCGCAGTGTATCCGCACGAAAGACCATGGTGGAGCCGAGAGCGAACTCGGCGACCCCCAGCAGCCGCGCCACCAGCACGCTGGGTGCGAATTCCGTGGCGATGCCGAGCGCCTCCGCGCGCGCAGCCCACGACTCGGCCCGCGCCCGGTAGAGACAGGTCACGAGGCCGATGGCGGGATCCTTAAGCGGAGCGGTAACCGCGCGCAGGTAACCGGGCTCCACCGCGATGTCGCTGTCATTCACCAGCAGCAGCGGATGGCGGGCGTGCCTGGCCAACTCCGCCAGGACTCCCACTTTGGCATTCGGCGCGGGCGTCGAGACGGCCTGTACGGTGATGGCGCGGCCGGGAAACTCGCGCTGAAGCCGCTCAATATCGGCGAGCGCGGCGTCGCCGGGATCGCTCACGCCGAAGAGCATTTCGAATTCGGGGTAGTCCTGTTCGGCGTGCGAGCGAATGGCCTGGTAGAAATCCGGATCGCGGCCGTGAATGGGCTTGAGGATAGAAACGGGCTCGGGCCTGCCGTTGGGCGCGGGCGGGCGGCCGCGCCGATACTCGCTGCCCCACCTCGCGGCGGCGACCGCCACGAGCAGGTAGTAGGCGGTGGCTGCCAGGGCGGGAAGCGCCAGCCAGATCACAAGGAAACCAGCGCCACGCCGCAGATCACCAGCGAAGCGCCTGCCCAGCGGAGCCGGTTCACATTTTCTTTCAACACGTACTTGGCCAGCACGGTTTCCATCACGTACGTCACCGCCGTCGCTGGAACTGCAAAGCTCAGTTCGGCGATGCTCAGAAGCCCAATATTCGCGAAGAACGAAACCGCCATGGCGATCACCGAGCCGATCACGAACCGGTTGCGCGCCAGCACCGCCATGGCGCGCCCCAGGGCGCCCGGACGGAAATCGCGGATCTCGCCGTGACGCCGCATGCCCATGGCCTGCATCACTTCGCCCGCCGTGGTCGCCGCCACGATGACGCCGATCCAGACCCATCTCACGGAGCCGCGCTCCCGGCGTGAATCTTAGCCGTCTGCGGCGAGGTGCCGCCGCTGACCAGCGCCACGCCCGCCACAATCAGCAGGATGCCGGCCCAGCGCCTGCCGGTGATCTGCTCGTGGAGCAGCACCTTTCCCACCAACGCCACCAGCACGTAACCCACCGAGGTCACCGGCAGCACGTAGCTCAAATCGGCCCAGCTCAGCAGCGCCATTCGCGAGAGCAGCCACAGGATCAGCAGCAGCACGCCGAGCGATACCCACGGCTCGAACAGCACCGTGATGTATTCCAGCGGCCCGTTCAAACGCGGAGGCATTCCGCGCTTCAGGAAGAAGTTGCCGAACACGTTGCTGAGCACCACCACCGTGGCGCAGATCCAGGTCTTGATCCGAAGCCTCGCCGACTCGGTCTGCATGTGCGGACGTCAGTCGCCGGATGCCGATGGCGCCCCGGCGACCGCAGCCGGCGGCTTGGCAGCCTTCTGATCGGCCACAAACCTCTTTCGCTTGGACCGCAGCGCCATGTATTCGCGGGCCTCTTTGGTCAGTCGCCTGCGCTCGTCGTTGTTGAAGATGGCCTTCTTCACGATTCGCCAGACCACCCGCGGCCGGAAGAAATACTCGCCGTAGAACTGCTCCACGAACTCCACTAGTTCGGCGCGGTCCAGCCCCGGATAGACCACGTTGGGAAGCTGGTGGCCCGTTTCATCCGTCATGGAATCGATGGTGATCAGGTCGTTCTTCTTCACGTAGTCGTAAAACTCGGTGCCCGGGTAGGGGTGCGCGATGGAAACCTGTATGGTTTCGGTGTCGAGCCTCTTGGCGAAGTCGATGGTCCTGCGGATGCTGTCCCTGCTCTCGCCGGGCAGGCCGATGATGAAGTCGCCGTGCACCAGGAGCCCGAGCTTCTTGCAGTTGGCGGTGAAGCGCTGCGCCATATCCACGGTGGCGCCCTTCTTGATGTTCTTGAGGATCTGCGGATCGCCCGATTCGTAGCCCACGATCAGCAGGCGGCAGCCGGCCTCCCTCATGGCCTTCAGCGTGTCGTAATCGGTGGTCACCCGCGACGTGCACGACCACGTGGCCTTCAGCGGCTGGAGCTTGCGGCACAGCTCGATGGTGCGCTCCTTGCGGTAGTTGAACGTGTCGTCGTCGAAGAAGATTTCCTTAACGTTGGGGAACTGCTCCTTGGCGTACCGGACTTCGTTGGCCACGTCGTCTGTGGAGCGCAGCCGCCAGCGATGCCCCGAATGGGTCTGCGGCCACAGGCAGAAGGTGCACAGCGCCGGGCATCCGCGCGAAGTGTAGAACGCGAGGAACGGGTTCAGCAGAAACGGAACGTTGTAGCGCGTCACGTCCAGGTCACGCTTGTAAACTTTGGTGACCCAGGGCAGCTCGTCCAGGTTCTCGATGGCCGGACCTTCCGGGTTGTTGACGATCTGCCCGTTGCGGCGGAAACTGACGCCGGGCAGCTCTTCGAGCGGCTTGCCGTTGGCGTAATCGGCGATCTGGTAATCGAACTCGCGCCGCACCACGAAGTCGATGGCCTTGTTGGCCAGCAGGGTCTTGTCGGGCTCGATGGTCACCGGCGGCCCCACGAACGCCACCTTCAGCTTGGGGTTGACGTCCTTCATCATCTGCGCCATCTTGACGTCGACGTGGAAACCGGGAGTCGAAGTGTAGAGCACCAGCAGTTCGAAATCCTTCCCCATCCGGACCGTCTGGTCGATGGAGATTTTGTGCGGGGGCGCGTCTACCACCTTGCTGTCCGCCAGCATGCCGGCGGGATAACACAGCCACACCGGATACCAGTAGGACTCGATTTCGCGGGAGGCCGGCCAACGCGAGCTGGCCCCGCCGTCGAACCCTTCAAAAGATGGGGGATTCAGAAAGAGCGTTCGCATGCATTCTCCAGTAACGCAAGATCCGGCGACGCGGTCAAGTCCGCCTACTGGCCGTCGTTTTCGCCGGCGGTTCCCCGTTGGTCGCCATCGATCGAGAAGTTGGTGAAATCGATGGTCAGCTCAGCTTTGCCGACCAGGCGCGTCTCCACTACGCTTTGCACCTGCCGCGGCACCGAAAGACCGTCCCGGATTTCGTATCGCCTGACAAACTCGATCCGTTTCAAAACGATGGGGGAGGGATTCTTGACGAGGTATCCGGACTCCTGCACGCGCAGGTAGGTGGCGGTATCGATCCAGATCTCGCCTTTGAAGAGGCCCTGGCGCTTCTGCCGCGGGGTCACCTGAAAGATGTAGGTCGGGCGCCCTTCGAGCCGGCCCGTGCCCTTGTACTTGAATTTGTAGTTGGCCGGCGTCACGGCGAGCGTGGGTGGCTGCTCCTTCTGCGCCTCGGCCTCGGCCGTGAGATATCGTACAATCACCTGGTTCCGTACGGTGTTGTCGCCCTCGAACCGCAGCATTTCGTAGGTGATGCGGCCCAGCGCCGAAATGCGCCGGAGGGCATGCAGGCGGCCCTGCTTCTTCAGCCTGGGGAGAGAAGCCTCCATATCGACGCTCATGGACGCGGCTTTGATCGCCTGTTCCTGGTGAAGAGAAGCGGCGCAATAGCTTTCGACGATGGCATCCGCCGTGTTCGCGCCTTCCTCGGCGGCGACCAGCAGGCAGACCATGGCAGATAGCGATAGAAGGCGTACGATCAATTACCAACCCCGAACGAGATTTGACCTGAATGTCTCAGTCTAGCAGGCCCAGGACCTCCAGGGCAATTCGGGGCCGGTACGCCATTTCGTCCGGCTCTACCCTCGCGGCGGCACGAACGCCAGGAAGTCCCGCTGCACCCGCTCCACGTACTGGCCCAATAAGTCCCTGACCCGCCCGGCGCTGGGCGACTTCACGATCAGGCCCACGTGGTTCGGCCGGTCCATGCGCCACACGATTTCGGGGTCGGAATACGCCGAGGTGTCTGGGTGTTCCTGCCGCGCCAGGCACACCAGCAAGCCGGCGTAATCCTGCCGCGCCTCGGGAGGCGCGTACCCGCCCTGCCCGCCGGCAACCTCCAGTTTGGCCCACTCGGCCCAGAGATTCAGGCCCGTGGCCGCCTCCACCAGTTCCGCGATGTGCGCTCCCCCGACCCGCGCCGAGGTCTCCAGGAAGTAGATCCCGCCGCCCTCCCGCGCCCGGATGAACTCCGTGTGCGACACGCCGCGCACCATTCCGAAAGCCGGCATCACCTGCTGGTTCACCTCCAGCAATTGCCGCGCATCCTCCGAATCGCGCTCCAGGACGCGCGTGGTAAATACGCCGCCTTCGTGCGAAACCTCCATGGGCGGCCGCCCGTATCCGCTGGCGATGGCGAACCGGATCTGCCTCTCGTACACGATGGTGTCCACGTGGAAGATGTCGCCGGGCACGAATTGTTCGAGCAGATAGTTCGACTGCAAGTCGCCCAGCGCGTCGAGGAGGGGCCACAACTCATCCGCACTGTGAATCTTCCGGATCCCCAGAGCCCCGGCCATGGACCGCGGCTTGAGCACCCATGGCGGCGTCACGCGATCGAGAAAGCCCCGCAGGCGGTCGTAATTGAGCACGTGCACGAACGCGGGCACGCGGATGCCCGCCTCGGCGGCCTTCATGCGCATGGCGAGCTTGTCGCGGAAGTAGCGAACGGTGGTCTCGCCCATGCCCGGCACGCGCAGGTGCTCGCGCAGCATGGCCGCCACATCCACGTCGAAATCGTCCAGCGCCACGATGCGGTCGATGGCCCTGGTCCGCGCCAGGAAACTCACCGACTTCAGCGTGTCCTGGCGATTCCATTTGTGGTCGTGGTCCGGCATATAGAAGATCTCGTCGATGCTGTCCGCCGGCCACCGGGCCTTGTCCTTCAGGCTCAACGAAGTCAGCAGCAGCACGCCGCACCCTTGCCGTTTCGACTCGCGCAGGAACTCGTGACCCTTTTCGTAGCTGGCCAGGCACAGGAATGTCATGGATGATCTCCTCCGCTCAGGAACGCCGCCGACGCGCCGACCCACTGCATATGCTTATTGTGATCCACCCCCATCTGCGCGCCGCGGCCCATCCGCACGACAGTGTTCACCGGGCGCAGCCGCCCGAGCCAGATGTACATGATCCGCACCTCCATCTTGGCCGGCCCCGCCGGCGTGTCGATCACCGGGCGGAAATCGACGCGCTCCTGGAGGACGTAATTGTGGCGCTCGCCCGTGGGAACGGCCGCGATCTGGGCCGCCGACGGTCCCACGATCACTCCCACCCCGGCAAACGAGTACAGCGGCTTCAACACGTAGTCTTCCGGCCGCTTGACCTTCTCCACCGTGTCCAGGAATCGCGTCCACGGCGCCGCGGGGTGGCGCAGGAACGGCAGCGAGAATTTGCTGAGCCGGAAGAACCAGTCGGGATGCCCGGCCCATTCCACATCGAGATCGTCGCGCCAGTCGAAGGGAATCCGGATGCGCCGCCGCTCCAGCTCGTCGGCAATCACGCGGTTGTAGATGCGGCGGATTGGCATCTCCCTGCCGGCGCGGTCGTAATACAGCCGGTTACCGCGCTTGCGCACGGCTTGGACATCGACCACCCCGATACCCAGCGTCTCGGCGGTGATCTTGAAATCGTGGCGCGTTTTTTGACGCCAGGGCTCGATCTCGAGCAGCACCACGGTTTCGGGATCCTGGGCGCCCAGGACTGCCTCCCGGAGCAGCGCCTGGTACTCGTCCTCGCCGAGGCCGTCCGGCAGCGCCCGGAGCGCGGCATCGATTCCGTACGCCTCGCGATAAGCCTCGGCCAGCACCGGCTGATACCCGTACAGGGAAGGGAAGCCCTGAATCTCCACCAGCTTCGGCTCGAGGTTTTCATCCAGCCCGAAATCGGCCTGCACGAACAGCGGAACCGGGTTCTCCCGCGGCACCCGGTACGCCGCCGGGATGGCCTCGCCCGATGCGCGCCGGTACTCCGCATCGCCCAGAAGCTGGTCCACCATCTCCACGCCGTACCGCGCCATCCGGTCCACCAGCTCCGCCGGCAGAAAACACGGCGTCTCCGAGTGCGGAAACTGCACCGGCTCGCCGCAGCGCCGGCGCAGCAGCCCCAGGAACGCGGCGTACTTTTCGGGCGACCATGTCTCGTTAAAACGGCGTCGAAGCGAGGGTATCAAGCAGAAAAGCTCCCGCGTGCATGATCTGGCGGCCATCGATCCAGATGTCGAACCGGCGGCCCACCACGTCGATATGGGTCGAGGAATACCAGTCGGCGCCGGTGTGCGCCGCGTAGGGATTGCCGAACGCGATGTGTATCCCCGGAATCTTTTCGTCCTGCAATATATTGCCGATCACGTCGCGCACGGCTATGTTCGTGCCGATGGCGAACTCTCCCACGCGGTCGCTGTTTTCGTCGGTGTGGCAGTACCGCCAGAATTCGTCTTCCAGCTCCCGGTTGGCCGAGTGGACCTCGCGGAGCCGGTTCTCGCGGACGCGAATGGTGAGCGGAGTGTCGCGCAGGTCGCCGTATTTTTCGCAAAGATAATCGCCCACCACGCCATCTATCACGAACGTCCCGTCCACCTGCTCCGGTGCCGTGAAGGTTTCGCCGCCGGGCAGGTTGCCCCACTTCTCGGGGCTGATGATGCCGCTGGTCTTCAGCCATCGGAGGCGCGGCGAAAAGCGGCCCGTGATCTCGGTCCCGGCGGGCGTGGTGGCGCGGATCTCGCGCGCCGCGCTGGCCATTTCAAAGACCCGCGTGCTGATGCGGTCCACCTCATCGAAATCCGCCCGCATGCCCTCCAGCATGATGCGGCGATCGATATTGACCATGTGGGCGTGGCGCATCTTGCGGCGGTTCACCACGTCGGTCATCTGCATGCGCGTGCGCAGCTCGTTGGGCATGGCCTTCACCGCGAAGATGCTCACCTGGCTGGTTTCCATATCGGCCAGGATCGCCGCCGGCATCTCCGCCAGCGGACGCGGCGCCAGCTCCTCCAGAATCCACGCGTGGTGCGGCGCGCCCAGTGCATCCAGCTCGCGCGCCAGGCTCGCTCCGATTTCGAGACACGCGCGGTCGGTGATCAGCGTGACTTTTTCCTCCGGCCGCACGCGGAGGCAGAAGCGCACCGCGTTGCGCGCGCCGGGCAAAAGCTCGGGGTCGAAAGGCGCGCCCTGAAGCAGTCGGGCGCCGCTCATCCGCGCTCCGCCGTGCTGCTTTGGGCCGGCTCGAACAGCCCCGCCTCGGTCTCTTCGATCATGTAGTCCACCACCCTGTGGAGATCGCCCGTCTCGGAAAAGACGCGCAACTGGCGGTCGGCGCCGCTGCCTTCTTCAAGGATGCGCTCGATGTACGCGATCTCCTCGCCGCTCCCCAGCTCGTCCACCACGTCGCTCACGAATTCCAGAATCTCATGGATCAGATCGCGCACCGGGACCTCGGTCTGCTTGCCGAAATCGATCAGCTTTCCGTCCAGCCCGTACCGCGCCGCGCGCCACTTGTTCTCCATGATCAACGCGCGGCTGTAATGGCGGAACGACAGGTTCCGCTCGTGCAACTGGTACAGCTTCCCGATCACCGCCTGGCACAGCGCCGCGATAGCGATGGTTTCCTCCACCCGCATGGGGATGTCGCAGATGCGGAATTCGAGCGTGGGGAAATGCGGGTGTGGCCGGATGTCCCACCAGATCTTCTTGGCGTTGTCGATGCAGTTGGTGTGGATCAGCAGGTTGACGTAGTTCTCGAACGCCGACCAGCTTGCGTACAGATCGGGAATGTTGGTGCGCGGAAACTTGTCGAACACCTTGCAGCGGTACGACCGCAGCCCCGTCTCCATCCCCAGCCAGAACGGCGAATTGGTCGAGAGCGCCAGGATGTGCGGCAGGAAATAGCGCGCCCCGTTCATGATCTGGATCGCCGTCTCGCGGTCTTCCACACCGATGTGCACGTGCAGCCCGAAAATCAGGTTGGCGCGCGCCACCATTTTCAAGTCCTCGACGATTACGCGGTAGCGGTCGTCGGGATAAATCTCCTGCTCGTTCCACCGCGCAAAGGGATGCGTGCCCCCGGCCGCCAGGCGCAGGCCGTTCTCTTTCGCCAGCGTGACCATCTGCCGCCGGATCGAGACGATCTCCTCCTTGACCTCCTGGATGTTCTGGCACACTCCCGTGCCGATCTCGATCACCGACTGGTGCATCTCCGGCTTGACCCGCTCCGCCAGCAGGGTCTTGCCCTTCTGCACGATCTCGGCCTGAATGTGCGACCGCAGATCGCGCGTCCGCGGATCGATGGTCTGGTATTCCTCTTCGACGCCGATGTTGAGGCTCGGCCGCGTTCGATTGAGTTCGCTCATCGCTCGCCTCCCGTCAGAAACGATTGCCACCGGTAGACCGGCGGCCCCGGCGCCTGGCGCGCCCGCTTCACCGCCATCTCCGCCACGGCCTCCACGATCCACTCGAAATTCTCCGCACCAACCGATTCCAGCGCCGCGTCCGGCGCGGGGTTCATGAAGTCGATGGCGTAGGGGACGCCGTCCTCGACCGCGAACTCCACCGTGTTCAGGTCATACCCCAGCGCCCGGCACAGGGTCAGCGCGTCGCGTTCGATCCTCTCGCCGAGCGCCCGCTCCGGCGGCGGATTGCCTGGAACGTACCGCAAATGATGCGGCTGCCCTGGATCGTACCGCATCACGTGCACCTTCTCCTGGTCCACCACGTAGCAGCGGAAATACTCCTGAAAACTCACCGCCGACTGAAGGGTCATGCAGAGATCGCCCGTCTCGTCGTACACCGTGGAGAATTCTTCGGGCGTGCCGACCCTGTAGACGCTCTTCCACCCGCCGCCATCGTGCGGCTTCAAGAACGCCGGGAACCCGATATAGTCGAAGATGCCAGGCCAGTCGAGCGGGTACTCCATGTTGCGCATGGACCGGTCCGTGGTTCCCTTCGGATGCTGCTTGTGCGGCAGCAGCACGGTGTTGGGCACCGCGACCCCCAGCTTTTTCGCCAGCGCGTAGTTGAAGAACTTGTCGTCGGCGCTCCACCAGAACGGGTTGTTGATCACCTTCGTCCCGGTCAGCACCGCGTTTTTCAGGTACGACCGGTAAAACGGAATGTCGTGCGAGATGCGGTCGATGATCACGCCGTAGCGCGTCGGGGCGGCCATCTCCACGCCTCCCACCTTGAGGTGCTCCGCGGACACATCCTCGACGCCCGTGGCGTTGATGCGGTCCACCAGCGCTGGTGGAAACGACTCTTCCATGCCGTACAGCACGCCGACTATCGCCATCTTTCCCTCACGCGAAGAACTTCGCCGCCATACTATGCCACCACGGCCAATCGTGGCCGAATCCGTCCCAAACGTCAAGCAGGTGGGGTATCTGTTTGACCCCGAATTCGTGGGCCAGCTTCACGTTCTGATCGAACAGAGGGTCGGCGTTGCCGACCGCCAGGACGTAGTAGTTCCGCCGGAAGCGCTCCAGATACCAGGCGTCGTGCGTATTGGGAAGATAATCCAGCGGCGAGTGGAAGTACGCGTTCTGGTCGTAGTAACCGTCGAGAAAGCGCTTGGGAATATCGAAGCCTCCCGACATGCTGACCGCGTAGGTGACGAGGTCCGGGTGCCGCAACGCGAAGTTGATGGCGTAATACGCGCCCAGGCTGCATCCCGTGGCGCCCATTTGCGGCCAGCTCGTGCGCTGGCTCACGAAAGGAGCGAACTCCCGGACCAGGTAGGCGTCGTACGCGTTTTCGCGGTCCACCCGATCGGACGGTTGCGCCTGGCGGTTGTACCAGGATTCTCCGGACACCGTGTCCACGCAGAAGACCTGGAGCTCGCCGCGTTCGATCTTGGGGGCCACGGCCGCGATCATCCCGCGGTCCTCGTACTCGTGAAAGCGGCCGCCCGAGGTAGGGAAGACCACGATGGGGAATCCGCGATCGCCGAACGCCAGCAGCTCCATATCTTTGTGGAGCGAGGGGCTGTACCACTTGATGTAATCACGCCGCATAGGACAGGCGCCGGCCTGTCCAGCCAGTATAACCGGGTGGCGCGGGCTCGTGCCCCCGCCCGGCCTGCTATACTGGTGTCCGGCATCCCCACCTTGCGTCGTGCGGCCCAGCTGTTCTCCGGCCAACTCACCGTCCGTCCCAGATGGCCTTTGCCAGAAAGGGCCAAAGTCCGTTGACCGGCGGTTCCAAATGGTTTTTCCGGGAACACAACCATGATCGAAGGTTCTAAAGTTGGCAGGGTCGCCTTTCTGGGCACCTACCTTCCGCGCAAGTGCGGTATTGGCACATTTACTTCCGACCTCCTGACTGCCGTGGCAGCCGAGCACCCATCCAGTGAGTGCTTCTCGGTCGCCATGAATGACCTCAAACACGGCTATGAGTATCCGCCTGTCGTTCGTTTCGAAATCGAAGACCAGGACCTGTCGTCGTATTTACGCGCCGCGGACTTCCTGAATATCGGCAATGTCGATGTTGTGTGCCTGCAGCACGAGTTCGGAATATTTGGGGGGCCCGCCGGAAGCCACATCCTGGCGTTCCTGCGCGAGCTGCGGATGCCTGTCGTTGTCACGTTCCACACCGTCCTGCGCGAACCGAGGAGCGATCAGAGACGGGTAATGCAGGAGCTCATAGCGCTTTCGACCCGCCTGGTGGTCATGTCGGCCCGCGGGCGGCAGACGCTCCAGGACATCTATCACGCGCCGCCGAGTAAGATCGACTTGATCCATCACGGCATCCCCGACATACCGTTCGCTGACCCCAACGATCTCAAAGAGGAATTCGGCGTAACCGGGCGGGCTGTGTTGTTTACATTCGGGCTGCTCTCCCCCAATAAAGGCATCGAGCACGTGCTGAACGCGCTGCCCAAGATTGTGGCGAGATTTCCGAACGTGGTGTACATGGTGGTGGGAGCCACACATCCGAACGAGCTGCGCGAGCAGGGCGAAGCTTACCGCGTCAGTCTCGAGATCCTGGCGGCCAGGAACAGGGTGGAGAAGAATGTCATCTTCTACAACAGCTTCGTCGACCTCGACACCCTGAAGGATTTTATCGGCGCCGCCGACGTGTACATTACTCCGTATCTCAATGAAGCCCAGAGCACCTCGGGGACTCTCGCCTACACCTTCGGGTCCGGCAAGGCCGTTGTCTCGACACCGTACTGGCATGCCGAAGAACTCCTGGCGGACGGGCGCGGGGTCCTGGTTCCGTTCGGGAACGCCGATGCCATTGCGGCCGAAGTGAACGCCTTGCTGGGCGACGATGTCCGGCGCAACACATTGCGCGAGAGTGCTTACAAACTGGGACGGGAGATGGTCTGGAGCAACGTGGCGCGCCTCTATATGCGCTCCTTCGAGCTTTCCCGGCTCCAGGCCCTGTCCACTCTGCGAAAGTCCCTTTCCACGAGAACGCTGGACCAGAAGCCGCGGGAGACACCCGAGGTCAAGCTGGAGCATCTCTCGCGCATGACCGATTCGACGGGTATATTCCAGCATGCCGTGTTCAGCGTGCCGAACTTTTCCGAAGGGTACTGCACCGACGACAACGCGCGAGCCTTTATTCTGACGGTGCTGCTCGAAGACCTGGGAGAAGAACCGGAACGCGTGCGCACACTCGCCACAACTTATGCGGCTTTCTTGTGTCATGCCTTCGATTGCCTCACGGGGCGCTTCCACAACCATCTGGGTTTTGACCGGCATTGGCTCGATGAACAAGGGTCGGAGGACTGTCACGCCAGGGCGATATGGGCCCTCGGGGTGGGTGTTGGAGTCTCCTCGCACCGCAGTTTCCAGGTGATGGCCGGCCAGCTCTTCGCGCAGGCTCTGCCGGTCGTGTCGCAATTTGCGTCGCCGCGGGCCTGGGCCTTCAGCTTGCTTGGGATTCACGACTATCTGCGAAGGTTGAGCGGTGATACCTTCGTGACTCAGACCCGCGACACTCTGATCGCTCGCTTGATGGACCTGTACGATCGGACCGCCACACCCGATTGGCCGTGGTTTGAACAAGTGCTGAGTTACGACAATGCGAAGCTCGCGCACGCCCTGATTCTGACTGGCCGCGCCACGGGACAGAAGGCGGTGTTCGATCGCGGTCTTCAGACGCTTCGGTGGCTGGTGCAGCTGCAAACCGCTGAAAGCGGGCACTTCCGGCCCATCGGCAGCAACGGATTCTTCAGCCGCGGCGGCGCTCGCGCCAACTTCGATCAACAACCGGTCGAAGCCCAAGCCATGATGTCGGCCTGCCTGGAAGCCTATCGGTCCACGTCCGATCCCTGGTGGTACGAGCAAGCCCAGCGTGCCTTTGACTGGTTCGTCGGCTCGAACGATCTCGGCCTGGAACTGTACTCGGCCCGAACCGGCGGTTGCCGCGACGGGCTGCACGTCGACCGGGTCAACCGCAACCAGGGCGCGGAATCCACGTTGGCGTTCCTGTTGTCGCTCGCCGAGCTGCGGATGACGCAGAACATTGTCACCAGCTTCAGAGCCCCGATTTTGATCGAGAGTTGATGCCGTCTGCAAACGAACCTCATGAGCTTCGAATCGATTCACATCACACGCACGGCAACAGCCTTGTGTCCGGACCAGTCCCGCGTTCTCCTGCGCCCGTTCAATACCGGCGACTCGCGACGAATCGAGATGATCGTCACGCGGGTTCTTGCGATCCCCGAAAGCCGGGTTTGCCCCCTGGTGAACGAAGTCTTGACGGAATTCTCGGGCCGCCATCCGGACATCGCCGGCGCATTTCTCGAGCGATTCGAACAGATCGATAAGTTGTTGTCATTGGATGGGAATCTGTCCGCGCCGAGGAAACTACTGATCGGCTCCTATTTCGACTCCGAGTTCTCGCTCGAGTCCGCCGCCCTGTTCAATCCGTCGATTGTGCCGCACCCGGACCAGTCGGAGGTGCCATCCGGCGGCTTACGATTCATCCTGAGCCTGCGCGCCACCGGCGAAGGACACCTCTCCTCCATCACGTTTCGTACGGGCATGATCTACCCGGACGGCCGGATCGAAGTTATGAGTGCATCCGGCTGTCTCAGCGAGGCGCGCCAGATCCCCAACACGGTGTATGAGAGCGGTCTCTTCGAACGAAAGCTTCAAGAGCTTGGGCTGGCGAATGAATTCACGCGCCGGACAATCGGCCTCCTCGGGCAGTCGTTCACCCTCGTCCAACTTCGCTGCTGCGTCGAAGAGGAACTGCTTCGGCCCTGTGAGCGCGATGGATATGGTGATACCGCCGAGGCGATGGTGAGGCTGGCCGAGTCGAACTACGAAGTTCAGTTCCAGCCCGAACAGGAACTCTCCGAGCGCATCATCTTCCCCGCCTCTCCCTCGCAGCGGAACGGCATAGAAGACGCCCGGTTCGTCTGCTTTCAAAACGATGATGGCACGTCTGTGTACTATGCCACGTTCACCGCTTATGACGGCAGGGTCGTCATGCCGGAACTAATGGAAACCTCCGATTTCCTTCACTTCCGGTTTATTACACTGAACGGCCCGGCTGCGCAGAACAAGGGCATGGCCATCTTCCCGCGTAAGGTCAACGGCCTGTATGCCATGATCTCGCGACAGGACAATGAAAACCTGTACCTGGTCTTTTCCGATAATGTGCATTTCTGGTATGAGCCCAGGCTGATTCTGGCGCCTACCTTCCCTTGGGAGATGGTCCAGATCGGAAACTGCGGGTCGCCCATCGAGACGGATGCCGGATGGCTGGTCCTCAGCCACGGCGTAGGCCCCATGCGGCAGTACTCCATCGGGGCGTTTCTCCTGGATAAGGATGACCCTGCCAAGGTGATCGGGCGCCTGGCGGAGCCCCTGCTCAGACCCACCGAGTACGAACGTCACGGCTACGTGCCCAACGTCGTCTATACCTGCGGCGCCCTGGTGCACGCCGGCCAACTGATCATTCCGTATGCCTATGCCGATCATGCCACCAGGTTCGCGACCGTAGCGCTCGACGAAGTGCTGGGCGCCATGTGCTAGATAGGTTGCCACGAGTCACGCCATGAAGACCGGAAGGAGAGTCGCGATCCTGTCACCCGTCGCGTGGCGGACGCCTCCCCGGCAATACGGCGCCTGGGAAACGGTCGCCGGCAACATTGCCGAAGGACTGGTTGCCCGGGGCTGGGACGTGACTCTGTTCGCCACTGGCGACTCTGTCACTTCCGCCCGATTGCACGCCGTGGTGGAGCACGGTTATGAAGAGGACCGTTCCATCGACCCCAAGGTGGCCGAGTATCTCCACATCCCGGAGGTCTTCGAGCACGCCGCGGAGTTCGATCTCATCCACAGCCACTACGATTTCATGGCCCTGGCATACACCCGGCTGGTAAAGACGCCGGTGCTGACCACTATTCACGGATTCTCGTCGCCCAGTATCATGCCGGTATACCGCAAGTATGCCGGCGGCTACTTTGTCTCGATCAGTAACTCGGACCGGATGCCCGGGCTGAACTATGTCGGGACCGTGTACAACGGAATCGACCTGTCACTGTATCCTTTTCAGCCGGGAGGCGGTAATGACCTGATTTTCCTCGGCCGCATTCACCCTGACAAAGGCGTTCACCTGGCCATTGAAGTGGCTCGCCTGAGCGGCCGGCGTCTTATCATTGCGGGCATCATCCAGGATCACGCCTATTTTGAGGAGCAGGTCAAACCTCACCTCGACGGCGTCAATATCCGCTTCATCGGGCCGGTGGACGTCGCTGGAAAGAATGAGCTGTTCGCGCGCGCGTACGCGCTGCTTCATCTGAACACGATCCCCGAGCGGTTCGGGCTCGTGCTGGCCGAAGCCAATGCAGCCGGAGTGCCCGTGATCGCGATGGACCTCGGTTCCTGCCGTGAAGTCATCCAGGACGGAGTGACAGGCTTTCTGGCCGGCGACGCCGGGGAAGCTTCGCGGTGCCTGGAACGAGTTCCGCAAATCGACCGAAGCGCGTGCCGGCGAAGGGTAGAGGAGCGCTTCTCCATGGGGACGATGGTCGAACAATACGAACGCGTGTACGGCAAGGTCCTGGAGATGGAGGCGAAGAAACTGCCATGAACCTAAAACGGGATATCGTCAGGCGATACGCGCACAACCCGATTCTGACAAAGAACCGGGTCCCGTATGCCGTGGAGACGGTCCACAATGCGGCGGTGGTGAAGCATGACGGCGAATACATCATGCTGTTTCGATCTCACCTCCGTACCGGGAGATCGATCATTGGTTTGGCCCGGAGTCCCGACGGATTCCGTTTCACAGCCGACCCGCAGCCCTTTCTGGTCCCCGCGCTAGAAGGCCCGTTCGCGGCGTATGAAGAGTTCGGCGTGGAAGATCCGCGAGTGACTCGCGTGGAAGACGACTACATCATCACTTATAGCGCGTACTCGCGGAGCGGCGTGCGGATCGCCCTGGCGAGGACGAAAGACTTTACCCAGGTTGAAAGAGTCTCGCTGATCACACAGGCGGATCATCGCAACGTAGTCCTCTTTCCGGAAAAGTTCGACGGCCTCTATGCGCGCCTCGATCGCCCTCACTCGGAGATCACACCGTGGTCCATCTGGATTTCTTATTCTCCCGACCTGTGCTTCTGGGGACGATCCGAGTTACTCATAAAACCCGAGCCCTATCACTGGGACGAGATGAAGATCGGCCCCGGCGCGCCGCCATTCAAGACGGAACGAGGATGGCTCTCGATCTACCACGGTGTCTTCCGGACCATGGACGGCGCCATCTATCGTCTGGGGGTGGCTCTTCATGACCTCCAGAATCCCGCGAAGGTAATCGGTGTGGGCAACTCCTGGATCTTGCAGCCGGAAGATCCCTGGGAGATGACCGGCTATGTCCACAACGTCGTGTTCACTTGCGGCGCGGTTCCCGAACCGGATGGAACCGTGAAGATCTACTGGGGAGCCGCGGACACGGTGATGTGTGTGGGAGAGGCGAACATCCCGGACCTGTTAGACCTGTGCATTCATGACGGCAGGCCGCCGAAGTAGAACCGGCGCGACTTGGCGGGACCAAGAGGCCCCAAACACCTGTGCCACCCGGGAATCCCTGTGCCACAATCGTAACTGATGCGAAGCCTCATTCTTCTTTCCTGTGCGACTGCTTTCGCCTGGGGCCAGGCAGCGTTGAAATCGCCGGACGGGCTGCTGGAGATGACCATCTCCGCGGACCAGGGCAAACTGGCGTACGCGGTGAACTATCGCGGCAAGGCCGTCATCGCCAAATCCGGGATGGCGCTCGACATTCAGGACCAGCAGAATCTCGGCACAAACGTGCGCATCACCGGCACGCGGCCGGGATCTGTCAACGAGACTTACAACATGCTGCACGGGAAATCCAATCCCGTGCGCAACGTCTGCCAGACCCTTGCGGTGGACGTGCAGGAGACCGGGCGGCAAGCGCGCAAGATGACCATCGAGGCGCGCGCTTACGACGACGGCGTCGCATTCCGCTACGTCCTGCCGGAACAGCCCACCTTGAAGGAGGTGAGGCTGGCTGGAGAGAAGACCGAGTTTCAACTGGCCAAGGACTCCACCACTTACTCGCTGATCCTCGAGAGCTTCCGAACCTCGTACGAGGACGGCTACCACATCATGCCTCTGGGCGACATCCACAAGGACTGGCTGATCGCCCTGCCGTTCCTGGCGGAGGTGCCGGGCGTGGCATGGGTGGCCATCACGGAAGCCGATATCGACAACTATGCGGGCATGTACCTGGTGCGCGCGGGCGGGGGCGCGAATTCGCTGTTCTCGCGGCTGGCTCCCTCGGTGGATGAACCGGGCATCACGGTTCGCGCCGGCACTCCGCTCAACTCGCCCTGGCGCGTCATCATGGTGGGCGCGCAGCCCGGGCGCCTGGTGGAATCCAACATCGTGATCAACCTGAACCCGCCGCCGGCCATCGCCGACACATCGTGGATCAAGCCCGGCAAGACCGCGTGGGACTGGTGGAGCGGCAGTTACGCGGAGGGCGTGGATTTCCGGCCGGGGATGAACACGGCCACCATGAACCACTACATCGATTTCTCGTCCGATGCCAAGCTCGAATACATGCTGATCGACGCCGGCTGGGCGGCGCGCGGCAGCGGGCCCAACGATTCGGGCAGCGACCTGACGCACACCAGCCCCAACATCGACATGCCGGCGATCCTGGAGCACGCTAAATCCAAGAATGTGCGCGTGTGGTTGTGGGCGCACTGGAACGATATCTCGCGCCAGATGGACGAAGCCTTTCCGCTGTTCGAGAAATGGGGCATCGCGGGGGTGAAGATCGATTTCATGGATCGCGACGATCAGTGGATGGTGAACTTCTACCGGCGCGTGGTGAAGAAGGCGGCGGAGCATCATCTGATGATCGATTTCCACGGCGCGTACAAGCCCGACGGGTTGCGGCGCACGTATCCCAACCTGCTGACGCGGGAAGGCGTGATGGGCGCCGAATACAACAAGTGGAGCTCGCGCGTCACCCCCGATCACAACGTGATGCTGGCGTTTACGCGCATGCTGGCCGGGCCGATGGACTACACGCCGGGGGGCTTCAACAACGCGACCAAGGCCGAGTTTCAGCCGCGCAGCCGCCAGCCGATGGTGCAGACCACGCGCGCCCATTCGCTGGCGTTGTATGCCGTCTTCGAGAGCGCGTTCCAGATGGTCTCGGATTACCCGGAGGCTTACAAGGGGCAGCAGGAATTCGATTACATCCGCGAGGTCCCCTCGGTGTGGGACGAAACCCACGTGGTGGGCGGGCGGCCGGGCGACTACATCTCGATCGCGCGGCGGCATGGGCGCGAGTGGTTCCTCGGCAGCATTACCGGCTTCCGCGGGAACGAGGTGGACCTGCCGCTGGAGTTTCTGGGCCGCGGCGAGTTCATCGCGGAGATCTATTCGGACGCTCCGGACGCCGACGAGAATCCCAAGCACGCGGTGCGCGAGGAGAAGCGCGTGAACGCGGCCACGCTGCTGCACGTGAAGATGGCGTCGGGTGGCGGGCAGGCGGTGCGGATTCGGCCGGCGCAATGAAGTGACCGGGCCGCCTAGCGCCGCCGGCAAGCGGGGCACACGGCTCAGTTACAACGTCGATTCCGGCAGCTACCGCTTCACCGTGCACGGCTGCCGGCTGGAGGAACTAGAGATGCAACCCCGTTTGTGGCGCGCGGCGCTCTCGCTGGCGGCGATCCTGGCCGCGGCCGCACTGTCAGCTTTTCAAGAGGCGCAGTCGCCCGCCAAAGAACAGTCCGGCGGCGGCTGGAAATCCATGTTCGACGGCACGTCGCTCCAGGGATGGAAGGAAACTCCATTCACCGGGCGTGGCAAGGTTGGGGTGGCGGACGGCACGATCATTCTCGGCGACGGCGTGCTCACGGGAATCACGTGGACGAGTTCGTTTCCTAAATCCAACTATGAAGTCCGGCTGGAGGCCGCGCGGGTGGACGGCTACGACTTCTTTGCCGGCATTACCTTCCCGGTCCACGATTCCCACTGCTCCTGGATCAACGGCGGCTGGGGCGGATCGCTGGTGGGGCTTTCCAGCCTGAACGATGAGGACGCTTCGGAAAACGAGACTGCCACCACGCACGACTTTGAAAAGGGGCGATGGTATGCTCTGCGGCTGCGGGTGACCGACGATCGCATCCAAGCCTGGATCGGCGAGGAGCCGGTGATCGACGCGTACATTGGAGATAAACAAGTCGGCTTGCGTCCCGGCGAGATCGATCTGTCCCGGCCGTTTGGGATCGCGTCGTATTCGACGACCGCTAAGCTGCGCAAGCTGGAGTACCGGCTGATTTCGCCATCCGGCGATGGAAACGATAAGTAGAGTCGGCGGACCATGCCGGCCGGCCGCATAGACGAAGGTTAGTCTGGGAACCGCGGGACCAATCATGCTACCATCCCGGCAGAATGAGCCTTTTTGCGCGTTTGTTTCGGGCCGCCAGTTGGGCCGTGGCTTCGTGTTTCGCGCTGCTCGCGCTGATCATGCTCCTGGCGCCCCGTTACGACTGGGCCTGGCAGGCGCGCACCAGCGTTACGGCGGCCGTTTTCCGTCCCGCGAAGTTTGCGCCTTTCGCCCGAAGCCGCGACCCGCACTGCTCGCTCGCGGACGCCTGGCGGGAGGCGGTGCCCAAGAGCGCCATCCTTGCCAGGGGTATCGAGCGGAGGATCCGGCAGGTTCAAAGGGACGGGGATCTGGAGGAGATCGACACTCCAGACGGCCGTTGGTGGATTCCCGCCGGTGACCGGTTATCGTTCGCCGAAGAACTGGCGGAGCAGAGCCAGGACGAATACGGAACCGACCTGCGCGGCGTTGTTCCGAAAGACGTAGTGCTGGATTGTGGAGCCAATGCCGGCGTTTTCACACGCCAGGCCCTGAGGCATGGCGCAAGTAAGGTGGTGGCGATCGAGCCGGCACCGTGGGCGCTCGAGTGCCTGCGGCGGAATTTCGCGGAAGAGATCCGCGCCGGCCGCGTTTTGCTCTATCCGAAAGGCGTGTGGGACCACGATGACACGCTCGAGCTGAACATTCCTCCCGGCATGGCGAGCACCGCGGCAACGGTGGCGCTGCAACAGGCCCGAGGAAAGGCCTTTCAAGTGCCGCTCACCACGATTGACCGGATGGCATCCGAACTGAAGCTGGAGCGCGTCGACTTCATCAAGATGGACATCGAAGGCGCCGAGCCCAATGCCCTCCGTGGCGCCGTTCAGACCGTGGGACATTTTCATCCGCGACTGGCCATTTCGCTCGAGCACCGCCCAACAGATCCCGAGACCATTCCTGCCCTGACCCGGCGACTGTGGCCGGACTACCGGGTGGAATGCGGCGTTTGCACCAACATGAAAGAGCACTTGCAGCCGGTGGTGATGTTTGCGCGGCAGTTGCCGAATTCGGCGGCGAATTGATCCCCTCAAAAAAAATCGGCCGCGACCGATAGGAAGGTCGCGGCCGTCTCGGAGTTGAGAGCAAGTGGCTGCGCGCTAATACTCGTAGCTGATCGAGACCATGGGCACGAAGTCGTGCAGGATCTTGCCGAACTTCGCGCCAGGAGCCGGAGCGATGATCTGCTCTGGGAACATGGTGATGTAGTCGCGGAATTCGGTGCGCAGGAAGACTTTTTCACTAAGTGCATAGCGCACGCCGGCGCCAACGCTTGCCATGGGTTTCAGGGCGTGTGTCTGGGTGAAGTAGCCGAACTGGCTCAGCGGCTGATAAGCGGCCTGCTTGCCGGTACCGACGAATATCTTCATCCCGCCGCCCGCCGCGACGAACAACTGCGAGCGCGAACCTTTGCGGTTGGTGTGGTAGATCACATCGTAATGCAGCACATGAGACAGGCCGGAGAAGGTCGCCTCCTGGCCGCCGCTTTCCAGCTTGAGATTGCTCTGCATGAACCCGTAGCGGATCTCGCCGCTGAGGTGCCGGTAGAGATTCTGGCCGAAAAAGGCCTCGACTGCGACGCCCGGCTGAAACCCCGTGGTCGCCGAACCGAAGCTGCTGGTCACCGGCACGCCGGGGAGGAAGGCCGCACCGGCCGATCCGCCGACTTCCCATTGCTGGGCAAAGCAGGCGACGGCCGCAGCCAAAATAAAAAGAGTGAATCGGATCTTCTTCATTCAGTTTCTCCTATCGGACCGCTTTGCTTACGCGTGCGGGTCTGTGCGGGAGCGCAAGGGCTAATTCACGACCCGGACCTCCAGCGTGGTGGACGAGCCTCCCTGATTGATCACCAGCGGGATGTTCATGCCCTCCGGGACCTTGAACGGCACGGAGGCGTTGATCTGGTATACCCCGACTTCGCCGGGCACCAGGCCGGCGTAAGAAAGATTCAGAAGTGCGCCGCCCAAGGTGACCTGCGGGACAATCACCGCGCTCGGCAGCGGATCGGCCGGCGCGGGCAGCCCGTCATCCACCGCCGGCTGGGTGCGGCCCAGGCCCGTGGCGTAAATGACGATCGCATCGTTCGGGTGGATCGGATTGGTGGGCGTGACCACCTCACCGTTGCTGACGCGCACCACGGTGGCGAGGCCAGTCTCGGGACCCGCCGTGCCCGTGCGGAAAATGCTGGGCGCCGCGGGGTAGATGGTGAAATTGTAGTTGTCGCTGATGCCGCCCGGCGTGTGCAGAGTCATCTGAGCGTCGCCATCCACATTATTGGGAAGCTGGCCGTTGATCTGGGTACCGGAAACGAACAGCATCGGAACCGGGACCCCATTGACAGTCAGGCACGATTCGCCGAGCGCCGTAGGCAGCGGGATCTGCTTGGTCGCGAGGTTTACGGGGCTCATCTGCTGGCCGAAGACGCTGATCAACCCGCCCGGCGCCACCGGCGACGTTCCGTCGGCGAGATTGACGATGTTCGAGATCTGGGGCGGCGCCACCGCCGCGTCATAACTCCACGGCAGCACGGTAAAGCCGGATACGGTGAGCGCGATCACGGCGCTGCGGTCGTACAGCGGCGCCACAGAGCGCAACAGCGGCAGCGCGGTGGTTGGCGCCAGCGGGGCTTCCACCATGCGGGTGGGCTTGATGCCAAGGCTTTGCGTGGGATCCACTCGCTGGATCACTCCCGGACTGGTGGGGGCCGGTTCGGTGGTGCGGAATCCCCACTGGTCCACGAAAGCGAATCCCGACGGGGTTCCCGATGAAGTTTCCAGGGTGGCCTGCTGTACCAAGGAGGAATTCAGCAGGTTGTTCCCCACCACGTAGGTGCCGTAACTCGACGCCGCGACGGCGCCCTGCAGCGAGGTGTAATCTTTCCTCGACACAGTGAAGGTATCGGCATTCGCGTCGTAGAGCATTAGATTGCCGTCGGGCGAAGCCACCAGGATGGCCCCTCCGTTGGGTGCGGGCGCCAATACGGAGTCAGGGCTCAAGCTGTTGGTGTAAACGCCGAGGGAGGGCAACTGGGTTGCCTTGCGCGCCAGGAAATCGATGCGATCGATCACCCCCGGCCCGCCTGTGGCGACGTTCCGCACCAGCCCGATCAGAGCCTGCCCGGATGCCGCGATCGAGCGCGGATAATGGCCTGACGGGAAGGTGATCGGAATCTGCTGTTGATAGCTGTCGAGATCGAACACGTAGGCGAACTGGGAATTGTCGTGACCTACGATCAGGTATTGCTGGTCGAACGTGATGGCCAGCTTGGTGGGCGTGGTGGACGTACGCAACGCCGCGACCTGCTGGTAGGTGGTGGCGTCGAACACCAACACCTGATTATGGTCCTGCTGCACCACGTAGAAGCGGTTGCGGACCGGGTCGGCCAGGACGTCGGTGACGACTCCGGGCACGTTGAAAACGGTTCCGCGCTGGTCGGGATTGCGATTGTTGATGAGCAGGCGCACTGTACTTGGAATGTTCACGGCGGAGGAAGACGAGACAGTCAAGGTTGCGACGACCGTGCCGTTCTGGTTCTGAAATGCGTTGGGATCGACGCGCACCTGCACGGTGGCCGGGGTGATGCCCGCAGCCGGCGAGATGGTGACGCCTCCGGTGTCGGAGCTAAGGGAGAAGTCGGTGTTGCCGCCGCCCGGATCGACGATCGTCAGGCTCTGAATAATGACCTGGCGGTTGCAGAAGTTGCCGCTGGCTACGAGGTCGCTCTGCACGGCGGCGACGCGGTGGGCCTGATTCATGCGGCCCACGGGAAAGACCGTCACGCCGCTGTCGCTCACGGCGTAGAGCACGTCGTTGGCGGAGGACAGGACAGCCCTGCCGACGATATTCTCCGGAATCACCAGCCTCTGCCGCACCGTCAGGTTGTCCGCGTCCAGGATGGACAGCACCGGCGGCCCGGTCTGGGCCGCCGGTGTGGAGGAGGTACTGCCTGAGGATGTGGAGGAGGAGTTGGCCGTGAGGATTTGCGCGTAGATAATGCCGGAATTGGAATCGATGGCGCTGCCGCCAATGTTGACCGAGCTGATGGAGTTGGGAAACTGCGCCAGGTTATGCGCGCTGCCATCCAATTTATATTGGCCGAACATGCACCACGAGCCGTCGGCGGAGACGCTGACACGCGGCAGCGGCTTGGGCAGAGCCACGATTCCGAAGGCGGAGAGCGAATGCCTGGTGCTATCGTATTTCAGAAACGCCTGGTACGAGGTGTCGTTGGCCACGCCGTATACCACGGTTTGGTCGGGGGTGGTCGCCAGTTGAGCCGCGATGACCTGCGACGGAAACGTCGCCGGGTCGGTGGGAAGCGTCTTGCCCAGTCCCACGAAAGTAGAGACCACGTTCATGGCTCCGGTAATGGGATCGAAGAGGACCAAGCTGGTGGTAGTGGCGATGAGCGCGGTGCCGTCGGCGACGAAGGCCACGCCAAGGGGCGGGTCGCCAGTGCTGAAAGTCTGGCGCGTGTTGTCGTTCAGGTTGATCAGGGTAATGCCGTTCTGGCCGGCGCCCGGGGTCGTCAGGTTGCCGTAGTTCGCGATCAGCAGAAACTGGTTGTCCGGAGAGAGGGACAGCGCTCCTGGCTGCGCGGCCACGTTCATCGACGTGTGGATAGACCCGTCGGCGGTCGACATGACTTCAATCCGGTTGGCGGTGAAGTTGGCGATATAGAGGACGCCCCGCGATTCATCGAGGGCGATGTCGGAAGCGTGTCCGCCGATCGGAACCACGTTCCCGAATGTGGCGGCGTGCCCGATGGGCACCCAGGGCGCGGCCGAGGCCAGCGCGATCGAGATGACAAAACGGTTCCAGCGCATATAAGTAAGAAGGTCTCCGAACGTTACGATTAAATGCCGGGAGGGGTGCGGGAATCAATGATGGAAATGGCTAATAAGTCCCGCATTACCAAAGTTAGCCGTGCATTTCAGGATATTTGCACTTATACTGCACGCGTGGGAACTGGCAGGAATGCCGGCGCCACAGCCAGGGAACATGCGGCCATGAAGAAATATCGAGTGAAATTCACACGGTTTGTTCTGATTATTCCAATGATTTCGGCGGGGCTCGCACCCGTATCTCGCGCCCAGAGCCTGGGCGCCGCCGTAACGGTCTTCACCTCACCGGCCGGGCCGACCTTCAGCGTCGATGGCACCAACTACACGCAGGCGATGAGCGCCGTATGGCCTGCCGGAAGCAAGCATACGCTTTCGGTACAGTCCACCATCCAGGTAGGGCCGAACCTCATTTCGCGCTTCACGTTCTCCAACTGGCAGACCAACGGCATCGTCATTCCCGGCGGCGGGACGGTTATCGTGACGGCCGACCCGTCGCAGACGCAATATCAGGCGACCTTCTCCGTCGAATATGCGCTGACCATCAGTACCTTTACTTGTGGCGACACGCCGAATTGCACCGCCCCCGGCACGATTTACGTGGATGGGTCGCCGTACGGCTCGGGAACCGCCAATTATTACGGCGCCGGCAGCAACGTTACTTTGATGGCCGTCCCGAACTCGGGATATGTTTTTGGCGGCTGGGTGCCTGGCCCGAACCAGACGATTCAAGGCGCGATCGACACCGTCTCGCTGACCGGGCCGGTCACTGTATATCCGACATTTCAGGTGGCCCGGCGGGTGAACCTGTCGACCGTGCCCGACGGATTGCAGGTACTGGCGGACCGTACACCGGTGAACACGCCGATCACCATGGAGTGGGGATGGAACAGCACGCACAGCGTGGGGCCGGTTTCGCCGCAGATGGATCATCAAGGGGTGTACTGGGTATTCGGCTCGTGGAGCGATAGCGGGGCTTCCACGCATGCCTACCAGGTGGCTCCGTTGAACCAGCCGGATTCGCTGACCGCAACGTACGTGCGCGGCGCGGCGGTGGCCTTCACGACGTCGCCACCCGGATTGAAACTGACGATCGACGGGCGGGACAACTGGCCGTCCTACAGTTTTTTGTGGGGCATCGGCGAGACGCATCAAGCGGCGGCGCCGGCGCGGCAGACGGATGCGCAAGGCCGCATCTACACTTTCAGCAACTGGTCCAACGGAGGAGCGGCGGCGCAGGACATCCAGGTGCCCCCGACCGCGGCCGACACTGGCCTGCGGTTCACCGCGACGTATACCGCGATGGGCCACCTGACGGTGAACAGCCTGGCGCCGGGCCTCAGCGTGGCGGTGGATGGCGTGGCCTGCGCGACGCCGTGCGACGTCGACCGGGCGGTGGGCGCCGTGGTCCGCGTGAGCGCGCCCGGCTCGCTGGCGGTAGCCGATGGCTCGCGGCAGGATTTCAACGGATGGCCGGGAAGCGGCTCGACCGGCACGGACTGGTCGTACACTCTGGGAGCCGACCCGCTGACGGTCAGCTTGAGCTACCACCTGATGAACCGCCTGGCGGCCGACGCAGCGCCGCCCGAGGGCGCGTCGTGGAACATCCAGCCGGGCTCGCCGGATGGATACTACGATTCCCAGGCCGCGGTGACCCTGCTGGTAACCGCCCTGCCGGGCTTCCGCTTCCGCAACTGGAGCGGCGATCTGAGCGGCGCCAAACCAGCGGGCGTGCTGATGATGAATGCGCCGCGCTCGGTGCACGCGCAGTTGGATCGCGTGCCCTACATAGCGCCCGCGGGCGTGGTGAACGGCGCGGGGGGCTCTTGCGACGCGGGTGTCGCGCCGGGCTCGGTGGTTTCCATTTTCGGCCAGAGCCTGGCTCCGGACACGGTGACGGGACCCACCGGCCCCCTGGCGCAGACGCTGGACGGGGTCACGGTGCGGCTGGGCGATCGCCTGCTTCCGCTCTTCTTTATTTCACCAACCCAAATCAACTTGCAGTTGCCGGACGACGTGGCGACGGGCACGCTTCTGCTGGTGGTGAGCAGCCAGGGGCAGCCGGATGTGCAAGCCAGTTTCAACGTGGTGCGAGACGCCCCCGGGCTCTTCCCACAGGTGGTGAACAACCAATCCTTCGCGCTGGCGTTTCATCAGGACGGCACTCCGGTGACCACGGATGCGCCGGCGCTTCAAGGCGAGCTGCTCACGGTCTATGGCACGGGTTTCGGGCCGGCTGACCGCGCGCGCCCCGAGGGCTTCCCGGCTTCCGGCACGCCGGTATCCGCCATCGTGGACGCGATCCAAGTGACGATTGGCGGGGCCGCGCCGGTAACCGGGAACGCCTTCGTGGCGCCCGGAAGAATCGGGATCGATGCCGTGCAGTTCAGCCTGGGCGCCGACGCGCCTTCCGCCACCAACGCGGCGCTTTCGGTCGAAATCGGCGGGCAGAACAGCAACTCGGTGTTGCTGCCCGTGAAGTGAGCAACGGCCACAAGGGCTGGCCCGTTATCATCGCGCTGGGCCTGATCGCCGCGACCCTGCTCGTCTATTCCCAGGCAGGGCGATTCGATTTCATCAATTTCGACGACGACGCATACGTGTATGCCAATGCGCCGGTGCGAGCGGGGCTCACGCGGGCGGGCGTTCTTTGGGCTTTTTTCACCATCGACTACTTTTACTGGCAGCCGCTGACCTGGCTTTCCCACATGCTGGATTGCGAGTTGTTCGGCCTGAACGCGGGACGGCATCATTTGACCAGTGTGCTGTTTCACGTGATGAACTCGCTGCTGGTGTTCTTCGTGTTCCGGCGCATGACCGGCGCGGTGTGGCGCAGCGCCATGCTGGCCGCGCTGTTCGCGCTGCATCCGCTGCGCGTCGAATCGGTCGCCTGGATCGCCGAGCGCAAGGACGTGCTGAGCGGGTTCTGGTTCCTGGCGATGCTATGGGCCTACGCGCGGTACACCGAGCGCCCAAGCAACGGCCGTTACGGGCTGGTGCTGGGGGCCATGCTGATGGGGCTGATGGCGAAGCCGATGCTGGTCACGGCGCCATTCCTGCTCCTGCTTTTGGATTACTGGCCGCTGCGGCGTGTGGCCATCGCCGAGAAGGCGCCGATGCTGATGATGGCGGCGGTATCGGTGGTGTTGACCGCGCTGGGGACCCGGCAGGTCCGCGCCGTGCACGCGGTGGGAATACCGGCGGGACTGCGCCTCTCGAATGCCGTTGTGTCCTACGCGCGGTATATCGGCAAGACGCTGTGGCCGCGGGATCTGGCCATCTTATATCCGTACCCCGCGTCGATTCCGGCCTGGGAAGTGTGGGGCGCGGTGCTGCTGCTGGCGGCGGTCACCGCGGCGGCGTTTTGGCTGGGCCGCTCGCACCGCTACCTTCCGGCGGGGTGGCTGTGGTTCGTGGTGGGACTGCTGCCCACCATCGGGTTGATGCAGGTGGGGCGGCAGGCCCTGGCCGACCGGTTTACATACATTCCGCTGATGGGATTTTTCGCGGCCGTAGTGTGGGGGGCGGCGGCGCTCGTGGGCCGGCATCCGCGCGCGTCAGCGGCAGGCGCGGGAATCGTGCTGGCGGCGTGCGGCATGGTGTCGTGGAACCAGGCGCGCACCTGGCGCGACAGCGTCACGGTGTTCGAGCACGCGCTGGCGGTCACGCGGGATAACAGCCTGGCGCATCACGACCTGGCGGTGGCGCTCGAGGCACGCGGTCAACGGGACGCCGCGATCGGGCACTATGCCGAGGCGGTGCGCATCGAGCCCGGCTACTTCATCGCCCACTACAACTACGGTTCCGCCCTGCTGGCGCGAGGCCAGACGGCCGAGGCGGCCGCACAATTCCGGGCGGCGGTGTATTATCGCCCGGACTACCAGGACGCGCGGCGGCGGCTGGAGGAGTTGAGGCTGAGCGCAGCCCCACGGGAGTAGGGGCGCCGGCGCGGCCCGGTTCGTGGAGTGCGGGCGGCGGGACGGCGATCCGGAGTTACTGGAATCAGAAAGGCCGGGAACTCGAGGAGTGAAAGGGCGCCCGGGTGGACGATGTGGATGCCATGTGGGAAGGGCAGGCGGACCCAAGCGGGTAGCTCCGGCCTGCCCTCCTCAATTCACTCAGTAACGCGCCAGCGGGCGCATGGGGATGGGGAAGCGGACGGCAGGCTCGGGGCGCGGATCCGACGGGCGCTCCAGCACCAGCGAACGGAGACCGGGCACAGCGCCGCGCTGGCCCTTCTCATTGACGGGAAGCTGGCCGGTGGTCAGGTTCTTGAGGCCGAATAAGGCCAGCTCGAAACGGTCCTTCACCCCGACCTTTTGGAAAAGACGGGAGAGGTAGACCTTCACGGTGCCTTCGGAGATCATCAGGGTGGTGGCGATCTCCTTGTTCTTCAGGCCCTGCGAGAGCAGGCTCACGAGCTGCCCCTCGCGCTGGGTCAGAGACACGCGGCGGGCACACAGAAAACTGTCGGTCAGGGCCTTCTCAAACCATAGTTCCCCCGCCTGCACCTTCTGCAGACACTTGACCTGCAGATCGGTGGGCAGGGTCTTCCGCAGGATTCCCCGAACCCCCAGGCCCATCGCCTGAAAGGCCAACTCGGTGGAAATGCTGTTGACCCACAGTACGATCTTGCAGCTCATCATGGCGTGTTTCATTTCGCTGAGGACGGCAAAGGTCACCTCAGGGGTCAGATCCATCAAAACCAGATCTGGAGCTCCTAATGCCACCTGCTCCATCACGCCGGAAACGGTGCAGCAGGTAGGAAGCAGCTCGAAGCCTTCCACCTGCCGCAAAACGGATTCGAGGCCTTTCGCCAGGATCGGCTCGTCACTATAAAGAAGAATTCGCGTCGTCATTCTATTCCTCTACAAGCACCAGGAGAATCCCGGACAGCAGCTCCGAAGACTGCTCCCGAAATAGTGCGCATCACCTGGGTCTTCTTTGGGAATTCTCCGATGATTAACCGGAAATGTCAACTATAAATAACGGTAATTTACCAGAAATTCATCTTGGTAATAGTACGTAGATAGTACTTCTAGGCCTTGTTTAATCACATAATAGGGTATTTTCATCTTAAAATTCAACATGTTACCGGCTCTTCGGAGAAGACTGGGGTACGCTCGGAAATACCTGGGAATTATTTTTGCGGAGAGCATCATTTTCTCCCAGGACGATCGGCCTATGGACAGCCGGAAAAGGGTCCGGCGCGGTCCGTTGATAACGTTGCAGGTTCCTAATAACCTTCGGGAACAACAGGGTATAGCCCATTTACGATATTGATGCGAAGGGATTGGAGCGCTAAATTCGCCAGTGTCGAAGCCAAAAGAAATGAAAAACATAAACCGGCGAGAAAGCCCGCGACTGGAGATCAAGCTTCGGTGCCACGTCACGTCGCCCGCGCTCTGGGCGAGGGGGGACATGACGACGGAAAACATCAGCAGGAGCGGGATTCTAATGCTATGGCGGGGCGACGGCACACCGTTGCCGCTGCCCTCCATCGGGCAGATTCTGACGGTTGAGATCGAATTGCCCGCCAATCACGGCTTCGGCCAGAAGTGCATTCACTGCCAGGGCACGGTGATCCGGATCGCCACGGAAGGGGACTGCCCCAACATCGCCCTGCAGGTAAATTACATGGATTTCCGGTCATTTCACGACCGGATTCGCGCCATGGAGAGTATGGAACCGGTCATGAATTCCTGGATGGCCTGATCGAACATGCCAACTGAACGCCCGCCATTCGCGCTGAAGTTGATGCCCTCGTTCCAGGACTTCGCCTTCCTGATGCCGATGGCATTTTTGTTCGGGCGCATGGACGGCGTCAAGACGCTTTTCAGCGATTGCGACACGGGCTGGCATATCCGGACGGGCGAATGGATCGCGGCCAATCACGCGATACCGGCGCGCGACATCTTTTCGTTCTCCAAAGCCGGCGACCCGTGGTTCGCGTGGGAGTGGCTGTCGGATGTCCTGATGGCCTGGCTGAACGCTCACGGCGGGCTGCGGACGGTGGCGCTGTTCGCCATTTTGCTTTTGTCGGCCATCTTCGTACTGCTGTTCCGGCTGGTGCGCAGGAAGGCGAACCCGGTGGTGGCCATCGCGATCACCATGCTGGCCGCTGCCGCGGCGTCGATTCACTGGCTGGCGCGGCCACACTTGTTTACGATGTTGTTCCTGGTCCTCTTTTGCGGCACGCTGGAGCGCGTCCGCGAAGGTCGAACGCGGATCGGGGGTATTCCCTATCTGGCGATCCTGCCGGTGGTCACGGTGCTGTGGACCAATCTCCACGGCGGATTCTTCGTAGGCGTGGTGATGATCGGGGCCTACGGGATGGGCGAAGTCCTGAAGATCGCGTTCGGCGCAGAAGCGGAGGAGCGCCGGGCCCGATGGGCCGCGGCCCGGAACTACTTCTGGAGCGCCTCAGCCTGCATGGCGGCGAGCCTGGTGAATCCCTACACGTACCACCTGCACGTGCACATGGCGCAGTACCTGCGAGATCCCTTCAACTCGCAGCACATCATGGAATTCCTGTCGCCGAGTTTCCACCACCCGACAGCGATCTTTTTCGAAGGCATGCTGGTGCTGGCCGGGGCCACGGCCTGCTGGAACCTGAGCAAGGGCCGGTTCGCCGAACCGCTGTATCTGTTGGTTTGGGCGCACGCCGCACTGCTGGCGGCGCGGAACATCCCGATTTTCATGATCGCCGCGGCTCCTCCGGTGGCGGCCGCGCTCCAGGAGTGGATCGAGTGGGCGCCGGCATGGAACGTGGCGCCCTGGCTGCGCCAGGCGATGGCGAGGTTCACACGAGTCGGCGCCGAGACCGCCGAAACGGAGGCGGCGGGCCGCTGGCACCTGGTCAGCGCACTGGGGTACGTGCTGGTGGCGGCAATGATCTGGGCGCCCAATCCGCCCAAGAAGTTCCGCGCCGAATTCGATCCGGGACGCTACCCGGCGGCGGCGCTGGCATCGCTCCGCGGCGACGCGGCGGTGCGCATCTTTACCGACGATGAATGGGGCGACTATCTGATCTGGCGCCTGTACCCCCATCAGAAGGTGTTCGTCGACGGCCGTAGCGATTTCTACGGCGACGATTTCGAGGAAAAGTACATCGACGTCCTGGGTGTGAAGTACGGCTGGGAGAAGACCCTGAGCCGTTTCGGCGTCAATGCGATTTTGATGTCTCCCACAGCGCCGCTCACCGGCGCGCTGAAGGAGTCCAGCCGCTGGAGAGTCGTCTACGACGACGGCATCGCGCTGGTATTCCGGCCGGCGGAGACCGCCGGGGAGATAACAGTTTCCGCCGCCACGACCGGCGGCGGAGGAGGCCGTGATCGCGAGGTCACGAAAACAGAGGCACGTGATCAAGCGATCACAGTTATCAAAACCCGAACATAGGAGCGAATCGAAAATGACGTTATTGCGCAATCTGTGGAAAGACGAACAGGGGCAGGACCTCATCGAGTACACCCTGCTCATGGCATTTGTGGCGCTGGCATCGGCGGCCCTCTTCCTGGGCGCCGGCGGCAGCATCAAGGGTATTTGGAGCGTTACCAACAGCCAACTCGCGGCTGCCAACACGTCCGCCAGCTAGTGTACCGTCCCGCGGACACCTGGCTTACGGGCACGGCCCGGAAGCACCGATTCAGAGCGGGCCCTTAGGGCGTCCCGTAAAGGAGCGGTTGCCAGTTTCAAGGCGGGAGAACACACTAGCCGGTTGGAGGGGCGTGCCGCGACGCGCGTGAAGGTGTGGCACGTTCCGCCCGGAGGCTTGATCCGGGATGAGGTTGCAGGGCGATGGATACGTGGAACTGCCGCAACGCGCGCCAATGTGGCGCGCGATCGGGGGCGCGTTGCGGCACGATCCGGGTTTTGTGACGCGGACGCTGGTGTCCGCGCAGGGTGTCGCGCCCAGGCGCGGCGCCCCGGCATGCGCCCCGCTGGAGTGGGGCTCGAAGGCGAGCGAAACGAATAGGGAACGAATATGAATAAGAGATTTGTCGGGGTTCTGGCTTTCGCGTTTGTCGTTGCTTCGGTCGCGAGCCTGTTGCTTTACCGGGTGCTGGTCAACCGTCCGCAGTCGGCCAAAGCGGCCCAGTCGGGTGTTCAGCTCGCCGTGGCGGAGCACGACATCCAAGTAGGAAGCGTTCTGAAGGAAAGCGACGTCAAGCTGGTGGACTGGCCGGGAGCTGTGCCTGTCGGAAGCCTCACCAACCTCCAGGACGTGGTGGGCCGCGGCGTCACCACTCCGATCTTCGCCCAAGAGCCCCTTATCGAATCGCGCCTCGCTCCCAAGGGCGCGGGCGGCGGCCTGGCGGCCCTGATTCCGCCGGGAATGCGGGCCTTCGCCGTACGGGTCAATGAAGTAGTAGGGGTTGCGGGATTCGTGGTGGCGGGCATGCATGTAGACGTCCTCATCTCCGGCAACAAGCCCAATGGGGACGCGCGACTCGGCACGCTCAGCAGGACCCTGATGCAGAACATCGAGGTGCTGTCGGCCGGGCAGGATTTCAAAAAGGACCAGGAAGGCAAGCCCATCGCGGTGCAGGTGGTAAACCTGTGCGTCACTCCCGAGCAGGCCGAGCAGCTCAGCCTGGCCAGCAACATGACGAGCATTCAACTGGTGCTGCGCAATCCGATGGACCGGGAGATCGCCAAGACTTCGGGCACCGCTCTGGAGTACCTCTATACCGGGCAGAAGGGCAAGCCGGCGGAAGCGCTTCCGGCCCCCACCGCCGCTCCGCGTCCGCGGCCCGCGGTGGAACCGGCCAAACCGGTGATCGCCGTGGCAGTCCCGCCCAAGAAAGAGGCCTTCACCATGGAAATCATCCAGGGCACGAAAAAGAACGAAACCAAATTCGAGAACACCGGGGAGGGCAAATAGGTGCGGCGATTTTGTGAAGCGGTAACAATTCTGGCAATGGCCGCCTGCGGCTCGATGATGTGCCACAGGCCGGCGCTGGCGAATGGCGCGGACCCCCCGCGGCCGCAGAACAACGCCAACGCTCCCGGCCCCGCCAAACTCATGGTGACGGTGGGCAAGTCCCTGATCATCGACAGCCCCCTCAACATCATGCGTGTCCTGGTTTCCAACGCCGACCTGGCGGAGGCCGTCGCGGTGAATCCCAAGGAGGTCCTGATCAACGGGAAGACGCCCGGTGAAACGTCGCTGATCGTGTGGCAGCAGAACGGGCAGCGGCTGGTGTACGACCTCACGGTGCGGATGAGCAACACCCGCCTGGATGCGACGCGGCAACAGATCGCCCGCGATTTTCCGGACGACAACATCAATCTCACCTGGGAGAACGACACGGCTTTCGTGCGCGGGACGGTGAAGGACGTAGGCTCGGCCGATCGCGTGATGGCGGTGGCCGCGACACTCGGCAAGGCGGTCAACCTGCTGAGGGTGGAAGTGCCCGCGACGGAGCCGCAGATCCTGCTGCGGGTCAAATTTGCCAACGTGGACCGCTCCGCCAGCCTGGACCTGGGGCTCCACCTGTACAACACTTCATTCAACCAAGCCACGTCCACCGGCACGGGCTATGCGCTTTTTCCCGATCCTTCGGGGCTGATCCCGGTGAAAACGACAACCAACATCCTGCTGTCCCGGCCGGATATCAACCTGCTCGCGGAACTCCAGGCGCTCGAAGCCAAGCGCGCGCTCGAGTTTCTGGCGGAGCCGAACCTGCTTACGATCAGCGGACAGCAGGCCAGTTTTCTGGCGGGAGGCGAATTCCCGGTTCCGGTGGTGCAGCCATCCACTACGGGTTTGACCAGCGTCACGATCATGTGGCGGGAGTACGGCGTGCGCCTGAACTTCGTTCCGGTGGTGACGCCGCGGGGAAGCATCCGGCTGAAGGTCGCCCCGGAAGTCAGCTCGCTCGACTACACGAATGCGGTCACGATTCAGGGTTTCACCGTTCCGGGACTTTCCTCGCGGCGGGTGCAGACGGAAGTCGAACTGGAAAGCGGCCAGAGCTTTGTCATCGCGGGTCTTCTGGACAATCAGACCACCGACAGTTTCTCCAAGGTTCCGGGCATCGGAAGCATTCCGGTCCTGGGCAAGCTGTTCCAGACGAAGAGTGTTGCCCGCAACAATACCGAACTGCTGGTGGTGATTACGCCCGAACTGGTGCGGCCGATTCCGGAGGGGCAGCCCACACCGGACATCAAATTCCCGTCGCCTTTCCTGAAGAACGTTCCCACGGTTGCGCCGCGGCAGCCCGGCATGGACAAAACCGGGCCGGCGGCGGGGAAGCCCGCCGTGGAGAGCCTGCCCTATGAGCGGCTGGCGCAGCCCGCCAAGATGGGACAGACGCCTATGACTGCCAACCCCGGAGAGACGCCCGCGGGGCCGGCGCCGGCTGCGGGCAAATCGGACGCTCCGGCTCCGGCCCCGCCCGCGGCGGGGAGCGGCAAGTGAGCCGAGGCCTGGAGAGCTGAAATGTACCCGTTGACGATTGGGCTGGCGATCGAAAACCGCGAACTTTGGGAGCAGGCGCAGGCGTGTCTGGCCGATCTGCCGTTCCGCGTCATCGTAGAGCATCAGGATACCAGCGATCTGAGCGCCTTCCTGGATCGCCTGGAGCGCATGCGTCCCGACGTAGTGCTGGTGGACATCAGCACCCGGAAGGAGCCGCTGGAGAGCCTGGTCACGGCGGTCCGCAACGCCACCGGCGACCCGATGATCATCGCGCTGAACAACTCGGCGGCGGCGGACTCGATCCTCTCTTCGCTGCGCGCGGGGATCAACGAATACCTGTATCCGCCTTTGAAGGAGTCCCTGAAAAAAGCGCTGGAAAAGCGTTCCATGGAGCGCAGCCGGCGGCGCGAGAGCGGGGTCAAAGGCAACGGCAAGAGCTTTGGGTTCCTCTCGGCGAAAGGCGGCTGCGGAGCCACCACCATCGTCAGCCACGTGGCCGCGGAACTGGGGCGCCAGAACCAGAAAGTCCTGCTGGCGGACCTGGACATGGACGCGGGCATGGTGGGCTTCATCACCAAGACCAAGGCGGTCTATTCCATTCTGGACGCGGTGAACAACCTGCACCGGCTGGACATCTCGTATTGGAAGGCGCTGGTCTCCAACGGCATTCCCGGGGTGGAAATCATCGCGTCACCGCTGGCCCTGGCGTCCAAGCAGCAACCCAAGGACGAACAGGTGCGGCACGTGCTGGCCTTCGCCCGGCCGCTCTACGATTGGACGCTGGCCGACCTGGGCCGCAGCATCAGCCGCGTCGCCATGGCCGCCCTGGAGGAGATCGATGAGGTCTGCCTGGTCACCACACTGGAAGTGCCGGCACTGCATCAATCCAAGCAGATCATTCAGACCCTGGTGGACAGCGGTTATGGGAAGGGGCGCATCCGGCTCATCCTGAACCGCGCGCCCAAGCGTTTGGACATTACGCCGGGCGAGCTGGAGAAGATGCTGGGGATTCCGATCTTCTTCATGATTCCGAACGATTATCCCGAGCTTTACGAGACGTACGCCGAAGGCCGGATGCTGAACCGCAACTCGGACCTCGGCAAAAGCATGAGCCGGCTGGCCACCAAACTGGCGGGGCTGGAAGAAGGCAAGACCGGGAAGAAACGGTTCGCGCTGTTCGGATAAGGAAAAGGAAGAAGACCAAAATCAAAATGCCGGTAATGAATTCCATTTCGAAAACCGGGGACAAGGAGACCGGCTGGGTCAGCCGGCTATTCACCCGCGAGGGTTACACCCCGGAATACCAGGAGCTGAAGTTCACTCTGCACCGCAAGCTGCTGGACCGGATCAACCTGGAAGCGCTCTCGTCGATGGCGGGCGAGCGCGTGCGGGCGGAGATCCGGGCGGCGGTAGCCAAACTGGTGGAAGAGGAGAAGACGCCTCTCAGCCTGGTGGAAAAGGACCGGGTCATCGAAGAGATCCTCGACGAGGTTTTCGGACTGGGGCCGCTGGAGCCGCTGCTGCAGGACCCGACGGTATCGGACATCCTGGTGACCACGCCGAAGCTGGTCTACGTGGAGCGCGCCGGCAAGCTCTACCGCACGCCGGTGGAGTTCAAGGACGACAGCCACCTGCTGCGCATCATTGAAAAGGTGGTGTCGCGGGTGGGGCGCCGGATCGACGAATCGTCGCCGCTGGTGGATGCGCGGCTTCCCGACGGCTCGCGCGTCAACGCCGCGATTCCTCCGGTGGCGGTGGATGGGCCGCTGCTGTGCATCCGGCGGTTCGGGCGCTACGGCCTGAAGGGCGAAGACCTGGTGGCCAAGCTGTCCCTGACCGAGGGCATGCTGGAGCTGTCAAAAGCCTGCGTAAGGGCGCGCCTCAACATCCTGATCTGCGGCGGAACCGGCTCGGGCAAGACCACCCTGCTCAACGCGCTTTCTTCCTACATACCGGAAGACGAGCGCATCGTGACGATCGAAGACGCCGCCGAATTGAAGCTGATGCAGACCCACGTGGCGCGCATGGAAACGCGGCCCGCCAATGTGGAAGGCACCGGCGCCATACACATCCGGCAACTGGTGATCAACGCTCTGCGTATGCGGCCGGACCGCATCATCGTAGGCGAGGTCCGCGCCGAAGAAGCGCTGGACATGCTGCAGGCCATGAACACGGGCCACGACGGATCGCTCACCACCATTCACGCCAACTCGCCCCGCGACGGACTGGGACGGCTGGAGGTGATGGTCGGGATGGCCAATTCCAACATGGGAATCCGCTCGATCCGCCAGCAGGTCGCCTCCGCGGTCAACCTCTTCATTCAGGTGGCGCGGTTCAGCGACGGAACACGCCGCGTCACGCACATCACCGAAGTGGTCGGCATGGAGCAGGACGTCATCACGCTCCAGGACATTTTCGTTTTCGAGAAGACCGGCATTGCCGAAAGCGGCAGGGTGCTGGGACGGTTCCGCGCCACGGGAATCCGCCCCAAATTCTACGACCGGCTCAAGTCGTGCGGCATCACGCTGCCGCCGCAACTTTTCCAAACCGTGGTGGAGATCAACTGATGTACGTGGTAGCCATCTCGTTCCTGGTGGTATTCATCCTGATGCTCTTCGCGGTCAGCATAGGGCTGAAGGTCCTCGACGCGCGGCGCAAGCAGCAAATGGCGGGCATGCTGGACACGGCGGCCGGGGAGCCGGTGGTCACGATCAGCAGCCTGTTGAAGGAGATCGACTCGGAGCAGCCGACGCGCTTGAACGCACTGGTCGCATCGCTGCAATTCTCGAAGCACATGGGGGAGTTGCTGCAGCAGGCCGGCATGACGTGGCCGGCCACGAGGCTTCTGGGGCTGATGGCGGGACTGACAATTCCCGGGTTTGCCCTGGGCCTCATGTTCCCGTTCCTGGTGAACGGCCCCTTTACAGCCATGGTGCTGGCCGCCACCTTCGGCGCTCTTCCGTACCTCTTTGTCCGCCGAAAGCGGACCAAGCGGCTGGAGAAGCTGGAGGAGCAGTTTCCCGAGGCGCTGGATTTTCTGGCGCGGTCCATGCGCGCGGGCCACGCGTTCGCCATCAGCCTGGAGATGGTCGGGGAAGAACTGCCCGAGCCGCTGGGGCAGGAATTCCGCGCGTTGTTCAACGAGCAGAACCTGGGCGCGCCGCTGGATATCGCGCTGCAGAACTTCTCGGTGCGGGTGCCGCTTCTGGACGTGCGCTTCTTCACGTCCTCGGTGTTGCTGCAGAGGCAGACCGGCGGCAACCTGAGCGAAATTCTCAACCGCCTGGCGTATGTCATCCGGGAACGTTTCAAGTTGAAGGGCCAGGTGAAGTCGGCCAGCGCGCACGGACGGCTCACTGCCACTATTCTGACGGTTCTGCCGGTGGCGCTCATGCTGGGGCTGCTGGTGATCGCGCCGGGCTACCTGGAGGGCATGGCGGCGGATCCCGACGGCAAGAAGATGATCGCCGGCGCGATCATCGCCCAGGTGCTGGGCAACATCAGCATCAAGAAGATCATCAATATCAAGGTCTGATATGGAACATCCGATACTTTTCTCGATGTGCGCATTCCTCATGTTGATGGTCCTGACGACCTGGGTGGGATACCGGCTGCTGTATAAGCCGGGACGTTTCCTCAAGCAACTGGGGAACCCGGTGATCAGCGAGCTCGGCGGCGGGCTGGAGCAGGAGGGGGAAGAGCCGCCCCGGCCCGTGGTTACGTTCCTGCAGCAGCTTGGGTCCAAGCTGCCGGTTTCGGAAGCTAACATAGGCACCCTTAAAACCGACCTGATCCACGCGGGATTCCGCTCCGAGCACGTACTGGCGGTGTTCGCCGGAATCCGGATCATCACCACCCTGACGCTGTTCTTCGTGTGCGTCATGATGACGACGCGGATGCCTTCCGCCGGGCCGCTCAGCTTCGCGGTGATCGGCTTCGGCTGCGTGGCGGGCTGGATTCTCCCCCGGATGTTTGTGGAGAGGCGGGCCAAAAAGCGCGCGGAGACGCTTCGGCTGTCGCTACCGGATGCGCTCGACCTGATGGTGGTGTCGATCGAGGCCGGTTTGGGCCTGGACATGGCGATGCAACACGTGGCGCGCGAACTGCAGTTGAGCCACCCGGAACTCAGCGAGGAGATGACGCTGGTCACGCTGGAAATGCGCGCGGGGAAGCGCCGCGCCGATGCGCTGCGCAATTTTGCGGAGCGCACGGGCGAAAGCGAAATCCGCAAGCTGATCGCCATCCTCATCCAGAGCGACCGGTTCGGCACGAGCATGGGGGAGAGCTTGCGCACGCACTCGGATTTCCTGCGAACCAGGCGCCGCCAGGAAGCCGAGGAGAGAGCCGGAAAAGTGGGCGTCAAGCTGGTCTTTCCGATCTTCTTTTTCATCCTGCCTTCCATGCTGTGCGTGGCGGCAGGCCCGGGTATTTTGCAGATTGTCAAGTATCTGTTCCCCATGATGAACGCGATGCATTAAACACATAGGAGAAACGACGATGAGCAACACTGTAATTCAAACCGTGATCTGGCTGGCAGCCGCCGGCGTTTTAATGGTATTCCTGCGGCGGCGGCGCACCCGGAGGACGCAACAGTAACGGCCAGGGCTCCGCCCTCGATATCCCTTCGGGATATTGGAAGTCACAGATCAGAAGAGGAAGTCAGGATTATGGCGGTAACGGTCTAACTGCCAGGCAGGACGGGCCGGGCCAGCCTGCGGGTCCGGCTGTTCCGCCAAACCGGTGGCTTGTTCTACCAGAAAGGAGATTGCAGTGGATCTGGCGATTCAAGGAGCGATGTGGTTGGGTGCGGGAGTGACGCTCGTCATGCTGCTGTCACGCCGACGCCGGCGCCGCGCGCTGCAGTGATTCTCGATCACGGAAAGGCGGACCTGTCCGGACTCTCCATGTCGCTCGAGACGCTCGCAAGCAAACAGAATCCCGATGGCGGTTGGCCGTATGTCCGCGGATGCTCGTGGACCGAGCCGACGGTGTACGCCATTCTCGCGCTGCTGGCGGGCGGCGAGCACCAGGCAGCCAACCGGGGTCTCGGATGGCTTCAGGCGGCGCAAAGGCCGGACGGAGGCTGGCCGCCACAGAAGGGTGTAGAGGAGAGCACCTGGGTCACCGCCCTGGCCGCGTTGCTGCCCGCAGACGTCCTGGGAGCTAAACCACACGCCCGCGCCATTCATTGGCTGGTGGGAGTCTCGGGCGAAGAGACCACCTTCAGCTATCGTCTCCGCGAGTTCCTTCTGGGCAATGCCATACCTCCCGAGCTAGCTCACGCGGGATGGCCCTGGATACCGGGAGCGGCTGCCTGGGTGGGACCCACCTCGGTGGCCTTGCTGGCCCTCGGCATGGAATACCGCCGGGCGCCCACGGCGGCGATCGGCGGGCGGCTGGAAGGCGGGCGGAAATTCCTATTGGCGCGCATGTGCCGGGAAGGCGGCTGGAACCACGGGTCGGTGCGGGCGCTGGGGTACGAGTCGGCGCCTTATCCGGAAACCACCGGCATGGCCCTGGCCGCGTTGCACGGCGTCAGTTCCCCCCAGGTGGATCGGTCGCTGACGGTGGCCAAGGGTTTTCTGAGCCAGTGCCGCTCGGCCGACGCGCTCAATTGGCTGCGGCTGGGGCTGATGGCGCATGGCCAGTTGCCGCCGGATTACAGCCCGCCCTCGGGAGTGTGCTATCGGACGTGCCCGGAAGTATCGCTGGATGCCGTGGTTACCGCGCACGCGGATGGCCGCGGCCAGCTTTGGGGATAAGACATGGGAGCCAGGATGACACGACGGGAATGGCTGGCTCTTTCGGCCGGCGCGGCGCTCTCCGGCAGTTGTGGCCGCAATGCACCCCTCCCGCCTTCGACGGTTTCGATCGTCCGGGCCCCGGCCTACGATCAAAGCCTGTACGACGCGGTGCGCCGCATTTTCCAGGAACACCGGCCCGACTTGCGCGGCCGCAGCGTTGTGCTCAAGCCCAACCTGGTGGAGTTCGAGCCGGAGAGCAGCATCAACACGCATCCCCTGCTGGTGCACGCGGTGTTCGAAGCGGCGAAGGCCATGGGCGCCGCCCGAGTCCGCATTGCCGAGGGGCCCGGCCACCGGCGCAACACCCTGGACCTGGCCGACGCGGCCGGGTACTTTCGCACCGTCCCGGATTTTGAAGACCTGTTCGTGGATCTCAACCTGGACGAGGTCACGCGCGTCCATCCGGGACAGCATCTCTCACGGCTGGACAACCTGTATCTTCCCAATACGGCGCTGGGGGCCGATCTGCTGATCTCCATTCCCAAGATGAAGACCCATCACTGGACCGGTGCGACGCTGGCCATGAAGAATCTCTTCGGAGTGGTGCCCAGCGGCATCTACGGATGGCCCAAGAACGTGCTCCATTGGGCCGGCATTGCGGAGTCGATCGCCGACCTGCACGCCGTGTTTCCCAGGCAGTTCGCGATCGTGGACGGCATTGTCGGCATGGAAGGGAACGGGCCCATTCAAGGCACTCCCAAGCATGCTGGCGTCCTCGTGGCGGGGAACGATCCGGTGGCGGTGGATGCGACATGCTGCCGCATCATGCGAATCGACCCGTACCAGATCGGGTATTTGCGGCTGGCAGCCGAGGAAAGCGAGGGCCGCATCGATGAAGTGAACATTCGCCAGACCGGCGCGAGCCTGGCGGAGGTGGCCACGCCGTTCGCCCTGCCGCCCGACTTTCCGGCCCTGCGACTGGAGGCAAACCCATGAAGGACCACATTGCAGCCGTTTGGCACAGCCCCTACAGCTATATCCTGACCTCGATCGCGCTACTGACGCCGTGCTACTGGCAGCCCCGGCTCCAGGCCGGCGACCTGTCCAGCCACATCTACAACGCGTGGCTGGTGAGGCTGATCGAACAAGGCCGAACGCCGGGATTGGTAGTGGTGCGCCAGTGGACCAACGTGCTTTTCGATTGGATACTGAGCGGCCTGTTCCGCGTATTTGGCGCGGAGGCGGCGCAGCGGATCGCGGTGTCCCTGGCGGTCCTGATCTTCGTGTGGGGGGCCTTCGCGTTCGTTTCGGTGGTGGCCGGCCGCCGCTCGTGGCACCTGATGCCGTGCATCTCGATGCTGGCCTACGGATGGGTCTTCCACATGGGCTTCTTCAACTTCTACCTGAGCCTGGGCCTGTGTTTCTGGGCGCTGGCCGCGGCGTGGAAGTCGACCCCGCGACGCCTCGGCGCCGCCATCGGGATCCTGGTTCCAGCTTTCCTGGCGCATGCCCTGCCGGTAGTCTGGACCATCGGCCTGCTGACGTATGTGCTGGCGGCCCGCCGGCAAACCGCGGCCGGGCGCGTCTGCCTCACGACGGGATTTGTCCTGGCACTGGCTGTCTTCCACGGCATCGTCGGGCATCTGCTGGTGACCCGCTGGTCGCCGGTGCAGGTGACCTTTACCACGGGGCTTGACCAGCTTTGGGTCTTCGACACCAAGTATTACCTCGTGCTGATGGGCCTGCTGGCGGTGTGGGGACTGCTCTTCGCCGGCCTGGTTCGGGGCTCCGGAGTGCAGCAAGTGGCCGGCTCTATCCCGTTTCACCTCTGCGTCATCAGCGCCGCCGTGGTGTTCATCCTGCCGAGCACGGTTCTGATTCCGGGATTCGCTCACGCCCTGAGCTACATCGCCGAGCGGATGTCGCTGGGGGTGGCCGTGTGCATCTGCGCGCTGTTGGGCACGGTGCGCCCGCGCCGGCTGGAACGGTACGCGTTAGTGGCCGTGGCATTCGCCTTTTTCGGTTTTGTTTACAGTGACGAGCGCGCCTTGAACTCGTTCGAAGACCGGATGGAGGACGTGGTGACGCAGCTGGCTCCCGGCCAGCGGGTGGTGAGTCCGATCACCGACACCGACATGCGGACCAACGCGTTGACCCACATGATCGACCGGATCTGCGTGGGGCGTTGCTACAGCTATGCGAATTACGAGGCATCCACCGCGCAATTCCGGCTCCGGGCGGTGAGGCAGAATCCGTTCGTGGCCGCCACCTATCGCGATTCCTGGGACATGCAGACGGGGAAATACGTGGTAAAGCAGGGCGATTTGCCGCTGTATAAAGTGGACCTCGAGAATGACGGAAAGATGGTCGTCAGAAGTCTGAAAGCAGGATCTCCATGCGGAATTACACGCTGGAAAACTTTAGTGGATCTGTTGCCGAATTCCTGAATTTGCCGTCCGCGAGACCGATTCCGTGGCGCCGCATCACCGTGGATGCCGTGGTGATCGTGCTCTTCATCCTCACGTCGTCCTGGTTCGTGCGGGGCTGACGGGAGAGCTGCGAGCCGGCGGGTTTACAATTGCGGCCCCGGCGCGGCCAGCATGACCATCAGATTCCAGATGATCAACCCCGCATACCAATATGTGATCCACCGAATGATATGTTTCTTGCGGGTATAGACGCACAGTCCGCCCAGTCCCAATGCCAGCACCTTGGACGCGGCCACGCCGAACCCCGGGCCTAGATGCATGAGGATGCGGATGAAGGGGCTGGCCTCCGCCGCGCCCATCTTGAAGCCCACGAACGTGGTCAGCAGGTCCAACAATTGCAGGTAAATAAAAATGTAGGTGATGGACATCCAGTTCTAGTCCTGCTAAATCTATCGGTGCTTCCGTGCGAATATATTGTAGCCGGACGCACAAAATTTCTGTGTATTTATCTGTACCATCTGTACCGAACGAAATAAGAAAGTCCTGGTACAGAGCGGTTCGACTCCTATGCACGCGGTCTCCGGCGCCGGTTGAGGGTGGATTTTCGACCCTGGGGATACCCCGGCCGCAGCCCGGTAACACCGCGGCTGTCTGCTAAATTGGTGATCAGTGCAGCAGCCGAGTGAAGCCACATATCTGATCCATGAGGCCGGCGGACGTTGTTTTGACCTGGCCAGCGGGCAATCGTGGGCCATCGGGCGGGGCGATGGCTGCGCCGTCATGCTCGACAGCCGCTCGGTGTCGAGACTGCACGCGCTCATTCAACGGCGGGACACGGGCGACTTCTCACTGGTGGACCTGGGCAGCCGCAACGGAAGCTTCGTCAACAGCCGGCGGGTGAGCCTGCCGGTGGTGCTGAACGACCAGGACCGGCTGGTTTTCGGCGATCAGGAACTGGTGTTCCACAACCAGGCGAATGCCTCCGCGGCCGCCGCCGCACCGGCCACGGATACGCGCAATGCGCCCACGACGGCGCTGCACAGCCACACTCTGACCACCATCGTGGTGGTGGACATCCGCGACTTCACGCCGCTGGCGCGCAGCGTGTCCGAGGCGCTGCTGTCGCAGACGATCGGCACGTGGTTCCTGCGGGTGGGACAGGCCACCCAAAGGCTGGGCAGTTGGGCGCAAAAGTATATCGGCGACGCGGTGATGGCGGTGTGGGTTCACGACAACGCCGCGAGTGTCCGGGGGGACCTGCTGCGCGCGCTTCGCGCGGTGGACGACATTCAAGCGGCTACCGCGGAGATCAGCGGCGCGCTGCCGCTGCCCGGTCCGCTGCGCATCGGCGCGGGCGTGAACACCGGATCCGCCATCCTGGGCGGAACCGATTTCACGGCGCTGGGCGACACCGTCAACGCGGCTTTCCGCCTGGAGGCCGCCACCAAGACCATCGGCTTGGGGGTGGCCCTCGGGGAGCGCAGTTTTCAGGAGCTGGCGCTGGCGGAGGCGCGCCCGTTCGAACGCCACGAAGTGGAATTGAAGGGCTACGAATCGCCGAGCACCGCGTGGGCGATCTCCTTCGAAGACCTGCGCGGTTTTCTGCTCGAAGTGGAGACGAAGCCCTGAGATTCGCGGCTCTGGAACAGGGCGTGCGATCATATTCGAAGCGAGAACGCGAGGCAAACGAATATGAAGAGCCGATTCGTGCTGATGGCCGGATTCGGCGGCCTGTTGCTCCTCATGGCCTTCGCCGGCATCGACAGCCTCCATACCCTGCGGCGGATTCAGACCTCTAACGACGGCATCCGCGAGGATTTCCTGAGGCGGACGCGCCTGCTGGAGCAGATCCGGGCGGACCTGTACGTCTCGGGCACTTATGTCCGCGACTACCTGCTGGAACCGGAGAGCGGGCGGGCGGAGGGACACCGCTACAGTCTCCTGGAGACACGGAAAGACATGGAGACCGCGCTGGGAGAGTATCGCACGCTGCTGACGGCCGAGGAATCGCAGCCCTTTCAATTGCTGACCGGGGCGTTGGCGGGGTACTGGAAGGTGCTCGAGCCGGTGTTCGGCTGGACAACCGGTCAGCGGAAGAGGGACGGCTTCCCGTTTCTTCGCGACGAGGTGTTTCCACGGCGCCAGGCCATGCTGCGGATCGCCGACCAGATCGGCGCCATCGACGAAACGCAACTGAATACCGCGAAGGTGCGGGCGGAGGGGACATTTTCGCAATTCCGCCGCCGGCTGACGGGCATCATCGGGCTGACCATCGGGCTGGGACTGCTGCTGGCCATTTTCAGCATTCGCAAGATCCTGGGCCTGGAGACGGAAACCGCGGCCCACTTTCGGGAGATGGCGCGGGCACGGGCCAAATTGCAGCAGTTATCCGCGCGCCTGGTGGCGGCGCAGGAGGACGAGCGGCGCTCGATCTCACGGGAACTGCACGACGAGGTAGGCCAGGCGATGACGGGGGTGCTGGTGGAGATGGCCAACCTCTCCGCGCTGATTCGTGCGGGCGATCTGGACCGTGTGGCGGCCAAGGCGGGCGAGATCAAGCTCCAGGTGGAGAACTCCATCAGCGGGGTACGCAACATGGCCCTGCTGCTGCGGCCGTCGATGCTGGACGACCTGGGCCTCGTGCCGGCGCTGGAGTGGCAGGCGCGCGAAGTCGGGAGGCGCAGCGGAATGTGGATCAAAGTGGATGCCGGGCAGGTCTCCGAGGAACTGCCGGAAGAGCACAAGACCTGCGTCTATCGCATCGTGCAGGAGGGTCTGCACAACATCGTGCAGCACGCCGGCGCGCACCATGCGAGTGTCATGGTGCGCCAGGAGGCGGAGTGCCTCATGCTGGCCATCACGGATGACGGCAAGGGCTTCGACGCGCGGCGGCAGCGCGGCATGGGCCTGCTGGGAATCGAGGAGCGGGTGAGCCACCTGGGCGGCACATTCACCGTGGAATCGCAGCCGGGGCAAGGGACCGTGCTGCGGATCACGCTGCCGCTGGTGGAGACGGTGGCATGAAGCCGACACGAATCGTCCTGGCCGACGATCACACGGTGGTGCGGAAGGGCCTGCGGCTGCTGTTGGAGAGCTACCCTGGTTTCCAGGTGGTGGCGGATGCCGCCGACGGCCGCCAGGCGGTAGCGCTGGCCGAAGAGCATCGGCCCGACGTGGTGGTGTTGGACGTGGCGATGCCGATTCTGAACGGGATCGAGGCCGCGCGCCAGATTTCCGCCAGGCTGCCGCGCGTGGCGATCGTGTTCCTGAGCATGCACGCCGACGAGGCCTACGTGCTGAAGGCCCTGAAGGCCGGCGCGAACGCCTATCTGCTCAAGGACTCGGCCGAGCACGACCTGATCGACGCGGTGAAGGCCGTGGGCGAAGGCAAGGCTTTCTTCAGTCCCGCGATCAGCAAGATGCTGGTGGAGGACTACATGCGCCAGATGCGGGAACGCAAGGTGGAGGACAGTTACGAGCTGCTGACGACCCGGGAGCGCGAGATCCTGCAGTTGCTGGCGGAAGGCAAGAGCAACAAGGAAGCAGCCACGCTGCTGAACCTGAGCCTGTACACCGTGGAAACGCATCGCGGCAACATCCTCCAGAAGCTCAACCTGCACAGTACGGCGGAGCTTATCCTGTACGCGATCCGCAAGGGCGTGATCCGTTGAGTTTGCCGCCAGGAGCCGAGGACGCCGGCTATCCGGGTTACAATGCGTTTTCCCGCATGACACCCGCCGCCGAAACGCGCATCCGAGTGCGCTATGCCGAGACCGACCAGATGGGGGTGGTTTACTATGCCAATTTTCTGGTTTGGATGGAAGTGGGCCGTGTGGAACTCTGCAAGGCATGCGGTTTCAACTACCGCGACATGGAACGCGACGACGGCATCCTGCTGGCGGTGGCCGAAGCCAACTGCCGTTACTCGGCGCCCGCCCGATTCGACGACGAGGTGATCGTCCGAGCGTGGATCAGCCAGGCCGGCGACCGGATGGTGACGTTCTCCTATGAAATGCGGCTGGCCGAAAACGACCGCAAACTGGCGACCGGTTATACGCGCCACATCTTTCTGACGCGGGACCTGCGGCGCACGCGTCTGCCCGAAAAATACCACAAGTTGTTCGGGATCGAAAGACGGGCGGGACCGCCGCGTTAATTCGATGGCTCATCGCATAGTGGGCTCGAGTTTCAGCGGCTCGGCCGGCGCGGTGATTTTCCCGGCGAGGTAAGGCACGTACTTGGTATCCGTGTTCCGAATGTGGTTCGTCAGCCAACCCTGCAGGAATTGCATAAGTTGGACGGTCAGCATCACCTGCCCGTTATTGTAATCGGCCTCGAACTGCAGCACCTGTTTGGTGAGCGCGTCGTGCTGGGCTTTGTGGGCGTCGAAATCGGAGTAGTGGCGCTCGCGCATCAGGCGCTCCTCATGCGAAAAATGCGACGCCGTATACTGGACCAGGCGGTTCAGCACTTTGGCACAGGCGGCTTTGCCCTGTCCCGCTGCCATGGCGGCGTGCAATTCCCCGGCAATCTGAAAGAGGACGCGATGCTGGGCATCGATGGAGACTATGTTAACGCTGTATTCGTCTTTCCACTCAAACATACGCAATTGATCGGCAAAAACGAGGGGAAGCTTTAGGCCGGCGGTAAAATCAAAATATGCGCATTCTGCTTTTCAGCGGTAAAGGAGGGGTCGGGAAGACCAGTCTGGCCGCCGCCACCGGCCTGCAACTTTCCCGTTTGGGGTACCGAACCCTGGTGATGAGCGTCGATCCCGCCCACAGCCTGGCGGACGCCTTCGACCTCGAAACCGACCTGTTCCACTCCAAGACCGGCGACCCGTACCCCATCGACGGCCACCTGGCCATTCACGAAGTCAATATCCAAAAGGAAATCAAGCGCCACTGGCGGGAGATCTCCTCCTACGTCATTTCGGTGCTGCGCACTACGGGGATCAGCGACGTGGAGGCCGAGGAGCTGGCGATCCTGCCGGGGATGGAAGAGCTGAGCGCCATGATGTACGTCAACCAGTTCCGGCGCGAGCAGCGCTACGACGCCATCGTTCTGGATTGCGCGCCCACGGCCGAGTCGATGCGGTTTGTGAGCATGCCGACCACGCTCGAATGGTACATGAAGCACATTTTTCCGTTCCAGCGGGGAATTCTGAAGGCGGTGCGGCCGCTGGCCAATCGCGTTTCCCCGGTGGAGCTGCCGACCGACAGCTACTTCGCCAACATCCAGGACCTGTTCGGCAAGCTGGACGGTATCGGCGAGCTGTTGGAAAACCCCAAAATCACCAGCGTCCGGCTGGTGACGAACCCGGAACGAATGGTGCTGCGCGAGACCCAGAGGGCGTTCGTCTATTTCTCGCTGCACGGCTTGACGGTGGACGGGGTGATCGTCAACCGCGTTCTGCCGATGGCGGTTACCGACGCCTGGTTCCAGGAGTGGCGCCTGTCTCAGGGCCGCATCCTGGAGGAGATCGATTCCTACTTTTCGCCGGTTCCGGTGAAGCGGGTGCCTTTGTTCACCCACGAAGTGCTGGGCCGCGAGCGCCTGGACGAGCTGGCCCACGCGTTGTACGGCGAGAAGGAAGATCCGGCCGCGGTGAGCCGCACCGAGGCGCCCTACACCTTCAGCAAGCGCGACGGGCATTACGAGGTCCGGCTGCAATTGCCGTTTGCCGTGAAGGGCGAAATCGGGCTGTTCAAGAAAGGCGACGAGCTGGTGGTGGAGATCGGGACGCTGCGGCGCCACATCGGGCTGCCTACCTCGATGACCGCCCTTTCGCCCAGCCGGGCAAAGTTGGAGAATAGAGTTTTGACCGTGGAGATGAAGGAGAGCTGACATGGAAGACAAGGCCACCGTCGCCGGGGCGGAGCAAAAGCCCGGATGCTTTTTTTGCACGACCGCCATGCCGCTGTTGGAACACTTGTGGTCGGAAGTCGCGCGCGACCACTTCCGGAATTCCCGCATCGAGTTTCTCAAGGGATTGCGCAGCCTGATCGATGAACGCATCGCGCACCTGGCTCGCGAGGAGGCCAAGGGCACGCACGTGCCCGTCGAGTGACCCAGCCGGCGCTGCGCTATCGCGCGCTGCTGCTGGCCGCCGCCGTGCTTTTTTCCACCGGCGGGGCGGCCATCAAATCGGCTACTCTGACGGGCTGGCAGATCGCCTGCTTCCGCTCGGCGGTAGCGGCCGCGGTGCTGCTGCTGGTTTTGCCCGAGGCTCGCCGCGGGTGGAGGTGGCGGATCGTCCCGGTGGCGGCGGCGTACGCGGCCACGTTGATCACGTTCGTCCTGGCGAACCGGCTGACCACCGGGGCCGACGCCATTTTCCTGCAATCCACCGCGCCGCTCTACCTGCTGCTGCTCGGTCCGGTGCTTCTCGGCGAGCCGGCCCGGCGGGCGGATTTCCTGTATATCGCTGCCGTGCTGGCGGGGATGGCGGTGTTCTTCCTGGGAAGCGAGCCGGCGCTCGAGACCGCTCCAAACCCGGCGAAAGGCAACCTCATCGCCGCCTCCAGCGCACTGGCTTATGCTTTGATGCTGGCCGGGCTGCGGTGGCTCGCGCGGCGGGGCAATCGGGACGCGGCGGTCGCCACGGTTGCGCTCGGGAATGTCCTGGCGAGCGTTGCCACGCTCCCCCTGGCATTGCCGGTGGCGGCCGGAGCGGGAGCCGGGACCGGGCACAATCTCGCGATCATTCTGTATCTGGGGGTGGTGCAGATCGGGGTGGCGTATTTCTGCCTGACGCGGGCCATGGGCCACGTGCCGGCGCTCCAGGCCGCCACCTTGCTGATGGCCGAGCCCGCCCTGAATCCGCTGTGGACCTGGCTGGTGCGCGGGGAACGGCCGGGCGCCTGGCCGCTCGCGGGCGGCGCCGTCATCCTCGGCGCCACCCTGGCCAACACCTGGCGGCAGAGCAAAGAAGAAACTCGGTGAGGGGCTTCAGCACGTGGAATCGCCGGATGCCGGGTCCGATGTGCTCTCCCTGAGACGGGCGGCCTGGGTGATGAGGTAATTCCGTTCCGGCAGGCTCGTCGTACGGCCGGCGGCGGTCCGGTAGTGCGCAATGGCGGCCTGACGGTCTCCGGCCAGCTCCAGCAGATGGGCACGAACCGCATCGAGTCGGTGATGGCCGGCCAGCCGTCCATCGGCGTCGAGCGCATTCAGCAGCTCGAGTCCCGCGGGCGGGCCGTGCACCATGGCCGCGGCGATGGCGTGATTGAGCGTCACCATGGGATTGTCCGACATGCGTTTCAGGAGGTCATACAGCGCCAGGATCTGCGGCCAGTCGGTATCTTCGGCCCGGGCCGCTTCGTCATGAACGGCGGCGATGGCCGCCTGTAGCTGGTACGCGCCAACCGGCCCCTTTGGCAAGGCGGCGGTGAGGAGCGCGATGCCCTCGGAGATCTCCTTCCGATCCCACAGGGCTCGATCCTGTTGGGTGAGCGGGATCAACTCGCCGTCGGGCGAAGTTCGCGCCGCGCGGCGCGCATCGGTCAGCAACATGAGCGCCAGCAATCCCGCGACCTCGCCATCGTCCGGGAGCAAGTCGTGAACGGACCGCGTCAGCCGGATCGCCTCGCCGGACAGCTCGGGTCGCTGCAACTGTGGGCCGACGCTCGCCGTGTAGCCTTCGTTGAAGATCAGATAGAGCACGTGCAGCACGGCGCGGAGCCGTTGGGCCCATTCCTGGCTGGACGGCAAGCGGAATGGCACGCCGGAAGCCTTGATGCTGTGCTTGGCCCGGCTGATCCGCTGCGCCATGGTCGCCTCAGGCACCAGGAACGCGCGGGCGATTTCGGCCGTGGTCAAGCCGCCCACTGCCCTCAGCGTCAGGGCGATGGCCGACGACACAGTCAGCGCTTCGTGACAGCACATGAAGAGCAGGATGAGCGTATCGTCCTGATCCGTTTCATTTTCCACGCCGGCCGCAGGCGCCAGGTGGTCGGGCTGCATGGCAGCGCCGGTTTCCCGGCGCCGGCGGGCCATTTCGCTGCGCAGGTGATCGGCCATGCGCCGGGAGGCGACCTGAATCAGCCAGCCGCGAGGATTCTCGGGAAGGCCGTCCCGCGGCCACTGAATGGCCGCCCCGACCAATGCCTCCTGAACGGCGTCCTCGGCGGCGGAGAAGTCGCGGAAACGGCGGACAACCGCGCCGAGCACCTGCGGCGCGAGTTCGCGCAACAGATGCTCGGAACGGTCGTCCAACAGCCTCGGCGTCACAGGAATTCTTCGGGCGGCCCGCTCATCACCTGGCGCACTTCGATCGGCATGTTCATCGGCGACCCGCCCGGAGCCGGCGCCGCCGACGCTCGGGCGGCGATCTCATAGGCTCGCTCCGGACTCTCGACGTCCACGATCCAGTAGCCGGCGAGGAACTCTTTGGACTCCGGGAACACTCCGTCGGTGATCGGTGCGCCGTCCTTTCCAGCTCGCACGCGCTTCGCCTCGTTCGGGCTAGCCAGGCCTTCGGCAGACACCAACTCTCCGGATTTGCGGAGAGCCTTGTCCAAATCACGCATGAACGCGATGTGCGCCTGGATGTCCTTTTTCGGCCAGGCGCCAAACGTGTCATAACCCGACTTCGGGCAATTCATCATCAAAATGTACTTCATGTCTTCCCGCTCCTTTCGATTTTCGCACGCGTTTGCGCGCTTTCATGAGTCAGTCGGAGCACGCGGCGCAGTCTCGACATCCCGGACGACGATTTCAAGAAAAATTGTAAGGGAGCGCCCCGGAGATAGTGGCGCCAGGTCAAAACCACGTCCTGGGGGGCGGTTCCTCGAGATTTGTCGGGTGCAGGGCTAACGGCGGCGCGTCCTCCAGCCGATATACCTAGCGTGAAAGGGACGAAGTCGCTTCGCCGGATGGTAAGCCTCGCTGGTGAGAGGCGGCCGGCGTTCGGCGTACACCGGCGATGGGCGTTGCTGGTGTTCTGCGCCGCCGGTCTTTTCTCCGCCCATCGGGCCGAGGCACAACGCTACTCGTTCAAGGAATATGCTCAGGAGCACGGCCTTTCCAACGTGGCGGTAAACAGTATCGCTCAAGACAAGGAACACTACATTTGGGTGGGAACCCAATCGGGGTTGTACCGGTACGACGGGCTGCGTTTCCACCAGGTGGGCGATGCCGCATTCTTGGGCAGTCTCGATATTCAGGCGCTGTCGGCTGCGCCCGACGGGTCCGTTTGGATCGGGACGCGGCGGGGTCTCGCAGTGGTCCACGGCAATCGGCTGGAATCACCCGAAGGTGTGGCGCGGCCGGAAATCATGGGGAATTCGAGTCTGGTGGTAGACGGGCGGGGGCGAGTTTACGCAGCGTCGGCACTCGGCCTGCTCCGGCTCGAGCGCGATTCCGCGGGGAAGATGCGCCAGGAGTGGCTCAGCCGCCTGCCGGCAGCGGGCGTCTACATCGACCGCACGGAAACAGTGTGGTTCGGCTGCGAGCAGGATCTGTGCCGCCTGCCGAATGGCGGGAGCGTCGAACAGATTGGCTCGCGGCTGGCGTTGCCTCCGGATTCCTGGAACAGCGTGCTGGTGGATGGGCGCGGGGACACGTGGATCCGCAGTGCCCGGCGGCTGTACCTTTGGCGCCGGGGCGCGTCCCGCGTGGAAACGATGAGCCAGGGAGTGCCGTTCTCGAACGTTGCCGCGGCGCGGCTGGAACTGTTGCCCGCGGGCGAGGTCGCCGTACCGACCGACGAAGGGTTGATGATCTTCGAAGGCGGGCGCGGGAGACTGATTACGGCCGGCGCCGGTATGGTCAGCCAGTCGGTCGCCGGCGTACTGGTGGACCACGAGGGATCCATCTGGATGGGGATACGAGGCGGTGGTATTTCCCGATGGCTGGGATATGGCGAATGGGAGGCATGGACCAAAGCTGACGGCCTGTTGAATGACACCATCTGGGCCGTCCGCCGCGACCGGTGGGGAGGTCTCTGGGTCGGTACTGCCGGAGGGTTGAGCATTCGCCCCCGGGGTTCCCCCGAGTGGAAGAACGTTTCGCCGAAAGACGGCCTGCCGGGGGCGCGCGCGAGGGCCATTGCGACGGCCAGCGACGGAACCGTCTGGGTGGGGACAAGCCCCGGAGGGCTGAGCCGGTTTGATCGAGACGGAGCTTTGCGCGAATCCTACGGGCCGGAATCGGGTCTGAAACAGACCGTGATCCAGGGAATCGTGGAAGACCGGGACGGGACGCTCTGGGTCAGCGTGACTGGAGCCTTGTATCGCGGCTCCTCAGATCGCGGGCGGCTGCGCTTCGAGCGCGTGCAGATTCCGGGAAGCGTGCCGAACGAACGCTACTACCAGGGGTTGGCTGACAAGCAGGGACGGCTCTGGATCCCGGCTTCGGAAGGCCTGCTGCTGCGGGAGCGCGGGGTGTGGAGACGGTTCGGAGTTCAGGACGGCTTGCGCGATGCCGGGGTGCTGGCCATCGCCGAAGCACAGGGCAGCTATTGGATCGCGTACGCCGAACCCCACGGGATCTCGCGCATTTTCGAATCCGGCGGCCATCTTCGCGTCGAGCACTTCGACAAGGGTCGAGGGATGGGGTCGGACAAGGTCTACTCCATCGGGCTCGACCGGCGCGATTGGCTCTGGGCCGGCACCGATGCGGGAGTGGACGTATTCCACGACGGCGGCTGGACGCACTACGGCCGGAATTCGGGACTCATCTGGGAAGACTGCGACACCAACGGATTCTGGGCGGACGAGGATGGCAGCGTCTGGATCGGCACCAGCCGCGGCCTGGCCCATCACCTGACGCCGGCCACGGACTCCCGCAATGGCGATATTCGGACCATTCTGACTGCCGTGCGCCTGGGAAACCGGGCTTTCGAGCCGGGGCGTCCCGCGCGGGTTTCCCACCGGGAAGGAACCTTGCTGGCGAGTTTCAGCGCGCTGACCTACCGCTACGAGGATTCCATCCGGTTCCGCTACAGGATGAGGGGCTTGAACGATGCGTGGCAACTGACGGATCAGCACCAGGTACAGTATGCCAGCCTTCCACCGGGGGACTACACCTTCGAGGTTCAGGCGGCCGATGAAACCGGGGCTCTCCCCTCATCGCAGGATCAGTTTTCGTTCTCCGTGGATCGGCCGTGGTGGATGACCCCCTGGGCCTTCGCGCTTTTCGCAGCCTGCCTGGCTGCGTGTGCCCGTTTGGGCTGGAAGTGGCGGCTGGGCCTCGAGCTGGCGCACAGGCGCGAACTGGAGCAGGCCATTAGCGAACGCACCCGGCAGTTGGCGCAAGCCAAGGAAAAGGCCGAGCAGATGAGCCATTTCAAGAGCGGCTTCCTGGCCAACATGAGTCACGAGATCCGCACGCCCTTGAATGCCGTCGTGGGCATGACCAGCCTGCTGCTGGACCGGAACCTGCCTCCCGAAGAGCGGGACTTTGTCGAGACCATCCGGCTCAGCAGCGACAACCTGCTGACCATCATCAACGACATCCTCGATTTCTCCAAGATCGAAGCTCACCGCATGGAACTGGAGAACCTGCCGCTGGACCTGCGCCACTGTGTCGAATCGGCGGTCGACCTGGTCACCAGCCAGGCGTCGCGCAAGCGGCTCGAGCTCATCCATCACGTCTCCGGCGAAGTGCCCAAGGCGGTTCTGGGCGACGTCACCCGACTCCGGCAGGTGCTGGTCAACCTGCTCGGCAACGCGGTGAAATTCACGGAGCGCGGAGAAGTCGTTCTGATGGTGACTGCCCATCCCCTCGATGACAGCCGGCACGAGATCGGTTTCGATGTTCTCGATACGGGCATCGGCATACCCGAAGACCGCGTCGAGAACCTGTTCCAGGCGTTCACCCAGGCGGACTCTTCCACCACGCGCCGGTTTGGCGGCACAGGTCTCGGCCTGGCCATCAGCCGCCGTTTGGTGGAGACCATGGGGGGATCGATCTCGGTGGAAAGCACGCTCGGACGGGGAAGCGCTTTCCGCGTCCGGATTCCGATGCAGGCTGTAGAGATCACCGAGGCCCCACGCGTGCTGGATTGCGCACTGTCGCTGGCCGGACGCCGGGTGCTGGTGGTGGACGACAACGAAACCAACCGCAAGATCCTGCAGTGCCGGGCCGGTTCCTGGGGCATGATCGCTGCGGTTGCCGGGAGCGGGCGCGAAGCCCTGGCCTGCCTCGGCGCCGAAGCGCCCTTCGACGTGGTTCTTGCCGATATGCACATGCCCGGACAAAACGGCCTGGAGCTGGCGGAAGAGATCCGGCGCCGCCTGGGGAGCGAGGCGCCTCCGGTGCTGCTGCTGACCTCGCTCGGCTCCGTCGGCGAGGCCCGGGGGAATCCCGCGGTCAGAACTTGTCTGGTCAAGCCCGTCAAGGAAGAACCATTGCGCGACGCCATGTTGGAGGCGCTGGGGCAGGCCCCGGCACGCACCGTGGATCGGATTCCGGCGCCCGAGGCGCTGACCGGGGAGCGCCCCTTCAGTCAGTTGCGCTTCCTTCTGGTGGAGGACAACCACATCAATCAGAAAGTGGGCTTGCTGCTGCTCCAAAGGTTGGGCTGCCGCGCGGATCTCGCCGGAAACGGCCTGGAGTGTGTGAAAGCCCTCGAAGGCCGGGACTACGACGTCGTCCTGATGGACGTGATGATGCCCGAAATGGACGGGCTGGAAGCCACGCGGAGAATCCGCCAAGCCCTGCCGCCAAGGCGCCAACCAGTGGTGATTGCTCTCACGGCCAACGCCATGCGTGAAGACGTGGACCAGTGCTTTCAAGCCGGAATGAACGACTACCTGAGTAAGCCCATGCAGTTGGCCCAGTTGGCCACGGTCCTGGAGCGTGCCTGGAACCTCCATTCCAACCCGGTGGCCGCGGCCGGCTCCCGGCCGCCGTAATCCGTCCCGCCGGAGACTTGCCGCTTTGACTACCGGCGGCACACGCCACGCGATATATTGCGGGTTGTGAGCAGACGTCTCTTCATCCTGTACCTGGCGCTGATTGGCGTCTCGCCGGCTGCACCGTCAGTCAACAAAGTCGAGCCTCCCAACTGGTGGGTCCGCCACACGCGCAACCCGATTCAGATCCTGTTGACCGGCGCCGATCTGAAGGGCGCCGCCGTGTCGGCGGCCAAAGGCTTCCGCATAGAGGTGCGGCACGCCTCCGATGACGGCCGCTATCTGTTCCTCTACGTGACTATCGATCCGTCCGTTCGGCCCGGCAGCTATCGCTTCGCCGTGAAGAACAGCCAGGGCGCCGCCGGCTTCGATTTCCCGCTGGACGCACCCCCGGACCTCAAGGGCCGTTTCCAGGGCTTCAGCGCCGCCGATGTAATCTACTTGCTCATGCCCGATCGATTCGCCAACGGCGATCCCTCCAATGACAGCCCGCCCGAATACGCCCGCCCCGCCGACCGCAGCGCGGTCAACGCATTTCACGGCGGCGACCTCCGTGGCATCCGCGATCATCTCGGCTACCTGATGGAACTCGGCGTCACCGGCATCTGGGTGAACCCGATCTACAAAAACTCCTCGCCGGGGGCCAGCCCCTATCACGGCTATCACACCGTGGACTTTTACGATGTCGAGCCGCGGTTCGGAACCATGAAGGACTTCCGCAACCTGGTCGATGCGTGCCATCAAATGGGAATCAAAGTGGTGCAGGACCAGGTGGCGAATCATAGCGGCCCGCGCCACCCCTGGGTGTCTGACCCGCCGACGCCGACGTGGTTCAACGATCTTTCCCGCACGCCCAAACCGCGCAACAATTTCGATATTCCCGCTCTGGCCGATCCTTATGCGCGGCCCAAGCGCCGCGACCTGCCGTTGCGGGGCTGGTTCGCCGGAAACCTGCCGGACTTCGACCAGACCGACCCGCTGGTCAGCGACTACCTCATCCAGAACGCCCTGTGGTGGATCGGCATGAGCGGCATCGACGGCATCCGGCAGGACACCTACCCCTATGTGGACCGCCCCTTTTGGGAGAAGTGGCAGACTGCCATCGACCGCCAGTATCCGGACCTTGTGGTGGTCGGCGAGATCACCGCCCCTACGCCGGCCGTGCTCTCCTTTTTCGACGGCGGTGTGCGCCGGTTCGGTGTCGACACGCGGCTGAAGAGCATGCTGGATTTTCCGCTGGAGGGCGCCATCCGCAGAGTGTTCGCGGAGGGCCAGCCAATGTCGCAGCTCACCGACATCCTTTCCCAGGATTTTCTGTACCAGCACCCGGAGATGCTGGTCGCGTTCATCGGGAACCACGATCAGCCGCGCTTCCTGACCATCGCCGGCGGTGACGTTTCCAAGCTGCTCATGGCGCAGGCATTCCTGCTGACCACGCGGCGCGTTCCTCATCTTTACTATGGCGACGAAATCGCGATGGGCGCCGGCGCCGACCGCACGGACCGCAGCATCCGCGCCGACTTCCCCGGCGGGTTCCCCGGCGACCCGGTGAATGCGTTCGTTCCGGAGGGGCGCGGGCCGGACGCCACCCGCGCTTTCAACTGGTTGCGCGACCTGCTGCACGTTCGCCAGGCCCACCCGGCGCTCCGTCAGGGAAATCTCGTGCAACTGCTGGTCAATAAAGACCAGTACGCGTATCTGCGAAGTTCTCCGGAGGAACGCGTGCTCGTCGTGCTCAATCGCGCGGGGAACGCAAATCCGATCGCGCTCGACGTGGATGATCTGCGCCTGCCCGAAAGCCTGAAATTCCAAACCCTCCCGGGATCCGGCCCGGAGGTGAGCGTCACCCAGGGAAAGATTACGCTGCGCGACCCGAAAGAAGTCGGTATCTACTGGGCGAAGTGACCCGGGAGCGGCGCGTCCCGCCGCGGCATACTATAGGAGCGGGCGGAGTCCGCCGCGGCAACCGCGGCCGCGCGCCCGGCCGCCTTTCCGAACCCATGACCGAGTTTCGCAAGCTCATCGCGAATCTGAAGCGTCACTACGGCCAGGCGGAGCTGCCTCCCGCGCGCGGGCCCTTCGAGCTGGTGATGTGGGAGAACGCCTGTTACCTGCTGCCGGACGAGCGCCGCGCGGCCGTGTTCGAGGGGCTGCGGGAGCAGGTGGGGCTCAATGCCGAGGCCATCTGGAAAGCGGACAAGGCTGTGCTGCTGCCTCTGGCCAGGATGGGCGGCATGCGTCCCGAGACCCGCGTGTTCCGCTGGCGCGAGATCGCCCGCATCACCCTCACACAGTTCGAAGGCGGCCTGGACCGCATTCTCGACCTGCCCTATGACAAGGCCAAGAGGGCGTTGAACCAATTCCCGAACATCGGCGAACCCGGCGCCGAAAAAATCCTGCTCTTCTGCGGAATGGGCGCGAGCCTGCCGCTCGAATCGAATGGGCTGCGCGTGCTCACCCGCGTGGGCTACGGCCGGCCGCAGAAGAACTACGGGGCGGCTTACCGTTCGGTACAGGAGGACCTGCGAGACGAGCTGCCGGACCGGCCGCGGGACCTGGCACAGGCCCACCTGTTGTTGCGCGAACACGGCAAGACGCTGTGCAAGACCAATGGGCCAGCGTGCGGCGAATGCCCGGTGGCGGGGATGTGCGCCTATGCCTTGAAAGGCGCCGGCGTGGAAGCCGGCAAGCCGCCGCTTGCGTGACGCCTATGCGCCAACCGTGGCCCGGCGCGGCCGTCTGCCTGATCCTGGCGCTTGCCGCCCGCGCCTGGCAAGCCCCCGCCACTGGACCGCTTCTCCACTCCGACGATTTCACGCACGGCCTCGCGCAGTGGACCGCCGAACTCGAAAAGCCCGGCAAGGTTCAAGCCCGCGCTGGCGCGCTCGAGATCGATGTTCCGGGCGGCTGCACTTTGTGGTTCCGGCCGGTGCTGAGCGGCCCGGTCCTGATCCGCTACGACGCCACTCCGATCCAGGCCGGCGGGCCTAACGACCGCGTCTCGGATATGAACGCTTTCTGGATGGCCACCGACGCCCGCTCGCCCATCGACCTGTTCGCTCCACCAAACGCTCGGGAGCGTTCGCCGACTACAATCAACTCCGCGCCTACTATGTGGGCCAGGGCGGCAACTCCGACACCACCACGCGGTTTCGCCGCTACATCGGCGATCCGCAACTGCGTCCGTTGCTGCCCGAGCACGATCTGCAGAGCCGGGACACGCTGCTCCAGCCCAACGCGCGGCGGAGGGTGCAACTGCTGGCCGATGGAAGCCGCATTCAATATTACTGCGACGGCCGGCTGCTGTTCGACTTCCGCGACCCGCAGCCCTACACCCGCGGCCGTTTTGCCTTTCGCACCGTGGACAGTCACTTCGAAATCCGCGGCTTCCGCGTGTACCGGCTGAAGTAAGCGGTCGGCGCGGAGGGCACCCCCGCTGGTCCTACCTGCTAATGTATTGGTGTCGATGATCGGGGCGCTCCGTTCGCTTCTGCGATTCGCCGGGAAGGGCGAAACGAAGGTAGCGGCCGTCTTTGGGTTCAATCCGGAAAGCTGCTATCGCGCGGTGGCATACCTCCGCGAAGGAGCGCCCGGCGTGCCCATCTGGCTGTTCTCCCAGGCCGCGCCATCGGAAGAGACCGCAGCGCTGTGCCAGGTCGTGTGTGTGAACCGCAGTTCGCTGGCACTGCTGCTGGAGGCGGAACGGCGGCTGTGGCCGCATTGGGTGGCAATCGGCGTGGCCACCTGGACGGGCGAGCGCGGCAAGTGGCCTCTGAAGGTGGCGCCGTTCCTCATTCCGCCGTTCCGCGCGCTGGTGTTCAACGACAACGGCGACTTCATGGCCGGCACACCGCCGCGCATCCTGGGTCACTGCGTCCGCAGGCTGCGCGACGCGCTGGCGTGCGCCTGGGGGCGCGTGTGCGATCTGGCCAAGGGGTGCTGGCTGCTGGCCTCGTACCACATCTGGCGCTCCGGTCCAGTCACGAGAGTGAAGGACGAGGCCACCGGCGTCGCGTTGTGGCTGGCTTCGCTGGTGCTGCGGATGCTTTCGTTCTCGCACGGCGGGCTGCAACATCGTCTCTTCCACCGCATGCATGGCAGCGAGCCTCTGGAAGTTACGGCCGCGCCGGCGGAGGGCGGTGAAGTCATGCGCTTCTGCCAGAAAGGCCCGCACTGGAGCCCGGCCAGGCTGGAGCGAGCCGTGCGGGCAAGCAACGCGCGCTGGGTGCTGTGGAGGGAAAACGAGCAGGCGCCCGACGCCATCGAGGATATGCTGCCGCTGTTCGCCCGGGAGCGCACCTTCGCCGTATCGAGGCAGACCCATTTTCGCGCCTGGAAGCCGCTGCTGTTTCCGGCGGCGCCGTTCCGCACGCTCCAACCCGGTGAATCCAGCCAGGTGCTGGCGCCGCTTTCCTCTAGCATCCTGGTGGAGCGCGGCATGCTTCTGGCGCTCGGCATCCCGCGTTGCAGCCTGGCCGGAACCGCCTGGATGATCCTGTTCTGGAAGGCCGCCGCCGCGGGTTGGCGCTCGTACAGCGCCGGACAAGCCGGCGCGCTTCGCGAGCAGCCCGATCTGCCGATGCAGGAGACGGGATTTCTGGCGCACCTGCTATGGCACAAAGCGGTGCGCCGGCTGGGACCGCGCGAACCCGACCTTTCGCGGGGGTCGATCGCTTTCAGCGCGGCGGGGCACTGCAGTGGGTCCGCGTCCCTGAAGGTCCTGATCGTTTCGCCGTTTCTGCCGTACCCGCTGTCGCATGGCGGGGCCGTCCGCATTTACAACCTCTGCCGCGCTCTGTCCGGGCGCGTGGAATTCGTTCTGGCCGCGGTTCGCGAGAAAGAGGACGTGGTGCGGTACGACAAGCTTCGCGATGTCTTCCGCGACGTCTACGTGGTGGACAAGGACGAGCGGCCATCCGCCGATGAACACCTGCCGGACCAGGTCCGCCAGCACGAATCGCGCAGCCTGCGAGCGCTGGTCGCAGAGGTCGCCCGAACGTGGAAGCCGGACCTTCTACAAATCGAGTATACGCACCTGGCGGCGGTGCGGGACGCTGCGCCGGAAATTCCGGCCATTCTCGTGGAGCATGATCTCACGTTCAGCCTCTACCGCCAGCTTGCGGATAAGAAGGGCGCCGGCGTGGCGGCACAGCGCGAATTCGAGCGCTGGCTGGAATTCGAGCGGCGCTGGCTGGGCGTTTACGATGGCGTCTGGACCGTCTCGGAAGAGGACCGCGAGTCCGCCATACGGGAGGGCCGGCGCCCGGCGGAACGCACGTTTGCCATCGCCAACGGTGTCGATATCGAGCGCTTCCAGCCACGCGACGAGGCCACGCCCGTTCCGGAGATCTTTTACGTAGGCTCGTTCCGCCACCTGCCCAACATCATCGGCTTCGAAAAGCTCCGGCAAGAAGTCATGCCGTGGTTGTGGAGCAGCTTCCCGCACGTGCGCCTCCGCGTGGTGGCCGGGCCGCAGCACGAGGAGTTCTGGAAGCGATTTGCGCGCCAAAGTGCGCTGCCCCAAGACGACGGCCGCATCCAAATCCACGGCTTCGTCGAGGACTTGCGGCCGTTGTATGCCACGGCGGCCGTAGTCGTGGTGCCCCTCGAAGTCTCCGCGGGCACCAACATCAAGGTGCTGGAGGCGATGGCGTGCGGGAAGGCGGTGGTGACTACCCCGATCGGATGCGCTGGCCTGGGCCTGCGCCACCGGCGGGATGCGTTGATCGAAGCGGACTGGGCGGCCTTTGCGCGCGCGGTTGGCGAATTGCTGTCGGACGGGGCCCTGCGGTCGAGCGTGGCGGCGCAGGCTCGCCGAACGGCGGAAGAACGGTTCAGTTGGACGGCGATTGCCGGCGCGGCATACGAGAGTTATCGGACACTGCTTCGCCGCGCGCCGGCTAACCCCCCCGCCGCTCCCGCGTCTACAGTTTGATGGGCCGGCTGCTTTTCGATCTCCAGTTTGCGCTGCGCAACCTGCGGCGCAGCCCGCTGTTCACGCTTGTGGCGGTCACCTCGCTGGGGTTGGGCATCGGGGCGAATACCGCTATCTTCACGCTGATCGACCAGTTGCTGCTGCGGCTATTGCCGGTGCGCAGTCCCGGGCAACTGGTGATGATCTGGTCCACCGGACCGAACATGGGCAATAACCGGGGCAGCCGGGCGGCATCGTATCCGATGTACCAGGATTTCCAGCAAAAGGCGCCGGCCTTTTCGTACGTCTTTTGCCGGTTCCTGACGCCGGCTTCCATCAGTTTTGCCGGACAGACGGAGCGCGTCGACGCGGAACTCGTCTCGGGCAATTACTTCGACGCTCTGGGGGTGAGGCCCGCGCTCGGCCGCGTATTTTCGCCGGAGGAAGACGATCGGGTGTACCAGGGGCATCCGTCGGTGGTGTTGAGCCACCCGTATTGGGTGACGCGCTTCGCGGCGGATCCCGGCGTGCTCGGCAGGAAGATCCTCGTCAACAATTATCCGATGACCATCGTGGGTGTTTCGGCCGCGGGGTTTAACGGTCTCGATCCTTCGAATGCCCCGCAGATCCGCGTGCCGATCCAGATGAAGCCCATCATGACGCCGGGGTGGGACGCGATCGGCGACCGCCGCAGCCAGTGGATTCACATGTTCGGGCGTATGAAACCGGGCTACACGGTGCAATCGGCTCAGGCCTCGCTCCAGCCGCTGTTTCTCCAGATCCTGCAGGACGAGCTGACCAAGCCGGAGCTCCGCGACCTCTCGAAGTTCAGCCGCGACCGCTTCCTGGGACGGAAGATCCGGATTGAAACGGCCGCCGGCGGATACTCCGAATTGCGGCAGAGCTACAAGACGCCGCTCATCGTGCTGATGTGCATGGTGGGGCTGGTGCTGCTGATCTCCTGTTTCAACGTCGCCAACCTGCTGATCGCGCGCGCCGTCGCCCGGCAGAAGGAAGTGGCCGTGCGCCTGGCGGTAGGAGCCTCGCGCCGGCAGCTTGTGGGGCAACTGCTCATCGAAAGCCTGCTCCTCTCGGTGGCCGGGGCGGCGGCGGGGCTGGCGCTCTCGGTGGCAACCATCCGGGCGCTGTTGAGCTTCCTGCCCGCGAGCGGTTCGCCGCTGATGCTCCGCGCCGTTCCTGACCTGCGGATCCTGGCCTTCAACGCAGCACTGGCGTTACTCACGGCGTTGCTCTTCGGCCTGGTGCCCGCGCTTCAGGCAATGCGCCTGGATTTGTGGAACACGCTGAAGGACGTGGTGGGAGCGGTCACCGGCGGCGGCGGCTCCGTGATCCTGCGCAAAAGCCTGGTGACGGCGCAGGTGGCATTCTCCTTTCTTCTGCTGGCCGGCGCGGGCCTGTTCGTCAGAACGCTGGCCAACCTGAAGCAGGCCGACGCCGGATTCCGCGATGTGGACAACCTGGTCACCTTCCAGATAGATCCCGCGCTCAGCGGCTATAAGGTCGAGCGGGTCATCGCCTTTTACCAGCAGGTCCTGAACGGTGTCCGCTCGCTGCCCGGAGTGAAGTCCGCCGGCTATGCCATCGTGCCGGTGCTGGCCGGCGGCGAATGGGACTCTTCCATGTCGGTGGAAGGACACCAGGCCAAGGACGGCGAAGACATGCAGGCCTTCATGAATGCCGTCTCGCCCGGCTACTTCGAGACCATGGGCGTGCCGCTGCTCGAGGGCCGCGATTTCGATCACCGGGACGACGGCGGCAAGGTCCGGGTGGCGATCGTGAACCGGAAGTTCGCTACGCATTTCTTCGGCGACAAGAGCCCCATCGGCCGGCACGTGGGCTTCGGCGGCGGGCTGCGCGCCAAGCTGGACATCGAGATTGTGGGCCTGGCGGCGGATTCGTTGTACGAGGGCCCGCGCGAGGGCGTGCATCGCCAGGCGTTCGTGCCCTTCGCCGAGTCCGACTTCCCCGCATCCGCGTCGTTCTACGTTCGATCGTCGGTGGGCTCGAAGCCCCTGTTCGCGGCGGTGCGCCGGAAGGTGCAGGAGCTGGACCGTTCGATGCCGATTTACGAGATGAAGACGCTCGACAACCAGCTCGACGAAACGCTCGGCACGGAGCGGTTGATCGCCTCGCTCTCGGCGGCGTTCGGGGTGCTGGCGACACTGCTGGCGGCCATCGGCCTGTACGGCGTCATGGCCTTCGTGGTGGCGCGGCGCACCAGGGAGATCGGGCTGCGCATGGCGCTCGGAGCCGCGCAGTCCGCGGTGGTCTGGATGGTGATGCGGGAGGCGCTTCTCATGCTGGCCATCGGGCTGGCCGTAGGAGTGCCCGGCGCTTTTCTGCTGAGCCGTTACGTCTCCTCGCAACTGTTCGGCGTCCAGCCGCACGACGTTCTGTCGGCGGGCTGCGCGCTGGCGGTCCTGGCCCTGGTCGCGGCGGGCGCCGGATTCCTGCCGGCGCGCAGGGCCAGCGCGATCGATCCCATCCAGGCGCTGCGGTACGAGTAAAACACGGTCCCTGGTATGATGACCCCATGGACGCCACCTACAGCCGCGCGGTGGGTCTCGCCATTCCGGTATTCTTCGCGCTGATCGCCCTGGAATTCGCCGTCGACCTGGTACGCGGAACCCGCTACTACCGCCTGGCCGACGCTCTGAACAGCCTGAGCTGCGGGATCATCAGCACCGGCATGCGCGTGTTTTTTGCATTCCTGGGCCTCTTCGCCTACGAGTGGGCCTTGAACCATGCCGCCCCCATCCATCTGGGAGCCAACCAGTGGACCACCTGGGTGTTCGCATTCGTCCTCTACGACTTCTGCTATTACTGGCAGCATCGCTTCGGCCATACCGTCGGCCTGTTCTGGGCTTCGCACGTGGTCCATCACCAAAGCGAGGAGTTCAACCTCACCACGGCTCTGCGGCAGCCCGGCACGGGCGCGCTGCTGAATTGGATTTTCTACGTTCCGATGGCGCTCGCCGGTGTTCCGATTGGCGTGTTTCTGATGGTGGGGGTGGCGCAACTTTTTTACCAGTTCTGGCCGCACACGCGGCACATCGGGCGGCTGGGCTTTCTCGACCGCTGGATCCAGACGCCTTCGAATCACCGGGTACACCACGCCCAGAACGACATGTACCTGGATAAGAATTACGTGGGCGTGTTTCTCATTTGGGACCACTGGTTCGGGAGTTTTCAGGAGGAACGGGACGACGAGCCGCCGATCTACGGGATCCGCGGGCAGTTGAAGAGCTGGAATCCCGTGTGGGCCAACCTGCACTACTATTGGGCGATGGCGCGGGACTGCCGGCACGCGCGATCGTGGGGCGACAAGCTGCGCGTGTGGTTCGCGCCGCCGGGATGGCGCCCGGCCGATGTGGCGGCGCGATTCCCCAAGCCGGAGTACGATCCGCGCCGCGATTTCGCGCAGTTCGATCCGCCCCGCAGCGTGGCCATGAGCGCCTATGCGCTGTGCGAGACCGCCGCGCTGATCGCGGCCGACTACCATTTCCTGGCGGTCCTGCCGAAACAGGCTGCGTGGCTCAACGTGCTGTATTTCCTTTTTATCCTCTCGGGGCTGGTGACGCTGGGAGGAATTCTGGAGAACCGGCGGGAGTTCGTGTGGCTGGAGGCCGGGCGGATGGCGGTTACCGGCGCCGCGCTGCTGGCGCTCGGCTCGTGGTTCGGCGGCGTTCGCGACCCGCGCGTGGTGCTCTCGTTGGAGAGCTTTGTGCTGCTCAGCGGGACGGGCCTCCTGGCGTGTTTCTACCTGGCGCAAATGGCCCCTGCGGCCCGCGCACGGGGCCGGCTGGAGACGCAGTGAACCGCCGATGCATCGGCGGTCACCGACGCACAATCCCTTTAGTTTCAATAGATCTCGCGAAGAAACCGCCGATTCATCGGCGGTTTTAGGCGAAGATATGGAAAAGTAATCAAAGGCTCCCGCCGCCTGTCCTCACGGCACCGAGACAGATCCCACAGCCTGCCAGTTGGAATTCGCCGTATTGCTGCGCGCGGCGAGGAAGAACAGCTGGTTGCCCGCGAAGCTCTGGCTGAACGTGATCGGCAGGGTCAGCGTCAGGGTGTTTCCGCTGCCGCTCACGGAGGCTCCCGCGCCCGAAATGGAACACTGACTGTTGCTCACGGCGCCCGATCCGGGCAACGCCATGCCCGAGTACGGACCCCCGGCATCACCCGCATCGTCCACCAGCAGAAGCGAATTCGACGATGGCACGAACGCCAGATAGCAGCCATGCCGGCCATCGATGGCGGCGTTGATCAGAATGTTGGCCACGGAGATGTCCTGCCAGCCGTTGGTGTCGGTGAAGGTGAAGGTATAAGTGGTGGGACCCAGGCTGTTGCTGCGCGCCGGGTTCATCCCGCTCACCCACGGACCAGCAGGCGCAGCGCCCGGAACGCTCCAGGTGCCCAGCGCCTGCCATCCGGAGTTAGTGGACGACTTATCGCCTGCCGACGTGTAGACGACCTTATTGCCGGTAAAGCCGGCGCGGAAGGTGATGGAGAGCATTAGGGTGAAGCTGTTGCCGCTGCCGTTGACGGAGCTGCCGGCGCCATTGATGGTGCACTGCCCGTTGCTTACCGTGCCGCTTCCCGGCAGCACCATCCCCTGGTAGGGACCACCGGCATCGCCCGCGTCGTCGATTAGAAAGACCGAGCCGCTGGTGGCGGTGGAAGGAACGAACGCGATGTAACAGGCATGGCGGCCGTCGAGGGCATTGTTGATCAGGACGTCGACCACCGAGAGGTTCTGATAGCCGCTGCTATCGGAGAAGGTGAAGGTGAAGTTCTGCGAGTTGCTGCTCCCGGAGGCGGGAGCGTCAGACGCGGGAGCGGGCGTGTTAGCGCCGAGTTGAAACGTCGCACCGAGAAATGGGCTCCAGGTGCCGCCTTGCTGAGCCATCACGAAGTCCGGCCCATTGCTTCCGCTGAAGCGCGTCACCGCGATCGCGGTGGTGGAAGACCCGGACGAGAAATGCACGGCGGGTTGAAATGTGCCATCGCCATTGCCCAGCAGGTACGAGCCTTCGGACTCGAAGCAGCAGCTCAGAAGGACCAGGTCGAGCTTGCCGTCGGCGTTCAGATCCATGGTCGCGGCTACGGTGCCGTCCGTTACGGACAAAGCCGGCCCCTCGCTGAACCCGCCGGCGCCGTCGCCCAGCATGATATCGACTTGCGGAGCGCCGCCCGTCGCGATATCCAGCTTGCCATCGCCATTGAAGTCGCCGATGGCTATGGAAACGAGGCCCTCGCTCGTACTTTGCAACGGAAAGGTGCGCGCTGCCGCGAACGTGCCGTTGCCTTGACCCAAAAAGACAGCGAGGGTTTGGGGCGCTCCGAAGGTGCTACCCAGCACAGCGGCAATGTCCAGTTTGCCATCGCCGTTGAGGTCCGCTGCCGCGACCGCGGCGGGATGCAGCCCTGCGGCCGGCAGGGAAACCGGTGGTTGGAAAGTCCCGTCGCCCTTGCCCAGCAGGACCAGCAGCGCTCCGGGATCGGAACCGGGTTCGCCCGGCAGGGTTCCATATGCCGCGACCGCTAGATCCGGCTTTCCGTCGCGGTTGAAGTCTCCGAGCACAATGCTTCCCGTGTTTTGATTCACGACCGTGCTGAGAGGGGCCCTGAGCGTTCCATCGCCATTTCCCAAGAGAACGTCGATTGAGCCCGGGCCGGAAGTGGTGGGATATCCGGCACCTGCATTGGCCACGACCACGTCGGGTTTGCCGTCCCCGTTGACGTCGCCGATCGCCACAGCTTGCGGCCCCGGCGAGCGTTGACCGAGCGAATAACCCACGGGAGCTTTGAATTGCCGCGCGTTTTGTGCCAACACGACCGAGATGTCGCTGGAACCGCCCGTGATCACGATGTCGGGAAAGCCGTCGCCATTCAGGTCGGCAGTGGCGATTCCCGTGGGCGACCCGCCAACGGAATATAGCGGCGTTGCGTAGACAATCCCCTGAGGCGAGACAACGTTGACCAGCACTGTGCCGGCTATGTCGTCTGCGGTGAAGATTATGGTATTTCCATCGCCCAGCGGCAGCAGATGAAGCGATGTGGGGTACGAGCCAGTCGCGTAAGCGGCCGGCGTCTGGAAGGTCCCGTCCCCTTTTCCGGAAAGTACAACGAACGCGTTTGCAGTCCGGCACGCCACCACAAGGTCGAGATTGCCATCGTGATTGAGATCGGCGTATGCCAGGTAGTCCGGTTTGAAAGGGAGCAAAGTGGAGACCGGCAGGCCGAACTTTCCGCCGGCGTTGATCAAAGTTGTGACGTTGCCCTGCGTGCCGTTGGCCGCTACGTTGGCAATGGCCAGGTCGGGTGCGCCGTCGCCGTTAAGGTCCAGCGCCAGCAGCGAAATCGGATAGCCCTGTCCCGCGGCATATGTGGCGGGCGCGGCGAACGTTCCATCGCCGTTGCCAAGCAGAATCGAAACCGTCGTGGCGGCGTTCGTGTTGGTATTGGCTAATGCGATATCGATTTTGCCGTCGCCGTTGAAATCGGCGGCAGCGATGGTTTGCGCATACACTCCCGCCGGAGTTAGCTTGGGAGCTCCGAATGTCCCGTCGCCATTGCCCAGCAGGATGGAGACACCGCCGGCGCCCGAATTGTTGGAGTAGGTGATCGCCAGATCGACCTTGCCATCGCCATTGAAATCCGCCGCGACCAGGTGGCTAGTGTTAATCCCGGGTGTGAAACCAACCGGAAATGTCTTGGTCGAACTCACGGCGCCGCCCCGCCCCAGGAGCCGGATCGTAAGGCCGTTCGGGCCCAATATAGCTTCATCCCCGAATCCATCTCCGTTGAAATCGGCCAACACGACATCCTGGGAGGCCTGTCCGCTCACGCTTGTATACTGTACAGTTGCATGCCGGCGGGCTGGGTTAAGGTCTGAGGATTGATAGTCCGAAAGCCCCGCGGTATAGGGTTGGACGTTGGTTAATCCCATTATAATCCCTCGTGCAAAAGTTGCGTCGCCCTCGCACAAGTCTGTTATGACGCCAAGGAGAGTGTTGCCAGCGGGGTCGAGCGGGTTGAAAAAGGGGTCGGCAGCGGGACCTTGGAAGACAAGGAGGGGCGGGCCGTTACCACCTGGGTTGGTCACGTAGAGTTCCGCCTCTCCTGCCACAAATTGTACCTGGTAGGTGAACTGCACGTTGCCATCGTTAACCGTCACGAATTGATAGGGACCTATTTGGCGACACTCTCTGACATTTTGGCCAGTCGCCAGCGGCGCGCCCGCGAGCACCAGAAACACTGCTAGCCCGACGAGTCGTTTCAATTTGAACCTCTCTCCTTGTGATTATGGCACGCTCACCGATCCCACGGCCTGCCAGTTGGAGTTCGCCGTATTGCTGCGCGCGGCCAGGAAGAAAAGCTGGTTGCCGGCAAAGCTCGGGCTGAACGTCATCGCCAGCGTAACCGTAAGGATATTCCCGCTGCCATTGATCGAACTCCCCGTTCCGGTGATCGAGCACTGGCTGTTGCTGACGGTTCCGTTGCCCGGCAGCACCATCCCCGAATAGGGGCCGCCGGCATCGCCCGCATCGTCCACCAGCAGCACCTGCTGCGACCCCGGCACTACCGCCAGATAACATCCGTGCCGGCCATCGATGGCGCTGTTGATCAGGATGTTGGCGACCGAGATATCCTGCCATCCATTGGTGTCGGTGAAGGTGAAGGTGTAAGTGGTTGGACCCAGGCTGCTGGTCCGCGCCGGGTTCATCCCGCTCACCCACGGACCCGCGGGCGCGGCCCCGGGCACGCCCCATGTGCCCAGCGCCTGCCATCCCGAGTTGAGCGACGACTTGTCGCCCGCCGACGTGTACACCACCTTGTTGCCGGCAAAGCTCGCGCTGAACGTGATCGCGAGCGTGAGCGTCAGGGTGTTGCCGCTGCCGTTCACGGAGCTGCCGGTGCCGCTGATGGTGCACTGCCCGTTGCCGACCGTGCCGCTTCCCGGCAGCACCATCCCCTGATATGGGCCGCCGGCATCGCCCGCGTCGTCGATCAGAAAGACCGAGCCGCTGGTTGCGGTCGAAGGAACGAACGCAACGTAACACGCGCGGCGTCCATCGAGGGCGCTGTTGATCAACACATCGACGACGGAGAGGTTCTGGTAGCCGCTGCTGTCGGAGAAGGTGAAGGTGAAGTTCTGGCTGGAGGCGCTGCCGAAGCCTGGGCCGGTGGAGATGGGTGACGGCGTTGCGCCATTCCCCGCGACAATACCAGCTACCGGCGTCCATGTGCCGCCCTGGTTCACAATGACCAGGTCAGGGCCGGGAGTACCGCTGAAGTGTGTCAATGCCAGTGCCGTTGGAGACGCACCGGAGTAGATATGCTCTTCCGGTTGAAACGTTCCGTCACCGTTGCCCAAGAGGTAGGTTACATCGGATTCTCCGCAACAGTGAGCGACCACAAGATCGAGTTTGCCGTCGCGGTCGAGGTCCGTCATGGCTAGTGCCACCGGTCCGAATTCTGTAGGGGGCAACACCGCGGCCTCTTGAAATCCTCCGGCGCCGTCGCCGAACAGGATCTCCACCTGCTGGCCTCCGCTAATCAGGGCGATGTCCGGTTTGCCGTCGCCGTTCAGATCACCGATGGTCACGCCGCCTGGAGCTAGAAAAGTGGTCGATTGCAGGGAGAAGGTCCGTGCCGCGGCGAATGCGCCATTGCCCTGTCCCAGGAAGATCGCCAGTGTGGCCGGCTGCCCGAAGGTTCCGGTATCCATGAGGACAGCGAGATCGAGCTTGCCATCGTTATTCAGATCGGCGGCGGCGACCGCCGAGGGATGCAGTCCGCCAACCGTCAGGGTCACCGGCGGTTGGAACGTGCCATCGCCTTTTCCCAGAAGAACCACTACCGCACCCGGGTCCGAGCCGCCGTTTGGCGTTCCGTGCGCCGCCACCACTACATCCAGCTTTCCATCGCGATTGAAGTCTCCGAGCGCGATGCTTTCCGCGGACTGATTCACGGTCGTGCTGGTGGGCGGCTTCAGGGTGCCATCGCCGTTGTTCAACAGAACGCTGACCGACCCGGGTCCCGATGAAAAGGGATTGCCGCCATTGGCCACAATTACATCTGGCTTGCCATCGCCGTTCAGATCGCCGACCGCCACAGCCTGAGGGCCCGGCGAGTTTTGGCCCAGAGAGTAACCGACGGGCGCTTTGAACTGCCTTGCGCCTTGCGAAAGCACTACCGAAACATCGCTTGAGCCGCCGGTAATCACCACGTCCGGGAATCCGTCGCCATTCAGGTCGGCGGCTGCTATCCCGGTGGGGCTGCCACCTACAAAGTAAAATCGAGAGGTCCCGATCGTGCCTTGGGAAGACACTAGAGTGATCACTGTGGCGTAAGTAAGATCATCCACCGTGAAAATCATCGCGGAGCCATCGCTTGCCTGCATGATTCCCAGAGATGTGGGGATATTGCCGACTGGGTAGGACGCTGCCGCCTGAAACGTTCCATCTCCCTTGCCCAGCAGAACGGTCAGAGCATTTGATGTCCAGCCGGTGACAAGCATATCGAAGTTACCGTCGTGATTCAGGTCGGCGAACCCGAGGTACGAAGGGTTGAAGGGAATCGAGGTTGCGATGGGCTGTCCTAGTTTTCCGCCCTTATTCAAGAGGACAGACACGCCGTAGCTGCTGCCGCCGTTATTTATGGTTGAGACCGCTACATCGGGAGCGCCATCGCCGCTAAGATCCAGTACGACCATCGAAGAGATCGCAAGAATTGTACCCGCCGAGTAGGCAATGGGCGCCCCGAACGTCCCATCGCCATTACCGAGGAGGATGGAAACGGTAGTCTCATTGGCGACTGCCAGGTCGAGTTTGCCGTCGCCGTTGAAATCGGCCGCCGCCAAGTTTGAGGTGTAAACGCCTCCGGCTGGAAAGAGTTTTGGAGTTCCGAACGTGCCATCACCGTTGCCGAGGAGAACGGAGACCAGGGCGCCCGATCCCGAACTGTCGCCCGGATAAGTGACTGCGAGATCGAGCTTCCCATCGCCATTGAAATCCGCAGCGATGATGTTACTGCCGTCTCCGGCTCGAGAGGAGAGAGCCGTCGGCGGCTAGGAGTTCGACGACAACCCCGGAAGTACCGATACTTGCACCGTCGAGGTTGCCATCGCGGTTGAAATCACCAAGCACGAAATCTTGAGAAGCCTGGCCTGAGGCGGGTGCGAGCACCGCCGCGCGTGGGGCGTCAATCCCAGGCGGAGGTGCATCGCCGGGCGAGAGCCAGCTCGGCACGGTGGGAAGATCATTGAAAAGCGGTCCATTTGGCTCTCCGGGCCAGTATTTTTCAACCCAGTCATCACCGCAGTATCCCGACCGGAACATCAATGCACTCTGTTGAGTGCCCTCGAACACTGGATAATAATCCGTGCCCCCATCAGTCGGATAGCGGATAGAGATGGCGGTTTGGGAATTCTTGTCAGAGGGGTCGACGACGGTGATACTGATGCCAATAGGCTTCGTTTTCTTCGGCTTGTCCTTGAGGATGTTCCAAGGGCCATATGGGCTCATTTGGAATGGCTTTGGGCAGTCGACCGCGAAAACCGGAGCTACTGTGATTAGCTCCAAAATGAAAAACGCTCCAACGATCCGGTACATAGTCTCCCTCGCATTGATACCGGTCAGTGGACCGGTTCTGTTCACGCATCACCCTCCAGGGTCTGACGGTAGCCTTCCCGCGCCGAGGTAACCCCAAGCCTGCGATCAGCCCCACCACTACCAACCCTACCATCCCCGGGCCGGAGACGCCGTTGTACCCGTCCCCGACCTGTCTTCACGGCACCGAGACCGTCCCCACTGCTTGCCAATTCGAGTTTGCCGTATTGCTGCGCGCGGCGAGGAAGAATAACTGGTTGCCCGCGAAGCTCGGGCTAAACGTCATGGCCAACGTGACGGTGAGCGTGTTCCCGCTGCCGGCGATCGAACTTCCCGCTCCGGTAATCGAGCACTGGCTGTTGCTGACCGTTCCGTTGCCCGGCAGCACCATTCCCGAATAGGGACCGCCGGCATCACCGGCATCATCCACCAGCAGCACCTGCTGCGCCGCCGGCACGATCGCCAGGTAACATCCGTGGCGGCCATCGATGGCGGTGTTGATCAGGATGTTGGCCACCGAGATATCCGGCCACCCATTGCTGTCGGTGAAGGTGAAAGTGTAAGTGGCCGGACCGAGCGCGCTGGTGCGCGCGGGATTCATCCCACTTACCCATGGACCCGCGGGCGTACCTCCCGGCACGTTCCATGTGCCCAGCGCCTGCCATCCGGAATTCGCAGAAGACTTATTGCCCGCCGAGGTGTACACGACTTTATTGCCGCTAAAACCGGCGCTGAATGTGATGGAGAGCGTGAGGGTGAGATTGTTGCCGCTGCCGTTGACCCCACTGCCCGTGCCGTTGATCGTGCACTGGCCGTTGCTGATAGATCCGCTGCCCGGGAGCACCAGGCCTTGGTAGGGGCCGCCGGCATCGCCTGCGTCGTCGATCAGAAAGACGGAGCCGGAGTTTGCGCCCGACAGCACCACCGCCACGTAGCAGGCGTGACGGCCATCGAGGGCATTGTTGATCAGCACGTCGACGACGGAGAGATTCTGATAGCCGCTGCTGTCGGAGAAGGTGAAGGTGAAGTTCTGGCTGGAGGCGCTGCCGAAGCTCGGAGTGCTGGTGATGGGCGCCGGTCCCGTGGCGCTGGTGAGGTTGAGATTGAGGGAAACCGAAAACATTCCGAAAGGCGCGGCCGATCCATTCCCTTGCACCTGTCCGATAATCGCCAGATCCGGTCTGCCATCGCCATCCAGGTCGGGAGTCGCGATCCCCACCGGGCTTGGCCCGGAAGGAAATTGGAGCTCCGGCTGAAAGGTTCCATCGCCATTGCCCGCGAAAAAGCTGGCCTCGCTCAGGAGGCAGCAGTCGGCCAGCAACAGGTCCTGCTTGCCATCGCCGTTGCGATCAACGATCACGATTTGCGGGGGCGCGGTGTTGGTTTGCGTGAGAATCGGCGCCTGGAACGTCCCGTCCCCTTTTCCCAGCAAGACCACGATCTGACTCGGGGGAGATAGCCCGATGGCAGTGACCACATCCGGTTTTCCATCACCGTTCAGATCTCCCACCGAAAGTGCGGTCGGCGCGCTCGAGGATGACGGGAGCAGCGGGCCGGGCAAGGCCGTGATGATCGGAGCCTGGAATGTCCCGTCTCCTTTCCCCAGGAAGACGGCAATCCCGCCGGCCTGCGTCAAGTCGGTGGGACGGAACACCACAACCAGATCGGGCTTGCCATCGCTATTGAAATCGCCGCTGACGGCCGAAAGCGGAACCGAGCCGCTGGCCAGGCTCACCGTTCGGCCGTTCTGAAAACTGCCATCGCCATTGCCCAGGAACAGGGAAACGCCGCCGGCCGTCGCATTGGCGGCGGCGACATCGGGCTTGCCGTCCGAATTGAAGTCCGCGATGGTCACCGAATTCAAGCTTCCGCCGGCGGCAACGGTCCGCACCGCTCCCAGCGTGCCGTCTCCATTTCCCAGCAGGACATCGATGCCGGTTTGATCCGCCGCAATCACATCCGGCTTGCCGTCGCGATTGAGGTCCGCGATGGCGAGAGCCGCGGGCTGGGAGCCCAGCGAATACGTCACCGGATTCGGATACGGTCCGCTGGTGGGGGTGAGAACGACGTAGATTTTCCCGCCCGCGGGGTCGGAAATCACCAGATCGGGATGATGGTCGCCGTTCAGGTCGGCGGCGGCAATCGCATACGGGGACCGGCCCAGCGAGTGGAGATGCGGGCTGACCACCACTCCGGCGCTGGTCACAAACATCGTGAATTCATTCGAGCTGGCGTTGTCGGTGGTAAGAAGCGCGGTGCTTCCATCTCCCAGCGGCAGCGGAGCAATCGATACCGGTTGGGCGGCGACGACGTATTGTGTCGCCGCTTGAAAGGTGCCATCGCCATTGCCCGTCATCACGGACATGGCGCTGGTGTACTGATCGGCGATGATTAAGTCGAGTTTCCCGTCGTGATTCAGGTCGGCGTAAGCCAGATTGCCCCAGATCGTTCCCGTCGCGGTGGAGACCGCCGGCTGGAATGTTCCGTCTCCGCGGCCCAGCAGCACCCATACTTTGCTCACGATGCCGGTGGCGTTGTCCAGTGCCGCCAGATCGGGTTTGCCGTCGCCGTTGAAATCGGCCGCGACGATCGTTCCGGGATAAGGGCCGACGGTATAGTTTACGGCCGCGCCGAACGTTCCATCCCCTTTCCCCGGCAGCACCGAGACCGTGCCGCCGCCGGCGGCGGTGTTCGGCTCATTCGTTACCGCCAGGTCGGGAATTCCGTCGCCATTGAAATCCGCGGTCTCCAGATAAAAGGCATAGAGCTGAGAGACCGGGAATTTCGTGGCGGCGCCGAAGGTTCCGTCGCCTTTTCCCAGCATGACGATTACGTTGCCCTGGCCTGAGGCGTCGTCCTCGGTGAACGCCAGATCCAGATGGCCATCGCGGTTGAAGTCGGCCGTGAGGATGCTCTGAGCGGCGTTGGGCACACTGTAACTCGCGGTGGACAGCGTGCTGCCATCGGCTTTGTTCAAAGTGACGAGGACACCGGACGGGGTGACGCTGGCGCTGTCTGGCACGCCGTCGCCGTTGAAATCGCCGACCGTCACCCATTGATGCGCCTGACCTGCCGGCGCCTGCGCGGACGCGGCGTGCGCGATGGCGTGGGCGGAGAACGTCGAGAAGGGCAAACCGTTGCATCCGGAGATTATGAGCACATTCGCGTCAAAGGCGTCGAGGTTTCCATCGGGCACGCCATCAACTGTTTTTGAGACGAGATCCTCGCTTCCCTTTTTGTACGAGTAGTCCGTAATGAAGCCATTCCTGCTGACGACTACGTGGTGGGTAACCGTCCCAAAAATGGGCACCTGGAATGCCTGGCCAAGAACCACCTCGAGTGGAACGGTGTCATACTCAATGCAATCCTGGCCGTACGCCGGCGCCGCCAGAATGCAAGCCGCCGCGCCTGTCAGAAAAATCGTCTGAAGTCTCATGGCTGCGCCATTCTACCGCACTCTCGGGGTTCCATCGACTGCCAGTCCGTGTTGTTGCCGCCCGCCGCGTCGCGGCTCACCACCACACGATGCCGCCGCAGTTCAGCACTACGCTGCCGGCGAAGGGGGAAGCCCTACTTGAAATGAAGCAGCGCGAAATCGCCCACACTCGGGAACAGAGCGCCTCGTTGCGAAAAGAGCTGCGCCTCGTGGACCTGGTGTTTCTGCAGGTGCTGCTCATCGTGGGGCTGCCGTGGGTGGGATACGCCGCGATGCTGGGCGGCAGCCACGTGGTCGTGTGGCTGGCGGCCATCGCGCTGTTCTACCTTCCGCTGGCGGGGACGGTGATCTTTCTCAGCCGGAGAATCCCGCTCGAAGGCGGCGTCTACCAGTGGGCCAGGCTGGGGCTGTCGCCCTTCGCGGGGTTTCAGGCGGCGTGGAACTACTCGTTCTTCCTGATCCTCTTTTACGCGGCCAGCGGCTCGCTGGTGGCCAACTCCGTTTCGTACCTGCTGGGACCGGGCGCGGCGTGGATGACCGCCAACAAGCCGCTCATCCTGGCGCTCAATGCGAGCTTCTTCGCCGTCGTCTACGTAGTGAACGTGCGCGGGCTGCACCTGGCGAGGTGGGTCACGAGCGCGGGCGGGATCCTGGTGATTGCGCTTTACCTGCTGATCGTGGGGCTGCTGGCGCGCGGCGAACCGATGGCCCAGCCGCCCCTGGCGCTGGCATGGCCGGCCTTCTCGCTGCTTACGGTGAACCTGTTCAGCAAGATGGCCTTCAACGCCTTGAGCGGTTTCGAGCAGGTGGCCATCTTCGCCGGCGAGTGCCACACGCCGGAGCGAAACATCGCGCGCTCGGTGTGGATCGCGGCGCCGGGCATCGCGCTGCTGTACATCCTGGGGACCTGCGCGCTGCTGGCGTATACCGATCGCGCGCACATCGATCTCATCGCGCCGATCGCGCAGATTCTGGGCGCGTCGCTGGGGGCGTCGAGGCTGACGGCGGCGCTCAACGGCACGGCCATCCTGGCGCTGCTGTTCGCTTACTTCACCCAGACGGTGGCGTGTGTCGCTCAAGTGTCGCGGCTGCCGATGGTGGCGGGGTGGGACGGGCTGCTGCCGTCATGGTTCAGCGCGCTACACCCGCGTTTTCGCACGCCGGTGCGGTCGCTCGGCGTGGTAGTGGCGGCTTGCCTGATTTTTGGAGCGGCCAGCCTGGTGCAGGTAGGCGAGCAGGAGGCGGCGCAGATTCTGATCGCCGCCGGCATGGCCTGTTCGGGGCTGTATTACCTCACGATGTTCGCGGTGGTGCTATGGGGCCGGTGGGAAAGCGAGGAGCACGCTCCCTGGTGGCTGCGGGTGGCGGCGTGCTCGGCGGCGGGTGTGACCGTGCTCTCGGTCGGAATGCAGGTGGTGCCCATTCTGGACGTGGCGCGGCCGTGGCTCTTCGCCCTCAAGGTGGGCGGCGCCGTGGCGGCGATCAACCTGGCGGGCGCGTGGGTGTACCGGCAGCGGCGGTAGACCCGGTCACTGGCGACCGTTGCGGCCGTTGCGCATGGAAGCCAGGAAGGCCTTGAGCGCCTTGGAAGTCTCGGCCTGCTGGCGCTGGAGTTGCACCATCATCTTCATGCCCTGCTGCACGAGCTTGGCGATGGCCTCGATGCGACGGTCCAGCTTGGCCATGCGGGCCTCGTGTTTGGCCCAACGCTCTTCGCTCTTGGCTTCAAGCTTGGCCAGGCGCGCCTCGTGCTTAGCCTGCTGCGCCTCATTCCTGGCCTGCTGGGCCAGAATGAACTCCATGGTCCGCTCGACGTCCATGGCTCCAGAATATCCTATTTCTTCCGGCGTGCCACCACGCGCACGCGACGCGTCTGCGAGATGGCGCCGGGGGTGAGCGCGTCGTTGACGATCTCGGCCTGCTCCTGCTGGTGGCGCTTGCCGGAGCCGGTGGCGGGACTCGCGCTTTCGGGGCGGCCCACGTAGAGCAGCTCACGCCGCGTGGCGTCGAGCAGGGCCTGGATCAGCTCGCGCACGAAACGCCACGCGCCCATGTTGCGCGGCTCCTCCTGCACCCACGCCACTTCCGCGGTCTGGGGATAGCGGGCCAGAATGTCGGACGCCTGATCGGCGGCGAACGGATATAGCTGTTCCACCCGGATCAACGCCACGTGATCCGTCTTGCGCTCGTCGCGCCCGGTCAGCAGATCGTAGTAGACCTTGCCGGAACAGAACACCACGCGCGAGACCCGAGAGGTATCCGCGGCGCCCGCGTCGTCCAGGATTTCGACGAAGCCGCCGGCGGTGAAATCGTGCGGCGTGGAGACGGCGCGCGCGTGGCGCAGCAGGCTCTTGGGCGTAAAGACGACGAGCGGCTTGCGTGTGCCGCGGCGGTCGCTGCCACCGTACATCTGGCGGCGCAGCACGTGGAAATATTGGGCCGGCGTGGTACAGTTGACCACCAGCATGTTGTTTTCGGCCGAGAGCTGGAGGAAGCGCTCCACCCGCGCGCTGGAATGCTCCGGACCCTGCCCTTCGAAGCCGTGCGGCAGCAGCATCACCAGTCCGCTGGGCTGGCCCCATTTCGACTCGCAGCAGGAGATGAACTGGTCGATCATGATCTGGGCGCCGTTGGCGAAGTCGCCGAACTGCGCTTCCCAGATGACCAGGGTCAGTGGGTCGGCCACGCTGTAGCCGAACTCGAAGCCCAGCACGGCGTATTCGCTGAGCGAGCTGTCGAACACGTCGAAGCGCGCCTGGTCGGGCGAGATGTGCTGGAGCGGGATGTAGCGCTTGCTGCTTTCGAAGTCGTAAAAGGCGAGGTGCCGCTGGCTGAAGGTCCCGCGTCCGGAATCCTGGCCGCTGAGGCGCACGGCGGTTCCTTCGAGAACCAGCGTGCCGAAGGCCAGCGCTTCGCCGAAGGCCCAATCCATGGGGACGCTCTTGGCGATGGCGTCGCGGCGCCGGTCGACAAAGCCGCGCAGCTTGGGGTGCAGGTGGAAATTGACGGGGAAGTTGGTCATGCCGCGGACCACGCGTTCCACGACCGCGTGGTTGACCGCGGTGCGCGGGCAGAAGCTGCCGATGTCTTCAGTGGCGACGGCGCTGAGTTCCTGCACCTCGTAGCGCTCGGAGCGCTGCTGCGCGGCGTCGTATGCCTGGGAAAGGCGGTCGGAAACACCCTTGCGCATATCCTCTACCTCGCCCGCGGTGAGGACTCCCTCGCGCACCAGCCGTTCGCCGTAGAGCGTCGCCACGGAGGGGTGCTCTTTGATCTTGCGGTATAAGATGGGCTGCGTGTAGCTGGGGTCGTCGCCTTCGTTGTGGCCGTGGCGGCGATAGCAGATCATGTCGACGACCACGTCTTTCTTGAACTCCTGGCGGTAGTCGAAGGCGATCTGCACCACGCGCACGGCAGCCTCGGGATCGTCGCCGTTGACGTGGAAGATGGGGGCCTGCACGCCGCGCGCCACGTCGGTGGAGTAAGGCGTGGAGCGCGATTCGTCGGGCAGTGTGGTGAACCCGATCTGGTTGTTGATGATGACGTGGATGGTGCCGCCGGTAGCGTAGCCGTCGAGCTGCGAAAGGTTGAGGGTCTCGGCCACCACGCCCTGGCCGGCGAAAGCGGCGTCGCCGTGGATCAGCACCGGGATCACGCGCGCGCGGGCGGTGTCGCCGAGGCGATCCTGCTTGGGGCGCACGATGCCTTCGACCACGGGATCGACGGCTTCCAGGTGGCTGGGATTGGGCGAGACGGAGATCACGATCTCGCGTCCGTTGTCCATGCGGCGCACCGCGGTGGCGCCGAGGTGATACTTGACGTCGCCCGAGCCTTGCGTGCTCGAAGGATCGATTGCGCCTTCGAACTCCGAGAAGATCTGCTTCACGTCTTTGCCAACCACGTTTGCCAGGATGTTGAGGCGGCCGCGGTGGGCCATGCCCGCGACGATCTCGTGGACGTCGTTGTCGCTGGCGCGCTCCACGATTTCCTCCAGGATGGCCATCGCGGTTTCGCCGCCTTCCAGCGCGAACCGCTTCTGCCCGACGAAACGGGAGTGCAGGAAGTGCTCGAACTCTTCGGCGTCGATGAGGTTGCTCAGGATGCGGACGCGCGTGGCGCGGTCGAGCGGCCAGTTGTTGCTCCGCGGCTCCATGCGCTGCTGCAGCCAGCGCTTCTGCTCGGGCACCTGGATGTTCATGTACTCGCAGCCGATTTTTCCGCAGTAGGTCTGGCGCAGCGTTTCCAGGATTTCGCGCAGGGTGGCGACCGGCTTGGACGCGCCCTCGCCGATGGCCTCGCCCAGCGAGCCGGTGAGAAATTCGCGGTCGAGGTCCCAGATGGTGAGGCCGTAGGTTTCCGGGTCCAGCTCGGGGTGGTAGCTGGGCTCGGCGCCGAGTGGATCGAGGTCGGCGATGAGGTGGCCGCGCACGCGGTAGGCGTTGATCATCTGCATGATGCCGGCCTCTTTGGCGATTTCCGCGTGGCGGGCGGCCATTCCCGGGATGAGGGCCTGGCGGTCCTTTTCCCAGCGCACGGGCTGGTGCGGCATGCGAAGGTGGTTGAAAATCTCTTCGTAGTAGCCGTCGCTTCCGTCGAGCAGCGACTGGACCTTACCGAGGAACGTGCCCGATTCGGCGCCTTGGATGATGCGGTGATCGTAAGTGCAGCTGAGCGTCATCACTTTGGAGATGCCCAGCACGGCGCGGGTCTCTTCGGCAGCGCCCTGGTATTCGGCGGGGTAGTCGATGGCGCCGGCGGCGATGATGGCGCCCTGGCCGGGCATCAGCCGCGGGTTCGAAGACATGGTGCCGACGGTGCCGGGGTTGGTGAGCGAGATGGTGGTGCCCTGGAAATCGGCCGGCGTAAGTTTGCCGCCACGGGCGCGGGCCACGAGGTCGTCGAAGGCCGTGAGATATTCCTGAAAGTTGAGTGCGCCCGCGTTCTTGATGTTGGGGACCATGAGGCTGCGGGCGCCGTCTTTGCCCGCGACGTCGACAGCGACGCCGAGATGGACTTGTGAGCGGACGACGCGGCAGGGCTGCCCGTCTTTTTCGGCGTACGCGTGGTTGAGGCCGGGAATCTCTTCGAGGGCCTTGACGATGGCCCATCCGATGATGTGGGTGTAGGAGACTTTGCTGCGGCCGAGGAGGGTGCGGTAGTGGTTGATGATGCGCCGGTTCTCGTCCATCACCTTGACGGCGATGGTGCGTTGCGAGGTGGCCAGCGGGATGGCGAGCGAAGCGGCCATGTTCTCGGCGATGCGGCCCGCGGCGCCGCGAAGCGGCTGCAGTTCGCCCGCGGGAGCGGGGGCGGGCGCGGCAACCGCGGGCGCCGCCTGCGGCGAGGGCTTGGCGGATTGGCCGCCGTTGGCCTCGAACAGGTGCTTCCAGCTTTCGTCGACCGTGGAGCGGTCGTGCAGATACTGCTGATATAGCTCGTCCTCGAACCAGCTATTGATACCCATATCAGGATCGGATTTCGAAGGCATGCGGGTGGTGCTTTCTCAGTTCATGATAGCGTGCGAGGCGAGGAGTCATCGCTTTGGGTTCTCCCAATGTCTGTGCTCTTCGCCTATGAAGTATCGGACGATTTCGCGATAGAGCCCCTCCACGAAATCGGGGCTGAGGCCGTGTTGCCCGGCCCACTGGCGCCGGACCGCCAGCATAGCTTGAAACCGTTCCGGCGCGGCGACCTCGGCCGGACTGCTCTTGAACCTCGCCGCGGCTTTGACGTAGGATGCCCGCTCCGCCAGCAGCCGGAGCAGGTCCTGATCCAGCCGGTCGATTTCCGTTCGTACGTCGGTCAGCGAATCGCACTCTTGAGGTGTCTTCACGATAGTGTGTCTCCCATAGCGGCTGTCACGGCGCCAGCCACGCCCGTCACCGGCGGGTGCGGTGAGTGTCGCGGCCGAGGGCCTCGCCCGTGAACAAGGCGCTCATTTCATGGGCCACGGCTTCGACGGTTTTCATGCTGGCGGCCATCCCCATGCGGTTGCACTCGACGGCTACCCGGTCGGCGAGGCCCAGCAGCGGGCTCGCGCGGCGGACTTCCCAGGCGAAATCCAGAATCTCCCGGGCGTAACGGTCGGCGCGGAACTCGCTCTCGGCGTAGAATCGGGCCGCGGCGCCAACGTTCTCGCGCAAGGCTTGATCTTCCAGAAGGCGGGCGAGATCGATGTGCAGCTCGCTTTCGCGCTCGGGGTGAATCTTGATTACGGAGCCGTCCATCAGCTCGCTGTAAAAGCCGGTGTCGGTCACGATTACCGGCTTGCCGAAAAGCATCTCTTCGATCACCGAGGCGGAGGCGCCCTCGGTGACCGGATAGCGGAGATTGATGCAGATGCCGGCGTGCGACAGGTAGGCGTGCAGCACGTCATCGGGCACCTGCCCGAGAAACCGGACCACTCTCTCCAGATGATTCCTCCTCACCGCGGCGTTGAGCGCTTCCTGGTACTCCGGAGAGCAGGGACCGAGGATCGCGTAGACCACGCGTCCGGTGGCGGGACCGAGGCGCCCGAGAGCGTCGATCACCGCCTCGATGCGCTTGTTGGGATTGACGTGGCCCACGGTCACGATGAGCACCTGGTGGTCCTCGAGGCCGAGATCGCCGCGCGAGAGGTGCGGCGCGCTTCGGTCCGCATCGTAGGGCAAGGAAATGCGCCTCACCGGGCCGGCAAAGCACGCCTCGACGTGCTTCTTCAAGAAGCCCGAATGCGCCACCACCCCGGCAGCGCCCCGAATCACCTCCTCAAACAACGGAAACCGCACCACCTCATCGGTCTCCCACAGCCTCGGGCCCCGGCCCGAGAGAACCCGCTGCGCGGCCGCGGTCCCTTCTTCGCCGTAAAGGCGCTCCATCAGCAGCGAATACGCGGCCGGGTTGCGCTGATCTTCGAAGTAGTACGCCGCAAAGAAGTGGTGCATGACAAAGTCGTGCAGGATGCAGATTCCAGGGTGGCGGCGGGAAACCAGAAAGATCTCACGATGGAACGGGAGGTGATTGCCGAAATTGTAAATGGCCAGGTCGTAGTGGTTCAGCGTGCGTTCGTCAACCGCCGCGGCCGATGCAAAGCGCTTCACCGGAACGGAGGCATCGCGGACATCGCCGTTCTCGAAATGAATCAGGTTCACGTCGGCGAGCTTCGCCAGCTCCGTGACGATGCCGGCACTGGCCCGCGCAATGGCGCTCTTCTTCGACAGCGGAGTGAACCAGGCGATCTTCATTTAGTCAGCTTCTCGATCACGGTATCCCAGGTAATTCTCAGGGAGTGGACCAGCTCGAGCCCCGCCTCGCCCATGCGCTGCGCTTTCTGCTTGTCCAGAAACAGTTGATCCATGGCTTCGGCCAACACGCGCGGTTCGGGAGCCACAACCCGGCCCGTCGATCCTTCCCTGGCCAGCGCCTCGATCCCGCCCGAATCGCTGCAAGTGATTACGGGTTTCCGCGAGAGGTAAGACTCCAGTGTCACATACCCGTACGAGTCTTCATCATAGGGAATATACGCGCAGCCCAGCGACCGGCCGAACCAATCGACTTTCTCCTCCTCGGAAATGAACCGATTGACGAACTGAACTTTCTTCTCCAGGCCGTTCTTCCGGATGGTGGATTCGATAGCTTCGGCGTCTTCCCGCGTTTCGGCGCAGCCCGCCACCAGTAACTTGACCCTGGTCCGGCAGTGCTGCATGGCCTGGACCAGAAGTAACTGGCGCTTGGTGGCATTAACCCTTCCGGGGCAGAAGATATAGTCGCCGTATTCCGCGCACGAGTACTGGCTGTGGGTCAACAGCGGGGGATAGAGCACTTCCGAATCGAGCCCGTTGAATTTCTTCAAGCGGCCCGATGTTACTTCCGAGTTAGTATAGATTTTGCGGGCTTCGGGAAGGTAGGAGTTATCGCCCCGAATAATCAGTTCGCGGATCTCACGGCCTTCCGGCGAATCGGCGAGGCCCTGAAAACGGGTGCCCCAAAGGTCGTAGGCCTGCCGGAACTGGTGGAGCAGCCAGAGAACCTTGTCAGGGTGGGGCACGTAATAAGCCGGAAACTTGAAGGCGATCACACGATCGACCCCGGGAACGCGCATCAGCCGGCATGCCAGCATGTGCTCGACGATTTTTTCGGGCGGTGCCCAACGGAAGGGGATGCGCACCACTAGGGCCTTGTGGCCGTGTTCGACTAGCTTGGCGGCGAGGGCGTCGGCCAAGTGCTCGGCGCCACCTCGCAGGAACGGAACGCAGTTGTTGAGCACCACGATTTTCATGCGAGCAGACGCTCCATCACGTTGTCCCAGGTGATTCCCAGCTCCTCGATCCGCTCGACGCCAGCCTCGCCCATGGTCCGGGCTAACTCCTTGTCGCCGTACCACTCGTCCATGGCGTGCGCGATCAACTCCGGGTCGGCTGGAGTAATAAAGCCGTTCCTGCCATTCACGATCAGCTCGTTGGTGCCGCCGGAATCGGTGGTGGTCAGCACAGGCTTGCGGGCGGCGTGGGCTTCTAAAGAAGGATATCCGTATGAGTCCTCATCAAAGGGAAAGTAGATGACTCCGAGACAACCGGCGAAAAGCTCTATCTTCTCCGGCTCCGGGATCCAGCGCGGGAGTATGGTGACACGGTTTTTCAGCCCGTACCGTTCCACCAGGCGAAAAAGGTCGTCGACATAAGGCTCGGCGCCGGGATCGGCGCAACCGGCAATCATCAGCTTGACCGGCGTGCGCGTCGAGCTTAGGGCCTCTATCGCGAGCCATTGGCGCTTATGATGAGTCAGCCGGGCGAAGTACAGCAGGTAGTCGCCGTATCCGGCGTTGTAGTACTGATCGGGAGAGAGAAGCGGCGGATAGAGGACGTCGGCGGTAACTCCATTGAACTTACTCAGGCGGTCGCGGACGACTGCGGAATTGGAGAATAGCTTGACCGCCTCGCGCAAACCGACGTTGTCGGCGGCGATGATGGCCTCGCGATAAGCCGATCCTTCGGGTGTCTCGGGGATGTTCTGATACCGGGTTCCCCACAGGTCGTAGGCGCTTCGATAATGGTGGATAAACCAGACCACTTTGTTGGGGTGCTTCAGGAGGTGCGCCGGGGTGCGGATGGCGATCAGGCGGTCGCCATGGCTGCTGAGGTCCATGAGCCGGAACGCGAGCAACTGGTCCAAAAGCTCCGGATAACTTTCCGACACGGGAAAGGGAAGGATTTCCACTTCATGCCCGCGCGCCTGAAGCTGATTCCCGAGCCAGTCCACGATGAAAGTGGAGCCTCCCTCAACGAAGGGGGCAACACTGGTGGCGACTATGATCTTCATGGTGGCTCAGGGGCCGGGGTGCTTCGACCAGTGGGCGATGCGCCCGGCGATATAGGTCACATCATCCTCACCGAGCAGGCCGTGCATCGGGATCGAAAGACCCCGGCTGGAAAGCCTGTCGGCCACGGGGTAGCGCGCGTCCGGCTCGCGGTAGGGTGGCATGACGTGCATGGGGTAGAAGACCGGACGTGTCTCGATTCCGTCGTCCGCCAGCCGCTGCATGAACTCGTCGCGGTCCAGGCGAACCGAGTCGCGGAGCACGATGACGTAGGACCAAAAGGCGTGCCTGGCCCAGGCTTCCTCGCAGGGCAAAACAAGAAAATCCTCGAGGGCCGCCAGAAGGGAACCGTACCAGTGGGCGATGCGGCAGCGTTGTTCCAGAAAAAGGTCGATCTGCTGAAGCTGCGCGACGCCGATGGCCGCGCAGATATTGGTCATTCGGTAGTTGTATCCCACCACCGGGAACCAGTAGCGGCGGCCAGGGTCCATTCCCTGGCCGCGCAGGATGCGGAGCTTGTCCGCCAGATTCCGGTTGGAGGTGGTGACCATGCCGCCTTCCCCGGTGGTTACGATCTTGTTGCCGTAGAAGCTGAACGTGGCCGCGTCGCCGAGGGAACCGGTCCTGCGCCCGCGGTAGAGCGCGCCATGCGCCTCGGCGGCGTCCTCCAGGACGAACAGGCCATGTTTGCGGGCGATGGCCGAGATGTCGTCCATGGCGGCCGGATGGCCGTACAGGTGTACCACCACGATGCCCTTGGTTCGCGCGGTGATGCGCTCCTCGATCCGCTGGGGATCGATCGCCATGGTGCGCGGCTCGGAATCGACCAATACCGGGCGCGCGCCGCAATAGTGCACGGCATTGGCGGTGGCCACGTAGGTGAGGGTAGGGACGATCACTTCGTCGCCGGGGCCGGAGCCCAAGGCCGACAATGCCAGGTGCAGCGCGGTGGTGCCGTTGTTGCAGGCCACCGCGTGGCTGGCCCCGCAGTAACGCGCGAATCCTTCTTCGAAGAGGGGAATGAACCGGCCGATGGAGGAAATCCAACCGGTCTCCATGCACTCTAGGACGTTTTTTTTCTCGGCGTCGCCAATGACGGGGTGAGCAACCGGAATGGTCTTGCGTTCAGTCATGCGTCTCGGGGCCGCCTTGCCGTCTCTTGACGGTGGCCGGAACTCCCAAGGCTAACACGCCTCCGGGCAGGTCGGCGACCACGGCCGCTCCGGCGCCAACCGTCGTCCATCGGCCGATGGTGATGCCCGGAATCACGCTGCTGCCAATGCCCAGGAAGACTCCCTCGCCCAGGCGCACGCACCCCGCCACCGCTGTTCCGGGCGAGATGTGGGCGCACGCGCCGATGACGCAATCGTGATCCACGGAGGCATTGGTGTTGACGATCACGCCGTCTCCCAGCTGCGCCTCGGCGTTGATCGCCGCGCCCGGCATGATGGCGATGCCTTCGCCGAGCCGGGCTCGCCGGGAGATCGCGGCTCGCGGGCTGACCGCGTTGACCAGGCGGAATCCGCGCCGCTTCAGGGATTCGATGCACGCCTTTCGCCGCCGGTTATCGCCGATCGCCACGAACGCGGATCGAAGCCCCGATTGGAGCGTGGCGTCCAGAACGTCGTCCGTGCCGAGCCAGCGATATCCAAAGAGCCCGCCGGGGCTTGCGGCCGCGGCGATGTACCCGGCGATCTCGACTTCGGCCGCCTCTTCCAGAATGTCGGCGACCACCTTGGCATGGCCGCCGCCGCCGAGAATGACGACGCGCTCTTTCATGCGGACGCCGGGGTGGCCTCCGGCACGCGCCCCAGCTCGAGATTGGCGGAGAAGCAGGAGAGCAGCTCTTCCCGCCGGACTTCCAGCAGCTCGCCGGTCTCATCGTGGATGCGGCGGATATCGAACCCCGTTGCCGCGATCTCATCCATAAACGCGGCCGGCTCGACGCCCGCGCGCCGGAGAAGCGAAGGCGCGAACTCCAACAGGATGCGAATCCCTGGACTGCGCTCCACCACGCGGCGCATGCCGCGCAAGACCAGCGGCTCGGATCCCTCCGCATCGATCTTGACCACGTCGACGCGAGGCTCGCGCTCCAGGATCTGATCCAGCGTCAGGGTTTGGACGCCGACCCGCTCGCACTCCTGGTCCCAGAAGAGCGTGTTGTGGCCCGAATCGCCGGCAAAAACGGCAAGCTGCGCGCATCCCGCTCGATCGGTGACGGCAGCCTGGTGCATCTCCACGAGTCCGGTCTCGAGGTATCCGTTGACCTGGACGTTTTCGTGGAGCAGACGGAAGGTTTCGGGCGCCGGTTCGAAACTGTAGATCTTGCCGCGGCCCTGAAGCAGCCTGGCGGCGTAGAGCGTGTAGATACCGACGTTGGCTCCCACATCGACGACTACCGCGCCCGGCCGGACCAAAGCCAGGAAGCGCGCGGTCACGCCCGGTTCGGGAACGCCGCGAAAAGCGTGGTATGCGGCCAGGCGCCACTCCGCTTCCGGCAGGCCCAGAATGAAGCCGTCCACTTCCGTGGCGACGACGTTGTGGGCCGTCAGGATCGCGGGTTGACGGTGGCGGCGGAGGCTGTCGACCTCGGCCCTCAGGTGGCCGATGGATTCCGACAGGAGTTGCACGGAGTCGCTCAGGCGCCCATTGGATTCCCGTTCGCGCGTCACCGCCTGGGTGAGATGCTCGACGGCCTCTCCCACGTGCTCGACGGCGTCCGCCACTAGGGCGGCCGCTTTGGCGTTGGCGGTGATTTCGGCATGCAGGGCGTCGCGCATCTGCAACTGCTGTGCTTCGACATCGGCCACGTAAGCGTCGAGCTTCTTCGAAACCGTCCAGAGCACTTCGTCGCTTCTGGCGGAGAGCCCGTCGCTTCTCACCGCCACCTCGCGCAGCACAAAATCGAGCTTGTGATCGATAGCGTCGAACCGGCTGTACAACGGTCCCCGGAGAAGCTCGCGAACTTGTGCCAGCACGCTTCCGGCGGCCTGGCGGAGAGATGCGGCCAGGCCGCGCCGGTGGCCGCCCGCGGCGGCTTCGGGAATGCCGGTGAAGCGCACGCCGCTGCGCCGGCCCTCGTCGGAATTGATGAGCTGGAGCGCGACCACGCGGCGGGGAACGTGGCGGCGCAGGATCTCGAGGTAATTGACGAAGCCCGAGATGTCGCACTCGCGGCCGAGGATGCGCCGGTACGCCTCCTGCAGAAATTGCTCGTCATCGATGATGGCCCACAGGCCGCTCAGATCCACCGGGGCCTTGCCCGGATGATCCTGGGCGCCGGGCGCGCCCTTGGCAGCCTTGGCCGGGAGCAGGGCGGCGATGCGTCTTTTGAAGAGATCCTCGGAGAAGTCCACGTCCTAGCCCGCCATTACGCCCGCGGAAGGACAATTCTGCGCTGCGAGATCGGCGGCAAGCATCTCGTGGACCAGCTTGTGAAACACGGTCTTGCAGGTCCAACCCAATTCGCGTGTCGCCTTGCTTGCATCCCCGAGCAGCAGGTGAACTTCGGCCGGCCGGTACAAGGAAGGATCGATCACCACGTGCTCGCGCCAATCCAGATCCGCCGCGGCGAACGCGATCTGGGCGAACTCCTCCACGGAATGAGTCTCGCCCGTCGCCACCACGTAGTCCTCGGGCCGCTCCTGTTGCAGCATGAGCCACATGGCTTCGACGTATTCGCGGGCATGTCCCCAATCGCGGCGCGCTTCCAGATTCCCCAGGGGCAGCTTGGATTGTTTGCCGGCGACGATTTTCGACACGCCGGCGGTGATCTTCCGGGAGACGAATTCGTAACCGCGGCGCGGCGATTCGTGGTTGAACAGAATGCCGTTGGAGGCGAACATGCCGTAAGCCTCGCGGTAATTGCGGGTCAGCTCATAGCCGGCCACTTTGCTGATGCCGTAGCAGGATCGGGGCCGGAAGCGGGTCCTTTCGTTCTGCGGCGTCTCCTCCGCCGCGCCGAACATTTCGCTCGAGCCGGCAAAATAGAAGCGGCACCGGGGCGCCAGGCGCTTCACCGCGGACAGCAGGTAGTGGGTGCCGTTGATGTTGGTGTTGAGCGTGGAAAACTCGTCGTCGAACGAGTAGGTAACGAAACTCTGCGCGGCCAGGTGGTAGCACTCGTCGGGTTGGGCCGCATCCACCACGCCGTGGATGCTGGCATAACTCTCCAGCGACGCCGCGTGGAGCGTCAGGCGGTCCTGGATGTGGCGGATCCGGCTCAGCCGGTGTTCCGGGTCCTCGATGGCCACGCGCCGCACCACGCCGTGCACTTCGTAGCCCTTGGACAAGAGCAGTTCGGCCAGGTAGGAACCGTCCTGACCGGTGATCCCGGTGATAAGGGCCCGCTTGCTGCTCATGGAGAAGTGACTCCATATTCTAGCGGATTTTAGGTGGGGGCGCTGATTGGGAAGACCGCGGAGCGCTTTACTGCACGGTCCACGACCCCAGGGCCTGCCAGCCCGAGACTGGCCCCCGGCGTCCAACGCTCTGGGCGGGCGCCACAATCGTGCGCGGGTTGGTTGCCGCGCCGTCCTGCCAGGAGTTGAAAACGAATTGCCGGCCAGCGCCGCCGCTTGCAGGCGAAACGAAGGTGACCGTGCAACTCGCGCCCGGCGTCCAGTTCAGCGCCTGCGGCGCGGTGTACCCGCCGGCGCTGCAACCGCTGCCATCGGCAGTGAAAACCTGTGCCGCGGGGTTCGAGAGGATCGTTACGGAAACCGCCGCCGGCAGGCACCGCACAGCCAGGAGGGCCGGCGCCATAAAGCGAAGCATGAGACGCAATCCGGGCATGGCGATTCCAGCCTACCATGGCGGAATTTCAAAGGAGTTACACATCGCGGCTCTCAATATCCTAAAATCGAGCTTTGGAGGGACCGGCCCGTCCGGCCCCGATTGGAGTTTTGGCATGACCAGCAGAGAACGGGTTCTGGCCGCTTTGTCGCATCGGGCGCCCGACCGCGTGCCGATGGATTTCGGCAGCACGGGCGTCACCGGGATGCACGCCAGTTGCGTGGCCGCCCTGCGCGACTACTGCGGGCTCGAAAGGCGCCCGGTGAAGGTCCATGAGCCGTACCAGATGCTGGGCCTGATCGAAGACGATCTCCAGTGCTGCCTGGGCCTGGATGTGGAAGGCGTTTTTCCGCGCAAGACCATGTTCGGCTTCGCCAATCACGACTGGAAGCCCTGGCGCATGCCGGACGGCCTGGAGGTGCTGGTGTCCCGCGATTTCCGCTTCACCACGGACAACGGCGACATCCTCATGTACCCGGAAGGCGACCTGGCCGCGCCGCCCAGCGGCCGCATGCCGCGCGACGGTTATTTCTTCGATACCATCGTGCGCCAGGACCCCATCGACGACGGCCGCCTCGACCCCGAGGACAACCTCGAAGAGTTCCAGCCCATCACGGAAGAAGACATCGAGTATTTTCGCCGGGAGGTTCACCGCGCGGAAGCCACTGGGCGCGCCGTGCTGGCCAATTTCGGAGGCACGGCGTTCGGCGACATCGCGCTGGTGCCGGCGCCGTTTCTGAAACGCCCTCGCGGCATACGCGACGTGGCCGAATGGTACATGTCTACCAGCTCGCGCCGCGACTACATCCACCGCATCTTTCAACGCCAGAGCGAAATCGCGCTTGCCAATCTCGCCCGGATCCACGACGCCGTGGGCGACGCGGTCGACGCCGTATTCCTGTGCGGCACCGATTTCGGCACCCAGACCTCCACGTTCTGCTCGGTGGCCACCTTCCGCGAGCTGTACTTCCCGTACTACCGGAAGCTGAACGACTGGATTCACCGCAACACGCGGTGGAAATGCTTCAAGCACTCGTGCGGCTCCGTGGAGCGGCTGGTGCCGTCCTTCATCGAAGGCGGCTTCGACATCCTCAACCCCGTGCAGTGCTCCGCCGCCGCCATGGGGCCGGCGCACCTGAAGGAGACCTACGGCGACCGGCTGACGTTCTGGGGCGGCGGCGTGGACACGCAGTTGACCCTGCCGTTCGGGTCGCCCGGGGAGGTCCGGCGGGAAGTGCTGGCGCGCTGCGAGATCTTCTCGCGGAGCGGCGGGTTCGTGTTCAACTCCATCCACAACGTGCAGGCGCGGACGCCGGTGGAGAACATCATCGCCATGATGGACGCAGTACGGGAATTCAACGGAGTGCCACAACATGTCTGAGCTATACGACGCAATCCTTCACGGAAATGCAAAGGCGGCAGTCGAGGCCACCCGCGCGGCGCTGGCCGCGGGCTCGCTCGCGCTCGAACTGGTGAGCCGCGATATGATACCGGCCATGGACGAAGTGGGGCGGCTCTACCACTGCGAGGAGTATTTTGTGCCGGAGCTGCTGCTCGCTGCGCGCGCCATGAAGGGCGCGCTGGAACTGCTGCGGCCGCTGCTGGCGGCCGGCGGCGCCGAGCCCGTGGGCCGGGTGGCCATCGGCACGGTGAAAGGCGACCTCCACGACATCGGCAAGAACCTGGTCGGAGCGATGCTGGAGGGCGCGGGCTTCGAGGTCATCGACCTGGGCGCCGATGTTTCCGCCGAGCAGTTCGTGGACGCGGTGCGCTCGCGGAATGCGAACCTGATCTGCCTCTCGGCGCTGCTCACCGTCACCATGCCGGCCATGAAGACGACCATCGAAGCGCTCAGCGCCGCGGGGGTCCGCGGCCAGGTGAAAGTGCTGGTCGGCGGGGCGCCGGTGACGCAAAAGTTCGCCGACCAGATCGGCGCCGATGGCTTTGGCGAGGATGCTACGGCGGCGGTGGCGCTGGCGCGAAGGCTCGCGGATTGAAGGGGCGGCGCTCCTCCCGCCGTGCGCCTACAGGCCCATCAGCTCGTCCGCCAGCTTCGTAGCGCCGTAGAGCTTGCGCAGCACTTCGGTCATCGCGCCCGTGTGCACGGCCACCGCGCGGTTCGTCCGGCCGTCGTACACGAAGTCTCCCACCAGCGATTCGATGTTGCCGTCGAATATCAGGCCCACGATCTCGGCGTTGCGGTTGATCACCGGAGAGCCGGAGTTGCCGCCGATTATGTCGTTGGTGCTGACGAAATCGAGCGGCGTCGAAAGGTTCAGCTTGTCGCGGTTCTCCAGATACCGGGACGGCAGGTAGAAATCTCCCCGGTAGTCGAAGCTCGCGGCGCGGTCGTACAGGCCGAAAAACGTGGTCTTGTAAGGCGCCTGGGTGCCGTTCATCGGGTAGCCCATCACCTGGCCGTAAGAAAGACGCAGCGTGAAAGTGGCGTCCGGATAGGTCGTCTTTCCATAGGCGGCGAAGCGCGCTTTGCCAAGCTGCTCCCCGGCGCGCTGCTCCACGCTCTGCACGTTGTCCTCCACCCACTTGATGATCTCGCGGCGCATCGGGTCGAGCTTGCGGGCCAGCACGATCATGGGGTCGGTGGAAGCCGCCACGGCCGCTTCGCCGCCATCCACCAGAGTCCTGCGGAGGGCGGGGTCGGCCAGCTTGCTGCCGTTTACCAGCGTCGCGGCCGCGTCTTTGGGAGCGCGTCCGTCGAGCATCATCTTGAGGGAGGGATCGTTCGGCCCCATCTCGGACAAGTCCAGTTCGAGCGCGCCGGTGATGCGGGCGATCTCCATCCCCGTATAGATCGGCGCGGGGGAGAACATGCGGAACCGCAGCGATTCCAGTTGCGCCTCGTGGTAGCCCGGCAGGCGTTCGGCGTCCGGCTTCTTGACCTCCGCCACATACTGCACGATGCTCATCGCCAGGGTGGCGAGCTGCGAATCGAGCGCGCGATAGAGCCGCTCCTGGATTCGCGTCAACTCCTTCTTCTCCGCTTCGGCGATCGCGCTCCAGGCGTTGCCGTAAGCGGCCCTCCATTCGGGATTGGCCATTACCTTGGCCTTGAAATCCTCCTCGTCCTTCTGCTTGCCCGCCATCACGTTCTTGTCCAGCAGGCCCTGGTACCGGCCTTCCGCCGCCTTCAGGCTGTTGGCCAGGCCGAAGATCATCGACGCCGCCTGGCGGGCCTGTTCCGGACCCTGCGCGGAGTACCGCTCCAGCACCCCGATGCGATGCTTCAGCAGCTTGATGGTGGCCGGCTCGAACACGTCACGCACAGCTTCGAGCTGCGCCAGGGTTTCCAGCCGCTCGGTGGCGCCCGGATGGCCGGTCACGAACACCAGTTCCTTGTCGCCGGCGCCCTGGGGATTCCACTTCAGATAGTCTTTGCTGTCGAGCGGCTTGCCGTTTTCATACACGCGGAACAACGCGAAGTCCACGTCGTAGCGCGGATAAGTGAAGTTGTCCGGATCGCCGCCGAAGAAGGCAATCTGCGCCTCCGGCGCAAACACCAGGCGCACGTCGGTGTACTTCTTATAACGATAGAGCCAGTATTCGCCGCCGTGATACAGCGTCACCACGTCGGACCGCAGTCCGGTCTTCTGCTGGCTGTCGCGTTCGATGCCGGCGATGGCCGCACGGCGCGCCGCAAACGCCGCCTCGGCCGATTTCGCACCGGCCACCGCCGCCGTCACGCGATCGGTCACGTTCTCCATCGACACCAGGACGTTGACCTCGAGGTCCGGCGACTTCATCTCCTGCTCGGAAGTAGCGGCATAGAAGCCGTCCTTGATGTAGTCCTTCTGCGCCGTCGAGTTCTTTTGAAGCTGGCCGCGGGCCACGTGGTGGTTGGTCAGCAGCAGCCCGTGCGCGCTGACGAATGAGCCCGAACCGCCGTCGTTCAGGCGCACGCAGGACAAGCGCACGTGATCGAGCCACTGCTGGGTGGGCGTGAATTGATACTTTTCCTGCAACTGCCGGGTGGGTGGATTGTCGAAAGTCCACATGCCCTCATCGGCGCGGACCGGAACCAGAATCAGAACCGTGGTGCACGATAAAATGGCCGCGAACGGCCGGACAATCTTGGATCGAGTCATGCGGAGAATCTCCTTCAGAGACATGTCCATATCGGATGTCACGAGAATTCATTGTGGCACAGCATCCCCGCCGGTGTGCAGCGCCGCCGGCAAAGCCTTATACTTTCCACATGACCCGACGCGAGATAGTTACCCTGGCGGCCGCCGCGCCCCTCGCGGCCATGGCCGGTCCCGCCCCCGTCCCCGGTCCCGGTCCTGCCGCGGCCCCCGATCCCGCCCCCGGCCCGGCCCCCTTCCCCGCCCCCGGAGTGAAGTTCGGCGTCGATCTGTTCAGCCTGCGCTCGCAGAACTGGTCGCCGTTCGAGCTTCTGGATTACTGCGCCGCCCGCGGCGCCGTCGTCGTTCACTTCTCGGAGATCCGCTTCATCGGCAGCCTGGAGCCGGAAAACCTCAAGCGGGTGCGCGAGCACGCCGCCAAACTCGGAATCGAGGTCGAGATCGGGATGCGGTCCATCTGCCCCACCTCGAAGATGTTCGATCCCGCCGCCGGCACCGCCGAGCAACAGCTCTCGCGCATGATCGACGCGGCCGGCGTCGTGGGATCGAGGATCGTCCGGGCGGTATTGGGCAGCTCCGAAGATCGGCGGCCGGGACCCATCGAGAGCCACATCGAAAGCACCGTCAAGGTCCTGAAGAATGTCCGCTCCAAAGCCGTGGACGCCAACCTCAAGATCGCCATCGAGAATCACGCGGGGGACATGCAGGCGCGCGAGGTGAAGATGCTGATCGAAGAGGCCGGACGCGATTTCGTGGGCTCCTGCCTGGATTCCGGCAACCCGCTATGGACCATCGAGGATCCCCACCTTACGCTCGAAACCCTGCATCCCTATGTGCTCACCAGCCACCTGCGGGATAGCGCCGTCTGGCTGGTTCCCGAAGGCGCCGCGGTGGCGTGGGTGCGCATGGGAGAGGGCAACGTGGGGATCGACGATTTTGTGCGCCAATACGCGGCGCTCTGTCCGGGCCGCGCCCTGTCGCTCGAATCGATCGTGAACGGGCCGCGCGTCTTTCCCTATCGCGACCCCAAGTTCTGGGAGCCCTACCGCAACACGCCGGCCTGGGAGTTCCAGCGTTTCATCGCCCTCGCCGAACGGGGCAAGGCCCGCGGCAATCCGCCGCGGGCGTCGAGCCCCGAGGAGTCGCGTGCGCGGGAACGGGAGGATTTGGAGGCCAGTATCCGCTACACCCGCAAACTGCTCGAGATGTGAGCGGGCATCAGGCACGCCGGCAAAAGGTTTCCACCACGCCCGGCGCCGGAGCCAGGTTGGCGTGGAATGGGGCGGATGCCGGCACGCGCGCGCCACCCCCGGGCCGCGCCGCAGCCTCCGCCCCGCGGCCCATCAGTGGACGTTTGCGGTGACGATCGATCCGATTTTGTTGAACACGTTGTTGACAGTGGCGCTCAGGGCCGGCATGGCCGCCACCGCGGCGACGGCTACCATGCCGGCCGCGAGAGCGTACTCCACCAGGTCCTGTCCGTTGGTATCTTTCCAGACTCTCAGCTTCAGAATGTGATGATTCAACCAGTTCATTGAAGAAAGCTCCTTTTTTAGTTTTTGGCCAGCCGGCGAACCGGCGCCTTTCGTTTATTGGTGACCCGCGGGCGGCCAAACTCGGCGCCCGCCAAATCCCGTCCGGGGCGGACCGGAACGGTATCGCGGCAACACGGGCAGGAATGCCCGTGCCACTTATTGAACGCTCGAATTGACGATCGAGGCGATTTTGTTGAACACGTTGTTGACCGTTGCACTCAGGCCCGGCATCGCGGCCACCGCGGCCACCGCCACCATGCCGGCGGCGAGCGCGTACTCCACGAGGTCTTGCCCTTGCGTGTCACTCCACAGTTCCTTGAGGAATCGTTTCATTGTTTATTTTTTCCTGGCAGATTCTGGGAAATGCCTTCGTTACAGAAGGTATCAGCAGTGGCGCTTTGCGAACATCGGCAGGAACGCCTATATTGAGAGCTTTTTCGCCTGAATCGGATGCGTCAACCCCGCGCGGGGAGCAGTCCAAAAAATGCCGCTCGCTTTTTGATCGTTTTTTCCTTCCCCAGCAGACGCTCGCCCAGCGTGCGGACCCCGACCGCCAGCGGCGACCCCGGCGGCAGCGGCTTGCCTTCCAGCAGGGCCGTCTGCACCGCATCCCAGTCGTTGCGGAGCAGGGCGTACGGCTCCATCTTCAATGCCGTCTCGACCGCCTCCCGTTTGAGCCCGAAGGCCAGCCCGTAACGGTTGACCACCAGCTTGATGCGCGCCGGATCCACCATTCCGCCGCCCAGGCACTCCAGGCTCCGCCGGGTGGCATGCAGGGCGCCCAGTTCGTTGGTGGTGACCACCAGGACGGAATCCGCCAGGGGGGCGAACTCCGAGCCTCCCGCGTGCGCCCACGGCACGTCCAGCAGGATCGCGTCGTAGTGCTTGCGCCAGAAGGCCAGCAGCCCCACCGCCGCCCGCGGATCGATTTCTAGCCGCGTGGCGGGATTCTCCGGGGCCGGCAGAATGTCGATTCCCTGGCACGGCAGCGCCAGCCGGGCCCACAGGTCGAGGTCCATACGGCTCCAGTCCCGGATGGCGTCGCCCAGGTGAAAAGCCGGCTTTAACTTCAGCAGGAATGCGATGCTGCCCGACACCGGGTCGGTGTCCACCAGCAGCACTTTGGAGACGCCGGCGCGCTTCATCTCGATGGCCAGGTAGGTGGCTATCGTGCTGGCGCCCGACCCCGGCTTGCCCGGTATCACGCAATACGCCACCGAGTTTCTCTGCGGCTCGGCCGGCGAATGCTGCCGCTCCAGCCGCTCCAGCACATCGCGCACCTGCTCCAACGACGGATCCGAGAGGAACTCGCACGCGCCCAGCCGCAGGCACCGGAGAATCAGGTCGGCGTCCTTCTGCGGGTTCAAAACCACCACCGGCAGGGTGGCGGCGGCTTCCGGTATCAGCCCCAGCGCCTGTTCCGCATGCGAGGCCAGCTCCAGGAAGCAGACGTTCGATCCATGCTGCGCCACAACTCCGGCAATCGCCCCGGTGCGGGGATACTGCGATAAATAATGGATATCTTCCAGGCCGAGTTCGTTCAACGTGGCCCGCACGCGCAGCGCCAGCGGCGCGTTCGGACAGATGAGCAGCGGCTTCCACCCGCGTGGTTGCATCTCATACCGTCCAATCGGCAGCACGGCGCAAAAACCTTAGCTGGCCGTGGAAGATTCCCCGTCTTTACCGAGCCGCGACCGTGAGGGAGTGGCCTCGCCGAGCTCTTCCGCAACTCTTAGGGCAGACTCCACGTCGCCCCTAAGTCCAAAAACCTCTCCGAATGCGCCGGCCCGCCTATAGAATGCCGCCCGCCTGGCCGATTACAATCACGACGGAGCTTTTCAGTATGGCCGGATTGAGGTTTGGAAATCGGTTCCGATGTCTCCGGCCCAATCGCCGTGGCCGGTGCGGCGGGAGACCGGTGGGTCGTGAGCGGGGATTCGTTCTGGTGACGATGATGCTCGCGACGGCGGTGTTGCTGGAATGCATCGGCCTCGCGATAGACGCCGGCTACCTTCAGTTCGTCAAAACGCGGATGCAAACGGCCGCCGATGCCGCGGCGATCGGCGGCGTGCAGGAGCTCCGGATGAACGGGTCCAGCGGCCTGGCGGTCGCGGCCAAGGCCGATTCCGCGACCAACGGTTTCACCGACACCGTGAACTCCGTATCGATTACCGTCAACAATCCGCCCGCGAGCGGCTTTTACACCACTGATTCGACCGCGGTGGAGGTCATCATCACGCAAAGCGTGGCGCCGTTTTTCCTGCAATTGCTGGGAGTCGGCTCCACCACCGTCAAGGTCCGGTCGGTTGCCCGGCAGGGTTCCGGCTCGGGCTGCCTGTATACGCTGGATCCCTCGGCTTCCAATGCTTTCTCCGTCAGCGGCGGCGTCAACGTGCAGGTGGGCTGCGGCATCATGGTCGATTCCAGCAGTGGGACGGCTCTGTCGGCCAGCGGAGGAGCGAAGGTCACCGCCAGCTCCATCAATATCGTAGGCAGCTACTCGTCGAGCGGCGGAGCCACCCTGTCGCCCTCGCCCAATATTCACGCTACCGCCCAAAGCGATCCCCTGGCATACGTCCCCGCGCCGTCGGTGGGCGCACCCAACTTCAACAATTTCAGCGTCTCGGGCGGAACCGTCAAGACGATTTCGCAGGGAGTCTACGCCAACGGAATCTCCATCAGTGGTGGTTCCAACGTAACGATGAACCCCGGCACTTACATCCTCTTGGGCGGAGGCCTGTCGGTTAGTGGCGGTTCCACCCTGACCGGAACCGGCGTCACGTTCTACAACACAGCGGGCTCCGGCCATAGTTACGGTGCAATCTCCCTCAGTGGCGGGACCAACGTCCAGTTGAGTGCTCCCACCACCGGTTCCCTGGCCGGAATGCTGTTTTTCCAGGATCGGACCATCGCTTCCGGCGTCGGGAGTTCCCTCTCCGGCGGCGCCAGCACGGTATTCAGTGGCGCGCTGTATTTTCCAACGACTTCGCTGAGCTACTCCGGAGGCGCGGGCAGCACTTACACCATCATCGTCAGCAAGACCATCAGCTTCTCGGGCGGCGCCACGTTGAATGCCAATTACTCTGCGCTGCCGGGCGGGTCGCCCGTGAAGGGTGGCGCATCGTTGAGTGAGTAGCCATGCCAACTGCTTCGCCGCATTCCGTTTCCGCCGTGCCGACACTCCGCGGCGTCCGTCCGGCCAGACACGGCCGGCGCAGTGGAATCGCGCTGGTCGAATACGCCCTGGCCATGCCGCTGCTGCTTCTGATGCTGGCCGGCGTCCTGGATTACGCCCTGGCCCTGCGCACCGCAACCTCGGTGTCCACGGCGGCGCGTGCCGGCGCGGCGTACGGCAGCAGCGACCCCTCCCATACGACGGACACACTGGGTATTCAAAGTGCGGCTGTCAACTCCTCGCCGGACGTGCAAAGCATGACGGTCACCTCTTCCCGGTCCTGCCAATGCTCGGGTGGCAGTACGGTGAGCTGTTCCGGGAGTTGCACCGGCGGCAAGATGCTCATCTACGTCCAGGTCACCGTGACGGCGACCTCCTGGGACATCTTCAGCTATTCCGGGCTGGGCTTTACCGGCAGCACGTCGGCCCAGGCCAGCATGCGGGCGCAATGAGGAGGCGAAACCGATGACGGTCCTGCGCAGCCGCTCCGCCGCCCGGCGCGGAAGTACGTTGATCGAATCCGCACTTACCCTGGCGTCGTTCGCCATCCTGATGGCCGGCATCATGGAGTTGGGCTTCACCGGGCTGGTTTCCAATTCCATCTCGTTTGCGGCCCAGCGGGCGGCGCGCTACGCCTCCGTGCGCGGCAGCGCCAGCGGCCATCCGGCTGCTGTCTCGGACATTCAAGCAACGGCTCAGCAGTACGCCAGCCCGCTGAATCCCATTGACCTTACCGTGACGGTCACCTGGACGCCCAACAACAATCCCGGGAGCCTGGTCGAGGTTGACGTGTCGTACTCGTTCACTCCGACGCTGCTTCCACTGTCCGCCACCGCGCTGACGCTCAAAAGCAAAGCTCGCCAGGCCATCGTGCAATAGGTCAGGCGAACGGCCCCGTTTCCGCCAAAAAACCTCCCACCCGCTCGATGGCCGCCCGCCGGACCTCAGGCGCGTCGCCGAATCCCTTCAGCCACACCAGCCCGGCCTCCCGGCGAAACCACGTGATCTGCCTTTTGGCATATTGGCGCGTGTTACGCTGCGCGTAAAAAACCGCCTCGCGGAGACTCAGCTCCCCCTGGAGGAACTGCATGGCCTGCCGGTAGCCGTGCGATTCGAACGGCTTCGAGCCGGCGGCGAATCCCAGCGCCAGGATGTGCCGCACCTCCTCCACCAGGCCGTGTTCGAACATCCCGGCCGAGCGCAGGTCGAGCCGCTCGTAAAGGGCGTCGCGGTCGGGCAACAATCCCAGCTTGAGGACCCGGTAACCCCGCAGGCCATCCCGCCCCTGGCGGAACAGTTCGCTCACCGGACGCCGCACCAGCAGGCACACTTCGAGCGCCCGCATCACTTTGGGCACATCGTTGGCGTGAATCTTCCGCGCGGCGTCGGAATCCAATCGGGTAAGAATACGGTGGAGAGAGCCGGGACGGCGCGCCTCCCGGGCAGCCAGGCGGTCGCGCAGTTTCTGATCGCGTGTGGGGCCTTCGAACAGTCCGTCCAGCAGGGCTCGCAGGTAGAAGCCCGTGCCTCCGGCCACTACCGGAAGGCGGTGGCGCGCCGTGATCCCCGCCAGCGCTTCCCGTGCCAGCCGGGCATATTCGCCGGCAGTAAATAATTCGTCGGGATTCACAACATCCATCAGGTGGTGCCGAATCGTACGCCGTTCCGCCGCCGGCAGCTTGGCCGTGCCGATATCGAAGTGCCGAAATACCTGCAGCGAGTCGCAGTTGACGATTTCTCCGTTGAACTCTTCCGCAATCGCGAGAGCCAACTCACTTTTTCCGGAGCCGGTGGGCCCGGCCACTGCAACCAGGGGGGCGTCCGGTGCGTCATCGAGTACAGGCGCGTCGGGAGTGGAGTGGACTTTTTTGTCGTCGCCGAGCTGTTTCGAGTCCGTTGCCATGGGGCGTCGTTATACAATGAAAAGATGACCTTCGATCGGTCCTGGGTGCGTTCTGGGTGCCTCCTGGCGGTCGAAAGAAAGTAAAGGTTCCATGATTCGCTTAGCCAAAGCGCTTCTGCTCGTAGTTGCCGTGGGTTCCGTGCTGCTTGCGCAGACTCCGCAAATCCCGGCGGACACTGCCAACGCTCCGGACAACAAAGCCGGCGCCTACTTTAACTTTGCCATGGGCCGGCTGTACGCGGAACTGGCCGCCAACGAGGGTGTCCGCAGCGAGTACGTCACCAAGGCCATCCAACATTATCAGGAAGCGCTGAAGCTCGACCCTTCCGCCAGCATTATCTTCGAGGAGCTGACCGACCTCTACATTCAGACCGGCCGCCTGCGCGACGCCATCAGCCAGGCGGAGGAGATGTTGCAGCAGAACCCCGACAACCTGGACGCCCGGCGCATGCTCGGCCGCATCTACCTGCGCTCGGCGGAAAACCAGCAGGGCCGGGTGGATGAAGCCAACGTCAGGCGCGCCGTCGAGCAGTACCAGAAGATCACCGAAAAAGATCCCAAGGATGCCGAGAGCTGGGTGACCCTGGGGCGGCTGTACATGATCTCGAACAATTCTCCGGAAGCCGAGAAGGCGTTCAACGCCGCGCTCCTGGCGGACCCCGATAACGATGAGGCGGTCACCCACCTGGCCGCCCTCTACGCCTTTCTGGGCGACAGCAAGCGCGCCATCGAGAAGCTCAAAGCGGCAACCGCCAGGAACCCCACCGAGCAAACCCTGTCGGCCCTGGCCGAGCAGTACGAGCAGATGAACGATTTCAAGAACGCCGCCGAAGCGCGCAAGAAGGTGATGGAACTGTCCCCCGACGATGGCCGCAACGCCCGCAGCCTCGCCGCGGACCTGATGTACTCCGACCAGCTCGATGAAGCCCTCAAGCTGTACGAGCAACTGGCCACCGAGGAGCCGCGCGATGGCGAGCTCCTGTTGGATATGTCGAAGATCCAGGTCGCCCGGCACGACCTCGCCAAGGCCCGCGAGGCGCTCAACAAGGCCCGCGCTCTCGATCCCCAGAGCCTGTCGGTGCGCTACCAGGAAGTCAAAATCCTGGAGGCCGAGGGCAAGGCCCCCGAGGCCCTCACCTCCCTCAAATCCATCCTCGACGACACCGCCCGAAAGACCTATTCCGATGCCGACGCCCACCGCCGCGCCAACCTGCTGGATGAATACGGCGTTCTCTTGCGCAACGGCGAAAAGTACTCCCAGGCCGTCGAGGTCTTCCGCCAGATGGGGGCCCTGAGCGCGGACACGGCGCCGCATGCCGCCGCGCAGCTGGTGGATACCTACCGCCAGGCCAAGGATTATGACAATGCCCTTCGCGAAGCCGAAGCGGCCATGAAAAAGTTCCCCAACGAGCGGACCCTCAAGGTGGAGCACGCCACCGTGATTGCCGATCAGGGCAAGGTGGATGCCGCCGCCGCGGAGCTGCGCAGCCTGCTCAACGGCGACCACGACCGCGAGACTTATCTGTCCCTGGCGCAGCTCTTCGAAAAGGCCAAGCGCTATCCGGAAATGGGCGCGGCTCTCGACAACGCCGAGAAGCAGTCCGCGGACAACGAGGACAAAGAGCTGATCTACTTCATGCGCGGCGCCATGTTCGAGCGGATGAAGAGGTTTGACGCTTCCGAAGCCCAGTTCCGCAAGGTTCTCGAGTGGAATCCCGAAAACGCCGGCGCCATGAATTACCTCGGCTACATGCTGGCCGACCGGAATGTCCGCCTGGACGAAGCCTATCAACTGGTGAAGAAGGCGCTCGATATGGAGCCCGACAACGGCGCCTATCTCGACAGCTTGGGCTGGGTGTACTACCGCCAGGGAAAGCTGGACGAGGCCCAGTCGCTTCTGCAGAAGGCCCTGGACCACATCGGCCAGGATCCCACCGTGCACGATCACCTCGGAGACGTCTTCATCAAGATGGGCAAGACCAGGGAAGCGATCGCACAGTGGACGGCATCCCTGAAGGCCTACCAGTCGGGCTCGCAGACGGATTCCGACCCGGATGAGATGGCCACCGTCACCAAGAAGCTGGACGCCGCGCGGGTCCGCCTCGCCCAGGAGACCAAGCAGAAGTAGATCAGGCCGGATGTGGGGCAGGTTGGCAACCACTGGTGTCCAAATTAGACACGTTCAGCCAGACTCCACGTGCCAAACAATGGACATAGGCCCCCGTTCCGGCTGATTGGAAAAGCAGGTTGGTGGCTGTCGTCGTCCCGCGGGATGTCAGTT
>Ga0316363_10000098_pt1 | contig 133409 bp, 99 predicted proteins | sample Sb_taG_3_FD_200459 | JGI IMG/M metagenome (GOLD analysis project Ga0316363, IMG submission 200459) | Peat soil microbial communities from Weissenstadt, Germany - Sb_50d_a_PC metaG (v2) (version 2) | ecosystem: Environmental > Terrestrial > Soil > Wetlands > Peat | place: Germany: Weissenstadt... | reverse complement strand
ACGCATTGCTGAGCCACGTACCGCTCACCAGCGAGTACAGTGTCACGTAGATCGTGCTGCCATTCGTCGGCAAACCGTTCACCGTCTTGGTCAGCACATCGCCCAGATTCCCCGTCGTGTACTGTTGCCCACCCAGCGTTGATCCCACATCCAGCCAGTACTGCGTCGCGCCCGCGCCCGCACTCCAGGTGAACGTCACGCTGCTGCCGCCCAGAGTCGAACCCGGAGTCGGCGATGTAATGGCGCCCCTGTCGGCGCTCCCGCCAAACGCGGTATAGGTGTATCGGTTGCTTACCCAAGAACCGCTGATGAGCCAGTAGAGGGTCACATAGACTATGCTGCCGTTGGTGGGAAGAGAGTCCACCGTGACTGAGAGAGTAGTCGTCGGAAGGCTTCCAGACGAATAGTAAATATTGTCATCCGCGGCGCTCCCTACGTCGAGCCAGTACGCGGTAGCCCCAGGTTTGGCACCCCACTGGAAGGTAGCGCTGTAACCCGTCAGTGTCGACCCCGGAGTTGGGCTGTAGATTCCCGGCGGTTCAGACGGAAGCCACGCGCTCGAATTCACCAAGTTCGTCGCATTGACGCTGCCGAGTCCCGTCGCCAAGTCATAGCCAGGCGCTGCTCCATATGCGGGCTGGTACGCTGATGCGGCTGTTCCAAAGCTGGTGTTCGCTACGGCGATTGCGTCTGTGCCTCCGCCGCCAGTCAGCGTGATCGGAGTCTCCGGCTGGTAGCCCGAGCCACCAGCCGTTATGGTGATGCCGCTGACGTAATTCGGCCCTTCGCCCAAGGTGGTGTTCGTGATGTAGACGTAGAAGGCGTTAAACAGCGTCGCCGTGCCGAAGCTCACCGTGAAGTTGCCTGCCGCGCCTGCCGTCGTCGCGGTAATCGTGACTGTGCTGCTCGAAACGGTTGCGGTTGCAACTGGGTTCGCAGGGCTGTTGATCGCCGCCGCCAGGTTCGATGCGATGGTTGTCGTGCTCGACCCAGTCAGCGTGTAGGTATCCGGCCCCACAATGATCTGGTCTCCCACTGCGTCGGTGCTCTCGATCGCTACCGTCCATTTGGCAGTGGTAGTGCCGGAGTTGACCGTTGCCGTGCAAGTAGCCTGGGTACCGCCCGCCCAAAGGGTGCTACCGGTCGGCGACAAGTAGGGCGAAACGTTGGTCGGCCCCGCGATGGTGCACGTAGGCGCGGTGGTGTAACCGCTGCCTCCGTTGATGACGGTGGCAGCAGTGATAACGTCAGTGCTGTCAACGCCGCGCGTGCCGCTTGGCTTGTAGCAATGGGCTTCTTCCGTGGTGCCGTTATCCTCGCACGCCAAGTCGATGTCGCCCTGGGTTACGTCGTTGAAAACGCATCCGCTGCCCGGGCCGCCGCTACCGCTGGAGTTGCAGGAGCCGCCGAGGAAGGTTCCGCCAGCCGTGCCGTACTCGTTTTGCGCGATCTGGTAGTAGATGGGATTGGGGTTGCCCCAGCTCTCGCCGGTCTTTTGATTCACCAGCGCTTGAATGGCCGCCATGGTGGGAGAGGCAACCGAGGTTCCGCCAAACCCTGACCAGGTGCTCGGGGCGCCGCTGCAGGACGCCGCCCCATCCGCGGTGTAGGCCGGGTCGGACCAGCAAACTATTTCGTAGTGCCCCCAAACCCCGTTGGAGGCAAACATCGAAACGTCAGGAATGTCGCGCACGCCATCGGAGGGCTGCCCGTATACAGCCTTACCCCCTGTCAGCGACGTCCCCGACTGCCAGGAGGGTTTGGCCCACCCCTGGCACTGTGGGTCGGATATGCCGTACGCGCCCTGATCCGTGCCCCCGGCTCCCGTAGCGCAATTGCTCGCGCCTCCGCTGCCGGCAGCGGCAATCAGGTAGCCACTGGTGGTGTCGTAAGGGCTTTTGTTGCAAGTGCCGCTGCTGCCATAAGTCGTGAAGGTGCCGTTGGCGACCTCGGAGATCAGGACGCTGGCGCAGGAATCGTTCCAGGGAATCTCCGGAATGTACTGTAAGGCGGAGCCGTAGGACGCGGAGTTCGTCGCACTCCAGTAGGTGCTCAAGGGGGCTCCCCCTTCCTTGGAGTTATAGACGTCCTCGAAATCAGTTCCCCCCACTGCTACGTTGTAGGGCGTGTCAGTCCATCCGCTAACGCCCAGGCTAGCAACGTCATACTCGGAACCTATCGAGAAGTCGTTGGAGCAACTGGACGGGCCTTCATCGCCCGAGGCGCCGAAAACCGAGACGCCCTCGCTGGCCGCCTGCTGATAGGTATTGTAGAAGGCCGCGTTGCCCCCGTTACCGTTAAAGGCTTCGCACACGCCGTAGCTGACGCTCACGATGGCTGGCGGCGTTCCGCTTTCGTTAATCAGGTTTTGCAGGGCGATCAAGCCGCCGAAAGTGACCGTGCCCGACGCGCACGAGATCAGCTCGATGGCGGCGCTGGGCGCGATCGCGCTGGCTACTTCCACGTCGATGGCCGCTTCGCCGTCGTCCTCGTTGGTGAGGGGATCGGTGCAGCCTCCGGGATGCACCTGGGTGTAAGTCCCGCCAGGGAAGGCGCTGGCCAAGCCGAAAGTCGAGCGGTAAGTGTTCCAGTCGCCGGTGCCGTTATAGGTGTCGGTGTCCTCGACCAGGACGATCGTTTGGCCCTGCCCCGAGATACCGGCGTTGTAAAGCGGATTCAAGTTGTAGATTGTCTGGTTGTCCTGCGGCGTCATCGCGTAGCAGGTACCGGGTTCCGTTGGGACGTCCGCGGAAGAGGCGCAACCGGCAAAGGTATACTGCGGCGCCGGCTTGTACATGGGGTGGGGCTTGAAGTCGTTCAGGGAGAAAATCCCCTTCACCACTGGCGCCAGCGCCGCCGGAATCCGCGGATCACTCATGTTGGAGATATGCGGCTCGCCGTTGACCTCAAGCTGGTGGATCTCAGTGTGGAAGGCCTCCCGGAGTTGGCCCGCCGCACCCGAGAAGTCGATCAGGATCCGGCTGGGGTAGACCCTGTTGACGCGAAAGCCATGCGACCCGAGCCAGTTGGTGATGGTGTCGATATCTTCCGGCGCCACTCCGAACCTCTGTCCAAATTCATCGGCGGTAAGCCAATGATGGAAATTGGGCGAGGTCCTATCGTTGAGTTTGTCGATCAGCTTGTCAAGCTTCTGTTCCTGCTCGGGAGAGCGCTGGAGCAGGAGGAAAATGTGCTCGATGTCGAAGCCGTCCGAGACCGCGCCGCGATCGTTCCTGGAGTTCGCCTCCGGGCGCGTGTTGCGCTGGAGCGTGACCAGCTGGGCCTCATTGATCGGCTGAGTAATGCGATCGGGAACGGAAGCAGCGGTGCTCGTTGGCTGGACAAAGGCTTTTTGCGCGAAGGCCGGCAAAGTCAGGGCTGTTGCAAATAGAAGAGCCAGCAAAGGCAGGGCGCACGAATGAAGGGGCGAATTAGAGTGTTGCAATATAGCTTGTCCTCCTCACTGCTAATTCAGTAATTTTGAGAGCTGTGCGAAAGGGAGTTATTTTATTACAAACGACGTTGAGACATGCTGTCAAGTGAAAATCGGGTATGGCTGAATTTGACAAACTCAGCCACTAGCGAAAATCGCGGCTGCGGAGAAAAATTAGTTGCGCGTTCGTCTTGTCGAGATTTTCTCGTCGTAGCCCCATCACTCAGAGACTTATTCGTCCGATAAATCGTCCAATAGGTGCAGATGGAAGTGAACGGGCAAGGTGCTACGCTGGAGTTTGGGGACGACAAGATGGAAACGAACTTGGGAAGTGCAGACAAACCCGCCGGCGGTCTTTTTTGCAAGCGGCGTATGATCTTTCTATTGTGCGCTGCCGGACTGTTGGGTTGGCCGACTCAAGGGCTGTCTCAAATGCTGGGGGCGGGCACACGGAGTGCCGCGAGTTTTGCTGGCCCGTCCATCGTCGAACAGATCGAGGCCGCGATTCGTGACTGCGGTTCCGGGCCCTGCGAAGTGTACATCCCTGCGGGAACCTATAACTCCAGCCCGATTCCAAGTTGGAAAAATCGAGACGTGACCGGAGCCAGTGTGGGCATCGCGATTCCGTCGAACGTGGAGATCCGAGGCGCCGGCAGGGGCCTTACGATCATTCACGTGATGCGCTCGGCCACCGATCCTCCGGCCACGCTGTTTGCCAACGCGAGCCAGTCGAACCGTAACATTCGCCTCAGGGACATGAGCATAAGGTGGACGGATTCCAGTCCGAAATATGATTGGGTCTCGATTTTCATCTGCCATCGGTGTGATCAGCTTGAACTCGACCACCTCAGCCTGGAAGGCAATCCCAACAAACTGGTGAACCTGCTGGACAGCACGGGGTCCAGCGTGCATGACAACGTGTTCTTGCTGCACTCGACCAGCTACGGTCATGGCGACAACGCACTGTCGGTGAACCGGTTCGACCCGGCGGCAAGAGTCGGGGACGAAGCCGGAGTGGTGCGCGACAATCATTTCGCTCAGACCGGGAACTACCGCACATTTTCCATGTTAATTGTGACGCAATCGGGGCTGTACGTTCATTCCAATGTTTTTGAGGCGCATCTTCCTCCTCCGGGCAACGCTACCGGCATTGAATCCGGGCAGGACAATTTGGCGCGCCTGCCGGAAAACGTAAAGATCAGTGGCAACGTGTTTCACGGTGCCAGTATTGCCTATGGAGGCCTCAACAACTCCGAGATCAGTGGCAATTTTCTGGATCATGGAGACATTTACGTCGCGCTGCAATCGGGAACGACTGCTTCTCTGTCCGGACTGACCATCGCCGGCAATGAATTGCACTTCGGAAGCATCAGCATCGCGGGACTGGAGCACATCTCCACCGGCAGATGTGTGGTGACGCGCAATCGCGTGTTTGAAGGCAGCATCCGCACTGGAGGTTCCTTGATCGTCCACGACATTGAAGTAAGCTACAACTCAGTGCGATACTCCTCGAACATGCCCGGCATCGACTGCAATGCGTGTTCTTTGATCAGAGGTAATGTCGTCCGGGAGATCGGCCAGAATGCGCCGAGCGACCTTCACGCCGGGTATTTGATCGGCGGCTCGGTGCAGGACGTCAGCGACAACGTTTACATCGACGAGCAACACGAGTACGATGCCGGGACGATCTGCAGCGTGGCGAATCTGACATCGACGGTGTGCTTGTCGTCCGGGAGCAGCCGCTGGGTCATGTTGCGCGGCGGCGAATGGGGCTTTGGCTGGACCAACCGCACGCTCTTCACTGACCGGGGCCATTTCCTGGTCCACGCATTCGTCAGCAGCTCCCTTCTGGAACTGGACGAGAACGCGCCCGTCCTGCAGGCAGGAACCCACTATCATCTGTTTCGCACCACCTTCAATGCCTTTGAGTTGAACAGTGCGGTGATCGAAAGGTTTGCCAACAATCTGGCGGTCGCCACTGGCGGATTTCGGCACGCAGCGGTGCAAGAGAACGGGACGGTGCGCATCCACAGTCTTTCCGGAAATGTATTCCGTCCTTATAGTTGTTTTGGAAAATGTGCGGTCGATTACAGATCGAACGTGAACGCGCCTGAGTAATCAAGGCGCCGTGTGTTTTCTAGGCGACGCTCGCGATGCACACTGCGAAAATACTAAAATAAATGGGAATGGCTGCATTTGCCCAACCTTTGCTGCCGGCAACAAGAGGATCCTGCCGAGCACCTGCAAAGCCGGACGTCATGATGGGAGCTGGATGCGAGCATCATGGGCTAATCGCTTTGGAGTCGGGATCGCGCTTTTGAGCGATTGTGGAGTCTGATCCCAAGCCTCACAGCAGCTGGGAATGCGGCTGCTCCCCAGATCGAGAATAGAAGCAGGTACACATCTTTCACGGAAATGCCGATCTTCTCAAGGGACCAACGAACCACGAAAGCACCCGTGAGTCCGAGGAGAATGTCGGCCCCTGTCCCGAATCCGTCGCCCCCTGTGATCTTGCCACCGGCCCAACCGGCCAGCGCTCCGGCAAGTAACCAAATGGAATAGATCATCCCCAGCCTCCATAATCCATGTCATGCTACACGACATCTAGCCTGGAATGTGCCAAGTCTCTCAAACCAGCTTAACGCGCATATTTTCTTAGATTCGACTGTAGACAGCGCCATGCCCAAACATCTTAATAAATCATCCTCGCGTAACTCTCATGCTCTCAACCCACCGTCTCAGCTGACACTGCTCACCCCCATTCTGCCGGACTCGCAACCACTTCCTCTCCCTCCGCATGCTGGAGCGTAGCGGGAACACCACTCCGGCAAGGTTCGCTCAACATCTCCTGGTAAACCTGCAGCATGGCTGCAGCCATCTTTGTCGAAGTGAAATGCTGCTCGACGCGCATGCGGCCAGCCTCACCCATCTCTTCCCGAAGTTGAGAATTACTAATTAAGTGCTGTATTCTCTGCGCCAACTCCTCGGCATTCCCAGGGGAAACTACATACCCAGTCTTCCCGTGCTGGTTTACCCACGACACACCCGTCGGCAGGTTGGTCGAGATCACCGGCTTGTGGCACGCCATGGCCTCAAGTTGCACTACCCCGAACATCTCAGCGTTCGTGATGGATGGCAGCACGAACACATCGCAAGCGTGATAGTAAGCAACCAAGTCCTGATCGGATACATGTCCGAGAAACTCAACCCGGTCGGCGAGTCCTTTTTCTTGGGCCAGGTTCCTGAGCGAACTGTCGAGAGGGCCCGTTCCGATGATCCGAAGACGCGCCTTAATACCTTCAAGCGCGCGTATCAAGAACTCCACTCCCTTGTAGGAGACCAGTCGCCCAACGCAAAGCACGAATGGCAAGGCATCCCGAAGTTCATCGACCTTCTTGCGTCCGGCCTCATCCAGTTCAAAGCGGGATAGCGGAACGCCAAAAGGCACAACGCGACACTTTTCCCGGTATTTGGAAATGAACCTGGAAATTTCAATGTGTCTGGGCGTGGGCACGACGATACAACTCGCGCGCCGGTAAAAAGCTTCCAGGAATGGCCCGTACAATCTGAGCAAGTTGCGCTGCCGCACGACGTCGCTGTGGAACTGCGCAACCACGGGAATGTCCCGGTCCGCCATCAGTGCGGACAATTCAGCGAGCGGGTTGGGTAGATGAACGTGGATCAGATCGGGATCGAACCTTCGCGCCCAAAGCGGATAAGACGGCGCCATCGAGCAGGAAAACAATTTCCCCAAGCTGGCAACACGTGTGACTGGAACCTTTCTGTTTTCATGCTCCGTACGACAGCGAGTGTTCGCAACAATTACCTGGAACTCTACTTGGTCAACGAGGCTCTCGCAGATCTCTTTAAGAACAGTCTCCATCCCGCCGACGAACGGATCATAGAACTTCCCGAGCTGAAGAACTCTCATGCTGCGGCCTCCTGCTGGTGGGAAGCGATGGCGTTGGCGAGGACCCGATCGAATTTCCCCGCTAACTCCTTCGAGACAAGGTTCTGCCGAATCCAATCGTGGCCGCGTTTTCCCATCGTCTTCCGCAAAGATCCGTCCCTTCCTAACATGAGCATGTGAGCGGTTAGTTGCCCAGTGTCCAGCGGCGCGAAAAGCAGACCGGTCTCACCGTCCTGAACCAACTCGGCAGGTCCCCACTTGTTCACAGCGATAGCCGGTACACTGCATGCCATCGCTTCCAGCAGCGAGCGCCCCAAGCCCTCGGGGCCGCGGTTGGGTTGCACCAGCACATCCAGTTGGGAACAAACGCTGGGCATGTCGCCCCGGAAACCCACGAATTTCACCCGGTCCCGGAGTGACGAACTCGCAATCCTGCGCCGCAGTCGCTCTTCATACTCCAGTCCCGCTTCCGTGGCATAGGGATTACTTCCCACGATCACGAACATCGCTTTCGGCAACTGCGGAAGCACTCTTTCGGCGGCGTCGAGAAACACGTCATGCCCTTTTAGGGGCGTAATGGCGCCAACTATGCCGTACCAGATCTCATCCGGTTGTTTACGCAGATCCGCAGGCGGCAAGACATCAGGATGAAAACGTTTCAAATCCACGATGTTGTAGACAACCGTCGTCGGCAATGAGGCCGAGACATATTTCCGAAACTGCGAAGCCACGTATTGAGAAATGCAAACTGCCAGATCGCAACGCCGCGACAGCAGTGCCAGCAATTTGCGCGAAAATACACGGTCTTCCATTCCATCCCGCATGTACCAGATCAACGGAACATTCTTCCGCCTACGCGTGAGCGAACCGACGATATGGGCCTTGACGGCGTTGGTGACGAAAGCCGAGGGGCCAATTTCCTCAAGCAATTCGGACAACCGCCTTGTAAACGACGGCAGGTATCCCGCGGCACGCACAATTTGCGCCAGACCGGGACGCTGGGCCGTCTCGCCAGTCTTGACGATGGCTTTCGGCCAGGGCAGGACCCACACTCTTGCACCGGCCAACTCGGCGCTCTCCTTGAGCGGCCCTTCGCCGGGCACAATCAGATGAAACTCGTAAGAGCCGCGCAGGTGCGCCACGAGTTCCAGCAGGCTTAACTCCGCTCCTCCCAGCCCGGAAATCGCGCACAGCACGCCGACCCTAGGCAACGGCATATTCTACCCCAGTCCGGCAATGCCAATTCAGCAACACGAAAAGTGACCACACCTCGGACCACGACTGCAGCCGGTCGCCGCGCTCCAAGCCATCCAGCAGCCGTCCTCCGTAGGCGGGATCGAGACACAGCGGCTCATAGAGCTGCTTGTCTCGCAAAGTACACGCGATCGTTTCTTTCAGCGCGCGACCGAGCCACTGTTGCCAGGGGAAAGTGAATCCCATCTTGCTCCGTTGTGGAATTTGCTCGCCCGCCAGCTCACTGAGAATCCGCCTAGTGATTCGCTTTCCCCTTCCACCTTCGAAATGATAACCCGGTGAAATCGCAAGCGCCACTTCTATCAGTCGCGTATCCAAGAAGGGAACCCGCAATTCCACGGAGTTGGCCATGCTGAACACGTCGGCATCTCTGAGGAGTTGATTGCGCGCATAAAATTGAAGCTCCAGCGCCGCCAGCTTCTGAAAATCGTTGGCCAAGGATTCGACACTTTCCTGAATACTTTCCTGGGCACGACGCGACCGGGCCCCCGAATTCTCCTGCCGCCATCGGATGCTACGTTGCAGAAGGTAAGCCTCAGCCAGGTTGCGCAGCGGACCGGCGTCGGCTACTTTCTGCCACTGGATCGGGTTCTTCGTCCTCAACTTTGACAACAGACGCGCCGCCGGACGCAGCCCCGCTCCGTACCGCAGCAGCCTGGGAACCTTCTTGAACGTCGTGTATCCTCCGAACAATTCATCGCCACCAATTCCAGTCAGCAGCACCTTCAAGCCGAGCCCGCCCCCCACGCGTGAAATCACGAACGTGTTGATCCCGTCCACCGTCGGTTGGTCCATCGCGCCCAGAGCCAGGGGGAGCAACTCGCGGAGGTGTTCCGCGGTGAGCGTAACCACCTCGTGGTGATGAGGGAGGCCGCGAGCAATCTGCCGCGCGTATGGCAACTCGGAAAACTCCTGCTCCGGAAACGCAACCGTCAGCAGCGTGATGGGGCTTTTCGCATAGCGCGACGCCACCAGCGCCAACAAACTCGAGTCTACGCCGCCGGAGAGAAATACTCCCAACGGAACATCGCTCACCAAGTGGGAACTGACTGCGTACTCGAGGCGTTCTTTTATTTGTGAGACCGCGTGATCGAAATCTCGAATCTCTGCCGGTTCGCTCGCCGCCAGGCAGTTGCTGAGCGACCAGTATTCAGACTCGGCAACTTCGCCGCGCGCATTGACTCGCAGCAGGTGGCCTGGCTCAAGTTCCCGGATTTCCGTGAAAATCGTCTTCGGTCCAATCACCGCGCCGTACGCCAGGAACGAGTCCACCGCGCCGTGGTCGACAGTAAGAGAACAAATCTGCGCCCGTTCGAGCACTTTGACTTCAGAGGCAAAGGCAAAACCCCGCAGTCCCGCGTAGTAGTAGAGCGGCTTCATGCCCACGCGGTCGCGGGCCAGCAGAAGATTCCTGCTCAGGCCATCCCAGAACGCAAACGCGAACATGCCTTCCAGTTTTTCGAGCGCTTGTTCTCCCCACTGCACCAGCGCCTTGAGCAAAACCTCCGAGTCGCCGGAGGTCACGAACTTCATTCCCAAACTTTCAAGTTCCGCGCGCAACTGGCGGAAGTTGTAGATCTCGCCGTTGAACACCAGCCATGAGCCGGATTCGGCATCCTGCATCGGCTGCCGCGAGCCATCGCTAAGGTCGATGATGGAAAGCCGCGTGTGGCCCAGCACCAAACTGTTGGCCGCCAGAGGAATCTCGACGCTCCCGCTGGCATCGGGACCGCGGTGCCGGGATGCGGCCATCATGTCGCGCACCGCCGCCCGCGTCTCGTCGGGCCTGCCATCGCTCAAGAATCCCATGATTCCGCACATCGCCGCTACACCGCCTCCTCGCCGGCGGAGAAAACTTGAGGGAAGAACTTCTTCATCGCCTGCTCAAACTCATCTGCCGAACGGGTCCAATTCATTTCGCTTTCGACCCACTTCCGCCCGTTTTCGCCCATGGTGTTCGCCACGCCAGGTTCCCGCAGAACTTGGATGATCGCCGCCGCAACCGCCTCGCTGTCGACTGGATTCACCAGCAGCCCAGTAATGCCATCCTGCACGGCATCGGGCACACCACCAGATCGCCCGGCGATCACAGGCTTCCCGCAGGCGGAGGCCTCAAGCAAAGCCAACCCGAACCCTTCGGCTAGAATGCCGCGCCGGGTGCGGTCTTCGCGGCTGCACATGATGAATGCATCGCAGACGTTGTAGAGCAGCGGGAGTTCTTCATCAGAAACGCGCCCCGCAAAAATTACGTTTTCCCGGACTCCACACTCGCGCGCTAGGCGATCGAGGTAGTCCAAGTCATCGCCCTCACCCACAATCACGTAGGCGACCTTTGGCACTGCACGTTTAACCGTTGCCAATGCGCGCAGCACTACATCGTGACCCTTGTATCGGTTGGCCTTCACGATACGCGCAACCGTAAGCAAAGTCGGCCTGCCGGACACTCCCAAACGCTGCGCCAACTCGCGGCAATCAAGTCCGGGACGAAAATGTGTGGGATCGGCTCCCCGCCGGATTTTCACAATCCGAGACTGCGGCACTCCGTTCGACGCCACGAATGCGCTCGTGAATTCACTGTTGGTGGTGACTAAGTCCGCGTCCAGCATGGCCGGCAGAATGCTGGCGCGCAGCCATTCGTCCATGATTTCAAGAGCGTGAGTCCACAAAAGATAGGGGGTGCCGTAACGGCGTTTTAATTTGCGGGCAGCGACGGCCGCGTTCACGTGTCCGCAATGCAGCACAAGATTCCGGTTCTGCTTCACCAACTTTTCCGCTGCGCGATACATCCGCCATACCTGCCACGCCCCGCGGACGCCGGGAACGTTGAGCGTTGGCCGGAACCGCTCCGCGGAATAAGCCTGGAGGGAATCGAATCGTTCCGCATCCGGATGCTGCGGCGCAATCAGCGTCATCTGCCGCAGGTCGAACTGCCGATATACGCTGAACAGTCCGTTTCCGATGCCTCCTACGACGGGTGGAAAATCGGTAGTGAGCAGAATCGCGCTCCCCAACCGGCGCACACCTTTCCCGTGGTCATCCGGGGCCCGTGATGCAAATTGTCTGACGGAGGAGGTTGCCATGAGATCTAGGGACGCTCCAGCGTGGGGTCGAAGCCCAGCGCAAAGTCACGGCGGCTGGCCATGGCGATCAGCGCGGCCGTGACGATAAAAAGAAGAAATATCTGAAGAAGCGCAGCCACCGAATGGTCAAAGTCCCGTTCCACCGACATGGCGCAGTGCGTGGCGACCAGCGCAGTAGTAGCAGCGGCGCAATATACCGGCAGATGCGCCTTCCACCCGTCCACCAGTCCCAGCACGCTTCCCCAGATCAACGCTCCCAACGCAATGTAGAGGACGCCGCCCGCGTCATATAGGTCCCCAGGCATCGAGGGGGCAATGGCGGCCCCGCCGTGGTCCCGGCCAGTCGGAGAGTCGTAAGCCCAGATGTCCTTGACAAACCTCTCTCCGGCGTCCGACGCGCCCTTGTCGGCGTAGATAAAGCGTGGTACAAAGCCCCTCAGAAACGGACTTACCAGCACGTTGCGCCCTGAGTAAGGCCTTGCCCCAGGGACCAAGTGGACCGTGAGCAACATTGAATCGAAGGAATGGAACCGTTTCATCCGGTCCCCCCAACTCGCGGTGAGCCAATCCACCGCGCTGGCGTCCCGCATTTCGTTCACAACTTCCTCCGGTCGGGCGTTCTCCCACTTGATGCGCCGGTACGAACTGACAAAAGAGCTGAGCACTAAGAAACAGACCAGCGCGGCTGGCACCAACCTTCGTAGCGCAGGCCGCCTGCCCGCGAATAGCGCCGCGATCAGCGGTATGAGGAACAACGGCGCCAGGTTTTCGCGATAGGGACTGAGCCAGCCGTGCACTAGCGCCGGCAGCAACACGATCAGATGGATGCCCCCTATGCGCCACTTGGGACCAGTCTGCCGAAAGTGATCCCACCACGCGATGGTCGCTGGCACTATGTATAGAGCCCCCATTACAGAGAGCGGGGTCAGCAATGCGAGAGGAATCCTACTTCGACCATCGGTTAGATAAAACAGCACTGAGCAGAGCAAGGCAGTCGGGATAGCGACCGCATAGACGAGATCAAGCGTGAACATCCTTGCCAGGGTGAGCAGCCCTGCTCCCCTGCGCCGCACCGCAAAAGCATACGCCAGCGCCACCAGCATCCAGAACAGTCCGCAGTAAGCCAGAGTCCTATTCACCGTATCCACGGGCTGTGCGACGAGGCGCGGAGTGTCGTTTCCCCACTCCACCGCGTTGTACGACAACATCAGGAAACGCAGCAGGATATCCAGCCCGAAACCGAGCCAGACTAACCCATATAACGACTTCAACAGCGACGGCCATCCTTCGCGCGCCCAGCCCAGGACGAGGCGAACCGAAATCATCCATCCGGCGGTCGTGGCGACCAGGATGAGCCAGGTTAGAAAGTCGGTTTGCAAACCGGCAAACGCAGGCATAGAGTTCTCTATCGTCGCGCACAGTACCTCCGACGGAACAAACCGTCGTGGGCACACACTGCCAAAATCGCCCAATTTCGATTCGCCGGTTTTTCCTAGGCGACGAAGGATCGGACTTGGCCAATGCAACTCGGGTCAGAATCGCACCTATGAGAAGGGACTGCCCCGCGCAGCGATGAGTTTACCGGCAGAGTCCCTGGTGGTCAATCAGATATTCCAGTGGGGTGGCGTCTAAGTGACGGTGGTGTCTTAGTGTTTAAGACACTACCCTCCAGTGGAGGCGAAAAATTCTATTTCCCGGCTCTATAAGCCATCGTCATGTGGGCAAACAATTGCACTCCGCCTCGGGTGGCTTAGGTTTGACATGCTATGGCGCGCATTCTACCACTGACGCGCCAATGGCTGCGTTCGGCAAGAAATTAAGGAACGTTGAGCCCCCGCTGTACAATTCCAGAAACATGAGCTGGTATTTTGTTTTCTTTTTTTTCTCGGGCTTCTGCAGCATTCTCTACGAAGTGATCTGGCTTCGTCTCGCGATGGCACAGTTCGGTGTGACCACTGCCATGGTCTCCATCGTGTTGTCGGCCTTTATGGGTGGCTTGGGCCTGGGTTCTTGGGGTTCTGGATACCTCATAAGAAGATATGGGAACCGGATCAAGTTCCCTCCATTGCGGTTATATGCAATCACAGAGTTGCTGATTGGCGTCTCGGCGATTACCGTGCCGTACTTTTTGTCCTTGGGAAGGCAATTGCTTCAGCAAACAATCATCCACACGTTTTTGTCACCCGCGTGGCATTACTTGCTAGCGGCGATCTGGCTGACTGTCACGCTGGTCCCCTGGTGTGCATGCATGGGAGCAACATTTCCTTTTGCCATGCTGGCGATCAGGAACCGTCTTGACACGCAGAGCGATCGTTCATTCAGCTATCTTTACCTCGCTAATGTTCTAGGCGCGGTCGCGGGGGCCATCATTCCCTTGCTGTTGATTGAACTCCTCGGGTTTCATCGCACTTTGTGCGTGGGAGCGGCTCTGAACTTTTCGCTCGCTTCGTGCGCCTTTGGGCTAACCCTGACTCATATCGGTGTCAGCCGAATTGAGCCCGACCCTAGACCTGAAAGTCGGACTGCGAACGCGATCCACGACACGGACAAGAGGTTGCTTTGGCTACTGTTTGGAACAGGGCTTACGAGCATGGGTGCTGAGGTCATATGGATACGGCTTTACACCCCGTCGGTGAGCACCGTTGTCTATGCCTTCGCCGTTATCCTTGCCATGTATCTGGCTGCGACCTATCTGGGGTCGTGGTTTTACCGCCGCAAAAGCCGCGCACAGGGTTTTGAGAGCGGTCTCCTCTGGGCTGTACTTGGGTTTTCCGTTTTACTGCCGTTCTTGACTGTCGATCCCAGGTTGCCGTTACCGGTCCTGCTTCGGCTAGCCCTGGGGGTCGTGCCGTTTTCCTCCATTGTCGGGTTTGTGACACCGATGATCGTGGATTTGTACTCTCTGGGTGATCCCAACCTTGCTGGCCGCGCCTATGCGGTTAATATTGTCGGTTGCCTTATCGGTCCGCTGCTGTCGGGTTTTCTGCTACTTCCGCTGGTCGGCGAACGGTTGGCGCTCTGTCTATTTGCTTTCCCATGGTTTATTGCAGGGTTTGTCTTCGCTCCGCTCCAGTCACATGGCAAACGGTACCCAAAGCTCATCGCCTACTCGATGCTTGCCGTGAGTGCGCTTGCGCTCGCAGTTTTCACGGAAGGATTCGAGGAGCAATTCAAGCCACGCGAGGTCCTCCGCGACAACACTGCAACTGTGATAGCCACGGGGTCTGGTCACTTGAAACAGCTCTTGATCAATGGAGTGGGTATCACGTCTCTGTTACCTGAAACAAAGATGATGGCTCACCTGCCGCTAGGGTTGCTGCCGCACCGCCCGGCAAATGCACTCATCATCTGTTTCGGAATGGGCACTAGTCATCGGTCGGCCCTTTCTTGGCACATCCAGTCTACCGCTGTCGAACTGGTTCCCAGCGTCCCGGCGCTCTTCTCTTTCTTTCATCCGGACGGGCCGGGTTTAGATTCTCCGCTTTCTCATGTTGTGATCGATGATGGGCGCTCCTACCTGGAACGCACGCAGGAAAAATATGACGTGATCGTGATCGATCCGCCCCCGCCCATCGGGGCTGCTGCATCTAGCTTGCTTTACTCCAAGGAATTTTACGCAATCGCTAAGCAACGCTTACGGCCCGGTGGCATTCTTCAGCAATGGCTCCCCGGTGGAGATGCGGCGACGCAGGCGTCCGTCGCGCGTGCTCTCAAGGAATCCTTCCCTCATGTTCGCGTCTTCCAATCGGTGGAAGGCTGGGGATTTCATTTTCTAGCCAGCATGACTCCTCTTCCTTACCTCTCCGCCGCCGATCTGGTTGAAAAGCTTCCCCCCAATGCAGCTCGCGACCTGATGGAATGGGGGCCTGCTTCTAGTTCTCAAGAGCAAATCGGAATCGTGCTGAGCCATGAATTATCTCTTGACGCCCTAATTCACGAAGCTCCTAACGCTCCCGCCCTGCAAGATGATCACCCGGTGAACGAGTACTTCCTGCTGCGCCGTTTACGTGACCCCGCTTTTCAGCGAGTCTTCCTTCGGCGCTTGCTGGGACGGGGCGGATTCGATCATTACTAGCCTCTTTAGGCCATGACTTACATCGGGAAGACGGATTGTACGGCGCTCGTTTGCGATTCCATCGTGCAAAATCAAGTGATCAGCGCTCACTTGGACGAGAATGCCATAGCCATTCAAGACGAGGACACCCGATTTGCGGATGGCGTACGAGTGCGGCAGGGCTCCTGGCTCGTATGTGACATGCTATGGCGTGGCTCCCTGGCGTCGCCTTGCAGGCCTGCACCGCTCCAGCAGTGCAGCGAAGCACACCCCCGCCCCCAGCATGAGAATAGGATCGACCGTCGGGATCCGATACCGTATGGACGATAAAAAGAGACAGTAAAGAGTTGTATTCGTGAGTACCCACCCCCAGACCAGAGACAATTCCCTCCAACGCCGCCGCAGTAGCCAGCAACCGGCAACGCCAAAAAAAAGAAGCGGAATGTAGCTGACCGAGTAGATCAAACGGTTTCGCAGGTTATGGTACTGCGCCGACGGCACAACGGTGTACATGTCCGCGAAATTTGACAGGAACATTTTTCCGAAACGCCGTGGACTGTGATCGAGTATCAGGAACGCTTGACGGTAGTAGTATCGCTCACGGTCAGGCTCAGGTACGTCTCTGAACGCCTGGTGCTGGGAATATCCGACTTCGGTAAGTGAGGCGCCTGGCTCCAGGCGGAGGTGCGCACCAGCCCAGAGGGTTGCTCCTCCATTGGTGCTGATCAGTACAACCTTATGAAAAAGGCGGTAGTTGCGATAAGTCCACGGCAGGACGATCATCGCAACCGCGAACGTGAGCACGATGGCTCGCTGAGCCGCTTGTCTCCAGTCACGAGCTGTCAGCCAGATCGCAAGCAGCAGCGCCGGAGCGAGCATCAGACCATTGGGCCGGCACAGCGCCAATAACCCCACCAGTACCCCCAGAGAAAAGACGCGCACCGCGGAACGTTCCCTACCTGCTGAATAGAACACAAACAGCACCGCAATCAGAAGGAATAAGAAAAGGCTTTCCGTACCGAGATCAGCCGAGTACCAGATCAACGGTGGATAAAGGGCGAATGCGAGGCCGGCAATCAAAACCGGTGACTCCCCGAAAAGAATTAAACCGAGGCGCAAGAAAAAGTAAAGCGATAACGCAGAGAAAGCTACCTGGAGCAACCGCAAGAACAACGTGCTGCGCGACAACTGAAAAGCCATCGCCAGAACTGCCGGATAGAGTGGTGGCCTCCAAGAGGAAAACTCCACCGGCTGTGAAAATGGTAGATCCGCGTTGACGCTGTGCGCAAATCCCACGCCGGTCGCGAGGTTGTAAGCAAAAGACAATAAGTCCGATGAATCCGGATTAACCTCAAGCTTGACCTTACCCTTCTCGACCGCAACCACGAACGCGGACCGCACAAGTACGGCAACTAGAATTACGAGCGCCGCCTTCCATCGAAATGAATTTGTCATAGAGGCTCCCGCTAGCCCCGCGCTTCTTTCGTAAGGGCATACCCGCCGCCAGCCCTCTCTTCGTAGAATCTATTCACGTAGCATTCGGGAAAAATCGCGCTCCACGTACATGAAGGAGCCGTCGGAACAGTTCATCACGCTGACCTGCCTCTACGTATAAGCGGCGGAACGGCTAGGGTCGGAGCTGGCCGGCTCTCTCTGCATCAACGAAGACCGCGAGCTCCCCCAAAGCGGACACGACATGGCGCTCGATTCTACCATTGCCGCACCAATGGCCAGAAATATAGGAACGATGGTTCCAAGTTCTGATCAAACCTCTCTGTTTCGAGCCATGATACGATGTGGACTTATTTTCCTAACTTTGAGTTGACGGTATTCTATTTGGTCACGCGGCTCAATATTTCGCTAAAAAGGTCGGTTGCAAACTGCCTCTTCCCCCGCTATTCGTCCTTTCTCGACCGTCTGAACTGGACGCCACGCTGGGTTGACACCGCAAGGAGGAATTCTCAGTGTCCCAGGTTTAACTCTCGGGAAAAGATGTACATCCACCTAAACCAGACCTTCTTTGACGACGGGAGGTCGGCTATTGACTATCTTGAATTCGGTGTCGCCCATGGCGATAGCCTGCGCTCGTGGTGTGGGTTGAATACTAGCCCACAAACACGCTTCTTCGGCTTCGATTCCTTTCAGGGCTTGCCCGAGCATTGGACGGTCGAAAGGCCCAAGGGCGCCTTCACTACTTCCGGGAAAACGCCGGACATTGGCGACCCGCGGGTTCAGTTCGTTGTCGGATGGTTCCAGCATTCACTCCCGGGTTTTCTCGAGTCTTACGAGCCGAAGAATCGTCTCCTGGTCCACATTGACAGCGATCTTTATTCGTCCAGCTTATATTGTCTGACCAGCATGAACCATTTCATGCCACCCGGTACGCTCGTCATTTTCGACGAGTTCTACGATGTCCTTCACGAGTATAGGGCGTTGAGCGATTACGCTGCCGCGTATATGCGCAAGTACAGGATTGTGGCGGCAACACGCGGTTTCAATAAAGCCACTGTCGAGCTCCATTGAGCGGCGGCTTCTGAGCCCCCGAGGGTTCGGGCCGGCGCTATAATGACGCTGCATGCGTGTGGTTCGATCCCTCCTGAAGACAGTCGGCGCTCCACTCTACGTTGGCCTTTGCTCATGGAAGCCCATAAAGAACAGGCTCGCGCCTCACCTGAGACAATTTAGCGGCTGCCTATATAGCCCGCGCGGGACGGGACACAGTCCCAAGGACACTTTGCATCGTCTTCGTCGCCTGAATGCCATCCTTGGAAAAGATGTGCTGGTGGTTGGCTCTCAGTACGGAGCCGAAATACCTCTGGAGTGGTTGAAGTACTCGCCAAGGAAAATAGTGGCGATTGACATCATTCCATGGCCCCAGGAGTGGAGTAGCATCTGTCGGCTGCATCCGCAAATCAGATTCGCTGGAATGGACGCCATGTCTCTTGGGTTCGCCAACTCCAGCTTTGACCTCATTTACAGCGAAGCTGTCCTTGAACACATCACGGACATGGACAGATTCTTCCAGGAGTCGTATCGCGTTCTCCGACGGGGCGGAGTATTCCACGCAGATTTCGGCCCGCTTTGGCACACATGCGGCGGCCCTCATGTCGGCGCACTAGAATTTGACCACCTCCTAATGCCTTGGAATGAATATCTGAACAAGGCCAAGGAGGTCGGCAACGGATGGGAATGCTGGCTGGAGAGAGGTCTTTTCAATCGTCTGCGCTTGGAAGAGTATTTGGAATCATTCGGAAAATATTTTGAAACCAAGTTTCTTTTTGTGATCGGCAGCCCGGAAGCAAAAAGGTTCAAGAGATCTCACCCCGCAAAGTGGCGGCAGCTTCGCGAGCGGTACTCGGAATCCGATCTGATGGTACGCCTAGTTTCTCTGACGGGCATCCGCAGGTGAATACTCGGTGAGGCGGCCCCGGTAGCGGTGAAGGGATTCAGGCGGCGCGCTCACCGAGGAGATCCCGCAGGCGCTCCTGGTTCGCCGGAAAATCTCCGATCTCGGCGGCTGCGGAAAGCGAGGGCAGAAGCCGGGCATCAACGCCTCCATTGGACAAGCCGCCGTTGGCCAATCCGCGCAACATGGCGCCGACCAACTCGCGCAGACGTACCATGTCGAAGATAGCCACTCCCGAGCCGGGATACAGACGGGCATTGAGCGGGCTATTGTCGCTGAAAATTCCGGGACGCCCCAGAGCCGCCGCTAGAAATGTAATTCGCCCCAGAATGCTGCCCGACGTCAGATTGATGACGCCGTCGCACTCTCCCAAAAAACGCACAAACGAACGGTAACCGCGCTTCCTTTCCAGCACGAACGGCAACCCCTTGGCGAATTCGGACGACTTGTACTTCTCCACGTCCGTGGAGTTGTAGAGGAAGGTATGGAACGTAAGTTTCTCGCGCAGCAAGCTGGGCAGTTCCTGCCAAAGGTCGAGCAGCACACCCTTCAGCACAAACGGATGGTTCTGCGCAATGTCATGGAAGCTCATCGGCGCTTGCACCAGAATCTTGTTCCTGCCAGAGTCACGGACAGAGTCGCGCCCTAGCTTCTGCGTGGCTGCAAGGTCGTATGGCCAGGGAATGACCGTGGCCCGCTCGTGGCCGATCAGGCCATCGCAAAACGCCTTGAGCTCCGGAGAATACGCCCACACGTGGCGCGCTCCCGACAAAATGCGCTTCACGCGCCGCAGCTTCGCATCCGTCAGGTCGCGGGAAAGAATCGCCGGAGGCCCCGGAATTACGGTCACCGGCGGGTCTCCGGATTCGACCAGAGATTCAAGGTAGCGTAATTGACTGTCTGAGCTCTGCAACTCGGCAAAGATGAGGTCGTAGTTGCCTGGCGCAACTTTTTCGTCTTCGAGTAGAAAGTCGAACTTGTCGGAGAGCATCAGCGCCAGGCAGTAAACGTCCGGGTAAATGACGCCTTCGAGGCGCATCTTGAGGTACTTCGCCACCAGCCGCTGCTTGCGCCACCACTGGCTGTGGCCGCTGACAAATGCAATGCGCAGTGGGCCGCTCACTTCATCAGGCTCCTAGGATTGGCAGACTTCGGGTTAGCGGAAATACTCAATCCGCATTCGCGCAACACGTGCGCCGCGCGCACATCGTAGGTTTGCTCCGCTGCTAGCCGAGCCGCATTGCGCCGGATGCGCGCGCGCAACTCGGGGTCGCACAAAACCGAGTCAATCTTGTCGTCGATTTCCGGCGGCGAGCGATAATAAACCGCGGCTTCATCTTCCGGAAAGAATTCATGCTGTTCCGCTGAGTAACGGGCCAGCATCACGCCGCCGCTGCCCGGAACTTCGAACGTGCGCATATTGGGGCCGCCCAGATTTTCCGCGTTGAGCACATTCAGTGACACCGCCGCCTTAGCATAAATGTCGCCGACCGCGCTGCCCCAAACTGGCGGGTGCGCTCTATGCTGGCCCGAAAGCGTTCTCCACTTCTGCGGCCAGTTATTGCCCCAGATCGCGATCGTGTGTTTCCGTATCGTCGCAACTTCCGCGCAGCGGAGGCGCGAGTAAGTGGCGACAAAAGCCACATCGTGTATGAGTTGGCAAGCGTCGCAATGCAGTCCCTCAGCGACGGATTGCGGTCGAAAAATTTCCGGATCGACCGCGAACGGAAGATATCGCGCCTCGACGCCGTCGCGCCGGAGCCGATCCACCAAACTTCGTTCCCACATCCAGACAACGCTGTACTGCCGCAGCACTTCAATCAGATCGCGACGCAGCGCGGAAGCTTCTCTCGGGTCCCAGCGGATGCCGATGTAGGGATGATCCGGATAATGGTTCACGAACGGCACACCGACGGATTTGCGGATCCGTCGAATCGTCTCGGGATGAAAGAACGAACACTTCACCGCGAAGATAAACGCCGGACGAACCCGCTCGGCGACTTCCGCCGCCTCGCGATTGACCGCGTTCCACAGGGACGACCTCAAGGCACGGCGCAGAACGCGGTTGCCGGTAAAGCGGCTCGCCTGCATGAGCGCCCGCTCGGAATCGAACCGGACCACCTCCATGCCCAAGCGTTCGAAAGCCCGCGAATAGCTTTCGGGCAGCGCCCCTTCGTTCGACTGTCCGATCACGAGTACTCTATGGTTCATTTGCGAAATGGCTCACTTGCGCAGAGTCTCACCGTCGCGCGAAGAAGCGTGCCCTGCCAGTACGCTATCACGACGTAGAATTGCTTCCGCGCTGGAGATAGAAAAGTCTCGCACAAAGACGGCACGAGCATGCACGCCAAGCTGTTCCCGGAGGGACGCGTCCCGCAACAATGAAACGATCGCTGCGGCGAAACTGTCGGGAGCGGTGCGGACAAGCATATCCTTGCCGTCGGCAATCGCGAGGCCGTCTATGAGTTCGGGCGAAGCTACGATAGCCTTGCCGCGCGCCATCGCCTCGATTGCTTTCAGAGGCACGCCACCACGTATGAATACGGGAAGGGCGAGAACCGCACAATCGTCCATGAATCGCCCTGCATCTGCGACCTGACCGAGTAAGTCAACATTTTTCAAGGAATGCAGCTTCGCTGCCGCTTCACTGGGCATGTTTGCCCCAGCGATCCGAAGAATAGCGCTCGGGCACTGGTCGAGCACGTACGGGAATACCTGCTCTGCCAGAAAAAGTGCCGCCTGCAGATTAGGCGTGTACGAGTAAGTACCGATGAAGCCGACGACCGGCTCTTTGACTGCAGGTGCGGGCCGAGTCGCATTCTCATCGAGGCTGTTGGGAACGACAAGTACACGGACGTCAGGAGAAATACGGCGAAACTCCTCGGCCTCGGCGGCGGAGGTCGTCCAAAGCTCGCTGCATTCTTTCAGGAAAACCCGCTCCTGGGTCCGAGAACCTAGGTAATTCGCGTAAAGTCCGAGCCAGCCTCCTCGCCCTTTGAGGTTTTTCAAGAACGAGGCGGTAAGGTTACTCAGCACGTCGGCGGCGTCAATGATCACGCCGAACCCTTGAGTGCGGAGCCCGACAGTGTAATGCATGAGCATTGACGGCAGAACGACGAAATCGGCTTTGATTCTCTGTACCTCGCCGAGAATAATTTCCGCCGCGCCAATGCGGTCGTAGGACGTGGAGAACGGATAACGCATGCCCGGAAGCCCGAGCGCGCCCCGTACAAGAAAATCAACCTTGTGCCCGATCAGTGAAGCAGTTGAGAAATCGCTATGCGGAAATCTGCGGCCGCCGTGACGAACCTCATCGCAGATCTGCGCTAGCGGCGTGGATTCGACCGGCGCCGGTTCGCGGCCCTCGGTCGAGAAATAGAGCAGCGCGCTAAAACAGCCCAACCGCCGGACCAGTTCCAGGTTGCTGACCATCCTGAGGTGCAGACCGGTCGTGGTCGGGAAAGGAAAGTCGGGAAGCACAGTGAGTACCCGCACCGCGCTGCGGGCTGACGATGTGCCGGGCTCTTTTTCTGTGACAGGCATTGAGTTATTTCTTGAGGTCACGACGACGCGCCAGCAAAATTCCGCAGCCTTCCATTTTCGATGGACGAACCGTAATCTCGTGCGTCCGCCCGAGAACGCGTCGCAACAATTCGAGCGTCCCCGGCACGATTTGATCGTGATACTCCATCGCGATGCGCTTGAATCGCCCGAGCAGGTCCGGTGAAGCGGCGGCAAAAACGTCGTGCTCGGAGCCCTCGATATCAACCTTCAGAAAATCGATTTCCTGGGCACGGGCAAGATCAAACAACCCGGAGAGAGGAATCACCGGGATGCCGTCCGCCGCCGAATCCACTCGCAGCACGTGATCGAGCGAACGAGAACCTGCCGCCTGCATCTGTCCCTTGCTGAACCCAGCGCCCAGAGCCACTTCGCAGCAGGTTACATTTTCCGGACAGGCTCGCGCCACGTTGGCTTCGAGATACTTGAAGTTTTCCGGGAACGGTTCGAGTGCAATCACCCAGCATCGGCGGTTCTGCCGCGCCATCTGAATGGCGAAGATTCCGACATTGGCGCCGGCATCGATAATCACGTCTCCGTCCGCGGGACGATAGAATCCCCCGGTGTAGACATGCTCGAGCCACAGCTCGACAACTACTTCCAACAGTCCGCCGCGCCCTAGAGGATGAGCGATACGCGTGCCGTCCCAAAGCACCACTTCATCGCACGGCTCGGCGGCGCGCATCCGCTGGACCAGGGTTCGGCCATTGCGAAAATGCAGCATCAGCGAAGCCATCTGGAGAACGCTTCTTATATACATATTTCAGATACAAGAATACGCGTGGGGATGAGCCTAAGGGGCGGCGATCATCTGCTGATAGACAGAAATCATTTTATCAACCACCGGACGTGGCGAATAGCGTTCGTCGATCAAAGCCCGCGCTGCATCGCGCATCTGCTGCCATTCTGCGGAGTTTTCCAGTAAGCGGCAGACGCTGCCAGCCAACTCTTCATCGGTTTCGGCAACCCAACATTCGCGCCCATTCTCGTAGTCGATACCCTCGACGCCTTCCCAGGTAGTGACCACGGGCACGCCGTAGGCCATCGATTCCATCACTTTGACTTTCATTCCGCTACCCCGCGAAGGCGCATAGACCATGACCGCGGCTTTAGAGAAAAAGTTGGAGGGATGGACTAGATTTTCCTCTAGCGTGAGACCTGGTTGCGACGAATATTTCTGTAAATATTTGGCGGCGTTCCAGCCCGCGACGAGAAGCTTCGCCTGCGGAAAACCTTCCTTCACCAGAGGCCAAATACGGGTGATCAGGCGCTCTGCCGCGGAGCGAGACGGTTCCCAATGCATGGAACCGATCAAGCCGACAACGGGTTCCGACGCGGTCGGCTGCATCTTGTACAAAGCGGTGTCTAGAGCGAAAGGCACGACCCAATAGTGGCCCTTGGGATTGATCGATTCCGCCATTTCCTTCAGCCGCGGAGTGAGCAGACGAACATTCTGAATCTCGTGCAGGAGATGGCGCATTGCGCGGCGCGCCTGCCATAGCGCCTTGTGATCGCGCACTCCCATGTTTTCTTTCTCGGCCCAATCGATAACGTCGAAAAAATGCACGTTGAGCAGCGCTCGCGGTGCACCTAGGCCGAGCCAGCCGGTGGACATCTGTTCGAGGTGCAACACGTCGTAGCCTTTCGCCAATTCGCGCTGCAGCAGAGCGGTCAAGTCCGAATCTTGCAGCATTTCGCTGCGCGGCCGCACCAGGTTCTCCCACTTGCGTCGCAGCGTAACTGAATCCACTCTTAAACGATGGCAGTGCAAGGTCAGTTGCTCGCCGTGCTTCGACAGCCACTGCTTCGCTTCGGACACACGTTCGGCAGGCTCCTCAGTCGCGGCCAGTGCGACAACTTCATGCCCGCGCGTCAGCAACTCGGTAATCAAAACGTAGAACCAGCGCGCGGCAGTGTCGCCGAATGGATGAGGCACGGCGGGAGTGACAACGACAACCCTCATAGCTGTGACGCCTGCGCGGCAAGAGTCAGAACACGCCTTCCCTAACGCCGAAGATCTTGCTGAACTCCCTTACATAGGAGATCGCGGTAGATGGCTACCGTCTGCTCGGCGGTCGCGTCCCACGAGAACGCTTTTACCCGCTCGAAGCCCTCGTGCCGAAGTCGCGCTTTCAGTTGGCTGTCGGCGGCAAAGCGCTGCAGCCAGGACACAAGTTCATCCCGGTTCTCCGGATCGAAGTATTGCGCGGCGCCACATGCGATTTCCGGCATAGCAGTCCGGTTTGAGCAAAGCAAGGGAGTGCCGCAAGCCATCGCCTCGGTCAGCTGAAAGCTGAACGATTCCCAAAGAGATGGGTTAACAAAAAAGTCCGCCTGCCGGTACAGAGCGGGTATTTCGCGGGGCTGAACCTCCAGGAGGCGCAGCTTCGGGAAACAGGATAGCTGCTTCCAGCGTTCCACCAGGGCCGGATATTCCCATTCCTTCCGGGCAACAATCACCAATCGGTGATTCGGGAGGTGGGCTGAATCAAATGCCTGCACCAGGGCATGGACATTTTTCCGCGTGTCATATCCGCCTACATACAGGACATAAGGTGAACAGAGGTTGTACTTGTCGATGACTTCGGCATCGCTGGTGTCACCTTCAGGCCGAAATTCTCGCGCCGGCGCCAAGTAGACCCGACGGCACTGCCGTTCTCGGGTGACATTCAGTTCGATGAGCTTTCGGCGGGTCGTGTCCGAAACCGTGATGAGTGCGTCCGCCCGGCAATAGTTCGACAGTTCGTATTTCCAATACCAGAGCCGGGACTTGAGCTTCGGGTACACTTCCCGCCAGTAGGTCCTTTCGTAGGATTCATGAACCGTCACGACGAGCGGGCAGGGTTTGAGCAACGGGATTCCGCGCTCGGCGGGTGCATGGAAGACGTCGATGTTCCATTCCCGAAGTTTTTTGGGCAACGTCAGGTCGACCCAGAGCGTCTCACGAAGAGCCGGGAAGACCACGCTGGTGGCGCGGATATCTGCCAGATGTTGGGCGTTAAGTTCTTGCTGGGAAAATAAGAAAATTTCAACATCGTCGCGACACGATAACGCGCGCAACAATTCCGTCGTATATCGCACCAGGCCACGAACATCCGGATTCGAAAGAATGTCGGCGTTAAACCCAACTCGCATTTTGCGTAGCGGGGCCTGGTTTGATGTGGAGGTATCCATCATCGCACCAGTCCCATGAAACGATACCAGCGCCCCAATCCCTCAAGAGTCTGCGCCAGAGACAAGCGCGGGGTGAACCCGAGTTCGGTACGAATCTTCGCGTCAACGAGCGGCTGGGGATAGGTGTGAAGCAGCGCGATGCCGAAGTCCGGAGTGATTGCAGGCGACTGCCCGTTGCTGCGGTCGGTGACCGGTCGGGCGGAAGGTGCCGATGCGAAGCGGCGAAACGATTCAAAGCCAGGCGCATTTTTAAGCCAGGCTTTGAGCGGATCATGCCACACCGCCGAGCGCAGCACACCGGGCGCGTCTTTTGCCCACCGCTGGTAGCGCACAAGCTGGGATGAATTGCGAGCAACGTCTTGCGAGGAAAATGCCGCGAGCGTGCTGAACTCAACGCCCAGCAGTTCACAAAGCGAGCGATAGTAGTCCTGCCAGGTTCGGCCGAAGCCATCCTGTATGACATAGATCTGATTTGCAGCCGCCGGGTGATGCGCTGCCAGCAACATGGCGTCGAGCAGGTGAGTAATGTGGATCTCATTCATGTGACCGCATCCCTGATCCACCAAATAGGCCCTACCGGATGCGATCTGGCGCGCGGGAGCCTCGCTCCAGTCTTTGCTGCGTGGGCCATAGACGATTGAGGGTCGCAACACGACGGTTTCCGGGCCGCCGCTCCATTTGCCGATGATCCTTTCTGCGGATGCCTTGTTCTTAGCGTACTCGGACCACGATGGCGGATCGAAACGCGAGGCCTCGTCCACCGCGCTTTTGGGGCGAAAGCCATACACCACCGCGCTGCTGAGGTAAACAAAGCGGCGCACGCCCGACGCCTGCGCCGCACTGAGAGAATTTTCCAGTCCCTGAACGGTGGCCGCGCGGTCGCCGGTGACGCAATGAAACACGACGTCGTTTCCGGCGAACGCCGCTTTCAAAGACTCCGGGTGCAGCACATTCGCGAGACGCTGCGGCAGGCCAAAGCGCGCCAGCAACGCGCTTCCTGTTCCGATGCGACGGATGAGCGGCACAACTTGCGCGCCAGCGCGGTAAAGACGCTCCACTAGCGCGGCGCCGACGAAGCCGCCCGCCCCGAGGACTGCGTACTTGACATCGCGGCGGGCGCTGGCATACGGGTTGTCCAAAGGAATCATTCTGCAATCGCCAGTTCTTTGCGCTTGTTGTAGCAGCGCACGATGATGTCCACACTCTTTCTTGCCTCGCCGGCCAGGACAAGCCCAGCGGCAGAATGACCACGGCAAGCGCGGGCAAAGGCGCGCAATTGCTGCGCCAGCACTAATGTGTATCGGCTTCCGCTGGCCCACCGCGCTTCACACTTTACCGTAGCCTCAACGGTCGTCTGCCTGTCCGAAGAGAAGCGGAAGCGCGTGCCATCGTCGTGGTCCCACTCAATCCATCCCCGCTCGAACTGCAGTCGGTAAACATTCGGCAGTTGCACCGAGCGGCTCATGCGCAGCGAACCTCGGGCTCCTCCAACATACAGTTCCGCGACGCAGTCGCACTCCACGCCGTTCGGTGCTGCGTCGTCGAGGAATTCGCCAACTTCGATTGGGCCCAGCCACCACTGCAGCAGGTCCAGTGCGTGGACGCCTGAATCCATCAGTACGCCGCCTCCGGATATACTGCGGTCAAAAAATGAAAACGACATGGCGGGCCAACCATACGGTGCACCGTCGGTGATTTCGAAAGAAGTGAGCGCGCCCAGCGCGCCAGAGGTAGTCATGCGCTTAATTTCCTGCACGCTGGGAAACCAGCGGCGAAACAGGTTGACGCAAAACACACCTCCTGTTTCCCGGGCCGTTGCTTCAGTCTGGTCACACTCCTCTGAACTGATTGCCATGGGCTTCTCACAAAAAACGTGAATGCCCATGCGCAGCGCGTCCACGCTGGCCGGTTTGTGCAGAAAGTGGGGCAAGGCCACAATGACCGCATCGGGATGAAGCTCTTGCAGCATCGGGTGGTAGTCGGTGAAAAAGTTTGCCGAAGGAAATTCCTGCAACAACTGCTCCGCACTTTGCCGATTCAGGTCGGCCACGCCCACCAGTTCGATTTCATGCCGGACTTCTTGCAGAGCAGGACGGTAGAGAACATTCGTAACCGCACCACTGCCGAGCACTGCAACTCGAAAAGGCTTCATGGCTGAGGCCTTTCCACGCTGGCGGAGGGCCAGGAGTTAAACCCAACTCGGATTTTGCGCAGAGGCGTCATGTTCAGGAATTGGGTGCCTGCCCGACCATCTTCAAAAATGCCCGACGCATCACAGCGCGCAGCAAGAGGCGCACGCCGACATGATCTAGCCGTTTCTGCATCCTGAACTGCGGATGGTTAGCGGAGCCAGTTCGAATGATAGCGGCGAATGTAGATCCCAACTCAACGGTGCGCCCATCGTAGTCTCGGAAATCCTCGGGCCGCCACAAGCACAGGTGTTTCTGACTGGCGTTCCCGTGCTCTTCTCCCTGAGGCCAAAAACTCAAGGGTGTTGTCAGAATCACGGTCTGGCAGTGGGCAAGAAGTTGATTGATTAGGTCACGCCCCATCGGTTTCTCGATATGCTCGATCACGTCACAAATCAGCCCAACATCAAACTGGCCCAAAGTGTTCAAAATCTGAGTGGCGTCACCGATGTGAATTTGATCGTAGGCAGCAGCCCAGATAGGATTTCGATAGCCCTCGAAGATTTCGATTCCTTCAATGCGGACTCGCCATTCCTCCCGGCGAAAGCGACCTTGCCACGCTTCTAGATATTCGCGCGCAACCACTCCCCATTTTCCGAAGCCGACACCGATCTCGAGAATGGACTGCGGATTCAGCCTTTGTAACTCGGTCGCGACAAAGGGAAGATTGCTGGCATCGCTGACTCCCACGTTTTTCTCCTGTTACCACGCCTAGCAGGCATCAGGTTGACTCGAAACGCCCGCGCACCCTCGGCGATTTCGAGGGAAGTCAGCGCGCCCAGCGCGAGTGTCAAGCATGCGCCTGATTTCCTGCACGCTGGGAAACCGGCGGCGGCGCATGTCCATCATACATCCCGCTACGACAGGGCCGAGCTTGCCTCGGCCGGGCCCGTTGCCGTTCGCCAACTCATTACCATGCGTACTAAGAAGAGCGAGCAGATCACACCTTCCACCGCGAGCAGGACGGCCAGCCGGTAGATTGACGAAATCGCCATCGAACGTATCACTAACAGGTTTCCCAGCACCAGCGCCGCGCTTAAGATCAGTGGCTCGCGCAATGGTGCGAAGACGCGCAGTCCTTTCGGCTCACGGGCGTGAAAGAAAGCCAGCAGCCAGAAGCTCTGCAGCGCCGCCTGGAAAATGGCGAATCCGAATAGTCCGTAGTGAATTACCGCATAGGTGCCGAGCGTCCAGGTCGGTATGGTCCACAACAGGCAGAGGCGAAGGTTGAACCAGGCGTCATCCTGGGCAAAAAACAATTCCGACAGGGGCACGCCGACAGCCAGGAACATGGCGGTAACACAATAGGCGTAGAGCAGCGGCTGTGCCGGGAACCACTTTTCGGTGAATACAAGGGCGATGATGGGTGTGCTCAAGCTGACCAGCACGGCACAAGCCGGCCAGGCAATGCTGGCGTTGATGCGCAAAGATTTCTCCACCCGCGATCGGAGCAGCGTGGGGTCGCTGGCCGCATTGCTGAACGCAGGCAAGTAAATGCGGGCCATGGCGTTGCAGATCACCAGCGGATACAGCGACAGGGTCGATGCCCAGGAAACATATCCCACGGCGTTCTTGCCGAGCAGCCGCGCGATCATGATCGGCGGGAACGCGAGCGTAGCCATGTTCAGCAGCGACCCGCCCTGGTACACCAAGCTGAAGCCCACATGGGGGCGGATCGAAGCCCAGGAAAATCGGAGAAATGGCGGACGCGCGATCAGGTAGAACGCCAGACTACCGAACAAGTCGCGGCATCCCATGGCGACGACGTAGCACCAGATGCCTTTGTGCAGGAATGCAAGTGCGGCCAGAAGGACAGTGTAGATGAGGCTCTCGGCAGCTTCCACCGCGCTCACGACATTAAATCGCATGGAGCGCTCGAGCAGCGCGAGCGGCACCATGCGCTGGTTGCGCACGATCAGCAGCACCAGGAAAACGGCGGCGGGAAAGTAATTCTCGGGCCCCAGTTTCACCAGCCGCAGAGCTACCGGCAAAAGGGCGCCAATCACAACGGCGAAGGTGATCGAAATCCCTAGAATCACCTTCTGGGCGCTCGCCAGTTCGGTTGGCGCCAGATCGCCACGCTTGCGAATCAGCGCCGCCTTCAGCCCCAAGTCTCCAAAATAACCGAGAATTCCCTGGGTTACGAAGATCAGAATAGCGAAACGGCCGACGACCTCAGGGCCAAGCCAGCGTGACACCGCAACACTGCTGCCCACGCTGAGCGCCATGACGACCACCTGGCGGATGACCAGGGCGATGGCGGCGCCGCTCATCTTGCCACGAAACAGCGTCTGCAACATGGCGCGGTAGCCAGACGAGGGAGGAACCGAAGCACAGGCATCGGCGATGTCGCCGGCTTCGCGTGGCAAGTCCTCATCGAGAAGCAGCGGACGTTCCGTCATCGTTTGCCGATTGTAGGTTGCATGTTGCGCTGCATGGATCGAAGAATGCGCCGGGTGAGGCCACGATCCAGAGGAAATTGTACCCCATTGTGCACAGCCTACTTCCCCTGTGTGCCGCCATCCAAAGCACGACGGGTTGCTGCCCCTACGGCGCGCTGCGTCTCGCCGACCCAAGGATTCAACCCATCCCGAACTGTTTGCCGATAGCCAACACCCAATTATAACCAGCCGCGAAACTTCTCAACCTAAATGCACGGCGGCGTGGCAGGCAGTACAAAGCGTGATCAAATTTTCCTCGGAGTCGGCACCCGAATGGCTGCGGAACTCCCTGTGGTGCACCTCAAGATTGGACATCGTGCCGCAGCATTGACACCTCCAGCCGTCGCGGCGCAGGATCTGCCGGCGCAAGCTTTCGTACGACAGGGGATCCAGCCGTGAGCGGTCGGCTTTTGGTCGAATCATTCTCACGACGCCTTCTCACGCAGGTTTTCGAGGAACGCCTGCTGCTGTTCGCCGGACAAGAACCTGTAGTAGCGGGAGATCGAGTTGAGCAGGATCTCCGGGTTGCCATTGTCCAGGTGCGCACCTGCCAGGAAGTCGGCGCAGATCATCTCCAGGCAGTACCCGCGCGATTTGTCCGTACCCAGCATCAGGGCTGCTGTCTCAATCGCCTGTTCGATGACCGGGATCTGGCTCCTGTAGACCTTGAAGTAGATCAGTTCCGATGGCTCCTCTTCTTTCCCTGTCAGTTCCCTCTCCACTGCCCGCCTGAAGTCCTCTTTCGGCAAAGCGCGAGCTCTGTGCAACCAGGTTGCACAATCGAAGTGCTGCCCATCCCGGCGCGCGATCTTCGCCAGCTCCAGCCCCTTCGTCCATCCCACTTCCTTCAGATCTTTCCGCGCCTGCGGTGGCAGGTGCTCGTGGATGGACATCAGGTAGTACGCCTTCCTCCTCGATTCCGGGAACCGCCTTGCCAGGAACTCGTCAAACGAGCTCAGGTTCTCCAGCCTCCAGTACTGACCTGCTCGCACCTCGCACAGATACCTGCCCAGTTCGACAAAGCGGGTGTCGCGCTCTGCCTCTTTCTGTCTTTCCCACGCCAGGATCTCGTCGATCTTGGTGAGGACAAACAGTGCGCGCTTGCGATTAAGCTTGGGCGGCATCGGTGGCCACCTAGTAAACAAGTTCGTCAAACAGACCAAGATCGACTCCGGGTTTGCGCACAAGGGCAGCTTCGACCAAGTCACGCTTGTCGAGGCAGAGCCCGATGAAGGGGCAGGTGGTACACGGATTCTGCGGAAAGCGGATGCCGCTGTGCGGCAGGAACAGCCCGGACTCGATTCGTCGAACTGTGTCTTCTACCAGGGTTGCGAACTCCTGCCGCTGCTCGTCAGAAATGGTGGCCCGGAGGTACTGGACTTCGACCAGCCGCTTGCGGACGAAAACAACCTGGGCGATTTTGTCGATCCCGGTCATCCACGAATAGCAGACGAGTTGCGGATCCAGTGCGGAAATGCCGACCGGCTCTTCCGGATATCGGGCAGAGGTGGTCTTCCATTCCAGAACGCAGGGTGTGCCGTCCAGTTCACCAATGGCGTCGACGTAAGCGACAAAATTGTTGCCAGAATTGAGTGTCCGATTGAACTGAATCTGCTGTGTGGAACGAGGCCGGCGAATGCGAACACGGCCGTCCTGAGCGAAGCGCTCAAGCAATTGGATGCCTTGTTGCAGCATCCTGTCCCAGGTGTCGTTGCCCGAGTAGGTCAGACCCATGTCCTTGCACACGCTCCACCGCTCGAACAGCACAGCGGCCGGGTCTTCACGGCGAAAGAGGGCAGCGACGGCCTGTTCGAAGGCTCGGCCAAAGAGCATGGCGGCGCGCGTGTCTTTCTCTTGCCAACCGTCGAGATAGCGGTGCCGGTAACGGCGCGGGCAGCTAAGGTACTGGCTGATCTGAGTGTAGGAGTAGGTCATCGGGTCGCCTCCGCAGTGTTGGAGCGTGAAGCAGTCGAAACCGGTGCCGCGGACAGTTCCTCCCACTGGCTGGCTGGGGCGAAGCCGTCGAGGTTGATGAGCGAAATCCCGTTGATCACGGTGTGACTGATCTTGACGACGCCGCGGAGTCCAGGCAAAGCCTTCTCATCGACCTGTTCATGGGCCAGAAGCTCCGGGTCATAGAGGAAATCGCGCAGGAACCAGCCCAGCTTCCACATCGACTTTTGCGTGCAGTAGAGACGACCGACGATGGGCTGCCCGGCCAGTGTCCGGGGCTCGATAACGGAGAGTCGGAGGATGTAGAACGGTTTGTGGGCATGCCAGCGGAACTGGGCGCCATCAACCCGAACGAGGAATACTCCGTCCGGAATCTCCGGACGAGAGTCGCGGGCAGTTTCGGCGAGGCCTGGGACTTGGCGCTTCATGCGACGACCTCCTGTTTCGGATGCGCGTAGCTATTGAGCTGGCAGAGCAGAGCATTGCGGTCCTTTTCGGCCCAGTCGGCTAGTTGCTGGACGAAGTTCTCGACCTGTTCCCTGCTGGCATCTCTGAGAGTTTTCGTGCCGCAGAAGTCGACGGCATAGGCCTTTACCAGTTCGGGATCCAGCTTGTGCTGGCGGATGATCTGACAGAGACGGTCCCGGACCTTGGGGCCAGCGCCGTTACCGTTCCCATTCGCCTTTTGGGGAGGAAGCTTTTCAACCGGATTCGGAATTGTCCCGATTTCCTCGACCGAGCAGATGCCGATCCCGTAGGCCTTGCGCAGGGCGCGATTGACTGCCCGCGTCTCGGCCACACGCATCTCTGCCCCGCGGACGAGAGAGGAAACATTGGACGGATCGGCGTCGCCATAGCCGACAAAGCCGGAGGAGCCCTTGGAGGGGAAAACCGTTGCCTTCAGGACAAACCGACTTGCCGCGGAATCACAAAGTGAATCGACGGACTCGACGTGGATGCCACAGCACCTCCTTCTCTTCGCCATACGCAACAACCCTGTGTGGGTCACATACCAGTGATTGTTGAGCAGCGCGAGATCTCCTGACCCGATGTCGAAATGCATCGCAGATAAATGCTCTAGGGGTTTGAGAAGAATCTGTTGTTTTCCGACACTGAACGTTGATCTCGCCAACCGTAAGTTTCGCGAATACAAACTAGTTTTTCTGTTCATGTTTTCCGTCCTTTTAATGTAGCGCATGTGTGACGCTATTGTAACGCACATAGCGCTACAGCGCAAATCTATTCGCCTCGCATCGCCTTTGGCCTTACAATTCCACGAGTGGTGAGTTCGGGATGCCCAAAACAGAAACGCTCAATTTGCGAGTGTCGGCGGAATTTAAGAGGCGGCTAATTGAAGAGGCTGCCAAAGAAAAGCGCTCTGTTACGAACTACTTGGAAGCCACCATCACAACGGTTTGGGAGCAACGACAGAACACGGACACGAAGGTTAGGGGCAAGAGACGTCCGGCAAAATAATCTTCTATGCTGCCGAGTGCGGACGTCCCGGCAGGGCGGGGACACCAAGGGCCTAAGTTTATTCAGCGCCTACTAGCAAAGCAGAAGAGCAGGGCCAAAGACCCATAACTTCACCACGGGAGGTGCGCGTGCCGGATTGGGAGTGTTGTGTTAAATGGTCCGCACTGGTGCATCCTGCGCGGATATAATCGGTTTTCATGATGTCCGCTACCCGCCGCAAGAGTCGAAAGCGAGCATCTGCTGCTTTGGGCCCCATTCCTCAGATCATTGCTCGTATTCCTCACCCATATCCGCCATCAGGAGAGGATCTTGGTGTTCTTATCACAAAGGAACTGTTCGACATTTGGGAAAGTATCCTCTCGGACTCTCAGCTTCACGAGCTGCGGTCGTCCCAACCAATCTCAGCGCCGACACTCGAAAGACTCGATGCGCTTATTCTCAAGCAAGCCGAAACTATGGGCTGGCGGTTGGGACTGAGCGCGCTTGTACACCTGCGCTTCAGCGGGTGGGACTTTCAAGCCAACGGACCGGCGTTATTCGAACAATACGGGAAGGCGCTAGCTAAATCAGCTCGGCGAATGCAGAAGCTGGAGCCTCCGCCAATCGATGATCCCGATCTCTATCGCGGTAAACAAGAGACCGTGCTGGAATTACGGCTGTTTCTGCGAAATCTAAGAAATGCATTCTCCAGAAAGCGGAGGCAGCCATCTTCGGATGAACTGATTGAGTACTTCCGAACGACTGTTTCGGCCGATGGCGATGCATTCATTCACCTGAAGACAAACATCAATTCATGGCTGCAGTTCTTTCGAGCAGATTCGATATCAGTCAAACTGCTCTTGCATGGGAAACGGGCAGCCCCTGCCACACTATTCGACGCTTGGTTAGCGTGGGGCAAGGGCTTTGAACCCGAAACCATCCGCCAGAAGATCTCCGAACTGGGTAGGTTCGTTCGCGATTCTCACCAATCCTGAAGTTGTAGGCGTCACTTCAATTTGCACCGATAGCTTCATCCTTCAAACTCCGATTACTCTGCCCCCAACGTCGTGCCGGAGTCACCTGGGCTGGCGCGCAAACTGCGGCGCGACGAATTCACGGGTCCACACCTTCAAAACCGTCAGCGGATTTGGAGGGCGGACGGAAAAGCCTACAGGCATAAGGAGACAAGTATGACCAGCAAGAAGAAAGTTGCAGCCAATCGCATCAACGGGCAGAAGTCTCATGGCCCAAAGAACACGATCTCGACACGGTTTAATGCAGCGAAGCATGGTTTGCTCGCGGCCGGCATAACCGAGCTCGATGACGCCGAGGGCTACCGCGCTCTCTTCAATGATCTGCGTGAGGAGAAAGCGCCCGTTGGTATGTTGGAAACGCTGCTCGTCGAATCTGTTGCTCTGGACATGCTGAGATTGCGGCGTGCCCGGCGTCTCGAAGCCGAATTCATCACCAGCGAAATAAACCCTCCGATAGTTCAGACGGACCCATTGGCTTCCCTCGGTGTGTTTGAAGGTAGAACACTCGACCCCGGACTCCCAGCCGCAATTAGCTCTGAGTGTGCACAACGGCTGGTCGGGGTCTTTCAACGCTACGAGTCGACCTTTGTTATTAGAATGCTCCGACTTCTCCACGAGCTCGAACGACTACAACGCATGCGGCGGGGCGAAAGATTACCGGCACCTGCCGTATTGGATGTTAGCGTTCACGCTTCGGCGTCAAGTTTGCCCGAGGCCTTGGAAAAGTCCGCTGACACCGGGGTAGTCAACTCGGCTCCTGTGGCATTGGAGCAGCCGAAATCCACGTTCGGCGACCTGGATGTCGACGTTCCTGGAGTAGTGGATTCAGTATCTGAGGAATTGGAGCAGCCAAATGCCATCCCCGGCGATGACGAATGAGCGCCGATTGCGAAACGAACCCAATAAAGCCCGTTGTTTTCAGTCTGAGGGTACACAGATTGGTTCGGGAAAAGGGGGGCGAGGTTTGGCCCGAGTTTGCGGAACTGCTTCTCAGGGCGGGATTCACGGATACGAGAGAGAAGGATCCCGCGCCATGAGGAGATTGCCTGCGACGCTAGCGATTCGCTCACGCACGGTTCCGGCGTGCAAACCGACGGTTCACGTGGACGACCCCGGATCTCACTACGACGATGCCGGGGGACGTAAATCCGCTGCCAACAAATTGCACAGAGCCACACATCACAAAAAGTTGCATCCGTTTTTCGGATACCTTTGGGGCCACGGACACTACCCTACTCGAAATTTTCAACCTGGAAACCGCGGACCGCGAAGTCAGGAGAACGTTGCACCTATGCGTCATTCTTCGCGAACAACAACTCTATGGCCAAGATTCTGAGTTGTGCATTTTTCTAATCTTAGCCACAATGATTCAGGTTTGATGCAGTCCAGTTGAAGGGTGGCGAACCTCATTTGTCTTTCCATGTTCCACCGTGCTTGCGCAAGCCAATAACGCGGCAGGCATCTGTTTGCGCAATCCTTCTCCGCTTCTTCCTCGCCATCGCCAGCCTGAGCGGCGCTTGGTCCTTCGCGCAGTCCACGTCTGACAACCCCGACACCATCCGCGGCATTGTGATCAACAGCGTGACACGCGAGCCGATCGCCCGCGCCCTAGTTTCTTCCCCCGGCAATCGCTTGGCCACCCTGACGAACAGTGAAGGGCGCTTTGAATTCATCTTGCCGAGGGTCGCCACGGCTAGCGAGGGCGGTTCCGGCTCAAACGCTCCTCCTGGTCGCTCGATTCGGTCTTACTCGCTGATGGCCCGTAAGCCAGGCTTTCTGACCGATCCCAACAGTCAGGCGAACAACATTCGGAACAATCCATCCAAGGACTTGACGCTCGCGCTTACCCCCGAGGCGGTGATCGTCGGCACTGTCACTCTGCCGACGTCAGAAGCGCCCGACAGCATCACGCTGCAAATCTTCCGCCGGCAGGTGCAGGATGGCCGCGGCCACTACGTTCCTGCTGGAAGCGCTCAGTCCACGTCGGACGGCCAGTTCCGTTTCTCGGACCTTCCGGCCGGCACCTATAAGCTGCTGACCAACGAGCTGCTCGACCACGACCCGCTGACCGCCGACCCGTTTGCCTCTGATTCGCGCGGGCCGCTTTTCGGATACCCGCCTGTCTACTATCAGAGTGCCTCCGACTTCGGAGCTGCGAGCGCAATTCAATTGGCCGCTGGTCAGACGCAGAATGTCAACCTGTCGCTGGTCAAGCAGCCGTATTACCGCGTCAAAGTGCCGGTCATCGTGCCGGTCACCGAAGGACGGGAAAACGGAGTAAGCGTTGAGGTGTACGCCCAGGGACATAAGGGGCCGGGATTTTCCCTCGGCTACAACAATCGTGACCATGCGATTGAAGGCGTGTTGCCCGACGGAATCTACACCATCGAAGCCTCCAGCTCCGGACCCAACCGGGTAACTGGGTTGGAGACGCTTACCGTGAAGGGCGCACCGGGCAATGGGCGGACGATCAATGGTCCGCGCATGACGCTGGTGCCCAATGGGTCGATTCCAGTCAACGTGCGGGAAGAATTCACATCTGCCGCCCGCGGCGATAGCAACGCGGCGTTGAGGAAACCACATGATTATCTGAGCATGGCGCTGGAGTCCGCCGACGACTTTGGAATGGGAGGCGATGTTCCTCTGCGGAACCCCACCAGGCCTGGGGACGAGAGTTTGGCCATAGAGGGTGCGCCGCCGGGACGCTACTGGGTGCGAGTCCAGTCGTCACGCGGTTATCCTGCCTCGATCCGTTCGGGCAACCTTGACCTGCTGCATCAGCCGCTGATCGTCGGCGTGGGAGGTGGAGCGTCTCCCATCGAGATCACGATGCGAGACGATACAGCGGAGATCGGCGGCACAGTTGAGGGAATTACACCGCCGGCGCCAGGGCCCGCCCGTGTACCCGGCGCAGTGCGAGCCCGCGCACATGTCTACTGCATTCCTGTTGCGGACAGCAGCGGGCGGTTCAGCGAGATCTGGGTGAGACCGGATGGGAGTTTCGTTTCGCAGGGACTGGCTCCGGGTACGTATCGCGTGCTTGCTTTCGATCAGGTGCAAGGGGAGATCGAGTATCGGAATCCCGAAGCCATGCGGGCTTACGATTCGAAGGGGCAGGTGGTTCGCGTGGCTGGTGGACAGAGGGAACGCGTACAGTTGCAGCTGATTTCCACGAGCATTTCCGGAAACGAGGAGTGATGCCTATCTTTCGATCATTCCGACGATCATTCCCGCGATCAATCCAACGAAGCCGGTGCCTGGCCGTACTCGCCGCGGCGTGTGTGGCGCTCTTCTGTTCCGCACAGGCGCAGACGGAGGACTCTCAGCGGACGCAGATTCCCTCCGGCCCGTACCGCATCGCCGGGACGGTCGTGAATGCGAAGAGCGGTAGCCCGCTCGCGCGCTCCCGCGTCACCATCGTCAATGCGAAGAATCGGCAGAGCGTGCAATCCGTCATCGCCAGCGACGAAGGACGCTTCGAGTTCCATGTTCCAGCGGGCAAGTACTCGCTCGGGGGCGCGAAGCGTGGATTCATCACCGCTTCCTACAACCAGCATGACCAGTTCTCGAGCGCGATCGTAACCGGCGTCGATCTCGATACCGAAAACCTTGTTCTGCGGCTGGCGGCGAACGCCGTGCTTACCGGCCAGGTGCTCGATGAATTCGGAGACCCCGTCCGTCATGCGCAAATCGTGGTCTATCGTGAGGAGCATGCCGAGGGGGTGAGTCGCATTCTTCATTTTCGCGACGCCTCGACTGACAATCAAGGCCGCTACGAAGTGACGCCCCTCGACGAGGGGACATACTTCGTCTCTGCGAAAGCTTCGCCTTGGTACGCGGTCCATCCAATATTGATGGGGGCGGGCGCGGCGGAGCCCTCCCAGGTGGATTCATCACTCGACGTCGCCTACCCCATCACCTACTACGGCGACGCCACCGAGGCCGAGGATGCTGCTCCGATCCCGGTCCGCGGCGGGGATCGCCTGGAAGCTGACATCCGTATAAATCCCGTCCCCTCACTGCATCTCATCGTGCACGTTCCCGAAGGCGGCGCGCACGGGATCACTTTCCCCACCCTGCAGAAGCCCGCTTTCGACGGTCTGGATCAGGTCCAGAGCGGCAACATTCAGAATGTCGGCCCCGGCGTGTATGAGCTGACCGGAGTTGCGGCGGGCCGGTATACGGTCCGGATGCCTGATTCCAACGGGCAGATGAGAGAGTCCACCGAAGTCGAGCTCAACAGTGGCGGCGAACTCGATGTTTCCTCGGGCAGCTCGACGAGCAAGATCAAGGCGACGGCTAAGATCGAGGGCGCGACGGATCTTCCATCTCAACTCCAGATTGAACTACGCAACAGCAAGGGCAGAGTAAACGCTGCCGAAGTGGACGCCAAGGGCGAGGCCAATTTTTCCGACGTCATCCCTGGCAGATATGAAGTCGCAGCTCGCTCTCCGATGCAATCGTATTCGGTGGTTGGCATCGCGTCGGACGCCGGAACAATTTCCGGACATTCCTTGAACATCCCTCCGGGCGCGTCACTCACGATTGCACTCTCGTTGGTGGGAGGCTCGGTGACAGTCGAAGGCTTCGCCAAGCGAGCTGGGAAAGAGGTTTCCGGCGCGATGATCGTTCTGGTGCCTAAGAATCCGGAAGCGAATCGCGACCGCCTTCGCCGGGACGAGAGCAATTCCGATGGAAGTTTCAGCCTGCCGAATGTAATTCCTGGCTCGTACACCGTCATCGCAATCGAAAACGGCTGGGATCTGGACTGGGCCGCGCCCGGCGTGCTAGCGGGATATCTCAAGAACGGGCAAACGTTGGAGGTAGGAGATCGCTCACAGACGCCCATGCATCTGGCAGATGCGGTCGAAGTACAGGCGAAGTAGCTTGGGGCCGGTAGTAACTTAAATGATACGTTCCTTTGGGCCCTTCACTTTGCCAGGTATTTGCGTTAGTAGTACTGTAGACGTTAACGGACAAATTGGCTTAGCGCGATTCTCCAGCCCAAGGCGGCGCCGTTTGCTGGCAGTGACGCGTTTGTTCGCGTGTAGAATGGCCGCCCTTTTCGCGGCCAAGAAGGGAATTCCGGGCTAAGTATATGTTTACCCGCTCTATCAGCATTGTCGTCGTTCTCCTGATCGTTTGCCTGAATGCAGCCTTCGCACAAACTCCGGCGGCGATCACCTCGCCGTCTCAGGGTGCAACCATAAGCGGGACCAGTCAGGTATTCGACTGGAGTCCAGGGTCGGAAGTGACGGCGTACTGGCTGGATGTGGGATCAACGCAGTATGGGCAACAGTACACGACGGGGGACATGTTCACTTCGCTGACCAAGACGGTGAACGGTTTGCCCCTCAACGGCAGCACGGTCTACGCGACTCTGTACTCGCTGATCGATGATCAGTGGCAGAGCAACTCGTACTACTACTACATGTTGAACGGACCGTCTGATGCCGCGACAATGACTTCCGTCAGCCCTTGCAATTCTCCGTGCACTACGCTCGAAAGCGGCACCGTGACGTTCACCTGGACGGCGGGCACGGGTGCTACGCAGTATACGCAGTACTGGCTGGATGTGGGATCGACGTTGGGTGGGCAACAGTACACGACGGGGAACCTGGGCACTCTGCAGTCCAAGACGGTGAACGGTTTGCCCCTCAACGGCAGCATGGTCTACGTGACTCTGTACACCCTTGTGGGTGGTGTGGGTGGTCAGTGGTTCAGCAACGTATACACCTATACGATGTTGAACCCAACCGGTACCTTGGCGGCCATGCTAACCCCGGGTCCGGGTACGACGCTCACCGGGCAAGTGGTGACGTTCACGTGGAGCGCGGACCCAAACGCTACCGCGTACTGGCTGGATATCGGATCAACGCCGAATGGGCAACAGTACCTGACGGGGAACCTGGAGACTGCGACGAGCGTGGTGGTGGACCCACTGCCCACCGACGGCAGCGAGGTCTACGTGACTCTGTACTCGGAGGTGGGTGGTCAGTGGTTCAGCAACGCGTACACCTACACGGCGGCAACCGGCTTCACTCTAGTCCAGCACGTCAACAACCCGTCCTGCGTGAGCTCGACGACGTGCCTGATCGTTCTAGATAAGAGTATTGCTGCTGGAGACCTCCTGATCTTTGAAAGCTCGATGAGCGGCGCAAGCATTATGACGAAGACAGACAATGGCATCGGGACGTTTGTACAATGCGTAAGCTGCGTCGGATTTGATGCGAGTTCATTATATTCGGAAACGTCTGGTGGTTGGATTTTGTCGGCCTCGGCGCAATCCACCGCCATTACGGTCACCTTCAGCGTCGCAGCTGGTGGTGCGGTCGAAATGTGGGAATACTCCTACACAAACACCACCGGAGGCACACTTGGCTTTGACGGCGCCAATCAGAACGAGAGTTACAGCAGTTCCAGTCCGACTGCAGCCGCCTTCACGCCAACCAGCGGACGCTATGATATTAGTGTTCAAGCTTGCCATGCTAATGCCGCTTGCAATTCGGTGAGTGCTCCGTTCACCGGTGACAACACTGACAACGAAAATGCTTGGGCGTATTTGGAAAATGTGCTGAACTGGACTTCCCCGACTTGGACGCTCGCCGGCAGCACAACTTCTCAACTCACGCAGATGGAGTTCGGCTACGGCGTCGATCCTTGCGCCAACACAATGTTCATGGATTTTGGAGGCACGAGCGGCAGTGCGATCAGCCTGGCGCAGCTTGCTTCCGGTACTCACGGCTGGCAGGGGGGAGCGTGGTCGATAAATGGGACACCTGCAGACCTGACCTTTCAGACTTCGGCATCGCAACCGTTACAGAACCCGACCGGCAGATTGTGCGATGGCGGAAATTATACGGACTCTAGCACGACGGGGCTGCAGTATTCGACGGCAGATAATGAGACTTATTTGCAAATCAACGCCACCGGCGGAATATTGACCGGGACATCTGTTTCTGCCGGAGCCTGGTACTACTCCACGCTTCCGGCAACGGACTTGAGTCGGACAGACGATCTGGTCATCTTTGGGGCGGGCGATTTTGTCAATATGCACGAGTTTGGCGACGGTACCGAGCGCAATGCAGAAATTGAATGTGGTGGCGGGACAAGCGCAACCAGCGTGATTCTTGCACGTTCCACGTGGTATTGGGTTGACATCCTGTACAACGAGACCGGCCACACGATGAAGATTTACAACAATGCCAACCCCCCGGTTCTGCAGGGCAGCATGACCTGCCCCTCAGTAGGCACAGTGCCACCGGGTTACATAACCATAGGGAATGCAAACTCGGACGCAATCACTAGCGGCTACATCTTCGATTACGACGGGTTGAAAATATCGTTAGATGGGAAAGATCCATTACTGCCATGAAGTCCGAGGGCGAAGCTGGTGATGACCATCCAGGGGTATAAGTCAGGGCAGCATCTCCCGTCTGCAGCGCCGTTTGCTCCTCCTAGACTCTGAGCTTGCTTTGTCTCATTCCTGACCTGGACCGCGCCAGTCATGGCTAGGAGCACGACCACTCCCAGAACTGTCGGCAGGATCTTGCTCGGGTTCGACAAACTTCTCATTAGTATTCTCGTTCGTGAACGACGGCCGACGATCATTACCCGGACGGTTCAGCCACCGGGAGCAAGTTCCTTTCACCAATCTCGCGAAGCATACCCGCGACACCTGCGAACAAAATAACCTGAGCCGGTCGACTCGAAAAAGCACCTCGTGTGAAGATAATTGCACACTCCGAAGTAACCCCCCAGTAACCCCCCTCGCTGCACACAAAGTAATCATTCCAGACACTTTAATAGCACCTAAGGGCCATTCTCCTTGACCAGCCAAATGCGCTAATACTAGGGCAACTGGCCAATACGGGGCACTCACTAACGTCATGCGGGCAACCTCACGGCCAAAGCCCACCCCCTGTACGAAATCACGGAGCAGTGCGTCTCGAAAGGATTGAGCAGGCGAAATATAGGTGTACAGTGGCTGCCGTTTTCGGGGCCCAGAAGGAAATGCCGGGCTAAACATATGTCTACTCGCTTTATCAGCATTGTCGTCGCTCTCCTGATCGTTTGCCTGAATACAGCCTTCGCGCAATCTTCACAAGGCGCGATCACGTCGCCGGCTCCAGGCTCGACTCTCAGCGGCAGCAGCGTGACGTTCACCTGGACAGCAGGCACGGGCGCTACGCAGTACTGGCTGGATGTAGGATCAACGCCGGGTGGGCAACAGTACACCACTGGGAATCTGGGCGACGTGCTGACGACGACGGTAAACGGGCTGCCGGAGGATGGCAGCACGATCTACGTCACTCTGTACTCGCTGGTGAACGGTAATTGGCTCAGCAATGCGTACACGTACACAGCCTTCAACGCGGCGGCGGCGGCGCCTGGTGTCATAACGTCGCCGGCTCCAAGCTCAACTCTGACCGGCAGCAGCGTGACCTTTATCTGGACAGCAGGCACGGGCGCTACGCAGTACTGGTTGGATGTGGGATCAACGCCGGGTGGGCAACAGTACACGACTGGGAATCTGGGCGATGTGCTGACCACGACGGTAAACGGGCTGCCGGAGGATGGCAGCACGATCTACGTTACTCTGTACTCGCTGGTCAATGGTAATTGGCTCAGCAACGCGTACAGCTACACCGCGTTGAACGCGGCCGCGGCGGGGGGCGTCATAACGTCGCCGGCTCCAAGCTCAACTCTGACCGGCAGCAGCGTGACCTTTATCTGGACAGCAGGCACGGGCGCTACGCAGTACTGGTTGGATGTGGGATCGACGCCGGGTGGGCAACAGTACACGACGGGGAACCTGGGCGATGTGCTGACCACGACGGTAAACGGGCTGCCGGAGGATGGCAGCATGATCTACGTCACTCTGTACTCGCTGATCGGGGGTGTTTGGTCCAGCAACGCGTACACGTACACGGCCTTCAGCGCGGCCGTAGTTGCGGCGGGCGCCATAACATCGCCGGCTCCAAGCTCGACTCTGAGTGGGAGCAGCGTGGCCTTCAACTGGACAGCGGGCACGGGCGCGACGGCGTACTGGCTGGATGTGGGATCGACGCTATATGGGCAACAGTACACGACGGGAAACCTGGGCGATGTGCTGACCAAGACGGTGAACGGTTTGCCTACCAATGGGAGCACGGTTTACGTGACTCTGTACTCCCTGGTGAGTGGACAGTGGCTCAGCAACTCATACCAGTACACGGCGTTCAACGGAACCGGTGGTTTGGCTGTGATGCAGACGCCGACTCCGGGTTCGACGCTCAGCGGGTGGTCAGTTACGTTCACGTGGAGCGCGGACACAAACGCTACCGCGTACTGGCTGGATATCGGATCAACGCCGTATGGGCAACAGTACACGACGGGGAACCTCGGCAATGTGACTTCTACGACAGTGTACCGACTGCCCACCAGCGGCAGCACGGTCTACGTGACTCTGTATTCGCTGGTGGCCGGTCAGTGGCTTAGCAACGCGTACACCTACAAGGCGGCAACCGGCTTCACTCTCGTCCAGCACGTCCACAACTCGGACTGTACGGACTCGACGACATGCGCGATCACTCTAAGTCAGAGTATTGGTGCTGGACACCTCCTGGTCTTTGAAAGCTCGATGTACCCCGAGGCCCTTATAACGGGGACCAACAATGGCGCGGAGTTTGTGCAATGCGTAAGCTGCGTCGGAGATGATCCGACGTCAGACTTAGAGGAAACGTCTGGCGGTTGGATTTTGTCGGCCTCGGCGCAATCCTCCGCCATTACGGTCAGCTTCAACGTTGCAACTGGTGGTGCCGTCGAAATGTGGGAATACTCCTACACTGGGGGCACCCCTGGCTTTGACGGCGCAAATCAGAACGAGACTCAGAACAGTTCCAGTCCGACTGCAATCGCCTTCACGCCAACGAGCGGGAGCTATGATATTAGTGTTCAAGCCTGTCGTGCTGATTCCGCTTGCAATTCGGTGAGTTCTCCGTTCACCGGTGATGACACCGACAACCCTTATGCTTGGGCGTATTTGGACAATGTGCTGAACTGGACTGCTCCTACTTGGACGCTCGCCAGCAGCGGAACTTCTCAACTTACGCAGATGGAGTTCGGCTTCGGCGTCGAGTCTTGCGCCAACACATCCTTCGTGGATTTTGGAGGCACGAACGGCAGCGCGGTCAGCGTAGCGCAGCTTACTTTCGGTACGCACGGCTGGCACGGGGGAACGTGGACGATACATGGGACCGGTGCAGACCTAACCTTTGAGACTTCGGCATCGCAAACCTTACAGAACCCGACCGGCAGATTGTGCGATGGCGGATATTATACGGACTCCAGCACGACGGGGCTGCAGTATTCGACTGCGACTAACGACACTTATTTGCAAATGAACAGCAACAACGGACTGCTTACCGGGACATCTGTTTCCGCCGGGGCCTGGTACAAATCCACGCTTCCCGCAACGGACGAAAGTCGGACAGACGATTTCGCCATCTTTGGTACACGCGGAGCGGATTATGTCCTGCTGCACGAGTTTGGCGACGGTTCCGACCGCCAGGGAGAGATTGAATGTGGTGGCGGGCAAAGCACAACCAATGGCACAGGCGGCAGTGTGACTCTTGCACGTTCCACGTGGTATTGGGTTGACATCGTGTATAACGTGACCGGGAACCACACGATGAAGATTTACAACAATGCCAACCCTCCGGTTCTGGTGGGCAGCCTGACCTGCCCCTCACTAGGGACAACGCCACCGGCTTACATAACCATAGGGAATGTGAACACGAACCCAATCACTAGCGGCTACATCTTCGATTACGACGGCTTGAAGGTTTCGTTGGATGGAACTGATCCATTCCTGCCATGAAATGCGCCCACCGGACGAACGGCAACAGGTTCGCACAACCCGGGCGCGGTCTTTGCTCCAGTCAGCGGTCCGGGAGCGACGGGCGACGTGATCACGCCGGCTGAGCCTGCGCCGTAGTCCTGCCGACAGTTCTGGGAATAGTCGTGCTCGGAAAAACGCTCTGCTGAAGGAAGGCAACTCTACTGGGGGCGACACGAATCGTTGCGCGTTGCCCCGGCCCGGTGGTCAGGAATAAGGGCCGATTGCAAACGAACCCAATAAGCCTCTTGTTTTCAGTCCGGAACGACGGAACCGAGGCACAGGCAACGGCGATATCGCCGGCTTCGCGCAGCAGTCCTCCTCGAAAAGCAGCGGTCGTTCCGTTATCACTTGCCAGTTGTGGGTTGCATGTTTCGTTGCATGGTGCTCTGAGTTTCAGCGTGCGGAGAAAGCGCGGTAGGGGCCGCTGGGATCTCGCCGCCTGCGTTGCGTGAATAAAGGTCCAGGTCGGAATAAACCATGTCGCGCACCAGTTCGCTGAACGTGGCCCGCGCCGACCAGCTCAGGCGCTCGAGCGCCTTACTCGCATCTCCAAGCAAAACATCGACTTCAGCCGGCCGGATAAAGCGTTCGTCGAGCACCAGATATTTGTAAGGATCGAGTCCCAGTAAGCCGAACGCATATTCAAGAAATTCCCGCACCGAGTGGGTTTCCCCGGTGGCGATGACGTAGTCGTCTGGTTGTTCCTGCTGCAGCATCCGCCACATGGCTTCCACGTATTCTCGCGCGTGGCCCCAATCGCGTTTAGCGTCCAGGTTGCCCAGGCGGATTTCAGTGGCCAGACCGAGCTTGATCTGCGCCGCCAAGGAAGAAATTTTGCGGGTGACAAACTCCATGCCGCGCCGGGGCGACTCATGGTTGTACAACATGCCGCAGGATGCATGCAAACCGTAGGCTTCCCGATAGTTCCGGGTGAGATGATAGCCGGCGACTTTCGAGATCCCATAAGCCGACCGCGGACGAAACGCGGTATGCTCGTTTTGCGGAGCCGGCGCGGAACCAAACATTTCGCTCGAACCGGCGAAATAAAATTTCGCCTTGGGCGCAACGTCGCGACAAGTGGATAGCAAATAGTGAGTGCCGTTGACATTGACTTCGAAGGTCGAGAACTCATCTTCAAACGAGTAACTGACGTAGCTTTGAGCTGCCAGATGATAAACCTCGTCCGGCTGCACGGCAGCAACCACCTTCATTAGACTGGGATAGCTCTCAAGCGACGCGCCGTGCAGGTGAATCCTATCCAGTAGGTGCTGGATCCGCGACAGCCGGTGCTGGGGGTCTTCAATTGCCACGCGGCGGACGATGCCGTGAACCTCATACCCTTTTTCCAAGAGCAATTCCGACAGATAGCTTCCATCTTGTCCTGATATCCCAGTAATGAGCGCACGTTTTTGATTAGCCACGGTTGATCTCTATGATTGGAGTGGGACGGAAGAGCCCACAGCCTTACATTGAGGACATTAAAACTGCTGCCTTCCTCGAAAACCCGCTCATACGGACCTTGGCCAAGCGTTCGCAATGGGGGAGCGCGAGCATCCAAGGCTTTGGGTCAGAGTTGGAACAGTGTAGCACATCACAAAGATTCCCTGACACTTCCGCGACACCGGTGCTGGCACACCTTTAAAGGCCGGGGAATTTCTTGAAGTCTCTCCCACGCTCTGCCCGGCGTCCCGGCAGGGCTTCAAGAATATCGTTCAGGAAAGTATTCACAAAAGATCTTCCTGGCCGCTCCGAACGTTGTACAATCAATTCAATTTTTGATCACGTGTCACCCAGATGAGTTTCTGCGGTTTAGTGTGCCTCCTCGCAGCGAAACCATCGGTTTGATGGAGTGGTGAATGGAACCTGAAAAGACCTTTCGGACGTTGGTGCCTCGCAAAGACGAACTGCAGGCCCCGCGCCCCATCGAGGGCGGTGCTTTACCTGCGGCGTACAACCTGACCGTCAGCCATGTTCCCAGTCTCTGGGATTATTGGCCGATCGTGCTCAGGCACAAGTGGACGATCTTGTCTGCCATGCTGGTGGCGTTGCTGGTGGGCACGGTGGTTTCCTTTTCAACCACGCCCATTTACGAGGCCGTCGGCCGGGTAGTGATCAATCGCGAGGGAGCCGACTCAGCAGCTCTGAAAAACTCCGATGCCAGCGGCAGCGATTCCTATGACGACTACATGGTCGCCATGGATACGCAGACCCACGTTTTCCAAAGCGATGCCATCGCCAAACTTGTTATTCGGAAGTTGAACCTCGATTCCGATCCGGCATTCGCCGGCAAGGGAGCAGCGCGCGCGAACTCTGCGCCGATTGCTTCCCAAGCTGGGTCCCGGGAGATTGAACCTCATCAGGAAGCGGCTTTGGTCGCGAAGTTCCACGGAGCACTGCAGATCAACCCAATTCCCCGGACACGACTGCTGGAAATTCGGTTCTCGAGCTCTGATCCAAGTCTGGCTGCCAAAGCGGTCAACACTCTGATCGACACTTACATCGAGCAAAATTACAAAACGCACCTTGACGCCACCACGCGCACCTCCGACTGGCTCGCCCAGCAATTGTCCGAACTGCAGATGAAAGTTGAGGAATCCCAGGAAAAACTGGTCCGCTATCAAAAGGAGCATGGGATCCTGGGCATCGACGAGAAGCAAAACATAATCACCTCCAAGCTCGACGAACTAAACAAGGAGCTGACGGCTGCGGAAGGCGACCGCATGCAGAAGGAGTCCGTCTATCGATTGGCCAGTTCCGGTGAGCCTGATCTGTTGTCCAATCTCGATCCGTCCAGCCCCTTAGTCAAGCTGAGAAGCCAGGAAGAGGATTTGCACCGCCAACTGGCGCAGGCGAGTGTTCATTTCCAGCCGACCTATCCGAAGGTAGAGGAATTAAACCAGCAACTCGGTGCCGTCCAGGCGGACATCAAAGCCGAAATCACGCGTCTGGCTACGAAATACCAGAAAGACTACCTGGCGGCGTTGGGGCGTGAAAAGCTGCTTCGAGCCTCCCTAGAGAATCAAAAAACCGAAGAGAACCAGCTCAATGAAAGCGCTATCGAATACAGCCTTCTGAAGCGAGACGTGGAGAGCAATCGGCAGCTCTATGAAGGCCTCCTGCAAAAGCTGAAGGAGGCGGGAGTCTTGACTGGGTTGCGGTCGAGCAACGTGCGGATCGTGGATCCGGCATCTGCTCCCACCGCGCCCTCGACGCCCAACCTTCCCCGGAACCTTCTGATGTCACTTGTGGTGGGCTTGGCCGGCGGACTAGCGCTCGCGTTTATTCTTGAGTCGCGTGACAACGCCGTGCACTCTTTGGAGCAGGTACGGATGATCACCGCTTTACCATCTCTCGCGGTCATCCCTTTCTCGTCTCATCCCCGCACCCGGTCGCTATCGCTGCCGCAGGCCAAGCGCCTTCCGCAGACAGCGACCGCGGTGGCCTCAGCCACGCATCCGAAATCGGAGATTGCCGAAGCCTACCGTGCGTTGCGGACTTCCATTCTGCTTTCCAAGACCGGCCGATCGGCCAAGGTCTTGATGGTGACGAGCGCGTTACCGCAGGAGGGCAAAACCACGACCAGCGTGAATCTGGCCATTGTCCTCGCGCAGAAGGGCGCGCGTGTGCTCCTGATCGAAGCAGACATGCGGCGTGCCGGTATCTCAAAGATATTTCACCTTGAATCGGATATTGGCCTCAGCACGATATTGGGACAAGAGACCATCCCGAACCCGGAGGAAGCGATCCATCAAGTCGCGGACGTCCCGAATCTCAGAGTGCTGCTCGGGGGTCCGGTCGCACTGCACCCGTCCGAAATGCTGTCCTCGCCCCGCATGAGAGACCTGATACAGTATTTGGAACCGGAGTTCGATCACATCATCATCGACACGCCCCCGGTGCTCAGCGTCACAGATGCTGCGCTGTTGTCCGCATTGGCCGACTCCACACTCCTGGTGATACGTGCGGGCATGACGAGCAGAGCTGCGCTACGTCGCGCCCACGACGTGCTGGCGCACGTCGATGCCCGCATCATGGGTGTAATTCTCAATGCAGCGGACTTTACGGAACCCGACCTGTATTACTACGGCAGCCGGTATGGCAGTTACTATCACGACTCCGCGCCCGGTAAGACCACCCAGCGGGATTAGCCCGTGAGACTGCCGCTGCTCCCTCCTGTCAGGAACGTTTTGTTGGTCCTGATGTGCCTGGGGACACTATCGATCTACATTGACAGGGTGATACGAGTCTATCTCGCGCGACGATCCGCGGACTCTCCTCAAGTCGAGGGTGTGGAGCGTGCCATCCGTTTGGTGCCCGACAATGCCGAATTCCCCCACCTGCTGGGCCTCCGGCTTTCCGCCTCCGACCAGGATGACGACGGCGCCATAGCCAACCTCCGTAAAGCCGTCACACTGAACCCGAACAGTGGCCGATATTGGCTTGATTTGGCGTCGCTGTACCAGGTCACGGGGAACGTTGAGAAACAAAATGAGGCTGTGCAGTCTGCTCTCGACGCCGAATCGGGCAATCCGGAAGTAGCTACGGAGGCAGCACAATTTTTCTTGGTCGCCGGCGACGTACGCCGTGCTTTGCCGCTGTTCCGGCAAGCTCTCGTGCAGAACCCGCAAGCTGCAAAGGCCATTCTCCCGGTGTGCTGGCGCGAGACGCGAGACGCGAATCTGCTTCTTGCTGAGGTGATTCCAGGTAGTCCAGAACTTCAGCTAACGTTCTTGCGGATGCTGACCGAGCAGCAGGAAACGACTGCTGCGAACCAGGTGTGGCAACAGCTTATCGCTTCCCGCAGGTCCTTCCAGCCACAGCTCAGCTTCTCTTACTTTGATTACCTGCTGAAAGAACATGAGGTCGCAAGCTTTGACCGGGCCTGGTACGAGCTTGCTGGTGTCTCACCCAATCTGCGGGCTTACCTGCCGAATGACAATCTGATGGTGAATGCCGGCTTTGAGCAGCCGCTTCTGAACTCCGGCTTCGATTGGAGATATGAACCCGCGGACCATATTGCCGCTGGTATCGACGACAACGTGGCGCACTCCGGAACCCATTCGCTCTCTTTGTCCTACGACGGTAACCCGGCGTACGATGCCGGCTGGAAGCAGTTTGTTCCGGTGCAATCGAACACCGATTACGAATTCAGCGTCTGGATCAAGAGCGAAGACGTGACCAGTTCGAGCGGACCGAGGATCGCGATTGTGGATGCCTACAGTGGCGCCAATCTCCTTTTGACCGACGATGTACTGGACACTCATCCCTGGCGGGAAATCAAAGGCACGTTGCGAGTGCCGGCCAAGACCGAACTGGTAGCAGTAAAGATCGTCAGAGCTCCAGCCAACACGAGGATCCGTGGACGGGTCTGGATCGATGACTTGCGGTTGGTAAAGAGGTAATCGATGCCGCCTGGACAAATCATCGAGCATGCGGCCCCGTTCGTAAGGGGAGTCACTATTCGTCATCGGCTGGAACGCGGACTGCGAATCTCCCTGTTTGTGGCGCTCTGCACACTTCTGATGTTCGGGCCGCTGGCGCTAGGCATAGTTCAGGACTGGTCCACTGCACTGTTTGAAGCTGGTGCCGCCGTCGTTTTGTTGATCTGGATGGCATGGCAACTCACTGCCTCCGAAGTCAGAGTCCGATGGAATCCGTTGTTTGCGTCCATGCTTGTTTTTTTCGGCCTCGTCCTGTTGCAGATCGCGTTTCATCACTCGGCCTATTTGTACGATTCTCTTTCTGAGCTTTGGCTCTACATTGCCTATGGAATCCTGGTATTTGTCGCGGTGCAACTACTCCGGGCTGACGACGGCTTCATCCTGCGCTTCTGGAAAACCATGGCCCTGTTCGGGTCAGTCTATGCGGTTTTCGCGGTCTTTCAGGGGTTTACCTCGGAAGGCAGGATCTTTTGGCTGATCAAACCGCGAGCCGGAAGTGTGTACGGCAGCTACGTAAATCACAACCACTATGCCGGATTAATGGAGCTACTACTTCCCATCGCGCTGGTGCTTGCGTTCAGCGGCTCAGTTCGTGGAGGAAAGCGCGTTTTACTTGTGTTTGCGGCTACGCTGATGGCTGCCTCGGTGTTCTTGTGCCAATCCCGCGGAGGGATGTTTGCGGTTATCGTGGAAACGGTGTTCCTCGCAATCTTTTGGATGCGTCAATTCTCACCCAGGAAATCAGCGGCCGTGTTTGTGGCGTTCTGCCTGGTAACAGCGTTGTTCCTGGCGTGGATCGCTCCGCAGCAAGTCGGCAGTCGCATCACTGACATTCATGATCCCGCACGGTGGTTAATCCACCGCGACTCCATTCGTATGTTTGACGCCCATCCATTTCTGGGCAGTGGTTTCGGAAGCTTTGCCACCGCGTTTCCACGCTATCGCGCGTTCTACGATGGGTTTTTTATCAATCACGCGCACGATGACTATCTTGAACTTTTACTGGAGACGGGGCTGGCCGGGTTCGGCGTGGCCGTGTGGTTCATCGTCGTGTTGTATCGCGAGGGGCTCCGCAACCTTCGCCCGGCAAGACTTTCTCCGGCGGCGCTGATAAGCACCGCAGCTCTGGCGGGGTGCACTGGCCTACTGGCGCACAGTTTCATGGACTTCAATCTTCATATCCCGGCGAACGCGGCGTTGTTTTACGTATTGTGCGCTATCGCCACCGCTCCTCTAGTCAGTAGGAATAGGAGCAACTCCAACAGCTATAAGGAGAGAAGTAGTTGTTCCGCCAGCGATTTACGGTGATCAATCCATCTGCATTTTGCTGCACGATCGCTGCCCCTCTCCAGCCCTGGACCGCGTTGCCCGCGTTGTATGAAAAGGAATCGATGTTCGCATATAGCTGGAACGCGAACGCGGTCGTGTGGTACAGCTGGTAAGGTGACCCCGGCGGGATAGCTGCCGGCTTCTCCAGTTCAAGTTCAACCGCGGAAACGAATCGGTGGATCAGCAACTGGACGCCATTTACGTATAGCGTGCGGTTCGTCCACGACGTATTCCAGTTGCCTCCCACGAGCATCACGAATCTTCCGGTGCCGCTGGTACATTCGACCGCATCCCTCTCACTCCCGGTACAGATCTGGCCGGTGTTGTATTCGCCTTGGCCGTCCACGACCGTGTTGTGTTCCGCCCGATCAACCCAGAATTGTGTCCCGAAAATGGGCCCCACATTGATAGCCACGCTCGCAGAGTTCCAAGGATCGGATTGCCCCACATTTTCAACATGGTTGTATGCAATCACCGTGCATCCGTAGCAATCAATGCCGTCTGCGGGACTGTTCCGGATCGAGTTACGCAAAACGGCCGCTCCCGCAAGATTTCCCTGCACCTGCACCAAACCATCGCTCACTGAGTTATCCGCGATCCGAAGATTCGTCAAGGTTCCCGATGTCACTGCTTTCGCTTGAATCGATCCGAATTGGACGATGTTATGAGTGATGGATACGTTGGAAAGTGATGTAGTGGTCGTCGCATCGCCCGCTTCTACCCCAATGCCACCGTTCACAATCAGATTGTCCGTGATCCTGCTCTCGGAGGCCCAAAAGGGCCACACCTCACCGCCAAGAATCGTGTTCGCCCTGACGATGATCTTTGCGGGAGCTTCCGAATCGAAATTGGGCCCAACTTCGATCGCGTTGCCGCCTACAACTCCAGGGCGGAAGGTTTGGAGGTCGAACGTGTTATTTGCAATCAGGACATCGTTTGCCGTGGCCACGATAATCGAAAAAGTGGGATAGCGGCCAATCTCGGTGAAGATATTGTTTTCAATTCGGATGCGGGGGGTGCTCGGAGGAACGGCCGTTGAGCGATTAATTCCGATCGAACTATCCCCGTAACCGTAACCCGTGGAATTAACGACGAAACGGCTCGACTGAATATTCGCACCGTTCACATCCATCAGGTTTACCTGCCGGTCGGTGTTGCCTTTGATCCGAACGCGTTCAAGTCGGAAGTCAGTCACGCGGTTCATGTAGAGTGGCGCGCTGTACGAACAATTTGCGCTACCTGCTGGACCGGTTTCATCATTGACCACGATGGACAGATCGGAGAGTTCAATGGCGGAGTTGCCGTTCACCCGATCGGCGTTGGCGAATAGCGAGCAGATCGGATCACCGGCCAGGCGCGTATAGCGAAAAACAGTTTTGCCGATTCCGGCGCCGACAATGCGCACGTGCGAAGGGATCAGCAGTCCTACCGTGAAGGGATCATTGCCATCTGTACTCTGGTAGTCGGAAGTCCACTCCGAACATCCCGCCGAAAGAACAATCTGGCCCGCAAGTAACTGTAGCGTGCCTCCGCCAGCCTTTCCCAGTGCGTCGAGTCGCTGCTGCAAGTGAATTAGTTCTTCGCTCCCCACTGTCTGGCCGAAGCCAAGCGGCAAAGCTAACCCAACGAACGACGCGATTGAGATTACGACGATGACCACCTGTCCATGAAACCTTGCACCGCGCATAAACCGCACCTCCAGGACATCGGCAATTGCCGGAAGCGGCGTTGCCGGTCCAGTTCCTGTGCGGATTATCACTTGCAGAGGAGCGAATTCAGCGCGTGACCCGGCACCTCCGTGCGGTGCCGATTTCAAGAATGGGAGGGTTCTTATATCGGGAATTTGCGAGCCGTACCACCCACTTAGCGTGTCTTCGCCTGGTCGTAGAATTCCAACGCGGAAAAGTAACTGAAGGAGCCAACGAGAACGTTGGATCGCGCGTCTCGCAGGCGTGCCCTCGCGTCCCAAACTTCTTGGTGAACATCTCCTGGATTTTCGAGTGATTCAATTTCGTCAGCGTCGCACGGCCACCGGTCGTGGCCTGCCTTTCGGAAGCTTGCCTTGCGTTCTGATATCTGAAGGCGTCGCGGAGCAAGAGTCGCCGGCGAGATTCACATAGGCCGCGTTAAAGATGGTGTTCGAAGAAATCGTGTTGCCCGTTCCGCTTTCCACCAGGAGTCCGGCGCACACATCGCTAATTCTTTTCTTCGTGACCGCATTGTTGTTGCCACTCGGACCGCCGTCTGGCTCCACGCAACCGTCGTCCAAGTGAATGCCCGCCTCGCTGCTGCCGAAGATAACGTTCAACACTACAGTATTGCCGTTGATGCAAATATCGATCCCATCGTAGGTGTTTGTGTCTAAGACCCGGTTTGAAATGATCGTGGTCTGATCCGCGCTTCCGTCTGTCCCGCCACTGTAGACCACAATTCCCTGGGTAGGCCCGTTCAGGCAGTCGCCGACCTGCCAGCGAATGTGGGCAAGGAAGCGGCTAAACTGGTAGTGCCCTAATCAAATTAGGACACTACCGCTAAACCAAAACTGTTGACTGGCAAGGAAATCAGGGATAGCATTAGTGGGTCGCTTTCGCTTTTGGAGCCAACCAAGATGAACATTGTGCGCGACGTTCTTTGTTGGATGATGATAGTTTTTGTGCCCGCCTCTCTCATGGCCGCTGACTCGGGAGTAGCCATGGTGCGCCCTTATGGCACCTCTTGGCTGAACGGCACTGCGGTGGAGCAGTCTTCCACAATTTTTCCTGGCGATCTGGTCCAGACGAGTTCCGCCTCTGCCATGAAGATCAGATCTTCCGGCTCCAGCGTGACCGTTCTTCCGGATTCTTTGGTGAAGTTCGAAGGCGGCGCAGTTTCGGTTGAGCACGGGGGCGTGAAGCTTGCCACCTCGAAGAGCATGTTTGCCCGCGCCGGTATTGTTACCGCGACTCCCGCTTCGAGCGCCTGGACCGAATTTGAGCTAACCGATGTGGATGGCACAGTTCAGATCGTGGCTCTCAAAGGCGATCTTCAGATCAGCGACGGCTCCTGGACCACGACTCTTTCCGAAGGCCAGCAGGCCACGCAAAAAGATTCGGACGAAACTCAAAGTAAGAAGGATCAAGCTAAGAAGAAAAAGAGGATAAAGCCCGCTTACATTGTCGTAGCCGCGGTTGGCGCTAGCGCAACTGCGGGAGCGGTGTATTTGGCTTTAGAAAGCACTTCTACAGCCATCAGTCCCGTAACGCCGTAACGGTTGCCCGCGGCCTGCAAGTCTGTTCGTCTTCAGAAGCCCTGAGACCGGTTTGGCCCAGGGGCCAAGCTACACTTTCGGATCCAGTTCAAAGCCGGGGACTCCTTTATTTCCTCTTCCAATGTGCCCTGCGTGTCCTTCTCTTTTGGCCGCGCTCTTGACACTGCACCAAACACGGGGAGTGTCTGCTTTGGTCCATCTTGGGTTCGATGAATCAAAGCAATCGGTTGCCATGCGTTCCTGATCTTGGCAATCGCATCAGGAAAATGGTGGCCACACGGCAATGTCCCTCGGACTAGCCCCCGCAGGGCTTACTGCGGGGAGAAAAAGATCAGTGAACAACAGCGGTGAGCCCCGCCGGAGGCGCAGGAGCGCTCCCACTCGAAGTACCATAAGCCGTCGCCGTGAATAGCCGAATATTCGGATAGAGCATAGCGCCGGATGAAAATGTACCGGGGTTGGAGGCCAAGGCGAAACTCACCGTTTTGGAAGTTGAAGCCGTGACCTGATACGTTCCGTTCAACGCCGAAGGAACTGCGCCGCTGATCCGAATCTCACCTGTCGGAACACAGATCGGCGAGGTGACCGTGGAACACCCATTGGAAGCGCTCCAAGGCGTCCCCGAGAAGGTGAGCGTCTCCCTGCCCGAGGACCAAGTTGCCGAGGCGATGGTGTAGGAGACTTGGTAGTTCGCGTCCACCGGGGAGTTCTGCCACACGAGCGCCGCCGGGTTATTGTTCGCATAGCCTCCAGCGCCCGAGATATTTCCACCTGTCACATCGGGTCCAATTGTAGGCCACGGCGGAGTGCCGTAGGTCGTTGCCCAAAATGACGGCTGTGAACTCCAGTAGAACGATGCCGGAAGATCATCGTTGGCCGGCACCGGATTCACATAGGGGCTTGGACTCCCTGCGGTGTCATTGAAGTTGCTAGGAACTTCGTCGCTGACGAACCGCACCGCGGCATTCACCGTGTCGTAGTTGCCCCAGCGCATCAAACTGGTAGGGGTGAGGGTGTCCTCGGCACAGGCCCCCGACGCCGTAGTCGCACCATTGCCGCTCCACCCGATGGCATAGATGCTAGTGTTCCCGCCCGTCCCGCTCGGCGCCATGGACTGATAGTTAGTGTAGTAAGAAGAAGTGCCGAGCACGTTGCCAATGAAGTTGAAGTAACGGGAATTGCAGTAGAACTGCCCCGCCTGCGTAGGCTGGTAGCACGATTGCCCAAAGCAGGAGGCTTGTTGGCCCGCATAATAGTTCCTGAACACGGTCGAGAAGTTGTGCGTGCCGTGGATGTCCTCGGCCTGGAAGCCCTGCGTGATCGAGCCTTCCCACAAGTCCATCGCCGTGCCGGAAGAGTGCAAGCGGTCCCCGACATCAAGCCAGCCCGAGGAGTCGTTGTAGAAATTATTCGTGGAAAAGTTGTCGGCCCACACTACACCCTCATCTGGCCCAGTGGAAATGAAGGGCTCGGACACGCCGTCAGCAATGTTGTTGACGATCAGGCTGTCGGACCCAACGTAATTTTCCACGCCATACGAGCCGCTGTTGGCGTACTGCACGCCGTACATATAGTTGTTGGCGACGGTGCAGTGGTAGCAGCCGTTCAGCCAAACATGCGACCGGAAGGTGAAGATCGACCGCGTACCCGTGACCCAGCCGCCATAGACATTGCTCAGAGTGAAGCCGCACGATCCGTAATACTGCGGGCAAACCGAAGAAGGGACCTTCGTCGAGTCAATGGACAGATTCTCAACCCCAGCGAAATTCAACTGGCCGGCAGCGTTCGACCACCACGCGCCGGGATTCTGCCCGCTTCTCCAGTTCGGCATGTATAGGCCGGGGGAGATGGTCACGGTTGTCGAGCCGCTGTTAGGGCAGGCTGGCGAGCATCCGGTGACTAAAACAGACTGCTCCTGCGAGCGATTAGTCCGCGTGGCTTCGCCTGAACTATCGTCGGAGCATGTGCCCGTAAGACTGCAGTTCCAGATGTTCCCCGTGTCAGTCGCCGTGCCCGTTGTGCATCCGGTTCCGGTGTATCCGTCATCGCATTGGTCCAAAACGATAATGCTCTGACCCGCCGTGAGCCCAGCCGCAGTGGACAAGGTGATCGAGGTTGCGCCCGGTGTATAGCCTGCGGTCCAGGTCGCGGTCTGATTGGGGCCGTAGCTCCCACTATTTGATCCCGCCACGCAGATGACGGCATCGAGGCCGTTGCAACTGACGCCACCGCTAAAGATCAGGAATGTCTGATTTGCGCCCGCGCCGCGCAGCGCGACGTTGGACCCGGCCCCTGTTCCCGGCCAGCTAATCCCGCTATTCAGGTAGAACGTGCCGGCGCCGAGCAGCACATAATGGTTGGCGGTGCAGGCAGCAATGGCGTTGTTGATCGTCGTAGGTGCGGCAGGAGAACCGCTTGTGCCATAGGGCGCGATGGTTGAGCCACACTGCGCCCACGATCCAGAGGGGATTCCCCCCGGAACTCCCGCATTCGCCCAGTTGACGGCACGCGAGGACGAGATGATGCCAGACCAGAGTTGTGCGTGGGAATAGTTAGACAGGAAAAGCAAGGTAAGAAAAAATAACAGCAACTGTTTGCATCTCATCGGCCTTTGGCCTCCGGGGGATTAAATCTGATGCATCCTCCGGATCAGTTTATGCGATGCAGGCAAGCGGCTCCAGACACAGAAGTACATCTACTGCAATTGCGAAGCTCCGTGGTTGCTGTCCCTTCGGCCATGGCCATCGGAGCGCTGGCTGGGATTGGAGCAAGGATGGTGGATCTGGCACTTCCTTTCACTTAACTGTGGCTGTGAGGTCCGTAGGAGGCGCTGGCCCCGAACCCAATGGGTAGGGATAAGCATAAGGCGTGTAATAGGTCGTCCAGGTGTTCGTGGCGCTGCATTGATAGAGAACTCCCTGCCCGAAGCCATTCCCGCTTGTGTTCCAACTGCCCTGATCGGTGGCCCAGTAGGCTACTCCGGTTGTACAGGTTGATGGCTTCGCCCCGAGTGTCCCACTCCCCGTGCCGGTCGCCCCGGTAAAACTGGAGGTGTAATCGTAGTAATCGCGGTTTGCGACAATAATGCTGGCGGTGCCTGAATCTGTGGTCAATACGGGAGAGGGCAATCCCGCGCCGGTGTTCAGCCATTCATAATTCGGGGCGAGCACCTGGTTGTGGATGCGGCCCGGCTGATCCCGGAATGGGTAGGTGCCGCCTGCGTTGTCCATGTAGTACGAGCAGGTATCGCCAGAACTCAGCGCCGAACACGTCGAGTTTGCGGTACAGGTCGTATCCGGGTTGACGGCACAGAACCCCGCTGCGGTTCCTGGCGCGGAACTTGCCGCGGTGCTGCCACCAACATCTTCCCAGACGCACCCCGCGCTATCAGTGGTCGTCCCCGTATAGGTTTGATTCCAAGATGATGGATAAGTGCCGCAGGTCTTCGGACCATTCGTAAGCTGAAAGTTGTACGCGCCCGAGTTGTTCGAGAGCGGCCCCACCACCGCCAGCGCTGCGTAGGCATGTGAGGCCGTGAAGTCCGAGGCGTTGAGGGTCGCTGCGGTAGCGTTGATGTTCGTGATCGTGGCTGAAACCGGAGTCCAGTTCAGGCCCGCGCCAGCGATGCCCCACGGCTGGCTGTCGGTCTGGTCGTAACGGTAATATTGGAGGTCAACCTGTTGCCAGGCAGAGCCGTTGACAACATTCTTCCAGAAAAACAGCGTTCCGCCACGAGTAGAAAAGAGAGTATTGAAGTCGGACGGGGTGTTGGAAAGAGTGTTGCCATAATCTTCGTTGAGCACCAAAGAGCGGGCATTCCCGCTGTCCGTTCCGTGGGTTAGACCGAACGGCAACCCGTTGAGTGTGTTAAAGCGGAAAACAACCTTGCCGCCGTCATGGGAGTCATACGCACCATAAGGTTTGGCAGTGTTCGTAGTCGTGAACTCATTTTGCTCAATGTAGCTGGCTTGGTTCCTGCCGAAATTCGTTGGGTCCAGCCAGTTCTGGTAACCGTTCGAGGCCAAGTCGCCGTCCATGAGCGTCAGGAGTCCGCCCGCGCCCGAGGTGCTGGTGTCTTGAATGAGGTTGTGATCCAGCAGGCCGTAAGTATCGGTGACGGCAATCCCTACTTCTAAGCCAGTTTCGAGATGGTTGTGATCGAAGCGAGCGCAAATGCTTCCGTGCGTTCCCGACATGGCAACCGCGCCGTTGTAGTTGTCATAGGTTTCGATGAAGGTGAAACCAGTGACGCGGGTCAGACAGCCGGACGTGCCCAGACCGCCGGCCGAGGACGCGAGCGTGATGACCGTGTTATCGGTGCAGGTGACGATGCCACTGGTTGACCCGTAGGGATCGCCGCTTCCAGTGCAGACTGTAGCCCCAGCCAAGGTAATCGGGAGGGTAGAAGTGACCTGCGTGGTCCAAGTTGCGGATCCCGCCTGAACCGTTACCGTCTGCCCCGATGTGGCCGCGTTGATGCACGTTTGTACACTAGCTGAATCGGGCGTCGTTACTAAGGTTGAGGTGTTGCAGGATGCCCATGCGTTAACCGAGAACAGTGCCGACCCGAATATGATGAAGGCAAGGAATATTCGTGTTTTCGGTGTTTTCATTTAAATCTCCGGTTCACCCGTTCCACCTTTAGTCTTTTGTCTAGAAGTTGCTGGCTCCTTTAGTCCCTTGCTGCTGGCCTATTCATCGACCCAGCGGTCGGCGCCGGGTAATGTCGAGATGGGCTTCTACCCATTCACCGAAGCCTTCTGCTTTACGGCGAAGATCATTTCGGCTGCCCTGTGCTTTGATCTTCTGCCGCAGGTAATACAGCACCGGCGCCATAAGCTCTCGTGGCCGCTTGGCCGCGTGGAGCAGTCTGCTTTTGAGTTGGTTATAGCGAGTTGCTCGATCTTCCTGGGCATACGAACCCCCCCGCGGGGTAGATTGTCTCGTCGCAGAGAACGGGTGTCATGTTACTGGGGTAACGTGCTAGGTAACGTGCTACAATCCCTGCCATGCCATGTGACAATAGAGCTCGATGGACGGTGACAAACGGCAGCGCTTTGCCTCGCCGAGAGTCGCATAATGCTGGGGAGAGAAAAAGTAACACAATTGCTGAGCTGTCCTGAGCGGGCTGCAGGTGATCCGAATGTTCCAATCATCGTTGCCGTCATCGCAACTTGTGGGTCAGGATCAACCGCACGTTCCTCACCGTGAGAACGCGCCTGTCGAACCTAGCACGCGAGTCGAATGGAGCCTGTCAGGAACGAACACGAGCTGAAGTCGTTTGACGAGTTCCTGGCGAGGCGATTCCCGGAATCGAGAAGGAAGGCGTACTACCTGATGTCTATCTATGAGCACCTACCGCCGCAGGCCAGTCGGGGCGGTTTTTGTTGTTGATCGGCCCGCTATGACGCGCCCGAACTCCAGGGGGACACGATTCCATTCCCGCACGGGAGGCTAATACGGAGCCGTATCGCAGGTCCCAACTACCTGGTCTGCTGGCAGTCCCTACGCGGCCCTTTTTGCAGCGGTGGACAGCTCGTTTCCGGGCAGGGTGTGGGCTCGGAGTACCGAGGCTATGCAAATCAAGAAGCACACTACACTGACCTCAAACAGATTCCGCTTCGTTAGACTCACCGCCAGAAACAGCTTGGTTGCAATGTTAAGATGCAACAAGCCTCCACATACCAACGCGATCCAACCGATGTAGTAGGTAACCCTTCCAATCAACTGCAGACGAATGACGTGGCCCATGGTGAAGCCCGCCTAGGATACTAGGATACACTGAGTAAGGAAATGGGCCGCTTCGATTTGCGGCCCGGTTAGACAACAGGATTCCGGCTCGTGTCACCGGAACTCAAGTAAGCTGAAGCATCCATCGCACCGCATGAGCGTACCATTGCCGGTGAGAGTGTGTGGTGCTATTTAGCAGATTCCGGAATGAAAAGCGGCGCTGAACCCGCGTTGCGCACTCACGAAAGAACCGCTACCGGTAGGTCTGCCAAGAAAGACGCAGTCATCTACTTCCGGTTTCCTGTCGAGGCAGTGATTTTCTTGCGGCTCTTGCAGTTATACAACAAACTCGCTGGCAGCAATTTTTGTCTGGGCAATGGCAGTTATGTCGACTGACATTTTATCCAGCCGATCGAGGGCTCGGCTGCGGATCGATCCGGAGCGCCCTCGAAGCCAGAAAGGAGCGCTGTACTCACGGGGAAAACCCAAAGCATGTGTGTGTAGGCCTCGTTCGCAAGTAGCCAGCCCCAGCGTGATGACGAGAGGATGCCACCAGAACAAGACCGACAGAGCACACAGAAGGGAGAAAGGCTGGAATTTGAGTTCGTGTCGCTGTGTCATGTTTTGGGCCGGCTTCGAATTTCCGGAAGTCCTAACAAGCATCTGTGATTCAGGTCACAGATCCCTGTCGTGAGAATCACAGAAGGAGGTGCTCACATCCGCAAATAATGAATGGCACACAGGACGGAGCCATGTCCATACTCTCCCATTGGATGTACCCTATTGCTGGATTCTATGGCGCAATCGGATTCTTTATCCTCCGCTTGGCGCGCAGACCTAGCTGTCGTGTTTGCCTCCTTCGAGGCGGGTGTCCCAACCGGCCGCTGACTGACTTCCCTGCGTGCGCCAAAGAAGAATCGGCACAGTCCGCGACCAGCGACGGCGGCGCGGAAACGGCACCGGTCCGCAGGCGTTAGTGCCTGAGCCACAAACTGCCTCCCAATTTGGGATACTTTCCCCAGCCCTTTCCGCCCACTTCCCCGCGGGTTTCAAACGTTCGAGCAATCTCCAGGAATTTCTTGTGAACGCTTTTCACCTTGACCTTCCGGAGCCACGAGACGGCGATAGCTGAGTCAATTCCAGGAATAGGTTTCCAGGAGGGAGTGAGCGCGTTCGAGAGCCACCGTCGCGCGGTAGCCTTCGGCGACGCTGAGGTCCGCCAAAAACCATTGTTTCCCGGTTTCCGTGTTTCCGCTGATGTCTTCAAGTTTAGGATCGAGATCGGGGGAGGTGATGTTGGTCAGAAGCCCCTCTTGATTGCGAGATACGGCAGGAGAAGCATCTCGACGAGACCGGGAATTGGATCCTCTGGGCTGAACACCGCTTCCGTGCTACAGGTTCTCAAAGAGCGGAAATAGCTTCGAAAATCGAGATCGCCGCCTAGACAGGCACAAAACGCCGCTGGAATGTCAGTAGTCATTCGCACCCATCCGATGCCCGGTTGGCCTTTGCTCGACGAAACCGGTTGACCAATCTGATCCAGGTAGAGCATGTGAGCGAAATCCACTCCGGCACTGGCGCCAATACTGTGGTATCCCCAGGTTCGGGCATTCACGTCCAGTAGCTTGTATTGCGAATCACGCGGATCGAGCTTGTATTCGACTTCGACCAGACCGTAGTAATCTATCGCTCGTAAGAAGCGCTCCGAAAGCTCTTCCAGAATCGGAATGTCGACCGTTTCCACATAAGTGCTTGCTCTTCCGAACTGAAGGGGATGCTGGCGGCGACGCTTCACGACCATGCTACCCTCCGCGCACCTGTCTCGAAAGAAAGCGCAGTAGGAAAACTGCTGGTCGCCGCCACCGGGAATCACTTCCTGGATGATGAGTTCCGACGGGTCCATGAATTTCGATGCTTTCCGAACCAGTGATTTCAGTTCGTCGCGGCTATCCGCGCGCCATGCCTTTGCTTTTGTGGCATACACGAAGTGTTCTTTGATGGCGGGTTTAATCGCGAAGGGTGGAGGAAAGTTAACCCTGGACAAGTCATCGACGTTCTCCAAGCAACAGGTCAATGGCGTAGGAATATCGAGTTCTCGGGCAAGACCATACGTATTCCTCTTGTCCCATGCCCATTTCACGACCTCCCAATCTGGGGTGGGCACGCGGAATAACTCGCTCAGCTCCGAACGATAGCGCGAGAACGCGGCTACCAGTTCGTCCCGTGTTGGATAGAGAATCCAGCCCTGCAGTTTCATCCGCCGTCCCAGATCAAGCAAGGCGGAAACTGCGCTCCGTTCATCACGCAGGTTTCCAATTTTGAAAGCGTGACTGGCGTATCGGGAAAACCTGGATATCGAATGTTCATCATCCACGATGCAGACCGGCACACCGTGGCGACCGAGGCTTCGAACAATGCCAAGGCCCTGATAATCACCGCCAACGACCACGGCTCCGACTTTGCCGTTGGTTGGGCACGGATTAGCTACCATAACCGATTTGAGGCGAGCGCTACCCATTTCGTCGCGCCCCATCCCCACGAGAGATTGACCGAACCAGTTCTTTAGCGGCAAACTCCGTCCCGGAAACGAAACCGAGCAGAGGACCGAAACTCCAAGCGGCTGGTTTACCCAAAAAATGCAACCCCGCGATCGAGGACTCCAGCCCCCGCTTGAGTACGGGATATCCATTCATCGTCTGCAGTCTCGATCGAAGCCGTTGAGGTAGAAATTCACATTTGGACGTGTCTACTCGATATCCAGTCGCCAAGAGTACGTGGTCGACGAGCCGATCCGTGCCATCACTCAGCCCCAGACGAAGTGTGCTAGCCAAAGAAGTGGCAGAGACAACCTTGCGACCGAGGGTAATTCGCACCCCCGGCAATCGAGGGCGCAACCAACCGGCAACCGCAGGTCGAATCGACCGGTATGCGGCACGATTCTGGACCTCTCGCGGTAAGACCCGGAACAACCGAGGCACCGATACGAGCCGGCTCAGGCCCGCCGGTCCTACATCCCGGTCGGAGTACAAGAGCCACGAAATCGGTCCCAAATGATGCAGTCGGTAGTGCACACCGACCCAGTTCAGCGCCGTTTCCCTCACTATAACTTCGACTTCGGCAGCGGACTCATGAAGCAGCGCGGCGCTCTCCAGGGCGCTCTGCCCTCCTCCAATTACGACAACACGCTGCCCTTTGAACCGGCCTAGATCGCTGTGTTCCGAGCAGTGGGACGCCAACGCCGGTGGAAGCCCGGCGAACTCCTCCGGTCGCCATGCGAAGCTTCCGATTCCCGTGGCAAGAACCACTCGACGAGACGCAAAGACCTCACCGCACCCGAGCGTCACATTGAAGCCGCGATCGCCGATGTCGATATTTGTGACGCTACATCTCTCGACGTCAGGAACCATCTGGCTCTGGTACCAGAGGCCATATTGGGCAAACTGCTCCAGCGGTATTGGCACGGACACCTGATTGCCGGTTGAGACCCGGTAGGCATCCAGTGTCACCTTCTTTTCGGGATCTGCAATATGCGAGGCTTTCCAATTGGACCGGAGAAACATCCCGGCTGGCATCTGATTCTTCCAAAATGCCATCGCCTCACCGAAGACACGCGTCTCTATGCCAGCTGCCCGCAGAAAGGCGGCAGCAGATAGACCGTAGGGACCCGCTCCGATTACGGTAACGTTAGTGTCTCGCATAGATGCTCATCGAATCGAACGGTCACTTTTCAAGAAGCGTAACGGTCGACCATGTGTCACTGTTCTGTTCGAACAACAACTTGTCGCCACGTCTAACTTACGAAGTCCCCGTTCAAGTTCCAAGGTTACTTTGGTCCTTTACTCATGATCCATGCTGGTTGCGTTTCCAAGATTGCGGCCTGCATGCTGCAGGGCTCGCCGCGCCAGTCGTCGGACAAATCGTTCCAGGCGACTCCGGCTGCGATACCCTGCCACGCTGGAGGCGAGGAGCCGGCTCTGTTCCGCAGTCAGCGACCAACCGGAGGCAGAGCAGTTCTCACGAACATGCTCGACTTTGTTGGCCTTGAAGATGGCAATGATGGCAGGGTGCGACACGCACCAGTTCAGCGCAACCTGCGCCCGAGTCTTCCCTGCTGCCGCGGCGACCTGGCTGAGAGCGTCTTCGCGATCGGCGCGGCGCAAGCCCTCGAAACCCGTTGCCAGCGGGCTAAACGCGAGCAGGCTGATCTGGTTCGCCTTGCAATACGGGAGAAGTTCCTGTTCCGGCGACCGGTCTAGGAGGCTGTACCGAACCTGGTTTGAAACAATGCGCTCTTTGGAGAGTTGAGCCTGCGCACGGCGCATCTCCGCAACCGTGAAGTTGCTCACGCCGATGAAGCGAATTTTGCCCATCTCCACCAAAGTCTCCATGGCAGACATCGTTTCTGCAATGGGCACGGTGTAGTTGGGCCAGTGTAACTGGTAGAGATCGAGATAGTCGGTCTGCAGTTGCTTCAGGCTGCACTCCGCGGCCTCGATTACGTCCTTGTAGCGAAAGTGGCGCGGGGATACTTTGCTGGCGAGGAAGGTGCGATCGCGGATTCCGCGAATTGCTTCCCCGACAACGGGCTCGGTCCCGTAGGACTCTGCGGTGTCGATGAAACAGGCGCCGAGCTCAATGCCGGCGCGCAGGGGTTCCACACCGCCGCGGTATTGCCACGTGCCGAGTGCGAGTTCCGGCACCTGCACGCCTGTATTCCCCAGCTGCTTTGAATTCACCTGGAAGGCCTATCCGGCAAGATGAGCGGCGATGCGTTCGCCGGTATGCCCGTCCCACAGGGGCGGGACAGTTCCCTTCTTTGCCTGGCCGGCGAGAACTCGGGCAAGTTCGGACCGGAGTTTGTCGGGATCGCGCCCGACGAGAACGTTGGTTCCGAGAGTGACGGTGACTGGACGTTCGGTGTTCTCGCGTAGGGTTAGGCAGGGCACACCCAGATAAGTCGTCTCTTCCTGAATGCCTCCGGAATCGGTAATCACCACGGTGGCACGCGATTGCAGGCCAAGAAAGTCCACATACGACAGCGGATCGAGCACGCGCAATTGCTCGGCATTCAAACCAAAATCAGAAATTCTCCGCCGGGTTCTGGGGTGAGCAGGAAAGATGACAGCTAGATCACGATTCACTTCGAGTAGCGATTGCAAGAGGCGTTTCAGCGTGGCGCTGTCGTCGACGTTGGCCGGCCGATGCAGCGTGACCAGCGCATAGCGTTCGGGAAGGCCGTTCTTGCTTTGCCGCTGCGCCACGGGCAGGAGCTTCACCAGAGAATCGATCATCACATTGCCGACGCGGAAGATCTTCTCGGCGGGAATTCCCTCTTTCCGAAGATTGACGTCTCCGTCCTCGGATGGCGTAAACAGCAGATCTGCGAGCTGATCGGTAACCAGCCGGTTGATTTCCTCCGGCATAGTGCGGTCGAAGGAGCGCAGTCCAGCCTCGACGTGGCCGACGCACACTCCGAGCTTGGCGCAGACCAGAGCGGTGGCGACCGTTGAGTTGACATCGCCATAAACCAGCACAATGTCGGGCTGGCGTTCGAGTAGCACCGGCTCGAACCGAGTCATGATTTCGGCCGTCTGCCGCGCGTGCGTCCCGGAGCCAACCGCCAGGTTCACATCCGGAGCCGGGATGCCAAGCTGCTCAAAAAACACGTCCGACATATTCGCATCGTAGTGCTGGCCGGTGTGGACCAGGGTCTGAACAACGTGCTTGCGCGTCTTGAGCGCGTTCATCACGGGCGCCACTTTCATGAAATTCGGGCGGGCGCCTACGATGTGAAATACGTTCACGGATTCTCCGATCAACGACAGTCTAGACTTAAATTATCTGAGATTAAATGATCTGACGACAATCGCAGCGAGCGGGGAGAGTTTGGAGCGGGTGGGACGGAGTCGGCACCGCCGCTGTGACCCTGGTCGGGCCCATCGCCTACTTCACCCGCATTTGTTGGCAGCTTATCGAGACTCTACGATCCTCGACTTCTGGAAACAGTCTCTCTCACCTGTCGGCAGAGTAACACTCACGACGCCTTCAACAAAGTATCGCTGGTCACGGGACTGCCGTTACTGTTCTCCAGCGGAACAATTCCGAATCGCGCGAGCAGATCTTGCACGAACCGGGGCCGGTAGCAGAGAGCCCCGAGTATGGTGCCCAGCGTGTTGTTGATCCAGTCCATGGAATCGGAATCTCGTGTCGGCAAGTAGAATTGGGTGGCTTCAATGATAAAACTGATCGCGCATCCGAAAATAACGGTCAGGAGAATCGCACGACTGACCGGCCTCGACAACGAGAAATATGCGCAAAAGGAGAATCCCAGAGGCATGAAGCCGGCAATGTTGATGAGGCCATCCTTCCAGAAAGCCCAGTTCCAACTCCAATTTTTCCAGAAGCGCTGTAGGAATGGCGGATAAAGGACCAGATAATAATCCGGAATTTGGAGATCGACCGCCGAAGGCACCTGGCTGTGAACCACCTTGCCGGAGCGTTCGGTGAAAGGATAAATGGCCACCGCTTTCTTTTCTTCCAGGTCGCCGGGCTGGCCGGAGCGGGTCCATTCCTGATAATCGCGCCGAACCTGGTCAGCGGTTAGTTCCCGATTGTAGATGCCGATTCCGCGCAGAACACCCGACCAACTATCGTTCACCGCCGGAGAGGTGCCAACCACGATTCCTCCGTTGAGATCGTGACGAGTGAGTCCAAAATCCGCCGAGGACCGAGTGGGGGCACCATTCAGGTAGACAGCCGTCCCCTGCGCACCGGAGGTCACGGTAATGAGCAGCGGCGTGATCTGCCGGAAAACGCCGGTGATATAAATGCGCTTTTCACTTGCCTGGTGATCGGGGCCGATCATCTGGCGCGTGAATATCAACGCATCGTTGTTCTGCTGAATCCTGAATTGCAGCGGAGTTTGGCGCGTCTGGAACGCCAGCATGGTGTTGGAATCGTCAATCAGACCAGGCTGCAGCCAAAGCTCAACGCTGCACGGGCCGTCCGGCGGCCCATCCACGCGAAGTGGGGCGGAGCTTAGAATCGTCGCGTACTCGCCGAACAAAAGCCCATCCTGGTTCCGAATCCAGCCGACGTCGTTATGCCGCCGCGGCGTGAACGGCCAGAGTCCAAACGCTAGTATGCCTGCCAGAAGGCACAGGCAAAGACCAAGAAGCACTCTCCTGCTTAAAGCGTTTCCAACTTGGGCCATTGGCAATAACGCGCGGCAAAACCTAGGGACTACACGAGGGCTGAATTCTTTGCTTCTTGGTGCTGAAATAGAAACCGGAGTAGCAAGGCACGTTCAAGTCGGGAAACAGCGGCATTCGCATTCTCAATTCAGGCGCCTGCCAGCGATCGATCAGAGTGTAGCCCGAAGCGGAGAACTCACTCACGATCTCGTTGAGACTTCGCACAACGCATGGCACAGCATAGGAGCCGTTGTCCTGAACCGTAAAAAAAGCGGGAGGTTGATCGCGAACCGGCGTCCGGTTGATCACTATGTGATCCGGCAGTGCAGGAAACTGGTTCACAAACTCGGCAATGCTCTTCTCCCAATAATGGAAAGCCCCCGAAATCAACAGGACCTGGTCGCTCGAATACTGCTCTAACGACGTCGTGAACTCCAGACCACAAGCAGCCCTTTGCCGGGCCAGCTCTTGCCCAGCGGTGACGGTTTTCGGCAGATCAAAAACCGTCCATTTGACAGAGTCGCAAGTGTCGGCCAGATAGTTGAAGTAGCTGTAGAAAAGATTCCCTACATGCCCCCCGAAATCAAACACGCTGATCGCTCTCGAGCAGATTCGACTGATCCAATAAAGGGCTGCATAGTCACTGGGCCGTAAAGTCTTTGAGAGTTCGAGATGCAGCTTAATGTAGTCCGGATGATCATGGCCAGCATAGGCAGTCTTGCGCGCTGCAACCCACGCCTCGTCAAACGATGAAAACACCGCGCGAGGATAACTTAACTTGTTTAAGAATCTGGCGCCGACCTTCGACTGAGCTAGTCGAAGCAGCAAAGACCGAAACGGCTCGGAGCTCGCCCCCTCGATCATCGCTTCTCGTGCGCTCATACCACTCCCCGCTTACTGAATTTGTAAGTCTCCGTTCTTGCACGATAGAAGACGATGCTGACTGCCAACGTGCCTTCTCGGGACTCTTAAAGCCTTCACCCTCTTAGCCGCCTCCTACTGCTGCCCTATTGCGCTCTTATTATTTTGTCAATGCGGTGCCCGCGCCAAAAAGTGGGCGGGCTAAACGGAACGCGGTCAAGTACGACCATACCAATGGCTTCAAGTAGAGCGGAGCGCACTGCCGCAACTCTCTGGCGAACTCGTCCCAATTGGAGGAGTTGACGCGTGTCACCGAAATTGAGATGGAAGGCGTCAGGATTTTCGCCATATGCCACCAGCCCGGAGGTACAAAGAGCATCTCCCCAGGATGTAATGTGAACCGTATGGGATTGGCCTTGGCAAAAAGCGGAAATTTCTTTAGATCGACATGGTCGATGTCATCGACCGATATCGACGACGTGTGGTAGTCGCATGGGTAAAGGAAAGGCGTTTGATCTGGAGCAAAGATCGTATACTCCTTTACTCCATAAATCTGGCACAGGAATACGTATATGTGCCAGCTATCATAATGAAGCACGGGGAACTTACCACCTCTGCCGCCGATATACAGTTCGGGGTGGCCGGCATGCAGTCTGGGATATAGCGGCTCCGTGAGGGGACCTTCCAGCCAGTTAGGATAGAAGTAGTCAGGGGCTGGTTGAAGATCCGCATCCAGTTCCGGCAGGAAGTTCTCAATCCAGACGTTGCGCAAATATGGAGCCGGATTCTCGTCATTAGATGACGACACCAGATCAAAAAACTCTGCCATGGTTAGACAGCCGCCGTCTTTTTTAGTGGGAAGAAAGCCGCCCAGCGTGTGGTTCTGGCCGTCGACAGTCAGGGGCATCGAACCATAGCGATTTTTGAAGTACTCTGGCGACCACTTGGAGAGCGCCGGCCACGACTTAAGCGCTCCTGTGATCACAATCGGCTTCCGAGGGAGAAGAAACTCCCTGACCCATTCCGCATGCGAAGGGCATTCGCGACGCTCGACTGGACTAACTGCACACGGCTGTATTGAAGACATTTAGTTTGCTCCTATCCCGGGCGTGTTTTATCCATCAACTGCCGTAAAGAAGGTAGTGAAGCGTTATCGAATAGTGCGGGAAATCGTGACTTGCAGCGCATCGGCCAGATGCTTTACAAACGGCTCCAGCAGCATGCCGGCAGGATAAACGGGCAGCGTTAGAATTTCGTGACCTCCGAGCGCCAGCCGGCTCCAGTCGCCTTCGGCCGGGCTGTACTTCGCGTACTGCCTCATCGGACGGAAATCGGTAACGACACCTTCGTAGGGCTTCGCCTGATAAACCACGCTCGCCCGGTCATTAATCTGCCACATCTCCGCGAGGACAACGGATTCCGCCTTGTTGCCGGATTCTTTCACCAAGAATCGGCCGAACATCATGCCCTTCCAGATCGTCGAGCGGCTCCGCGCGACTTTGACTTTCTCGTCAAAGAACTTTTTCATTTCGCTGGTATTCAGCAGCAGAAAGTTCTTCGCGTGGAACCGGACTCTCTGCCCGAGCTGCCGTATTTTTCTCCAGGCGTTATCGGATGGAATGTTGCACCAGTTCATGGTGTCGAACAAAGCGAGAAGTACGACTTCCTCACCCTGCGCTTTCAGTTGCTGTGCCATCTCGTAGGCGACAGTACCGCCCATGCAGTAGCCGCCCAGATGATACGGGCCATGTGGCTGGACGCGGCGAATCTCATTCACGTAAAGAGACGCCATGGCTTCGATCGTTGTCAGGCATGGACGTTCGCCGTCGAGGCCCTGCGCCTGCACGCCATAGAAAGGCTGATCGGAGCCGAGATGCCGCGAAAGGTCGCGATAGATCAGCACATTTCCGCCGCCGCCGTGGATGCAGAAAAATGGCGGTCGAGAACCGTTGGGCTGAATCGCGACTAGCAGGGCCCAGTCGGACGAAGCATCGTCAGTCTGCAGAACCTTCGCCAACTGCGCGATGGTCTGAGCCTCAAAGAGCACGGATAGCGGGAGTTTCCGCTGAAATTCTTTGGTGATCTGCGCGAACAGGCGCACCGCCAGGATCGAAGTGCCACCGAGATCAAAATAGTTTTGATTCAGACCAATCGGGCTGGTACCGAGCAAGCTTTCCCAGATTTTTTGCAACTTTCTCTCGATCGGGTTAGCGGCACGGCGGGGCTCGTCCTCTTTGAGGGCCGGCTCGGATGGACACGCGAGTGGGGCGCGCTTTGAAACCTTGAGCTCGTGAATGCGCGCCTCGGGCGCGTCGCGCATCAGTTCGAGAACCTTCCGATAGTCCTCAAGAACCTGTCGAATGGTCGCTGCGTCAAAAAGGTCGGGGTTGTACTCGAGCTGGGCCCGCAAACCTTCCCGGCGGTCCAACAGGCCCATCTGCAATTCAAAGTGCGTGCCCAGGCCAAAGTCGGCGAGCGGCGTAACCGTCAGGCGGTCGAGCTCTCTCGGACGCAGGAAAGCAAGCTGATAGAAGAAGTAGCATTGCGATAGTGGGTTCCGGCCACGGACGGAGCGCACGTTCAAGTGATCCATCAGAACTTCAAAGGGCAACTCGGCGTGATTCAGCGCGTCGAGCGTAACGTCACGCACGCGAGCCAGCAGTTCTTTCAGCGTGGGGTCGCCGGCCAGATTCAACCGCAATGTAATTGGGCTGGCGAAAGGCCCGATCAGTCCTTCGGTTTCGGGTTTGCGATTCGCCACGGGTGACCCGATGATGATCTCCTCCTGTTCAGCGTAGCGACAGAGCAAGGCCGCGTAACCGGTCAGCATGACCATGAACACGGTTGCACCTTCGGGCTGACCCAACTCCTTCATGGACCGCGTCAGGTCCGCTGGGAGCAGCAGAGTTTCCATGGCGCCGCGAGACGCGGGACGATTTTTCGGCGGACGGTCGGTGGGAAAGTTGAGCACCGGCAACGGAGGCTTGAGCTGTGCTTTCCAGAACTCGAGCTCTGCGTTGGCCGCGTCGGACTTGAGCCATTCCTCCTGCCAGTGCGCGAAGTCGCCATACTGGATGGTCAAAGGCGGCAAGGACGGTATTTCGCCCTTCGAGGTGGCCTCGTAGATCGCCCACAGATCGCGTTGGATGACGTTCTGCGAAAATCCGTCGACGATAATGTGGTGGGTGGTGAGCATCAGCACATGCTCTTTGGGCGCAAGCCGGAACAAACGGGCGCGGAACAGCGGTCCTTCCGCAAGATCGAATGGAGCGCTGGCTTCGGCGCGAATGGACTCCCATAGCTTCTGCTCCCGGTCGGCCGCGGTGACCAGTTCAAGCGAGGTCACGGGCAGGTCAGTTGATTGGGAGGAAGATTGGGAGGGGTGGATGATCTGAATTAATTCCTCCCCTTCCTTCTGGAAGGTGGTACGCAGGGATTCATGCCGGTCGACGAGCAATCGAAGACTGTCCTCCAAATGGGCAAGCGAGACCTCGCCGGTAAGCCGGACGCAGGCACGCATGTGGAGCGCGGGGTTTCCGGGGACAATCTCTTCGAGTGCGAAGAAACGACGCTGTGCCACACTGGCTGGCAACCCGAAAGACTCCGATGCTGTCGCACCGGATGCGGCAGGAATATTGTCCACTTTAGGAACAGCTACCGCTGGTGCTACCGCTGCGGCGGCCGCTCCTAACGAGCGCGGAGTGGAAGACGCTGCGGCGACGCCGAAACTTGAATGCGCGGGCGCGGTGGTCGCCGGCCGCTTTTGCCTCGCCAGGGACGCACCTTCAGAAACGGGGAATGCGGAAAGCGGCCGATTCGGATCCTGCACGATATTTTCGAGCAAGCCCTTGAAGTCGCCCAGCAGCCGCGTAATCGTGCCCGCCTCGAACAGATCGGTATTGTATTCGCAGGCTAGGCGCCATCCTTCATTGCGCAGGACGAGGAAAACATGCAGGTCGTATAACGCGCCCTGGGATTTGGACGGGATCACCGTCAACTTGATCCCGGCAAATTCCTGCGGCTTGACGGGATCGCGCTGGCAGATAAAGTTGAGGCGGAAGAGCGTATGGTGACTCGGATAATCGCGGGGCCGCAGTTCCTTGAGCACCTGCTCATAGCGAACATTCTGGTTCGCGATCGATTGCAGCCCGACTTCCTGAACGCGCCCCAGCAACTGCGGGAACGTCGGGTTCCCTGAAAGATCGAGGCGAAGAACGACGGTGTTGATGAACGGGCCGATGACGGACTCAAGTTCCACACTGTTGCGTCCCGCGACCTGCGTCGCCGCGCCAAAATCGGTTTGGCCAGTGTATTGATACATCAGAACGCCGAGAGCGGCCAGCATGGTGTTGAAGAACGTGGCGCTCTCACGATTTCCGATTTCTCGCACGGCATCGGTTAGCGTCACCGGCAGCAACAAGGAAGTAATAGTTGCTTCGAAGGTTGGGGACGCCTGGCGCGGCTTGTCGGTCGGAACATCGAGCAGCGGCAGATCTTTGAGTTGCTCCTTCCAGTAGGCAAGTTCTTTTTGCACCGCTGGAGATTCGGACTGCTCCCGTTGCCAGACCGCGTAGTCTCCGTATTGAATGGTGAGTTCAGGAAGAACGGCGTCTACATTCCGGGAAGTGGCCTCGTAGAGCGCTCCGAGTTCATTTGAGATTAAGCCGATCGACAAGTAATCGATCACCGAATGGTGAGGCGTGACGAGCATGACGTGCTCGTTGTCTTCGACTCGCAACAATGTGACCCGGAAAAGCGGGCCCACCGCCAGGTCAAAGCGCCAGCGGGCTTCGTTAAAAGAGAGCCGATCAACTTCCGCATCCCGCTCTGGTTTCGCAAAGTGGCGCAGATCGATGACAGGGACCTCGATTTCGAGCGAAGTCTTGATGACCTGCGCGGGCTGCCCATCTACGACCGTGAACGTGGTGCGCAGCACCTCGTGACGCTGAATGATCTGGTTGAACGCCCGCTCCAGAAGCGCCGGGTCAAGCGGCCCTTGTAAACGGAAGCGGACGGGCACGCTCCAGGTAGGATTGCCCGGATTCATGCGGTCCAGCGCCCACAAGCGCTCTTGTATGAGCGAAACCGGCAGGACGAAGACTTCTTCTGTCTCGGGATTCGCCGGGGGCGTAACTGGTTTCGTGTTTTCCAAAGTGCTCACTTCACCGTTTCTTTTTCCAGAACCTTGAGAACCGTCTTGACGCGGTAGCGGTCGCGGGAAACCGCAACGATGCCAGGGGCTGCTTTTGCGGAGGAAGCGGCTCCACTATCGAGCTGCGCGAGAACGGCAGCAATTGTACGGTACTTCAGGATCAGGGCAGGCGGAATCTTCATGCCCACCTTGCCCGCGCGGGCCACAATCTGGAAGATATGCAACGAGTCCGCGCCCAACTCAAACAGGTTGTCCTGGATGCCGACTCGCTCCAGGTGCAGCACTTCGGCCCAAATCGCGGCCAGCGTCTTCTCCTGCTCGGTTCTCGGTGCGACGTATTCTTTCTGGCGCGCGGCGCGTCCCGTGTCGGGAGCAGGCAGCGCTTTGCGGTCAATTTTTCCATTCGGAGTAAGTGGCATCGCATCCAGGCGCACGACGGCCGACGGCAGCATGTAGTTGGGCAATTTGCCGGTAAGCACCTCTCGCACGGTTGCGACGGTAATGGCCTGCTGGTCGCTGGTAACGTAGGCGACTAGGCGCCTATCGCCCGGAATGTCCTCACGCACGATCACCACCGCTTCGCGCACGCCTGGGTAGCGTGCCAGCGCCGTTTCGATTTCTCCAAGCTCAATGCGGAACCCGCGCAGCTTGACCTGATGATCGAGCCGTCCCAGGAACTCGATGGTGCCGTCGGGCATGCGGCGGACTAGGTCACCGGTCTTATACATGCGAGCGTTGGTGTTGGCCTGGAAGGGATCGGCAACGAATTTTTCCGCGGTCAACTCTGGCCGATGGAAATATCCGCGAGCGAGCCCATCGCCTCCGATATGGAGTTCGCCTGCGACTCCGATGGGGACCAACTGGTTGGCCGCATCGAGAACGTAGAACTGCGTGTTGTCAATGGGCGGGCCGATAGGCACCGGACCCTCGCCGGCTTTGACCTCGAGCGTCGAGGACCAGATGGTGGTTTCGGTCGGTCCGTACATGTTCCAGACCGACTGCGCGCGGCGAACCAGTTCGTTCGCCAGATCGCGGGGAAAGGCTTCGCCTCCGCAGAGAACTTTGAGGGCTGGCTTCCCTTCCCAGCCGGCTTCGATCAGGAGCTTCCAGGTCACCGGCGTTGCCTGCATGACGTTGGCTCCCGAACTTACGATAAGAGTGAGCAGGAGATTGCCGTCGGCCGCAGCCTCGCGGCTGGCGATCTCGAGTTTTGCGCCGATCGCGAGCGGCAGGAAGAGCTCCAGTCCCGCGATGTCGAACGAGAGCGTGGTTACGGCGAGCAAGGTGTCACTCGCCTTCAGGCCGGGCTTCTTGCTCATTGACAAAAGCAGGTTGACGACGGCGCGATGCGGAATTTCGACCCCTTTCGGCTTCCCGGTCGAACCTGACGTGTAGATGACGTAGGCAAGGTCATCCGCGGTGGGTGCGATGGACGGAGCGTCGCTGGAGTGCTGCGCGATGGTCGCCCACTCGGTGTCAAGGAAGACGTGACGGCTGGCGCCGATATTGTCGGTCTTGAACAAATTTTCCTGCGTCAGCAGAACCGGTACACTGGCATCGTTCAGCACGAACGAAATGCGCTCGGCTGGATAGGTGGGATCCATGGGAACATAGGCGCCGCCGGCTTTCATCACACCGAGCAGGGCGATGATCATGTCTAAGGAGCGCTCGACGAAGACGCCGACCATCACGCCGGGTTTCACGCCGGCGCTTCGCAAGTAGTTGGCTAGCTGGTTGGCACGGCGGTCAAGATCGCGGTAAGTGAGCTGTTCGTTCTCGAACGCAGTCGCGATCAAGTCTGGCGTCTTCCTGGCTTGGGCCTCAAACAGTTGATGAACGCAGAGGTTGCGCGGATAGTCGGCTTCGGTTTGATTCCAGTCGACGGCCAACTGGCGGCGGCCGGCTTCGTTGAGCAGGGGCAAACGCGATACGGGTTGATCCGCATTTTCGACTATGCCCAACAACAGCGTTTCGTAGTGGCTCAACCAGCGGGCAATGGTGGTTTCGTCGAAAAGCCCAGTGTTGTAGTCGCAGTCGAGCATGAGCCCGTCTTTCGACTCGACGACGTTCAGGAAGATGTCGAAGTTGACGAAACTCTTTGGATTGGGATCGGCTTCGGCCTGGAACCCATCGAATGGCATGTCGCCGCCGACCCGTTCGAGGTTGAATTGCACTTCGGTCAACGGCAACCGGCTGGGATCGCGCGGAATCTGCAGTTTCCTGACCAGGCGGCCGTAGGTGTAGTTCTGGTGCTCATAGCCAGCCAGCAGCGTCTGCTTCATCTGCGCCAGAAACTGCGCAGCGGTGGAATCTGCGGCCGGCTTTCCCCGCAGAGGAATGAAATTGACGCAGTGTCCAACCAGAACCGCGTCTTCCAGGAGCGACTGCCCGGCCGTGGGAATTCCGACGACGATGTCGTCTTGACCGCTCAAGCGGCTTAAAAGTATCTGGAAGCCGGAAAGCAGCGTGACGAAGAGCGTGCACTTCTGCTTCGCCCCGAGTTTCTTGATGGCGTTGTAGGCATCGGCTCCAATTCTTGTCCGGTAGGTTGCGCCTTTGAATTCCTTCACCGCGGGCCGTGGCCGATCCGTCGGCAGATCGAGCAAGGGCACGGGCTGCTGGAATTGATCGAGCCAGAATTTTTCGACATTGGCTCCTTCCGGTCCGCTCAGGAATTCTTTCTGCGACTCTGAGTAGGCCGCGAAGCTCAGGGGCACAGGCAAGGTCGCGGACTCGCCGCGATTGAGTGTGTTGTAGATCTTAGGCAACTCGTCGAGCAGCACGTTCGTAGACCATCCGTCGCACACAATGTGGTGCGCGGTGAAGACTAGGCAGATGTATTCCGGCTCCATTTTCACCAGTTGCGCGCGAACCATGGGACCTTCCACCAGACGGAACGGCGTGTGTGCGTCATCGCGAATGATCTGCTTCCAGCGGGCGTCACGTTCCGCCGCACTGAGCGCGGTGAGATCCACGGTCGGAATATTGAGATCGAGTTTGGCGGCGAACTTCTGCACCCGGCCTTCGTGGACGAAAGTCGCGCGCAGGGCGTCGTGGCGGTTGATGAGTTGGCGAACCGCGTCTTTGAGCGCCGGCTCGTTTACTTTTCCGCGCATGTAAAGGGTGAAGGATTCGTTGAAGGCGCAAGACGCATCATCACTTAGCTGATCTGAGAGCCAGACTTCCAGTTGCGGCTCGGTGACTGGAACCTCGACCGGAACTTCCTGAGCGATTTCGGAACCGGCCTCTGCCGCTGCCGCCAAGCTCGCGATTGTCTGTTCTGCGCCCGACGGCTTGGCGAAGAAGCCGGCGGCCTGCATGTCGAATACGCTTTCCTTGAACGCGGCGACAATTCTCTCGAGGTCGGCATCGCTGTGGGCCGCCGAGAGGAAGCAGGGGAAGCCTTCGAGAATGTGAATCCCTTTCGCGCGCATGAAGTAATAGAAGAGGCTGGCGAAGCGTTCTTCCGCCGGAAGCGCGAAGTAGAAAAAGCTCGCAAAATGCTCGATGCGAGTGGGAACCTGCTGCAGTTCGAAGAACTCATTGATGGTCTTGACCAGCTTTGCCGTGCGCTCGTTCAACCGCTCCTGCAAGCCGGGGCCTTGCTGCTGGAAGTGGCGCATCACCGCCTTCATCGCAGCCAGGGTCAGCGGGTGGCGGGTGAAAGTGCCCGCGAAAAACGTAACGCCGACCTCAGGATAGGAGTCGTCGCCGTAATGCCATGTTCCTCCATCGAGCGCGTCCATAAAGGCGGCTTTGCCGGCGAGAATGCCAATCGGCATGCCGCCTGCGACGACCTTGCCATAAGTAGCAAGATCCGCGCGGATTCCAAAGAGCGCCTGACAACCGCCGAGGTGCGCTCTAAATCCGGTGACAACCTCATCGAAAATGAGGGCCGCACCTGAATGCTCGGTGATCTTGCGAACCTCCTGCAGAAACTCGCGGGGCTGAAGGTGCGGGTGACGACTCTGCACCGGCTCGACCAGTACAGCCGCCAAATCTTGGGCATTTTGGCGAATCCACTCGAGCGCTTCCGCTGTGCCGTAGTCGAGCACGACGACATTCGAGAGATTCTCACGGGGAATTCCGGGGGCCACCGGGGCGGAGTGTGGAACGCCGCCCTTTTTCACGCTCTTGACCAGCACTTCGTCAAACATGCCGTGGTACGCGCCGGCGAATAACACAACCTTGCTGCGGCCGGTAGCGGTGCGCGCCACGCGCAGCGCCGCCATGACGGCTTCCGATCCCGTGTTGCAGAAGGTCATGCGCTCGTTGCCCGTCATCTGGCAAAAGAGCTGCGCGACTTCGCCGGCCAGCGGCGTCTGCGGGCCAATTTCGAAACCTTCATGGAGCTGCTTGGCAATCGCCTGCTCGACGAAGTCGGGACGATGCCCCAGCATGATCGGGCCAAATCCGTTCAGGATGTCGATGTATTCGTTGCCGTCCACGTCCCATAGGCGCGATCCCTGGGAGCGGTCGGTGACGATGGGATAAACGATCTCTTTCCACAGCGAGCGGAAACCGGAAACCACGCGCGGGTCGGCCAGCGCGGCGCGATTCTTCTCGGTGCTGCTCTTGGACTTCGCAGTGCGCCGCGTATATAACTCGATCAGCGTCTTCAGGCCTTCCTGCTGCTGCGGCGTCACATTGCCCGACATACCTTTTTGAGGCGGCTTGTACGGCCCAAATGGTTTGAACTCTTCCTTTGCGCCCGCGGGGGTAGAAGCTGCGGCCGATGCCGCCATGGGCGGGGCGACTGGAGCGGGCCCAAGAGAGGATGGCTTGGGTGCAACCGTAGCAGGCACAACCGGGGCAGGGCCAACCTGGGCCGCGGCCAGGACAGCCGAAGCCGGCGCCGCCACACCGCCCTGCAACGTTTCCAACTGTTTTGCGAAGAGTTGATTCATCGCCGACAGCTGTTCCCGCATCAAGCGTTCAACCGGATATTCAGACATGACACCGTCTCCATTTCCATTTAAAGGGGCGTTGCCCATTGAAGTTGTGGTCGCTGGCATGGACGAAACCGCCGGCATGGCCAGCGTGGCCCCGACCGAAACGGCGGGAGCAGTGACCGCAGGCGCCGCTGCTTCCGCTAGAACGTCCGCTGGGAGCTTGCTATCAAGGTACTCGGAGAGCGCATCCAAGGTCGCGAGGTCGCCCAGCAACTGGCGAAAGGTAATCTTCAAGCCGAATTTTGCCTGCAGCGACTGCGTCACCTGGGTCAGGAAAAGCGAGTCGAAACCCATTTCGAGGAAACTGGTGGAGCCGTCGGTCTGAGAAAGATCCACACCAGAAAGGTCCTCGAAGATCTCGCTGAGGACTTTGGTGATTTTCGTCTGCCGAGAGACGGACACGGGAGAGGCTATTGGGGCTTGCGAACTAAGCGTTTGCAAATTTACGTTCACCTGAGTGTTTTCCTCCGAAGCGGGGGCGTCAGCTGGGGTTTCAGTAAAGCGCGGAGCCGCGACCGGTGCGACCGGCAGCGCTGCCGCAGATTCTTCGAGTATGGGGGCATCGAGCCAATAGCGTTTCCGCTCGAACGGATAGGTTGGGAGCGAGATACGCTGGCGCTTCTCCTCGCCATGGAGGCTGCGCCAATCCGGCTGTGCTCCGGCGAGCCATAGTGCGCCGAGCGAATTCATGACGCTGGCAACGTCTCCCTCGCCAGAGAAACTGTCGGCCAGCGAAGAGAGGATCGGTTGCTCGGCGGACGCGCCGGCCTGCTGCCGGGCGAGCGTGCCCAAAACGTTACCTGGGCCCACCTCGAGAAGAATGCTGTTGGGTTTCTTGCGAAGTTCGGCGAGCGCGGCCGCAAACTGCACGGGCTGGCGGAAGTGACGCGCCCAATACGCCGGGTCGGTGGTTTCCTTCTCGGTAATCCAGGTTCCGGTCACGCCGGATACGTACGGAATCTGCGGCCGTCCCGGACGCACTTCGGCAACCAGCTTGGTGAATGGTTCGATGATGGGGTCCATCATCGCGGAGTGAAAAGCGTGGGAGGTCATCAGGCGGCGGCACATAATGCCGTCCGCCCCAAGCTTCTTCTCGAATTCTTCAAGTGCATCGAAGGGGCCCGCGACGACGCATAGAGACGGCGAGTTAACGGCCGCGAGCGAAAGCTTTCCGTTCAGCAGCGCCCGGAGATCCGACTCGGGCAACCGCACCGACAGCATGCCGCCGCGCGGCAGGTCCTGCATCAATTTTCCGCGCGCAGCCACCAGCGTCAAGGCATCTTCAAGCGAGAACACTCCGGCGAGGCAAGCGGCAGCGAACTCGCCGATACTGTGGCCGACCATGGCGGCGGGCCGGATTCCCCAGCTCATCCAGAGCTGAGCGAGCGCGTATTCAATCGCGAGGATCGCAGGCTGCGCGATGACGGTATCGGTGACACGCCGCTTCGCCTCTTCCGAGGCAGCCTCCTCCGGATAGAGCAACGATCGAAGATCGGCTCGGAGCGGAGCGTGCAGAATCTCGGCGCACTGGTCGACACTCTCGCGGAAGACACGCTCGCTTTCATACAGTTCGCGGCCCATGTTCGGATGTTGCGCCCCCTGGCCCGGAAAGAGGAAGGACACCGTGGGATTGTCGAGAGGCTTCAAGCGAGTGGGCAACCGTTTTCGGTCGCGCTGTGACAGGGTTGCGATCGCTTCGGGCACATCCCGCGCGACGACGGCGCGGCGACAGGGGAAGGGCCGGCGGCCCATTTGGAGCGTCCAGGCAGCGTCGGCAAGGTTCAGGTCCGGACGAGCGGTCAGATACTGGCAAAGGTTCGTGGTGGCATTCTCCAGCGCCGCTTCCGAACGCGCAGACAATACCAACAACTGCACCGGGCGCGCCGAAGGAGAAAACTGCCGGGCCGACGCCTGCTCAAGAACCACGTGCGCATTGGTGCCGCCAACTCCAAAAGCACTCACGCCCGCGCGCCGAGGACCGTTTTCCTGCTTCCACTCTTTGCGCTTTGAGTTAAGGAAAAAAGGACTGTTCTCAAGATCGAGTTTCGGGTTCGGCTTTTGGAAGTGCAGCGTCGGCGGAAAGACGCCGTCGCGGACCACGTGCGCGGCGTGAATCAGGCCGGTAATGCCCGCGGCAATATCCAGATGACCGACATTGGATTTGGCCGTACCGACGGCACAGAATTGTTTCGCCGTCGTGTGGGCGCGAAACGCTTTCGTGAGCGCGGCCATTTCAATGGGGTCGCCGAGCGGCGTACCGGTTCCGTGCGCCTCGACGTAGCCGATGGAGTCCGGAGAAACGCCGGCCAGCGCCTGTGCCATGGCAATGACGTTGGCTTGACCCTCGACGCTCGGCGCGGTGTAGCCAACCTTATCGGAGCCGTCGTTATTCGTCGCAAAGCCGCGGATAACCGCGTAGATCGAGTCGCCATCGGCCACGGAATCCTCAAGCCGCTTCAGTAGAACGACTCCCGCTCCACCACCAAAGACTGTTCCATTCGCGTTCTCATCAAACGCGCGGCAATGGCCGTCCGGCGAAACCATCCCGCCTTCCTGATAGAGGTATCCACGTTTCTGCGGGAACGAAATGGACACTCCTCCCGCCAACGCCATGTCGCACTGGTAGGTTTGCAGCGCTTGCGCCGCCTGGCAGACGGCGAGCAGCGAGGTCGAGCAACCCGCCACCATGGTGAAAGCCGGTCCCTTTAAGTTCAATTTATAGGAAACGCGAGTCGCGAGAAAATCGACGTTGCTGCCGAGAGTCACCGGATAATTGGCGACCTGATAGCCGCTGACGTAGTCTTCGATAAAGCGCCGGTCGCGGCAGACGTGGCGCAAAAAATAGGTACTGGGACTGCACCCGGCATAGACGCCCGTCATGGTAGGACAGTTCAGCGGATCGTAGCCGGCGTCTTCAATTGCCTCCCAACAGCATTCGAGAAAGATGCGCTGTTGCGGGTCCATCAACTCCGCTTCCTTCGGATAAACCCCGAAAAAAGCCGCGTCAAAAAGATCTACGTCGTCGAGCACCGGCCTCGCCTGCACGTAGCTGGGATCGGCGGCGGCGGCAGCGGCGTTCGCCACCTCAAGTTCCTCCACCCGGAACTGAGCGATGGCCTCAACGCCCGCCAACTGGTTTCTCCAGAACTCGGCGACCGTGCGGGCACCCGGGAAACGCCCAGACATCCCGACGATCGCGAGAGCGTTACTGAGATCCTGTGTATCGTGACCGCTCATGGAAGTTGCCCTACTTTGTCTTTATCTTTGTCTTTGCGCTGTTTCGCCAGCGCGTTGCGCTGCTTGCAGATTCTCGCAGCAATCTCCGAACTAGCTACCGGTGATGCTTGCCCGCTGAGATAGTTGCTCAGAGCACGAATCGACGGGAATTGAAACAAGTCGGTTACCGAAAACTTGCGATTCAGAGTTTGTTGCAGTTCTGCGTGGACTTCCACGAGGAGAATGGAGTCGCCACCGAGGTCAAAGAAGTTGTCGGTCGGCGCCAGCTGCTCAACTCCGAGCACCTTTTTCCATACCGACGCAATCATTTCTTCCATTCCCTCCTTCACTGCGGGGTCGCCGCTTGCCGGTTCGCTCTGCGGTGGAAGTGGCGGCGGAAGCAGGCTGCGATCCACTTTGCCGTTCGCATTCAACGGCAGCGCTTCCATCATCAACAACGAGGACGGAATCATGTAGGCAGGAAGAAAGCTTTCGAGAGCCATCCGCAATTGGTGCGTCTGCAGCGGCTGGCCATGTTCGGGCACAACGTAGGCTGCGAGTTTTTTCTGACCGTCATGCTCGATCGCATCCACGACGGCCTGCTTCACGCCGGGCTGGCGGAGCAAGGTCGCTTCGATTTCGCCGAGTTCGATTCTCTGTCCATTGATTTTGATCTGGCGGTCGATCCTGCCGAGGAACTCGACCTCGCCGTCCGGCATGAAGCGTCCCCGGTCGCCAGTGCGGTAGATGCGCTCTCCCGTTCGGGGATGAATCGCAGTGCGGGCACGGGTCTGCTCGTGGTTGCGCCAGTATCCCTTCAGCAGACCAACGCCGGAACAGCAAAGCTCGCCTGGTTCCCCGCGTGGGCAGTCTTGCAATTGTTCGTCGAGCACGTAGTAGCGGGTGTGGGCAATCGGATGCCCGTAGGGGATGCTGTTCCAATTCGCCTGAACATTCTTGACCGGGTACCAGATATTCCAGACTGTGGTCTCAGTGGGTCCACCGACACTCACGACCTGGACATCGCCGAAGTGTGCTCGGATACGCTCGGGTGCGCTGAGCGGGATCCAATCGCCACCCAGAAACGCAAGACGCATGTGATCGCGCACGGTGAGCTTCTGCGCCGTTGCATGGACAAGCAGCATTTCCATAAACGCCGGTACCGAATTCCACACCGTCACACCGTACCGATCAATCAGTTCAAACCAATGATCGGGCGAACGCGTCCCGTCGCGATCGGGCATGACGATGGCTCCGCCGGCGGCCAGCAACCCGAAGATGTCATACACCGACATATCGTGGTGCAAAGCGGTGATGGCAAGCACGCGATCGTCAGAGTTCACCTGAAATATGCGGTTCGTTTCCAGAATGCAATTGACCAGCCCGCGATGACCAATCATCACGCCCTTGGGCTTCCCGGTTGAGCCCGACGTGTAGAGAACGTAAGCAACGTCCTCGGGAGTCTGCACGCGCGGAAGTGGCTCCGCATGGTTGGTGCCCGGCTCTTCCCGGTCGACACAAAGCCGAGTCACGCCGGACGGCCACGACAGCTTTTCATCCAGCCAGGACTGCGTGAGGACGATCTCGACTTCTCCATTTTCAAGCAGGTACGACAGGCGCTCCGGCGGAATATTCGGATCGATCGGCAGGTAAGCCGCGCCCGCCTCGAGAATGCCCAGCACGGCGGCAATCTGCTCCCATCCTTTGTTCATCACAACCGCGACCAGAGTGTTTGGCGTGACGCCAAGCGCTCGCAGGCGCCCAGCGAGAGCCCAAGAAGCCGAGCGCAACTCAGCGTACGACAGCGTTCGCGAGGTAGAAATGACTGCCGGCCGCTCTGGCGTGCACGCCGCCTGTTCAATGAACAAGTCCTGCACCAGGCAGTCACGCACGGCAGAGCGTGGTTCGGCCATCACCAGCGATTTCCCGCCCGTCTTGCCCATCCAATGGATTTGTTCAGAGCTCATAGACCTGCTGCATGTATGGGGAAATGACCAGTAAGCTGAACAATGACAATATCTTACAGGACTCTCTAACCCTCAAACGAAGTGCCGAAAGGACAACCACCTTTGGACTGAGATCCGCGAGGAGGATCTTGCCTTGCCGCGGAATGCTGAAACATCAGGAAACGCAGACACCATGAAGATCGATCGAGAGACGGCCGTCCTTCTCGCTGGCATACGCAAGGCAAGCCCTTTCGCTGCCCGCGCCCTCGATTCGCAGTTGCTCGCCGTCTTCAACAATCGTCATCGCTCCCCGTTGTCTCCACCAGCGGTTCACTTCGCCCGGAGTGGCTATCCACAGGTTTTTCCTCTCTCTCAGGTCGGCCAAATGAGCGAGGAGCGCCCAATAGATACTTCTCTCCCGCGAACCTGTGAGGTAATCGGGATGGATCACCACGTTGATCAAACCGTGTTTCTCCATGATGAGTTCGATCTGCCGTTCCCATAGCCCAGTTGAGTAATCGTTCAAGATGTTAAACAGGGTGTAGTCCTGCGTCATGGTTACTGGCAACTCCAGCACGTGGCCGATGAAATAAGGCATGACCGTGCAGCAGCCACCGCGCTGCGGATCGAGGTGCGCGACATTGGGAACGGACATGTCGTACTCAAAATCCAGTGCGTCATACCACTGCTGATTTCGATAGAGAATTCCCGCCCGGAAACCTATCGCTCCAAACTCCTTGCCATAGGCATTAATCTTGGCCGCGCGCTCCATAAACCGTTTTCGGTCCCGGAATAAAAGTCCATCGTGATTCAGATCGTGCACGACGACTTCAAAACCGCGCTGCCGGATAGAATGCAGGAACTCCTTGGTCACGTGATAGCGCTCCTCCGGTATCACCTGGAAAGAGGCCTTGATCCCGAAAGAGTCATTCGCGTCCATCAACATCGGACAAAGGTCCGTGCCCGCCGCGGTCTCGACATCATGGGTCACCAGGGCACAACTGGAGGCACCCTCCGGCCAGAACCAGATGAAGGGAATCCGCTTCAGATTCTGCGCCCGGAGCGACAGGCACAGTACTTGCTCCATGAGATTGTCCACCGTCCGGTCCACCGGCCAGTGCGGGAACGGCAAGCGATCCCAATTGCGCAGGCGAATTCTTTGCAGATACTTTCGGACGGCAACCGGCAGAACCGGCCGAACAAAGTAATATGCGCCCGCAATCGCCGATTTCATTCTCCCGTTGGCCCATTCCCCCACGTACAATTCGTTCCGCAAACTGTCGACCACCTGTCGCAAATCGAAAGGCAAGTAGGTGGTCCCCGCCTCAAAGCGCACGCCCTGGGCCGCGTTCCAAAGAGGAACAGTGGGAGCGCCGGCGGGCCGCAGTTCGCAACATCTGCCATACACGGTGTTGTCGCCTAGGCAAAAATACCCGCTCGCCTCCGACATTTGTCCCGCTACAGCAAACTTTGCGTACCGACTTGGACACCGGTAATATTCGGTAAGACAATTTGTCATGATTATGGGTGGATCGTGGGTTCGCTGATGGACTGGTAACCGCGGCGGAACCGCCGCACTTTAGGTGAATGTCCTTTATTGCCTGGCTGAGTCAGTGAGCGACGGCAACGAGATTCTTAGGGTTGAGGCGTGGTGCTGGAGGCGTGCTGCGCATATACCATGGACCGCTCAACAGTAAGCGATTTGTCGTAGGCTTCCTCCGGCTCATACACGACAACTTGACTCCCTCTATTTGAGAAACTGAACGGAACACATAAAAGCTTTTTCAACCGCATCCTCAACGCCTCACGCCGTTCGGGTGGTACGAAGAAGAGCATAAAACCGCCCCCGCCCGCGCCCAGAAGCTTCCCCCCCAGCGCCCCTGCGCTTAGCCCCGCTTCGTAAATCTCGTCAATGCTGGAGTTCGTGATCTTTTGCGTCAGCGTTCTCTTGATCTTCCAACTCTCGTGCAGCAATCTCCCAAACTCATCCAAGGAGCGACTGGGATTCGTAACCATTGTCTCGGCCTCGTCGACGAGTTGCAGCATCATGTCTAACTCTTTCTTCTTTTGGGGCGTTACCCTCAGCTGCTCTTGGGCAATCTCCGAGGCGATGCGGGAAAATCCTGTGAAGTAGAGCGCCAGATGTTGTTCAAGTTCCCCTAACCTGCTTTGCGAAGTTAGGATTCGCTTTGCTTCGATGGAGCCATCCATGTGGAAGTTGATGCGATTAAATCCTCCGTAGGCTGCACTCACTTGGTCTTGCGCACCTACGGCCTCCTGAAGCAGTTCCTGTTCTACATGGATCGCGTCCGCGGCCAGTGCATGCTTATCCCGCATCTGGTTCTTGAGCGCATATAGAGCCAGAAGAAGTCCCACTGTAAATGCCGAGCTCGTACCCAGCCCGGTGCGGGCGGGCAGGTCAGCCACGTGATGAATCTCCATGCCTTCGTCGATTCCCATGAATTGCAGGCACGCGCGCACCGATGGATGTGTAATGTCACCGTTCCTGACAACATTTTCTACCTTCGAATAGGAGATGCGGCTGTGGTATTCGAAAAAGGGCGGCAGGTGGCGGCAAGTGATATAGCAGCACTTGTCGATCGTGGTCGATAGAACGGAGCCCCCGTGCTGGCGGAACCAGACTGGATAGTCGGTACCCCCACCGAAGAATGAGACGCGAAGCGGCGTGCTAGTGATTACCATGGGTTTCAGCCTTTATTGTGTGCAACGGATGATGCCGCCTCGCCCCTGATGGACGTAGAGCCTACATCAGTGCATAAGCGATTATCCGGCCTTTCTGGATTATCGATAATTACTCTGCGCGGGATTCATCACACCGCAGTGCACAGTATCTGGTCAATCACTTCGCGCAGAGACCGTGCAACCAGATCTGCGTTACCGTGTGGCCTCTCCTCACTGCCCAGCAGTCGAGCGGTCTTGCATCCCGCTTGTCTGCCGGCTTCTACGTCGATATCGGAATCACCGATCATCCATGACGCAGTAAGGTCGATGTCATGTGTGCGCGCCGCCTCCAACAGCATGCCCGGCTGCGGCTTGCGGCACCGACAGGGAGGTGCCATTTCGTGCGGGCAGTAGTAAATTGCGTCGATAATAGCGCCAGCGCTCGCCAACACCTCGCACAACCGCCGGTGCAGAGCTTCCAGATCAGCGGTCGTGATCAGTCCCTTGGCCACACAGCGCTGGTTGCTCACGACAATCACGCGAAAGCCGGCCTTGTTGAGCAGGGCGATCGCCTCGGACACACCGGGAAGAATGTGCATCTCTTCCCACCGGGTCACGTACTCACCCTCCCGGGCGTTGCGGTTAATCACGCCGTCACGATCGAGGAACGCCGCTCTTATCATGAAAAATCGTCTGTTCCACCAGCTCTGAAATAATGTGGCCGATTAGGATGTGGCACTCCTGGATACGTGGGGTTTCGTTCGAAGGCGCACAAATACAATAATCCACAGCCGTCTTGAGTTTACCGCCAGCCGCTCCGGTCAGCGCCACCGTGTGCAACCCCCTCTTCTTCGCCACAGCTACACCTTGCAGGACATTCGGCGAATTTCCGCTGGTCGAGATGCCGATGGCGACATCGCCGGGACGTCCCAAAGCCTCAATCTGCCGCGCGAACACGAGATCGAATCCATAGTCGTTTCCAATCGCAGTAACGGAGGAAGTGTTCACCGACAGCGCCAGCGCCGGAAGGGCTGCCCGGTCGAATGCGAAGCGTCCAACAAACTCCGCCGCGATATGTTGCGCATCAGCCGCACTGCCGCCATTACCAAACAACAGAGGCTTGTTCCCTTTCTGGAGTGCCTCAATGAGGATTTCGCTAACCTTGGCCATGGCCGACACAATCTCAACGCTCCCCAGCAGCTGTTGCTTAACCGCGATCGATGCTTCGATCGATCGTCGCACGCGCTGCGCGAAATCATTGTTGTCTGTCATCGCTTCTCCAGATCCCGGTTGCAGTACTACTATCTCCCAAACGCCGCATCGCAGAGCCGATCGCACAGAACCTGCGCCCGTGCGTAGTCTTCCGGCGTGCCGATGTCGATAAACATTCCGTGTTGCTCAAGCGTGTAAATGCCTCGCTCCAGAACGATCGGGAACACGTCCTTTTCGAGGCTCGCAGGACCCTCGGGAATGTGCTCGAAAATGGCGTGGCTGAAAACGTACACCCCAGCGTTGATTAGACCGGGTCCATGAGCACCGGTTTTTTCCGTGAATCCTACTACGCGGCCGGCGGGATCAACCCGCACCGTTCCGTAGCGCCCCGTATCTGCGACCGGCACAACCGCCATACTCGCCAGTCCGTTGCGCTCCCGATGGAACCGAACCAGTTGGTTGAAATCTATCTCGAGAAACGAGTCACCGTTCATGACCAGAAACTCATCAGCTTTTTGCAGGTGACGTTGCGCCAGCTTTAAGGCACCGGCAGTGCCTAACGGCTGTTGCTCCCTGGAGTACTCAATCGCGACGTCCCAAGCGCGGCCATCGCCGAACGTGCTTTCGATCTGGTCAGCCAGATATCCCGAGCACATCACCAAGCGGCGGATCCCCTGGCATCGGAGTTGCCGGACCAGCAATTCGAGCAAGGAACGGTTGCCAACTGAGGCGAGCGGCTTGGGTGTGGCTGGCACCACGGAACGCAAGCGGGTTCCCATACCGCCCACGAGCAAAGTAGCAGTGATGTCGGGCATCGTGTTCATGACAATCTCAGCATATCTCGAGTGGCGAAGAAGGAAGGGTAGCGCTCGGACCCACTACATTACCCGGTCCCAATACTCCAGCATGGAAGTCAGGGTCTGCTCGACGGTCCGCAACGGCTTCCAACCTGTATCTTTGCGAAGCTTTTCGGTGCAGCCAAAAATTATCTTTTCGTCCGAGGGCCGCATCAGGTGAGCAGCCGGTCGGATTTCGGCTTCCACGCCCGAGAGCCGGATTGCGGTCTTGAGCAGGTGGCCAATCTCGTGCGTTTGAGTGGCACAGATGTTGTAAGCCTCACCACGCTTCCCCTTTGTCGCTGCGAGGTAAAAGCCGCGCACTGTATCGTTAACGTCGAGGAATGCACGCCGCGGCTTCAGGTTGCCGACTTCGATAACGGGCACCTGCATTCCCTTCTTGATACGGATCAGCTGCCGCACGAAATCCGACGGCGCGTCATTCGTCTTTCCTGGGCCAGTCGTGTTAAAGAGCCGCAGATTCACTGCGGGGATCTTGTAGTCTAGGAAATACTCCCGCGCCAAGAGATCCAAGCACACCTTGCTGATGCCGTACGGGTGCAAGGGATGAAGCGGCTGATCCTCCCTAACTGGAATTGCCGAAGGCGGCACATGCCCATACTCGGCGCTCGAGCAAGCTGACACAACGATCGGGGGACGCTTCATGTGACGCACCGCCTCGAACAGGTGAAGCGACCCCATGATGTTCGACTCGAAAGTCGAAACGGGATCCGCCCAGGACACCGTGGGCAGACTCTGTGCCCCCAGGTGGAAGACGTGCGTAGGACCGTACTCTCTGAAAACCTGTTCCACACGCTGGCCGTTGGTCAGATCGCACTGGATAAACTCCACGTTGCGCAACTTGGGGAACGAATTGGCGCCATGTAAACGGCATCCGCCGATTACCTTCCATCCCTTAGCTTGCAGGAACCTGACCAGATGAGACCCGATGAATCCCTCTGCGCCTGTTACCAACGCAGTCCTCATTGATATCGATATCCTTTATGAAAATTTTCTTGGGTCTTAGGCGCCTGGTTCATCGTAAGCAAACTCCCTGTGGACGAATTTGGCAACTCCATGAAGAACATTGCAGCCACAGCGCAATGCCGATCGTACTAGCGTCCTCAAGGCTTAACACGGGGGAGAAAACAATCAGTGAACCGCAGCTCTGAGCCCCGTCGGAGGTGCAGGAGGGTTTCCGCTCGAAGAGTCATAGCAGTTGCCTGCGTTGAAAAGCCGGATATTGGGCCAGGTCAACGTTCCCCCGGAAACGTAGCTGCCCGGGTTCGACGCCAGCGGATACGCGATCGTGTTGCCCGATTTTCCCGTTATTTGAACTCCATCGAGCACGTTGTAGCCAGATGGGTCTATCCCAGAGATTCTAACCTCTCCCTGAACGACCGCATTGGAACCGATATTCACGGTCGCCATCCCGGATGACCAACTCGCGGCACGCACCGGGTAGGAATTCTGATAGCTGGTGTCGACCGGGGCGTTAGCATAGCAAATTTCAGCGGGAATGTTGTTCGCGTGCCCCCCTGCGTTCGCTACGTTGCCGTTGGCCACGTCCGGCCCAATCGCGGGCCACGGGGGCGTGCCGAACGGTGTCGCCCAGAAGGACGGTTGCGACGAAGAATAGAACGATGCTGGCAGCGTCTGGCTTGCCGGGACTGGGTTCACAAACAGACTAGGGTTGCCGGAGCCGTCTTTGAAACTGCTCGGAACTTCGCCGCTGACGAACCGCACCGCGGCATTCACCGTGTCGTAGTTGCCCCAGCGCATGAGGCTGTTTGGAGTAACGGCATCCGCCACGCAGCAAGAGTTGTCGAGCGAGCCGCCGTTGCCGCTCCAGCCGACCGTGTAGACCGAGCTGTTGCCATTGATTCCGCTGGCCGCAATCGACCCATAGTTGTTCTGGTAGGCCGACCCGAGCACATTTCCGATAATATTGAAGTACCGCGAATTAGCATACGGCTGGATCGCGGCGCTCTGCTTCCCGCAAGGGCTGCCGGCGCAAAAGGCCTGCGTGCCTGCATAGTAGTTGCGGAACAGCGTTGAGAAATGATGCGTGCCATGCCGGTTGTCCGCAATAAATCCCGGCTGTTGATTTCCCTCCCACAAATCCATCGCGCTGCCGGCCGCGTGCAGCCAACTCCCGCCCATGAACCAGCCCGCCGAGGTCTGATAATAATCGTCGATGGCATAGTTATAGGCCCACACGTCTCCTTCGTCGGCCCCGCCTTGTAGAAACGGCTCTGAGATATGCTCGGAGATGTTGTTGACGACCAAATTGTCGGAGCCAAGATAGTGTTCTACGCCGTAGCTCAGGTCAGTCGAGTTTTGCGAGCCGTACATATAATTATTGGCGACGGTGACGTGGGCAGACTCGTAAAGCCAAACGTGATTGCGCTCGGTAAAGAGAATACGGTTGCCAGTCACCCAACAGTTGTAGCAGTTATAGACGAGGATCCCGGTCGCGGTCGTCGGGGAGCCAGTGACGCCAGTTGCGTCAACGGAGAGGTTTTCCACTCCCTGCCCCGTGGATGTGGCGTTTGCCCAGAATGCCCCCGGAGACTGGCCGCTTCTCCAGTTCGGCATGTAAATGCCCGGAGAGATGGTCACCGTATACGGCCCCGTGCCCGAAATTCCCGTTACCAGCACCTGTTGTTGCTGAGAGCGATTGGTTCGCCCCGCTGCGCCCGCGCCTCCACCCACGCTGGAGCATGTTCCAACCACATAGCAGTTCCAGACCGCCCCGGTGTCCGTGGCGCTGCCGGTCGTGCAGGCTGCGCCGGTAAATCCGTCGTCGCATTGGTCGAGAAAGATCAGGCTTTGCTTGGCGACAAGGCCGGTAACGCTGGACAGCTTAATCGAGGTTGTGCCTGGGGCATAGCCTGCGGTCCAGGTCGCGGACTGATTCGGTCCTCCTGGCCATGAGTTGTAGCCATTCTCCATACAGATTGCTGAAGGATAGCCTTCACAGTTCAGATTCCCCGTAAATCTCAGCAATGTCTTGTCTGCCCCTGCTCCGCGCAGTACGACGTTGTTGTGTCCGGCGAAGTCGATCCCCGTCGAGAGGCTGTAGGCGCCGGCGGCGAGAAGCACATACGTGTTGGCGGGAGCAGAGGCGATTGCTGCGGTAATTTGCGCCGCGGTTGCGGCACTGCCGGCGGATGTAACCGTTTTGCAGGCAGTCGTGGTGCATGGTGCCCAGGATCCTGATGGAATCCCGCCCACAACTCCAGCCTTCGCCCAATTGACCGCTCGGCTAGGGGCAACGACGCCGGACCAGTTCTGAGCATGGGAGTACGTAGACATGAAAAGCCAAACGAGAAAAAATAATGACAACTGCTCGTGTCTCATTGGCCAAGCCTTCCGGGGGGATGCATCCTCCGGATCAGTTTGTGCGATGCAGGCAAGCGGTTCCATACACGATAGCCATTGCAATTGCTAAGCTCCGGGGCTGTCCGTCTTTTGGCCATGACCGATAGGGGCGGCTGGCATTGGCGGAAGGCACGCGATTCTCATATTTCCAAGATTGGCCGTATGCTTCTGGTCTCCGATGCGGAAAAGCGCCTTGTCCCAGCGCCTTACTAGCGACCACCTGAGACCTGGCAGCGACCATTGCGCCCGTCGAGCCAGACGCCAGCCAAATAACGCCTTGATCCAAGAGTACTTCCAGGACAAGCGTGGCACTTCCAGTTGTCCTCCCAGGTTCCTGGACATTTCTTCCGCCTGTCTGAAAATATCGAGCCGTTCCGGATAGAAAACAACCATCCGGTCTTGCAGGAACCTCACACACGCGGCACGCACCCTCTCACTGTCTTCCAACGAGCGGAGATAACCGATATGCAGCTGCATAGAGCACCAATGTGCCTCCCGTTTTCTGTCGGAGAGCCCTATGTAGCTCAGGCTGCCGCACCCGGATGCGCGATAGTACACGCTCGATCCGGGAACAAATCGGACGCCATCGCTTGCCAGGAGCACGCGGCAGAAGTACTCCTGATCATCGTCACTCAATAGCCTGGTGTCCCAGGGACCGGCCGCTTCGGTTAACTCGCGACTGACGAGCCAGGTGGCCGTCTGCATGTAGAGGCTTTGTTCCATCTTGCGCAGCAGCCATTCAGTCTTGGACAGATCACACCACAGTGCAGTCGGCACGAATTTCGCGCGATCGTACCGGTACATGAACCGTCCCCATCCGGAGGAAAGAAGGGTACGCTTACTTCCACGCTGGTCCGCTGCCTCCATCTGCTTTTCAATTTTGTCGGGAGCCAAGAGATCATCGGCATCCAGCCACTGAATGTAATCTCCCCGGCTCAAAGAGAGCGCCTTGTTTCTGGCCGCAGCAGCTCCCCGATTCTCCTGTGTGACTACTCGGACGGAATCCGATTCAAACTGTCGCGCAACCGCCAGAGTTTGATCCCTCGAACCATCGTCAACGACGATGATCTCCTTTCTTTCCCATGTTTGCGCAACCGCGGAGCGGAGTGTGCCGGCAATCCATTCCTGCGCATTGAAGGCGGGGATGAGAATTGAGACCAGGGGTTTCAAGACGGCTGCCTCTCTAGCAATTCCTCATATACCCTGCGGGTCGTTTCGCCTACTACGTCCCACGAATGTCGTTCGTTGGCATAATCTCGTATCTCCTGGCGCCGAATGTCCAAGAACTTGAATAGATCACTTCCAAAGTACGTCTCGATGGTCTCGGCTAAATCGACCGGATCGCGTGGCTTGCATAGAAAGCCTGTCCTGCCCTCCACTATCTCTTCTCTGAGGGATCCCACGTCGGTCGCGATTACGGGCAGGCCGAAGCTATATCCAAGGAAGAGTACGCCGCTCTGGGAAACCTGTGTATAAGGCAGTACCAGGACATCTGCCGCTTTGAAATACACCTCCGTGTCCTCATCCGGAACATATCCGATCTTCTGGATAATCCGCGCCCGATTGGCATCGCGGCCGATCGTCTCCTGTATCTCCTCCAGGTACTTCTCGCAGCCTCCCCTTGGCTTACCGGCGATGATGAGGCGATAGTCTGTATTCCTGGCCGCAATCTTTTGAAATGCGGTGACCAGGAGATCGGCACCCTTGTAGGGCCCGATGTTGCCAAAGAATAAGATCGTCCTTTCGCCGTCCCGAATGCCCAGCCTCTGCTTGGCCCGCTCCGGAGTAAGGTCCGTGTCCGGAACAGAATTGTTAATCCCGAACGGGATGACGGTGACCGCTCGATCCCGAACCCCAAAATCCTCCAAGAGCTCACTTTTCATCTTTTCCGTGTGAACGAAAATGTGATCGGCAAGCTGATACTGGACTTTCAAAGTAAAACGATTGAGCCACGAGTCGTTCGAATCTCTCTTGCCTGCATTAACGTTGTGTGCGGTAAAAACGATTCTCTTCCGCAGGAGTTTGTAATAAAGCATTAGCAGAGTTCGATCGAAGTACTGGAACTTGTTATTCCACAGAATATGAAAGATTTTCGCCTTGGCAACCGAGGTGTAGCGGATGAGTCGGCAATAGAAGACCAACAACCTCGATATCTTGCTCGCAAGGCTAGCATTCGTCCGCTGACTACCGTGCAGATTGAGAAAGTTTAGCTTGGGAGCAAGGTGCATCTCAGGACTGTCCACATCGTCGCTACCGATGACATCCAGGCGCACGCCTTTTGCGATAAGCGCCATTGCCAAGCCCAACGCGTACGGCCTGTCAAAACCGCCGGTGAGCAGCACAACTTCAATCGCAGCCGGCAGCGCTGCCATGTTCCCAAGAGCACGCGTATCTTTAGTAAGAGTTTTGGGTGGAAAACAAGTTGCCATTGCGAACTCGATCAACGACCAGTGGATACCAGCATTCTCCAGAACACTTCAATGGTTTTCGCGGTGAACTGATCCCTGCCCACGCCATCCCGGCGCTCAAGCCGCGGCCCTGCAGCTTACACCTCGCTGGTGGCGGCGGCCGGGAGAGTGGTCGAAACTGACGGCGCAGCCGCGCGCTGGGGCAGCAGATCGCGGACCAGGCGGATGGCCTGGCGAAGCGGATCAAGCCCGCGATGGAGCGCGATCACTGCGCCGACATAAAGAGTAAAAAAGAGCAGCGAAACCGAGACGAGCCGCGCCAAAGCGCCCAGCGCGCCGGTTGCGGCCGCAAACGGCGGCCATCTGTGAATCAGCCAAGCGGCACTGCACCCGGCGGCCACGGAAGCCACAAAAAATTTCCAGACGACGGCCAGGACGGGGGCGACGCCGAAGCCGATCGGCTTGCCGGCATACCAAAAAGCGGGAAGCATCAGAACGAAAAAAGAGACCGTCCAAGCCGAGGCGATCCCGCGGGGCCCCCAAGGCAAAGCGATCACAAAAAGGCCCACTGTGCAGAAAAACTCAATCACGCCCCAGCGGAACCAGCGGTCGGGCCGTCCGATCGAGAGGTGGATCCAGCCGTGCGTGTTGTAGAGCAACATGACACCGATGCCGGGGCCAAAAAAGGCAAAGATGCGGCCCGTCTCCGCCCAATTCGGACCCAAGATAAAGCGAATCAGATCTCCGCCGATCAGGGTGAAGTCGGCGCCAATACCCATGCCCAAGAGCGCCAAAACCGACAGGCCGGACAGGAAGTAGCGCTGGTATTGAGCGCGCTCTTGGTTGAGTCGGCTGAGCGTGGTTATCGCCACGGCCGACATTGGAGACAGGAGTTGGCAGACGGGAACGAAGAAGAGATCGAACGCCTTCTTGTAGAGCCCGAGCGCTCCGGCGCCAAATCGCCAGCCCACCAGAAGATTGTCGGTGTTGCCAGAAAAATAGCTGAAGCTGAAGTGTGAGTACACGTTTATAGCAAATTTGACACACGCGCCGGTTTCGGGGACACGGCGGGGTCGGCCGGGGATCCAACGGCACATGAGCCAGGCACCCACGGCCAGGCTGAGTTGTCGCGCAATATTGCCCGCAACCAACGCCCAATAGCCCCATCCCGCCAGCGCCAGAATAATCGAGACGATAACAGAGACCGAACCGGCGACGACGCCGTTGGCCGAAGCGGCGGCAAAACGCATGGCGCGATTGAGAAGAGCCAGGTGAATCACCGAGAGGCTGGCGACCACAACGGTCAGTGACATGCCCTCCACGACATGCGTTACCAGCGGATCGTGGTAGAAAAGCGCGATCAAGGGCCCCAGGGCGGCGAACGCTATGGTCAGGAAGACGCCGGCGCCGATATTGATCCAGAAAAGATTGCTGGCGAGGAAATGCGTGACCTCTTCGCGCTGCAGTATCACCTCGGTGAAGCCATTCAGGCCGAAGCTGCAAAGCAGGAGACTAAACGTCGTGACCATGGTCACGACGCCGAAATCGGCGGGCGTAAGCAGCCGCGCGAGGACGACGGTCGCGGCCATCTGCACGGCGAAGGACACTCCTGAAGCGAAAATCGTTACGCTGGCGCCACGGACGGCCGTCCGTCGTACCCCCTGAGCTTTGGCCACAGGATGGAACACGCCTTTGCTGTCAAAAGGTTTCAATGGTTCTCCCCGAGGGAATGAGGGCGTGGGTGTCGCTGGGGGGCAGCCTGGAGGCCCGGTCGGAAGCCGCGCGCCGAGGCTGCGGAGTTCTTTTGCCAGCACCGGAGGCGATGCCGCCTGCGGCGACCACCGCCAGGAGAAGGAATATCCAGATCGGATCCAGCAGCCTAAAGCCCGCCTCGGTGACGCTGTAGATTGCCGCAGCTGCGACATAGGCCAACATCAGGCCGCCCAGCGCGGGATCGCGGCGAAAGGCGGCAACGGCGCGCCAATAACCGGTCATCAGAATCAGCGCGATCAGGCCCACACCCACGCAGCCCAGATTGAGATAGACCTCGATGTAGCCGTCGTGGGCCTCGTTGGGCCGAATCACGGGGAAGATGTGCCACAGCCTCTGCAGGCGCGGCCCCAACCAAAAGCTCTCGAACCCAGCGCCCACGACCGGGTTCGGGGCCATGGGAATCACCGCCTTCCAGATGGCTGTGCGCCCGGTAAAGTCTGTCTTCCTGCCCATGGCGTGCACGACGTCAGCGTCGCCGCCCGCCAGCATGGTGAAGCCTCCTGCGAGTGCGATCATCAGAACCAGCACATGCACGGCGGCGGGGCGGCGCCCGATAACGGGCAGGCCGGTCGCGAGCATCAATCCGGTGCCGAGCGCAAAACAGGCGCCCGAGGTGGCGGAGTGGGCCATCACCAAAAGAGCCACGCCAAAGGCGAGCAGCGTGCCCTGGGCCAGCAGGTGTCGGCCGCGGTTCGGCGCGCTTTTGTCGCGGAGGAGCGTGAGAACACGCCACGCTGTGCCCAACGAGAGGACCATTGTAATCACGCCCAGCAAATTCTTGTCCTGCGTTACGCCCGTAATCGCCAAACTGCCCCAGGGATCAAATGCACGGCCCAGATCGCCGAAATACTTGATCAAGAGGACCGATGCGGGCAACAGGATAAAGCCGACGCGGGAAAGAAGGCGTCTAAGCGCCGCGGTCGGGTTGGGATCCGTGACCACGATGAGGACCATCGCCAGGTCGCCGATGGCTTTGGTCCAGCGCTTGAAAGCTATGTCTGAAAAATCCGACCACAGCACGCTTAGAAGGCAATAGGCAAAGTAGATGAGGATGGGCCAGTTCGTTTTGAGGTAGGCACTGGTCCGGCTTCTCCGGCTGATGAGGACGATGATTCCGGCGCCCAGCAGAGCCGCGAAAACACCCGCGTCAAAGGGGCTGCCCTCGCTGACAGAAGAGGTCATCGCGCCGAGTCCCAGCCAACTGGAGGCCGGCCTTGACCCCACGATCCAGAGCCAGACGACCGGCAGCCAAAGGGCCTTGGAGGTCCGGACCTTCCGCTCGCGATCAAGCGCGAAAAGTCCTAAGACCGCGGTGGCGAAAACGAAGGTGGCAATCCGAGGGGACATTCAATGCCTGCGCGCAAGTGTGTCGGGACAGAAGGTATCGACTCATCTCGAGTCGAGGAACAGCCGGTGTATAAGTTCCAGCGTGAGCACCTTGTGGATCTCATTGGTGTAGTTTCGGTCTCCTCTGAGGTGACCTTGCACCACGGCTTCGACCCCACTCCTTTGGAGATACGGCCGGGAAAGCGTCCGTGAGTCGAGCAGCAGTTGCCGGACGTACTCGGCAAGAGCTTCCCGGTACCAGTACCGGAAATGGATTAACTTGTGCCTGCCGAGGAACAGGCGTTCGAGGTGAAATGGCGAGAAAAGATGATCGATCCTGGCCAACCATTGAGGCATGCCGTAGTCGTACGCATAATCCGCCTTGAAAGTGAACTCGAGGAACGACCGGGTAGCTGCTGAAGAGAGCCGTCCGGAGTGCCCGCCGAGGCCGCGGTCGGTCCGGATGCTCGCGAGAGCCGGACTGCCATCGCGGATCAACCGTAGCCGGACGTCACTTTGCACAACCGGAGATTTTGGCGCTCGATAGATGGTTCGGACAAAGTCGTTGTCGAGATAAGGGGACCGAACTGTGAGCTGGGTCTGCTCGAGCGCGAGAACTCCGTAGTGCCACCAAGGGGACTGCCGGAAAGCGGCAAAAGTGACCGGGTGCTCCCGGCGCACACCGGCATAGGTCGCCTCCGCCTGTTGCACGTAAGCGAGCAACTCAGGACTGAACAATCCTGACAGGGGCTTCCCCGGTTTGAACATCGGAACTTGTGTGAGCACCTCGCTGCCGTAAGTTCCCACCATCCTTACTGGGGCGATCTCACGAGCCTTCTCACTGACATACAAGTCCGGCGAACGACTTAAGTCGATGCATCCGTCGCTGAGATACACGCTACGCTCGGCGTAGTGTGGAAAGCGCGATAGGAACTCGTCTCCAACCGTAATCGCGGTGTGGGACTGTTGGCAGACTTTGGCCACTTGCCGCGCCACCAGAACATCTTGACAGTCACGGAATGCTCCCCCATACGTGTAGCATGGAAGCGCGTCAGGAAGGGGCTTCCGCCATGCCATGATCATCCGAGTATCAAGTCCACCAGTGAGGGAGATCGCAATCGGCTCCCGGCCATTGAAGTACCGGCCGAGGTTGCGCGAGAAAACATCCCGCAACTCCTGGTAGTAGGATTCCGGGTCTAATGGAGTCTGGCTCTCCCACTCCGCTGAATTGAAGTAGTTGCTTTTCTGGTCGATTAGACCGCCGCGAAAACGCCAAGCCGCCGCCGGCGGGAGCAGGTAAATGCCCTGGAAGAGCGTGCGGTTCTCCAGGACACAGCCGCAAGCGACGAACTCACCCAACCCACGAGTGTCAGCGGAGCGGAGTTCGGGACGGACCGCGAGGATCGCCTTGGCTTCCGCGGCGAAGTAAAACGCCTCCTTTGATTCGTGATAGTAAACCCGGTGCATCCCGTAGCGATCGTTGAAGAGCGTCGCAGTCCCGCGTCCCCGGTCCGCCAGAAGGCCGTGGAATCTTCCGTTCAAGCCCGCAGGAAACGTGGTGTCTTCCTCGTAAAGGCGAACCAGATAGGAAGGCCCTTTCGTGTCGAACCCGTGTTGCCCGTTCCTGGGGCGACCAGCGGTTGCCGGTTCGGAATAGTCCTCGCCGGAAAAAACCAGACAGACGTCCCCCCGTTCGTTGCTGAGCGGCATTCCGTCGGCGAAGGAGTTTTTTCGCGCGACCCAACCCACGTACGCCCCGAGGGACTCATCGATCCACGTTCCCGTTACGTAGAAAGACTCATGGCGCAAGGCCTCAACCATTTGCCGCAGCAGCGGTTCGGCTCGTTCGCGCGGCATTTTGGTAATAAGACCGACGATCCCAGGCATACCTTATTCCTCTAGGAAGCTTGCGTCACGGACCGGAGTTTGCGGTTGTACCAAGCGTTCCGGAGTTCCAGGAGCCGAGTGGAGACGGAAGCGGGGACATAGTCAGCAAACCTGTGGTGCAAACCGAGGCTGAGTGCGACCCGGCCAACCCCGGTCAAAGGCACGTAGTAGCGGGGTAGATCGATGCGCTGGAAGCCGTTAATCTCTTTGAAATGACTCAGACTGTCCCCTTGCTTCTTACCGTAAGCGAAGTTCTGGTACACGAGATATGCGATGCCCCGTTCCGCACACGCACGGACCGCATGCGCAATCAGCGCATTCGTCGGAGCCTTATCCCTGTGCTGGATCATGGACACAATGTGCACCAGGTTGGCCAGCGTGCGGGTCTGATTGGTCATCAACTTGACGAAACCAATCAGGCGGTCCCCGGTAAACGCCCCAATGAAGATGCTACGGTCGAGAAACGTCCCCGCATGCTCACGCACGGTCTCGACGTCCTTGCCGTAATGAGTAAACGGCTTGCCCTGGCGGATGGGATGCTCGTTGTAGATTTCCCAAATCCCCCGGACGAGGGCGTCATCGAAGGGCACCTCCCGAAGCGTTACCCCTCTCTTCTCCGCCTGGCGAGCCCGATTTCGAGGAAGGGAACGAATTTGGTGATTCCACCAGTGGTCGAAGCTGGACACGGGCAGGACGGCTAGATTGTCCCATTCCATTGGGTAAGCGTATTTCGGTGTGGTCTCGGGCAATTGCTGCAGGAATGTGAACAGGTCGATGCGGGTTCCCGATTTTCGTAAGGCCTCGAGCATGGACGGGGGATCGTCCAGGAACTCAGTCTTGTCCAACTCGAGACGGGCAACTCGAACCAGCCGGCCCTCGATCCTGATGTCCTTGTTGTCTACCTTCTTGTCTACTTTCATGACTTGGTTTCCTGCGTGCGGCGCCCAACCAGAGCACTCGCAACCGCGCTTTCATCTTCATCGTGTGGGTTCGAGGTGACCCGCACCCACAGCCATAAGATCCTGCGCGTGGGCCCCTGATCCCTTTGCGTTGAGTTGCGCGAAGATGTCGTCCATGATTCTGGCCGTCAGCAGAATTTCACGATACGGGATCGGCACCGGCTTGTCCTCAACAATAGAGCGATAAAAGGCCTCAATCAAATACTTCATTCCCGCTTTCATCTGGAAGTCGTTGGCCAGAAACTTCCGCACGTTCGTCTTCAGGTTTCCGAAATATTGCCCGGCCAGGGTAACCGGCGGAACGAACTTCTCGGCATAGCTCTTGAACCGGGCGCCGCGAAGTTTGATGAGTGTTTCGGTGTCCTGATCGAGAATCAGGCCGTTCTTGGGGCCATAGAGGCGAAACTGATGCAGTGCGGGACGCATCTGGGATGAGAAGGTGAAATACGCCGTGGTGCGTTCCTCTTCACAGATGGCAACCCTCAATTCATCGATGATTTCGCTTTCGCCCAAATTCTTCAGCAGAGGGCTGGTATACCCATATGCCATTACCTGGGGCGATGCGCTGCTCAGGAACTCGGCGATTCTGGCAATGCCATGACTGATGATATTGTGCAGCAATTTCCCGGGCAGCCTGCGAACCCAGTGTCTCTTGTCGCCGAGAAGCGCTCCCGCGTAGCCGGAACTACCTATCTCATAGCAGTAATAGCTCTCCATATGGACGGGTCCGCCGCCCAGGTATCCCCCTTGGACAAGACTTCGCATCCGCCGAGCGACATGAGAAAATTGATCGTCATGTCCAGCCGTGATCTTGCGATCTTTTTCCTTTGCGAGATCGATGAGCTTTCGGGCTTCATCTTCGTTAACCGTGAATGGCTTCTCGACATAGACGTGGCATCCCCACCCCAGGCAAAGCTTGGCAATCTCGAAGTGGCTTTGCGGCGGCGTCGTGATGTGAACCACGTCCGGCCGGGATTCGGTCAGGAACTGGGTCAGGTCGCTAAAATGCCGCTGGATAGGATACCGGTCATATAGCTGCCGCGCCATCAGCGGCTCCTGATCGCAGACTCCAACCATCTCGCACCCCGGGATTCTCCGGATTTGCGAGGCGTGCGAATCGGCGATCTTACCGCAGCCTACGATGCCGACCTTAAGCATAGGTTTCCCCGTACTTTGGGCTTTCGGAGGGCCGGCTCAATCCTTCCCCCGCGGGGCATCTTGGGCGAAAGACAATTACCGTCGGCCCCGACTCGCCATACTGAGATTTCTCGACCACGTCGAAATCGGACTCCATGATGCCAACCGCCGCCGCCAGTCTATGTTTCTGACTGCCTTTACCGTCCGTAGTATTCATCCTCACGATGAAGACTCCCGCATCGCGCAAATACTTTGAGAAGTGGTCTAGTATCGGCTTCACCTTGCCGAGCGGCACATGGTACATGGATTCCCGGAAGAGGATTACGTCGAATTGCTGCGTCGGCCGGTAGCTGAGGAAATCCGAGCACGCAAAACTATTCTTGCCGGCCCGGCCGTTCTCTTCAGTTCGCTTGGTCGCCTTGGCCAGGGCTGCCTCGGATATATCCACGCCGACGTAGGTCGTGTAGGTGTTCGCGGCCAATTCATTCGCGGTATTGCCCGGACCGCATCCGAGATCCAGGATGCTTCCGTTCCTAAGGTGCTTTTCCAGGTGGGCGTACACGCAGTCGCCGGCCGTGTTGTCGATGAAGTCCCAGTGGGTTCCAGAGAATTCCTGATCCCAAAGCAGCATCTTGATCTTGGACGGGCCATACCTTTTGAGAAGCCCCCGCATAATCGTTAGAGTGCGTCGCGCAATGTACATGTTTTCATCTCCATCTGACGTTGCCGGCCCAGGAACTGGGCCGGTCGCTGCTTAATGTCTCTTATGCTCTCGTGGCCTAAGCGTGTCTTAGGCGGTTCCGACAGCCCTCGAAATAGCGCTTCAGTCCCTCCGCCATGGGCACCTTCGGCGTCCAACCCAGCCGCGTCTTCAGTTTGTCGTTGCTGTAACGCGTCTTTTTCCAATAGCAGAGCCACAGTCTGCGATTGAAAACGGGCCCCAACTGCCCCTCGGACCAGACTGAATAGCTTTCCCACAAATAGCACCCCGCGTAACTGATACAGTGCGGAAGATAAATTGACTTGAAGCGCCTGACATTTCGCTTATACAGACTCAAGAACTGACGACTGGAAGGCAGATCGTCATCGACAATATTGAACACCTCACCCTCCACGCCCCTCTTCAACCCCGCCCGGGCAATCGCCTCGGCACAGTTGTCAACATAGGTAAACGGCACTTTATTAGAGCCACCCAGATGCAAAAAAATGCCAAAGGTGTCGATCCCCACCCGGCCCGTGATGTTTGGACTGCCAGGGCCGAAGACGTATCCGGGGCGCACGATGACGTAGGAAATTCCAAGCCGGCTGCAGCACTCAGCGACGATTTCGTCCTGCTTGATTTTTGCAAAGGAATAAGCATCGCCGCAGAGCTCGGGACGCGCTTCAACCGGGCAGGACTCGTCGAGCAGCTTTCCCTGCGACCTCGCCTTGCCGCTATAGACGGAAAACGAACTGACGTTCACAAATCGTTGCAGGCAGCCATGCCGGGCGCTTGCTTCGAGAAGATTCCGGGTGGCGACGGCCGAGTTCATGTAAGCGTCGGGGAACGACTTTTCTCCTCTGCCCGCGGCCAAATGAAAGATGAGCTTCGCATTCCTGGTCGCGGCTATGCAATCCTCCCGGGACAGTAGATTGCCTGTAACTACCTCAACGCGCGAGCCGTCCGGGCAGCCGCGGGAAGCTTCCAGCTTCGACGCATTGCCAGAAGACCTGGTGAGGCAGCGTAAATTGCCAAATCCCATATCCAGCAAACTCTTCACCAGTCGGGTTCCAATAAAACCGCACGCTCCGGTTATCAAGATCTGATCGTCCCGGCTGAGCAGCCAAGGCTCACTTGATGAGCTACGCCCGTTCCCGTTGCTATCAATAGTGTTAGTGTTCTGCATGTCGTTAGTATTCGTGTCTCTTTGTTATTCGAAGAGATGTCAAGCGCGCATGCGAAGTGTCTTGCCCGTCAGAAATTCCTTCAGGCGCTGCATCTGCTCTTGTCTGTGGAACCTTGCCATTTCCTCGGAAACCGGCCTTTGCACGTCACGCACGAACGACCAGGTATAGCCCAACAGCAAAGCCAGGCCTCCTATGATGAATGGTGCCTTGGTCATTTGATAGGCCGTTCTGAACAGTTCCCAAACCGGATGGCTGCCGACAGCGTAGTCCTTGGCACCGTCCTTAAACCTGGCCTTCAGTATGCCTTGCTGCGCGGTGCTCATCCTGCGATGGTGGAAATACACTTTTTCCGTGAACGTCCTCGTTTTCCACCCCTTCATTCTCGCGGCAATATTGGCGATGCGATCGACGGCGCCACCCTTCGCCGGGACATACCCGCCGATGTCCTCAAAACACTTCCGGCGGAACAGTTGGCAGATGCCGGTTACGTGCTCGATGCTCACGAAGCGATAGTCGTAGGTTGAATTTGAGGATTCCCTAAAGGCGGTTCCGACCAGGCCCAGGGTGGAGTCCTCAGCCAGCTTCCGCAACAGGAAAGCAAAGTGGTCATTGTCGAACGAGGCGTCGCCATCCACGCAACCGATGGCGTCGTGCTCCAGATCCTTTACCTTCGCGTAACCGGCATTAAAAGCGAGAACCTTGCCGGCGAAATTCCTCTCTTGTCGCTCGGGCATCCGCAAGAGCTCAATCCAGGAATTGTCGGCGGCATACTTGCGGACCAGTTCGTCGGTGCCATCGGTCGAGCCATCGCTCACGATCACCCACCTTAGCGGCCTGACCGTTTGCGCCACCACCGACTTCAGGGTAAGTTCGATGTACTGCGCTTCATTTCGCGCCGGCGTGATGAGAACGTATTTCGGCAGGGTCAACATGCATTCACCAACGTTTCTCGATTCGGAGTTGGCCGGTCCTCCACCGGGGTGGAAAGGCCGAGAAGCCGGGACAACGCCAGCAGCATCCACGCCTGCGACCATCTCATATACGAGGTGCGAATCGTGCACAGACGAAGCACTCGATAGTAGAAAAAGCCCCGCTCGTCCCACATGTTTGTTATCGTCCACCGAAACACGCTCCGCACCAACTCGACGTTGGTGGAATCCAGATCCTTGAATGCCAGCAGCGTGATGATGCTTTGCGCTACGCAGTGAATGTCGAGGGGATAAACCCGGTCGTGGAAGTACTTGGGCGCCGCATCCTCGCGAAAGAAGTTGGCACGGTAGAACTTAAACCCACTTCGTATGCTGGCGTCGAATTCGTCAGTCCCCAAATTGCGACCAATTGACCGCAGCGCGCCGAGGTTGTATCCGGTGTGAAAGTTGTCGATCCAGCGCTGCGAGGAGTGCTCGCCGTAAAACCACGACCCGTCCGGCTGTTGCTTCCCCACCGCTTGGCGCGCGACTCGAAGAGCGGGCTCCCGGAACTTCTTCTCGCCGGTGTGCTTGTACACGCGGCACAACAAAGCCGCTGCCAGCAAATTGGCGTTGTGGGTTTCGCCGCGCAGTCCGGGATTTGGATAACTGAAGCCGGCCTTGGCGCCGTCCGTCCAATACAGTTCATTCAGTATGTATTCGGCCGCGCCCACCGCCATGGTCAAACAACGCTGGTCGCGCTGTTGCTCATACGCATCGAGCAGTGCGCCCGCAACAAAGGTCGTGCAGACCAGATTCGGCGCGCCAGCAGGCACCAGAATGCTGCGTCCCTGCCACGGGAAGCTGTAGCCCCACGACCAGTGAGAAATCCCTGATGAGCGCAGCGCTACCAGGCGGTCGATCATGTAGCGGATGAGATCTTCGCGGCTGTCCACAACTGCATCCGGGAGTTTGAGCAGCGCCGAGAGAAATAGTGCCATCGCTTTCGGATTCTGAGTTTTCGGAACCAGCGCCAGCCTACGAATATTGATCGGGCTGCGCTTCAAAACCTGAGTGAGTGCGAGACGAGGAAGCCTGGAATCCAAGAACGGTAGCGCTTTGAACAGTCCGCTGTTTAAGGCATCGTAGGGATCGTAGCCCGCCCAATCATTCTCCTGGCAGTATGCCAAAAGCTTCCGTGCTGTCGCTTCAACATCGCCGCTCGCGCAGTACCGAGTTTCTGGCAGCCCAGTTGCGGCCGGCGCCGGCTGTAAGGTCATAGTTGAATCCATCAATTTGCCGGCTGGGCGCGAACACCCCTGGAAAGCGCCATTTCAATATGTTGGATAATCGTCTCGAGTGCGGGCACGTGCGATTGGACCGGTCCAGCCGCCGATTTCTGCCGGCGTACAGCGACTATCTTACTTTGAACATCTTCGACACTCGTCAGCAGGACCAAGCGACCATTGTCCGCGAGGTACTGATCGACTGCTCCGATCTTCCCGCGAAAGATGCTGTAGACCGGAACTCGCAGCGCCGCCGCCTCGCGGTTCATGGTGCCGCCACCACTAATGACAAGGTCCGAGTTCCAAATCAGATTCATGCCGTCTTCCACGTGATCGGGGATCACGATCTTATTCGCGGCAATTGCTTCACGCCACTCCGCGCTCAATTCGGTATCCTGGCGTTTGTTTCTCGGCAGAAGAATGATCGTCGTCTCCGGGTCGGGTACAAATCGGTCGAGCGCAGCTTTCAACAGAACTTCAGCCTCAGGATTGTGATAATGCGCTTCCGTGGCTGGAGGACGAATCGTAATCACCAATGATGCCGGAGGAATTCGAAGACGGCTCTTCAATTTCAGGTCAGGCTTAAATCTGCCCAGATACACATCTTCCTTTATGCCCGGGTACTTCAAAATCTCTGGCCCGCCTTCCCTCAAATGCCCGTCGGGAACAACGCTTGGGTAAACCAGCCAAGTCGGTCTCACGGAGGGCACGGCGGCCGTGAACTCGTAGTCAGCTATTGTAAGGTTCGGTATCTTTAATAACTTGGACGCGATCAAGCACCCACGCGACCCGTGACAGAGTGAGATGTCTGGCTTCTCCTTTCGCACCATGGCGATCAAAACCACGGCTCGCCAGCAGGTCCCTAGCGCTTTCAGGATTTTGTGCTTGCCGTAATGCTTTCCGATGACCTTTCCTTCCACCCCGTAATATTCCAAAAGTTCGCGCACTTGGTACGCGTCCCGGGCGGTGACAAACAAGTCATAACCTCTGGCCTTAAGTTCGTCGATGATCGGGCGGAAAAAAGGTACATGCGGAGAATTGTCCAAATCGATCCAAATCTTCTTGCGCGGCAACGAACGTTTCACTTCCGGTAATTTCAACATAGCTTTAGCTGGGCTGGACATAATCGATCTGCCTTAATCGTCGGACAGCTGCAGGCCCAAACGAAATTTAATCCTTTTTGCCTTCGATGCGGTCGATCAGGCCAGCCTTTCCTGAACGTCTTGGTCAGCCTGAGCCGACGGGCATTCTTTCCCGTTCGCAATGGCGGCCTGAGACGGCACGGCGCTGGCCCGGCCGACGCTGATATAGCGAAACCCGTGACGACTGATTTCCTCGGGACTGAACATGTTCCGGCCATCGATGACAAGGGGCTGTTCGACCATCGACAGCAATCTTTTCCAGTCCAAGTGTCGGAACTCGTCCCATTCGGTGACGATCAGAACGGCGTCCGCGTCTTGCGCTGCCTCATAGGGGTCGGCACAGTAGGTAATGTCGGGAAGCACTGCCTTCGCTTTTTCGGCCGCTTCCGGGTCATAGGCGCTCACGGTCGCACCTTCGTCCAGCAGTGATTTTGCAAGGGCGATCGAAGGTGCGAAACGCACATCGTCGGTGTTGGGTTTGAAGGCAAGACCCCAAATAGCGATCTTCTTTCCACGGACGACCCACAGTTCCTTTCGAACCTTCTCCACGAATTGCGCGATTCGACTTTGGTTGATCTTCTCGACCTCTCTTAGTAAGGAGAAATCACAGCGTGACTTCTCTGCGATCCTGATGAATGCCTGCACATCTTTCGGAAAGCAAAACCCTCCAAAACCGACGCCGGGATTTAGGAACGCCGGGCCAATACGCGGATCCAGTCCCATGCCCTGCGCTACTTTGGTTACATCCGCTCCCACTGCCTCGCACAGATCGGCAACCATGTTGATGAACGATATTTTCATGGCCAGGAAGGAATTGGAGGCATGTTTGATCAGTTCGGACGAACTGGTGTCGGTCACCAGGAAGACAGGATCGTTACGCTTTGGGCAATCCGAATGCACAGGGCAGATGAATTCCTGCGCGATAACGGGCTCGTAGATCTCGCGCAGCAGTTGTGCGGCACGCGCCGAGTCAACCCCCACCACAATCCTGTCAGGGTGCAAAAAATCCTCGACCGCCGAGCCTTCGCGCAGAAACTCGGGATTCGAGGCGACGTCGTAGTCCAAACCGTTCGTGCTGAGTACCGATAGGTGTTTGCTTAACTGCGCCCCGGTCTGGACCGGCACCGTGCTCTTTTCTATCACTAGGCGATAACCCGATGCACGCTTGGCGATAGCCCGAGCTACTCCCTCAATGGCAGACAAATCCGCATCGCCGTTGGCTAGTGGCGGCGTTCCGACGCAGATAAAGATGGCGCGACCCCAATCGATTGCTTCCCCAGCGGAGCCAAAGCGGAGACGGCCTGACTTTCGAGCAACTTCGATGACTTTCGCGAGATGGGGCTCGAAGAGAGGCATGACACCGCTCCGCAGCTTGGAAAGCTTATCGCTATCGCTCTCAGCGCAGAACACGTCATGGCCGATTTGAGACAGGCATGCGGCTGTCGTAAGTCCGACATAACCGGCGCCAATGACTGAGATTTTCATTTTGTTAGCCTTTTTTCTCGAAGTCAACTTGTGAGTCCGCCTGCAGACCTGCTCATGCGGTCTTTTCCGCAGACGCCAATGCAACACCGTCAGACATGGCTCGCCGGGGTAAGCCGAACCTGCTCAAAGCGGAATACTTCTTCGACAACCCGCCCCTGTTGCTCTGGCGTTAGCTGTGGAAACATCGGCAGCGAAACAATCTCGCCTGCTACTCTCTCCGTCACCGGGAAGTCTCCCACTTTGTATCCCAGGGATTCATAAGCCCGCTGACGGTGCAGCGGAATTGGATAGTGAATACCGGTGCCGATGCCGGCTTTGCCGAGATGCGCCATCATGCCTTCGCGATCCTCGGTCCGCACGACATACAGGTGATAGACGGCACGGGACCAGGAAGGTTCATAAGGCGTCTGGACCCCTCCTTCGGAAGCCGCAAACAGACGGCTGTACTCCGCCGCTTTTTCCCGCCGTTTCGCGTTCCACCCGGCCAGGTGCTTCAATTTCACGCTCAGGATTCCGGTCTGGATCGCATCGAGACGGCCGTTGTATCCCTCGATATCGTGGTAGTATTTTTTCGCCTGGCCATGATCCCGGATCATTTTGCAGGTATCCGCCAGCCGCGCGTCATTCGTGGTGATGGCGCCACCTTCGCCGCAAGCTCCCAGATTTTTCCCCGGATAAAAGCTGAAGGCGCCAGCGCGTCCCATCGAACCCGCCTGAAACCAGCGGTTCTGTTTGCGCGAGAAATATTCGGCCCCGTGTGCCTGGCACGCGTCTTCCACCACCAGCAGCCCATACTGCTCCGCCAGTTCCAGGATCGCATCCATATCCGCCATCTGCCCATAGAGATGAACCGGGACAACGGCTGTCACCGGCCGCTTGCTCCTTTTGCTGATGAGCTTGCCTGCCTCGGACACCGTGCAGTGCGATTCCAGATACTCACGCAGTTTGGTGGCATCCATGTTGTAGGTGCGCTCGTCGATGTCGACGAACTCCGGCAGTGCCCCCGCCTGGGAGATGGCTTCGGTCGTCGCAATAAACGTGTTCGGAACCGTTACCACCGCGTCACCCGCTTTCACGCCGGCTGCCAGCAGCGCGAAACGGAGCGCGTCCGTACCGCTGCTGACTGCGACCGCACGTTCGGTGTGGCAGAACGCGGCAAACTCTTTTTCAAATCCCTCCACCATGGGACCGCCGATGAAGCCAGCGGTGCGGATTATCTGCTGAAAAACCGCGGTCAGCTCCGGTTCGAGCTCGACGTGCGGTGTGACCAGATCAAGAAAAGGAATATTTTGCGAATGATTCACTGAGCTACCCCCGTTTCAATTTGACGCAGAATTCTTGCGGGATTGCCGGCCACAATGGTGTTGGCCGGAACATCTTTGGTGACCACGGCGCCCGCTCCCACAATGGCGTTCTCTCCGATGCAGGTATTGGCGAGGATGGTCGCGCCGGAGCCAATCGAGGCTCCCTTTTTTACCACCGTCCGTTCCACATGCCAGTCGGCTTCGGTCTGCAAGCCACCCGTGGCAGTCGTCGCGCGCGGATACAAGTCGTTGATAAACATCACGCCGTGACCGATGAACACGTTGTCTTCAATCGTCACCCCTTCGCAAATGAAGGTATGGCTCGAGATCTTGCAACGCTTGCCGACCGAAGCGTTCTTCTGAATTTCTACGAACGCGCCGATTTTTGTTTCATCGCCAATCTCACAACCATAGAGATTGACGAACTTAGAAAGCCTGACTCCTTCCCCGAGCTTTACATCCGGGGCGATACTGAGAAATTGATCCATTTCGGCAGACTCCTATTCATCCTTATCGGCAGGTGTGGATTTGCGTTGAGGGCGGATTTACCAGGGGAGAAATTCGCTACGCGGGCCGCGAAACGCGGCCAGCCGTGGGCCGAGCGGACGGTTCGAGCGCCTCCGAGTCGGGAGCGCCGTCGTCAGACAAGGCGTTTGCAGGCTTGGACTTCGACTTTGCGTGACCACTGCCGTTGCCGTTCCCGTTAGCTTTGCCGTTCGCTTTGCCGTTCGCTTTCCCGTTCACTTTGCCGTGCACTCCCCGAGTCGCGGTCGGGCGGTCGTTGCTCAAACCGTCGTTGGTCAAATCTGGGGTGAACTGCTCGGCTTCCGTCGAACCCCGCAAAGCGAGCGTCGAAGCCATGCCACCGACGATCGTCTGCTGCACCGCGTCGAAGTATCCCGTCCCCGCGAAGCGCTGATGCTTGACCGCCTCGTAGCCGAAATCCCGCTCGCGGCCGAATTCTTTTTCCTGCAACCGGGAGTAAGCAGCCATGCCGTGTTTTTTGTAGCCTCGCGCCAGATCGAACATGGAAAGATTCAAGGCATGGAAGCCGGCCAGGGTCACAAACTGGAACTTGTATCCCATCGCTCCCAGTTCGTTCTGGAACTTAGCAACCCCGCTCTCATCCAGATGTCTTCTCCAGTTAAAAGAGGGCGAGCAGTTGTAGGCCAGGAGTTTGCTGGGATAGCGAGCCAGGACGCCCTCGGCAAACTGGCGCGCATCTTCAAGGTCCGGTGTCGAAGTCTCACACCACACCAGATCGGCATAAGGAGCGTAAGCCAAGGCACGCGCGACGGCCGATTCCAGGCCCTTGCGGATCACAAACAGCCCTTCTTCGTTGCGTTCTCCGGTCATGAATTCGTGGTCGGCAGCATCGGCATCGCTGGTCACCAGACCCGCGCTCTCGGCATCGGTACGAGCCATGATGAGGGTTGGAACACCCATGACATCCGCCGCCAACCGGGCCGCGACCAGTCGCTGCACCGCTTCCTTGGTGGGAACCAGGACCTTTCCACCCAGGTGACCGCATTTCTTTGCCGACGACGACTGATCCTCAAAATGGACGCAGGCGACGCCCGCCTCAATCATTGCCTTCATCAGTTCGAAGGAGTTCAGGGTTCCGCCGAATCCGGTATCACCGTCGGCGACCAGCGGAGCAAACCAGTGGATCTGTTTCTTTCCTTGCTCGTGCTCAATCTGGTCTGCACGAACCAGCGCCTGGTTGAGCCGCCCCGCAAGTTTCGGAACCGAGTCCGACGGGTACAGATTCAGGTCGGGGTACATCTGGCCCGCTTGGTTCGCATCCGCCGCCGCTTGCCAACCGCTCACGTAAATGGCCTGCAATCCCGCCTTCACCTGCTGTACCGCCTGATTGCCGGTCAGCGCCCCGAGCGCCGGCACATAGGGCTCGGAGTGAAGCAGGTTCCAGAGCCGTTCCGCTCCAAGGCGCGCCAGCGTGTGCTCGATCCGGATGGAGCCCTGCAGACGAATCACATCCTGAGCGAGGTAGGGACGGACGATGTCCTTCCAGCGCGAGTCTGATTGCCATTCCCGTGTCGTTCTTGAAGGGTCATTTGTCATCGTTGCTATTCTCCTGATTGCCAATCTCGAAACCCAGTCGCTGCGGCAGTGCTGGCGCAACGTCTCGGCGTCCCCGGTTTTGCCCTGAACGTCTCCTAAACGTAGACGAGCTCGCCGCGCTTCGCGAGCGATTTGTCCGCCGCTTCCAGCATGCGGACGACCTTCAGTCCCGCGCGGCCGTCGTTGAACGGCGCCTCGCTCTTCGTGATACATTCCACAAAGTATCCAAGCTCCAACTTAAGCGCTTCCACCTGTTCGACCTGTGGCGCCCACATGTCGCCTGAACGGTAGCTGACCAGCAGGTTGTACACACCTTCCTGGCTCTTCACGTCCACACCCTTGTCGTAGATCTTCAGCTTCTCATCGGCTTCAAGATCGTTCCAGACCAGCATCTTCTTTTCGCCGCCGATCAGCGTGGTTCGAACTTTGACCGGCGAAATCCAGTTCACGTTGACGTGCGCGATCATCTTGTCCGGAAAATAAGCGGTAATGAACGCAATATCCTCGTGCCCGTTGAGGTGCGCTTGCCCGGTCGCCGAGATGGCCTCCACGTCTTTGTGCAGCAGGTGATTCATGATCGAGAGGTCGTGCGGCGCAAGATCCCAAATCACGTTGCAATCATGCTGAAAGAGCCCCAGGTTCACCCGGGTCGAATCGTAGTAATAGAGCTTGCCGAGCGTCCCCTCCTTGAGCAGTTTCTGTATTTTGCGGACCGCACCGGTAAACAGGAACGTGTGGTCCACCATGATCTGGAGGTTTTTCTGCTCCGCGAGGTTGATCAGTTCCTCCGCTTGCGCGGCGTTGCTGGCGAACGGCTTCTCCACGAACACATGCTTGCCGTTTTCAAGCGCGGCCTTGGCCAGTTCATAGTGCGTCCACACCGGAGTGATCACGGCGACGGCATCCACGTCGGGCGCCTTTATCAGTTCGTTGGAGTCGCTATGGACCCGGATCCCGGGATGCGCTGCCTGTATGCGTTTGCGGGCTGCCGGAGTCTGATCGCAAATGCCGACGACCTGGCAGCCTTCCAGTGCGCGCAGATTGCGCACGATATTCGGGCCCCAATAGCCATAACCTATAACGCCAAACCTAAGCATATGAATTCACCTCATAAGGATGACTGTGGGTGCTGCGCGAAGAACAATTCGGACAGCGCAGCGACAATCAGGACATTGGGGGAAACAGGACATCGGGGGAAAGAAGAAACGGGAGAACATATCAGGGGGAGACCTAACAGGCGCCATCTCCGCTCATCACCGCTTTTGGAGTTTGCAGGAGAATCTTCAGGTCGAGCAGGGGAGAGCAAGCGCGGGCATAGCGCAAATCCAGCCGCACCATGTCGTCAAATTCCACGCGGCTGCGGCCATACACCTGCCAGAGTCCGGTGATTCCCGGCTTCGCTTCCAGCAGGCGGCGGCGATGCCACGTGGCGTACGCTTCCACTTCATACGGCACGGGCGGACGGGGTCCGACCAGCGACATTTCGCCGCGCAGCACATTGATCAGCTGCGGCAGTTCGTCCAGGCTGGAGCGCCGCAGAATCCTGCCCACCGGCGTAATCCGGGGATCGTCCGTCAGCTTGAAAACGCCCAATCCGTTTCCGTTGGCAGACTTCTTTTCCGCCTGACCGGCAATCAACTGACGAACGTATTCCTTGTGCTCGCTGGCATCGTTATTCATGTACATCGAGCGGAATTTCAGAAACGTGAAAGGGATTCCATGCTCGCCGATGCGTTTCTGCCGGAATAAAACCGGCCCGCGGGAAGTCAGCTTGATCGCCGCTGTGATGACAAAAAACACGGGCGACAATAGCGCCAGCAATAACAGGCTGCCCAGAACGTCGATCAGCCGCTTCGTGGCGCGGCCCAGCCGGTTCAACTCTTGGCGCTTTTCGAGGTCCGGGTAAAGGATTGGGTTGCTGGGGCGATCCGAATCCTGCGAATCCCAGTCATCCGGAAACACGTGAAAGGAAAACTTGATCCGGCTGAACTGATCGGTGTCGAGCCGGTCGCGCAGTACCCCGCCGATCCGGGAAAGGATCGTGCTCAGGACTGCGTTGTTGTCCAGAATGATCTCGGTGAACATGACTCCCACCACGGAGTTTTTCGTATACCAGCCCGTAACGTCGGTTTCACGGGTCGCTCCCTGGAGCGCGGAAAGAACGTCCAGCAAGACGCGGCCTTGCTTGTCGCCCGGCTGATTACGCCCGGTTTCGATGAGCAAAAGCACGAACGGCCGCTCCGAACGCTCGCTACGCTTGCGCTCCAGCGAGATCATCCGGCGGAAAGCTTCCTCCGAGAGGATTTCTTTGGAGTCGAGCAAGTTCTGCGGTTGAGACTTCCGATCAACGGATTGCGGGTTTGCCGATGGTGACGCCACGGATGTATCTCCTCGCGCGCTACGGGTAGCAACAAGTGCATCGTAGTTTCGCGGATTTTCGACGGGGAAGATTAAATTGAAGGGGAGGTAAAACTAACTTCAGCGTTCGGCTGCTGGTGAAGAAGACTCCTTACCAATTGCCGCCGAGCTGTATCGTGCATAGTAATACTTCTGCTCATTGCTGTTACAATTGTTTACAATCACGCCCAGCATCGTCGAACGGTCGATGACCTCCACCGTTCGCTCGAGTTGTTTCTTTTCGCACACACCCTCGCGAGTTACAAGCAGCACTCCATCTGCCAGCTTCATCCAGAGTGGTGTATCCGCCAGAGGAAGGACCGGAGGGGTGTCGATAATAATCCAATGGAAAAATGCTCCGAGTTGTTCGAGCAACTGCTGCAGCCGGCCCGACTGCATGAGCTCAATTGGATTCTCCGGGGTCACGCCTGCAGGAATGAACCAGAGGCCGGAGCCCTCGATCTTGTACACGACTTCAGACAGCTGGCGCTCTCCACGGAGAACCTCGCTGAGTCCCGCCAGGTCCCGATGAAAACCGAAACGTCTCGCTAACTCGGGTCGCCTCAAATCGCCATCGATAAGCACGGTGTTGAGAATCTTGCTCCGGGATTGATTGAGCGCGAGGTTTGCTGCGATCAGACTCTTCCCTTCTGCTGGAATGCTGCTGGTGATCACGATCCGTTTGAGCTTGCGCTGTTCGCGCAAGTGTCGCAGCTTCAACCCCAGCACGCGAAACTTTTCCGCCGCCAAGCCGCCCTGCTCCGTCAGACACACCAGCCGTGCATCTGCCGGCAGTGCCGGCAAGAGCACTTTCGCAGCAGCAAAAGTCTCTGCCCCCGGAGACTCTGGTTTCGCTGCCGCCGGCAATTCGGAAAGAGATTGCTTGCGCTCGATTTCCTGTTCGACCCCTTGCAGCAGATCCGCGACGGAGTCGGCGTTTTTCGGCAGGCTTCCGCCCGACCGCTCGGCCTCTGCCCGCTGCAACGCTTCAAATATATAGCTCATGTAGAAGAAACCTTGCCTATTGCAGCCGGCCCTTCGTCCCGGATCCCTGCATGCGCTCTCGCACTTCGAGCAGCGTCTTCACCGCCAGCAGGAGCTCGCGCTGCTCCGGTTCTTCCGACAGCCGAGTTCCAGCATGGTTCGGTTCCAAGGCCACCACCCCGAGCCGTAAATCCCGCGCGACGCCGTCAATGATTTCGGAGGTAATCGTGGCCGCGTGTTTGGCATAGCCCGCGAGCAGCGCGTTCTCGCAGATGGTGTTGATCAGCCGCGGAATTCCCCGAGAGTGGAGGAACACAGCCCCGATCGCCGGCTCGGAAAAAATCTCGACGGCGGCCGGCGCCCCCGCAATCCGCAGACGACGGCTCATGTACTCCCTGGTTTCGTTCGCACTGAGCGCGTTGAGATGGCAGCGCAGCGCGATCCGCTGTTTCAGCTGCCGCAGTTCATGGGAATCGAGTTTCTGATCGAGTTCCGGCTGACCCGCCAGCACGATCTGCAGCAACTTTTGCTGCGACGTTTCCAGGTTGGTCAAGAGCCGGATCTCTTCCAGTACTTCCGGTGACAGGTGGTGAGCCTCGTCCACCACCAGAAGCGTCGTCAATCCCTCTTGATGTCTCTGCAGCAGGAAGCCATTCAGCACATGGATCAGTTCGTCTTTGGCCTTGCCCGTGACTTGCAATCCGAAATCGCCCGCGATATAGCGCATGAACTCGAGCGGCGAAAGCGTCGGATTGAATATCAGAGCGAAGGCCACCGCGCGGCGCTGCAGCAACCCCAGCAAGGAGCGCAAAATGAGCGTCTTGCCCGTGCCCACCTCGCCCGTCAAAACTACAAATCCCCGGTGCGCCGTCACCCCGTAATACAACGAAGCGAGCGCTTCGTTGTGCCGCGTCGTCGGAAACAAAAACGACGGGTCCGGCGTGATCTCGAACGGGTTTCGCTGCAGATTGTAGAAGCTCTTGTACATGATTTCTAGCCGTACAAATACGTTACTGCCGATCCTAACAGGATGAAGCCCACGATCACCACTGCCGCCGCGCCCGCGATCCAGACACCACGCCGATGGGACGACTGTTCCTGTAAGGTCTCGATCGGCGGAATCTCCGCGATCACATCGAAGGGAACCAGCCTCTTGATCTCGCGCTCGCTGTAAATCTTGCCGCTCAGCTTTTCCTGGGCGAAGGCGAAGCCCCCGCCGAACACCAGTCCCACCGCTAATCCGGCGCCGCACAGCAGGAGACGGTTGGGCTTGTAGGGTCTTACCGGAAGATTCGGCGGATCCAACATGCGGAAATGCTCGCCCTGTTGCGTTTTCTCCAGGTCGGTCGACATTTCCGACTCGTTCTTCTTTTTCAGCAGAGATTCGTAATTGGCCTTCGACTGATCATAGTCGCGCGTGATATCGGCGAACTGCTGTTCCATTACCGGGGCCATATTCAGCCGTCCCTGGTATTGCAGGATCTTGTTTTCCCCGTCTTTGATTTCCGCCTCCCGGTTCGCGATTTCGAGGCGATTGGCCTTCAGCTGGCTTTCCAGCTCCAGCAGTGGCGCGCTTTTCGGATCGAGCGCTGTGCTGGCGGCGGCCGGTTCCGGACTGGAGTTGTTCGCTGGACTATTCATGTCAGCGACGATCCGTGCGCGCATCTGCTCGGTCCGGGCAATCTGCTCTTTGGTCTTGCGGACGTCGGGATGCTTGTCGGTGTAGTGGGAAGTCAAGTCCGCCAACTGCGCCTTCAATTGATCCAGCTCTTTGTCAACCTCGGCCAGCCCAACCTGGCCGCCCTCGGCCGGCTTCGAACCGCGATCCATGGAACGATACTGATTGATCAGCGATTCCAGGTAGGTGTTTTGCTGCTTGGCCCGGTTCAGCGAATCCTGGTTTGCTTGTACCTGATTCTGCAGGCCGGCCAGGATCTGCAGATTGCTCTGGGTCTGGGTGGGCAACTCGCCCAGGTGCTGATCTTTGAACACGCGCACTCTGGCTTCTTGTTCTGCGAGTTTTGCCCGCGCCTGATCGACCTGATCTTCGAGGAAGTTGGTCGTGTTCTGCGAACGCTGCTCCCGCTGCTCGAGGTTCTCCGTGATGAAGAGGTTCGCGAGCTCGGCCGTGGCCAGCTGCGCCATCTTCGGATCGCGACTCGCATAATAGATATTGAACGCCGAGAGCTTTTTATCGTCACCGTGCGACAGCTCGATTTCGATGTCCTTGCGCATCTTCTCCACCAGATCGTCCGGACTCTTGCGCTTCCGGTCCTGGGCGTAGAGACCGAGTTTGTCAATGATGCGAAGAAGGCGGGTGCGGCTCAGGATTTGCTGCGTAATGCTGTCCAGCTGCTGCTGAATGTCGCTGTCGATATTCGAGACAACATATTTCTCCGGCACCGATGGCTGCTCAATCAGAATGAGCGTGCCCGACCGGTAGGTCGAGTGGATCAGCCAACTGGCTCCCCACACCAGCGCCCAGCCGCAGAAAAAGGGCACAAGAAATTGCCACCGCCGACGGCGAACGATGCCCTTGATCTCGGTAAAACTCGGCAGCTCGTTTGCTTCTTGCAGTTCTTCTTCCATGACTACATTCCTAAAGGTTTGGCCCACTGGTACGAAAGCGTCACAAAAAATCGATTCCGGCTCGCGTCCAGCGTCGAGGTTGTGGCTGTCGGTGCAAAATACTGCTCTTGAAAGTCGTGATTGTAACCCAACCGGAGTCCGATGCTCTTCCCCACATTACGCTCGAGAGAGATGCCTGCGGAAGTCAAATTGATTGAACTCGCGCTAGACGAAGGGGGCAGGACTAGCGATTGATTTGTTCCGTGAACGACGTTCAATGCGGCCGCCCACCCTGGAACCAGCTCGCGGCGGAAGTTGGCGTGAACGTTCTGCAACCGCACTGTACCCAGAACGCCGCCGCCGTCGCTGATGCTTCGGGAGTATCCCGCGGACAGGCTGGTGCGCAGGCTCTGCCAGCCGCCTTCCGCTCCGCCTGCCACCAACCAACTGTTAGGCGCGGTCGCCGAAAGCAGCCCCTGGTTCTCCGAGTACTGCGGGCCGACAAAACCCGTCAGTGTGAACCGGTGCGAAAGATTCAGCGTATCCACTGCATAAAAGCTATGGACGCGGCTTTCTCCGCCGTTGAAAGTGATGCGGTCGAAACGGTAACTTGTGCCGCCCCAGTCTCCACGGAAGATCCGGTGCAGCCAGAATGCAGACCCTGAAACGGTCTGCGAATCTGTCAGCTGAGTTCCCGCGGGGACGTTGCTGAAATGCAAATCGTAGAACGACCCGCTCGCTCCGACCAGATCGTTCAAGGCAAAATGATAGTTCGTCTCCACCGTTGTTGTACTGCTTCTTTGCGTGGCCAGAGGCGCAAGCAGGCTGACGTTCGGCCCGCCCGAGCCGCTGACTCCCGTGCCAGTGCCCGCGTCAAACAATCCCGTGGTCAAGGAGAAGTTTTCTGCCACTCGCAGGTTCACGTGCGGACTCAGCCGGTATTGCGAATTGAAATTCAGACTATGCGATCCTTCGTTCTCGCTCGTGATCTTCTGATTTACGGTCAGCCCGCCGGCATACCCCAGCGTCCAGCGCATTCGCGACGACGATTCCTCAATCCTGATATTGGGAAAAATCGACTCGCTCGTATTGCTCACCTGCCCGGTTGAAGCTAGCAACGGGTTGTCATCGTATGTCGCGCCCATGTTCACCCCGCCTCGCAGGTAATTCGATCTTTCTAACTCGGGGATGAAGGCCGAAGATATTCCAGCTCCCCCAAGCAGCGCCGGTATATTGGGCAGATCGCTGCTCGTGTCCTCTGCGTCGCCCTCACCCTGCATTCCCGCTCTGGCCGAGAGTGCGGCAGCCGGAGCCGTTCGCGCGCTATCGGCACTGGAATCCTGTGCCGGGTTCTGCGGAGCCGGGTTCTGCCCCGCCGAGAGAACCTGCAACCCAGCCACCAAACACCCGAGAATCAAATAGCGTCGAAGGCTCATCACAACCACTACGGAACCACCACCGTATCGCCAGCTTGCAGGCGGACGTTTTCCGCCGGATTCTTGCCTTTGATCACATCTTTGTAGTTGAACGGGATTCGTTGCTGCGTTCCGTCCGGAGCTTGTCGAAGAACATAGATCGACTTCTGCTTCGCGAAGTCTTTGAAGCCCCCGGCCATCGCAATCGCATCGAGCACGGTGGTCGAGCTCGTCAACAAATAGGCGCCAGGCCGGCTCACCATACCCATGATGTTCACCTTCTGACTCTTGCTATCGGTAACGATGACCGTGACTTCAGGCTCGGAGATATAGCTCTGCAGGCGCTTGGTGATTTCTTGTTCCAGTTGCCGTGGCGTCTGGCCACCCGCCTGCAACTCTCCGACTAACGGCAAAGAAATCTTTCCATCGGAACGAACGGGAACGGAACGCGAGATGTCCGGTTCTTTCCACACATTGATGGCCAGCACATCGTTGGCGCCAATCACGTAGGAACTGTCCGAATGTGCGGCCCGCGAGCCTTCCGCCTTCGTCTCGCCGGCTTGCTTATCGGCTGCAGCGGCGCTGGGCGCCGGTGGTTGTGATGCGGACCCGGATTGCGCGAACGCTCCGATGGACACCAGCACCATAAGCGTCAGGATCGCCGTGATTCGATGGGCCGTCATGGGTTCCGTCATAAGCAATGCCTCTCCGCCATTCCCCGGTTCAATCATAGATGGTTCAATCGTAGCTGTTCAGTGCCACCGGGTTCAATCGTCTCTGCTTCCAGGTCAGCGCTACTTCGCGTCCCCCATACCGTCGGTGCCAAAAAGTCGTGCCGACTTTGCGCGCGGCGCCAGGTGGTACTCCTGGATTTTGTAAAGCAGCGCACGATAGCTGATATTCAGTAAACGAGCTGCCGCTTTCCGGTTCCAGTGTGTCTGTTCGAGCGCTTGGGCAATCGCGCCGCGCTCGGTTTCCCCTTTTGCGTTTCTTACCAGCAACTTCAAAGACGACTTTTCTTCCGGTGTGGACGGGCCCGAAGGCGGACCGCTGGTCTTCGTCTGCCCGTTCCCGTTCCCACCCTTGCTTGCGGACCCGTAATCGGGACGCGAAAGCAATTCCTGCAACGCCGCGCCCTCATCGCCGTGCGCCAGGAAGCGTTTGGCAAAGTTCTCCAGTTCGTGCAGGTTGCCGGGCCACGCACACTGCTGGCACGCATCCAGCAACACGGTTGAGAAGCGCGGGGCCGGCACGCCATAGCGCCGGGTCAGCCGGTTCATCAGGTGCCCCAACAGCAACGGGATTTCCTCGTGCCGCTCCCGCAGGGGTGGCACGCGCAATTCGAAAGCGCTCAAGCGGTAGAACAGCTCTTCCTGAACTCTCTTCTCTGCCACTGCCAACTCCAGGTCCCGGCACGTGGCAGCAATGATGCGCACATCGGCCCGGATCGGGTTCTGGCCGCCGCACCGGATAAACTCTCCCGTTTCCAGCAGTTTCAGAAGCCGCCGTTGCACCGCGCCCGGCATGGCATCGAATTCGTCCAGCAAAATCGTCCCCTTGGCACACTGCTCGAACTTCCCTAACGTCGATTCCGGACGCCCGTCGGCGGAAGCGTGTTCGTAACCGAACAGTTCATTCTCCAGCAGGTCGCGGGTAAGCACAGCACAACCGACTCGCATGAACGGGAAGCTGGAACGAATCGACAGCGAATGGATAAGCCGGGCAGCGGTTGTCTTCCCGCTTCCCGCTTCTCCGGTAACCAGCACCGGCACGTCAGTCTGCGAGAGTAATTGCGCTTGCGTGCGCAGCCGGCGCGTGGCCGGGCTGGCCGCAATGAAATACAGCTCTTCGCTGATTCGCTCGATTTCTGGCTGATACATATTTAAGAGTGCCTGATGGAAGGTTGTAAGAAAATCCCGGATCGTTTACGAGGGAACTGCTGGATTAGCGGATTGCAACAATTTCTTCCGATGGTTTGCCTTCTCTGAGACTGCGACCTGAGACCTGATCTTCAGACCGGTTCTACGTCATAACCATCGATTCGCACGGCCATCGACCGCTGAATGGCATCGACGGAAATGATCAGGCTGTGGTCGCCGTTCTCCGACAAGAACACGCCTTCCACTCCGTCCATCGCCCCACCGCGTACCCGGACCCGCTGCCCCACCTTGAGAAAGGGGTAGGAACGCCAGGGCGCAGACTGCTTCAGAACCTTCCGGATGCTTTCGATCTCTTCATCGGGAATCGGCACGCTCGCCCCGCGCACGCCCACAAAACCGTGCACACTTTCTACCTGATACACGCGCGTCCGGTCTTCCGCGCTCAAAGCGCAGCGGATGAACACATAGCAACTGAACAGTGGCTCTTCTACTTTCTTCTTGCGATCGCTCCAGCGATGCACTTCCACCGCCGTCGGCAGGAACGTTTCCATGCCTTGATCTCGCAACCGTCGCTCGACCGCTTTTTCGTGGCGCGCTCTGGTGTGCAGCGCGTACCAGCGCAACTCTTCCCGCGATACCCATTGGCTTATCCCGCTGCCCGCTTCGTAGCTCTGGTTGGCACTACTCATAGCTTCGCCCTCTGGGTCCCATTGAACTGGGTCCGCTTGCTGGAACGCATGGCAGAACTCTTCAGCAGCTTTCAGGGGGGAGGAATGTAACAGGAATGATTAGGGGAAATTTTCGTTGACGTCTAAACTTAACGGTACTTGCAAGAACGTGCAAGTGGTAGGACTTCCTAGGACATACTGCCCCTATCTATGCACGGGCTGATTCTCTCATGACCAAGCTTAACGGCTGAGAGACGTTGTTCTATGGCACAGCCGTGGTATACGTAACTGCGGAGGTCGACCAGTTCGCTCCCGACATCTCATCAATCCGTCAAGTAGTTGGAGATATATTATTGATAACATTCACGTTAGACTAGACATCCTACCGTTTGAACAACCGCTATTTCGAGACCGAAACCAAGGCTGAACCTTTGCATTGTCGTGCAACCGGTCAAACTGCAACAGAAGCCCCGACGACCAGTGCATTTTCGTGCATAGGTTGCAAATCCCTTGCTTGCCCCTTTGAGAGTTTAGTGGTACATTCTCAACTGTAGTAAGAGACCCTGGCCGGCTTTCCTGCCTCACTTGCTTCCTCCCCCGAGGCCATAGTCTGTCTGAAACGAACGGAGTGATTCCCCCCATCCGATTCGTATAACCATAATGTTAGGAGGCCCGATGCCATCCCATGAAGAATTGGGTTCGGACTTTGTCAGTATCGTAGTTGCCGACGGCACGCGCATCCACACCCAACTCTTAGCGGACGCATTGCGCAACGATCGTGGTCTGCAGGTCGCAGCTGCGGCCTCGAATTCCGAGGAATTGTTGGCCGCCATCACCCGCGTGCCCATCGATGTCGTGGTCATCGCTCACAATTTGGACGACCAGCCTGGCCACGGCACCCAGGTATTGCGCGAGATGCGTGCGCTCCGGCCCCAGATCAAGGGCGTCATCTTGCTGGACTCCTCCAAGCCCCAGGACGTGCTGGAGTGCTTTCGCGCCGGCGCCAAGGGTATTTTTTCCAAGCAAGAGCGGCTGGAGAGCCTCTGCAAATGCATTCGCAGCGTCCATGAAGGACAAATCTGGGCGCGGAGCGTCGATCTCGATCATGCGCTCGAAGCTCTTGCCAACTTGCCGCTCGTCCGCGCCACCAACCACAAGGGAATTGAACTGCTTTCCGCGCGTGAACGCCAGGTCATACAGCACGTAGCCGGGGGCATGTCCAACCGCGAAATTGCTCACACTCTCGGCCTCAGCCCGCATACGGTCAAGAACTACCTGTTCCGTATTTTTGACAAGCTGGGCGTCTCCAGCCGCACCGAGTTGCTCTACCTGACCATGAACAACCCGCAAGCCCAGCCACAAAGCACCGCCAACGGAGACAGCAGCGCCTTCTCTACCATCATCGAAGCCGCCGAGGCCGGCGACCCCTGTGCACAACTTCGCATGGCCAAGCATTTTGGGCAGATCGAAGATGGTCAGATCGCGGGCACCCAACCCGACTCTGTTACTGCTTACATGTGGTACCTGCTGGCAGAAAAAAAGGCGACCCCGATGCTCGAACAGATCGCGGAAGGCAAGAAAACCATCAGCCGAACAATGTCCCCTCAACAACTGGCGGAGGCCGAAGGCAGAGCTGCCGCGCGGTTGAAAAACAAGAAACAGTCTGGTTTCGACAGCGGTGGCGAGGTGCAGACCGGCGGACAACCGAAGGGGCGCGCCGCCGCTCGATAGAGCTTCACCTGCTGATCGAGTGACTTTAGCATCCTCGCGCGGGATGCTTCCGCGCCCTTCGCTCCGCGCTCGTCGCTCAATGCTCGTCGCTCAATGGCCGTCGCTCAATGGCCGTCGCTCAATGGTCGTCGCTGAGCGCACTTTGGTCAAAGCTGCATCAGATTGGTTTGCAGCTTCGTGTATCCCTGCTTCTGCGCCCACAGATCGAGCGGGATCGACGCCATCTCATCCACGATCGGTTCGGCCAGCCCGCTCTTGGTCATGTCCACCGTCTTGATGTAGCTCCGGCAACTGTCGCAACCTTCCACGCGGACATGTTTGAGTTCCTCCGCGGTGTAGACCGGAAGCTTCGCGGGATTCTCTTCCCCGCATCCCGGACAGACGATCCGCCGGAACTCCCATTCCGCCAGGCAAAATGAACACACCAGAGATCGCTGGCCGCCATCTCCCAACGGACGCAGAACGCCCAAGCCCGGTTTCCGTTTGCAAAACGGACACAGATACGGCACCGGCCCGCTCCAGCGCATATTTGACTGTGAACGAATGCCGGCTGCGTAAGGCTGAAGAAAAGCGCGAGCGAAAAAATCGTTAGGACCCGGCGGCAGCGTCCCGGTCTCGCTCCCGTTCCAGAAAACCGTCAGCAATCGGAAATGTGAATCTTCGCCACCGTGCCGCAACTCGCGCGCCGCTTCCCGAAGCGGAGTCGGACCGTTCTGTTCGACTACCGAAAGAAATGGCCCGAACCGGCGGGCCAGTTCTGGTTGGAGCGGAAGCGCAAAGGGCCCCGAGTCTGATGCGACACCGCCAGCCTCAGCATTCGCGCTTCCGATCGACCTGCCGAGTTCCCCGTAGAAATTTTCCTGAAAGCGCGCGACCGCCACATAGAAGCGCAGGACTTCCGCCGCAAAGCTGTACTGGGCGCCAAGTTCCTCCGCCCGTCGAATCCGCCGCTGCCATTCGCTCTGCGCCATGCTGCGATTAGACATGGCCCGATTATCAGTCCCCGCCTCCCGCCGCGCAATGCCGGTTGTGGACAAACCGGGGACATTTCTATGCCGGTATGACAACAAAGATTTTCCCGATTGACGCCCCAGTCCGACCGGGGGTATAGTTCTCCGCGTTAGCGCAGCACCAACTGGACGTTGTCGTGGGCGTCCGCAACATTCACCTCCGTAACTTTCTGGAAAGTGCAGCACGGGGGCAACAAAATGGAGTTCTCTCGCAGGACTTTTCTCAAAGGCACCGTGCTCGGCGGAGCCGGTTTCTCCGCCCTCGGCTTTGATCTCACTCCGGTTTACGCCCAGACCCAATCCCTCAAGATTTCCCGAGCCAGCGAAACGCGCAGCACCTGTCCTTATTGTGCCGTCAGCTGTGGCGTGATCATTTACACCTTGGGCGACAAGGCCAAGAACGCGATTTCCCAGGTCGTGCACGTCGAGGGCGATCCCGACCACCCCATCAACCGCGGCACGCTCTGCCCCAAGGGATCGTCGCTCGAGCAGGACATTCTCAACGACCGTCGCCTGCTGAAGCCGCAAGTGCGGCGTCCCGGCGCAACCGAGTGGGAAGACATTTCGTGGGAGCAGGCCTACACCGAGATTGCGCACCGCGTGAAAAAGACGCGCGACGACACATTCCTGGAAAAAGATGCGCAAGGCCGCACCGTCAATCGCTGCGAAGGCATCGCCTGGACCGGCGGATGCACCGACACCAACGAGTTCAACTATCTCGCCGTAAAAAGTATGCGCAGCCTGGGGGTCTGCTACCTGGAAAACCAGGCCCGCGTTTGACACGGCCCCACGGTCTCCAGTTTGGGGCCCACCTTCGGACGCGGCGCAATGACCAACGGCTGGATCGACATCAAGAACACCGACATGATGTTGATCATGGGCGGCAATCCCGCCGAGAATCACCCCTGCGGCTTCAAGTGGGCGATTGAAGCCAAGCTTCACCGTAACGCGAAAACCATTGTTGTCGATCCGCGCCTGACCCGCACCGCCGCGACCGCGGACATGTATGTGCAGATCCGCGCTGGCGCCGACATCGCCTTCCTCGGCGGCCTCATCAACTACGCCATCGGAAACAACCGCATTGCCAAAGACTATCTCGTCAACTACACCAACGCCTCCTTCATCATCAAAGACGGATTCAAGCTGCCCGAAGACGGCCTCTACTCCGGATTTGATCCCGAGAAAAAGGTGTACGACAAAAAGACGTGGAACTACGAGGAAGGCGGCGACCTGGCTGGCAAACCGGTCGCGGGCACACCTCCGGAAAAGACGCCTCCTCCTCTGCCGCCGGGTGCCATGCCACCTCCACCAGCGCTCCCGCCGAAGATCGCGTTCGATCTCTCGCTGCAGCATCCGCGCTGCGTTTATCAACTGCTGAAGAAGCAATACGAGCGCTATACGCCCGAAATGGTCGAGCGCATCACCGGAATTCCGCGGGACCAATTCCTGAAGGCCGCCGACCTGTTCACCTCCGTCCGCAAAGATGGCGACATGAAAAAAGTCGCCACCATTATTTATGCGGTCGGATGGACGCAGCACAGCTTCGGCACGCAGATCATCCGCACCGCCGCCGTCCTGCAACTGCTGATGGGCAACGTCGGCCGCGCCGGTGGTGGAGTTAATGCGCTGCGCGGGCACTCCAACATCCAGGGCGCAACGGATATGGCGGGGATCTTCGACATACTCCCCGGCTACTTGAAGATGCCAAATCCGACCGATGTCGATCTCGCTACTTTTCTGAAGCGCACAACTCCAACCGTATCCAAGCCCGATCCGTGGGATTCATTTAACTACTGGTCGAACACGCCAAAATTCGCCGTCTCGTTGATGAAAGCGATGTATGGCGCAGCGGCCACCAAAGAAAACGATTGGGCTTTCCACTATCTGCCGAAGATCGACCGCAACTATTCCTGGGTGAACATCTGGAACGACATGTACGAGGGCAAGATCAAAGGCATCTTCGCCTTTGGCATGAACGGCGTCATGATCGGCCCCGATTCGAATAAAAACATCGACGCCCTGAAGAAGGCCGACTGGCTGGTGGTGTGCGAGATCTATCCCGACGAAACCAGCGAATTCTGGCGCGCTCCCGGCATTTCCGCGGACGACATGAAAAAGATCAACACCACCGTGTACCGGTTGCCGGGCGCAGGCTTCGCGGAAAAAGACGGCACGTTTGTGAACTCCGCTCGCTGGCTGCAATGGAAGAACGTGGCCGTCCCGCCGCCCGGGCAAGCGCGGCTCGACCAGGAAATCCTCGCAACTATCTTCTTGAAAGTTCGTGACCTCTATAAGAAAGAAGGCGGCAAGTTCCCCGATCCCGTTCTGAACGCGTCGTTCGCCTACACGAACCCGTACAACCCGTCGCTCGCCGAGGTCGCGAAGGAAATCAACGGCAAGGCGCTTGCCGACATCACCGACCCGAAGACGAACATCACCATCAAGGCAGGCCAACAGCTCCCCGGCTTTGCCTGGCTCAAAGACGATGGCACAACTCTCTCTGGAAACTGGCTCTACTGCGGATCATGGACCGAAGCCGGCGCCATGATGCAGCGCCGCGGAACCGACGACCCGTCCGGCCTGGGCATTTATCCCAATTGGGGATGGTCTTGGCCGGCGAATCGCCGCGTTATGTACAACCGCGCCTCCTGTGATCTTGAGGGCAAGCCCTATGATCCTTCGCGCCGCCAGGTTTGGTGGGACGAAGCCAAGCAAAGCTGGGTGGGCGTCGACGTTCCGGATTTCAAAGTGGATTCCGCACCCAAAGATCACATGGGCCCGTTCATCATGAATCCCGAAGGCATCGGACGTCTGTTCGTGCCGCTGGGCGGATTGCAAGACGGACCTTTCCCCGAACACTACGAGCCGATCGAAAGTCCGCTCGCGAACCCGCTGCACCCGAACCAGTCCAGCAACCCGATCACGAAGACATACAAGACCGACTTGGACAAATATGCCAAGCCCGGTCAGGGATTCGACGTCATCTGCACCACCTATCGTCTGACCGAGCACTATCACTACTGGACAAAGAACAATCCCATGAACGTGCAACTGGTGCCGGAACCGTTCGTCGAAGTCCCGGCCGAACTGGCCGACCGTATGGGCATTCGCGGCGGCGAAAAGGTGAAAGTCACCAGCGCGCGCGCTCACTACATCGCCAAGGCGATGGTCACGCGCCGCATCCGACCCATGAAGATCGATGGCAAGGAAACGTTCCAGATCGGCATCCCCATTCATTGGGGCTTCCGCGGCATTGTGGAAGATGACGGCAGGACGGCGAAAACCTTGGCGAATCAGTTGACGCCGACCGTCATCGATCCGAACGCATTCACCCCGGAATTCAAAGGTTTTCTCGTGAAAATCGAGAAGGTTTAGTGGAGAGACGGGCGTCTCGCCCGTCCCGCCGGGCGGGGGCGCTGGGCTCTCCACCAGCAAAACTGGTTTAGAAGAGATTTTCAGATCAAGACCGAGGACGGGAGATGGCAGACCGCAGAACACTACAAGCCGAAATGATCTCCGGCCATTCCGGCCCCGCGCCCGGCCACGGCATGCAGCGCGACCTCGAAGTCTGCAAACTGGTCGACACCACTACGTGCATCGGCTGCAAAGCGTGCGAAGTGGCCTGCGCCGAGTGGAACGACTTGCCGTTCTCCCCGACCACCTTCGACAACACTTACCAGACCATGCCGGAGACGCGCTGGAATTTCTGGAACCTGATCAAGTTCAATGAGCACCAGAACCAGGACGGCACGATCCAATGGCTGATGCGCAAGGATCAGTGCATGCACTGCGCCGACCCCGGCTGCCTGCATGCCTGCCCCGCCGACGGCGCCATTGTGAAGTACGCCAACGGCATCGTCGATTTCAATCAGGAAAACTGCATTGGCTGCGAATTCTGCGTTTCCGGTTGTCCCTTCAATATTCCGCGCTTCAATCCCGAGACTAAGCGCGTTTACAAGTGCACACTCTGCTCCGACCGCGTTGGCGAAGGGCTTGAGCCCGCCTGCATCAAGGCGTGTCCTACCGGTTGCCTCAAGTTCGGCACAAAAGACGACATGAAATTCATCGCCGAGGAGCGCGCTAAGCAATTGCGCGAGAATTTCGGGATGCAGAACGCCGGCGTCTACGATCCGCAATCCGTCGGCGGAACGCACGTGATCTATGTACTCCACGACGCCACCGATCCCGAGCGTTACGGCAGCCTGCCGAAAAATCCGCAGATCCCGTGGAGCTACACGGTGTGGAAGTGGCTTTTCAAGCCGGTGCTCGGCACTTTCGCCTTGTTCGGCTTTCTCGGCGTGGTCGCGCACTACGTAACCTCCGGCCCGCGCCGGACCCAACCGGAACCGCCGGCAAAGGATGTCGCCAATGGCTAGCGCGGTCGAACGTTTTGACGACAAGGCTCGCGAGAGTTTCGAGTCCGTGGGCCACACCACCGTCTATCGCGGAGAGTTGCTGCGCCATCCGGTGTACACGCGCGTGCTCCATTGGATGGTCGCGCTGTTTTTCTTTCTCGCGCTCTTCACCGGCTTCGCGGTCTATCTCCCGTGGCTGTTCCGCTGGTTCACTCCCTTCTTCGGCGGCGGACCGCTCAGCCGCGTCATGCACCCATGGTTCGGCATCGGCTTCGTCTTCTTCTTCGGATTACAAGCCTTGAATTGGCTCCAACCCATGATCTGGACCGCAGCCGATTCCAACTGGACGCGCAACATGGGGAAGATCGTCAGCGGCGAAGCGAAGATGGATCCGCCCGACACCGGCTTCTTCAACGCCGGACAGAAAATTCAGTTCTGGGAGATCGTCGGCGGCTGCCTCGCCTACCTGATCACCGGCATTATCCTGTGGGCGGGCGCAAGGACTTTCGGAAGAATCTCCGTCGCCATCAGCTATGTCGTACACGACATCTCCGCCCTCATCATGCTCGGCGGAATCTTCATCCACATCTATGAGAGCACATTCGGCCAGCCGGGCACCTTCCAGTCGATGATTCGCGGCGCCGTCAGCGAAACCTGGGCCTGGACCTTCCACCCTGCATGGTACAAGCAAGTCACCGGACGCGATCCGCAGCAGGCCTGCGAAGAAGCGCGCCGCCAAATGACCACGGGCAGCAAACCATAGGTTTCGCCCGCAGTGTGAATCGTGCCCGCCTAATTGTGTCGAATGTTTTCCGGGGCCCGGGTCCGAAGCAGCAAGTCTGACAGCTACGGCCTGATTCGCACGAGAGAGCCGTCGATCGCGTTGCGGGTTAATGCGAACTGCACAATCCACTGACTCGCGACCGGTTGACCGTTCTCCAGCGTCGGCTTGAACTTCCATCCGCGAGCAGCTTCGAGCGCTCGCGCCGCAAAATACTTGCTCGGCCCGGGTGACTTCAGATGCGCCTCGGTGACGTTGCCCGCTCCATCCACATTGATTTTCACCTGTATACGGATTCTGCCCCTGATCGAACGCAACGCTCCGGGCGAGATCTGCGGCATCACCCGCGCGACAACACGCCCTTCGGAAGCGGCTTGACCGGGCTTAGCAGCTGCGGAGGTCGAAGCGGTTGTGCTCGCCCCTCCGCCAGCGGTCGAAGCATCACGATCCTGGGAGGTTTGCGCCGGAGGCAGAGAAGCTGGCGGTTTGGGTCGTGCGACCAAAAATACCACAACCAAGACTGCCGCCACCAACGCGATCGCATAGGGCCACTTCGCAGATTGCTTTCCGTCCTCCGCGGCTAGCGGCGAGCCGGGCACCACTTCTGGAGTGGTGGGTAGAGCGGCAACTGACCCCTGAGAAGCAGTCTCAGATTGTACAGGCGGGAGGCGGTCGGCGATCCGGGCGACAGTCCATCGCTGGGCCGGATCGATTTGCAGGCAGTTTTCGATGATCTCCCTGAACGGTTGCGGAATTCCATTGGGCGGGGCGGGTGGCTCGTTCTGCTGCGAATCCCCAACCGGCAAGCGCTGCGTCAGCACCTCGATCAATGTCATCCCCATCTGCCAAACGTCACCCGCCGTCGAACTCCCCCCCGTCGCCATTTCTGGCGGGTCGTAAGCGCTCGTTGTCGCGCTGCGCCGCTCGCCCGGCACGCTTAGACTATCGCTCGACAGCTTCACCTGATCGCCAATGGCCAGAATATTCGAAGGTTGGACACGTCCATGCACAAGCCCCTTGTCGTGCGCATACTGTAAAGCCCGAAGAACCGGCGGAAGCGTGCCTCGCGCTTCCTCTGCCGTCAGCGCCCGCTCCGGAAGAATCTGCGAGAGATTTTCCTCCGCAAACTCCATCACCACATAAAGCAATTCCGTGCCATCGAGCTCACAGCGTCCCGCCTCGAAAATGGGAATCAGATTCGGATGGTTTAGTTCGCAGGCTGCCTGCCATCGCCGGAGTTGCTCCTCCGCATCCGCCCGGTCGGCGGGAATCAACTTAATGGCAGCTTTTTCGGACTCCCCCGCACCGCCTAAAATAAAAGTGAGAAACACGGCACTGTGATCGGAGCCGCCTAAGTAGCTCTGAAGCGGGAATCTCCCATCGACGGCGCGACCCTCCCATCGTCTCCACGTCTCGGTCATATCGTCTCGCTCATGTTCGGACCCCAATATATCCCACACATTGTATGGGACCCCGTGCGCAATCGGTCAATACCAGGTAACGCGGAAGTTCAGCGTGATATTCGTGTGTACTCCCCCGCAAAAATCCTTCGCAGCACTTTACAATATCCCAATGGCTACCGTCCCCGCCGAAATCCACGGTCAGCGTTACGTCAGCCTCGCTACCTTCCGAAAAAGTGGCGTCGCCGTGTACACCCCCATCTGGTTTGCCGAAGACAAGAACAAACTCTACTTCATGACGAACAGCAAATCCGGAAAGTGCAAACGCATCCGCAACAACCCGCAAGTCAAGATCGCCCCCTGCACCATCCGCGGAAAAATCACCGGCCCCGAATTCCCCGCTATTGTCCGCATTCTGCCACCGGAAGAGTTTGCCCGCGTCCGCCAGGCAATCAACGCAAAATACTGGCTCGCCCGTGTCCCCTTCCTTTGGCGCAACACCGACACCTACCTCGAGATCACGCCCGCATGAATAAGCCTGCATGAATCCAACTCCCCCACCGGGCTCTCCGCCCGCTGCGGCGAGTAGTGTCCTAATTCGGGAAATTAGCACAGCACCATGGGGCGCATGTCATTTACGCTGGCTCCTCGACCCTGTTACCATCGGATGTTGTCCTAGGCCTTGCGTATTTTTCTTAAGCAAGCAAAATTTCTTTCGGAGGCACCATGGCCGTAAAAGTTGGTATTAATGGATTTGGACGCATCGGACGCAACGTTCTCCGCACCGCGCTCAACGACAAGAACCTCGACTTCGTCGCCGTAAACGATCTCACCGATCCCAAGACTCTGGCCCACCTGCTCAAGTACGATTCGATCCTCGGCAACCTGCCGAACCAGATCACCGCCGGCGTCGACAGCATTTCGGTCGACGGCAAGACCATCAAAGTCTTCAAGGAAAAAGATCCCGCTGCGCTGCCCTGGGACTCCGTCGGAGCTCAGGTCGTCATCGAGTCCACCGGAAAGTTCACCGACGCCAACGAAGCGAAGAAGCATCTGCGCGGCACCGTGAAAAAAATCATCATCACCGCTCCCGGGAAGAACGAAGACCTCACCGTCGTTCTCGGCGTGAACGAAGAGAAGTACGATCCCGCCAAGCACCACATCATCTCGAACGCTTCCTGCACCACGAATTGCCTGGCCCCGGTCGCCAAAGTCGTGAACGACAACTTCAAGATCGTCAGCGGCACCATGACCACCATCCACTCTTATACGAACGATCAGGTGATTCTCGACTTCCCGCACAAAGATTTGCGGCGAGCCCGTGCGGCGGCGATCAACATGATCCCGACCTCGACCGGCGCCGCCAAAGCGCTCAAGCTCGTCATCCCCGAACTCGCCGGCAAACTCGACGGCTTCGCGATGCGCGTACCCACGCCCAACGTGTCGGTCGTCGACCTCGTCGTCTGGGTAGAAAAGAAGACCACCAAAGAAGAGGTCAACGTCGCCCTGAAGAAAGCCTCCGAGTCTGGCCCGCTGAAGGGCTACCTCGGGTTCGAGGAGAACGAACTGGTCTCGTCCGATTTCAAAGGCGACTCCCGCTCCTCCATCGTCGACGCGCACATGACCCTG